>OKCQ01000018.1_pt1 | contig 171068 bp, 122 predicted proteins | sample 1610061 | NCBI WGS metagenome assembly OKCQ01 (sample SAMN04436616, study PRJEB24849) | human gut metagenome | biome: human gut; feature: NICU; material: stool | host: Homo sapiens | place: USA: Saint Louis, MO | collected 2009-12-15 | reverse complement strand
TCTAGTATATCAGATGAACATGTCTTTTGTGTTGCACTTCATTTTACAATAGGGCTGGAAAAAGATTTAAACATAAAATAGAAAATATATCATCAACATTTTAAACATGATTCATTCCAAATGTAATAACTACCAAAGAAGCATCTGAAGTTAAACTCAGATGCTTCTTATCTTTCCTGAATATCGTTGAGTAAACGAAAGTTTTTCGGCAACGAATTTTTGAGTGAAATCATTGTCTTCTCTCAAATCCCTTAAACGTCGGTACATCAATCTTTCTCCTAAGGAAAAGTATAGAGGAAAAATTTTATGTATTGTCCTAATTGGACAATATGAAATATACTCAATAATATCCACTAGTATTCAAGTATATTGATTGATGCTTTATTGTTTGAAACAGAAAAATAATAAAGTATATTCCATTTATAGAGGGTTGATATGTCTTATTTATATTATTTGTAGGTATTTATTTACTTTATTTGATAATAACTCTTGATCCATGTTTAAAGTACCAGTTATGATAAGAGGTTCCAGAAATGTTAGACCTGTCAAATACTGAATCGTAGTGATAGGCTTTAAAATCTCTTCAATTGTTACATGGAAGCGGCCGTTTCTCGTGTAGTCATCTTGCCCAGCTCCAAAACTAGCTACCAACATGACGTCCTTGCCTTGTAAGGCAGTACCAGTCGAACCATAGGCCCAACCGTATTCAAAAACAACGTCAAACCACTGTTTCATGAGGGCTGGCGTTTGGTACCAATAAATTGGGAACTGGAGTACAATGCGATCACTTACCTCTAGAATCTTTTGCTCCGTTTTGACATCAATGTCAAAATTGGGATACAGTTGGTACATATCTCGCACGTCATAACCAGCTCCAGCAGCAGCTGTTGCCAGTTCTTTATTAATGCGTGAGCCCGTTTTTAATTGAGGGTGAAATGTAAAAATTGTGGTTTTCATATCGTTTCTCTTTCTTATCTTAATTATGCTTGACCTTCCTTAGACACAAACCATACATCAAAAACGCACTAGAAACACATTACTCAAATGCAAAATTGGAGGGGATCAATAAGCTTATCAAAGACATCAAACGTCTGGGCTTCGGTTTTAGAAACTTTATTAACTTTAGGAAGCGTGTTTTCATCACTCTGAACATACAAAAAGAGAAAACCTATCAGGTTCTCTCTAGATGTTAGCTTTTCGTCACCCACTACAGTTGACAAAGAGCCATATTTAACCTGTCTACTTGACAGGGGGCATATCAATCATAGCGGGTGGTTTATTTGTTTCGCACCTTCGGAGCGAAACAGACTAATAGTCACATAATAAAAAGGAATTAAGCAACCAAACGCTACTTAATTCCTTGAAATTATCTCATCACCTCTATTAGCCTTTAAATTTTGATAGACTCTATTTTCTAATTAATATGACCAATATTATCAATACTAACCCTTTCAATCAATTCATTAGTTGTCGAAACTAAGTACATTAATAAATCCAAAAAGAGTATCAATAGTAAAGTAAACTAAATAATTGAGTTATAAATGGCTATTTTCACAAAACTGTTTCATCATCACACTATCTCAGTACACAAACCATTTTTCTATAGCTTTGTCTTAATCTTGATCTTTTTTCTTTAATCCAAGAAACGCACCTAAGGTAAACATTATTCCGGCAACTAATGACATGAAGACTTCGCTAACTGTTCCGGTTTTTGGCAACCTATCATTGTTAGTAGTTGATTTACTATCAATATTGGTATGTTTATTATCTATGTTCTCTGGTTCATTAAGATAAACTTCCTTCTTATTTTCAAAGTTTTTATCATTTTCATCAGGAACTTTAGCTGTGACATCCTTAGTTGAATCAGATTTGTGTGAATGATTTTCTCTTTGTAAATCCTCCTTTTTGTAATTTTCATCTAAGTGACTATGATTTTCTTGCACGTTATCTTTCTTTTTCGATACATCAAAAGTAGGTTTATTTTCCTCCTCCTTTTTCTCCTCTATTTTCTTGAATACAGGTTTTATAAGAGTATCTTTTGATACATTAATAACATAGCCAGCATCTTTTTTCCCTTCGACACCAGAAATTTCCCAGCCATCAAATTGATATCCTTTTTCTAATTCACCCTTATAGACAGGTAAAATGAAATCTTCTTCCGACACTATCGTTGAACTCATTTCTTTTCCATTTTGAATGGTCACAGTTACCGTATGAGGTTTTAGTTCGCTTACCTCTCCCGTATCTTTGTTTAAAATGAATTCTTTTACGGTTGTATTTCTTGCAAAATCTTTTACAACAATCTTAATGTTTAGTGTCTTATCTGTTAGTTGTTTAATATCATCAAATGATTTATATTCTTTTCCATTTACATAAATATGTTTGTCTTGAATCTCACCATCGAATCCATTATTTCTTTTATCATTGATATTAAAGACTACAGATTTTCCGTCAGCATATTCAATACTAGTATTTCCCTTAGGATCAATGTTTACTTCTGGTTTAACATTATCATATAAAAATTGATAGTGTACTCCAACCGCTTTCGCATTCAAATCGCTATAGCCAGTTTGAAGATAAACATTTCCATCCATATCTGTTACCTTATCTGGGAATCCGTTTGCTTTATAGTCTTTCATTCCCCAGTCCATGATGTCACCGTCTTTAACATTAAGCTTAATATTAAAATCTCTAGTGTTATCAATGTGTAAATCTCCGTAGATTAAATAATTATCTACAACCGATTCATTAACTCTCAACTCCCAGTTAAAACCACCCTTATCAGAAATCTTACCTCTTAAATAAAATTCTGGATTTCGTACATAAATTTTATTAGATTTAGATGGATTAAAGTAGTTCTTGTCCATTGAAAGATTTACTGGTTTTGCATCAATAAATAACATAGAGCCATCTTCTTTTATAGCTTCTACGTTGGACTCATCCTCCCCATGATACTCTTTATCATCTTTACCAAATAATACCAGTTTAGAAGAATCTGTTACAAGATTTCCATCTTTATCGATTGCCTCCCCTTTATCATTCATTTTAAAGGTAAACACTTGATATTTTACAATGTTAAAGCCATCCAAAGCCGACATTAATACTGATTGAGTACTTCTTCCATCTTTAACATTTCTACTATCAGCATAAATTATTTTTTCTGATAGGACTCTTAGATTAGGATTGGCCTTTTGTATTTTTGCTATATCTTCCTGGCTATAAACTCCATTTCCTTCTAACATATCCGTTTTTCCAGGATTATAGGTAGTCACTTTTAGTGCATAGCCTTTTCTTAGAATGATGTTATCCTTTAACAGATATTGTTGTTTTTCTGAATCAGAATAGATTTTACCAGATTCCATTTCCGTTAAATTGTTTGGTTTGTTCTTTGAAAGATCACCTTCTCCTAATTCTATTACATTCCCATAACTTGATGTATAGGGATATTCTGTTTTAGTTTCCTTATTTTTTTCAGGCATTCTAATTTTAGTTTCAGCTTTTATCTGATCATCATCTTTAACAAAGAATCTCATATCTCCTGCAAAAGCTAATCCATCCACAATATCATTAATATTAGCGTATAAATCAAATGTCATCGTTTTTGAGTGGAAATCATACTTAGTCGTTTTGATTTCTACAGATCTATAGTTATTGCCGTAATATACCTTGGAATTTTTAGAAACATTACTTATCTTTCCAAGAATTTCAAAGTGTCCATCTTTAGACGGGCTTAGAACACCATAAATTTTTGATTTGATTTCGTCAAGTTTTTCAGTTTCATATTGTAAGGCACTACCATCGTCATAAGCAATGATATTTCCCTTATCATCGTATTTATAATCGTATTCCTCTGTTCTCTTACCAGTTTCACTTGTAAAGTCATCAACTTCTCTAAATTTCTTTTTAATGAGTTTCTTTAAGTCTTTACTTTCAAAATCTCTAATTGTTGAAATAGTTTTATGAATAGTCAAGCTTGATTTTTCTTCGATAGACTCTTCATTTTCTTGATGATTTTCTTCCTCAGTTGTATCTTTTTTAAGACTATCCTCTTTTCTATTTTCTAAATTTTTAAATTTAGATTCGGAAATCTCGCCAAGCTTTTGGTATTTAGATGAATCTTGATCAGGATCTACTAGATAATAGGAAATCATCCCCTTTTCATCAGCATGATCAGCAAATTTAATTCTATGAATCTTTGTGAAATTGCTAGATCCATCTAATGCAATGACTTCAATGATTTTTCCTCTTAAATCTCCTGCACCATTAATTTCATAAATAGTATTTCCGTCTTTGTCTAGTTTCCTATTTCTTCCTTGACCCTCACCTGCATAAGTTACTTCAAGATTTTTCTCAACCTCTCCATCTTCATTAACCAGAGCAGCGCCTGCATACCAAACTTCGTTTGCAATCTCGTCAAATTTTTCAGGATGTTCTTTTTGATCTCTCGCAAATAAGGTTTCATTCTTGTATTGATCTTTTACCTTGTGATAAGTATCCTTTGTAATCAACTTAATTTTTTCAGGATTTGAAAAATCAACCGAAACAATCTTAGGGGCTGTATTATCAATTTTTACAGGAATATAGGAAACCTGCCATGGGTAATCTTTAGTTAATCTATATTTAAATTTATAGAAATATTGACCTTCTGCAATCGGTTCAAATTGTCCTCTTATCTTAGTAGCAGGATCTTTGGTATCCTTGCTTTCTGGTGCATTTTCTTCTCTACCTCTAGGGTTATAGATGAGTCCATCCCATTTCAAGTCGCTCCAAACTTTTAGCTTAGAAGATTTGATTCCCTTTGCATCATTTCTCTTAGAGTTTAAAATTCCTCTAATAAAGTGTTCTCTCGAAATGACTTTTAAGTCTCTTTGATTTTCTCCCTCTTTATTTGTATTTACTATTGAAATCAATCCTTCTTCTGCACTTCTTAATACAAGTGGAGAAGGTGTTAATCCTCTCCCAAGTTGAGCATCTTGAGGATTTCCATTTGAATCTAAAGGATAAATTTTAGCAATATTAGAACCACTTGATGATGGTGCGTTGATCCCTTCGTTATTGAAAGCAAACAATTCTGGATTTTGATCTAGGGATGTTGTATTTTTATCTTTTCTATTTTGTATAACTCCTGCTGGATTAAATTTATCTATACCTTCTCCACCAATCCCCTTATTTAAGGTTCCTGGAATTTTCGGTTTGCCATCATCATCATAACCTTCCATTGTTTTTGATTTTGAACCTTCTTCCCAGGCCCATTTATCAAGGATTGGTTCGTGGTTCCAATTCCCAGCAAATCCCATTAGAGGCATCGATAAAGAAGGTTGGAAGTTTATTTTCTTCCCGTTGGAGTTCAGAGCTTCCATTTCTTCCACTGACTCAAAATGAATAAATGATTCTACAAATTTATTTTTGTTTTTAGCCTCCCCAACATTTATAACCGCATTTAAATCAAAGCTAGAATTTGGACCTATAGTGAAAGTGTCATGCTCAAATGTAATATTTGCTCCTTTGATTTTTTCTGGGTGGATTTCTGGAACAATTTGCTTACCATCTGGAGATTTTTCATCTTTGTATGTTTCATCCAGTTTGAGTCTGTCAGTTAGAGCATCTGTAGTTATAGCAGATGCTGAAACTTTAAAGGTTAAAGGTCTGTTTGATGTATTGTGAAGCTTAATTGTAAAATATTTTTTATCTCCTTTTATTTCTTTAAGAGAAATAGAACCATAAGAGTTTACCAAACCTTTAGAATCCGTGTTTTTAAAAGTAGCTACGACTTCATTTCTCAAAGCATTGGCAACATTAATTAGCCCTGCTCCCTGTTGTCTAGGTGATGCAAAATATTGACTTTTTTCTTTCCAAGAAGTTGCATCCATCATAGGGCGTGCAGTATTTTGTAGGGCTATTTTTGTAAGACTTGTAAGATCTATTTTGTCATCTCCCTTAAGATTTTTCAACACAGGTCTTTCAAGCATTTCCTTTAATTTTGGTCTAATCAAAACAGTAGAAGCTGCCACGATTGGAGTTGCCATACTAGTCCCTGACATATAACCATAAGTTGATTTCCCATTAATGACATTGAGAGTGGATTTAATATTTTTACCGGGTGCTGAAACATCTGGTTTTAAAAGTAAATCTATTCTTGGTCCCCAAGATGTGGACCCTGCTGGAACGATGATCTCTTCTTTATACAGTTCTTTGTCTGTGTCAGGTGCAAACTTAAAGTCAATCTCTTTTTCGTCACCTACATTCGGTTTATTAGAATTATAGCTTGCCATATCAATTGGATAGTATTGCTCCAATTTATCTTTAAAATCTTCTTTATTATTCCTTTTAACCTCAGTTTTTTTATCAGGGTTAATCATGTTCCATAACTTTACACCATCATCTCCTGAAATTGAAAAAACTTGACTAGTAGTTCCTTCATCCTCCTCATATCCCATAGCTGGAAGCTCTGTCCAATTATCTCTATTGTAGTAATTTACAGTATTTACAACCATAATGCCACGTGCACCCTTATCCGTTGCACGTTTAAAAGCATTTTTTAACTCCTTTGTATAAATTCTATCCATTACTGCAATTTTGCCTCTAAGATCCAATCCTATCAAATCTTTGTCTTGCCCCTTGCCTATATATACAAATTTTAATTTACTAGAAGCTTTTGATCCATCTTCATTTGTTATGATTTTATTCTTATCGAAAAAGGCACCTATATTTCTGTATTTAAAACTTTCTCCACCTATGTTAACTTTATCAAACTCAACTGTTTGATTTTTAGCAGATGCGACTGCTATCGCATCTTCATGTGCTGCAGTTCGTGTTACATTTCCAGTGTCGGTCATTTTCAGATTATTATTTGCCACTAAATCCCATGAAGAACTTGAAGCAGAAGTCGCATAGTTACCCGTAGCTACAACCATTGGAATGCCTGCTTTTCTTAATGCTCTAATAGCTTGCCAATATTTCTCACCTACAAGACCTGTTCCTGTAAAGCCAGATGATATCGAAACAACATCGACATTGTGTTTGATCGAATCTTCAATAGCATGAAACATTGTTTCATCTCCTGCGAAGCCAGATCCTGCGTCAGAGTACATTTTATAAGAGAAAATCTGTGCATTAGGAGCAATTCCATCTATTCCGTTAAAGTTTTTAATATCTTTTTCAGTATCATTTCCCGCAAGAATCCCTGCAATATGCATCCCATGTGGATCAAAATAATCGCTTCCATCATCAGCTTTTTCTACAGTAATTTTACCACCATTATAATAATTGAAAGCATGAGGGATTTTATCACTCAACCAGAAATTTTTATCAGTACCTTTTAAGTCTTCTTTTTTAAATCTCATTGAGTCTTTAGCATCATCATCAATCCTCATGGCCTTATGCCTATAATCCGTTCCCGTATCGATATTTGAAATGACCATACCTCTACCATCAAAGTTTTTCCCAAATGGTGCATTGATAGATTTTAGGTAATCGATTGCCTCTTCAACTCCAATTTCTTTTCTAGCATGATTCATCATAGGTTGGACTTTTTGTGACCTTTCAACCGATGAAATACCTTCTATTAGTTTAATTATGTCCAGAGTATCTTTGGTTGTTTCAATAGCGCTACCGTTAAAAATTCTATCATAAGTATATAAAACTTTTGTATTCTTAAGATTTGATAGTTCCTTGATTGCTTTTTCTCCAGATTCTTTATCTTTAAATTCAGCAATATAGACAAGTTTATCCTCTTTTTTGGGACTTTCTGGGTCTTTACTTGCAGACGAGTCCGCTTTATCTCCTTGGGATTGATTGGAATTTTCTTCTTTGATTTTTGCTTCTTCATTGCTAGTGTTATTGTCTATCACAGGATTTTTACTAACAACTTCTTTTTCCTCAATAATTGTTGTTTTCTTTTCTTCAGTATCCTTTGAAGTTTCTATAACATTATGAATATCTTCAAGTTTTTCTTTGTTTTCGTTTTGTTTACCTACTACTGTTTCTTTATCAGATATTTTTAAAGAATCTTCAGAACTAGGTGTATCTGCTAGGATTACCTCATTAGGGACATATGCTGCTAAAATAACTGCAGCTGTGGTTAATGACAATACTGTACTTTTTTTCATTTTAATTCCTTACATATTTATTTAACTTCCAATAGATAGTAAACTTTAACTTTGCTAGCATTTGTTATAAAAAGTTTTACTAATACTCTTCGAAGATCGCTTCAAACCGCGTCAACGTCGTCTTAGCGTATGTATGGTTACTGACTTCGTCAGTTCTATCTACAACCTCAAAGCAGTGCTTTGAGCAACCTGCGGATAGTTTTCTAGTTTGCTCTTTGATTTTCATCGAGTATAAGTATTATCTAGGAAATAGAGTAGTACATTTATATATAATTGTTAGCTCTCCAGAAAAATAGTATATCATTTAAAAAATTTAAGTCAAGAAAAATTAACCTACATTAATTTATTTTTTAATAAGCGTTAAAAACATAGAGTCAAAAACTTTCGTAGTTAGCTGGGGTACATTATCAGAACATTCACACCATCAAAAATAGTAGCAATCAACTTAAAGCACTAGCAACATCACAAAGTCAAACATCATTAATGAAATATCAGCGCTATTAAACAATATAAAAAACCGCTAAGAATAAGACTTAACGGTTATCTTCTACATATCTATTTTTTCAAATCCTCAGTCGTTTATCTACCTATAACCTAGACTTTACGAGTGCCTTGCTCTACCAACTGAGCTAAATTGGCTAACACTTTTATAGTATGGCACTCTCAATTTTTTGTCAGGAAGTTTTAAACGATTTTCTTTATCAAAATCTGGCAAGGATTCTGGGGATCCCATAGTTGAGGAAAAATCTCTAATTTTTTAAAACCAACACTTCGATAAAAGACATTTGTTCGATCATAATCTTTATTAGAGCCTTCTGCTACTGTTTTTACCTGTAGGTAGTCTACTTGTTTGCGTGCTTCACTTTCTAAAGTAGCAAGCAATTGACTCCCAATTCCTCTACCTTGATTAGCTTTTTTTACGCCGAGACAATCAATCTCTGCACACTCTTCACTAGAATAGGACAAGCTTACAAATCCAGTCAAATCACTCTCCTGATAGGCTGCCCAAACTTGCAAATCTTTGGCTCCTTCGATGTAGGCTTGCGTGCTTTCAGGTATTCCAAACCATTCTGGCAAATCCTTTAAAACCTCATCAACAACTGCCATTTTTTGATCTTCATCCTTGACTTCTTCAATTGTAAACATCATAAGTTCCTTTCTTGATTTTAGTCTTACTTTCCCCCTTACGAGCCAGCACTTTCGTAGGCATTCAAGCCCCTATCCCAGAGTTTGAGGGAAATGAAAAAGAAGACAAGGGAAATCAGAATCAAACCACCGATATCAAAGAGCCCATTCTTACCCTGCAAGAAATAACTGGCAGGATAGTAAGCCGTAAAGGCAAATGGCACGATAAAACTGATCAACCAACGAAGGAGCGAATTGTAAATGGAAATCGGGTACTTGGCAAAATCATTGAACATATAAAAAATATAAATCATGGCGCCTGACTGTTTAGTCCAAAAAGCGATACTGGCTGTCGCTATTTTCAAGGAAGTATAAATCAAGGTAGCAAATGGAATACAGACTAGGAAAATCAGGAATTTGGGAAGCGTCCAAGCAATGCTTGATACTGTTGTTCCCAATAGAATGCAACCGACCAAAAGTTCCCCCAAGGCATCAATCTGAAAGGTCTCAACCAGAATATGAAAGAGAGGGTTGATAGGACGAGTCAAATACTTGTCAAATTCCCCTTTTCGGACTAGTCGTTGACCTAAGGCCCAGAGATTGTCAAAAAAGAGATGATCTAATCCCTTTGGAATTAAGGAAAATCCATAGATAAAGGCAATTTCTTGAAAGGTCCAACCTTCTAGCGAGGGGATGTGTTGAAATATGACATTGAGAAACAAGAGGTTTAGGCCTTGAGTCAGAAAGACTCCCAAGACACCAACCACAAAATCCACCTTGTATTCCATGATTTGCTTGATGTATTGTCTGATAAAAATCAGATGCATGCGTTGATATTTTTTCATCCTAACCTCCCTGAATGGTGATAAATGACTGGACTCGTTTCCAAATCAACTGAGACAAGCCCACCATCACTATAAGCCAGAAAAACTGAAGCAAAAGTGCTTGAAGAATCTGACTGGTATCGTATTTCCCAACAATAATCATGACCGGAGTGTAAATCAAGGATGAAAATGGCAATAAGGAGAGAATATCTGAAACCACCTTTGGAAAAAACGTTAAGGGAATCAAACTGCCAGACATAAAGGCCACTATTGAAGTCTTGAGTAGATTGGAACCCCATAAATTTTTAAATACAAAGGTTGAAAATCCAAAGCAGATATTAAAGAAAAAGTTAATCAGATAAGCCAGAGTTAAGCTAAAGAGATAAAGGACAGTTAATCCCAACACTTCTACAATACCTTGCCCAGATAAGATTTTCATCAAAACAATGACACTTAAAAATGGCAGTCCAACAGAGATAAAAATCAACCACTTGGAGCCAAGTTCGGTGAAAAGGTAAGAGGCCGCAAAATGCACTGGTCTCAGCAAGCGCATGATAATGGAGCCATCCTTGACCTCCTCCCCAATCATAAAGGAGCTATCAGACCTGGTCAAAAGATTGGTCACAAAACTCATGATGATGTAGAGAGTGATATCTGCCATACTGAAGCCCTGAATCAAAGGCTTCTGGGAGGAGTCAAAGACTGCCTTCCAGAGATAAAAGGCCACAAAAGCCCCCATGACATCACCAATCCGATAGAGAATAAAGTTGACTCGATAGCTAATCAACTCCTGAATCCCTGCATTGATAAAGGGTATATAACGTCTCCACAATTTGACCATCTTAGAGCTCCTTTCGATAGAAGCGACGGATAATATCTTCAATATCTGTATCTACCATCTTCAAATCACGGACTTCAAAATCAGATAAGGTTTGCTTGATAATATCGGCCGACTGGTAGCGGGAACTATCGAATTCAATATTGAGAGTATTTCCTTGTCTATCAATGGACATATCAGGCAAGCCCTCATAATGAGAGACTAGATGATTTTGACCTGGCGTCAGGTCAAAGGAGAGAGTCTTCATCTTGCCAAAGGTTTCCTTGAGCTGGCTAACCGTCCCATCAAAAATCTCCTGCCCCTTGTCAATCATAAAAATCCGATCACAGAGTTGCTCAATGTCGCTCAAGTCGTGAGTGGTCAAGAGAATAGTTGTCTCTTCCTCCTGATTAATCTGAGTAATGGCCCGACGAATGTTATCCTTGACCGACACATCCAAACCAATGGTCGGCTCATCTAAAAAGAGAACCTTGGGATTGTGAAGCAAGGAAGCCGCAATATCCGCCCGCATCCGTTGACCTAGCGAAAGAGTCCGCACGGGATCCTTGATAAAGTCCTTCAAATCCAAGACTTCATTCAAAAAATCCATGCGCTTGTGGAAGAGCGAGTCTGGGACATCGTAAATCTCCTTCAAAACCGTGTAAGTCTCTTGCAGGGCCAAGTCCCACCATAGCTGAGTTCGTTGTCCAAAAACAACCCCAATATCCTTGACATAATCCTGGCGATTATCCTGTGGAATCTTGCCATTAATCCGACAAAAACCAGATGTCGGTTTCAAAATTCCTGTCAGCACTTTAATGGTGGTCGACTTCCCAGCACCATTTGCCCCGATAAAACCTAGAATCTGCCCCTTGGGCACCTCAAAGGTCAAATCCTTGACCGCTTCAAAGGTCTGCTTTTCAGGATGAATAAAGGAACGCAAAGACCCCTTCAACCCCGGTTCCTTGACTGTCTTCACAAAATTTTTCTGAAGATGTTTCACTTCTATCATTGCCATATCTATCTCCTACAGTAAAAAATCAACAAACCGTGTCCTCTAAACACAAAAAGCCAACTTCTCATCTCCTAAAATCTGCCTTCTTTATCACAGTAGAAGACCTTAGTATTACTCTATTATAAAGCAGTTAAAAAAGGAAACCAAGTGTTATTCTCTCAAAAGAGAAAATAGTTTTGATACTTGAAAAAATCAAAACCACCCGTCTAATTCACTAAATAAAATGACACAATTCAATAATTCATCAAAGCCTCTACATATTCCTGTAGAGGCTCATTTCAACTTCTCTCATTCTTGCTTGTGAATGTTTAGATAGATTAAAAGGCATAAGAAAAGCCACCATATGGTGACTTAATGATAGACAATCTAAAAAGAATTTGGAATAATTACTTTTTTGAGTTCTGTGAGTATAAATCATAACTTTACACAATGATAAAAATTCCTTTGAACAATTGCTTCAAGTAGTTGTAAGCTTTAGAACCAAGCTATGGAAAAGATGAAAGTCTTCATCTAAAAAACGAAAAAATATATTAAAGTCCATTTATCACATCTAACAATAACTCTTTGTCCTTCTTCATAATGGCTAACAATGCATCTTCGTCATCCTCCAAAATGGCTAAATATATCTTTCTTCGAGCTTCAATCTTTTCGTTTTCTTTTTCAAGTCGCTTAATTTTTAATTTCATGCAAAAAAGAATTCCATAAGCCATGAATGTTAACACATTAATTGTGGTAAAAAATATGATAAGGTTCATAATAATTTCTCTCCCTTTAAAATAAAATTTCTTATCCCTAAACTATTGAATGAATTTCAACACTTCACACTGAAAAGATGTGTTTTCCTTGTTTATGTTCATTATTAGTGTTAACCATTAACAAACATATGCTCTCGCAAACATATACAAATCATCTAATTCATCATGTTCAGGTCTTGAGGTTGTATGAAATCCTGCACAATAATGACAATAATAAGTACGAATGGTTTGATCCTCACACAACATGACTGCACGAAGTGCTTTGGCATTAGTCTCATAAACTATTTTATTTTTTTTAGCTCCATGACAGTAAACACCTTTTGTTGAGTGTCTGTTCTTCATAAGTTTCATTTTGTTTTTATAGATTATCTTTCTAATTTTAGACATTTTGCTTTCCTCCTTTTGGTAATAAATGCTGTACTTTTGTTTTGCAATATTTCTTTATAACTATATTTTATCACCAGAAACACACAATACAAGTACCTTAAACACATCATTGTCCATCTGTTTTATACTTTCAAACAATACAACAAAAAAAGTACGTATAAAACGTACTTCTGTTTTTTTGTGAAATGCTATTAAAAAAAAGTGTCAATTTTACTTATTTATTTTTTCTAGTTCAAGTATAGTAAATACCCCATTAAATCGATCAATATAACGTTGAAAACTATCTCTGCCATAGGTTTCAATTTCATATATTACCCTAGGAACTGTACTCCTTGTATCTTTCTCGATAACTTTAAGTGCAGGGATATCATCTTCAAGTACTTCCCAAAACTGACCAACATATCTGAATCTAATCCGAAATTTTTCCGTATCTGAAAACATCAAGAAAGTATGATAACGAACATCACTATCTGACAAAATTTGAGTTAATTCCTCAGAACTTAATATTAGTTCTGTATTATACTTCGAACGATGAACAGTTTTAAAACGATCCAGTCTGAAATTACGAAGACTCCTTGTATCTATTCTTAATCTTCCATCCTTTTCTTCAACTTTATATGCCATACAATAAAAATAATGATCATTAAACATAATCGAGACCGGTAACACATCATAATCGGCATCCTTTCCTTGGTATTTCGTATACTTAAAAGAAAGAGGCTTCTGATTTTCAATTGCGTCAAAAATAGCGGATAGATGAGGTAAGATAGATTTACTCTTATTGTCCCTGTAAATCGATAATTCCTTATACTCCTCTAGTTCCCGTTCCGTAAAGTTTCTAATACGCTGACGTTCCCTATCATCAACAGCTCTCTCTACAAAAGTATCAATGATTTCTCTAACTTCCTCAACACGTAGTGCTCTACTTTCTAAAAGAATCTTAGACAAGATGACGGCCTGGTTGTACTTTAAGTTACCATAACCATGGTTATATTCTGCCTCATAGGTTCCTGCAAGTCGAGAATACTTTATTTTCATATCATCTCTAAGTACTTTTAGATTTTCCTTTAATTCCCTTAAATCATCTTTAAAGGTTCGCTCGGCGATATTAAAACGTTTAAGGTAATCAGTTTTATTAACCTTATGCCCCTTTTCCAATTCAGACATAAAATATAAAAGACGACTGGTTTTCCCTTGCAAATTATTTTCTTCTTTCATTATTCGACCTCATGCTTGATTATAACTTATAGAATATAATATCATTATCCTCTACGTTAGTATGCTTTTACTTTCAATACTTATCTAAAAAACTCAAAGTCCCTTTGAAAATTGAAAAATTATCCTAATTCTGTTCGTAATAATATCTAGTCTTTTTTGTACTAGCTTACAATAAAAATAGAGATTTAATACACAAAGGCCAGTGTGAATTTCACTAGCCTTTGTGATAATATTAGTGCAATTTATTATTCAAGTATTCTGCTATATCCAAAAATGATAGCGTAGAATCAAAATGTTCTTCCTCTGCTTCTTCGCCACCTATTAAATTAAGGCTAAAATGATTTCCTCGAAATCTGACTTCATATACTTCATTTATATAGAGTATCCTATTGGTACTTTCAATCCCTTTCTCACTTTGATAATAAGATTGTATTCCTAATTCCTTTAGTTTTTCTTCTAGTGCTATCAAATGAATATCATAATTTCTAGCACTAGAGCTCTTATTGGGAATTAACAACATCTCCTCTGAACGATTAAGCCAGAACGGAGATTTCATTCTATATTGTGAAGGAGTCATTTTACTAAACATGGTTTCATAGTAAGCAATGAAGGCATAACGCCATTCTTGAGGAGCTATATTACTAATATTTTCTTGGATAATACGACGATACTCAACATCTAGCGGCTTGTTCATATCGAGTTCATCAAGTAGTTTTTTGACATACTCATTTCGAGATGAAAATAAACTTTTGAGGCTTGGTGCAGACCCAGAAGACTCATTTGAATTATCCTGATACAGCGTTTTATAATTATTAGCTGTAGTCATTGTATAGTCTCCTAGAGCTAGCAAAGCTGCCCGCATTAATCGACCTTCTTCAGGCTTTGTTTCAGTAAACATTTTTGATATTTTATTCCAATAGATTGAAATAACATCAATCTTTCTGCTTGGCAAATCATCCGCTTCGAAGTAAAAGCAACTTCGAATCTGACCATCAAAATAGGGATGATTTTCAGCAACTTCTATAATCTCTCTATAGGAATCATCTGCAGTTATCAATTTAGCTTTTTCAATCTCTTCGTCAACTTGGTCAATACTGAAACCATTAATTCTATTTCCCTCGGCTAGATATTCTAGCAGGTCTGAAGTATGTTCGATTTGTTCATTAATCCCCTTGATTGCCCGTTCATATGACTCTTGAGAATCTATAACTGAGTTATTAATCAAGTTCCTAAAGATACGATACCAATTTTTATAGCTAGTATCTAATGAATCACCGTGATGTTCTAAGAATGTTGAAATAACGTGAAAATAAACCCTATCCTTCAGTTTTTTGTCGACTATTGAACCTTCTAAGATAGATGAAACCTCAGGCACTTTATTCTGAGAGAGAAAGTCAAGAACAGATACAATTATTTTTATATGACTTATTTCTACAGTTTCAAAGTCGATTTCAAGAGTCCAATTGTCGCGTTTAGAATAATCAAGGCTATCTAAATTATTGATAAGCACAATTTCAAATAAATTTAAAAAGTTGGTGTCAAAGGCATTTTTATCAATATTCCAAATAACATCAGTCCATTTTGTATCAATATTTTGGGAAAATTCCCTTTCTAAATGACTATCTATTTTCTTTATTCTATCAATTAATCTTGCTTTAAAATTTTCAAAGTCAGTTAATGGGCGCCCTCTAGAATTCAGTTTGATATAGAGCTCATCTTCTGAACCAAGTTTATCTATATCAAGGAAATTGAACACAAGTTTTTGGTTATTAGCATCTGATAAAACTGAAACATAATCAAACTCATAATCAAAAGAATCAGAAATGTCATCTAGTGTCTTCAAGGCACCTTGTACAGTTGGATCTAACTGCCATGAATCTGCAAACCATGACTCATCTTTTATGATTTCAGAAGGACTTTTTGTTTCTGTAAAGAAATTTTTTCTATTCTCAACTAGACTCTTGAAGAATTTTGTAGAAGAATTTCTAGTTTTATAAGAAAAATTCCCCAAAAAGTCACAGTCATCATTATCTCTATAAGCAAAAAGATAAACCAAGAATAGAGTTGTCAGACGTTGCTGCCCATCTAATGGAATAAACTTCCCATTAGTTGATTTTCCATAAATAAAATTCAAATCGAGTGGCCCAATGTTTGTGTCAATTAAGGCAGTATTAATATCCTGGAGTAATTTTTTTCGAACTTCGGTGGTTCTTTTATCCTTTCTACCTTGTGCATAGTCTCGCTGAATCAATGGAATTACGACTCGATAATTTTCTAACAATGATTTTAAGTTATATTTTGCGTTAATCTCTTGCATGACTACTCCTCATCAGCTCCAAAAAATTGGTTGAATTCCTGTTTTATCGCTTGGATATAACTGTCTTTATCCTTATCAGTCCAGTCATCAAATCCATCTACCTCATTACTATAGACTTTCAAGAACACATTACGCGTACAAACAGGTACAAATTTCCCTTCTGCATCAACTTCAATAATAATTCTTCGTTTTTGATCAAATGGACTATTTCCATAAGATCGATTCGTATTAGAGTCTAGCAAGGTTAAATTAGCTAGACTATCATCAGCTTCAGCAGTCTCATCGGCCGTAGCATGAATATGCTCGATATCCCATTTCTCTTTCTTATAAATATCAAAAGGAAATCGATACTGTTTTTCACTCTTATTAATCAAAGTTACAAGATTAAACAGTAAAAGAGTAGATTTGATTGCTTTATTTTTATTACCATAGGAAAGTTCATCTATAGAAGCTATATCACTCGGAAGAGTTTTATAAGCAAGGTCTTTTAATTTAGAAAAAGCTTCCGACTTTTTCTTCCCTCTTGTAGCTTCAAAAACCTTTTCAATACTCTTAGCGTCATCCGATAATAGATAGCCGATTAAATGGTATCTATTTAGGTCCATGTACCAGTTATTCAATTCTTCAAATAATAAGTCGACTTTATCCCAGTAGTCACTTATAAAAGTTGGTTTATTTTCGGTCTTTTGATATTTTGCGTAGATTGAGTAGAAAGTTGCGTAAATATCATTTTGAGGTATTTCTAAAGTACCATGTTCACGTAGGTTAAACAAAAGATCTATCCTAGTGACATACTTCTCACTATTTGTCAGAAACTTCCAAAATGATTCTTCTTGAAGTCTATGTTCAATTTTATCCCAAGCTATCCCCCTATGTATCCTTTCACTATCATTTTCAGAATCATAATTAGTTTTATCTAACAATAAAGCTTTAATGAGCTCAGCATTAGTCAAAGGAATCTTACCTAAGTTAACTTTGGTAAATAGTTTTATAGGGTCTTCTGTCTCATCAATTTCATACCAAATAAAGAAAACAGCCTCTGTTAAGACTTGATAAATATCGTGTAAAGCATTATCCGAATTAATATCTTCTCGTTCCACCCATTTATCAATAGCAGCAAAAGCTTTACTGATATGATTTGCGTCAATATCATAATCTTCGATTTCTTGATAAGTGTCAAAGTTTAATTCTTTTAAATACTTAGCACTCTGTTCTCTTGTTTCATAAACCAACTCAAAGTAATCGTATTGATTACTTCTTCTACGACCACTACTAAATTCAGCAGACATAAATTTCAAAAAGATAAAGATTGTTGTCAGTCTCTGTTGACCATCGACAACATCATAAGTATTATCTGAAACTTTTTTAACAATCAAGGGTTGCAAACAGTACTTATAATCTCTGTTTTGTTTACTATGTGTGTAAAGGTCTTCTAAAAGAGTTGTTACCTCATGTTCAGTCCAGCGATATCCTCTTTGATATGAAGGAACATTAAATTTTAGTCCTTTTAGGTCTTCAATTCGTTTTTCAGAAACTACCATTTGATATCTCCTTTTCATCCAAAGGTTGTTATTAGAATTGACAAAATTATTATCTACAATTATAGCACTATTATAAATCAAAATATTGGAAAAAATGTAAAATACTTTCTATATAGGACAGGATAATAAAAAAAGCCACCATCTGGTGACTTCATTCTTATCTACTTCTCCTCACCCTAGCCAGTCTTTTTCTTTGGCAATGCGGACTGCTTCTGTTCGGTTACCTGCGTCAAGTTTGGTTAGGATGGCTGTCATGTAATTTCGAACTGTTCCATTTGAAAGAAAGAGGCTTTCGGCGATTTCTTGGTTAGTTGATCCTTGAGCTACCATGGCCAAGACTTCTTGTTCGCGTTGGCTAAGTGGATTATTGTCAAAGGCAACACCTTCAACCAGCTCTGGCGAGTACTCCTTTTGACCTGCTAGGACGGTATGGATGGTCGCCATGAGGTCACTGATGGAACGCTCTTTGAGCACATAGGCATCCACCTGGGCTGCAAGGGCTCGCTTGAAATAGCCTTTTCGTTTGAAGGTGGTTACAATAACGACCTTCGTTTCTCTTTGGTTTCTACGGATCCACTCAAGAACATCCAGGCCTGTTTTAACTGGCATTTCAATGTCTAAAATGGCTACGTCGACTTCTTCTTTTTCCAAGAGAGCAATGGCTTCTTGGCCATCACTGGCCGCATGGACCTCTTCGACATCGTCTTCCAACATAAGGAGTTGGCAGAGGGCATCCCTCAACATTGACTGGTCTTCGGCGACTAATAATTTCATGCTTTTCCTCCCTCTTTTAAATGCACACGAATAATGGTTGGATGCGATTGAGACAGAATTTCCAAGTCTCCATCTACCAAACTAAGACGCTCCCTGATACTGTGTAGCTCTTGCCCAGTGACTTCCTTGAAGCCACAACCATCATCCTCAAACTCTAAAACAATACCATGATCACGTCTTAGACGAATTTGACAGCTATCGGCCTGACTATGTTTGATAACATTATTGGCCAGTTCACGAAGTACCATGGACAATGTCGACTGGCTAACGGGCGACAGACTTTCTAAGTCAAGGCTACTATCCACGGTCAAGACAATATCAGATAGGTCAAAGAGTCGCTCGAGTTCCAGTAACTCCTCGGCCACCGTTCGGTATTTGAGTTTATTGACAATCTCACGCACCTCGTACATGGAGTCACGGCTTATCTGATTCAATTCTTCCAAATTCTTCCTAGCAGCATCATACTGCTCCTTGTCCATCTGTTTTAGAGCCAACTCAGTTTTGAGACTCATCATGGCAAAGGTGTGTCCTAAGGTATCGTGCAAATCACGGCCGATACGATTGCGTTCATTTTCAGCTGACAAGATATTGATGGTCCGGTTCTGCTCCGCAAGGGCTTCTTCCATCTTTCTCTCCTGACGCATACGGCTTTGAAAATAGTACATTCCCAAAGAAAAAAGAGTAATAGCCAGGGACATGAGGTGGGTGCTCAAATCGTCTGTCAGTTGGAAGGATGATGACGTCAAAATCAAGAGCGTCGCTAGAAAGGAAAAGAATCGATAAGAAGATATACTATCCTCAAAGCGCCAAACGAGAAGGTTAACATTGAAAAAAACAAACCACATCATGCCACCCTGGAAGGTCACGGACATAAAGATAATGTAAGCTAGAGTGTAAAACCACAGAAAGGGAATCCACTTGCTATAAGCTTTTTTCAAATACACTATAAGGAGATAAGCGATGGTAAACAGACCCGTCAAAACTAGGGTCCAGACTGGAAAATACCCGCCAAAAACACCTAAGATTGGGAAAACAAGGAAAATCAGACTAACAAAATAAGCGAAATCATTCTTCTGGTAACTTCTAAACATGGTCACTTTCTCTGTAAGATTTGATAAAAAGGGCTAAGCCTGTAGCTATTGTAGCATAGACCAAGATAAAAATGAGCGATTTCCATGAAAATTCCCCTTTTTTTGCGAAATTGACTACTAACTGATTGATATGATAGATGGGTGTCCACTCCGAAATGTGCTGAACCCATTTTGGAAACATGGTTACTGGCATCCAAGAGCCACCAATAATTGCAAGACCTAAAAAGACGATATTTCCGACGATAGCCATGATTTGTTGAGACTTAATTTGGGTAAGGAGCAAGCCAAAGGATAGGAAGACTAGGCTTGACAAGAGTAAAAGAGCCCCTGAACCAAGCCAATGTGATAATGGCATCTTAACATCACGCACAAAAGCTCCCACACAGAAAGTCACTAGGATAGCAACCATAAAGTTCATAAGAACTCGGAAGATTTTTGACAGGTAATAGGCCTGAATACTGATTTTTGAATGTTCGATGTAAGTTAACCAGTGATCGGTTTGATCCTCTCTAAGCATGTAGGGGAAGGTAAAGAAACCAAAGCTGGACATAGAAAATCCTGTCATGGTCAACATATAGGACAAGATAAAGGCTTTTTGTGACGCTGGGTCAGAACTCATTTCCATACCTGAATACAAGAGGAAGAATCCGACGGGCATTCCGATGGACATGATAAAGACTGGCCAACTGCGCCATGTTTTTATCCATTCGATTTTAAGTAGTGCTTTCATGACTTGTCCTCCCTTGTGCTATCAAATAGGCTATCTAAAAGTGTCTTGTTTTGAATTTCAATGTCAGAAATGCGACAGCCTAGAGCTTGTAAACTACTCCAAATACTTTCAATATCTTTAGTCATAAAGGTTACAACATCACGTTTTTCAGTCACATCATAAATTGCTGCCAGTTTGTCAAGACTTGGCGCAAAGCGACTTGGTAAGGTGACTTGCTTTTCCTTTTCCTCGCTACGCATAGCATGTGGCGTAGTATCCCTAATAAGTTTCCCTTGATGAAGGACTAAGATGCGGTCAGCTGTGTGCTCGACTTCTTCGATATAGTGGGACGAATAGAGAATGGTCACACCTGACTTTTTCAGATCATTGATGATTTCCCAAAAGCGTTGGCGTGTCGTAGTGTCCATCCCTGCTGTCGGTTCATCTAAAAAGAGAATGTCAGGCTTGCCAATAAGACAGAGGACAAAGGCAAGAAGACGTTTTTGTCCCCCTGAGAGTTTGTCTGCGAACTGCTGATACTGGTCGTCTTTGAATTGTAAGAGTGCTTGTATCTCTTCTTTAGATAAGCCATTTTCAGAAATATCTTGGAAAAAAGCAATCAGTTCCTTAACTCTTAATTGTGAGGGAATGGTATTTTCTTGAAGGAGAACAGCAATTTGATCTTGTGCTTTACCCTTTTTGCCCTTGATAAAGACTTGACCGCTACTAGCTTTCTTGTCACCAAGAATACAGGACATTAAGGTCGTTTTACCAGCACCATTGGGCCCGATTAAGGCAAGACAGTCGCCTTGTCCCACCTCAAAGCTAATATTGTCTAAAATTGTTTTTCCTTTGATTTTTTTGACAAGATTTGTGACTTGAAGGATTGCTTCACTCATGTGTGTGATTTCCTTTCTTTTGATAGAAGGCTAGAAAAACATAACAAGCTGCAACAGATACCCCCATGACACTGTAGAGAATATCACTGCTGCCATGAAGTAGGACATAGGTAAAGAGGATGGTCCAAATTACCGCTAGGAGCATAATGCTTAGTATTTTCAATAATTTCATACTGGGCCTCCTAGTTTTTCAATTCTTTAATGACAAGGTCGATAAAACTTTTAGCCATCGTGATGAGAATGTAGGCTGAGATAGACAAGCCAATAATCATGCCCAAATTTGAGAAGATAGCTTCAAAATTGCCTTTTTCAAAGATGTCAGTAAACATGCTAAGTCCAGCAAAGACAGTTCCGATGACAGCGTAGATAAGGTAAGATGTTTTGATTTTCATGAGATGACCTCTTTCGTTTTTTATTATTTCTAAGTTATGACTAAAGTATATCTTTTTGGTCATTCTCTTTTTAGCACCAGATGTCATGACATGACATGACATTTGTCATGTGACGTAAAAAAGCCGACCTAAGGTCAGCTTTCTATAGTCTAATATCTCTCAGCAAGTTCGTAATAAGTGCGGACGACATGTCCTTTATAATGCACTCTGACTTTCCGTAGCCAAAGGCAATCACCTAAGGAAAGCCTCGAAAAAGATTCTTTATTAAAAAATAAAAGCCAACTCAAGGTCAGCTTTTCATTATCTTATTAATTATTTTTTGAATGGTTCTTCCACCATGATGAAAGGATAGAACCTGAGATATTGTGCCAAATACTGAAGATAGTTGATGGGATGGCAGCTTGTGGCACGAAATATTTCATGGCAAGGGTTGCTCCAAGACTTGAATCTTGCATCCCCACTTCGAAAGTAATGGCTTTTTGTTGTGGTTCTTCCAAACCAAGGATTTTTGAAAATCCAAAACCAAGGGCATAACCACAAAGGTTATGAAGCATAACAACTGGGATAACAAGGGCTGTCGCTGCTGTGAAAATATTAGCATGGTTGGCAGAAACAACTGCTCCAACAATCAAGAGGATGGCGGCCTGTGAAATCAAAGGCATAATCTTGATGATGGCATCGATTTTCTTACCAAAGATTGAGTGAACGAGCACACCCAAGATAATAGGGACAACCACGATACGCAAGGTACTTAGGAAGAGGCTTTGGGCAGGGACACTCACGTACTGACCAGCCAAGAATGACAAGAGGGTTGGAATCATGAGTGGTGCCAAAAGAGTTGAGAGGGTTTCAATAGAGACATCCAAGGCAACATCCCCACCTGAAAGGAAGGCCATGACACTCGATGAAGTCCCACTTGGACAAGAGCCAACAAGGATAACCCCTGCTGCTGTCGCACCTTTCAGATGGAAAATCATACAAAGCAACCAAGCCAAACCAGGCATGATGACATAGTGAGCTACAGTCCCGAGAACAACTGGAATTGGACGCTTAGCAATACGTTTAAAATCTTCAGTTGTCAAGGTAAGCCCCATACCAAAGAGAATCAAACCAAGCAGATAAGCCGTATTGGGAATGACCCAACTACTAGTTGCAGGAAAGGCGTAGTTAAAGGCCGCCCAGAGGATAACAGCTACAGTAAACCATTTGCTGAGCCATTTACTAAAAGATACAAGTGACTCCATAATGAAACCTTCTTTCTATTTTCACAAAATAGTATAGCACTTTCGCTTTGAATTTCAAGGTAAATTTCGAATTTTCTGAAATTAATTTCAAAAAATAAACCCTCACACTTAAGATGTGAGGATTTTGTGATTTCTATAAACGTTAAGCCTTGTCTTGCGACTTTTCTTCAAACTGTTGAGCCCGTTCTTCTCCCCACCATAGTGGCAATAATTCGCCCAAAGTAATGGTCTGACGTGTTTCGTAGTCAACCATAAACTCCAAGTTACGATTGTCGGGGTGCAGTTCCATTAGAAATTCTCGACAAGCCCCACAAGGCATACCAGACGGTCCACCATGAGGTGGCTGGTCACGAAAGGCGATAATTCGCTTAACCTTAGTTTGACCAGTTTCTTGATACATATTGAAAAGGGCAGCCCTTTCAGCACATAGGTGGAAAACACCACAAGTTCCTTCCATACAAAAGCCTGTGAAAATTTGCCCATCTTCAGACTCAACAGCAGCCACAACGTGTCTAGCATAGACAAAGTCTGAGACTTCCTGTGGCTGATACAATGCCTGAGCCTTTTCATACATTTTCTGCCAAATATCCATTATTTCTCCCTTAACCGTGATCACTTTCCCTTTGAGACTTGATAAAGAGTGCAAGCCCTGTTGCTACTGCAGTATAAGCTACAATAAACAGGAGTGATTTCCATGAAAATTTCCCATTGATGGCAAAATTAACGACCAATTCATTGACATGATAGACAGGTGTCCACTCAGAGATGCTCTGAACCCACTTAGGGAACATGGAAATAGGAACCCATGAACCACTCACTATAGGCAAGACAAGGTAAATAATATTTGCCACAAGAGACATGAATTGTTGAGATTTAATCTGAGCGATAAGTAAACCAAAAGCTAGAAAGAGCAGACCGGACAAAAGTAAGAGAGCACCTGACCCTACCCATCTAAAGAATGGCATCTCTACATCTCGGAAAAAGGCACCTACACAAAAGGTCACAATGATGGCAACCATAAAGTTTAGAAGCACACGAAAGATTTTAGAAAGATAATAAGCTGCAATACTAACCTTTGAGTGCTCGATATAGGTCAACCAGTGTTCAATTCGGTCCTCTTGCAACATATAGGGAAAGGTAAACAAACCAAAACTAGACATGGAGAAGCCAGTCATGGTCAGCATATAAGACAGCAAAAACTCTTTTTGAGCTTCTGGAGTAGGTGCTGAGAAGATACTAGAAAAAAGGAGGAAAAATCCGACAGGTATCCCGATTCCCATGATAAAGACTGGCCAACTTCGCCACGTTTTAATCCACTCAATTTTTAGTAATGCTTTCATGCCTTGTCCTCCCTTGTTGAATCAAATAGGCTATCCAAGAGTGTTTTATTTTGAATTTCAATATCAGAAATTCCACAGCCCGCTTCTTCAAGACTTTGCCATACCTTTTCAATATCTTTGGTCATGAAGCTGATGACATCCCTCTTTTCAGTAATCTCATAGATGTCTGGCAGTCCGTGAACAATGCTAACAAAGCTACTTGGAAGAGTGACCTGCTTCTCCTTCTCTTCGTGTCGCATAGCGTATGGCGTGGTATCTCTGATAAGTTTTCCCTGATGGAGGACTAAGATGCGGTCAGCCGTGTGTTCCACTTCTTCGATATAGTGAGAGGAATAGAGGATAGTTGTCCCAGCTTTTTTCAAGTCATTGACAATCTCCCAGAAACGCTGACGAGTAGAGGTATCCATACCCGCAGTCGGTTCATCCAAAAAGAGGATTTGGGGCTTATCTATCAAACAAAGGACAAAAGCTAGAAGACGTCTTTGTCCACCAGAGAGTTTGTCCGCAAACTGCTGGTACTGGTCTTCCTTGAATTGTAAGAGGTCTTGCACCTCTTGATTGGTCAAGGGATTATCAGAGATAGATTGGAAGAAGACAATCAGCTCTTCCACTTTCAAACTATTTGGAATGGTATTTTCCTGAAGGAGAACTGCGATTTTATTTTTGGCTTTACCTGCCTTACCATCAATGAGGACCTGACCACTGCTCGGTTTTTTATCACCAAGAATACAGGACATCAAGACAGTCTTACCCGCACCATTTGGTCCAATCAAGGCGACACAATCGCCCTTGTTTATTTCAAAACTAATATCCTCTAAAATGGTCTTTCCCTTGATGCGTTTTCCAAGGGATGTGACTTGAATAACCGTTTCACTCATACCTGTGATTTCCTTTCTTTTGTATAGGAGCCATGCTAATTGACGATAGAGCTGATATCATCGGACTTCCCTTAATACTCCACTTCCAACTCAGTGCAGAAGAGACTTCCGGTCAGATGAAGCCTTGTTTCAACTTGCTCGAAATCAGATTCAAATCGATCCACATTCACAGATGATAGAGGATGTGAAATTCCAGTGCTATCCATGACACAGCCGTGAGGAAGTCGGATATGAACTTCACCAAACTTAGCATCAAGATGAACAGCTACCTGATCTGACGCAAACTTGGCCTGACTCAAATCCAACCAAAGCTCACCAAAAGCTAGATTCATATCAATCGTTTCGACTTCTTGAGAATAGATACGATACCTATCCTCAGCCATATAGGTCTTAACAGAAATATGAGGTCCCTCTTGGTCATTCTTATTAACCTTATAGTCTTTAGTGAGCCCTTTCTTTTGACTACGACCATAAAAAAGCTCTAAAGCCAAGCCAATGAGAAAAATACCGCTAAAGAGATTCCACTGTGCAAAATCGAGGTTTAACAAGTCATGAATATAGGGTGATAAGAAGGCCAAACCAAGAAATATGAGGAGAGGTCGCTTATTCAAGATACCAAAACAAAAGAAGGCCACGAAGAAAACCAGATTATAATTGACCATGATCCAAAAATCTGGAATAAAGGCACTAGCGATAAAACAAGCTGCTAGTAAAAGCAACAAGAAACTCCGAAGATTAAACCGTTGCATAAGAAGACTCCTTTCTAGTAAATGATTGCAAATTTCCAATTATTTTCACTATCAGTATAGCACTATTTGTAAACGTATTCAATGTTATATAAGAAGGATTTGCAAGAAAAAAAGAGCTTTCGCTCTTTCATTATTTTCAATGTTTGACAGTTACTTGTCCAAAGGTTACAGAGCCTGTTAGAGAAACTGTCGTTCTTGATAACTCTCGATCTCCTAGACTATCGTAGCCTTTCACTCCTGCTAAGCTTGTATGAAGCCCGTGTGTATCCACTTGCCAATCCTTAGGCACTCGAATAATAACCTGAGAAAAATTGGCCTGAACCACAATCTGAGGTCGGTCCGTCATAAACTGAGCCTGACGCAAATCTAAAGTCAAACGTCCAAAATCGGCATTGGCATAGACCGTTTCGAGATTTTGAGAAGTCACCACCTGAACAGACTCTGAAAATAAGCTCTTAGCGAAAATCTCTCGCTCATGTTCTTTAGACACCTTGTAAGAGAAGTTCTTCTTATAACTTGGCTTGCTCAAACGGTCCACCGCAATTCCCAAGATAAGAATTCCTACAAAGAGAGTCCATTCCGAATAGTCCAATCTAAAGAGGTCATGGATATAGGTCGATAGAAAAGCCATTCCCAAGAAAAAGAGAAATCTCCCCTTAGATTGCCAGCTCAAAAGCACAAAAAGCAAGGCCAAAATCAACTTATAATTAAAGGCCAAATAAAGATCTGGAATAAAAGCTGTCGCGATAAAATAGGCAGCAATAATAAGTAGGGTGATAACACCTGCATTAAAGCGTCTCATAACAGTTCCTTTCTAAATCCTATCCTTGAGTTTTTCCACAAAAAGGTAGGCTGCTGGACAGAAAAGCGTATTTTTAATAGTCAGATGATTGATCTGATAGATTTTCTTACGATCCGTGTGAGGAAAGGCGGCACAAGCCTTAGGACGGACATCATAGATGTCACAGAGATTATCAGGCCCTAAGAATGGACAAGGCATAGACTTGAAGACCTTGTCACCATCCTCATCTACCTGCAGGTACATCTCCTCGAAAGCAGGTAACTTCATACGAAAATGCTTAGCAATACGAGTAATGTCCTGCTCTGTAAAGTCTGGCCCTAACGTCTTACAACAATTAGCACACTGGGTACAATCAATTTCTTGAAAAACTTCATTGTGTACCTGCTGAACAATCTTATCTAAATTTTTAGGGGCTTTCTTCTTGAGTTGTGCTAGAAATTTACGGTGCTCCCCCTGCTTTTGACGTGCCAATTCCTCATAACGTTTGACATCAATAGTCTGTGACATGTGTTTTCTCCGATGATTTATAATTCTGTCATCTATTATAGCATAAAAAAATAGAGCCTAGTTTGAAGCTAGACTCTAGGTCAGTTACATTGATACGATTCTACGATAGGAACGTGAAGTAAGGGCAAAAACCAAGACATAGGCTAGGAAGAAGACACCACAAACAATAATTGTAACTACTAACATAAGATCTGGATTGAGAACTCCAATGATACGGACAATCAAACTGATCATATGATAAGCAAAGGCCAAGTGAATAAAGGCAAAAATCAAAGGGAGGAAGAAGACGGTAAGTACTTGCTTACGAATGGTTTGCTTGACTTGAAGGTCGTCCAACCCAATCTTTTGAAGAATAACAAAGCGCTCACGATCCTCATAACCTTCAGAAATCTGTTTATAGTAAATTACAAGAACTGTGCCAAGCATGAAGATGATGGATAGGAAGATACCAATAAAGAAGGTTCCACCAACAAAGCCATTTACCATCCCTTCTGCATCATATCGGCTATTAGCAGTGAGGTAAGACTGAGAGACACCAGTAGTTTGTCCAGCTAACTGTTGTGTTTCTTTATCTGTCATTTGGTCTAGCAAATCTGAATTTTTCTTGGCATCATGTGTAGGGTCCTTGACGTTAACACCAACATAAGTAGCTTGTGCTATTGATGTCCCTTTCATTGAAGACTCAAAAATCTTGATATCTGGTACAACTAAGTAACTATAATCTGACACAATGATCTTATAGATATTTGGTATTTTTTTATTGATAAAGTCACCAAGTTGCCTATGAATCTGGTAGTTCTTACTATCTATGGACAGACTCTTTTGCGTCTTCAATGTTTTATTCTTAGTGTATAAGGCAATTTGATTAGAACTGAGATTGAGTTCTTTCCCTGTCAATTGCTTAAAGGTTTCTTGAGAGAAGACCAAAACAATTGATTTTGGAACAACTTTTCTTTCATTTTTAGTAAAAACGGTTAACTTATTAGTTTCTTGATTTTTTATACCAAAGAGAAGATAAGAGACAGCTACTTCTTCATTTGCTTGCTCACCTGTTTTGATTAAGAAATCATCCATAAGCTTTTTAGTGCTTGTAAGGTCAACTTTATTGCCCGCAACTGAATAATCATGTGGAGTAGCACTCGCTAGATAGTCTTTTTTTCCAGCATAGATACTTGCAGCTCCTACAAGCGTCACCAAAACCATACTTGAGAGGATAGCAATAGTCGCCAGACCAACTGCATTTTTCTTCATCCGAAAGACAAGGTTTGAAATGGAAATCATATTATTAGGCTTGTAATAGTAGTTTTTCTTCTTTTTCAAGAGTTGCAGAACGACTGTAGTCCCGGCATTAAAGAGAAGATAAGTTCCTAGAATAACTAGTAAAACAGCCAAGAAAAAACTCATAATAGCTATTACTGGATTCTGAACAGAGAGAGCAAGATAGTAACCGTACCCCATAGACCCAAGCCCCAAAAAGGTTTGAATAACTAGGAAACGTCCCTTTTTTTCACCCTTAAGGCCATCTTTAGTTAATTGTAAAGGATTTAGCCGTAGCAATCGGAAACCGTTTATCAAAACCAACAAACTAAAAATACAAGCAAAGATGACAAGAACAATAGGAATTGTCATTACTTGAAAGGTCGAAACCAAACCAGTACTTTCACCGATAAGCCTTTGAAGAAAAGCGTAAATGAGTTTATCAAATAGTGCCCCCACACCTATACCTAGAAGCAGAGTCACAAAACTCATAATCACCGTTTCTTTTAGAATCATACTAAAGAGGTGACGCTTCTCTAAGCCTAACATACTATAGAGGCCAAGCTCCTTTGAACGATTTTTCATAACAAAGCTATTGGCATAAAGAACAATAATTCCAGAAGAGAGGGCGACAATCACAAGTCCCATCCCCAAAACCATCTTGATAGGATCTGACCCAGTTAAGTCATCAAGATGCGGATTAAGCGTTAAAGATGTAAAAATATAGGTAATGGCAATAGCCAAAATAGTTGCTAAAGCATATGGATAATAAAGCTTACGATTTTTTATGAGATTGGACAAAGCCAGTCTATTGGTCAGAAAAAACATATTAGTTCACCTCACTTGCCATTACTGTAAGTGTATCGGAAATTTCTTGGAACATTTGATGTTCAGACTTATCACCTTTGAAGATTTGATTATATAGAATACCATCCTTAATAAATAGAACACGCTGTGCACGACTGGCAGCCGCTGTCGAGTGAGTTACCATAAGAATGGTCTGACCACTGGCATTGATCGCATCAAAGACATCCAAGAGAGCTGCTGAAGATTTGGAATCCAGGGCACCTGTTGGCTCATCTGCTAAGAGGATTTCTGGTTTAGTGATGATTGCACGCGCAACCGCAACCCTTTGCTTTTGTCCACCTGAAATTTCATAAGGGTACTTCTCTAGCAAGGAATGAATTCCCAATTGACGACTTATAGCTTCTACTTGTGTCATCATTTGCTTAAGTGGGCGTCGAGAAAGGACCAAAGGTAGTAAGATATTATCTTTAACAGATAGGGTATCCAAAAGGTTGAAATCTTGGAAAACAAACCCTAATTTTTCACGACGAAAACTGGAAGCATCCTTATTTTTAATGGTTGCTGTGTCCGTACCATTAAGATAGACACGCCCTGCTGTTGGTTTATCAAGCATGGCAAGGATGTTGAGCAGGGTTGATTTTCCTGAGCCAGACTCACCCATGATTGCAACATACTCACCCTTTTCAACCGTGAAATGGATATCTTTAAGGGCTTCAACCTGATTTCCTTTGAAACGTGTTTTATAGATTTTTTTAACATGTTGAACATCTAGTAACGCCATAATAAGCTCCTTTATTTAATAGATTTGGAAGAGATTTTAGGAACCTCTTACTTAACTTCTGATACCATTTTATAGAAAAAGCAAGGTCTCAACCATAACCCTTGCTTTCATTTGTGGTCATATTTCTTACACTTTTGTAAGTTATTAATCAATAGCCAACTTCTGCTTTTGAAAATGAATGGAGACTGTGGTTCCTTGGCCTACTTGGGAGCTAATACTAATATCATGTCCAAGCTGATCAGCAATTTTCTTAGAAAGATAGAGACCTAACCCAGAGGACTGCTGAGTCAGTCGACCATTGTAACCTGAAAAGCCACGCTCAAAAACCCGTAGAATATCACTATTTTTAATACCAATCCCAGAATCTTTAAGATGAAGCCCGTTATCTTTGAAGTAAATTTCAATACCACCGCTTTTTGTGTACTTCAAACTATTTGATAAGACCTGCTCTATGATAACTAAGAGCCATTTTTCATCTGAAACGACCTTAACATCTAAGTCATGTAGATTAATAGCCAATCCTTTTTGAATAAAGAAAAGACTATGCTTTCTAACAACTTCTTTAACCAAGTCTTCTAATGTAACCTGCCTCAACTGCAAATCATCATGAAAATTCTCTAAACGTAAATACTGCAAGACCAAATTGGTATAAGAATCAATCTTGAATACCTCTTGCTCCAAGAGAGCCCTCGTTTTACTATCCGTAACATCCTGAAGCAATAATTGACTAGCTGCTATTGGCGTCTTGATTTGATGCACCCAAAGCGTATAGTAGTCCATCAAATCTGTATAGCGCTTGCGCTCCTCCTCAGTCTGAGACATCTGGCTCTCCCTAGCACTTTCCAAAGCTTGGGACAGGTAAAATTCCAAAGGACTTGATGGTGTGATTTCCTCATAGAGAAAGGCTAAGTTATAAGAGTGATAGGAGCGAACCGAGTCCCAAATAACCATGATGATAGTCACAAAGGTCATTATGGTCAAGGCATAATAAAGAATATCTGCCGCCTCTTCAAATAAAAAGGCAAACAAGACCAAGATGATTCCATTAAAGACAAACAAAAGATAGAAAGGCAGACGAGACCTAATATGGTATTTGATAAATTGACACTTACCCATCATGACGCAACCCGTAGCCAACACCTTTCTTGGTTTCAATAAAATCCTTCAAACCCACTGCCTCTAACTTCTTACGTAAACGAGCTACATTAACTGACAAGGTATTATCATCAATAAAGAAGTCACTATTCCAAAGCTCCTTCATCAAGTCTTCCCGACTAACGATATTACCAGCATGGTCGAAGAGAACTTGTAAAATCTGAAACTCATTCTTTGTCAAAGAAACGACCTCACCCTGATAAACCAAATCCATGGCCTTAAGGTTCAGAATCACACCCATATATTCCAAGAGACTCTGATCCTTACCAAACTCATAAGAACGACGCAAAAGCCCTTGAATTTTTGCCAAGAGAACATTTTGATCAAAAGGTTTAGTCACAAAGTCGTCCCCACCCATATTGATTGCCATAACAATATCCATGGCCTGATCTCTAGAAGATAAAAACATAATAGGTACCTTGGAGACCTTACGAATTTCCTGACACCAATGATAACCGTTGAATAGAGGTAAACCAATATCCATAAGAACCAAGTGGGGCTCTACTTTTACAAAAATAGATAATACTTCCATGAAATCTTCAACAAGAACAACTTCGTAACCCCACTGTTCTAGCATTTTTTTGACTTGTTGACGGATAACCTCATCGTCCTCAACTAATAAAATCTTATGCATAACTCTACCTCTTTCATTTCCCACTATTATAACAGAAATGCTAGAAGAAACGACCATTCTCAGCAAATCTTACAATAATGTTAGATTGAATTTTCCAATTTTTAAAATAGTGCGTTTTCATAGGAAAAATCCTTTGAGTCTTCAAAGAAAATATAGTATTATTATAGAGTTGATATTGATTTATCATCAACCAACGACAGCTTCATCGAATAATGAGAACATTACTTATTTATGTCACGAATCGGCGTGACGTTTCTACAAGGTGCCGTAACACCTAACAATGAGTAAGTCATAAAGTCATAATAAGATTTTACCGTCTTTTTATGATTTTAAAGGCTTGCTTTGCAAGCCTTTTTCTATTATTCGATTGTTTTGATCTTTGTCAGGTTCTCAATAGAATCTGGGAAAAATCAAAATACACTTTAGTTATATTTTTTATAGGAGGTAATATGAAATTACTGGAAGACCGCATTCTCAATGATGGGAATGTCCTTGGGGAGAACATCCTCAAAGTTGACTCTTTCCTCACTCACCAAGTGGACTTTGACCTCATGCGTGAGATTGGAAAGGTCTTTGCTGAAAAGTTCAAGGATGCAGGCATCACCAAGGTGGTGACTATCGAGGCATCTGGTATTGCTCCAGCCCTCTATGCTGCTGAGGCCTTGGATGTCCCTATGATTTTTGCGAAGAAGGCTAAAAATATCACCATGAATGAAGGGATCCTCACTGCTGAGGTCTACTCCTTCACTAAGCAGGTGACTAGTACTGTCTCTATCGCAAGCAAGTTCCTCACTCCTGAAGATAAGGTCCTCATCGTTGATGACTTCCTAGCTAACGGCCAAGCTGCCAAAGGCTTGATTCAAATCATCGAAGAAGCTGGTGCACACGTCGAAGCGGTTGGTATCGTTATTGAGAAATCTTTCCAAGATGGTCGTGCCCTTCTGGAAGAAGCTGGCTACCCAGTCGTTTCACTTGCTCGTTTGGATCGTTTTGAAAATGGACAGGTCGTATTTAAGGAGGCAGACATCTAATGCAAAACAAAGAGAAACATTCGCAGGCAGCGGTCCTAGGACTGCAACACCTACTTGCCATGTACTCGGGATCAATCCTGGTGCCAATCATGATTGCTGGGGCCTTGGGGTATTCAGCTCATGAATTAACCTACTTGATTTCCACTGACATTTTCATGTGTGGTGTAGCAACCTTCCTCCAACTTCAACTTAATAAATACTTCGGTATCGGTCTTCCAGTTGTTCTTGGGGTTGCCTTCCAGTCAGTGGCACCACTCATTATGATTGGTGAGAAACACGGTAGCGGTGCTATGTTTGGTGCCCTTATCGTTTCAGGGATTTATGTTATCCTCGTTTCTGGCGTCTTTTCAAAAGTAGCCAATCTCTTCCCTTCGATCGTTACAGGATCAGTCATCACAACTATTGGTTTGACCCTCATCCCTGTCGCTATCGGAAATATGGGAAACAATGTTGATAAACCAACTGGTCAAAGCCTCTTCCTTGCTGCTATCACCGTTCTTATCATCCTTGTAGTTAATATTTTCACTAAAGGATTTATCAAATCTATCTCAATCTTGATTGGTTTGATTGTCGGTACTGCTATCGCAGCAAGCATGCACCTGGTTGATTTCTCACCAGTAGCTGCGGCACCTATTGTCCACGTGCCAACACCATTCTACTTCGGGGTACCTAAGTTTGAGTTGTCATCAATCATTATGATGTGTATTATCGCTACTGTGTCTATGGTTGAATCAACTGGGGTTTACTTGGCCCTCTCTGATATCACCAAAGAACCACTCGATAGCACTCGCCTTCGTAACGGCTACCGCGCTGAAGGTTTGGCTGTTCTCCTTGGTGGACTCTTCAACACCTTCCCATACACTGGTTTTTCACAAAACGTTGGTCTTGTGAAGTTGTCAGGTATCAAGACTCGCTTGCCAATCTACTATGCAGCTGGTTTCCTTGTTCTTCTTGGACTCCTTCCTAAGTTTGGTGCCTTGGCACAAATCATCCCAAGCCCAGTCCTTGGTGGTGCAATGCTTGTCATGTTCGGTTTTGTTTCTATCCAAGGGATGCAAATCTTGGCGCGTGTTGATTTCGCCAATAACGAACACAACTTCTTGATTGCTGCAGTATCAATCGCTGCAGGGGTTGGTCTTAACGGTAGCAACCTCTTCAACAGCTTACCAAATGCTTTCCAAATGTTCTTCTCAAACGGTATCGTGGTTGCAAGCTTGCTTGCCATCGTCCTCAATGCTATTTTGAACCATAACAAAAAAGAAAAATAACACAAGAACACCTGAGTCGCTTGACTTAGGTGTTTTATTTGAAATTAAAATCTTCAAGTTTGTAAATCGAAAGAAAAGACTAAGCAACTACTCTGTCTAACTTTTACTGAAAGTATCTCGTGTTATTTAATTCTTACGATTGACTTATTTTCAATTCTATAGACAGCATCGTAATCTTCCAGTTTGTAATGATGAGCAATTTCAATAATACTATTAGGCAATTGTTGCAAGACATTTCTTATTTCCTTTGAACTTGCTGCATCTAAAGAAGCCATCATCTCATCCGCAAGTAAAACCTGCTTGCCTCTCAAAATAGCACGTGCAATCTCCAGTTTTATGATTTGACCACCTGAAAAGTTATCTCCAGTTAATTCATAGTCTAATTGGTGACAACAAGCCTCCCATAGTCCAACCTTTTTCAGTGTTGAAATGAGCAATGAGTCAGAACAATCTTGATAAAGAGTTAGATTATGTCGCACACTTGTATGAAAGACATAGGGATTTTGATGAATAATTGCAATGTTATCTAAATTTGGAGTCAGCTCCCTTCCATCAATGCTTTTAAAAATGATTTCCCCACTATATGCCTTATCTTGCCCTGATATTAACCTAAAAAGTGTTGTTTTCCCAATACCACTATCACCAACTATAAGATTATGCTGAGACAATGAAAAAGTAACCGTAACATCTCGAAAAATCTCTTGATTATCATAAGATTTAGTGACGTTTTTTAACTGAATTTCTTCTAAAGTATGTATGTGATACCCTTTTGAGGGAATTTCTGTCTCACTTCCAAATGTCAATAATTTATCTTTTATCACTTGACTTGATTGAATACTTGCAATAGCCTCCAGAATTTGTTGTAAGGGGTTAATAAGATATGTTGATGCAGACATCATAGCAATAAGTGTAGTGATTGAATTTTGTTTCATTACAAGACCAATCACAAACGGTCCAATCAAGCCGATAGCTTTCAGAGGTCCTGTCCAAAACATAACTAAATTCTGAAGTGTATAATATTTAAATTGTGTCTTCTCCATCTCACCAAGGGTTACGAGAGTTTGCCTTACATTTTCTTTTTCTGCTTGATTGCAAATAATCGTTTCAATCCCCTTACCAAAGTCTGTGATAGCTCTTAAATTCTTCTCTTTTGAGCTACTTAGTAATTCTCCCGATTCTTTTAATTTTCGCTTAAATATAAACTGAGGCAAAATCATCAGAAAAGCACCTACAGTAAAAAGACTACCCACAATAAGATTTTGTTTGAGCAGATAAATAACAGATACTAGGACAGAGGCACCCCACACTGGTGAGATAAGAAATGATTGAAGGAACTCCTGGTCTACGATTCCAAGATCTTGTGTCAAGAGTGAGCAAAGCTCAGAATCAGAGTTCTTTTTAGGAAAGACAGCATAATTCTTCAAAATATTCCCTGATAGTCTTACATTAAATGCCCTAATAATAGAACGAAGCAGAATATTCTCTATATACATAAAAGCGTACATAGCCACCCAAAGAGAAATGCCCGAAAATGTAAAAACTATTAAATCCTGACTATTACCGCTATCTAAATGACCTGCCATCTGGATAATTACAGGAATAACAATTCCTTGACAGGAATAAAGAAGTGCAAAAATGATATAAAGTACCATTTCCTTCTTAGGAAGTAACTTAATAAACTTAACCATCATCGTGACACAGCAACTGATTTATTTTTTCAATAATCATTGCTTTTACCTCCTTCCATTTGATACTATTATTTTAGTTTATTAATAGTATCAACTATTGAAATTTCAGAAATCCGATAAGGAAATTTTATATGGAACTAGGTCAAAAATTTAAGCAGATTCGAAAACAGAGAAAATACACTATTCAGAGACTCGCTCAAGTGTCCGGATCTGTAGCGAGTATTTCAGACTTTGAAAATAACAAAACATCACTCTCAAATGATACTCTTTTCAAACTTTTAAAACACCTAAAAGTCGAATATAATGAATTTTTCGGACAAGAATATCTTGTGGACGAAACCTACATAAAACTCGCTAATCAATACAATCAAGCCTCTAATAATCTAGATTTTGAAGCACTAAAGCAAGTCGCAGAAAGATTTCGCATTTTAGGAGAAACTAATTATTGCGATTATCTGATTAGTCTTTGTATTACCTGTCAGGTTTCAAAACTTCAAAACCAGCCGGTTAACCAAGATATTGCTACAGAACTTCAAAACTACTTCTTTTCGATTGATATTTGGACACTTCTTGATATTGATTTACTGGATATGGTAAAGGATATCTTCACAGAAGATGCTCTAACAATCTACATTAAAGAACTCCTATCAATTCTCGGTAAAAATCCTAGAAATAATTTAGATCGAATCACTTTAGATGTTATCAGTCGTTGTATTTTCCAAATCATTCTTTATGGAAATCAAGAAGATAGTGATTACTATTTAAACGAACTAAAAACTATTCAATTCCCAGATTATTTCATGTTACAAAAACTCTATCTTAAAGAGCTAGAAGCCGCATACCTTTATAAATTTATCGATAAGAATATGGGAAAGATTATACATAAAGAAATTCTCCACTACTTGGCTTTTATTGGTGATGACGATAATTTGAGAGAATGGGATCAAACCTTCTGTCAATTATAGACTTTATTGGATAACAGTTGTACAATAAAGTCTATAATTTGAAAAATTTAGAAAGGAAAACAGAATGCACGAAACACATTCTCTCCGTGAGCGATTTCTTGTTTTCTTCAAGATTTTTGTGCCCATACTGATTTATCAGTTTGCCAACTTCTCAGCAGCCTTTGTGGACACTACCATGACTGGTCAATACGATGCCCTACACTTGGCGGGGGTAGCCATGGCAACGAGTTTATGGAGTCCTTTTTTCACCTTTTTAACAGGTATCGTCTCTGCCCTAGTTCCTATTATCGGACACCATCTAGGAGCAGGTCGCAAGGACCGAGTAGCACCTGATTTCTATCAATTTCTCTATATGGCTTTGGGCCTATCACTTATCCTTTTTGCCCTCGTTTTTCTAGGGGCACCCTTGGTTTTGAATCATTTAGGTTTGGAGCCTTTGGTCAGAAAGGTAGCCCTTGGTTATTTACGCTTTTTGAGTCTTGGGATTATCCCCCTTCTTCTCTTTAGCGTGGTTCGCTCCTTCCTTGATGCCCTTGGCCTCACACGCCTTTCCATGTATCTCATGCTTTTGCTCCTACCTCTCAACGGTTTCTTCAATTTCCTCCTCATCTATGGCATTGCTGGTCTACCAGAGTTGGGTGGAGCTGGGGCTGGTCTTGGAACTTCAATGGCTTATTGGGCCCTTCTCCTCATTTCCATTTCGGTTATCAGAAAGCATAAAAAGGTTAAGCCCTACCACATTGAAAAGGTCCAACCCCTTGATAAAACAGCTCTACTTGACGCACTTAAACTGGGTCTTCCTATTGGTGGAACGGTCTTTGCGGAGGTCGCTATCTTCTCAGGTGTTGGTTTGGTTATGTCTAAATATCCGTCCCTAGTGATTGCCAGTCACCAGGCAGCTATGAATTTCTCAAATCTCATGTACGCCTTCCCTCTCAGCATTTCCAGTGCCATGGCTATCATTATTTCCTACGAATTTGGGGCTAGACGCATGGATGCGGTCAAGAGCTACAGCAAGCTGGGACGGTTGACAGCACTAGGATTTTCTATCTTTACCTTGATTTTCCTCTACTTCTTGCGCTATGATTTGGCTGAACTTTATGGGCATGAGCCTGAATTTTTGAAAATGACAGCCATTTTCATGACCTATAGCCTCTTCTTCCAAGTGGCAGATGTCTTTGCGGCTCCGCTTCAAGGAATCCTGCGTGGCTACAAGGATACCAAGGTGCCTTTTTATCTCGGTGTCCTAACCTACTGGGGCATCACCTTCCCAGTTGGCTTCCTTCTTGAAAAAGTCACTGGGCTGGGCCCCTATAGTTATTGGATTGGCCTGATTGCCAGCCTTATCGTCAGTGGTCTCTGTTACCAATGGCGCTTAAATAGAATCGTCAAACGTTACGAATCACAACTTTGATATCCCTAAAGCAGTCTTGTCAGACTGCTTTTTCTATGCTCAAATCTCAATAATACAGAAAGAAGCCTCCTGCATATTGAAAACAGATAAACTGTTATCAATTTACAGAAAGCTTCTTTTTATGAGTGATACTTTAAATTCAGATTTACCTGACCTATTACCAAACTGGATTAATTAATGAAAACATAGATGTTTAATTTGGAAAAAGGTATCACAGAGTCCAGATGGATCAACTAAGGCACTATAAATCATGACTAAACTACATAAAGTTAGGAAATGATAAAAATAAACCACTTTTTCTCCTGTTTTAGGAAGTAAAAAGAAAGACCCGAGCCATAAGACACAAATGGCTATTAATAGGATTACTTTATTCATTGATTCCATAAAATTCTCCTTTATAAATGTTTAGCACAATAAAATAGGACTTAGTATTATCTGAATGTTATCATAAAATCTAACAAGCATTGCATATCCCTTCAAGGAATCACTTTAACATTTTTTGCTAGTCTTGTTTAGGTAAGTTAAGACATATAAAATCATATTGGGAGGTTGGGGAGACTAATTATTACACAAAGTACAATAATGTTTACAGACGTCAAGACTAGCAAAATCTAAGTAAAATGACATGTTTACAACTGTCAGATTTCTCACTGTCATAGTGTACTATTTTTTCTATATAATATGTAAAACAAATAGGATAAAATTGTAAAAAAATGTAATGAAAGGTCACTTTTTTATCCTGAATGGTTAGGTTACATATCATGTTAGATTTAAAAGGCTTTCATCTCACAGCTTCTTTTGTCATGTAAAAAGAGGTTAGAACCAAGGGCACCAACCTCTCTTTTAGCTTTTACTAAGTAATAACTATCTAAAAATGACTAATCAGTCCACTTGATCAAGCAAGTAAGCATAGCCCTCTTTTGCCATGTCAGCTTTAGGAACAAATCGCGTTGCTACCCCATTGATACAGTAGCGTAAACCACCTCTATCACTTGGCCCATCTGGAAAGACATGCCCAAGATGAGAATCTCCCACACGACTACGGACCTCAATACGATCCATATTGTGAGAATGGTCTTCCTTGTAGTTGGCTACCTCTGGACTAATGGGTCTAGAGAAACTTGGCCAGCCACAGGCTGAATCAAACTTGTCCTTGGATGAAAAGAGTGGCTCACCAGTCGCCACATCAACATAAATTCCAGGCTCAAACTGATTCCAAAGCGGACTCGTAAAGGCCCGTTCTGTTCCATTCTCCTGAGTCACAGCGTAGGCTTCTGGACTCAAACTTTCCTTAAGCTCCTCCCGATTCGGCTTGTGATAAGCATTAGCATCAATAACAGGATTAGCTGCCTGATTGACATTGATATGACAGTAGCCATTCGGATTTTTCTTGAGATAATCTTGATGGTAATCCTCAGCAGGAATAAAGTGCTCAATTGACAACAACTCAACCGCCAAAGGCTGACCGTATTGCTCAGTCATTTCTTGGAAAACTTGCTCGATAGTCAATAAATCATTTGCATCCGTGTAGTAAACACCCGTACGGTACTGAGTTCCCACATCATTGCCCTGTTTGTTTTTACTAAGAGGATTGATGATACGGAAAAAATGAAGCAGAATCTCTCGTAAGGACACCTTGCTAGCATCATAGGTCACCTGAACGGTTTCAGCGTGACCCGTCTGACCGATGAGTTCATAGCGGGTCGTCTCACTACGGCCATTAGCATAACCCGAAACCGCATCAAGCACACCAGACACACGAGAGAAATACTCCTCAACACCCCAGAAACAGCCACCAGCAAGATAAATCGTATGATTATTTAGATTTGACATTTTTAACACTCCCTTCAATAGATACTTTCATCTCCACGCCTTAAGTGTAACGCTTTTGAGAAGATTTCGCACTTATGGTGACTTGGGGGAGAAAAAATCCCATCACATTGTGATAGGATTTTATGTTTATTCCATTTCAAAGCTTTCGCTCTTAATCTTATCTGGTAAGACGAGAGACAAGAGGATGCACAAGATGGCTGGGATTAACCATGGTAATGATGCTCCTGACAATGGTAGGAAGTTAATAAGAGCATTTAGTCCTGCAAGCTTGAATTGGCTGCCAATAACGCTGAGCAAAGCAATCAGAGTGACTACAGCAACTGTAATTTGCATACCTGGTTTAGACAAGGCCACGAACTTGTTGGCAATTACAATCATGACAATCGTAATCGTGATTGGGTAGAGAATCAAAAGCACTGGCACTGAGAAGGCAATGATATTGTTAAGTCCCAAGTTGGCAATAACAAACCCAATCAAGGTAAAGATAATGGCGTAAGCCTTGTATGATACTTTCGGAAATGCCTTGTGGAAGAATTCCCCTGTCGCAACGATAAGTCCTGCGGTTGTTGTGAAACAAGTCACTGTCACCATGATAGCTAGGAAAATCTGAGCAGCTGGTCCAAAGATAGCTTGTGTGGCTTGTGACAAGACGCTAGCACCAATATTGGCATCTTTTGGTAGGCCTGCCACTTGGAGTGGGAAATGATTGCCCAAAAAGGCTAGTCCCAAATACAAAGCACCAAAGAGAAGCGTCACTACAAAACCAACGACCCAAATAGTAGAAATATACTCTTTTTTAGACTTAAAGCCTAATTGGTTGAGGGTGACTACTGCCACTACACTGAAGGCCACAGAAGCCAAGGCATCCAAGGTGTTGTAGCCTTCCAAGAATCCCTTACCAAATGCAGAAGCTTGATAAGCTTGGCTAGCTACCTGAGGACTGTGACCACCGTATTTAAGTGCTCCTGCCACAATAACCATAACAATCATGATGGCAAAGACAGGTGTTAAAATACGTCCAATACTATCTAGAATTTTAGATGGGTTCATGGCAATCCAAAGCGCTAGAGCAAAGTAGATTACGGTAAAGACAAAGAGCCAAAGGCTAGTATGCCCACTACCAATCAAAGGCGAGAAGCCAATCGAAAAGGCTGCTGCTGCCGTTCTAGGAATGGCAAAGAAAGGACCAATGGACAGATAAAGGACTGCCAAATAGACTAGGGCAAACTTGGGCGAGATTTTTTGTGAAATCTCATGAATGTATCCCTTTGGATTTAGGGTTCCGATAACCAGCGTTAAGATGGCAATACCGACACCTGATAGGACAAACCCTGCAATCGCAGGCCAAAAATGACCTCCAGATTCAAAGCCTAGCTGAGGCGGAAAGGTCAGATTTCCGGCTCCAAAGAACATACCAAACAACAATAAAGCTGTAAGGCCTCCTTTTTTTAACATAAGTTTCTCCAATCTAAAACAAACAAGACATCATCTCAAAAAAGATAACTTGTTTATTACTATTTTAGTCAACTTACATAGTATGACATGATTAGTTTGGAACTTCAAGCTATTCAGACTTATTAGGAAAGGTTTTTAAAATTGCAAATTTTCTGTATCATTGTACGAAAAAACTAGACAAGATTCTTATCTCGTCTAGTTTGATCGTTTGATTATGGGTGACTGACAATCAGTTCAAGTTCTCCCTTGATTTCCCAAGCTTGAACATCGCTTGGTAGAATGAAGTGGCTGCCTTTTGCAATTGGATATTCTTGACCATCAACAAGGAGACTTCCTTGACCGTCAAGTACACTAAACAAACTGTAATCAGCAGTCTTTTCAAAATCAGCCTTACCTGAAATCTCCCATTTATAAACGGCGAAGAAATCACTTGCTACTAAAAGCGTTGATTTGAGGTCATCTACTTTTGTTGTGACTGGGCGACTGTTGGCAGGTTCACCAATATTAAGGACATCGATAGATTTTTCCAGATGGAGCTCACGCAGGTTGCCCTGGTCATCCTTACGGTCAAAGTCATAGACACGGTAGGTTGTGTCACTTGACTGTTGGGTTTCAAGAACTAAGATTCCTGCACCAATGGCATGCATGGTACCACTTGGAACATAGAAAAAATCGCCTGCTTTAACTGGAACCTTGGTCAAAAGATTTTCCCAATCCTTACTTTCAATTTGCTGACGCAATTCTTCTTTTGATTTGGCATTGTGCCCATAAATGATTTCAGTGCCTGGTTCAGCATCAATGATATACCAGCACTCTGTTTTACCAAGCTCGCCTTCATGCTCAAGTCCGTAAGCATCATCTGGATGGACCTGTACACTAAGCCAATCATTGGCATCCAAAATCTTCGTCAAGAGAGGAAAGACAGGTTCCTGACGATTGCCGAACAACTCACGATGCTCTGCATAGAGAATATCCAAAGTTTTACCAGCGAAACGACCATTTTTAATAGTAGAAACACCATTTGGGTGAGCTGAGATAGCCCAGTACTCTCCAACATGGTCGCTAGGAATGTCGTAGCCAAAGACATCACGCAAATGCGTGCCACCCCAAATCTTCTCCTGCATGACAGATTGTAAAAATAATGGTTCAGACATAATTACTCCTTTTTCTAGGAACGAGAGGCCAAAAAGTCTCTAGGAAAATTTAGAATAGTGACCTTAACATAATAGATTTTTAGATAGAGGTACTCTATAGGTGTAACTCTATCATATTAAAGTCAATAATCTTCTTATTTACCAAAAGTTTAGGCAAGTTCTTATGATTGTTTACCTCAATTATAAGCATAATTTGTGAAAAATTCAACAAACTTATAAAGAAAAGAATGAACAGATTAACTTCCCAAATCACTAACCAAATGTATGGTCTAAAAAATTTCTTAGTGAGACGTTTTCCTTAATCCATCTATTTGAATTAAGCAAATTTTTAACCTATAATGTTAGTGATATTATGAAAGGAAATCTCTCAATGAAATTCTATTCCTACGACTATGTGCTAAGTCAGATTAGCCAGCAAAACTGGGTTATGGTTGCCATTGCTGCAGGACTAATTTTAGTGACCGGCGTATTTGCTTTTAAGGCTTTAAAAGAACGCCATGATACTAAGTTTCGTGAACTCTCTATCATTTCTATTTTAACCTTAGTTGCCGTGGTTCTAATTGCTATCAGTAATTTCCAAAGCAATCAATCAAACAATGACCAATTTAGAGCATCTCTTCACTTTATCGAGGTTGTGTCTAAAAATCTCGATGTTGATAAGAGCAAGGTCTATGTCAATACTTCTACTACTACAGATGGCGCTATCCTCAAAGTTGGAAACAAGTACTATCGTGCCATCTCAGGTTCAGAACCTGACAGCTACTTGCTAGAACAAATAAAACTTTACAAGTCTGATGTTGAACTCGTGGAGGTTAAAAAATGACATCTTTTTATCTTACTGTTGCAATTAAACTAGCTTTGGGGCTTATTTCACTCGTCTTTGTTATCAATTTAACAGGTAAAGGAAACCTAGCACCTAGCTCAGCTACTGACCAAGTACAGAACTTTGTTCTTGGTGCAATCCTCGGTGGTACAATTTATAGTAGTACCGTTTCAATCCTCCAATATATCGTGATTTTGATTATTTGGACGATTTTGATTTTACTTCTAAAATGGCTAATTACCAATATTCTCTTTATCAAACATTTGATTGACGGTAAACCAACTGTCATCATCAAACATGGTCAACTAGATCCTGAAGCTTGTCGCTCTAAAGGACTTTCAGCCTCTGATGTCGCTTTAAAATTACGTTCCCAAGGAATTTTTCAACTTAAAGAGGTTAAACGTGCAGTTATTGAACAGAACGGCCAATTGATTGTGGTTCGTGCGGGTGATGAAAATCCGAAATACCCAATCGTTACTGATGGGGTCATTCAAACAGAAATTCTTGATACTATTGGTAAAACGGAGGATTGGTTAAATGAAGAGCTTCAAAAAATGGGATATGATAACGTTTCGGATATCTTTATTGCTGAATACGATAAAGGAAATATTAATGTCGTTACTTATTAAACAAATCACTTGCATTACTGTTTAATTTTGTCTACAATGGTCTCAACATAATAAGGAGGTACAATTATGGGTATCGAAGATAAATTGAATCAAGCTAAAGGCGCTCTTAAACAAGGCGCTGGCAAACTTTCTGGTGATAAAAAAACTGAACTCGAAGGTGCTGTTGAAAAAGTTGTAGCTAAAGCAAAAGATGGTTTCGAAGACGTTAAAGATAGCGTTGAAGGTGCTGTTGAAGGCCTTAAAAATAGTTTTAAAAAATAAGTAAAAAAACTGTATCTGTTCATCAGGTACAGTTTTTTTATGCTTTAAATGAGAGATTACTTACGAGAATGCTTGCTTCCCTTAAGTGCAAACGATGTTGTCATGAGTACAGCTCCTAATGCGCCTAGTCCCAAGCTACTCACATCACCAGTATTTGGTAGGCTAGATTTACTTGTTTGGTTCGTTTGTGAACTTTTATCAGACTGATTAGCCTTAGAACTTGTTTGGGTATTTTGTTTTTGTGCAAGATTCGTTTGTACGACTGGGCTTACATTTTCCTTTTGACTTGAAACTTCTCTTGGCTGACCTTTTGATGCTTCAGGAGTTTGATTTTGAGCTTGGATCTTATCCAACTTTTCAGCAGTCTCTTGACCTTCTTGTTGAGCACCACTTGTCGCATTGGTCATAGTTTGTGTCGGTTGTTCTTCTGCAGACTGGTTAGCAACTGTTGTTTGTAATTCAAGAGACGATACTTCAGGGCTTGAAGTTTTTGAAGTTGATGTACTTTGATTTGATAAGGCTGTGTTTGTCGCTGTAAGTACTGAAGCGTTGGTAGCTGGTTGACTAGCACTGTTGCTTGCTGTGGTGCTAGTATGTGTAGAGCTTGAGCTACTTGTTTGACTAGCAAAGTTTGGTGGGGTAGGACGTCCTGTATTAGTCGTTTGACTTGTTGAACTTGTAGTACTTGTGCTAGACGTATTCTCGGAACTTGTTGAACCAGATTGTCCCCATGGTGTGTTAATGCTACCAGTATTAGTTGAACTTCCGCCATAGCTAGTCGGTCCCCCATAGCCTCCGAAATTATCAGACATTGAGGTATTGTCAAAGCTTCCACCTGGGAAGCCACCCATTCCACCTGCACCAGGACCGTTGTTTGTGCCTTCTTCAGTAGCTGTTGCAGTGGCACTTGAACCACTTGAGGTCGTGATGGTATAGGTTTCACCCGAAGTTAGACTCTCGGTACTAAAGACCACATTTCCAAATGAAGACGTTGCTGTCGTTGTGGCAACAACATTTCCAGAGCTATCAGTGACTGTAATGGTGTCCCCTGCACTACCTGAAATGTTAGCCATGATGTAAGATTGGCTTGAACCTGTTGTAAAGGCCTGAGCCATTCCTTGGTTACCAATGGCCCAAACGGTACCGCCCGAGATGATACCTGTTCCATCATAGTCGATAGCGGCATTATCTGCACTTGTCTGAGCGACATAGAGAGAACCACTTTTAACTGTCACATTCCCGTTACTGTCGATACCATCACCTTCTGCTAGGATTGTAACCGTTGCACCGTCAATATTGATGGCAACTTTATTTTCCAAATCAGAAGTCGAGTTGGTTAGGCTTGAAGTGTCTGCACTGTCCTTGGTCGTCCACTCAGTGGCGTTAATACCGTCATCTCCAGCAGTGATGTCAACAGTTCCACCTGTCAAGTTAATATAACGCCCTTCAAGGCCTTCGTCACCCGCCACGACCGTTACTTTAGAATTGCCTTCAACGGTCAATTCATCCGTAACCGTGATACCTTTATCAGTCGTATTAATGGTTACCGTTGAGTCGGTAATTGTCAAATCACCACTATTCACATCTGTTTCGTCTTCGACTTGAATACCATCATCAGTTGCTGTGATGTTGACTGTGGCATTTTTAATGGTTACAGCTGTCGTCGCATTGATGCCATCCTTGGCCTCAGAAGTCAACTCAAGCGTTACAGAGTCAACCGTTACACTATCAGCCTTAATGGCGTGCTTTTCAGTACTTGAAAGTGTCAAGCTACTTCCAGTACCGCTGGTGATGGTCAAAGCTCCAGCTGCTTCGATGGCATTAGCTGAGGTCGAAGAAATGGAACTGTCTGAAAGGACATTCACCGTCAATTCTGCTGAGGAATTAGAAGTAATTGACGAATCTGTTAAGGTCACTCCATCCAAGTAGATTGTAACTGGATCCGTCACGCTACCAGCCACAATAATAGTGTAACTTGAGCCATTACCTGTTAAAGTATATGAACCTGATTGATTAATGGTAACGGTAGTGCCGTCAACTGTTACTGTGCTACTATCACTTGTTACTACAGTTGTCCCATTAAAGGTAATCGTGGTCGTCGTGCTTTCTGAATCATCACTGCTAGACTCAGTCGTTGTCTCAGACGTAGTATCTGAAGCATTGTTAGTTAGAACTGAGGCTGTCTCTGAAGCGGTCGCTTCAGTGGAGCTTGTACTAGTGCTACTGCTTTCATCTGTAGTAGTTATTGCCGTTTCTGAAGTTTCATTAGTTGTTGTTGCAGCAGTTTCAGAAGAACTGGCTTCTGAAGTTGCGGACGTGCTTGACTGATCAGATGTTTCACTACTTGTCGATGTATCTGTTGTGTCGGATGTTGTACTTGATACTGATGAAGCTGTGTCGGATGTCGTAGTTGTAGTACTTGTATCAGTGTCTGTACTTGTTTCAGTAGTATTTGACGCATCTTCTGTCTGCACACTTTCTTCAATCAGATCTGCAGTGGTTTCACCCGTCGCTACAGTTGAGAGTGTTGATTCGGTGTTAGTCTCATCGGCTGAAGCCTTATTTTCATTTAAGACGACCGAGCTACCAAAAATTAAGCTCGCTACTAGGACTGAACCTGCAGTTTTCCATTTTGATGATTTTTTAATGGCGTAACGTTCTTGTGCTTGTTTCGTATCTTTGTATGTCATATCTTGGACCTCTTTCTTACTTTTGAGATGCCTCTATTAAACACAAGAAACCTAAGACAATGCTTAAAGAAAGGTTAATCTTTCCTTAAAGTAAAAAAATCCCCAAAACTATGGGAACTTTCAATCTATAGGATAAACCACTCTAAATTCTTCCAACACAACTAGACTGTCCTGACTAAAATGTAGTCCAACCTCATGCAACCATTTGCTAAAGAGGTTTTCATGAAGCTTTTGCCAGTAAGCTAGGGTTCGATCTCCTTCACCTTCCTTGTAGGCATGGTTTTCAGAAACCTCTTTAAATGGGATGACCTCAACTTTCGTCGTTTCAATAATACAAATAGCATTCTCCTTACTATCAAGAATGACGCTCAGTTCATTTTCCTTGGGCAATGGTTCATTCCCCACTGTATACAAGTCAAAAGCTGAACTGGTTGCTGTCTTTTGCCCCATCAATACGAGCTCTGCCAAATAATCTGCTTCCACGCCAAAGGCCCAGGCATCAATCTTATCTCCGATTGTCTGATTTAAAATCTTATAGGCTTGCCACATCTGGTCTGATTTCATCAATCTACTCCTGCTTTTACTTTCCTTCCATTATATCAAAAAACGCCAGGCCATCTGACCTAACGTTTTCATCTTAATACTTAGAATGTTTGTAACCGTAAAAGGCATAAATCACTGAACCGATTAGCACTGCCAAACCAAAGGCTAACCATGTCTGCCAACTGTACTGACTCATAAATGAGAGGCAGACGATAATTGAGATAATTGGTAAGACCGGAACAAATGGAACCTTGAACTCGTCCTTCTGTGGCAAGCCCTTGTCCTTACGAAGAATAATGAGGGCAATAGCCAAGAGGACCAAGTAAGCCAAGGTCGCAATGTTAACCAAGGATGCCATGTTGGCCAAGGAGAAAACACCTGCTGAGATAGCTGACAATACGCCTGTCAAAAGTGTCGCATGATGTGGAACCTTATTAGTCTTTGAAACCTTTTGGAAGGTTTGAGGAAGGAAACCATCACGCGCCAGGCTATAAACCATACGGCTAAGGGCGTAGGCCATTGAAATACATACCGTAATCAAGGTCATAATTGCAACCACAGAAACGTAGTTGGCTGCCCAAGAAATACCGATATAGCGAAGGGCATAAGCCACAGCATCATCAACATTCAACTTGGTATAGTGAACCACTCCTGTCAAGACCAGCGAAACCACTGCATAGAGTGAAGCCACAATAATCAAGGCAAGAACGATACCTCGAGGAACGTTCTTTTGCGGCTCTTTAATCTCATCTACGGTCATAGAGATAGACTCAAAACCAAGAAATCCAAAGAACATGAGGGAGGCACCTGCCATAATCCCAGTTTTTCCTCCATAAATCTGACCAAAGCCAAATGGCGCAAAATCAGCCCAGTTGCTAGGATTCAAATGGAAGAGCCCCACTAAGATAAAGACTGCCAAGGCTGAAAACTTGAGCACTACTAATAGGGAGTTCAAACGAAGGGCCTGCTTAGAATTCATGAGAAGAAGAGCTGTCACCAAGACCAAGACCAAGATTGGCAAAAGATCAATGTAAGTACCTTGACTGGGATTGAAAGGTCCACTGATGGCTTGAGGCAACTTAAGACCAAAGCTAGCCAGCAGCCCCTTGAGGTAGGCACCCCAACCAGAGGCTACACTGGATACGGCATTCATAAAGACAATCATGGTCAACCAGCCACCCATCCAGGCAGGATACTCCCCCCAGACAGCATAGAGGTAACCATAGACACCACCGGCTGATGGGTAACGTGAGGCAAACTCAGCAAAGAAAATCGCTGACATCCCAACACACACGGCTGAAATCAAGACTGAAATAATCAGGGCAGGGCCAGCCAGAGTCGATGCCGCGGTACCAGTAATCGTAAAGATTCCTGTACCAACCATGGCACCGATTCCCAGCAGGACCACATCCCTAAGGGTCAGATGTCGTTTCATCTCAGTCTGAGCGAGACCGACATCCTTTTTACGAAAAATACTCATTTTTATACTCCATTTTTTGCGAAATACCGAACTATTATACCATATTTCTTGGTCTAAATGGACCTTTTTCTGTATTTTTATACTTTTATTGGGGAATGCTATGTTGAAGATGGGGACTTCCAGTGCTTACTTTTTAATTTTCCATACATCTCGATTAAAAGAAGCTTGCTAAAATGGCCCTATATCATTCTATTTCGTTTCTCAAATCCTTATCTGGAAAGAATTTTCAATTTTTAGAAAAAAATATGAAAATATTATGAATGCGTTTGATTCTTCTAATGAAAGATGTTAGAATGGGGTCATTAAAAAGGAAAAGGGGAACTTTTATGGAAAATAAAGTTCATTTTAAACTTCATAAAGTGAAAAAACAATGGGTTACCATTGCCGTATTTGGTTTGGCACTTGGTGCCTCATTGATTGGAGTTGGTGTCTCTGCCGACGAACAAGCTGCGAATCAAGTCACCTCAGCAAGCACACCTGAGAGCGTCAGCCAAGATCCTGATTTTGTCGTCACAGAAACAACTGTAGCTACGACAAAAGCTGATCAAGTCGCAACCAATAATGCAGCTGATACAACTGCTACTGTTACAACGGAAAAGCAGCCAGTCCTTAAAGAAGATCAAGCAAGTAGCACTTACAATTTGGCTAGTGGCGAAACGAGAACTGCAACTTCAGAAACAGCTAGCACAGTCACTGAAGTAAACAGTCAAGCACCAGAATCTGTTGAAACTACTGTCGTTTCTGGCGGTCAATTCAAGAGTGATGCTGAAGGCAACTGGTACTACCTTAAAGACGGGAAAAATCTGACAGGTGCCCAAAACGTTGACCATTTCGACCTTTATTTCCACGAGGATGGAAAGCAAGCCAAAGGTGAGATTATCACTGAAAATGGAGAATCTTTCTACTATGACAAAGTCAATGGACGTAAGGTAACCAATACCTCTATCAACATCGATGGTCAAGCCTACAATGCTGATGCCCAAGGTCGTTTGACAGCAGTTCTCCCTGAAACGAACAAACGCAACCAGTTTATCGAAGATAATAACCACAACTGGTATTACCTCGGCAAAGATGGCAAACCCGTCACTGGTGCTCAGAACATCGATGGCTTTAACCTCTACTTCCACGAAGATGGTCGACAAGCTAAAAACGAAATCGTTACTATTAATGGTGATAGCTACTATTTCGATAAAGACAATGGCCGTCGTGTGACAGGTCTCTACTACGTTGATGGTGCTAATCACAAATACTCAGGCTATTACTACTTCGACAAAGATGGCAAGATGGTTAAAGATGATTTTGTCACTGAAAATGGCAACACCTACTATTTTGATGCTACTGGCTATCAACCTAATTTTGTCTTTGTTTCGGATAAAGCTGGGAATTGGTATTACATGAGTGACTTCAAGGCAACTAAAGGCTTCTCAGCCCCATTTGGTTTCCAAACCGAACTCCTAGATCGTAGCCAAGCTGACTACAAGACAAGTGTTCAAAACCTAAACGGTCAACAGTATTACTTTGATCCTAAGACTGGTATCATGGTAACCAATCGTTATATTTCTGACGACAAGGGTAATTGGTATTACTTTGGTAAAGATGGTAAAGCACTTCACGGTTTTCAAACGGTAGACGGTAGCCTTCACTACTTCAATGACAATGGTCAACAAGTCAAAGGGAACTTCCTTTACTACGGTAACGATATCTACTATTTCGATAAAGATAATGGAAATCCAGTAACTAACCAATTTATCAATAAAGACAACTCTTGGTACTACTTCGGAGCTGATGGTAAAGCCGTGTCTGGTTTCCAAACCATTAACGGACAGAACCTTTATTTCCACGAATATGGTGTCCAAGCCAAGGGACAACTGGTTACTATCGGCGGCAAAACCTACTACTTCGATCCAAATACAGGTGACAAGTGGGTCAATCGTTCACTTACCTTAAACGGTACGGTCTATAATTTTGATAGCAATGGTGTGGCGACTACTAAAGCTGACCAAACCACAAATCGAAATCAATTTGTTAAAGGTACTGATCAAGAATGGTACTATTACGATGCTAATGGTAAAAAGGTCACTGGTTTCCAAACCATTAACAAGGACCTCTACTACTTCAACGATAAGGGCCAACAAGTCCGAGGAAGTATTTTCAACCTAGGTGATAACTACTACTTTGCCAACAAAGACACTGGTGCTGTCCTTCGTAATGCCTTCTACCATGATAAATCTACTGGGCGTTACGGTAACTTCTCTGAAAACATCTACTACGCTGGCAATGATGGTGCCTTCAAGACAGGCTGGTTTGAAGTTGATGGCAACCGTTATTATGGTAGCGACTATTCTGATGACGACACACCTAAAGGAAACCTCTACACAGGAGTTATCAACTCTCAACTCTTTAGCCCAGATGGAAAACTCTTGACAAACGGTCTCTATCCTGAGTTCAAGCGTACTGGTGAGAATTCGTATGAACTTGAAGGTGTCTATGTTACAGATGCCGACGGTAATATCAAAGAAGGTCCTTATCAATATGATGGTAAGATTCTTGGATCTAAATATAGTAACGTCCGCCAATCACAATGGTCAACTTTTGACGAATGGGATATTCTTAATGGACACCTCTACCATTTCGACTCAACACCTATGACCTTCACAGCACCAAATGGCCAAAAAGTGACCACAAACGTTGCCATTGCAACAACTAACAAGGCCCTTACTTATCGTGGCGTAACCTTTAATTTTGATGCCAAGGGTATTGATGCGGCAAAAGAAAAAGCCATCCACTTTGACCAATTGCAGACGGATCGTAACGGCACAAGTTATCTCTATGAAAATGGTCAAAAAGTCACTGGCTTGAAGACTTTTGATGGCGTCACTTACTATTTCTATGACGATGGCCGTCAAGCAAAAGGCACAGAGGTTACAATCAACAATAATGTTTACCAATTTGACCAATTGACTGGTATCATGACACGTAACGCCTTTTCAAAATCATACAACTATGAAGGTTCTCCACGCTTCCCATACTACCCAACACGCTACTATGGTAACGATGGAGCTGCTCTTACCGGTTGGCAAACCATCGACGGCAAAGACTACTACTTCCGAGCTAGTGGGAACCTTGAAACAGGACGTTTTGTCATCGGTGATAGGGCCTACAACGCTGATGACAATGGCGTGGTCGCTGACCGCAAAGGTGAGCCAGCCTATCGCAATCGTATCGTCTACGATAAGGGCGACAACTACTATTACAATGACAAAGGTGAAAAAGTGACCGGCTTCCAAGAAGTTGACGGCAAAGTCCTTTACTTCGACGCTGAAGGCAAACAAGTCCTAGGACGCTTCGTCACAGTTGATAACTACACCTACTATTTGGACCCTAAAACAGGTGAAAGATACTCTAACCGCTCTGTCCTCATCGACGGTAAACTCTATACCTTCGACAAAGACGGACATGTCGTGTCATAAGATGAGATGAAACCGAGACGAAAGTCTTGGTTTTTTTGTGGGTTCTTTTAAAATTAAATTTTTCGAACTTTCTTCCATAAAAACTGAAAAATTGTAATTTATACTTGAGTTTTTCAAGAATTAATTGATAAAATTTGCAATACTTTTACTATTTTTTTCACAATATAACAGCTTCCGAATAATTAAAAAATTATTATAGAAATATTTGAATATATAAAAATCAAATGTTAAAATTAAGGTGAAAAGTGAGAAACGGAGGATAGAATTATGGAACACAAAACTCATTTCAAGCTTCACAAAGTGAAGAAACATTGGATTACCATTGCTATTTCAAGCTTAACACTTGGAATCATCGCTTCTACCGGAAATATCGCTTATGCTGAGCAACCGGAATTACCTCTTACTAATCAAACAATAGAAAATTCCATAGTTTTTGAAGAATCAGCTATCAACACATCGAATACTTTCATTGATGAAAAGACTACTAGCCAGTCCGAATCGTCTCTTGAAACATCAACAAATCATTCTACGACAACCGATACTTATACAGTCGACAACAACTTGAAAGTATCGCTTCCTGAAGATAGTACCGTACCATCTTCAAGTGAAGCATCTTTGGAAGGAGCTACTAATGTTTCTGAAGCTTCAAGTATTGAAACACAAGAAGATAACTCAATTACAGGAGGCAACTTCATAACTGATGAATATGGTAATTGGTACTATATTAAAGATAATCAAAAGTTAACTGGCTTTCAAACAGTGGATGGTGTTCCTCTTTACTTTGACCAGGATGGTATCCAAGCAAAGGGTAACTTTGTAACTGTGGATAATGAAACATACTACTTTGACAAAGATTCTGGTAGAAAGTTAACGAACCAATTTGTTACTGATGGTGGCTATGGATGGTACTATCTCGGAGCTGATGGTAAGGCTGTAAAAGGAGCGCAAACTATTGATAACTTTGATCTCTATTTTGATGATAGAGGATATCAAATTAAAGGTTCGCTAGTTAATATCGGAGAACAGACTTACTATTTTGATCCATACAACGGAAGAAAGGTTAAGGACAAAAAGATTTATGTCCATGGAGGTACATTCTATTTTGATGAATCTGGCGCTGCAGTAAAAAATCGTTTTATTTCTGATAATGAAGGTTTTTGGTATTACTTTGATAAAGATGGACATATGGTTACCTTCAGTCAAATCATCGATGGCTACTCTCTTTATTTTCATTCTGATGGAAAACAAGCTAAAGGTCAACTAATATCAATTTGGGGGAACCATACAGGAACACATTATTTCGATAAGGATAATGGTAGAGAGGTTAAGAATGCCATCTTCGAGCTTGATGGTAAGTCTTATGAAGCTGATGAAAACGGTATTGTTAAAGAACTCCCTCCATATCGTAACCAATACATTTCTGAAAATGGAAATGATTGGTCCTATTACGATGGTTTTGGACACAAACTTATTGGACTTCATAATATAGATGGTGTAAATGTTTATTTTGATGATAACGGAATCCAAGCGAAAGGAAAAATAACAACTATAGGTACAGACACTTATTTCTTCGAAAAGGATAATGGAGCAATGCGTACAAATCAGCTTTCTGTCATTCCTACCAGAGTGAAGAAAACCGTAAATGTTTATGGTACTGATATTGACATAGATGAGAACGTCAATATCACTTACTATTTTGGCCCGGATGGAAAGGCTATAAAAGGATTCCACACGATAGATGGACAAACCTACTACTTCAACGAGAAGGGTTGGGCACTCGATGGCATTATCCATGAAAAAGATGGCGACTACTTCCTCCAAAACTATCATTTAATTTACAATCAGTTTGTAAACACATACTCTGATAATCAAGATGATAAAACAATTACTGGTACCTACTATGTAAACGGTGAAGGAAAGGTTCAAGTAGGATGGCTTAACAAAGACAATAATCGTTATTATCTAGATCCTGAAGCAGGTGGAAAAGTCACTTACGGTTGGAAAGAAATTGATAATAAATTCTATCATTTCACTGAGAAAGATAATCAAGATTCTGCTGGTCAACTTATTCGCAATCAAATTTATCAAGATGGCGACATCTTAGTAACTATTGACCAAGAAGGAATCGTAACTCGTAGCACTGAGAAGCGTCAAACATTTGTTAAAGATGCTCTAGGAAATAGTTATTATGTCACTAATGATGGGACATTTTTAACAGGTCCTCAAGTGGTTGATGGTATCTCTCTTTATTTTGATAAAGATGGCAAACAAGTAAAAGGTCAATTACGTAAGATTGATGGACACATCCATTATTACGATAAACTCACAGGAGAAATGATGACAAATCGTTTCGTCACATTATTACTCGGAGAATATGTTCCAGAAGAAGATTATGAAAAAGTTATCCATTTTGGAATGCCCGCAGCTCCTGGAAGCGGTAGTGGCGACGGAGGGGCTTCTAGAGTCGCTAGATACTACTTTGATAAAGATGGCAAAGCAATAACTGGGCGTCAAACTATTAATGGTAAAGATTACAATTTCCAACAAGATGGGCGTGCCATCCTGAATAAAATGGTTGATTTTGGCGGTCAAAGCTACTTCTATGGCGATGATGGAGCTATGGTTAAAAATCAAACTGTTATGTTTAAATTTTTAGCTATAATGAGACAATTTACGGTTAGCTATCACTTTGATGAAAATGGTGTTGGCCACTACGTCCACTAGCATTAGTTGTATTTCTTTACCTCAATAACGTCTAATTTAGGAATACTACATCTAAGAGAGTCAAAACCACCTGTGAGAATGATAGTGTCTGTTTTTTAAAGTCAGTCGTACAAAATAAATGTACGGCTGTTTTTTATGCATACCGCTTAGACTTGTACTTCTCTATTTTCTTCTTAGCGATTGGGTATAACAAAGGATATCTGAAATTAAGGTAGCGTTTCTCACTTCCAAAGCCAGTTTCATGATCAATATTCAACATGGTATAGTGGATAAGGTTCGTCAAGACCAGAGTAACTAGAGAATAGAGAACTGCTACAATTATCAGGGATATGACAATAAATGTTCATATATTATTGATTAAAGTTTTTGAAATATAAGTTTTTTATTAAACATAAATCACTTTTATGAATCCTCTAGAAAATCATAAAAAGCCCTAATTTTTGAATGAAATTTTACATTAACACTCGTAATGTACTATTGTTATCATGTTTTAAATCATTTTAAGTATCAAACAAAATCTTTCAATTTACATATTTTTAATTTTTTGACTTTTACAATAACCTCTGTTATAATCATGATATATCAAGGAGGAATTAATGAACATGAATAAGAAATTACATGCTACTATTGGTCTTAGTGCTGCAATCTTAGCACTTGGTCTATCATCTTCTGCACTTGCAGATGAACAAGAATTGCCAGTAAGTCTTCCCGCTACAGAGGCTCTTGATAACACTTCTTTTGAAAACCTAGTTGTTGAAAACATCCCTGCTTCAGCCGTTGATGTTAATCTAACTAGCGAATCAGTAAGCACAACTACTACTGCTAATCCTGCCACTGAGGTTAACTCAGCGAGCACTGCTATCCTTAGCGAGGAAGTAACTACACCTGCAAGTACTCCTACACCAGCAGTTGAAAATACAACTCCTGTAAGTCTTGAAGAATCAAGTCCAGTTGTAAACACACCAACGGTTGATGAACGTGTGTCAGAAGTTCGTATTCATCACATCCGTCGAACAACCGAAGCAAGTTACTCACAATTCAGTTCTCAAAAAGATGTGCTTTATGCAACGATTAAAGCTCCTGCTTTCACTGAATACGACACTGCTGCTTTTGCGCCAGCAACAGTAACAGATGAAAACGGAAAAACATGGTATTTCGCTAAATACGACGACATAGTGCTTAACAATAAGAGTAATTACGGCGCACCTAAAAAAGGGATTGCTTCAAGTCCTATTATTGATGTCACCTACTTCTATGATGATGTTGATCTTGCGCCAACTGTCGCGCAACAGGCCCGTTTTGTCGATGATAAGGGACAAGAAATTGCTCCAATCAAAGTCAACATGGTTAGACGCGATATTGATTTAGCTTACTATGCCTATTTCCCGACTGCTCCTGAAACGATTCAAGCTAATGGTAAAACATATAAACTACAATCAACTGATGATCAAGAAATTAAGTCACACAAAATTCGTATTTCAAATACTGTGACAATCACTTATATTTACAAGGAAGTTACTGAAGGAACAGCTGAAAAACCTGTAACACCTGTTACACCAACAAGTGCTAAAAAACTTCGTCTTCCTAAAGGCAATAACGGTGTGAAAACGCGTATCCCTGTTAACTACAAACACCAAACAAATTCTTCAAACCAAGGAACTACAAAATTACCTCTCCCTAAAGGGAATAATGGTGTGAAAACACGTGTACCGGCTAAAAAGAACACTCCTATTCTTGCAGTAGACTACTTATAAGCAAAAAAAACAAAGACAAACTAAACTCGTCTTTGTTTTTTTCATTCTTAATTAAAACAGCAGATTTTTTAAATCATATATTCCAAATCATAACTAGCATCAGAAAGAATACGTGCCAAAAATTGTTGTGTACGTTTTTCTTTTGGTCTGTAAAAAATGTCTTTTGGACTCCCCTCTTCGATGACATGACCACCATCCATGAAAACGACATGATTAGCTACATCTCGTGCAAACCCCATTTCATGAGTCACAACTACCATTGTCGTTCCTTCATGAGCAAGTTGTTTCATGACATCCAGAACATCCCCAACTAGTTCTGGATCAAGGGCTGATGTTGGTTCATCTAACAAGATAACTTCTGGTTTAACTGCTATAGCCCTGGCTAAACCAATACGTTGTTGCTGTCCTCCTGAAAGTTGTGATGGGTAGTAATCTTTAAAATCCAGAAGACCAACTTTTTTAAGTGCTTCTTCAGCAATCTCTTGCGCTTCACTTTTAGGAACTTTCCTAGCAATCACTAAACCTTCCAAGATATTCTCAATGGCAGTCTTGTTTGCAAATAAATTGTAATGTTGAAATACAAAAGCTGTCTTCTTTCGGATATCTAAAATATCTTTCTTTGATAACTTATCCAAAGAGTAGTCCTTACCCGAAATTGTTAATTGACCTCCATCAGCTTTCTCCAAATGATTAAGGCAACGTAAGAAAGTTGTTTTTCCTGAACCTGATGGTCCCAAGATGACAACCACATCTCCCTGTTTCACTTGTAGATTGACATCAACAAGAACCTGACGATCTCCAAATGTTTTTGATATATGTTTAGCTTCTAGCATAGTGACTCCCTCTATGTAAATTGCAATTTTCTTTCTCCAACGTTAAAGAGAACTTGAATGATACCACAAATGATTAAATATAAAATGAAGATGACAAAATAAGATTCAAAATATTGATATCCATATGCTGCTTCGACTCGTGCAATTGCGGTAATATCTTTTATCGTCATAACAAAGACAAGTGACGTTCCTTTTACAATATTGATAACTAAGTTACACAAATTTGGAAGAGCAGCCTTAAGTGCCTGTGGAAAAACGATTCTCAGATAGGCTTGTCTTGTTGTTAAGCCTATAGCTTGTGCAGCTTCTAGTTGACCTTTATCAACAGTTAGTAATGCTGATCGAATGATTTCCGATAAGCTTCCTGTCGTCATCAAGCTATAGATAATAAAGGCATAGTAAAGCGGGTTAACTTTGAAGACATCTATGTGACTCCCAATTCCTTTAAAAAACTGATTTAACAAACTAGGGAACAAACTATAAAAGAATAAAATTAAAAGAATTGGAGGTGTTGCACGAATAAACGCAAGATAAACAATTGAAAAAGTCTTAACACCCCGTACCTTATAAATTTGACCCAAAGCGAGAAATAAAGCAGGTAGAAAACTCAATAGAATAGCCACAATCATGATTCCCAGTGTTACCGGAACACCATAGAAAGCCTTGATAAAGGTATCTATAATAAAAGTAATATTCATTTTTTACCTCTCTTTTACACTCAATTGTTGCTCTGCTATCCTAGAAATCAACGATAGAATTAATGCTATTCCCCAATAAACAAAGGCAACAGCTGTATAAGTCTCCAAAGAATAATTTCCTAAATGGCGACTAATCAAAAGGTTCCCTTTGCCCATAACATCAATAAAACCAATCGTATAAGCCAAAGCTGCATCACGCATAAGGTTAAGTATAGCTGTTGTAATATTTGGTAAAGCAACCTTAAATGCTTGAGGGGCGATAATTCTTACAAAGGTTTGTTCAGAAGTAAGCCCAATACTAAGCCCAGCTTCTAATTGTCCTTTAGGGATTGCTTGATAAGCTGCTTTAAGTACTTCTGATATCATTGCTGAGAATAGGAGAACCATAGTCACAAGAACGAATATCAATTTGGACCAATCATTAATATCTAATCCTAACCACCAATTAAGAAATTCTGGAACTCCGTAAAATACTAAAAATAGCAACACAATCGGTGGGGTACAGCGTAAGATAAAAACATATCCCTTAGCCAAATTCTCTAAAGCTTTATCCTTAGAAAGGCTTGCCCAAGCAACTAATCCTCCTAATAACGACCCAAGTAAAGTCGTTAATAAGATAACCAATAATGTCATCGGTAAGCCCTTTATGATTTCAGGTAATGCTCCAAAAACTTTTGAAATGTCATAATTGACCATAATTTCTCCTAACTAAACTCACTTCAGAAGCTTATCAAAACATCCTACTTTTACGACGTTACAATTACTTATTTGTCTACGTATGAGAAGACATCCTCACCAAAGTATTTTTTAGACAACTTTTCAAGTGTACCGTCTTCTTTTAGTTCCTTAATTGCCTTAGTATATTCTTTTGAAAACTCTTCGTTCTTACTATCTCGATGGAAGAGTGGATAGGTTGGAATTCCTTTATAAGGGAACCAAGTCAATTTATCTGCATATTGATGATACGCACCATCTTTATCAGTTACAGCCTTTTCAAAAGATAATTTAATATCAAAGTAAGCATCATAACGATTTTCCAAAACCCATGCATAGGCATCTGAAACTTGGAAAGATTCCGCAGATGTTAACTCAATTGGTTGATCTTTATGCTTATCGTTGTAGTCTTTGATAACATTCCACTGAGCATTTTGTGGTGAGATTGGCACCAATCGACCATTTTGTTTTGCAAAGTCAGAGATATTTTTATATTTATCTTTATCATCCTTACGAATGGTAAATCCAATAATACTTGCTCCAATTGGATCTTTCGGAATAATAAACTTTTTAGCACGTTCATCTGTGTACCACGCGCCCTTCGTACCGATGTCATATTTACCTGACTCTAAACCAATCAAAAGATCATCATCACTTGTTCCGGTATATTCAAATTTGTACTGTGGAAGCTTTTTATCAATTTCCTTTAATACAGCTACCTCATAGCCATCAGAATTACCATCCTTATCAACAAAATCATAAGGAACATAGTTTTGAGTATGGGCAACTTTTAATGTTGTTACCTTTCCAGAGTCTGATTTTGCTTTTTTATCTCCTGTTAAGCTACGTCCAATAACTGTAGCCCCAATAAGTGCTACAACAACTGCCCCACCAATAATCCATGTCTTTTTACTCATACTAATCTCTCCTTTTTCTTACAAAATTGCTGCTTCACGTACCCATTCAATACGCTCATGGTTAATATCACTTGGAATCGTGCAATCAGCACCAATGATTAACCCTTGGGTTCCAGTATCAGCAATAATCTCCCTAACCTTTTCTTGAATAGCTGTTTTAGTTCCAGTATATAGAAGACCATCTTTTCCATTTTCAAACCCACCAAGAACTGTACGACCTCCAAAAATGTTACGGCCTTTTGCCAAACTAATTCCCTCAGGACCAACCGCCCAATTAACTACCTGAGCAGGATAATCTTTAAAGAGTTCGATGTTATTACGGGCCCCTTCGTAACCGCAAATATGTAGAATATTGTAACCCTTGGCCTCATTAGCTACTTCTAAAACCTTTAATTCACTTGGAGCAATGATTTCTTTATAAATTTCAGCGCTAACTCGCTCATCTTGAATACTTTGAACACTTAGGTAAATACCATCAGCACCTGCTTCTTCAATCACCCTCTGACTAAGACTCGCAATGTCTTCGCCAATAACATCTAAAACATGCTTCAAAGCTTTTCGGTTTTCCACAATGTAATCTGCGATAAGATCATCGCCACCTGAAACTTTTCCAACTAACCATTTTAAATAAGTAACCGGAGCGAAGATATTGTAAATTGCAACAATATCTTCAGGAAAATCAGCAATCAGACTTTTTACAAGTTCGACTTGTGCAGAAATCCAAGGATGATTTGCACCTAAAGGTTCAATCGTTTGCAAATCACTGATTGACTTAAAATCTTTAAAAGCAGGTTGTGGGTATGCGAAGAAACCATCACTCATCAATTTAACAAAATCAGGTTTGACTTCTTCAATAAATTTTTTATGACCAGCTTTATTTTTATCAATAATTTCTGGATTTTCAAAACCATATAACCACTCGTCTTCAGTAGTAAAATGATGCCAAAATCCCACTGGGACACGATCAACACTTTCTCCACGAAATGCTTTCAAAACTAACTCTCTTTTTTCTGACATAAGAATCTCCTTTTCTCTTATCCTAATATCAACAGCTAATGAACATACCTAAAATACTTTCAACTCCTATTATCACTAGCTGCTTCAAAACTGAATGACATTATCTTATCAGAGATTATCACATCCGAAAAATAAAGAAATGTTATCCCTAGCCATAAATATTATTTATGATATAGTAACCCAAATAACGTTAAAACCTATTGTTCCCTTCTTTTAAGCACATGTCCTTACATAGTATTATTACCGTCAGCTATAAGTAATTCTTAACACCAAGATAAAGAATTACTATCACAAACACCATTTAATCTCTAGTCTTCCTGAAAAATCACTTCTCTGACTAACTTTGCTATAATAGTCTCAAACAAATAAAAGGAGATTTTCTATGACATCCTTATACGATTTTACAGTTTCAAATCAAGCCAACCAGCTTGTGTCTCTCCAGGACTATAAGGGCAAGGTCGTCTTAATCGTCAATACAGCAACAGGTTGTGGTTTGACGCCACAGTATCAGGGCTTACAGGAACTCTATGACAAATACAAAGACCAAGGTTTCGAGATTCTTGATTTTCCTTGTAATCAGTTTATGGGGCAAGCACCTGGCAGTGCTGAAGAAATCAATACCTTCTGCACCCTCAATTACCATACAACCTTCCCTCGTTTTGCCAAAATCAAGGTCAACGGTAAGGAAGCAGAACCACTTTTTGATTGGCTAAAACAAGAAAAATCTGGACCGCTTGGGGCTAGAATCGAATGGAATTTTGCTAAGTTTCTGATTAACCGTGAAGGACAAGTGGTCGAACGCTTTTCTTCCAAAACTGATCCACTAAAAATGGAAGATGCTATCAAGGCTCTTCTTAATAACTAAAAACAAAAAAACGAGAGTGAAACTAGAACGACAATCTTTAACTGTCGTTAGTTCTGCTCTCGTTTTCTGCGTTAAGAAAAATAGTATAGAAAGAAATTTTGCTTTATTTTAGAACAAAGCTGTCAATGCTGTAATTAAACCAAAGATAATACCTGGTGCATTGGCCGCAGCAAGGGGAAGGTCACGTTCTTTTTTAAAGAGACCATAGTAAACCCAAAGGCTACAGTTGACTGCAGCTACCAATGGTTGGATAAAGTTTCCTTTATGACCAGACAAATTGTCCATGATTTGTGGTACGTATGATACATACATCATAACTGACATGAAAGTCGCTACCCAACCAAGGGTTTTCATTTGTTTATCTGACATTCGAGACTCCTCTTTCATAAAATTCTATTTGCCTTGTACATCTAGAAATATTACAAGACATGTTTTAATGCACTAAAATTAAAACAGTGTCTATCTTACGCTTTAACAATAGAGAATGCAAGAATTTCGGGACAATGTTAAGAAGATGTAAACTATCACAAGATTGTGATAGTGCATTTAGTCTCTTATGTAGCGTTTTCATAAGAGAAAAAGACCTCGTGAAGAGGTCTAAAGTCAATGAATCTTCTATTTTTTCTCATTAAAAAGCACTGATATTAAGGATTACTGTCATAAATCATTCAGCTAAGAGTACTTCTTTGATGGTTTGCTTTTGGAGTTTTCTGTTGGATAGATAAAACAGGCTTTCATAAACCACAGCAAAGCCAAGCAAGGTCCGGAAGCAAACAATCCAATCAAAGCTATGCTCAATCTTTTCAGGAACTGTATCTTTGATTACACCAATCAAGATTTCCATGATGCCATATTGATAAACCGTCCCAAGAACAAATCCTATATAGGCCCAAAAACGATAGGGAGCGAGAATATGACCTTGGCATTCACGATCGGTGTAGCCAAAAGCCTTCATAAGAGCCAAGGTTTCACGACTTTCTGAGACGACAATCCCCAATGACAAAAAGAGAATCGAGAAAGAAAGGATCAAGCCAATCATGATCATCATGGTTTGGATGATATCATCTGTGTAATCCCTGAGGCCAAAGGACAATTGAACCATGGCCGCAAAACACATGGAGCCAAAGACTACAAAAAACAAGATCGATTTTCTCCCCCATATCAGTGACGAGGACAGCTCTTTTAGGAAGGATTTGTCTTTCTTGGGAGCCCTCTTTCTCCTTTTGACCTTGATCGGACTTGGAGACTTTTTCAATAAGCGAAGAGCCGGTGTTTGTAGTTGTCTTCTAGCATACCCAATCGCGAGAAGCATAAAGAAGGTCGTTGGCAGGATCACCAAAGCAAGCAAGAGCTGCCAGTGAAAATGAATGGTGATTTCTGGCAAAATCCCCTTCTCATTACGGAAGTCATAAAAATGTCCCATCATGAGAAATGAAGCAAAATAGCCAAGAAGCGCTCCAGCTCCAAAACTGAGTCCAAAGGCCCAAAATCGTTTAGCCAACTGGCCATTGCTATAGCCCAAAGCCTTTAAAATTCCTAATTGTTCCTTGTGGTCGTCGACAAATTGTTTGATATAAAAACACATGAGAAGAACCGACGTCAAGGACAAGACGACTCCACTGACCATGGCCACCATCCAGGAAAGCGAAACCTGGGCATCATAGTAGGTCTGAATCATCGGATTGATTTTCGAAATCTCCAACTGCTCGATATCTAGGTAAAAATTCAAGAAGAGATTAGCCACAAAGACCGCACAAGCCCCAATGATACTAACGACAACTAATTTTCGAATATCTTTTACTGAAAACATGGCTTACCATCCAATCTCATAGGCAGTCTGAGGCTGATCATTGGTCACAACTTCGGTAATCTTGCCACTATTGACACGAATGATGGTTCTAGCCATATCCGCAATATTTTGGTTGTGCGTCACCATGATCAAGGTAAAGCCTAGCTTTTCCTTCAATTTCCAGATATAGTCCAGAATCTTGCGCCCTGTTTCTTCATCGAGGGCTCCCGTTGGCTCATCTAAGAAGAGAATCTCTGGCTTTTTAGCCAAGGCCCGAGCAATGGAGACTCTCTGCTGTTCCCCACCAGACAATTCACTCGGATACTTGTCCAGCTTATCGCCAAGCCCCAAATCCTCGATGATCTGCAAAAAATCATGATTGTTTGCCAAATCAGCTCCCATCTTTACATTCTGTCTGACCGTTAGATTCGGCAATAGATAATACTGCTGGAAAATAAAGGCAATCTTCTCCCGTCTAAAGGCCGTCAATTGAGCATCCGTGAGTTGTGATAAATCCTGCCCTTGAATGAGGATATTCCCTTCGTCTACCTTTTCTAAGCCTGACAGCACATTTAAGAGAGTTGATTTCCCAGATCCAGAAGGGCCTAGGATAACCACATCATCCTGGTCTTGAATCTGCAAATCAATCCCCTTTAAAACCTTGGTTTGGCCATAGCTTTTGTGCACATTTTCTAGTTGAATCATTTCTTTCCTACCATTTCTTTGATGAGAGATTGACAAACCTCTGTCAGTAATCCAATCACTTCTTCCATGCTGAACTGATAAATACCATAAGCAACCATAGAGGCCATCCCGTGTGAGTAGATAAATAGATGCTGGTACAAGCGACCAGCCTCCTCTACAGTCAAAGGGTAGTCTGCAACGATCGAATCCAGAACCAATTGGTAACTATGATCCTTCATGGGAAGAAAATCTTGAAAGCGACGAATCGGATCTTTGCTAGGATTTTGGAAAAGCAATTGAAAGAGTTGGGGTTCTTTTGAGGCGAAAAGGATATAAGCAACCCCGACAGATCGAAAAGGCTTTTCATCTTCTAAAGCCTTGCGAATATACTCCACCACGACCATCTCCGCAGCACCAATAACCTCTGCTTGTAACTCAGCCATATTAGCAAATTGCCCGAAAATGACTCTCGGTGTGGCTCCCAGTTTCTCCGCTAATGCTCGAGCAGTTAAACTAGCCATGCCCTCTTCTCTCACCAATTGTAAAGCTGTCCCAATCATAGCCTCTTTACTAAATTTAACCTTGGGTGGCATAAGACTCCTTTCGCGCAACATACGTTGCGCAACACTTGTTGCATAAAAGATATCATAAAAAGGAAAGGCTTGTCAAGAAAAAACTGAAGACCACAAAACAAAAAACCAGACTACCGATTAGAGTGGAATCTGGTTTGATAACAAGATTCTAAGGCAAATCATTTCCTGCAGCTAGGTAGATTTGGTACCATTCCTTGCGAGTTAGGGTAACTTCTGCTGCTTTCCCTGCTTCAAGGACATGTTGTGGCTTGGTCGTTCCAATGACTGCCTGCATCTTACCTGGGTAGCGAAGGACCCAAGCAAGGGCAATGGCTGTCGGAGTGACTTGGTATTTTTTTGCCAAGTCATTGAGGACGTGATTTAGGGCCGCAAACGCCTCATTGCCGACAAAATTCCCCTTGAAATAGCCATGCTGGAGGACAGACCAGGCCTGAATCACCGTGTCGTTTAAGCGACAATACTCAAAGACACTGCCATCTCTCACAGCTGCTTTCGGCCCCTCCATATTGACATGAAAACCTGCATCAAAACTCGGTGTAAAGGCAGCACTCAACTGCAACTGGTTGACCTTGAGAGGTTGTTTGACAACAGTTTTGAGCAATTCCATCATCATAGGATTTTGATTGGACACCCCAAAATGACGGACCTTGCCAGCTTGCTCCAAGTGATTAAAGGCTTCTGCCACTTCTTCAGGCTCCATGAGGGCATCCGGTCGGTGAAGGAGAAGACTATCTAAGCGTTCAATCTGCAAACGCTCGAGGATGCCATCAACGGAGTCCAAAATATAGTCCTTAGAAAAATCAAAATAGGTAAAGCCATCTTTGCGAATCCCACACTTAGACTGGATCCACATCTGGTCCCGAAGATCCGGACGACGCTTGAGAACCTTGCCCAGCAGGACCTCACACTGTCCATTTCCATAAATATCCGCCAGATCAAAGGTGTTGATTCCAATCGACAGGGCTGCCTCCACCAAGTCCTCTACCTCATCTTCACTCAATTCGCTAATACGCATCATCCCAAGGACAATCGTGGACAGACGCTCATTTTCAGCAAACTCAATATAGTTCATGTCCGCCTCCTTTTCATTCTACTTTCATTATAAAGTAAAGAAGACCAAACAGCAATGATTTCACAAAGCAAAACACCTCCAGTATCCACTGAAGGTGTCTCTTTTAACGATAGCTTAAAGCTTTTTTAACAGTCTTGACTAAACCTAGATCATCTGTTTGTAAGATGAGACTAGAATAGATTTTTCCAATGATCATGGTGCCGAGGAGCGTGAAGGCCAAGGCAATTCCGAATGACCCCCATGATTCAAGTCCACTTGCATAGCCATTGATGGTACGGAATGGCATGAAGAAAGTTGAAATGAATGGAATGTAGGATCCAATCTTCAATAGAGGGACATCTCCTGCGCTACCCAAGGCAGTCACTCCAAAGAATCCAACCATCACTAACATCATCAGAGGAGAGATGGCCTTTCCTGTATCTTCAGGACGAGCAACTGTTGACCCTAGGAAAGCTGAAAGAACGACGTACATGAAGATTCCAAGAATGATAAAGAAGAAGGTATTCAAGGAAATGGATTGTCCAATATGTTGGGTGATAGGTGAGTCTGGAGATAAAATATCTTTCACAAGAGGAATGGAATCTCTAAAAATCCAAACGCCTCCCAAGCCAACTGCATAGATACCAATATGGGTAAAAATCACTCCGAAAAGACCAATCATGCGAGCATAGAAATAGTGAGTTGCACGAATGCTTGAGAAGACCACTTCCATGATCTTGGTTCCTTTTTCACTGGCTACCTCTTGAGCAGTGATACTTGAATAAAAGATCAGAATTATGTAAAGAAGAAAACCGATACCTCCAGCTACCATGGTCTGCACCATTTTCAGTCCTTCTTTCTTCTCATCAATTTTTTCAGTCAATGAGACCTGTTGAGAGAGGGCTGTTAACTGCTCTTGGCTTAAATCCGCCTTAGAAACATTGAGCATTTGTTGGACCTGACTCAATTTAGCCATAAGGACTGATTTGAAATCTGGCTTCATGGCATCCTCACTTTGGTAGCGAGCCTCTAGCTGGCCATCCTTTTCTTCAACTGTGAGGATTCCCTTGATCTCTTCCTCTTTCATGGCCTTCTTAGCTGCTGCTTCATCCTTATAGTCAAAGGTCAAGCCATCGGTTCCTTTCAAGCCTTCCTTGACAGGAGCTTGATCTGTTATCAAGGCGATATTGCTTTTCGCAGATGTAGATGAGCCAACGAAGTAGTTCAAACCAATCGACAATCCAATAAAGAGAAAGGGAGAAAGAACCATCAGGAAAAAACTCCATGATTTCACTTGACGTAGATAAGTTTCTTTGATAACAATCAGCATTTGTTTCATACTTCTACTCCTGATTCTAGTTTAAAGATTTCATCAATGGTTGGGGCTTGTTGGTCAAAGGTTGCCAGATAGCGACCCTTGGTCAACTGATCAAAGAGGACTGGACCTGCTGTTTCATCATCCAATACCAACTTCCAAAGGCCTTGCTTGGTCATGGTCACCTTGGTCACATGAGGCAATACTTCCAACTCCTCTTTACTGAAGTCATTGGATACAAAGAGACGAGTCTTCCCGAAGCTATTGCGAACTTCTTGTACAGGACCTGAGAGAATTACAGATCCATCACGAATCATGACCAACTCATCACAGAGTTCTTCCACATTGGTCATGACGTGGTCAGAGAAGATAATGGTCGCCCCACGTTCTTTTTCTTCAAAAATGACCTGCTTGAGGACTTCTGTATTGACAGGATCCAGTCCACTAAACGGCTCATCCAAGATGATCAATTTTGGCTCATGGATCATAGTAATGATCAATTGAACCTTTTGCTGATTCCCTTTTGAGAGGCTCTTAATCTTATCAGTTAATCTCCCTTTTACTTGGAGTTTTTCCATCCAGATTGGAAGTTTCTTCTTGACCTCAGCAGTTGACATGCCTTTGAGATTAGCAAGGTAACGGACTTGTTCGTAGACGGTCAACTTGGGCATGAGGCTCCGCTCTTCTGGCAGGTAGCCAATTTCCTTATAGGTTTCTTGACTGATTGCTTTGCCATCCAATTGGATATCACCACTGTAGTCAAGGAAGCGGAGGATACTATGGAAGATGGTGGTCTTCCCTGATCCGTTCTTCCCGATCAAACCTAAGATAGACCCTTTTTTCGCAGTCAAGTCAATCCCGAACAAGACTTGCTTCTTGCCAAAGCTCTTCTCTAAATTTCTGATTTCTAACATAGATGACTCCTCTACTCTTTATAATAACGTTTGGTAATCTTGTACTGAGAGACCAAGATATAGACATAAATCAGTGATACCACTACTAATGCTAACAAGATATCTGTATGGAAAGCAATGCCAACTAAGAATATCGCAATTAAGGAAAGCGGTAAGACATAATTGCTTAACTTGACGACCACTTCGAAATTTTCCTCGTAGCTAATCTGTTTTTCTGCTTCATCCATCATACTCATCGTGAATTCACGCACTTCCTTGGTATTGGCGTTGCGAGGAATCGGTTTTCCATAAAGCATATGGAAGGTCTTGCGAAAGAAGATATCTGATAAGAAAAATAGGACAATCAAGACAAGAAAAAGATAGAGCATGGTAAATGTTCCAAAGATAAAAGCTAAGTGCCCTGTGGAAGGTCTATCCATATACACCCATTGACTATAAAAGATGATGACTAAAAAGTATGGCAAGATCATGACTCCTTTAAAAATGGTCGCTAACCCAAACAGTTTTTTCTTCTGGATGTCATAGTGATAGGCTTCCTCTTCGTCTTCTATCTGGAGCATTTTTTGATGGACTTTTCTCGCGCTTATTAGTAAGGCTATCGTGACCATAAACACGATAAGAAACAAAAGTATTGAACCCCAAAGGAGTCCTTCTTTACTAAAGAAGGATTGGATTTCAAGGAGTTTTTCGGATCCGAACATGCCTGTCAAAAAACCAATGACTCCTCCAATCAAGCCGGAACCTGTGATGATTCCGACATTTCTCCAAAACCGGTAACGAGCGGATCGTTCTTGTTGTCGCTTTTTCATATTATTCCTCTCCCTCTACTAAACTAAAGACATTCTCCACTGGTTCATTGAAGACCTGGGCAATAGTCATAGCGATAATGACAGAAGGTGTATACTCACCACGTTCCAAGAGACTGATGGACTGGCGCGAGACCCCTGCTAGCTTGGCTAGCTCGGATTGGTTGAGACCATCACGCGCCCTCAGCTCTTTCAGTCGATTTTTTAAGATCATGGCTTTCGCCCTCTTATAGTTGAATACCCTGAATATCTTCGATGCGAACTAACTTGGTTTCCCTCTGTTGTTTATGATTCACACGAGTCAGTTTGACCCAATCTTCATCGATATCTATAATTTCATACTCAAATCCACCACCATCTACTGTAACAGTGGCCGTTTGGCCTTTCAATTCTTCTAAAAGTCTAGACATGTCTTGATTTCCTTTCACTTGTTTTTCTAATCGTCTGATGCGTTTGTTCAACCTTTTTATCTTCTTTTCTGAGTCCGTATAAATTAGAATCAGAAAAGGGATAAATAAAATCCACATGCCTCCCATAAGAATACCTCTCCTTCTTTATCTAAAACCATTGTAACGCTTCTTTTTATTTTTGACAAGCATCTTTGTCAAAAATAAAAAGAATGTTGTCAAAGTTATTAAAAATAAGATATCAATAGCACCTTTTTTCGAAATCTTTTGTAGTCTCCCTCCTTCGATAAACTAATTAGAAGAATCTACATTTCAACTTCACCTCTTAAAACAAATCCTTAAAATCAACCATCAAGACCTAGCAGATTTTTTAGTATTCAGTTCGCCAATTTAGTGGGAAAGATTTTAAAAAATTAATGGGCATGCTACCGCGATAATAAATCATTAATTAATCCGGTCAATTCAAAAAAAGACCAGTAGTGAATACAAGTACTTGGAAGTTTGGAGAATTGTCTTAACCTAAGCCTAAAAATTAAAAATCGAGGGAGCCAAACCTTACTCATGGAACTTCTTTGAAGGTCGCTGACATTCGCTATCATCTAAGGAAAGTTTTTAATTTCAAGCTATAAGTTTCCTTGGGTATTACAATTTTTGAGATAGAAAAATAACAAGATTTCTCAATCCTGCTACTTTTTTGTCTTATCATTTTGAAATTCTTTAGTCATAGTACAGCCAATCGCCAAACTGACTGCCTGAGCTAAAGTGATTACTTGTCGCCAAAAACTTTGAAACGACCTTCTGTTTGGATGTCTTTATCTCCTGCTGGTGCTACGATTTGACCAAATGGTGCTTGAGCACGGAGTTTCCAGTTAGCCGGAATGTCATATTTATCAGCTAATTGTGCATCAACAAGTGGATTGTAGTGTTGTACGTTCATGCCGATATTCTTCTCAGCCAAAGCCAACCATGTTGCATAAAGGGCGATTCCATGACCTTGCTCTGACCAAATTGGGAAATTTTCAGCGTATAGTGGGAATTGCTCTTGAAGACCTTTCACTACATCTTGCTCTTCGTAGAAAAGGATTGTTCCCTTAGCTTGAGCAAAACCTGCCAAACGTTCTTTTGTTGCCTCAAAGGCTTCTGCTGGCGTTACTTTTTCAAGCTCTGAATAAGCGATCTCATTCCAGAAAGCATCTGATTCTTCATCCAGCAAGATCACCACACGTGATGTTTGTGAGTTGAAGGCTGTAGGTGTGTTAAGGACAGCTCCTTGAATGGTTTCAATCAATTCTTGGTTAGAGAGCTCAAGGTCTTTTCCCAAAGCATAGATTGAACGGCGTTTTGTTTGTAAGTCTGTAAAGTAGGTCATAGTTATTCCCTCTTTCTTTATGATAAATAGTAATTGTTAAAATTGTTAAGCTGTTTTGTAATAATTTTGATTACAATAACCATTATAGCCGTTTTGAATGTAATGTCAATAGTTACGACTCAAAAAATCACTAATTATTAATATTTTTTCTTACGCGTGTCAAAATACCATCCTTATCCTCTACTGTTAACTCATTAGAAGATAACCATTTGACCTTCGCTCCACGATTGTTAGCACGTTCTACAATGCCAATCAAATCTTCCTTCTCTTCCACTTCAACAACATAATAGGCTAATCCAGGCATATCTTTATCACGTTTGGCTAATTTTTTCCCACCCCATTCATTGACAGCCAAGTGATGATGGTAATCACCTGAAGCAATCCAACTAGCACTTGGAATGGTAAACTTATCCGCTAGCTTCAAAACATCCTGATAGAAAGTCCTTGCTAGCTGACTATCTTTGACCGATAAATGAATATGCCCCATGCGAGTATCCTTAGCTAGCACAAAAGGCTCAACCTTGCGTCCCATCTCGTAAATTTCTTGAGCTGATAGTTCTTCAGTTACACCAACGATGCGACCATCCTCACGAATATCCCATTCAGCAACCGGCTTGTCTCTATAAAGCTCAATACCATTACCTTCAAGGTCTTCCAAATAAAGGGCTTCACTATAACCATGGTCAGCAGCCCCGACAAAAGGATAGTCCAGCTCGGCAATATGTTTGAAAACATCTGCCAAATCCTCTCGAGACGGCAACAAGATTGCCATATGGTAAAGACCATAACTTGACTTGACCGCTTCCTCACGATTGGTCTGAATCAGATGGACCAAAGGTTTGTTTCCAGCTCCTAAAATAACTTCCCTTTCCGTTTGGGTTTGAATTTCAAGTCCAATAATCTGTGTATAAAAGGCCACTTGACCAGCCAAGTCCTTCACATTTAAAACTGCCTCTGCTAAATAAATCTTACTATTATATGCGTAAACCATGTTCTTTCTCCTTTGTTGTAATTATATATATTACATTATATTTATTCTTATTGTAATGTCAATTATGACATCTTGGCCACAAAAAAAAGAAACCGAAAAACTTTCGATTTCTTGGAGTCTCATGCCTAAAAATCAAGCTCCAGCTTCTTTCCAGTTGGCCTTAGCATCCTTTAAAATACCAGCCAAAGTTTTCTTTTCGAGTTCTTTTTCCATTGCCATTTGAACGTCTTCTAGGCTCTGATCCAAAATCCCATGGATATTACGTCCTACTGGACAGGATGGATTAGGATGTTCATGGAAGCTAAAAAGTTGACCGCTTGGTCCGATACTATCAACAGCATGGTAAACCTGTAGAAGGTTAATCTCCTCTGGTGATTTGACTAGTGTGGCTCCACCTGTGCCTCTTTGAACTGAAATCAAGTCTGCTTTCTTCAGTTGCGACAAGGTTTTGCGAATAATAACTGGATTAACCCCCACACTACCTGCCATTAAATCACTGGTTAGCTTAGTTTCATTTCCCTTGTTTTGTGCTATAAGGGTCAAAATATGAACAGCAATGGTAAAGCGACTTGGAATTTGCATAACATAAACCTCCCATTTAATTGTATGATTTTCTTGATTATAACAGAAATTAAGTTGTAAATCAATGAGTTACAACATATAAAATCCTCTCAATTTAACCTAAAAAACAGATATCCTTTCACGGTCCTATCTGTTTTTTTGAGTTCTCATTTGTAACTAAAGCATTAATAATACGATTCTCACTGTGGCTCTAGCTTAGTTTTTTGCTTCTTACGGACACCTTGCCCTTCGATATGTTGTTTGACAAGTTCCACAACTTCATCATTGGTTGGTAAGTCCGAGTGCTGGGCATCTTCGCCCGTAACAGTGATTTCGGTATAGCTCTTTGCTTGATTCTGATAGATGTACTTCCCAGCTGAAACGCTAGCATCAGGAACCAACTCATCCGAGTCATAGGTGATAGTACCTGCTACCGAATAGACATGTAAGGTTGATGGGATATTTTTCTTGGCTGCTATGAAATCCGCCAGCATCACCGATTTATTTTTGATATTAGTTTCAGTGAAATTATAGGGCGTTCCGATAGTCATCAAAGAATTTATCTTGACATCGTAGTCGCTAAGATAATTTTCAATAAAGGCTGTATAAATAAGACCACCATTTGAATGTGCTAGGCCTTTGAAATTATTAAAATTATATTTATTTTGCAGGGCTTCAAAGGCCTGATTCATCATTTTGGCTTGTTTTTTGATATTGCTGTAGCCGTCGTTGTTATTTTCAAATCCGATAACAATAATAGGTTCATTGTCATTTTTCTTGATTTTTCCTTCAAAGGTAATACGCCCATTATTCCAAACCTTGACCTTGAGCAAGCTGTGCTTGGCCCCACGACGATCTTGATTAAGCTTACGCACTAGACCATCAAAACGATTTTCCGTAGCGGAACTCCCCGGAATCATGATAATAGGAGACAATTTCGAGTTGTAGAAAGTCTCAATTTCCTTGACATTTTTTTTGGTCCAGCTATAAGAAGGCACAGCTAAGCCGATGAGAAAGACAGCAACCAAAATAAAGACTAACTTCATTTTTTTATTGAGCTTCATTAGTTTCTCCTTCCTCTTTTAAACCGTGTTGTACCTTATTAGAAAGTCTTACGAAAGGAATAAAGATAGCGACATCAACCGCAAAACAAAACAGACTTACAGACAAGGCACGAAGGCTACCACCAGTACCGATAAAAGCATAGAGCAGGCTAGGGGTACCATCTGGTACAGGATAAACTGCCGCCGGCATAAGACGAAGCGCTAAAGCAATTGCTGCTATTCCCATGTTGACCATTGGTGCTAACAGAAAGGGAACAAGATAAACCAGATTAAGCAAAACTGGTACACCCACCATCAAAGGAGCGCCATTATTAAAGAGACTAGGGAAAACACTAAGAAGACTGACTTTCTTGTCCTTATAACTGGTTGAGGTTAAAAGAAGGGCTACCAAGAGAGCCAAGACTGATCCAACGCCAGCAACCAAACCATAACTGTGATAAAGATTTGTCAGAGTAAAAAGATGGGGAAGCCCTGTCGTCGTATGATGGGAAACCGCATAAGTCAGATTTTCCAAAGCAAAGCTATCTTCAGCTATAGAATTGAGAGCGAAGGCTTGACTATTCCCAATCCAAGCAGAAAAAGTACTCAAAAGTCCCATCATAAAGGTTGAGAAAAGATGATTACCAGTGACAGTAATGGTCGATGTAAACTGTCTAATAGACTGAAAGATATTTTCCCGTTCACCAATAACCAATAGAATATTAAGTCCAATTGCCAAAATTAAGGACAAAAAAATGGGACGAACCGTCTTAGGCTGATAAATATAGTTCTTATCCACAATTTGGTCATCACTGGCTCTAGAAAATCGAAAAATCTGACCAACCAGATAACCCACGAAGATAGCCAACATAATATTAATCGAAGCCGGTAAATTGATACGTGTCAAATCGCCATCGTTTAGTGGAGACATTAGTAACTCTTGCGACCCTATAATCAAACTGACCAAAAGGGAAGTCACACCAGCCGTACCAGTACTTCTACCATAATGTCCAGCCGTGTATTTTCCAGCAAAATAAGTCGATAAGGGACCTGCTAATCCACCGAGAAAACTAGAAAGATTAATAAGCACCTGACCTGACGTCTTAAAGGCCGGAAGCCAATCAGAAACTGAAAAAAGTTGGTTAATATACCCCATCTCAGAAAAAACAGATAGTGAAATCACCCGAATAATCCCTGAAAATAGTAAAAAGGGGAATAGCGAAACCAAAGTTTTCTGTGTAATCTGAACAAAGCCACGCTCACGAAACCAGAGAAAACTTCGGATCAAATAGTTTGTCATAAAAGACTCCTAGAAAAAGGCCACACTCGCCCTTGTATTAAACATTCACTATCATTATAGCACAAAGGAAAGGGACTTACCTTAATCATGGGTTAAAGCAAAAATCATCACTTTCTCAATACTCCTAGCAATCACTTTCTTATTTATTTTTAGTTTTTTGAACCCTCTTTAATCATCACATACAAAAACCGTAAGCCCCCATTTTCGAGACTTACGGTCAATTATTTATTAAGCAAAAGTAGTCACATCAGAAGCATTCAAACGAACAGATTCGAAACCTTCTTCATTGGCCTTCCCAAGGGCAATGAGCAAGACTGGCACATGACGGTCAGCATCAAGTCCGAACGCTTTGGCAAGACCTTCTTTTTTATAGCCACCGATGGCATTGGTATCATAGCCGTATGAACGAGCGACCAACATCAATTGCATAGCAGCCAGACTAGCATCGATGTGAACAATTTCATTCATCACTTCGAAAGGAGCATTTTCATACATTGGTACAATGCTTGATAGTTGTTTCTCCTTGACCTCTTCGGGCATTTTTCCTTGCGCAACGGCCTTACCATAGATTTCTTCTGCTCTTTCTTGACTCTTCAAATCGGCAAAAATGAGAACCATGGCTGATGACGTTTCATTTTGTACACCATTGTAGCTGATAAAGGGTTTCAATTTTTCTTTGCCTTCTTCGCTATCAACGACAACAAAACGCCAGGGTTGCATGTTCACTGATGATGGTGCTGTAACAGTCTTGTCCAAGATTTCCAACATTTCTTCTCGTGGAATCTTGACAGAAGTATCAAAGTTACGAATGGAACGACGGTTATACACAATATCTGAAAAATCATTACTTATTACAGGCATCTTATGTCTCCTTTATTCAGGGTTAAAAAAAATTAATATAATCAAGATTATAACATAGGAGATTTTTTATCAAAAATAATTGCTACATAAGTGCTTAAAGATTGGTTTCCTTGAGTCCTAGTCGTTTCACTTCAGATGAATAATAAACCATGATGGTAATGAGGCTGAGTGTAATTAGCCAGATTGACTTAATATAAATGATGTGCATTAGAAGAGCTGATACAACAGCACCAACCACAAAACTTCCTACGACAAAGCTATAATTGACAGCCTGACGACGATATTCTTTCTGATCATCGCTTCCCTGAATAACATAGTAAAGTGCCGTCAGCATCCTTCGATAATTACCTGAAGTCATAAAAATCACAAAGGGGTGATTTTCAATCTGACTACCGGTAAAAGTCTTCATCATGACACCTGCAGAAAAAGCAATAATCGGAAGCTCCAATAGAGCATTTGGCGTTAAGAATGGTAAAATGGCAGTCATCACACAAAGAGGAAGTAAACCATAAACACGCCAATAAGCATTCTTACGATGGTCTTTAAACCACATGCCAAAAAGAAAACCTAAGGTAAAGAAAAAAATGGAAAAGCATCGTAACATGTTATGGTACATGCTACTACTACGCCAGTCAGCAACTAACAGGAGAATATTCCCTGTCTGAGTGGCAACCAAACTATGGTAATACATATGACAAAAGACATCCAAAGCTCCCCCTGAAAAACTGAGCAAATTAGCCATCATACGTGTATTCTGAGGCAAAAGATTTCGAGACTCCATTACGTAACTCCCATCTATAAATAAAAAAATGACAGTTTCATTATAGCAAATCAACAAAAACAAGCAAAAAGCAACCCTTACGAGTTGCTTAAAATCCTATTAAAAATTAACTGTATCAGGATCATCCTGAGTTTTAATACCTTGAATCTTATCCAATACTGCCATATCTTCCTCTGACAAATCAAAGTCAAAAATATTCAAGTTGGCTTCGATATTTTTTGGTGTCACTGACTTAGGTAGTGGCAAGAAACCTTTTTGAAGGCTCCAACGTAAGGCAACTTGAGCAACAGATTTTCCGTTTCGTTCAGCAACTGCTTCAACATCTTCATTTCCAAAAATGCTACCAGTACCCAGTGGGCTATAGGCTTCAAGAAGAATGTCACGCTCTTGGCAATAGGCAACCAAATCTTCTTGGGCACAACCTGGAGCCAAAAGAATTTGATTGACATGTGGCACAATTTCAGCCGTTTCAAGGAGAGCATCAAGGTGATGCTGCATAAAGTTAGACACACCGATAGCACGTACCTTACCATCTTTGTAGGCTTCTTCCATTGCCTTCCAAGCACCTGCAATGCCAACCTTCCAAGCATCATTCTCACGAAGAGCCTTTGGATTAGGCCAGTGGATGAGCAAAAGATCTAAATAATCCACACCTAGTCTTTCAAGAGACTCGTCGATAGAGGCCTTAGCCAAATCGTAATCGTGCTTGTCATTCCAGAGTTTAGTCGTTAGGAAAATATCCTCACGCGCCACATCACTATCTGCAATCGCCTTACCTACAGAAACCTCGTTACCGTAGATTTGCGCCGTATCAATATGTGTGTAACCCGCCTTAAGTGCGAAACTAACGCTGTTATAAGCTTCTTCCCCTTCTGGAATCTGCCAAGTCCCAAAACCAATTTTAGGAATCGTAATGCCATTTGAAAGTGTATATGTTTCCATCCTGTTCTCCTTTTCAAGTTGTAACAGAATTATCTTAAAAGATATCAGATAAAAATGCAAAGATTTGCTACGGCTTGTTTGATGAATAGTTCCTTACTTCTTTTTCCGCTTCTTTTTAAAGACAACACCATTTTCTTTAAGGATTTCCATGCTCACCTTTCCAACTCCTCTAATCGCTGCTACTTCCTCTTCCGTTTTCTTTTTAAAATCTTTAAATTCTATTAAGCCATGTTTACGAAGTATACGCTCCACACTTATTGAAAGACCTTGGAGGGCTTTGCTTGGTTCTATACTTTTTTCCAATTCTCTAATTAGTTTGTGCAATTCTGGATTTTTCTTTTTCGCAACATGTCTTTGTGGACGTTTTGCACGATATTTTTCGATTAACCAAGTAAAATAATATTCTGACTGGGACAGATCAACGACTTGATTAAAAACCATCAAAAGACTTTGCATACTATTGGCTTCAAATAAGATAGGGTTGACTTTAAGCGTTTCGGCAACTAGACGCTCTTCATCACCTTGTTCAATCATTTTTAAATAATTTTCGAACTCTGGATTTTTTGCATAGAGAAGATCAAAATAGAAATCCGCATCCTCAATATGTCCCGTCATTAGAGAGACCGTCATCATTGGTACTATCATCAAATCTTCTTCGTGATATTCCATTTGCTCACATTCGAAAAAGTTTTTAGCCTTATCATAGTCCTCCAGATTACAATAGGTAGCCATCAATTCGTAACGGACTCCCATGTGATCTTGAACATCTATCTCTAGAATCTCTTCAAATTCCTTAATAGCAAACCGCTTCATACTGTTGCTTAAATAAAATTTAGCAAGATTATACTTCAAAGACAAATAAGGACGCTCGTCAAGATTAGCCCAGCCCATTTTTGGACCTTGATCCCACTTGGACCTTTGCTCTTTTTCTAAAGCAATTAGGCCTTTTAGATGTTCAAGTGGACTTTGAAAAGTTAAGAGCATCTGCTTAGCATCAAGATTTTCAGGATCTAGTTTTAAAGCTTCTGTCAAAAATTCCTGACTTCTCGAAGGATCTTCCTCGTGATAATGATAAGCCTCTTCAATGAGTTTCCAAGCTCTCTCCTGCTTTGAATCATAGGAAGTGATCTCATCAAAAAGCCCTTGGTTGTATTGTCTTGCAAAATCTTCAAGAGCCATGTCCACACTGAGATACTCTGTAATATGTTCTTCTAAGAATGCTTCTGCTTTTTTTGTGAAATCTTCAAAAGATGATGTCATCAATCTTCTCCAATCTATGTTTATTTCTCTAACTACTATTGTATACGTTTTCATAGAACATTACTATATTCTAAGTGAAATCAACAACCTCTTAAATTTTTATTGACAAGAATAGACGCCAATCACAATCCAGATAAGAATCCATAGAGTCTTCTTTTTGAACATCTAAACTCAAAGTTGTATACTTATATTAGATAGAGTGCCATTGGACGATTAACATCAAGGCATAATCTTCAAGTTTCATTTAGAACTACAAAAAATCATTAATGTCTTGGGAGTGGTTTAGTCCCTTTTCTATATCAATAACTTTAACTCACTTTTTCATAATTTTACTTGACCACCCCCATTTTTAAGGGAATTGAAAACTGAGTTATATTTTAAAAGGAAACAGAGGTCTGTTTCCTTTTTTCTTACTTCAAACCATGACAAAAGGAAACCCTTTCGAGTTTCCTTTATCAAATATATCGTTGGAGGCAAAGTCCAATAATACTTTAGTTGAGTGGTTCAATCATGAAGCTCAATTGATAGCTATCTGCTGAGCTAACCAAGAATTCGTCATGAACTGGAGCACCCCATGAGTCGTCACCACCGACACCCATTTGAGCAGCAAGAACTTTAATCCATGTAGCATCAGATTGTTGCAATTCATATTGATGACGAGCATTTTCAATTTGTTCAGTACTGTTACGCAAAGCACTGAATTCGAATGCCTTATTAAGTGCGGTGAATTTAAGACCATTATGGTTATCATCAGATACTGTAAATTCACGAGTACCATAGTGATTACCAGATTCTTGTGGCATTAGATATGGAGCAAATGTCTTTTCAACAGATGTTTCATATCGACCAAGATAGGCACCAGGAAGTTTATCAAGGTAGCTTTCTTCTGCACCGTATCCATAATAGCTTAGGTTTGTAAATTGTGAACCGATAGCAAATTCTAGACCAAATTCAGGGAAGTTTGGCAAACCTGCTTTACCATCATAGTTTGCAGTAACAAAGATTCGACCCTTGTAATCAACTTGATAAGTCACCTTAACTTCGACATCAGACAAGCCAGGCAATTCATGAACATAAGTCACTTTAACAGAGTCATCTTCAATTTGAATTTGAGTATCTGTAACCTTACTATAGTTTCCAGCAACTTTCCAGCCTGCCATTTCGAATGGATATCCAGCACCACGATCGTTGTCGGTGTAAGCACGAGTAAAGTTAAGTTTAGGACCTTTCTCAATGAATTCAACACCGTTATACTTAGCAGATACTAGCGTATTTTGTGCACGTGAAAGCAAGATAGAGAAGTTTTGTCCTTGAATTCCGATGTTGAAGTCGCCTTCAACAACATTCAAAGGTGCTTTAACTGGTGTTTCAGTGCTAATCTTTTCAGCAACATATTGACCACGAACAATTTCATGTCCTTTTGGAGCCCATTCAGTTGCTTCATTCTGAACACAAGCAACTTCATAAATTCGTTCAGCATTTGAAGCTCCAACAGCGAATTCTACTGGGAATGTTGCTTCTTCACCTGGTTTAACATCAAAGTGATATTCACTTTCGCTAACTTTTCTACCATCTTCGTAAACTCTAGCTAGGAAAGTATAAGCAGAAAGATCTTCAAAGACATTATCATTCTTGATAGTTACTGATTTTTCATCAACAGCAATCTTAATATTAGAGTAAAGATGTTTAACTGTTTGAAGTTTTGGAGTTAGGGTACGATCTGCGAAGACAATACCATTTCCACAAAATTCGTAGTCAGAAGGTCTATCATGCCAGTCACCACCATATGATAGGAATTCGCTACCATTTGGAAGTGGTTTGTAAATAGCTTGGTCAATGAAGTCCCAAATAAATCCACCTTGGTATTCTGGATATTTCTCTAAGTCAGTGTAGAGTTTCAATCCACCACCAGAGTTACCCATTGTGTGCATGTATTCACATGAAATATAAGGTTTTTGAGGATTGTTAGTGAGGTATTCTTCAATATCAGCTGGTTTCGCATACATACGACTTTCGATGTCTGTAATGTAATCAAATTCACGACACCATGTAACACCTTCATAGTGAACTGGACGAGTATTGTCAACACTACGGAAGTAATCAGCCATGTCAGCAATATCTTTACCAGCATATGATTCATTACCACAAGACCAAATGATAACACTAGCATGGTTCTTATCACGTTGGAACATGTTATTGGCACGATTCAAACAAGCAGGCAACCATTCTGGTTCACTAGCTGGGATATTCCATGAAGGTTCGCTTAGACCAAGTTTTTGCCATGTACCGTGTGTTTCAAGGTTGGCTTCATCGATAACATAAAGTCCATATTCATCACACAATTCATACCAACGTGTTTGGTTAGGATAGTGAGAAGTACGAACAGCATTGATGTTATGTTGTTTCATCACTTTGATATCCCAAAGCATATCTTCTTCAGTGATACAACGTCCTGTTCTAGCGTTAAATTCGTGTCTGTTAACCCCTTTAAAGACAATTCTCTTACCATTCAAAAGCATGAGTGTATCTTTAATTTCAAAGTGTCTAAATCCAACTTTAACTGGAACGACTTCAACAACTTGGTCATCATCCAAAACATGAAGGGTCAAATTGTAAAGTTTAGGATTTTCAGCACTCCAAGGTTTGATTTTCAGATTTTCAAGACTTACAGATAGTTCACCGTCACCATTAACAGATGCATCACCTTCTGTAACGATGCCTTCATGATCTGAAAGAACATATTTAATTTTCTTATCTTCGTAATCACCAACAGTCTTCAAATCAATATCCAATTGACCTGCTTTTGTTTGGTAATCATAATCTCCCTTAACAAAGAGATCTTGAACGTGAACTTTTGGAATAGCGTACAAGTAAACATCTCTGAAAATACCGTAAAGTCTCCAGAAGTCTTGGTCTTCCAACCAGCTTGCTGTAGAGTAACGATAAACAGCTACCGCCAACTTGTTATCACCTTCAACAAGGTAATCACTGATTTCAAATTCACTAGGTGTAAATGAATCTTCACTGTATCCTACGAAGTTACCATTGACCCATACAAAGATGGAAGTGGCAACCCCTTGGAATGAGATAAATACTTTTTTATCTTTTAAAGCATCATTCAAGGTAAAATGTTTAACGTATGATGCAACAGCATTTGATTCTTGAGGAACTTGAGGTGGACGAAGGAATTCTTTACCATCCCAAGGATATTGGGTATTCACATATTGTGGAGAACCAAAACCTTGAAGTTCCAAATGACCTGGTACATTGATGAAATTCAAATCAGTTTCATCAAATTCTGTTTTATAAAAGTCTTTTAAAACTTGATTTGTATTCTGAGCATAGTGAATTTTCCATTTTCCATTAAGAGATTGTCTTAACTTCATCTCCCCTTCAGAAAATTCTGCAAGAGATTCAAAATACTTATGATCTGAGTGAGCGTCAACAGTATTAACGCTAACAATCTTTGGATCGTTTAAGTAAGTTTGAATTTTTTCAGTCGTGTTCATAGATTATTCTCCTTTTTTGAAGGTAATAACTTCAGACAAAGCTTCTACCTTTTCTCCAACTTCTTGTTCAAGATGGAAAGCACTGAATTTTTCTGAATTGGTTACAGTGACAAGTACTGTGTCATCAAGACCGTTTTTCTCAATAATTGGTGACCAGAACTCAAGAAGTTTTTGTCCAACTTCAACACGATCACCTTGTTCTACGTAACTAATGAATCCTTCACCTTTAAGTTTAACTGTTCCGATACCAACGTGGATAAGAACAATGACACCATCTTCACTTTCAATACCAACTGCATGGCGAGTAGGAAGAACTTGACGAATGGTACCACTAATTGGTGCAAAGACAGCTCCATCAGTAGGTTTAATGGCGAAACCTTTACCCATGCTACCTGAAGCAAAGTGTTCATCATTAACACTTGAGAGGTCAAGCAAATGACCAGTTGTAGGGTTTACAAGAGATACGACGTTAGCTTTAACTTCATTTTCAGAAGTTGCTACGCTAAAGCGATGTTCCAATTCTTCGACGATTTCAGCGTGACGTGCTTCAGTCAAAGTGATTTTACGAGCAATAATGAAGGCACCGATGAGCATTGCTGCTGCTGGAAAACCAAACATGCTAAGCTTAAAGATAGACTGTTGATGTGTTGTAATTGTTGATGCTGAGGCACCTGTTGTCATACCAGCAGCTACGGCAATTGTAGAAACAAGCCAGTTTGACATCGCACCACCAAGTTTATCAACAAGTGGACGAACTGACAAAGTAAGTGATTCATCACGGTGTCCCAATTTCCATTGACCATATTCTACTGAGTCAGAGATAATCATGAGGATAACAAGGAACACAAGAGGTTGTGGAATAAAGAAGAGTTCAGCAGCAGTCAAGATCATTGGAAGTGATGTTCCTGCAATACTAAAGATTCCGATACCACCGAGCATTACTGCAATACATCCATAGAACAAACGTTTACGGTTGAATTTACCAGCTAGGCTAGGGAAGAGTGAAACTGAAACCAAACCAACAACTGTATTCAATCCGTAAAGGATTGAGTATTTCCCTGGATCACCAAGGATAAATGTGAAGTAAAAAAGTTGAAGAGCATTAAGTGTATTAATACCAAGACCATAGAACCAATATCCGAGAGACAACCACATCAATTGGTCGTTTTTACCAAGAACTTTAAAGACTTGTTTAAGGCTAGTTTTTTCTTTGTTATCACGAAGTTTTGACTCAACTTCACGTGTACCAATACCAACAGCAATTGATGTAATCACACCAATGAGAGCAACGATAAATGCAAACCAGAACCATCCAGATTTATCTCCAGAACCACTACTGTTCGTCATAGAGAAGAACAAAACGATTGGCATGATGGCAACACCTACAATATTGGCACCAATCGTAGAACCAATACGGGCAAAAGTTGCCATTTTTTCACGTTCATGACTGTCAAGAGACAAGGCAGGAATCATTGACCAGAAACCGATATCTTTAATTGAGTAGAAGACATCCATTACAAGGTAGATAATTCCGAAAAGTACAAGGTACAAGAAAGGATTTGTTTTATTCAAACCACCTAAATCGGTGAAGAGAAGCAACAAGGCGATAGAACTGATGATACCACCACCAACTACCCATGGTTTGAATTTACCATACTTAGTATGAGTGTTATCAATCATGTTACCGATCAATGGATCGATAAATACTTCCAAGATACGCAAAATAGCGATGATGTTAGTAATTAATAGTACGTAGTGACTATTTTGCTTTGGATCACCTGTGTTAAACAAGTGAGTTGTCACAAACATGATAAAGTATGTTGACAACGTTGCATAGAAGACGTCGTTACCAAAAGCACCAGCTGAATAGGATAGACGAGACTTCATTTGACCTTTAGATTTTCCCATTACGAAAACCTCCTGTTAGTTGTTTTTTTGAATACGCTTACATTATATAAGTATTAGTTTAAATCGTCAATAGTTTTAGTGGTTTTTTACTAAACTTTTACTAAAATATGGTTATTTTGATGAATTAAAATATTGGAAACCGATTTCATAGCTTACACTATGACCCTCCTCCAAGATGATATCTCCAAAATCTGTATGATTAACGGCATCTGGGAGTGTTTGAGCTTCCATAGCTATAGCTTCTCGTCCTTTTGCAATTGTTCCTCGATCTCTCGCAAAGTAAATATTATCCTCTATAATATCCATAGTATAAATAACTAAACCATTTCTGTTTGAGAAGATTTCGATACCATCTCCACTCTCTTTATCATGGAGAACAGCTACTTCTTTCACATGATCACAAGTTTCCCCTCCAACTACAAAGGCATCATCAAAACCATTATTTGCTTCAATTCGAGGTAGCAAGTCAGTTGTCTTTCTGAAATCATAATTCGTTCCATCTACATTAATTTTTTGTCCTGTTGGAATTAACTCAGAATCCAACTCTAAACGATAGTCTGAATAGATTTGTAACTCATGACTTGATAAATCCTGTTTGTCGCTAAGATTAAAGTAAACATGGTTTGTCGGATTAAAGACTGTTGACTCTGTAACATCGAAGGCTTCAAAGAGTATTGTTAAGCGGTTATTATTGTTAAGTCTATAACTAATAGAGACTGTAACATCACCAGGAAAGCCATCTACACTTGAATAAAGTCTTCTAATAAATTTTGTCTCAACATATTCATCATTCAGGTTTGTGACATAGTTCCAATTTTGAACCTGCATTCCTTTTGGACCGCCATGTAAACAGTTTTCTCCCTCATTCTTAGGAAGGCTATAAAGAACCATATTATGAGTATACGAAGCTTTCCCAATTCTTCCAGCAACCCTACCAATGGACTGGCAGGCACATAAATTATTCTTATAGTAATCCTCGTAATCACTGAAACCAAGTACTATATTTTTAAGAGCACCAGTTTCCGTTGGAACCAAAAACTCCTGAAGTGTGGCACCTGTTGTGAGTGTGGAAATGACAACACCATTATTATTTTCCATTGAAATTTTACTGACATCGCCTGAATCAACTTTTCCAATAATTTCGCAGTTTATTTTCATATTATTTCCTCAAAAAACAAAGAGTACAATAATTATATATACTCTTTGACCCTTTGTTTATTATTTTAATTATCCTCGATCATCGTACCCTTTTGGATGGCTAGAATGCCATGCCCAAGCACTTGCGATGATTTTTTCGATGTTATCAAATTGTGGTTTCCATCCAAGAACTGTACGTGCTTTTTCAGATGAAGCAATCAATGTATCAGGATCACCAGGACGACGATCAGCTTTTTCAGCTGGAATTTCTTTACCAGTTACCTTACGAGCGGCTTCAAGAATTTGAAGGTTTGAGAAACCTGTTGATGAACCTAAGTTAAAGGCTGTAGATTCATTACCTTTACGAAGATATTCAACAGCAAGGAGGTGAGCATCAGCCAAGTCAAATGGGTGAACATAGTCACGAACATTTGTTCCATCAGGAGTGTTGTAGTCATCACCAAAAATCATGATTTTTTCACGAACACCTTGAGCTACTTGGAGAATAATTGGCAAGAGGTGGGTTTCAGGACCGTGATCCTCTCCGATAGAACCATCAGGTTTGGCACCCGCCACATTAAAGTAACGAAGAGGGACATACTTGATGCCGTAAGCTTGGTCTGACCACTTCATAATGGTTTCCATCATAAGCTTGCTCTCACCATATGGGTTGATAGGATTTTGTGGTGTTGTTTCAAGAATTGGAATTTCTTCTGGGATACCGTAAGTTGCTGCTGTTGATGAGAAGACAATGTATTTAACACCGCATTCGTTCATAACTTCAAGCAATTTAACCATTCCAGCTGTATTGTTATCAAAATATTTGAGTGGTTTTTCCATTGATTCACCAACCAATGAATAGGCCGCAAAGTGAATAACGGCATCAACATCAGGATTTTCTTTGAAGACCTTTCTCATAAAATCTTGATCAGAGAGATCGCCTTGGTAGAAAATAGCATCTGGATGTACGGCAGCACGGTGACCGGTTACCAAACTATCTACTACTACTACTTTTTCTTGACCTTTTTCAACTAAGCGATCAACCATGTGAGAACCGATATAACCAGCTCCACCTAATACTAAAATTGCCATTTCTTATCTCCTTTCTTCAGAAAAAACAATTAATCAGCTAAATTTACAAAATCTACAAATGCTTTAAACTGATCTAAGCCTTCACTATTAGTCTTATAAACACCTGCATCTTCTAGTACACGAGCAAAGATATCTGCAACAGATTGTCGAACAACTTCTGTCACTTCCTCAGCCGTAACATTCGGATTTTGAGCTTTGAGTTCATCTGCCCATTCTTGGTGAATTGGAGCAACTTGGTTACCTTGACCTAATAGATAATCTTCAACATCTTTAAGTTCTGTTTTCAAACGAGGAGGAAGAATGGCCAATCCCATAACTTCAATCAAACCAATGTTTTCTTTCTTAATATGTTGAACATCTTTATGTGGGTGGTAGATACCGTCTGGATGTTCTTCAGAAGTTTGATTGTCACGAAGAACCAAATCCAATTCAAATTTGCCGTCTTTTCTACGAGCAATTGGGGTAATGGTGTGGTGAGGGTGTCCATCAGACTGAGCTAAGACTCCAGCTTTTTCGTCTGAATAACCACGCCAGCAATTTAAAATTTTGGTTGCAAGAGCAATAAGTCTTTCCTTATCTTCACTTCTTAAACGAAGAACTGACATAGGCCAATTAACAATACCAGTTTCAACATCAGAGTATCCATCAAAGCTAACTTTTTCTTTAATGCCTGCTACTTCCATTGGGAAAGTGTGGCGACCACCTTGATAGTGTTCGTGTGTAAGAATTGAACCACCTACAATTGGAAGATCGGCATTTGAACCTGCGAAGTAACCAGGAAATGCTTCAACAATTGATAGGAGACGACCAAACGTCAATGGACTGATGTGCATTGGTTCGTGCTTACCATAAAAGAAGATAGAATGTTCATTAAAGTAAGCATATGGTGAATATTGGAAGCCCCAGTCATTTCCTTCCATTTGGAAACGAATAACACGGTGATTACTACGTGCTGGGTGATTGATGCGACCTAGATAACCTTCATTTTCCATACAAAGTTGGCATTTTGGATAATCAGAAGCTACCGCATTTTTAGCTGCAGCGATGGCTTTTGGATCTTTTTCAGGTTTTGAAAGGTTAATCGTAATTTCCAAGTCACCGTATTTAGTAGGTGCTTTATAAGCAATGTTTTGTGCAATAGCTTTAACTTTTACATAATCATTTCGTTTACTTTGTACATAAAAGTCAGCAATTGCTTGCTCTGGGTTTGATTTATAGGTATCCCAGAAGTTACGATTGACAGCACTAGGGCTTGATGTAATCAAGTCCATGAGTTGAGCACCGATGATATCTTGTTCTTCATTAAGTTCACCTACAGAACCAGCTTTAACACCTGCTTGAAGCAACTGGTCTTTAAGGTCAATCAATTCAGAGCTTTCAGTTTCAACATCAGCAACTCCCTCTCCAACCAAAGCAAAAACTTTGTTTGTCAAATAGATACGGTCTAATTCCTCATAGTCACTGTTTTCAATAACCAAAGTTACAAAAGCGTTTACTAAATTTTCAGCCATAATCTCTACTTCTTTCTCATTAATCAAGTACTCGTGAACCACCAGCTACTTCAGCAATATAGAAGCTTGGTGCATAACCAACGACTTCTTCATAACGTTGACCAACTGCTTTTTTGAAATCTTCAACTTTATCTTTATTTACAAGTGCGATGGCACATCCACCAAATCCCGCTCCTGTCATACGAGCTCCAAGAACACCTTCTTGTTCCCATGCTGTGTGTGCCAAAGTATCAAGTTCAAGACCTGTAACTTCGTAATCATGTTCCAATGATACGTGAGAAGCATTCATAAGACGACCAAAGCCTTCCAAATCTCCTGCTTCAAGAGCTTTACGAGCTTGAAGTGTACGTTGATTTTCAAGAACTGCGTGACGGGCACGTTTGATACGATTTTCATCTTTAATCAAGTAGCTGTATGCATCAAATGTCCAGAGCTCCAATTCACCAAGTGTTTGGATATCAAGTTTTTCTTGAAGTTCAGATACAGCTGTTTCACATTCAGCACGACGTTCATTGTATTTAGAATCTGCCAATTCACGACGTTTGTTAGTGTTCATGATAACTACAACATTGTCTTTAAGGTCAAGCGGCACCAAGTCATACTCTAAAGTATTGGTATCCAAGTAAATCGCACGTTGATCAGCTCCCATACCAATAGCGAATTGGTCCATAATACCAGAGTTTACGCCGATAAAGTCATTTTCCGTTTGCTTACCGATTTTAACCAAGTCAAGGCGTTCCAATTTAAGGTCAAATAGTTTTTCAGCAATAACACCAATCAATAATTCCAAAGATGATGATGATGACAAACCTGATCCATTTGGAATGTTACCATAAACGTAAATATCCATACCTGAATCAATTGTATGCCCAGCTTCTTGCAAGAAATGAAGAACACCTTTTGGATAGTTTGTCCAGTTGTGTTCTTTTTCAAAACGAAGATTTTCAAGTGGTACTTCGATGATGCCCTTATCTTCAAAGTTACCTGAGAAGAAACGCAAAACTTTATCATCACGTTTACGGGCTGCTCCGTAAGTACCTAGGGTAATGGCTGCTGGAAAGACGTGACCACCGTTGTAGTCCGTATGCTCACCAATCAAATTAATACGACCAGGTGAAAAGAAAGTATGATCTGCTTCTACTCCAAAGACTTCTTTAAAAGCTTCTCTTAGTTGTGTTGTTTTCATAGAATTTTCCTCGCTTATTCTTTTTTACACTAACAGTGTAACCCCTTTCACAAGGAAAATCAATATTTTTACTGTTTTTTTAGTAAAAAATAGGTAAAATTTTAGAATTTATGATATACTTTGGATGAAAGGAGAACAATATGGCTACATTAAAAGACATTGCTTCATTAGCAGAGGTCTCAATCGCGACTGTTTCACGTGTTCTCAACCAAGATGAAAGCCTTTCCGTTACTGAAGAAACCAGGCACCGTATTTTAACTGCGGCAGATGAATTGGGATACACTAGACACCAAAAAAGCGGTAATTTTAAGAAAGAGAAACACCAGATTGCCATTATCCAATGGGTCAGTGAAGAAGACGAATTAGATGACATCTACTATTATAATATTCGACTCGGCATTGAAAAAAGGGCTCAGGAACTCGACTACGAGATTCTACGTTATTTCAATGACATTCCTTTTAGTCTCGCTGAAGAAGTCATAGGTATACTTTGTATCGGAAAGTTTAGTCGTGAACAGATTACTGAATTGGAATCATTGGGTAAATCACTGGTCTTTGTAGATAGTGATACCCTACTTCAGGGACATCCTTGTGTGACAACTGACTTTGAAAATGCTGTTCAGACTGCCCTCCAATATTTAAAAAAACAAGGGTGTCAATCAATCGGACTTTTAACAGGTGAGGAGAAGACAACCGACTTGCAAGAAATTATTCCTGATTCACGTCGGCGTGCCTATCGCAATTTTTGTATTGAAGAGGGAATTTACGACGCTAATCTCATTTTGACAGGAAACTTTAGTGCGCTATCTGGTTATGAACTTATCAAAGCTAAACTGGAGACAGAGGAGAAACTTCCAGATGCCTTTTTTGCCGCAAGTGATAGCTTAGCTATTGGAGCACTCAAAGCTTTTCAAGAAGCTGGCCTCATTGTTCCAGATCAGATTCAAATCATTTCTTTTAACGATACAATCATGGCAAAACAGGTATTTCCTCCCCTATCTTGTGTCACTGTCTACACTGAAGAAATGGGGCGAACTGCCATGGACGTCCTCAATAAGCAAGTCTTGTCCCCACGAGAAATTCCAACTCTTACCATGTTGGGTACGAAGTTAACCTTAAGGGGTAGTACGAAGGAAAAGACAATCCAACTGCCAACTAACCCATGATTACTCAATAGACTAAAAAGTGGTCGTCAACTGTAGGTTGACAACCACTTTTTATTTCATCTTCACACAAATGGCATCCCAGGCTTGGAGTTTGCCTTGGTCTGTAATTGGCTCTAATTCGGTATTTGCAATGACAACTTCTGCTCTTTCGAAATCATAACAGAAGTCTTGTTCTTGGTCTGATAAATTGACTACAACCAGATAGCTACTATCTTTAGTCTTACGAATATAAGCAAATACTTTTGAAGCTGTCTCCAAGAGTTCAAAGTCAGCATCTACCAACCAATCTTGAGTTTTACGAAGCGCAACGAGCTTCTGATAGGTATAGAAAATCGATTCTGGATTGGCAAGGGCTGATTCAACATTTATGTCCTTATAGTTTGGATTAACAGGTAACCAAGTCTTATCCGATATGCTAAATCCAGCATTTTTAGAAGTATCCCATTGCATTGGTGTTCGAGCATTGTCACGACCCACCTGACGGATTTGGTCCATGATAACTTCTATCGATGCCCCTTTTTCGAGAGCTTCTTTGGCATAGTTGAGAGATTCAATGTCATTCAATTCTTCCAAAGTTCTAAATGGATAATTGGTCATGCCGATTTCTTCGCCCTGATAAATGTAAGGTGTTCCCCTCATCAGATGAAGGAGGATAGCCAAGGCCTTAGCTGACTTCTCACGATAGACACCAGTATCTCCCCACATTGAGAGAATACGAGGCAGATCATGATTATTCCAAAAAAGTGAGTTCCACCCTTGTCCCAACTCTAACTCGGTTTGCCATTTATTAAAAATAGCCTTAAGCGCTGTAACATCCAACTCCTTCTCATACTCCCATTTAGGACTATCTGGCTTATGCTGAAGTCCAATATGTTCAAACTGGAAAACCATGGAAAGTTCTTGATTATCTGGATTTGAATACTGTTTAGCAATTTCAGGTGTTGCTCCCCAGGTTTCACCAACGGTTAGAAGGTCGTGCTTTCCAAAGCTTGCCTGGTTCATCTCCTTGATGTAATCGTGAAGTTTTGGACCGTTTGTATCAATCAGTTGATCTGGGATCTTACCAATCATATCAATCACATCCATACGGAAACCACCGATTCCCTTATCAATCCAGAAATTCATCATGTCATAAACTTTCTGGCGCAACTGTGGATTTTCCCAATTGAGGTCTGGCTGTTTCTTACTAAAGAAATGCAGATAATATTGCCCTGAGGTCTCATCATATTCCCAAGCGGAGCCACTAAAGATAGACACTAACTCATTAGGTTTGTCTCGCCAGATGTAGAAATCTCGTTCAGGACTTTCTGGATTTTCACGCGCTTCGATAAACCAAGCATGCTCATCAGAAGTATGGTTCACCACCAGATCCATGATAATTTGAATATCACGCTTCTTGGCCTCCACCAAAAGCTCATCCATATCGTTCATATCCCCAAAAATGTCCGCAATAGCCTCATAGTTAGCGATATCATAACCATTGTCGTCCATTGGGCTATCATAAACAGGAGAAAGCCAAAGAGCTGTAATTCCTAGCTTTTGAAGATAGTCTAACTTACTTGTAATCCCCTTGAGGTCACCGATGCCATCACCGTTGGAATCCATGAATGACTTGGGGTAAATTTGATAAATCGTAGCCTTGTGCCACCAGTATTTTTGCATAATTCTACTCCTCGTAGTTATTATTATCGTGAGTCTGATAGTTCTATTTTACGTTTTTCTAGAAGTTATGCAAGCGTTTTCTTTTGTTGTTTAAAACATTTCAATAACCTATACTCCAGACTCCTTAAACTTTTGGTAATATTGAAAAATAATAGAGTTGAAATGTAAGGTTAGCCTTTGCTTATTTTAACAATACAAAAAACGATGGTTAATACCTTAACCATCGCTTTTTACTTTTTGGGCAAGACCATAACAAAGCGCCTCCCCGTAGAACTTTCTTCAAATCTATAGCTAAGTTCCTCATGCTCTAAAAGGTATTTGACCACAAAAAGGCCTAATCCTCCTTCTTTCTTAGACTGAGCTTTAGTTGAAATATTTTCTTTAGATACACTCGTATTTTCAATGACAAAATCAGTTCCTTCATTTTCTAAACCTATTCGAATCACTCCACCCTTATCAGAATGCTTGACTGCATTACTGATGATATTTGAGAGAACCAATTTCAAAATAGCTAAATTCATGAAAATACTAGTTGCCGGAAGATAATTGTCAATTGATAGGGAGCGATTCTCAACCAACACTTGATTTTGAGTGAGTATCCGATTTACCACATCATCTAACTGAATCCACTCCTTATCACCACCTAATTCTTGAACAGAAGATAAAGACAGGATCTCTAGGACAATCTGGTTCATCTCATCGACGATGTCGAGGGAGACCGATAGGTAGCGGTCCCGATCCTTGTAGCGACCAATTTTATCTCGCATATTTTCTAGGATAATCTTCAAGCTAGCTAGAGGCGTCTTGAGCTCATGCGAGGCCCCCCGTAGGAATTCGACCTTCATCTGCTCCAACTTCAGATTTTCCTGTTTCTGCTGCTCTAGATTGTCGATCACCTCTAAAAGATGGTGATAGAGATCGTTAATCTGTTGCTTGAGGACGCCGATCTCATCCTGCGAATGGATGGGAAGACTGGCTGTCCGATCCAGCCGCTTCATCCGCTTGGTCATCTGCTTGATTTCAAGGATCGGAGCGGAAATCATGCGGGCATAGAGATAGGAGGCAATCAGCGATAGAACAAAGGAAGCAAGGAGACTATAGGGAAGAAAGCCCAGACTGATGTCCCGCGCTTCCTTTTGCGAATCGACAGTCGCTAAGAATTGCAAGGTTAAGTCTTTCCCTTCCTTGGTCTGAATCTTTCGCTCTTCAATGACCAGGGAATTATTCTGGCTGTCAGGGTTTACGAGTAGGTCATCCTTGACCTCTATGGCATTTTGTTTTTCCTTGCCCTTGATAGATATCTTGATATCATTAGTCTTGGAATAAAGGTCGATGACCGACTCAATGGTCCCTTCTTCCTGACCCTGGAAACTCTTGGCCAGTGCTTGCGATTTCTTCAAAATCGTCTGGCGCTGGGACTCGATATAGGTCGATGGAAAAATAAAGTAAACCGAAGCATGGAGAAGGATAACTAAGCTACTAAAAAGGGCAAAGGTGATCAGAAAGATTTTTGCAAAGATACTCCGTTTGGTCATGGTCTCTCCAATTTATAGCCGACATTGCGTACCGTAACGATACAGTCCAGCTCCAGTTTTTTTCGTAGTTCCTTGATATAGACATCGATCACCCGGTCGAAAGGAATCTCCTCCGTCTCCTTCCAGACGGCATCGAGGATCTGAGAGCGGGTCCGGGCCTTGCCCTCATGCTGGAGCAAGTATTCCAAGATTTCCAACTCCTTGGCATTCATGGAAATGGCTTGGCCTGCTAGGCTGGCTGTGTAGCTCTCAAAATCTACCCGTGCCTCTCCATAGGTGAAGACCCGGGAAGGCTGGAGCTTTTTAAAAATAGCTTCGATACGGACCTTCAAGAGGGACAAGGAGAAGGGTTTTTCCAGGTAGCCATCTGCCAACTCTCCAAAGGCTGTCAACTTATAGTCCTCGTCATGGAAGGCCGTCAGCATCAGGACAGGGACTGAGCTAGTCTTTCGGATGGTCTTGAGTACTTCCAAGCCATTGAGGATAGGGAGCTGGATATCCAGCAAGACCAGATCTGGCGCCTCTCTGTGAAAGAGGTCCAGGGCCTCCTGTCCATCGCCTGCTTCAAAGACCTCATAGTCACATTCCATGAGATAGTCGCTCATCCCTTCTCGAATCAGGACTTCATCTTCTACGATTAGTATCTTCATACACTTTCCTTTTTATCTATATATAGTCGCTTTCTTTCATTATACCGTTTTTTATAGGTGCAGCAAACTTATCATTCAACATCAACTAAGAGGTCTTTGGGTTTCTTGTGAAGAAGCCAGCGAGAAGAAATCAAGGATACCAAGCTTAAGATAAAGCCACCGACTAGAATGACTACCAAAAGTTGCTTAGGTTGGACTGTCATATGAATCTGAGTCAGAGTCTTACTGAAGCTCTCTGCTTCAGCCCCTCCACCGAGATTTGCAGCTAGAGATTCTTTTGTCATTTGCTTATTGATACCTTCCGTAACATTGGAAAGGACTGTTTTACCAACTTTTTCGGCAAAGAAACTCGCTAAACCATATGATAAAAGAAAGGCTGGTAAGGCAATCATCAGTAATTCCATTAAAAATTGACCCGCAACCTGTGTCTTTTTAAGTCCCAAGGCCAAAAAGATACCAACTTCTCTACGACGAGCATTTAACCATAAAATCAACAGAAGGGTTAGCAATAAACTTGTAAAAATGAGACTTCCAATAAACATACGATTTGCCACACGATACATCCCAAGAATAGATTCCTGTAAAGCAGGGTAGTTTGATGAACTCTTAACAAGATCGTAGAGGGTCCAGTTAATGTCCAACTTTTGAATCTTTGCTATCAAGGAATCAATATTTTGATCACCTTTAGCAAAGAAAGTGGCATCCTCATAAGTGGCAGTTTCTACGGTATTACCATAGAGTTTTGCTACTGTATCTAGATCAGTGATGAGGGTGTTTTCATACAACTCCTGAGCATAGGTAACGGCTGCTTTATTTTGACCAGAAAATAAACCTTTGATAGTCACTTCTACTGTTTCATCAGCCCTTTTTTCGTTATCAGCATCATAGAGATTAGATTTAAGCTTTACTTTATCTCCTACATTAAGACCATTCTTTTTAGCTAAATCTTCGTGCATCAAGATTTGATTATGATCCTTATCGGTTAGATGTTCTCCTTCAACTAGTTTATAAGCACCTGAAACAAATTTGTCTTCTTTTGATGAGTCATTGACTCCTGTCAACATCAAGGTAGACTTAAAATTTTTAGCACGTTCTGGCGACTGATTTTGTAGCGTTTGCTCTGTTTCGATAATCTCATGATCTAGTAAATCACCAATACCATTTATCCGTTTTATAGTCGAAACAATCCCTTTAGTCTCACTAATCTTTTTAATATCTTCTCCCTTAAGATTTCCAGCCCCACGAGGAGTTCCAGGATTCGTGTTACGATTAATCTGCATTGAAAAACTATTGGAAATTGACCCTAGACTCTTGGATGCAGCTTCTTGGGTTGCACTTCGCATAGCAAGTCCTAACAAACTAAGAGTACTCATCAAAAGAATAATAATTAACAGTAATAGTGACTTTGACCATTTTCGTGTAATATATGCAAAAGCGTTTCGAAACATAAGAGTCCTTTCTTTATTTTTTCTTTTCTATGAGTTGTTTCTTCTTCAACTCTAAAACCACATCAGATGCCTGAGCAACTTCCTTACTGTGCGTAACAACTATGACACATTTTTGGCGATCTAAGGCCATTCTTTTAAGGATAGCAATAATATCCTTCGCAGTTTCCTCGTCTAGATTTCCAGTCGGTTCATCTGCTAAGATAATTGGAGCCTCTGAAACCAAAGCCCGCGCAATAGCTACACGTTGTTGTTGCCCACCTGAAAGTTGCAGGACATTTCGATTAATTTGTTTTTCATCTAATCCCAATTCAGAAAGTATCTTCCTATCGGCATTTTTATTAACAAGTCGTACATTTTCTAAAGGTGTAAGATAATCAATGAGATTGTAATTTTGAAAAACAAGCGCAACATGGTGTCTACGGTGATAACTAGAGCCTTTTTTCTTGATATTTTCTCCATTAAACAAAACCTGCCCCTTCTTGGGATAATCAAGACCTGCCAAAAGTGAAAGTAAGGTCGATTTTCCCGCTCCAGATTGCCCAATAATACTATAAAATTTACCTTTCTCGAAACGATAATTCACCTTCGAGAGGATAGCTTCACTTTTATTTTGATAACTATACGTAACATCTTTGAGTTCTAACATAGTGTTCCTTTCTCCTTAACTCATATTAGATAAGATTTCTTTTGGAGTTTTGCGCCAAATGAGACCTGTTGTCACACCGAGCGATAATATTACCAAGACTAGAAGACTTAGATAAGATTGGCCTAAAGGTAGTCCCTGAGGTATTTGATCTAATAACTGAAGAGTCTGCTGCTGTCCTTGCTGTCCTATAAATTCTTGCAAAAACAGTCGACTTAGTAGCCGTCCAATAGCAAGGGCAGGTAGCAAAGACATAAGGGACACCAACAATATCTCCATAAGAAATTGAGCAAAAATGCGTCCCTTACTCTTCCCAATTGCTAAAAGAATACCTATCTCATGATTTCGCTCACGCGTCCATAGTGCCATTAAAAATGAGAGGATCCCTGCTCCTGTAACAATTAAACTAATCATCATCGTTCTGACGATTCCTTGTAGCGCTTTAGACGATTCCTTCAAGGAGTCAAAAGCCTTACGGTCCTCGTCTAAACGTAGACGATTCCAATCGATATCCAATTGTTCCACTTGTTTAATGACTTGATTGATTCTATCTGGATTCTTAATACCAAAGGATAATTTTGTCACTAACTTATCAGTCAAATTAAGCAGTTGGCTATTATCGTCATAATGGAGGAAGATTTGATTTTCACTTAAATCTGAGGACATTCCAGTAAATGTCTCCTCCTTCTTGCCAGAAAAAATACCAACGATATCAAAGGTCATTTCCCTAGCTCCACTTTCAGTCATCTGGAAATTGGACAAGGTCAGCTTATCTCCGACGCTTAGCTTATTTTTCCTAGCAAGCGATTCATGAATCATAATTTGCCTTTTAGCAGATATGTGCTTCCCCTTAATGAGTTGAAAAGCACCACTCCTAAAATCAACACTTTGGCCTGTTTCCTTAGTAAAAGTGGCTCCTAAGGCTTGATTAGCCTCATTATCAAGATCATCACGTTCCACCGTTTGTTTTCCTGTAACTACCTTCTTATCGATAAGTCGCACCGGACTTACATATTGAGGTATCGTTGAAATCACATCAGATAGATGACTAATCTTTGCCCCCTCTTTCCAGGAAAAGGCACTCCCTCTTTCTTTACTTACCAGATCAAAACTTGCCCCACTTGACTTCCTGATTTGTGCCTCCATTCCTCCACCAACTTGCATAAGAGAAAAACAAAAATACAAGCAAGATAATATCAAAAATAAAATAAGAAAAAGGATAAAATTCCGCGTTTTTTTGCGGAAAATATAAGCAACTGCCTGTTGTAAGAGAACCATCTTCCACCTCCATTTAAGACATTGGCCCTCAGCTACACCAAAGATAAATGAGGACTCTTCATTTTTCTTATCCTAATTATAGACGACAAATGTGAAACCTTTATGAAATTCAATATTCTAAAGTGATTGTTATCTAAAAATCTAACTGCTGAGATGAAAACTCCAATTAAATAATAACTCTAAAGGACTATCATAAAAAAATACGTTTCATGATTGACTTCACCTCTTTTTCTCCCATAAATCGTCTCTCGCCAATAGCATTTACCCTCGGCATTTGATATAATTTTTCTCAGAGGTATTTTTATTTATGAAGAAACAAGCTTTTAGTTCTGAACAGTATTTGAATCTGCAACGCGACCATATTTTGGAGCGCATTAACCAGTTTGACGGCAAGCTCTACTTGGAGTTTGGTGGTAAGATGTTGGAAGACTTCCACGCTGCCCGCGTCCTTCCTGGTTACGAACCTGACAATAAAATCAAGCTCCTTCAAGAGCTCAAAGATCAGGTTGAAGTGGTCATTGCCATCAATGCAAGCAATATCGAGCACTCTAAGGCTCGTGGTGACCTTGGCATTTCCTACGACCAAGAGGTGCTTCGTCTGATTGATAAATTCAACGAGCTCAATATCTATGTGGGTTCTGTTGTTATTACGCAGTATTCTGGTCAACCTGCAGCTGATGCTTTCCGTAACCAATTGAAAAAAAATGGCATTACGTCTTACATCCACTACCCTATCAAGGGCTATCCAACGGATATGAACCATATCATTTCTCCTGAGGGTATGGGGAAAAATGACTATATCAAGACTAGCCGTAACCTTATCGTCGTTACTGCTCCTGGTCCTGGTTCTGGTAAATTGGCGACATGTATGTCTAACATGTACCACGACCAAATCAATGGAATCAAGTCAGGTTATGCTAAATTTGAAACCTTCCCAGTTTGGAATTTGCCACTTCATCATCCAGTTAACTTGGCCTATGAAGCTGCCACTGCAGACCTTGATGATGTCAATATGATTGACCCATTCCACTTGGAAACTTATGGCAAGACTACGGTAAACTACAACCGTGATATCGAGATTTTCCCAGTCCTCAAACGTATGCTTGAACGCATCCTTGGTGAGTCACCTTACGCTTCACCTACAGATATGGGTGTTAACATGGTTGGTTTTGCCATTACGGATGATGAGGCCGCCAAAGAAGCTTCTAAACAAGAAATCATCCGTCGCTACTATCAAACTATTCTTGATTTCAAAAATGAACGTGTTCCTGAAACTGCTGTCAAGAAAATTGAGTTGCTCATGAACGATCTTGGCATCACTCCTGAAAATCGCCAAGTGGTCGTTGCAGCACGCGCTAAGGCTGAAGAAACAGGTGGTTCTGCTCTTGCCCTTGAATTGCCAAATGGCCAAATTGTCACTGGTAAAAATTCAGAACTCTTTGGTCCAACTGCGGCTGCTTTGATCAATGCTATCAAGACTTCTGCAGGTATTGATAAGGATACTAAACTTATCGAGCCTGAAGTGGTTAAACCTATCCAAGGTCTGAAAATTAACCATTTAGGTAGCCGTAACCCTCGCCTCCACTCAAACGAAATCCTCATTGCTTTGGCTATCACAGCTGCTAACAATGCGGATGCAGCGCGTGCCATGGAGGAACTTGGTAACCTCAAGGGTTCTGAAGCCCACTCAACCATCATCCTTACTGATGAAGATAAAAATGTTCTCCGTAAGCTTGGTATCAATGTGACCTTCGACCCTTACTATCAATACGACAAATTGTATCGTAAATAATAGATCACTAGAAACATCAAAGACCTCAGTTTTACTAACTGAGGTCTTTTAGAATTGCATTTAGCTGGAGAAAGAAAAAAGGGAGACTCTATCGAGTTCCCTTTTTGATAACCCACTCTTTCCTCTCGACCCGTTCCCAATGAAAAGGGAGTGGCCTAGCATTATTATGAAAAAGTGAGTTAAAGGTATCAAACAGAGGGCTAAGCCACTCCCGATTCTAATCAGCCTACGATTTCTAACTTGAGAAAAGGTAAGCTAAAAAGCAAAATTATAGTAGATAGGACTGCAACAAGTGGGAGGTAACGGCCTCCAACAAGATAGAGTAATAATGGCGCTATCGCTATGAAACGATTTAGAAAATTGCTAGTAACACGAACGGTTTGTCCGTCCTCTACAGTAATAGTGTTAGACTTGTAACCCAATTTTCCAACACTTAAACGAGCTTTTGATGATGGTAGGGAAACATTCACTGCTTCCACCCCAGAAACTGTCCCCACAAGACTACTGTCTACACGAATAGGACTCTTTCTAGCTACCTTGCTCGCTTCAATTGTTATACTAGCCACTAGCCATCTCCTTTTCCTATCTTTCTACTTATAGTATACACTTTTTGAAACGCTTACACAAGTGAAATGACTGTTAAATCAGGATTTCTTGAAAATGTTTTATGTTTTCAAAAGTTCTTAAACCGCTTTGAGGAACTTTTAAATTATTGGATTTTAAATAGTAAAAAGTGCTCAGTCCTATCAGATATAGAACTGAACCCTTTCCTATAAGAATTTGTCTATCCTGTTTGGATAAGTGCCAGAGGGGGATAATATTCCTATACGGGAATAGTGGCACCTCCCCTACAAAAGACCAAATTTACTTAGGCTAATCCATGAACATAAGCATCTACAGCAACGATGGCTTGAGCAATATCAGAAGCCTTCACTTCAAATGGCATTTGATGAATAGTTTCTCCTTCGATTGTTGCTTGTTGACCAACCTTGAGAAGATCTTCGTAACTTGCATTTTCTAGATGCATTTCTTTAAGAGTGGTTGGCATGCCAATTTGTTGATAGAAACGAATGTATTTATCCAAAACTTCTTTTGGACGATTTTCTAGGAACAATTGTACAAGAGTTCCGTAGGCTACTTTTTCACCATGAGTCAAATGGTGAATATCGCCAGTGAGGGCTGTGAAACCATTATGGATGGCGTGAGCCGCAGCCAAGCCACCACTTTCAAATCCGATACCACTGAGAAGGGTATTGGCTTCAATGATGTTTTCAAGGGCTGGCGTTACCACTTTTGCTTCACAGGCAGCCATGGCTTGTAGACCATCCGCAAAAAGGATTTCTTCACAACGTTCAGCAATGGCAACACCAGCAAGTGTTTGGTGTTTGCCTAGCATGGTTTTACCATTTGCTTGCATAACTGCTCGAGCTTCTACCCAAGTTGCTAAGCCATCTGCAATACCAGATGCTAACAAACGTTTTGGTGCTTGAGAGATAACCTTACTATCAACCAAAACCAATTCTGGGTTCTTAGAATAGAAGATGTAGCGTTCAAAGGCACCCTCGTCCGTATAGATAACAGACAAGGCTGAAACCGGAGCATCTGTAGATGCAATGGTAGGAGCAATCACTACTGGTGATTTTAGAAGATCTGCGATGGCTTTAGCACTATCAATAGTCTTACCGCCACCTAGTCCAATGACTAAATTACAGCCCTTTTCTTTGGCCAGGCTTACCACACGATTAATTTCATTATCTGAAGCTTCACCATTAAAGAAGACTGGAACAACTGTAAGTCCATTTTGAACGAGGTATTCTTCGAAACGTTGACCCACAATGTCATAAACTACTGAATCACACAATAGTACAGGATGACTTCCTAGTTCCAAAATGGTTTTTGCATTTTCAAATAAGGCGTTTTCACCTTGAATGTAACGCGACGGACTTGCAAAATTTCTCATAGTCTTTCTCCTTTGACATAAATGTATTTATATAGAATCAATTAAACGACCTTAGTTCTATGGAATATAGAGCTAAAAACTCACTTTAATTGACAGCATATCTATTTGGAGTCAGTACATAAGTCTAATTTTTTACTCTGTTTTCAAAACTCCTACTCTTCTTCTGGGTAGGTCAAACCCCAGTCTTTACGGAGTTGTGTCATGAGATCCATGACATCTCGGCTGTAATTGAGGTAGGTATGATCATCCTCGCCTGCAACAGCTGCTTCCATATCGAGGACCTCATACTGGAGGGCTTTAGCGGTTTCTCCGGCCTCAATGACTTCTTGTGAGCCATCTTCCGTATAGGTGATGACCGCCTTTTGCCCACGTGGGTATTCATAAAGTTCGATATAGCCCTTGTCATAAGCGATGGTGCCACGTTTAGGCTGTTTGGCGTGAAGACTTAGCGTCACCGTCGCCATTTCCCCTTCTGCATTGGTAAGGAGAATACCCGCTTGTTCATCAACACCAGTCGGAGCTAGCTTGACCTGTGAGACCATCTCTGTCGGTTGCGACGTCATAAACCAACGTACAAAGGAAAGGGCATAGACACCGATATCAAGTAAAGCTCCACCAGCCAGATTACGATTGAAAAAGCGGTTGGTCATGTCATATTCTTTATAAGAACCGAAGTTCATCTGGATGACCTTGAGAGGTCCTAGCTTACCACTTTCCACGATTTCAGAGAGTTTTCGATAGATAGGCATATGGAAAATGGTCATGGCTTCTGCCAGTTTCACATGATTTTCTTCGGCGAGTTGAATAGCTTCTGCCAATTCCTCACTGTTTAGAGTGATGGATTTTTCACAGAGGACATGCTTGCCAGCTGCGAGGGCCTTGCGAAGGTAATTAATATGCGTATTGTGAGGCGTTGAGATATAGATAATATCCACTTCAGGGTCTTCAAAGACTTGGTCAATCTCTTCATAAACCTTTTCAATGCCATATTTTTCAGCGAAGGCTACTCCCTTGTCGTAGGTACGATTGGCAACGGAATAGAGTTTCCCGCCAAGAGCTCCCAAGGCTTGTGCCAATTCGTTAGCAATAACGCCAGTTCCAAGACTAGCCCAGTTGTACTTAATTTGATTTGTCATAGTTTTCCTTTATTCTATTTTTGAATAGTCAATTCATTAATCTGAGATAAGATTTCAACCTCACTCGCTCCTGCCTGAAGCAAGGCTGCAGCCGCATAGGCCCCCTCTATGAGAGGTACCTGTTGAATAAGGATTTCCTTGTCTGAAAATTCCTCAAGCATTTCCAAATTCATACGTGCACTGCCCAAGTCGTAAAAAGCCAAGAGTCGGTTGGCTGGCTGACTGTCCACAGCCACTTGCACATGGTCAAAACTAGATCCCAAGCCACCATCTTCCAGACCACCTGTAGCCGTCAAAGGGATATCTGGAGCGACTTCTCGAATCAGGCTCACTAAACCTTTAGCAATATCCGCAGAGTGGGACACAATCACAATTCCAAGTTCTGGCATATCCTAGCCCTCCGCTTCTAGCAAGGCTTTGAAGAGTAGCCCAGACGAATAAGAGCCTGGATCAATGTGACCAATTGAACGCTCACCTACATAAGAGGCACGACCCTTGGTAGCTACAACTTCCTTGGTTGAAAGAACAGCTTGATCAATGACATCATTGGTGAGTTGTCCTTGTTTGACAGCTTCAACAACCGGATGCCAAACATCAACCATGGTCTTTTCACCGGCTTCTGCATGGCCACGTTTTTTAATCATCTCGAGACCTGCCTCAAGCACTCCTGCCAAATCTTGACCAGCTTGTTCAGCCTTCATCATGCCCATAAAGGCAGACCCATAAAGTGGACCTGAGGCACCACCAACCTTACTAATCAAGGCCATAGACACCGCCTTGAACACTTCTGCTGCACTTTGTGGTTCAGTGCTGTTAATAGCCTCAATGGCTGCCGCCATGCCACGCGCCAAGTTAGCACCATGATCACCATCTCCAATAGGACCGTCTAATTCAGACAAGTGGTCTTTTTCTGCTTCAACTTTTTGATCAAAGCCTTGCATCCATTTTACTGCAACTGTTTTATCCATAATATACCTAATTTCTAGTTTTCATGTCAGATTACCAAGCGATGGTCTTAACAGGACTCTCCAGAGCCTCAAGCCAAGCGTCATCTTCAATCTTCATGAGCGTCAATGAGAGACCTGCCATATCAATCGATGTCATGTAGTTACCTAATTTTTTAAAGGCTACATCTAGTCCAGCATCTCCAAGAATGCTTGCTACATCGTTAGCAAAGACATACTGCTCCATGAGAGGTGTCGCACCCATACCATTGATGAGTAGGGCATAGCGTTCACCCTCCTTAGCCTCAAAGGCTTCAAGGAGTTTCCCTGTCAATTCTTCAGCTAACTGGCGAGATGGCTGCATAGACTCCTTACGATAGCCAGGCTCACCATGAATACCAATACCATATTCAATTTCATCCTCAGCTAGGACAAAACCAGGCTTACCAACCTCAGGAACCGTTGCACCGCTAAGGGCCAAACCAATGGTGTGGATGTTAGGAACGATCTTGTCAGCCAAGTCTTTGATTTCAGCCAGAGACTTGCCTTCACGAGCCGCATGACCTAGGATTTTGTGAACGAAAATAGTACCTGCAACCCCGCGACGACCTTGTGTATAAAGGCTATTTTCCACAGCAATATCGTCGTCAACAACAACGCTAGCTACTTCAATCCCTTCCATCTCAGCCAATTCTTGAGCCATCTCGAAATTCATGATGTCACCAGAGTAATTTTTAACAACCATGAAGACACCAGCCCCTTGGTCCGCTTCCTTGATAGCTTCCAAAATCTGATCTGGCGTTGGGGACGTGAAGACAGCACCTGCAATGGCTGCCGAAAGCATACCATCACCTACAAAACCAGCGTGGGCTGGCTCGTGACCACTTCCGCCACCAGAAATGAGACCAACCTGACCAGTAGCCTTCTCATTTCTTGCGATGATGTCAAAACCCTCAACACGATGCACCAAATCACTGTGAACATAAGCCAAGCCATCTAGCATCTCTGTCACAACATTTTCAGGTTTATTGATAATTTTTTTCATGGGATTGCCTCCTTTTCAAAGGTATCAACTATTTGCACTTACATTGGCTTCCTTCTATGATTGCTCATTTCCCTATAAATAAAGGACTTCAAGGCTTTTTGAGAAAGACAGCGTAAAAATATGTAAACGCATACATTTTATAATTTAATTGTAGCATTTGCCTCTATCAATAGCAAGGCAAAAGGCAAGACCTCCATTTTCCTGACTTCTATCATTAAGTAGAAGAAAAATCTCATAGAAAGTCCTATTTTAGTCGCCAAAGCTATTGAAAAACCACCATTCAAACCTTATAATAGAATGACGAATTAAGCGATAAGGAGGTTCAAATGACCATCGATTTCCAAAGAGAGACAGAAACAGAAACTAAAAACGAAATGGATGCCGTCCTTCAGGCTGGCCGTGTCCTTATGGAGAGCGGTGCTGAGATTTACCGTATTGAAGACACTATGGGACACATGGCCAAGTCTCTTGGTATCAGAGACTTTTCCACTTACGTGGTCAATCGAGGGGTCATGATCTCCGGACTCAACCGCTCAGGTCTTAAGGAGTCTCGTGTCCTAGCTACCTCAGCTCCTTCTATCCATCTGGGAAAACTCGAGGAAGTGAACCGCCTGTCTCGCGAACTGGCAGAGCAGCCCAATCAACCTGTCTCTAGCATTTTCCAAAAGCTGAAAACCATTGAGCAGAAGACTTTCTATCGTCCTTTAGAGGACATTATAGCCTGTGTCATTGGTGCTGGGAGCTTCTCGCTAGCTCTGGGCAGTAGCTGGATTGATGGAACTGCTGCGGCTATATCGGGACTTTTTGTGGGGATTGGTATGCAGCTCTTTTCACGTTTTATTCATACCAGTTTCTTGCAGATTATCCTCTCAAGTGCCATCGCTGCTTTATCAGCCAATGTTCTCTACTATCTAGGAATTGGGCAACATCGCAGTGTGATTATCCTAGGAACCCTGATGATTCTGATTCCTGGGGCCTACTTTGTTAATGCCATACGAGAATTCACCCAGAACAACTACTACAGTGGTCTGGCCCTAATGCTGTCAGGGGTCTCCACTTGTCTGTCTATCTCTGTCGGTGTCCTTGCCATGATTTCACTTCTTCCCTTTGCGGAACAATTATCAGGCATGTTCTCAACACCATCCACCTCATGGCAAGAGGTTTTGATTCAGACCTTCATGGCAGGACTAGGGACAGCAGCCTTCTCCGTGCTTTACCGAGTACCAAAGAAATACTTCTTAGACCTCGGAACCCTAGGTGCAGGCTCATGGCTCCTCTACCTCTTGATTTGGAACAATACCCATCACGAGGTCCTTGCCATCCTCTTTCCAGCCCTTCTGGTCACATTCACCTCACGCTTTTTGGCCCACTACCGTAGATGCCCAGCTACAGTCTTCCTAGCCTCAAGCATGTTCCCACTCATTCCAGGGATGAGCTTCTACCGTGCGGTCTACTTCCTCTTGATTGGAAATTCTCACCTAGGCCTAAGCTTCCTACGGGCTTGTTTCCTGGCCTCATTTACCATCGCAATCGCAGTCAGCCTGACACAACAAATTCCTAGCCGTTATTTTGTACTAGGGAAGAAGAAATAAATTGTTAAAAGCCATTGGTTTTGTATGCCAGTGGCTTTTTTGGTGTTTCGATTAGTAATTGACACCAAAAAAGGTAGCCCTAAAAAAGCTACCTCGCAAAATCTACTTCAAATCAAAATATTCCTTAACATCTTTAGCATAGCCATACTGCTGGTTTAAACGCTCAATTAAGTCTTTGTTATGACCTGGATAAGTGTCATTTCTTCGTAACTCTTGATAAAGCTCGATATAGGGCAACTGTTTGTCTTTGGCTAACTGCAACTCTGCCTCATAATTATAGGCAATCTTCCGAAATTGGAGATTAGTAAGACCATTTTCTTCTACATCGACTAAGGCATACTGGGCCCTATGATTTTGCAGGGGTGACCAGTCAAAATAGGGCATCCCAATCGTACCAGGATTAAGGATCTGTTGCCCCTTACTACCATAGCGAAGCAATTGCTTATGCACATGACCGTAAATCGCCATATCTGTTTGATCATCTAGCAACTGATCAAAATGACTGGTATCGTTAGCTGGTCGTAACTCACCTCCGTAGTTTTTCTCCGGTAAGTGATGCGTCAGAGAAAAACGAATCCCATTGACTTCCTTTTTCACAACCAGAGGTAGAGAACGTATCCAATCAACATATTCAGTATCCAGTTCTTCCATCAAGTACTGGGTAAGTCGCAAGAGCTGAATTTCTTGAGGGTCCTCCAGACCATACTCCCCATCCAAAGCCTCCAAAACGCAATCATCCCAATTTCCTCTAACAGTGGCTGTTAGAGGAATAGAAGACAGAAGTTCAAAGAGTTCATTTCTACCTGGTCCAGGTAACAAAATATCCCCCATTAACCAATACTCTGTCGCACCCAACTCTTGAGCATCCTTAATAACTGCCTCAAGAGCTGTTGTATTTCCATGAATATCTGACAAAATTGCAATACGATGTTTCATCTATACTCCTTCACTGATGGTCTATTAAGTTAAAACTAATACAACATCAACTATTCTTCCTTACCTTCACCCTCATACAAACATGCCACCAAGCGTTCAAAGGGCTCTATATACTCCCAATAGTCAAAAGGGAGATTTGAGATTTTACTTAAATCATTTTCATCAAAATGATACACGAGATGGCGTAGTATTTGATTTTCAATATAATGAATATCTCTCAACTGCTCTAGACTGATTGTATCCAGTTCTATGATGTAGTGACACAAATCATCAAGTGCTTTTACGTCAAATTTTTTCTCCTCGTGTAGGAAGTAGAGAAAGCTCTGATTCTCACCTCTTTTATTATCTTCTATCAGATTCCTTTTATGCATCATTCTTGAATCCTTTCCTTAATAGCACCATTATAACACTAGAAAATGATTCTCCAAAGCGACAACATAAAAAGAGAATCTGGGATGTTTCCATTCCAAATTCTCTTATTCTTGATTAGCAAAGTAGCAAGACTTTTTACCACAAACTAATGCGTTTGCTTGGTGCTAAGTACATGTCGTCTCCTTCTTTGATTTGAGGGTAGGCCTCATAAAACTCAGGAAGGTTTTTAAGTTGTTGGTTAACACGTAACTCATTTGGTGCGTGGACGTCTTGTACCATGGTATATTTATTGTACTGTAGGCTGGCCTTTTGTTTCCAGATATCTGCGTAGTTCTCAAAGTAATCCTTGAGGTTAGGTTTTGTCATATCTGTTTTGAGAACTTGTAGTGTGGATGAGAGACCACCAGCATCTGCGACATTCTCAGTGACTGTGAGTTTTCCATTTACCTTAGTCCCGTAAATTTCCAACCCATTCCACTGGTCTTCAAAGGCTTTGATCCTCTTATCGAAAGCTTTAGTATCTGCTTTTGTCCACCAGTTATGCATGTCGCCGTTCTCATCATAGTCGGCACCATTGGAGTCAAAGGCATGGGTAATTTCATGTCCAATCACGACACCGATACCACCATAGTTCTTTTCAGTACTTTGATTTTTGTCATAAAACGGCGCTTGCAAAATGCCAGCTGGGAAGTTGATGCTATTGCTTTCTGGGTTGTAATAAGCATTGATATCAAAAGCAGAACCTGACCATTTATTCTTATCAATAGGATCATCAAAATGATCAATGGTATAACGTTTTCCGAACTGGGCAATATCTTCTGACAGTTCAAAGAAGGACTTGTTAGGGTCAAGATGTAGTTCCTTAGTACCAGGATTGACATCTTCCTGATAACCTACGAAAACCTTCATTTTATCCAACTTTTCGATAGCCTTGTTGCGTGTGCCTTCCGTCAACCAATTATTCTTTTGGAGACGGCCACGATAGACATTTTTGATTTTATCAATCATGCCTGTCACATCAGTCTTTGCTTCCTCACCAAAGTATTTACGTCCATAATAGACACTCATGACATCACTAAACAGATGGACACTCATCTCGTAAACCGTATCTTCCTTAGAAACTGGCTTCTGTGTACCCATAATAGCCATGCTAATCGATGCAAAATTCAAGCGGTAATCTTCTGTCAGAGAATTTGACGCTGCCATAGCTTCTTGCACTAACATCCATGATTTTATTTTAGAAAAATTGTCCTGATTAACGACCTTACTATAATTCTCAAAATACTTGGTATTAGGGACATTGATGGTTTCTAAATCACGTCCCATAATGCCTTTGATGACATCATATAATTTGAAGGAACCAGAGTAGGCATTAATCTCTTCTGCCGTTTTAGGATGAACCAAATTCTTACTCTCAGACATCTCTTCGTTACTGAGACTATACTTAGCAATGATTTCGTCGAACTCCAGTGCTTCTTTGACAATGCGTTTACTATTTTTTTCACTATATCCAAGCATTTCCAAAGCTTTTTGCGTGGCTGTCTCTATTGGAGTCAAATATTGTTTCTTGCTCGACTCATCTTTATAAATAGACACATCTGGCAATAAGATACTTGGAGGGGTCAATTGGATTTGTTTCTGGCTGGTATTCTCTGCGTTAGTTCCTACGTCATAACCAAATGGAAGAGGAATACCCTTATCAGTCAAGCTAGCAGATTTATTGGCCAAATCATTTAGATCCTTGATATCCTCAATTTCTTTTAGATAAGGTTTGAGAGGTTCTAGTCCATCTTTCTCACGCTGCTTGTAATCACTAGCAGCCTTGTAGAAAGTGATAAACTCAGACATCCCCGTAATGTCTGAAGATTCCTTTCCTTCCCCTAAATTTTTGATATCCTTCTTTAGCTTCCCTTTGACATCTTCATCTAATGTATAAAAACTATCAATGCTTGGAGAATCAACAGGAATTTTTGCTTTTAGGAGCCATTCCTTGTTGACAGCCTGATAAAAATTTGAGGCTATCGTAGCATTCTTGTCAATCGGTGTCTCTTGTGGGACAAAGGTTTTATAGGCCCAAAAACCACCTCCTGCAAGAGCCAAGGCCAAGACTCCCGTTATGGAACCAAGAATAATTTTCTTACGCTTTTTCATAGATACTCCTTAGAAAATTAGATTAATATACTTGTATTATATCATTAGAACACCGATTTTAGCAAGATGTTTTTGGGAGACAAAAAGAAGTAATCAGCCGATTACTTCTCTGTATTTTCTTACACTGCTAAAATTAAATATCATGACACTCAAGATAAGAACAATAAAAAATCAACTAAATCCAACTTAGCAGGTTGAATTTAGTTGATCTTTTTGGTCATTTTACTAATCATCACAAGCAGATAAATCATTTAAAAGACAAACTGCCGAGTGATGTTAATCCTATTGCTAGATTAATGTTACGCTCTGATTTTTCTTGGAATTCTGTGAGAGTCTTACTCAAGTCACTCACTCCTGAACTCAGTGAAATCCCTTTAGAAAGATTGCGGACTGCTAGAACTTGAATAGCTCTGCATAATTCTGCAAGAAGTTCATCATTATCCTTCTTTCCAACTTCTATTTCAATTTTAAACGTTACGAGCAATTCTCTCTCATTTTCAGTTGTTTCTGGATTTACAATAAGATTATAGATAGTGTTTAAGATATCCGTAATTTGCGTGTTATTGCTTTTTGTCAACTAAATTACCTCCAATAATCTGTAGCAAGATAAGGTCGAGCAAGTGAATTAAATTGGTTAATTTTTGTATTGTCATGAGCACCGACCTCCTTTAATAGTTCGCTGTGACATCATTATACACATCTAGCATATCAAATTCAAGAGCAAAAATATCTTTCTGCCATATACTGTCCAATATATGACACAAACGGACAAAAAAGTAATCAGACGATTACTTTCTTAAACTGCGAAAATTGGGTAACAAGATACTCAAGATAAGAACTATAAAAATGCCTAAAACCATAATTGTAGTATAGGGGTTAAAGCATAGGCTGATTAGTAGGACAAGACTCATCGCAACCATTAGATAACCTAACTTTCTCGCTACTGACTTACTGCTCTCACTATGATTTTTTGTAGCTAGTCCAAGACTTTTAGGAAGATAATTTCCTATTACTAGAAAAATGAGTGCTACTAACCAAATCACAGTCAATCGAACTTGAACATGACCTCCTAAGGCAATAGTCAATATGAGACCTTGAATGACGACCGAAAAAATTGGGATAAGCCATAACATAAACTCTTTTAAGAATGGAATGGTTATTTGTTTAAAGAATGAAAAACAGAGATTATATATGATTGACGCAAGAAAAGGTAGGGCTACTATTGCTAGATTGCGGTTCATAAAGCCATTGGCTTGCTCTTCGACATTAAAGTGGATTGCAATCTGATTTGGGAGTTGATTGTAAAAGACTAGTCCGACAATAACCGGTGTAAGTATCACTATATTACCAATGACTCTTTGCATATTATTTTTCATCTTCTTTTCCTCCAAGTGATTGAATCCAAGTTAAAATTTCTTCAAAAACGGTCAAGTTCAAACTATAGTAGATAAAATTCTTCTGCTTTTCTTCTGCAATAAGTCCTGCTTTTCTCAAGGTAGACAAATGATGAGAAACTGTTGCGGGAGCTAAGTCAAACTGCTGGCTGATTTCACCTGCAGACTTGGGCCCAGACTTTAGATAGTCTAAAATTTCTCTCCTCACAGGGGCAGAGATGGCTTTTAAGGTTTCAGATAAGCCCATGAGTTTCCTCCTTTTTCCAAATTTGGCGTGTCACAAGTCCGACACCTAGCATATAAATAGCTAACATGACTTCGATTAATAAGATATTTCTGACTATCCCTTGTTGATAAGCACCTGCCAAAAAATCGATGGTAGCATGAAGTAATATCGCCCCAAAATAGAATGAAAGCTTATGCTTAGTGACTGCTAGAAAATCCCAAGCTGTAAGCAAGACTTGTAATACCAAAGCAACTAGTCTTTCAAAGAGAGACATGATCACAACAAAGCCAGTTAATTGGTTGACCTGACTCACAAGAAGTGACGGCAATTGACTGGTCTGACCTGAATGGATGGCCTGTAAAACAATGATGTAAGTGAGTAAGCCCATCACTCCAAGCAAGATAAATTCACTAAGACCATGTCCAAAACCGTAGGCTACAATATCAGACGTCATCAACCTTCTTTTCTTTGCAAGGACCTTAAACACCACATAGCGTGTTGTTTCTTCGACAAGGCCAGCCATAAGTCCTCCATAAATAATGGTCAACCATTTAGAAGAGTGAGCAAGACCAGAAAGAGCCACAGCATTGATAGGTCCTTCAATCATCATGACAGGTAAGGCAAAACCAATCAGACCTACTAAAAAGAGCTTGATTGAAAATTGCCATTTTTTCTTCAGAACGATAAAACTTATGATGGCGATAACTAACATGGCAAGAATTGTCATAAAAAGGAATGTTTCCATTTGATTTATCCTTTCCTTGATACGGAGCATCAGTACGACTTAAGTCAGAATACCTATTTCTATACTTTTCGAAATAGATTCTACGCTTTTCCTAAACCACTGTCAAGGATATTTCGAAGAAAATCGAAATAGAGATACAAAAAAAGACCGTTTTCACGATCTTTCTTCTTGAGAATTTTCCCTCATTCTCGGCTGTGTGTTCTCTAGTCAGTTATATGGGCTACTACTGCTTATCTTCCTGGGACATATTCACCAGTGTTGGCATCGTAGTAACGACGTTGGCCATTGACTGTGACGTAGGCACCTTTAACTTGGCGACCTGATTGGTCAAAGTAAAGGTGTTGGCCATTGATAACTTGTTCTCCTGTTACGGCATAGCCATCTGCTCCGAAGTAAGCCCAGACGTTAGGCTCGATTTGAGCAAAGCGATTAGTTACAGGTTGACCGTCGTTTTCGTCATAGTACTTGTAACGACTGCCGACCTTAACAGCCTTGCCTTTGTATTGGATACCATTTTCGTCAAAGTAGTATTCCTTGCCATTGATAGTCCACTTGCCTTTAAGGGCTTGGCCTTCAGTGTTGAAGTAAGCCCATTGGTTTGGTGCAATCTCGGCAAAGCTGCTTGTGACAAGAGCTCCACTATTGGCATCATAGTAATAAGTCTTACCATCTTCGACAATGGTTTTACCCTTAACTTGGATACCATTTTTGTCAAAGTATTTGAGGTAGCCACCGTCTGCACGAACTTGACCGATAGCCAGTGAACCGTCTTGTTTGAAGTACATCCACTGGTCATCACCTACTTGGAGGTAGCGTCCGCTAGCGAGAATACCTGAGCCTGGCTCATAGTAATACTTGATGCCATTTTCTTCAATAATTTCGCCCTTAGCTTGGCTACCATCTTCCTTGAAGTAATAGAGGTGACCATCAATGTATTGACGTCCTGTGACACGGTTACCTTCTTTATCAAAGTAGTTCCAAGCCTTAGTTGCTGGGTTATAGACAAAGATGCTACGTCCGATTTCCCCTGCTGGTGTGATGTAGCGAGCCTTACCATTTTCAAAGATAATAGAATCTGCACGATTGCTGTAGGCCGTACCGACACTACCATCTTGGTTAAAGTAATAAGTCTTACCGTCAATGACACGTGAACCAGTCACAGTGTTACCGTCAGCGTCAAAGTAATAACGTTTACCTGTGCTGCTGTCTGTCGCAAAAACGTTACGTCCCATGTCGCCAGTTTCAGCAACATAGTAATGCAATTTGCCATCATCGGTACGAACAACGCGATCCTTAGCCTGGATACCAGTTTCACGGTCAAAGTAGAAATGGTGGCCACTCCAATGAAGGTTACCTACTACCATTGTTCCTTGAGTCGTAAAGGCACGAACCTGCTTATGTTTGTCATCAAAATCAACGAAGGCATTCTTAACCATGACACCGTCTAGACCGTAATAGTAGGTATAGCCGTTGCTAGCACGACGAAGGGCGTTACGCAATTGGATACCATTGTCAAAGAAATAGTAATCCTTGTTATTGATGTTTTGTGCACCCTTGGTCATCTTACCGTCACCACCGAAGTAATACCAGTTACCGTTACCATCTTGAACAAATTCATTCTTAACGGTTTGGTTATCACGTAGGAAGTAAACATCTTGTCCACGACGTTGGAAGACTTGAGTGCTTGTGATGGCACCAGTATCACGAAGTGGTGTTGGCAAGAGTTGGCCGTTGGCTGAAGTATTAAAGTACTGGTTGGTCTTATCATCACGAAGGACATAGTTGATGCCTCGTCCAAGGATGTTAGTTCCGTTGAAGTACTTAGCAGACCACTTGGTAATCTTTTCATTCGTAGGCAACTGCTTACCATTTGAGATTTGCACTCGGTTGAAAATAGATGGGTACTTAGCTTTAAGCTCATCAAGGAAAGCACCACCGTATTTACCTTGATAGTCTGTACCATCTGTACGGGTATTAGCCACATAGGCTTGGTCAATGATTTGGTAGCCTATTTGGTGGTTACCATAACCGTTAACACGTGTCGCATTTACCACTTCTTTTCCTGGGAGGTTATAGATTTGGTCTGGCACCCAGTCAGCAATGGCTTGAATACCGTCTTTGTGGAGGGCACGAAGGACGTTAAGGAGGTCCTCAAGTGATCCGTATTTATTATTTTGACTCAAGGCCATATCGTAACGGTCATCAAAGGCATAACCATTATCAATTGTTGAGTCAAGGAAGGTACCATCCTTACTTGAAACGTACTGTGGTGGAAGTCCGACTGACGTGATTCCCCAAGCTTTGAGCAAGTCAGTGTTCTTAGCCAAGACACGGTTCATGTAAAGTTCTGGTTGATCGTCCGCAAAGGCTTGGAAGTTTGAGAAGGCTTCATACATAACTTGAGAATCAAGGGCTGCTGAAGACTTGTAAACTTGACCGTCACTATTTGTACGGTTACTTGGCTGTGTACGTGCGTCTTGATTAGCCTTAGCTCCGACTGGTACCCAGACACCGAGGTAACCTGAGACTTGGACATTTTCCACACCAAAAACATCGTTGGCATTGAAAGTCAAGTTCCCGTTCCAGTCGGTGCGTTTAAGAAGGTTTTTAGGCACATCAGAATCGTTGAGGTAGGTTGCTATACCATCCTTTGTCGTCAAAAGCAATGGGCGATAAAGCTGATTACGGTGAGCTCTACCCATGTTCATCGTTACGGTTTCATTGCTACCCAATCGGAAATCATAGTTATTGGTCATGATGACACCCATACCTTGCGTACGGGTTTCCGAAGTTCCCCAATCAGTTCTATTATTGGCACCTTTACCATAACGAACAGATGTCAAGAGTCCGTCATTTCCGACTTTCTTAACTTCCATGTCTTGACCACCAGCTACATACTTGATACGAGCACGCAAGAGGGTGTCGATAGCATCAAAGTACGGTGTCTTCTTAGCCATGTAGTGACCATCTTCACGATAGAGGTCTCCGTAATAAACACGTGTTACAGAGTCCTTGTTGGTCAACATGAGGGCATAGACAGATGGTAAGTTGTATGACGCATAAGTCTTGTGAGCCTTATCAATATCCTCATTGTAAATCTCGAAGGCTTTCTTGATTTCATCACGAGTGAAATTGTAACCAAATAAATTTGGGTTAATACGATCACGGATGATACGTTGAATAATCGTTTGAGCTTCTGTATCATGGGCACGAGTGAAAATATAGTTAGCCATACGTTCACCGTTTTTATCGTTGGCACCACGTGGATTCAAACTACTATTGATGAAGGCAGTCATGTCCCCAAGCTGCATACGTGTATTTTTATCACGCATCAAGAGGTTGGTAAGGGCGTTACGAAGGGCATTATCAATCGGAAGTTGTGCTCCCTTAGTGTCCTTGTTGTAGTATGGGTCGTTGGCAGACCAAGCTTCCAAATATGATAAGTGTTTGATGGCATTGGCTTCAGACTTGTCCACACCATAGGCTGCTTTGAAGTAGTCTGATGCGATTTGGAGAAGGTCGGCATCCACATTGTCCAAGGCATCGACACGCAAACCATCAAAGTTAGCTGTTGGGTCATTGGCCATGGTGCTTCCAATATTCATCATAAAGTGGAGCCAGTTAAGTTGCTCTGCCTGAACAGCTGGGTTTGAGTTATCAATATCGTTGGCAAGCAAGAACTCAAGACCACCGATAGAATTGTCCTTGAAGTACTTACGTGTACCCGTCTGGTTAGTCGGTGTGCGGTTAAGCAAACGATAGTCAGAGTTGGCGTGGCTGGTACGGTTGCCAGTATCACCCTTACTGTTGTTAAAGAGCAACTGTCCACCTTGCAAGTGGTCATATGAACTATTTTCAGTGCTACTATTCCAACCTGGCTGAGTCTTGATGAACTGGTCAATACTTGTACGCAACCAGTTGGTATTGCCCTCACGAGCGATACGTTCTTCAATCTTAGTCTGAACCATCTTGGCAGCTTGGTCTAGACTTTCCTGGCTAGAGTTGGTTGAAAATGACCCTGCTCCAAGACCTTGATTTTGCATGTAGTTAAGGTAGTTGACCTGAGTAGACTTGTCAGGCCACCAAACCATCAATAGAGGACGTTTGTCCGCTTCAGTTGAAGCTGTCCAAGTCTTACCATCCTTGAGAATGCTCTTTGGACGGTACCAAGCATCCGCTGTGATGAAGGTGTCGAGTTGGTCCAAAGACTTGTCATCGTTTTTGTAGAGCTGGTTTCCAGATGAAAAATCTACGGTTGCCTTGATAGGTTCTGTTGAAAATTCATCCTGAGACTTAGTCGCAAGTGCCCCTGTTTCAGCATCAAAGTAATAAGACTTACCATCTTGCTCAAAAACGAAGTTTTTACGTACACTACCGTCACTATTGACATAGTATTGTTTGCCGTTAATCCATTGGATACCAGTCGATGTGTTTGTGTTGGCTTCACGAGTTTCTACCAAGGCACGACGACTACGTGTATGGGCTTCTGTATTTTCCGTATCCGTTGTTGCTGCACGGTCTGTAGTGGCTGTTGTAGTATTGTTAGTTGTATCTGTAGTTGTAGCACTCGTATCAGTTGCAGCTGGTTGTACATTTGTACTTGGTGCTGCTTGATCTGAGTTGGTGTCAACTGTCGCTGCGTTTGTGGTAGGTGCTGCTGCCCTATCTGTAACAGCTGTTGTCGTGCTAGTGGCGTCTGCGACAGGGATATTGACACTAGCAGTATTGGCATCTGCCGCGATAGTTGGTGCTACCGTAGTTGCTGCATCATTAGTTGTGGCAGGTGTTTCTTGAAGCAAATCCTGACTGCTATCACCCGACTGATTCGCAGGATTTTGCTCATCGGCCTGAATCTGTTGATCCGCCAACAAGGTTCCACCAGCAACAGTAACCATTGAGAGTGCTGTTACCCCAATTGTCACCCAATTCTTCTTCACTTTATGCATTTTAAAGCGTACTTTTTGTTCCATATTATATACCTTTTTCCCTTATATTATTTCTATCATAAGCTATTTGACAAGAGAATACAATTACACAAATATAATATCAGCTTAATGAATGGCCCCTAGTTTTCTCAGAAATCAGGCTTCGATGAGAGGATGGGTAAAGGAGTGATTGGGAACTAACGGTATCATTAAGCTATGGACCCTCCAAGCATCCGTCGTAATACAACAATCTTAATTTATTTTTAAATAAAAAAACCTTCATTTCTAAGATGAAATAAAGGCTTTGTGGAAGGTATTAGCGAATGACTGTGAAAGTATGTGTGGCTAATGGGTTAGGAGGTTGCGCTGCTTTCCATGTTTGGTAGTCCGAAAAACTCTTGATTGGTGTTTTTACTCACTTTCTATTTACTACCACCTACTAGTGAAAAATGCACCTATGGTTTTAATAATGGCATAGAGGAATGCTTTTTTTCGTGTTCTGGAATCTGTTTTATAAATGTAATAATTCGAAATTAAAAGAAATAATATGACAATGATAATCCAAGCCAAGATAAGCATGATTTCCCTCCTCTAAAAAGCCAGTTACACCTTGAGTTTAACGAAGATAGTTCCCCATAACTCCCCATAACTCTATTTTCTACATACAAATATAATACCCATTATAACACGGCTATGGCTCCTTCTTTTGAATATGAGAGGGACAAAATTATTAGGATTTAAGAGTGAAAAATCACCTAAACAAACAGCAAAACGCTATCCTCACTAAAAAAACCAGCAAACGCTGGCATTTTTGTCTATTAAGCATCTAGAGTTCTGATAGGAAAATAATAATAGTAATTTATATAGGAATAGGAAAAATTCGCTCTAGATTTTTAAAGTACATCTTAATTAGCGACGCTGTCTCAATTCACCAGTTTTGGCATCGCAGAAAAGGCGTTTACCACCAACATAGACATAACGTCCTTTCACTTGACGACCTGAACCGTCGAAGTAAAGTTGTTTGCCATTGATGACCTGTTTTCCAGTCACTGCTTGACCTGCTGCGTTAAAGTAATACCAGCAACCACGGCCAGCTTCGACAAAGCGGTTCACCACTTGCTCGCCAGTGTGGGCATCAAAGTAGCATTTCTTACCTTGGACAGTGAGCAATTTACCTTTGACTTGAGCACCGTTGCTACCAAAGTAGTAAACTTTATTGTTAATGTTTTGAAGACCTGTTACTTTGTGACCATCTTGGTTAAGGTAAGCCCATTGGTTAGCCGCGATTTGAATGAATTGGTTGATGACTGCTTGGCCAGTAACGGTATCATAATAGCGTCCTTCAGCCCAGCCACCTTTTAGTTGGCTGTGATCTTTATTGAAGTAATAGAGTTTACCATCAATCACTTTTGCACCTTGAACGAGGCAACCAAAAGCATCCGCATAATACCAGTTGTTGTTTTCAAAGATAAAGCGTGAAACAGCCATTTCACCTGTTTGAGCTGAAATGTAGTATTGCTTGTTGCCTTGTTGCATCATCTGACCTTTGATTTGACGGCCTTCTGAGTCAAAGCAGTATTCTTTACCATTGATGATACGTTTTCCTGTCACAGCGTAACCATGTTCATCTAGGTAGTACCAAGCTTGGTTTTCTTTATTTTGAACAAAAGTATTTACAGCCATGTTACCAGTATCAGGGATGAAGTAACGGATACGGCCATCTGAGAAGCGAATAAACTTGTCTTTAGCTTGGATACCTGTTTGTGTATCAAAGTAGAAGGTTGTGCCACCCATTTCAATGAGACCAGTAGCCATGTGACCATAACAGTCGAAATAGCGGACATCCTTACGATAACCTGCAAAATCGTAGAAACCGTTGATAGCTTTCACACCATTTTTATCGTAATAATAAGTGTAGCCATCGCTACCTTTAACAAGTGAGTCACGAGCTTGAAGACCATTTTCAAGGAAGTAATAAGCCTTACCATCGATAACCTTTTCACCTTTGACCTTTTGGCCATATTGGTCGTAATAATACCATTGATTTTCGCCTACACGGACAAATGAAGACTTGGCATTGTTTGAATCAACACTTGGCTTGGTCTCGCCTGTGATGATTTGGTAACCTGAGTTATTTTGTTGATTTCCTTGTGAAATGATAGTGACATTAGCATTTGAACCGCTTGATTGACCTACTGTCACATTTGGAAACAGTTTATTAGAGTTCGAAACGATAGTCACATTCGGCGTTGTTCCTGAAGCCGTGATGGTGATTGTCGTGTTTCGACCACCATTCCAATGAATACCGTTTGAGTCAGACGAACTTGTCGTAATTGTCGCAAAACCGCTAGCTGACGATGATGATGACCATGATGATGAAGACGAGTAAGAATACCAAGCTGAACTTGATGAGCTTGAAGAACTTGACGCACTAGCACTTACTGATGCCGAACTGCTACTTGATTGGTAAGCAGAACCCGTTTGTGATGAATTAGAGGTTTGTGTTCCTACTACTTGAGAAGATTGTGACGAGCTGACTTGACCAGATCCACCACCTACCACAGTCTGTGATGAGCCTCCTGTTGAGACAGATGATGAAGACTCGTAGCCTGAGCTTGTTTGACTGCCATAGTTAGATGACACCGCTGACAAATGGCCAGCATCTTCCGTCAAGGTTGGCGAATAGCTTTCATTAATCAATGAAGCACTTGACTCAATGCCTGCATCTGTTTGTTCAAAACCGTCACCATTAGGAAGTGACACTTCATCTGCTTGTGCCGATTGGTCCGCTAAAAGGGCTCCACCCGCAAGTGCAACCATCGACAGCGTACTAACTCCAATAGTCACCCAGTTTTTCTTGACCTTGTGCAACTTAAATCCAACTTTCTTTTCCATAACATACACCTTTCAATATAACTTTATTTCTCTATACTATGTTAAGGGATTTTGGAAACGAATACAATTACAGATACATAACCCTAGTCTCATAAGACTAACCTTCTGCCCATAATCCATTTGAAGAAACAAGTCTAAGATATATACCTATAGCCTTTATAAGTTAGAAAACGTTACCAAAAGAACGTTCGGATTTTCTTAAATTCACACAGAAATCGCAACTTTTAGCAATTTTAACGCCTCCCTCATTAAAGACTGAGTATAGTTTAAAACGAAAGTAAGTAGTTTATTGACGATTCTATTAATCAAACTCATTGTTTACTTACAATCCACTAGACATTTCGAGGGAAAATGATAAAAGAAAAGTACTTGAAGGAAAATACTTCAAGTACTTAAAAGTTTTGAAATTATGTGGAAAGCTACTGATTTTCAATCTATAAGCATCTAGGATAGTCCCAAAATCACATTTTCTTCTGCCCCTTATCGATTTCTGACCCAAGCTCCAGTATTGGCATCATAGTAACGGCGTTGGCCTTTAATCCAGACGTAACGGCCTTTGACTTGACGGCCAGAAGCGTCGAAGTAGAGGTGTTGCCCATTGATGACTTGTTCACCAGTTACGGCTTGGCCTGAGGCGTTAAAGTAATACCAAACACCACGAGAAATTTGGATAAAGCGATTGGTTACGGCTTCACCACTATTGGCATCAAAGTAGTATTTCTTGCCTTTATAGGTAAGGAGTTTACCCTTGGCTTGGACACCATTGCCTTCAAAGTAGTAAAGTTTACCATTGATATGCTGGAGACCAACTACCTTTTGACCATTTTGGTTGAGGTAAGCCCATTGGTTGGCACCAACTTGGACAAAGCGGTTGGTTACGGCCTGACCTGAGTCACCATCATAGTAACGGCCGTTGGCCCAGGCACCCTTGACTTGGCTATAATCATTGTTGAAATAATAGTGATTACCATTGATGACTTGAGCACCTTTAACCAACTTACCATTGCCATCGACATAGTACCACTTGTTGTTTTCTGTCACAAAGCGTGAACGGGCAATTTCACCGCTATCGCCATCAAGGAAGTAACGTTGGTTATTGATAGTGACAAAGTGTCCTTTAACCTGACGGCCTTCATTGTCAAAGTAATATTGCTTACCGTTAATAGTTTGAAGGCCTGTCACGGCATAACCGTTGCTATCGAGGTAATACCAAGCCTTGTTCTCAGGATTTTGCGCAAAACGGTTAACTGCGAGATTTCCTGTATCTGGAATGAAGTAACGTGTGCGACCGTCCGCAAAGCGGATGAACTTGTCTTTAGCTTGAATACCAGTCTTTTCATCGAAATAGAAGGTTGTGCCATACATGTCGTGGAGACCACGATACATTTGACCGTTACCATCAAAATAGCGAACATCTTGGCGAGGACCTGCAAAGTCGTAGAATCCGTTAAAGGCCTGAACCCCTTTAGGATCGTAGTAATAGACGTGACCATCACTGCCTTGGCGAAGAACATGACGTAGCTGAAGCCCATTGTCTAGGAAGAAGTATTTCTTGCCATCAATGACCTGTTCACCTGTGACCATGTTACCGTTCTTATCAAAGTAATACCACTGGTTGGCACCGATTTGAATGAAGGTATTCTTGGCAAGGTAGCCACTCGTTGAGAGGTATTGGACCTTATCTCCCACCCTACGGAAACCAGTTGCTGTGATTTCTGTCATTTGTTTAGGAAGGAAGGTTTGACCTGCTTTCAGGTTGAAGTATTGGTTTGTTGCGTTATCTTGCAAGACATAGCGAGCCCCTGTACCTTGGATATTGCTTCCATTGAAATACTTGGCTGACCATTGTGTGATTTTCTCATTTGTAGTCAATTTACGGCCGTTTGAAATCTGCACGCGCTCAAAGATAGCTGGGTATTTTGCCTTCAATTCATCAAGGAAGGCACCTCCGTACTTGCCTTGGAAGTCATTTCCAAAGGTACGTGTTTTAGCTGCATAGAGACTATTGTAGATTTCAGCATTTGGACGTGGTGTGCCGTAGCTGTTGGTACGTGAAGCTGTTACCACTTCTTTTCCAGGGAGATTGTAAATTTGATCTGGAACCCAGTCAGCAATGGCTGAGATACCTTCAGCGTGAAGGGCACGAAGAGCATCCATGAGGTCTTTGAGTGAACCGTATTTGTTGTTCTTGCTCATGGCAATATCGTAACGGTCCTCGAAGGCATAGCCATTTTCAATGATAGAATCCAAGAAAGTGCCGTCTTGGCTAGACACGTATTGTGGCGCAAATTCAAAGGAAGTGATTCCCCACTCTTTGAAGCGTTTGGCATTTTGAGCAATAACACGGTTGGTGTACTGACTTGGTGTCTTAACGAAATCTTGGAAGTTTGAGAAGCCTTCGTAAATGACTTGTGAGTCAAGAGCTGCTGATGATTCAAAGACCTGCTCACCCTTCTTAGTTGTCGAAGCCTTGGTGCGGGCATCTTGGTTTTCAGAAGCACCGACTGGCACCCAAACTGCCAAATAACCTGAAACTTCAACGGTTGAATGACCAGTAATATCGTCTGCTGTGAAGGTCAAGTTCCCTTGATTGTCCGTATAGCGAACCAATCCTGCTGGTACATCAGAATCCTTGAGGTAGGTCGCAAGACCTGTAGATTTGCTGAGAAGCAATGGACGGTAAGCCTGATTTTTGTGAGCAGCTCCCATATTGACCACCAGACGGTCATTTGTTCCCAACTTCATATCTGGTCGGTTGGCTGTAAGGACCAGCATTCCTTGGTTGCGTGTTTCAGCAGTACCAAGCTGATTAGCTTCTTCTGCTCCCTTACCATAACGCACAGATGACATGATTTCGTAGCCATTAAGCTTAGTAACCTTCATGTCTTGACCACCTGCTACATATTTGATGCGAGCACGGAGCAGGGCATCGATGGCATTATAGTACGGTGATTTTTCAGCCATGTATTGGCCATCGTCGGTAAAGAGGTCCCCGTAGTAAACACGAGTGATACTATCCTTGTTGGTCAACATTGTGGCATAGGCAGCTGGGATATTGTACTGGGTGTACTTTTTATCAGCCTTGCGCATGTCCGCATTGTAGATTTCGAAGGCCTGTTTGAGCTCATCCATAGTGAAGGTGAAACCATCTGTTTTTGGATTAATCTGCTTGCTGATGATATTAGCCAAAACAGCTTGCACTTCACTATCATGGGCTCGCACGAAAATATAATTGGCATCACGTGGCGTGTGTTTCTGCTCACTTGAACGATTGTTAAGAGAGTTAGTAATCACGCGCTCCAAGCTGCCACGGTAATTGCTCTTACGCAAGAAAGTCGTCAAAAGCGTTTCACGTAGTGGATTGTCGATAGACAACTGAGCACCCTTGGTATCCTTGTTGTATTGGTGGTCGTTGTATGACCAAGCTTCAAGGATTGACAAATGAGCAATGGCATTTGCTTCATTATCTGCGACACGGTATTTTTCCTTGAAGTAATCAGAAGCAATCTGCAAGAGGTCCGCATCCACATTGTCCACCGCATCGATACGAACACCGTCAAAGTTGGCACTTGGATCATTGCCAAGGATAGACCCAATGTTCATGATGTAGTGGAGCCAGTTTAGTTGCTCGGCCTGAACAGCTGGGTTAGAGTTGTCGATATCGTTAGCCAAGAGCAGCTCGTAACCACCATTTGAACGGTCAATATGATATTTGCGTGTCCCCGTTTGGTTAGTCGGTGTGCGGTTCATGAGACGAAAGTCTGAATTGGCATGACTAGTCGTACTATTATTGAGGAAAGTCAGTGCTCCTCCTTGCAAGTGGTCTTTACCAACTAAGAGATTGTCCTCACTCTCAGAGTTCCAGCCAGGCTGTGTTTTGATGAAGTCTGACATCAACTGGCGAAGCCAAGTGGTATTGCCCTCACGACCAATACGTTCCTCAATTCCTCGTTGCACCGTTTCGGCAGCAGCTGCCAAGTCATAGCTCATCATATCTGTCGTATAGGTCTTATTACCAAACCCTTGTTGGCTCATATAGTTGAGGTAGTTGACTTGTGTCACCTTGTCTGGCCACCAAGTCATCAAAAGTGGACGATAATCTTTCTCAGTTGAAGCTGTCCAATTTTTTCCATCCTTCAAAATCTGTTTTGGACGGTACCAGCTATCAGCCGTCAAGAAATTGTCCAAGTGTTCAAAACTCTTGCTTGACGTGTCGTAAGCCTGGTTATAAACCGCATAGATAGAGTTATTTGGAATGGCATCGGCACGATACAAAGGTTTACTTTGATCTACCATAGCCCCAGTCTCATCGAAATAATAAAGGCGACCATCAAGTTCAATCGCTGTGTTCTTTTTCACAACGCCATTTTCAACATAATACTGCTTGCCATCGATAGTCTTCAAGTTGGAAGCTACTGGTTTATAGTCAAGACTTGGTTGATTTGGTTGGACTGGCTTATTAGGTTGGGACGGTTGACTCGGTTGAACAGGTTTGTTTGGTTGATTTGGCTGCGTTACAATGGTCACATTTGGTCTTGTGCCATTTGGACTTGTCACCGTCACGTTTGGCTTAGGCGTGTTTGGCCCTGTGATAATGGTTACATTTGGTGTCGTACCGCTGGCCGTAATCGTGATGTTAGTGTTGCGGTTAGCATTGATACGAATAGTGCTGTCAGCAGCGCGTGTGGCGATTGCTGGTGCAGCATTGGTCAAGACTCTAGGAGTGGACTGTGTGCGTTCTTGCACAGCTACTTGAGTTGATGTCTGACCTTGTGAGGCCTGTTCCGTAGTCTGTGTCTCTTGGGCACTGGCTTGAGTTTGCGAAGAAACTGCCACTTCCTGACTGGTAACTTGACTAGTTTGTGCTTGGGCAGTTGTCTCTTGGCTAACTGCACTTCCCACCACCTGAGAACTTGTTTCGTGACTTTCGCTGGCTGTTGCTACTGCTGACACACTTGTTTGAGCACTAGCTTGCTCAGTAACAGTTGTTGTCGTCACTAGACTGGCAGTGCCATCCTCACTTAGCTGTTGCAAGCCGTCACTGTTTGGTGCGCTTGTCTCATCGGCCTCTACTTTTCCTTGAGCTAGGAGGCTTCCACCTGCCAAGGCAACCATTGAGAGGGTGGTCACACCGATAGTTACCCAGTTTTTCTTAACCTTATGTAGTTTAAAACGTACCTTATTTTCCATCTATAGCAATCATCCTTTTTCTGTTGTTATCTTTACTCTATGATATATTCAGACAAATTACAAATAGGAAAAAGTCATCTTCTTTTCATAAATCTCTGCCACAAGCTTAGTTATATTAACTTTGATTAGCAAAAATGAGACCTTACACCATATGTAAGGTCTTAAATAGAGAGTATCTGATTCTCAAATACCTTCAAAAGCTTATCCTTAAAGGCTTTTCAACATTAAAGCAAGCTTCAATTAAGCTTAAGAGATAGCAAAACTATGAGAGAAGCAGCCCTAAAAAAGACAATTCTGAAAAGAAAATTTTAGATAGAAAGACTCTAGTTTTTCATCTGGCTAAGACCAGGTCCTGTCTATGAGGAACAAAAATTAAAAATATAAATGATTTACACAGGTGAATTCTTATTTGACTAACGAAACTAAATATAGAATCTTTTATGTCAGTTCTTTAACATTTTTGATAATTCCGTTAGTTTCTGTTGTTTATTCTTAAAAAAAAGGATTATAATGAAGCTAGGTGAATATGTAAGCGTTTTAATTTTGCTTTAAAGGACACTTGGGGGATTATCTAAAAGATTGACATTAGTTACCTAATGCCTAACTAAGGATTATAGTAGGATAACCATTCCTGAGTCACTTTGAACCATCAAACTAGGGCTCATAAAAAGAATACAGCATCATTTCAAACTAGAGCTCTAGAGGGGACGCCTCATACTAGTAAGCTCTAGTTTTTTGTGTCTTAGAAGCCCAAAATAAACGAGATCTTCCATGCTTAGAAAGGAGGAAAATTCCGAACGGCTCTCGTTTTTCTAGAATCATTTCGTCAGAACTCATGTTTGCCTTGAACAGTCTCGTAATACCGAAATTGAGGAGACTTGGAGAAATAAGGATTGTCATAAAAAGATTAACTTACATCGTTAGGGACTCTACCCAATGCTCACTTTTCATAAACTCTCATGACAGCCCTTATTTTGCAGTATGTAAAAAGTTTAAAATGAAAGGAGAATTACCATGGAAAAGAAAGTACATTTTAAACTTCACAAAGTTAAAAAACATTGGGTAACTATTGCAGTGACAGGACTTGCTCTGGGATTGAGTTTTGCAGGACTCAGCTACGCTTCAGCTGAAGAACAACCTACACCTGTTAATGAAGCAACTGTTGAAGCCATCATCAAAGAAGACGCTATTGACGTTGAGGCTCCAGCAAGTAATGAAGCCACAACTAAACCTGTAGAAAACACAGCTGCTACCGCTTCGAGCGAGGTTGCAACTGTGTCAGAAACACCAGTAGCTAGCTCTGAAGTGGCTTCAACAGAAACAGTCTCTGAAAAACCAAGCTCTGAAGTCACAAGCACAGCTAGTTCGGAAGCAGCTAATTCTGAAACTACACATTCTGAGGTAAGTGCAACGACTAGTGAGAGTGTTACAACTGAGAATTCGTCACCAACAACTAGTGATACTGATACCCCTAATTCTCAAGTTCCCTCTGCTGAAAATAATATCACTGGCGGTCACTACTACAGTGATGAACAGGGGAATTGGTACTATGAAGATGCTAATGGGAAAAAACTTACTGGAGATCAAACGATTGATAACGTAAGAGTCTCCTTCTGGGAGGACGGAAAACAAATTAAAGGACCACAAATCGTAAATTACAAACTATACCGTTATTTTGATGATAATACTGGTCAACTACAAACCAAACGTTATCTAGAATATAAGGGAAACTGGTACTATGTTGACAAGGATGGTATTCCTCTCAAGGGGGAACAAACCATTGATAGGCAAGAAGTTTATTTTGATTATGACGGAACTCAAGTCAAAGGAGACTTTAGTGAAAAGTATTCCGGTAATCTTGATAAGATGCACTATTATGACCCTAACACCGGAGCTAGGGTTAGAAAAGAAGGTCTCGTTCAAGATAAAGAAGGAAGAACATTTTTTATCAATAATGACGGTTCTAAATATACAGGAACTCGTATGATTGATGGTAATCTTTATTATTTCGAAATCGACTCTGGTGTCATGCAAAAAGGAATCAGCATAGAGCTAGAAGATGGAAAGACTCTTCCAACTTCTAATAAATATGGAACACCCACAAACATTACACGTCGTTACTATTTTGACTCAGAAACCGGTCAGTTAGTCAAAAAACAAACAATTAAAGAACATGATAAATGGTACTACTACGGTGATGATGGAAATGCTATTCGTCCTAAAGATGGGGAAACCCTTATTAATGGACAAATCGTCTATCTCTACTCAAACGGCCGTCAAGCTAAAGGAGAGCTTGTTCTTGATAATGGGGTCCTCCGTTACTATGATCCTGATTCTGGAGCTCGTGTTGTAAATACAAGCCTAACGATCAATGGGATGACTTATAACTTTGATGAAAATGGGATTGGTAAAGATGCTCCAAACCCTAACGGCTACTATAGCGATGAACAAGGTAACTGGTATTATAAGAATGCAAGCGGAGAAAACCTTATCGGTTCCCAAATCATTAAGGGACAAAGAGTATTCTTCCGGGATAATGGACAACAAGTCAAAGGGGCCTATTTAGATATATATAATGACCTTAAAGGTTACTACGATATCAATACAGGAAATCTCGTAACCAATCGTTACGTTGAAGTTAATGGTAATTGGTACTATGTTAATAAATACGGTAGCCCACTAAAAGGAGCCTACATTATTGATGGACAAGATGTTATGTTCGATCCCCATGATGGTAAACAGATTAAAGGAGGATTTGTAAGAGATCCGAAGTTTATCTCCAAATATTATTACATGCCTAAGTACTACTATGATAAAGACAATGGTTGCAAAGTAACCCATGCAGGCTTTGTTAATGAAAATGATTCAACCTACTACCTTGATGATAAAGGACAAATAGTTCTTGGACTTCAGGAAATTAATGGCGATTTCTATTACTTCCGTCCAGAAAATACGTATAAACAATATGACATTGGAGAAATGTTACGAGATCGTTTTATCTATGAAAATAATAAGGTCTATTATGTTGATCATAGTGGTAAAGTCTTGAAAAATCGCTTTTTCGAACGTAATGGAACTTGGTATTATTTTACAAAAGATGGTACAGCTGCAACAGGAGAAGTTGAAATTAATGGTCAAAAACTATACTTTGATAATCCTTGGGGTTTTCAGACCAAAGGAAGGGTTGCTGAAAACGGTAAATTCTATGACAAAGATTCTGGTGAACTAGTGACCAATACTTTTAGAGAAGGATTGACTTCCGTTGGTAGTACCATATATGGCGAAACTATATATGCAAAGGACTGGTATTACCTTGATAGGGAAGGCCGACCACTAAAAGGACCTCAAACACTTGATTATGTCAAAATGTACTTCTTCCCTAATGGAGCACAGGTTAAGGGACGTTTTGCTCCTGATGGACACTACTATGATAAGGATACTGGTGCACTTGTAACAAACCGTTACGTCCATATCTATAACTGGAAATTTCAAGATAAATACGGTAATCCTGTCGATAACTTTTTTATCCAGTACCCACATAATTTTATTCTTGATCCCAATGATAACACAATACCAGTAGACATTAGTCACTACCCACTTTCAAGCAAAGACTTCGATTGTGAGGACTATTTCTACTACGTTGATGTCAATGGTGATAAAGTTACCGGTGAGCAAACCATTGACAATGTTCCTGTCTACTTCCACAGTGATGGTAAACAAGCTAAAGGGGAACTAATCACTGTCGATGGTAAAATCCACTACTACGATGCCAACTCAGGTGCCCGTTTGTCAAATATTGACATTACTATTAAAGGGCAAACCTATCACTTTGATGCGGATGGAAACGGAACACTCATTAGTTAATGAAGTTATAGAGACTCCTTCTCAATAACGACAGTTTAAAATGAAAGGAGAATTATCATGGAAAAGAAAGTACATTTTAAACTTCACAAAGTAAAAAAACATTGGGTAACTATTGCAGTGACAGGACTAGCTTTGGGATTGAGTTTTGCAGGTCTCAACTATGCTTCAGCTGAAGAACAACCTACCCCTGTTAATGAAGCAACTGTTGAAGCCACCATCAAAGAAGGCGCTATTGACGTCGATGCTCCAGCAAGTAATGAAGCCACAACTAAACCTACAGAAAATACAGCTGCTACCGCTTCGAGCGAAACTGCCACAGTGTCAGAAACACCAGTAGCTAGCTCTGAAGTGGCTTCAACAGAAATTGTTTCTGAAAAACCAAGCTTTGAAGTCACAAGCACAGCTAGTTCGGAAGCATCTAATTCTGAAACTGTTCATTCTGAGGTAAGTGCAACAAATACACCTACAAACAACGAAAACCTCATCATAAGTACTTCTCCTGATAAAACAACTTTAGATACCTCACAAAAAGATGGCGATTTCACCATCACTGTTGAAGCGGAAGGTATCACAAAAAAGACAGATAAAAGAGAGAGTTTCGTTTCAGATGCAAATGGTGTTACCTATTATGTAGATACAAAAGGGCAGCTGGTTACTGGACCAAAAGAAATCAACGGTTTCCAATATTACTTTAACAATGACGGCACTATGGTAAAAGGGCAACTTAGGAAAGTTGACGATAAACTCCACTTTTACGATGAAAACGATGGCAAGCTAGTAACAGACCGTTTTATTACATTCAAAGACAGCCACTATATTCCAGAAGAAAACTATAGTAAAGTTGTTTACTTCAATGAACCTGCTTATATCGAACCAAACTATTATGTAATGCCTGGATTAGAACGTTACTATTTCGATAAAAATGGTAACACACTTGAGAAAGGTCGTCAGACAATTTTAGGTGATGACTATTACATCTATGACAATGGCCAAGTTGCTGTTCATAGACTAATGGAATTAGATCACAAACGCTACTACTTTGATGACAAAGGGGCCTTAGCCAAAAACAAACAATTTCCTATCATCGAAAAGGGTCTTCGGAAGTCTATGCCATATGTATTTTATTCAGACCACAATGGGGTGGCTGATTATCTCAATAAACAACTAAACATTGTGACTTATCCGTTCCCAATTTACTATACTCTTCCTTCAGAAAATAATATAGAATATCCAAAAAATCAATTTATGATGGACTACGAAGGTCGTTGGTATTACTTCAACAAAGACGGATTTCCAGTCACTGGACCTAAGACTATTGATGGCTTTGAACTCTACTTCCATGAATCATCTCGTCCAGAAGGACATCAAGCTAAAGGCGAATTCATTAATATTGATAATAAAATCTACTACTTTGACAAAGACAATGGCCGTAAAGTCAAGGACACTTCCTTTGAGTTAAACGGTATCCATTATATCGCAGATAAAGAGGGTAACATTACTATCCAAGGTGATTCTAGATTCCATAACCAATATGTCAGCGATGATAAAGGCAACTGGTATTACTACAACTCCGATGGCAATAAACTCATTGGCGAACAAACCATTGATAACGTCAAAGTTTACTTTAAGGACAGTGGAGTCCAAGTTAAAGGACACTTCGCTCCGAATGGTCACTTCTATGACAAGGATAGTGGTGAACTTGTTACCAATGCTTATGTAGAAGACAATGGAAACTGGTACTATGTCGATGAAAATGGTCAAAAACTCATTGGAAACCAAATTGTCGATAGTTATCATGTTTGTTTTGACGGTAATGGTCGTCAACTAAAAGGTGAAGCTAGCTACTCAAATTCAGGTCTACCAAAACATTACTATGATTTGCATAATGGACAAATGGTTATCAACTCTCTTATTCAAATCGATGGTAAGACCTATAAAGCTGATAATGAAGGTAAACTCTCTGAAGTACCATATGCTTTAAACTATCGCAACCAAATTGTTACCGACGAATTTGAAAACAGCTATTATTATGACTACCAAGGAATGATGGTCAAAAATCAATACGTTACTATCTATCACCTAGAGAATGACTATCTTAACCCTAAAATTAAAAAAGTCACCTATTATGCAGGGTATGACGGAAAATTCCTTCACGGTCCCCAAACGATAAATGGTGTTGCTGTTTATTTCAATGTCTATGGTGAACAAATCAAAGACCAGTTCGCAGACGATGGTTACTATTATGATAAAGATACCGGTGCTCGTGTTAATTTAGGAGTCAACCAATCAGTTATGATAAATGGTAAATGGTATTATCTTGACCATAACGGAAAGCGATCTAAAGGTGAGTTTATTAAACAAGGAGGAAACAAATACTACTACGATAAAATTGATGGTGAGCGTGTCATTGGAACACTTTTTGAAGTGAACGATAAACTTTATATTTCAGATCAAGAAGGTGTCATTACTGAAAAGAAAGATGATATCAAAAAAAATGGACTGTTCTATGATGACTACCACAATATCCATTATATGAATGATAATGGTCATCTAGCTAGGAACTTATACGTTCCTTCTAAACACAATGGATTTAGCGACGATACAAAACCATTTTACTATTTTGGTTCCGAAGGAATCGCTTTAAAAGGGGAGCATACTATTAATGGTGAAACAGTATTCTTCGATGAAAATGGAGAGCAAGTAAAAGGAGGTTTCGCAAAAAACGGTAAATATTACGATAAACATACAGGTAACTTAGCAAGAAATACTTTCAGAGAGCGTACTGTAAGAATCGCTCGTGAATGGCGTGCTAATGGTATCTCAACTACATTCCGCTACTACCTAGATAATAGTGGCTACAAGGTGTCAGGTTATCAGACTATTAACGGTGAGGACTACTACTTCTACCCTGATGGACCACAATTAAAAGGGGATTTCGCACCAGATGGTAGATATCACGATAAAGACACCGGAGCTTTAGTCACAAAACGTTATGTTCAAATAAAACCTTGGCATTTTATCACCGACCTAGGTAATGAGCCTATTGACCATAATTATGTTCAAGTATTTCAATTCGATAGATACCCTAGTCTAGCAGACACCTCAACTGGTGCAATTACTAGATATTTTGGTAAAAAATATTCTAATAGTTGTTACTACGTCGATGAAAATAGTCAAAAGGTAACTGGGCACAAAACTATCGATAATGTAAAGGTTTACTTTGATAAAGATGGTAAACAAGCTAAAGGTATTGTTGCTGATGATGGTTATTACTATGACAAGAATACTGGTGAACTTGTTGACTTAGGACGTGACAAATTCGTTGACATTGACGGTTATCGTTACTATGTTGGTAGTGATGGTAAATGTTATAAGGGTGAACAAAAGATTGGAGATGATTACTACTATTTTCACGATGATGGTAGACTAGGCTACGATGAATTGCGAACAATTTGGGCGGGAAATGACTACTACTACCATTATTATTACCCAAAAACTGGAAAACGTGTTAAAAATGTTGACATTACTTTTAATCACTCAATTCGTTACAAGGTGAAAGCTGAGGTTGTTCATTTCGATGAAAACGGTGATGGAAGGGTTATTAAATATATTTACGAATAATATTTATTTCACACATATAATTCCAATTTATCTTTCAATGAAAGGAGAATTATCATGGAAAGGAAAGTACATTTTAAACTTCACAAAGTTAAAAAACATTGGGTAACTATTGCAGTGACAGGACTTGCTTTGGGATTGAGTTTTGCAAGCCTCAGCTACGCTTCAGCTGAAGAACAACCTACCCCTGTTAATGAAGCAACTGTTGAAGCCATCATCAAAGAAGGTGCTATTGACGTTGAGGCTCCAGCGACTAGTGAAGCCACAGCTAAACCTACAGAAAATACACCTGCTACCCCTTCTAGCGAGACTGCTACAGTATCAGAAGCACCAGTAGCTACCTCTGAAGTGGCTTCAACAGAAACAGTCTCTGAAAAACCAAGCTCTGAAGTGACAAGTACAGCTAGTTCGGAAGTAGCGCATTCTGAAACTGCACATTCTGAGGTAATTGCAACGACTAGTGAGAGTGTTACAGCTGAGAATGCGTCACCTGTCGGTGATATCCCAATCGAAAATACCACAAGAGGAACTGACCGTTCTGCCTTTACTGAAAAAAGGAATGGATTTGTTACCGAAAAAGAAGAACGCATTGAAACAGAAAACTATTTAGGTAGTCTTATTACCACAAGACATCCTTATTACGTAACTTATTACTACGATAACAACGGTAATAAGCTTATGGGATGGCAAGATATTAATGGAGAACGCTATTATTTCAAAAAAGAGCGAGAACATCCTGGTTTCGAAACCATTGATGGAAAACTCTATTACTTTACAGATAGTGCACGTATGCTCCATGATGAATTTGTTGAAGAAAATGGTCAAACTTACTATCTAGGTAGCGATGGCGTGCGAGTTTCTGGCTTACAAGATATCAAAGGACAAACCTATTACTTTAATCCTGATAGAAACGGCCAACTTAGCTACGGCTTGAACGTGGTTGGTGACAAGCTCTATCTGTTTGGAGATGCTGGCAAAGAAAATGCAGGACAATTAGTTAAAGACACACATCTCAACAACGGTGATTTCAAACTCAATATTGATCCTAATGGTATCGTTACAGTGGCAAATAACCATCCCGCTTTTCTACAAGATAATGGTGATCACTGGTACTATATGGATAAAGATGGAAAACTTATGACTGGACCACAAACTATTGATGGTTTGACCTATTACTTTGATTCAAATGGTAGACAGGTCAAGGGGGAACGCCGTAAGGTCAATGGTAAATCCTATTTTTACGACCCAGATAACGGCGCCCTTGTGGCGAACCGCCTCGTCACCTTCAAAGCTGGACGATTCATTCCTGAAGAAAACTATGCTAAAGAAATAAGATTTGACTTTGCTCCTTATGCAAATTATGATAACAATGAACATCCTGAACTCGAACGGTATTATCTTGGTGCCGATGGCCTACCAGTCACAGGATGGCAAACCATCAATGGTAATAAGTACTTTTTCCAAGATGATGGAAATATGGTCGTGCACAGATTTTTCAATAACTATTACTTCTACAATGATGGAACTATTGCTAGAAATAAACGATTGAATATTCCTACACACTATATTACGAGAGAATTTCCAAATATCTATGAATTTGATAATGATGGGGTTGGTAAATTCATTTCTAGTGATTTTAAGGACCTTCGACAAAAGACTGCTTATTTTGTCCAAGATAAAGATGGATACTGGCGTTACTATAATGAATATGGATTTCCTGTCGTTGGCCCTGCAACTATTGATGGCTACGACATGTATTTCCATTTAGGAACTCATAGACAAGCTAAGGGAGAGCTCGTTGATATCGATGGAAGGGTTTACTATTTTGATAAAGATAACGGTCGAAAAGTCAAAGATACAACTTTTGATTTCGATGGTAAGACCTATGTGGCAGACCAATCTGGTGTCCTCAGCATTAAAAGTCAATCAACTGAACGAAACCGCTATATCAGTGATTCCGAAGGTAACTGGTACTATGTCAATGACAAGGGTTACCTCCTCCTTGGTGCCCACACCATTGATAACGTCAACGTTTATTTCGGCACCAATGGTGTCCAATACAAAGGCCATTTTGCTCCTGATAATCACTATTACGATAAAGATAACGGTGCTTTAGTAACAGATAGATTGGTTGAGGATGGCGGCAAAGAGTTTTATGTTGATGAAAAAGGAAAGAAGTTTCACGGTACTAAATATTTGGACGGAATTCAGTACTATTTTAGATACGGCGAAAAAGTGAAAGGTGAGTTTAATTATCCATACCGTGGTGATCATTATTATGACAAAGAGACTGGTGCCCTTGTAACCGGAAAATACTTCGAACATAAGAATAACTGGTATTATGCAAATAGTAAGGGAAATATTCTGACTGGTAGAAGAGTCATCGATGGAAAGCATGTCTACTTCTACGATGATGATTACGGACAATATAAGGGTATACAAGCTAAAGATAAACTCATCATTTTAGGTGGTAAGACTTACTATTATCTTCCTGGCTCTGGTAATCGTGCTGATAATGTAACCTTGACAATCAATCACGTTACTTATTACTTCGATAATGACGGGGTTGGCCATATCCTTCGATAGTCATTTACAAGTGACTATGGATTTCAATTATTTCACACAAAAGGAAGTCGACAGTTGGTCAACTTCCTTTTTCATATAATCAATCACTGTCATTCAAACAGAACCCAATTATGACATTTTTTTAACATTTACGATTATCTTGTAAAAAAACTTGTTTGTAATTAAAAAAGTATTATAATAAAGATAGGTGAGCATGTAAGCGTTTTACTAAAACGTTGAAAGTGTACTACAGAGGGATTAGGATTAGGAACTTGGCTTTAGAATTCTAACGTCAAAATAATTTTTTATGCATGAAAACTGGTCCTTAGGCACTTTGGCATGATAATCTAAGGCTCTTTTCATACACACATCTGTCTATAATACAAAACTAGAGCTTTAGAGAGAATGTTTCAAACTAAAAGTTCTAGTTTTTTGTATTTAAAGACATATGCCATAGGCTGGATTCAATAATAAAACGAAAGGAGAGAAATAAAAGTATTAGGATAAATAAGTGAAGACACTTGTTTCTAGATATGAATTACACAGCATAAGCATATTCTCCTTGCCACACGTTTGACGTGCTCCCCTATAAAATCTTCTTATGATCATGACATGAGAGATTTAGATATGGGACTCAGTCGTTTTAACAGATTTGCCTACTTTTAACACTATTTTAACGGCGAGCTCCTTTATAACCACCCAAACATCGGTGTTCATTTTATGAAAGGAGTCTATTATGAATACTGAAATGAATTATCCATGGCACGTGTACAAGAAGCACCTTGTGGCACTTTCTTGTGTAACCGCACTAGCTGCTTTTTCCCTAGTTGCTCGCCCTGCATTTGCGGAAGAAGTAAAAGCATCTGATACGAATGCTAAGACCGAAGTTGTCGCACCTGCTATAGAAAATGTAGTGGCTACTGTTGAGACTAAGACACTTGATGAAAATCCAACAGCAACTACAACAGATGCACCAACAGGCACAAGCATTATCAATAGCGAAGCTACAAGTGTTACCACTGATACTACAGCTATTCCTGAAACAGCTAAACCCTCTTCAGAGGCTTCAAGTACAGTTATCTCTGAAACAAATTCAACAAGATCAGAAATACCTACTTCTAAAACAGGAGCTACAGTAAGTGAAACTGCTAGTATGGAAAACGCTAGATATGAGGACATCTCAGAAAATCGACTTAAGACTGATGTTTCTTCCTTCAATAACGATGAAAACACAGAAATTCAAGACGAAGATCCTGAAGAAAATATTACAGGTGGTCAATGGTATAGTGACGTACAAGGTAGTTGGCACTACAAAAAAGACGGTAAAGACCTTATAGGCGCACACGTTGTTGACAATCAGCACGTGTATTTCCATGAAGATGGTAAACAAGCCAAAGGTGAGTCTGTCCAACGTAATAACCATTATTATTTCTACGACCAGAATCTAGGGCATAGGATAACTGAACAGTTTGTCAAGGTAGCTGATTTTCCTCACGATGAATACCGTTACTTTGGTAAATATGGTGTAGCTGTAACAGGCTGGCAAGATATTAATGGAAACCGTTACTATTTCTATCCTGACACTGCGTATAGAGTCTCCATTCCTTGGTACCAAGGAGATTGGGATGACTTCCATAAAGTTTACATTGATAGCAAGCCATACTACTTTGGACATGATGGTGAACTTTGGCGAAACCGCTATGTCAGATCTCTAGGGGGAATTCCTGGTGGCTATAAGAGCATGGATTTCGGAACATTTTACCTCGGCGATGATGGACAATACGTTACAGGCTGGCAAAAGAAAGGCGAAAAAGAATATTATTATTTTGAATACGGACGGCAAGCTCGAGGAATCGGATTCAACAACAATGACAGCCAAACCAATGTTATGGGGCAATTTATTAGGTTCCCAGAAGGTATCCGTTACTTTGAACCTTATACTGGTGAACTTGTCAAAAATCGTATGATTTATAACGACAAGAATATGCTTTTTGAATATTCACATGGTTATATTCCTGGATGGCTCTATTTCGATAAAGACGGTATTGCAGTAACTGGACTTCAACAAGTTTGGGGTGAATACTACTACTTCCGTGATGCAGCTGGTCTCCCAATAAGAGTTCAGGGAGAAATTGTAGACTACAAGGGACATAAGCTTTACTTCGATCCAAACAATGGTCAAATGTGGCGTAATCGTAATGCCAATATTGATGGAAAAAATTATCATATTGATGAAAACGGCTACCTTACAGAGATTTAAGTCATCAATCAATTGTAATTAAGTTATTTTTGCATTATTTCAGTTTTTAAACTGAAAAGATTTTAAGATGAAGGGGAATTTATCATGATTACGAAAAGGACTAACCCAAAGAAACACCTTGTTGCTTTATCCTGCGCAACCGCTCTAGCTACTTTTACTTTAGTCGCACGACCTGCATTTGCGGATGAAGCGAAAACACCTGAAACTTCTAGTCAACCAACTGAGATTCTTGCACCTGCACAAGAAACTGTAGTAACTAATGTAGAGGTCAAAGCGCCTACTACAAATCCTATCTCAACTAATACTGAGCTACCTACTAGTACAAGTACAGTTCTTAGTGAAGCTCCTAGCAGTGAAGTCGCATCATCTGAATTAGCAAGCGAATCACCAGTAGAAATCACTTCTGAACAAGAAATTAGCAATCAAGATAATCAGGCAAATAAAACTACACCAATTAAAACAGCAACTTCAGAAGCCTCTGCTACAAAAACTTCGGTAGAAAAAGCCACTGAACCTGTTCCTGTCGAAGAAACAAAAACACCTACAAAAAACAGTGAACAACCTGCCCCAATCGATGAAAATGAAAAGCCAGTCACACCTTCTGTAACACTTGAAAATGCACCTCATATTTCTGGTGGACATTATTATAGTGATGATAATGGTAACTGGTATTACAAGGATGCAAACGGCAAAAATCTTGTCGGTCTGAACTATGTGGATAATGTTCCTGTTTACTTTAGCCAAGACGGTATTCAAATCAAAGGTGGTTTTGCAGAGGATGGCCGATACTATGACAAAGATTCTGGTGCTCTTGTAACCAAGACCTTTAAAGAACTCTTAACTTATATTGGTCGTGATGATATCAACGGTCAAAACATTTATACTACTGATTGGTACTACCTTGATGCCGACGGACGGCCACTTAAAGGTCCTCAAAATCTTGGTGGTACAAACATGTACTTCTTCCCTAATGGGGCACAAGTTAAGGGACGTTTTGCTCCTGATGGACATTACTATGACAAAGATTCTGGTGCGCTTGTAACTAATAGATTTGTTCATATTTATAACTGGAATTTCCAAAATCAAGACGGAAATCGTGTTCTTAAATTTATGCTTACTATTCCGAACGACTCTGCTATAGGATCTGACGGTAAATCACACTTTATTGATATGAGTCATTACCCACTTTCTAGCAAAGATTTAGATCGTGAAGATTTCTACTACTATGTTGATGCTAAAGGGGATAAACTGACAGGACCTCAAACCCTAAACGGCATCCATGTTTACTTCGACCAAAATGGTAGACAACTTAGAAGTGAGTTCAAATTTGACGAAGATGGTACCGTTCATTATTACGATGCAAAAAACGGTGCACGCGCTGAAAATACCATTGTCAGAACCAACACTGGTGCCTTCAAATTCGATGCAAATGGTAATGGACATTTGATGGGACCTGGTGAAGAAACAGACACTCCCGTCACTCCTACAATCTCCCTAGACAAGGCACCACGAGTTTTTGGTGGTCACTATTATAGTGATAACGAGGGCAACTGGTACTACAAGGATGCAAACGGTAAAAACCTCATCGGTCTCAACTTCGTTGACAACATTCCAGTCTACTTTGACAAGGATGGCAAACAAGTCAAAGGACGTTTTGCAGAGGATGGTCGCTATTTTGATAAAGACTCTGGTGCACTTGTAACAAAACGCTATCTTGAAACTGAAGATGGCAACTGGGTTTACGTCAATGATAAAGGTGATAAACTCAAGGGAGAACAAACTATCAATGGTGTTAAAGTCTACTTTGATGATTTCACTGGTATACAAGTCAAGGGACATTTTGCACCAAATGGTAAATACTATGATAAAGATTCTGGTGCTCTCGTAACCAATGCTTTTAAAGAAATCTTAACTTATATTGGTCGTGATGACATCAACAATCAAAATGTCTATACTACTGCCTGGTACTATCTCGATGCTGATGGTAAGCCATTAACAGGACCTCAAACCTTTGGAAATAGTCGCTTTTACTTCCTTCCTAATGGCGCACAAGTCAAGGGACGCTTCGCCCCTGATGGACACTATTATGATAAAGACTCTGGTGCTCTCGTCACTGATAGCTTTGTTCATGTCTACAACTGGAATTACCGAAATCTCGATGGTGATCGCATCTTCCACTTCACTATTACCATTCCTGGAAATGATCTCGTAGATCAGGATGGACAGTACCCAAGAGAAAGTAAAGATTTAGATCGTGAAGATTTCTACTACTATGTTGATGCTAAAGGGGATAAACTGACAGGACCTCAAACCTTAAACGGCATCCATGTTTACTTCGACCAAAACGGTAAACAACTTAGAGGTGAATTCAAATTTGACGATGACGGAACTGTCCACTATTACGATGCTAAGAATGGGGCACGCGCTGAAAATACCATTGTTAGAACAAACACTGGTGCCTTCAAATTCGATGCTGACGGTAATGGACATTTGATGGGACCTGATGAAGTATAAGAAAATAATTCAAATAACAACTATTGATATCTCATAATTACTTTGATTTAGGAATCGCTAAAAAGGAAGTCGACCAACTGTCAACTTCCTTTTTCATATCACAAGTAAACTTTTTTCCACTTTAAGAAAACTTTAGGCTTTGCTTTATATACTATAACCATCCTAAAACTTTTCTTTTTCATAATCTCCTAAATCCAGGGCCTAGGTTCTGGATTTTTTTGCGTGAAGGAGAAGTAAATGAATTTATGAAATTTGAATCAAAGCTTTTCTTCTTTTGCCGGATTAATCATATCTAGGAAATAAGCATGTACCCTTTCGTCACCCGTTAATTCTGGATGAAAAGAGGTCACTAACATCTGCTTTTCTCTAGCTGCCACAATTGCCCCTTTGACTTGAGCTAAAATCTCCACTTCTGCTCCAACAGCTTCAATAATTGGCCCACGAATAAAGACCATTGGGATTTCCCCTATTCCTTTAAATTCAGCATCTGTGACAAAACTGCCCAATTGGCGACCATAGGCATTTCTGGCTACAGTGATGTCCATACTTGCCAAATGTTTTCTTTGGTCCCCTACTATGGTTTTGGCTAACAAAATCAGACCTGCACAGGTTCCAAATACAGGTAAGCCCGAATCAATTTTCGCCTTTATCGGCTCAAACAAGTCTAAATCATGCAAGAGTTTTCCCATGACTGTCGACTCTCCCCCTGGTAGAATGAGCCCATCTAAATCAGCGTGTGCTTCCCAATCCTGTCGATTTCTGATTTGAACTGTTTCAACTCCAAGTCCGTTCAAGACCTGCTCATGTTCTGCAAAAGCTCCTTGTAAAGCCAGTATTCCGATTTTTGTCATCTATTTTCCTCGCTCTGCCATTAAGATGTCAATTTCATCCTTGTTGATACCAACCATGGCTTCACCCAAATCTTCTGACACTTGCGCCAAAATATCTGGACGATTATAGTTAGTCACTGCCTTGACGATAGCTTCCGCACGTTTTTTCGGATCTCCAGACTTGAAAATTCCCGAACCAACAAAGACACCTTCAGCACCCAGCTGCATCATAAGCGCAGCATCCGCTGGCGTCGCTACACCACCTGCCGCAAAATTGACAACCGGCAACTTGCCATGTTCGTGGACATAACGGATCAAATCAATCGGCACCTGCAAGTCTTTAGCAGTAATATAGAGTTCATCTTCTCTAAGATTTTGAATACGGCGAATTTCTTGATTCATGAGTCGCAAGTGGTGAACAGCCTGGACAATATCACCAGTACCAGGTTCACCCTTGGTACGAATCATAGATGCCCCTTCTGAGATACGTCGAAGAGCCTCACCAAGGTCCTTAGCTCCACAGACGAAAGGCACATCAAATTTGGTTTTATCCACATGAATAAGGTCATCGGCTGGTGTCAATACCTCGCTCTCGTCGATATAATCAATCTCAATTGCCTGCAAAATCTGTGCTTCCACGAAATGACCAATACGCACCTTGGCCATCACTGGAATACTAACAGCGTCCTGAATTTCCTTAATCATCTTAGGATCACTCATACGTGATACACCACCCACTGCACGGATATCAGCCGGAATGCGTTCCAAGGCCATGACCGCAGCGGCTCCCGCTGCCTCAGCGATACGTGCCTGCTCAGGGTTTTGAACGTCCATGATGACGCCCCCCTTAAGCATCTGTGCCAAATTTTTATTTAAGTCATAACGATTTGTCATTGCAATCACCTCTCATGTTTTTATGTCCTTTATTTTACACAGGATAATTTTTTAAAAAAAGAGTCTTTTTCCCAAACTGTATGGGGACAATTATTCTTTAAATCATATCTATAGACGAAAAAATAAATAAATTAGGAAAACTATTTTATAGACTATAACTCTTATAAAAATAAGTATCTTTTTATAAGAGTATGGCGTTTTTGTATCCGTTTTCTATTGAGTTTATTAGAAAATAAGATTAAAATATAATTGTAAATTAATTTTTGGTATTCATGTTGTTTTAAATGTCACAACTTGAATTTACCAAGTCACCATACAAGGGGGAAGATTATGGAAAACAAAGTTCGTTTCAAACTTCATAAAGTTAAGAAACATTGGATTACAATCGCTGCTTCAAGTTTGGCTATCGTGGCTTCACTGATTGGCCTAGGGCAAGTCGGAGCCGATGAAGTTAAACCAGAAACGACTGCTGTTATCAGTCCTGAAAATGTCGTCTCTGACAGCAATCTTGAGACAAGTGCTAGCCTCATTACAAGAACCGAAGTAGCTCCAACGAGTACTGTTGTCGAGAATACTTCTAGTGAAGCAGTCTCTACTGACACTACATCTACTAATGTCGCTAGTCAGCCTACAGAAACGACTGCTACACAGCCTAGTAACGAGGCCGATAAAAAGGTTGAAACCGCTCAATCTAGTGAGACAACTATTGCTGATAGAAGTGCTGAACCTGTCACCGACAAGCAAAATACAAATGAAAATAAGTCAGAGATTACTGAGGTTAGTGAGCATCCATTATCAGGACAAGAAATCTCTATCACTCGAGGTAAATTCACATCCGACGATCAAGGCAATTGGTACTATACCAAGGACGGAAAAAATCTCACTGGATGGAATAATGTAGAAGATCGCGAATACTATTTCCAAGAAGATGGAAAACAGGTCAAAGGCCAATTTGTTGAGGTAAATGGAAAGAACTATTATTTAGATGACCATACTGGTATGCTCCTAGTCAATTGCTACCTCGATAAAGATGGAAAACATTATCAAATAGATGAGAATGGGGTTGTGACAGAGAGAACTAAACTGCCTACAAACATTACTGGTGGACATTTTGAAGCCAATGATAAGGGGGAATGGTCTTATATCACTGAACAAGGTGAAAAATTGACTGGTTTCCAATATGTGGACGGTGTTGAACTCTATTTTGACAAAGATGGGAAACAACTCAAAGGTCAAGAAATCACAGTTGATGGAAAAACCTATTACTTAGATCAAAACACCGGTGCCCTTCTCAAAAATTCTTACCGCAATTGGTCTGAAAAACAGATTATCTCACGGTATAAAACAAACTACATATACCATACTAGTTACTTCAACCGAGATGGCATACGTGCCACAGGTCTCGTTAAAACAGCAGCTGGTTTCATTCACTATTTTGATGAAAATGGCGAACTGCTTAAGAATGTTGCTGTTAATGTAGGGGGCACAACCTATGTCTTTGGAGAGAGAGGACGTCTAGCTCGAAAATCCTTTATTTGGGATAAGGTAGATTTCACCTTCCCTGAAAATGTTAATTTTTATTATGGTGATGAAAAGGGCCACGCTGTTAAGGGACTTCAAACCATTGATGGTTACCAACTTTACTTCGATAAAGACGGTCGTCAAGCAAAAGATAAAATCGTTCAGATTGATGGTAAAACCTATTACTTTGATAAAAACAATGGACGTATGGTTAAAAATCAATGGGCCTCAGTCAATGTTGGTGGAATTAGTCCTGCATCAAAGGACTACCGTTCATACTATCTCGGAAATGATGGCGCTGCTGTGACTGGTTGGCAAGATATTGATGGAAAACACTTGTACTTCACCGATACCGGTATCTATGCTTCTAATGGCATCTATTCAATCAATGGTAAAAACTATCTATTTGAAAAAGGACAATTAGTCAAAGATGCTTATGGCGTTGTTGATAAGCCAGGGGCTAAAGTGAGATTAAAATATACCTATCGAACTAATGCAGATGGAGAAGTCCTAACTGGTAAACAAATTATCGATGGAACAGAATATATCTTTGCTTCAGATGGTCAAGTCGTCGATGGTGTTGTACGTTATGACGGGAAACTTTATCTAGTCAAAGATAGTAAAATAGAAAAAAACTATTTTGGAGCCTTCTTTTCTAAAAACGAAATTTTGGGTGGAATTAATTTCACTGGAATCTATGGAACTGATGAAAACGGTGTCCTCCTAGAGGGCGTCCAACGAAGCTTAGATGGTCAACTGCACTACTTCCAACCTGAGGTAAAAAGTGTTGATAAACCTACATGGAAAGAAATCGATGGCAAGCGCTATCGTCTAACAAAATGGTATCTTCCTGAACACCACGCTGGTATGTACACCACTATTATCCTCACTAACGATACTTTGAAAGTCGATGACAAGACCTATACGATTGATAATGAGGGAGTTGCAACTGAGTTTACGGCCAAAAACCAATTTGTTCGTGATGACAATTGGAACTGGTACTACTACGATACTGATGGCAAGCTCCTAACTGGTCGTCAAACCATTGATGGTGTTCAACTCTACTTTGATAAAAATGGTAAGCAAGTCAAAGGTAGCCTAGTAGACATTGATGGTGATACTTACTACTTTGACAAGGATAGTGGGGTTATGTGGACCAATAGTAGTCTAACTCTCAATGGAATGACCTACGAAATTGATGACCAAGGACGTGTGACATCGTCACTTCGAAATACCTTTGTTCAAGATAAAGATGGTGACTGGACCTACCTCAAAGATAAAGGACAAGTAGCTACCGGATGGCAGACTATTGATGGTATTCAACTCTACTTTGATGGCACTGGGAAACAAATCAAAGGTGAGCGTATCCTTATAGATGGAAAATACTACTATTTCGATAAGAACAGTGGCGAACTCCTTCGTAATGCATTCCATTCCTTTAGTTCATATATTCACTACTTTGGCAATGATGGAGCACAAGTTTTCGGCTGGTACACAATAAACGGTCACCGTGTTTACTTTAAAGAAGACGGTCTACAAGCTAAAGATAATGTCCTTTTAATTGACGGAAATTATTATTATTTCAATCAAGATGGCCAACTTCTTGTTAATGGTTCCGCTAAATCATATAATAGTTTATATCTTGCAGATTCAGAAGGAAAATTATTATCCGGGTGGAGAGAAATTGACGGTAAGACCTATTACCTAGATCCAAGCGAAAAGCACTACTACTATAATAGAACAGCATCTATAGACGGTAAGACCTATCTTTTCGGTTCTTACGCGGAATTATTGCGTAATGACACTAATTACGCATATGCTTCAGACGAAAATGGAATCGTTCGAACAGGATTCTACCGCACTGATAAAGGCTACCTATGCTATCTTGAGCCAAGAGTAATTTCTGACTACCAACCAACTTGGAAGGAAATTGACGGTAAGCTCTATCACTTCGAAAAATCAACTTCATTAGAGAAACATCTTTACGGTTCTCCAATCACAACCAATGCAACCCTTGAAAAAGATGGCAAAACCTATGTCATTGATGAAAATGGTGTGGCAACTGAGAAAGTGAATTAATGGGGAAAGAAAAAAATTTCTTCCACTTTAAGAAAACTTTAGGAATCGCTTTGTATACTACAACCATCCTAAAACTTTTCTTTTTCATAATCTCCTAAATCTAGGGCTCAGGTCCTGGATTTTTTTGTGCAAACATCTACTTCTCTCAAACGTCTCTATTGCACTATTAATTTAAACTATGAGTATGTATGAGTTTTCTATTGAAGTTATTAGAAAATAGGATTAAAATATAATCGTAAATTAATTTTTGGTGTTCATGTTGTTTTAAATGTCACAGCATGAATTTACCAAGTCACCATACAAGGGGGAAAATTATGGAAAACAAAGTTCGTTTCAAACTTCATAAAGTTAAGAAACATTGGATCACAATCGCTGCCTCAAGTTTGGCTATCGGGGCTTCACTAATTGGACTAGGACAGGTCGGAGCTGATGAAGTCAAGCCTGAAACGACTGCCGTTACCAGTCCTGAAAATGTCGTCTCTGACAGCAATCTTGAGACAAGTGCTAGCCTCATTACAAGAACCGAAGTAGCTCCAGCAAGCACTACTGTTGAGAAAGCTTCTAGTGAAGCAGTATCTTCTGACACTGCATATACTAATGCGACTAGTCAGCCTACAGAAACGACTACTACACAGCCTGCTAACGAGACTGATAAAAAGGTTGAAGCCGCTCAATCTGGTGAGACAGCTACAACCGATAGAAGTGTTGAAACCTCATCTGAAACAAGCGATAACGTAACTACTTCACAGGAAACACCTTCACAAGGTGGCAGATTCACTTCTGATGAGCAAGGTAACTGGTATTACCTAGACAGCGAGGGCCACAAACTAACTGGCCCACAAACCATCGATAGCTTTAACCTCTACTTCCATAACAATGGCATCCAAGCAAAGGGTGAAAAGGTAACCATTGATGGCAAGGATTACTACTACGATAAAGATAATGGACGTAAAGTAACTGATACAAGTATTGAAGTAGACGGTAAAACCTATTTAGCAGATGCCGATGGTATCCTTACCGAAAAAACACAACTACCTACTCAGGTCGTGACGGGTGGTCATTTCCAATCTGACAACCAAAAAGATTGGTATTACTACACTGCCAACGGTGAAAAATTGACTGGTTGGCAAAATGTTGATGGTGTCATCCTTTATTTTGATAAAGATGGCAAACAAGTCAAAGGACAAGAACGAGAGATTGGTGGAAAATACTATCGATTCGATGAGAATGATGGCTCTCTATTAACGAATCAGTGGCATCACACTTCAATTTTCAATGGCTATAGGACAGAACCTCAATATACAACTTATACTAATTACTTAGGCGAAGATGGTGCTGCATTTATTGGATGGCATACCATTGACAGTAAACGTTATTATTTCAAACCTGATGGACTTTTGGCTAAAAATGATACTGTCACAATTGATGGGAAGATTTATCTTTTTGATTACCAAGGACAATTGGTCAAGAACAAATATGGCATTGTTGAAACTCCTTCAATGTTCCATGCAAACACTTCTACCTACCGTACCAATGCTAACGGCGAAGTCTTAACTGGTAAACAAATTATCGATGGAAAAGAATATATCTTTGCTTCAAAGGGTCAAGTTGTTGATGGTATCATAGGTTATGACAGCAAACTTTATCTAGTCACAGATAGTAAAATAGAAAAAAACTATTTTGGAGCCCTTTTTTCAAAAAAAACATTTTGGGGCGGGCCTAGTTTCTCTGGAATCTATGGAACTGATAAAAACGGTGTCCTCCTCGAGGGCATCCAACGAGGCTCTGATGGTCAACTGCACTACTTCCAACCTGAGGTAAAAAGTGTTGATAAGCCTACATGGAAAGAAATCGATGGCAAGCGCTATCGTCTAACAAAATCATATCGAACAGAAAGATATGCTGGTATGTACACCACTATTATCCTTACTAACGACACTTTGAAAGTCGATGATAAGACCTACACAATTGATAATGAGGGAGTTGTGACTGAATTTACGGCTAAAAACCAATTTGTTCGTGATGATTTCTGGAACTGGTACTACTACGACAAAGAGGGCAAACTCCTAACAGGCCGTCAAACCATTGATGGTGTTCAACTCTACTTTGATAAAAATGGTAAGCAAGTCAAAGGTAGCCTAGTAGAGATTGATGGTAAAACTTACTACTTTGACAAAGACAGTGGGGCTATGTGGACGAATACCACTCTCGAAAAAGACGGCAAGACTTATATCATCGATGAAAATGGTGTGGCTACTGAGAAAGTGAATTAAAAAGGAAAGACAAAATATTTCTACCACTTTAAGAAAACTTTAGGATTTAATTTATATACTATAACCATCCTAAAACTTTTCTTTTTCATAATCTCCTAAATTCAGGGCCTATGCCCTGGATTTTTTTGTTTTTTAAACTCTTGTGACTGCTAAAATTATGACATTTGCCATTCACTCTCTTTTTATGTAATCGTTTTCTTATTTTTATCTAAATTTCTTATTTTTTCTTGAAACTCTCTAAAATAGCGCTATAATAGAACTTAGGAAATGGAGGAAAAAGTATGAAAGTACATTCTAATTTTACTGGACAAAAGTCCAAAAAACGTCTGATCGCATTCTCATGTGCAACTGCCCTTGCAGGTTTTGCCCTCATAGCAAGACCTGCCTTCGCTGAGGAAGCTAAAGCTGAAAACTCATCAAACCTTGATGTGACTGCTGCTACCACTGCCAATGTGGAAACTACAGCAGACCTCGTAGAAACAAAGGTTGTTGAAGCTCCTCCTACTACTGAAAATGTAGCTAGCACTGAAAGTACCACAAATGTTTCAGAACAAGCTACAACTTCTGCTACAAGCTCTGAAACTGCAAGTGAAATGGCTTTAACAACTGCAAGCGAAAGCCAAGCACCTGCAAAATCGGCCACAGGCCAAACACGAGAAGCTGTAACTACAGACCGAGCTGCCAGTGAAACTGCTTCAGTACCTAATGAAACAAACGTCACTGGTGGTCAGTACTATAGTGATGACCAAGGCAACTGGTACTATAAAGATGCCAGCGGTAAAAACCTTACTGGAGACCAAACCATTGATGGTGTACGTGTCTCTTTCCGCGAAGATGGTAAACAAATTAAAGGGCCAGATTTCTATTGGTCTGGTGATCTACGTCGTTATTTCGATGATAATTCTGGTCAACTTCAAACCAATCGTTACCTAGAATACAAGGGCAATTGGTATTATTTAGATGCTACTGGACGACCACTAACAGGCGAACAAACTATCAATGGTCAAGAAGTTTATTTTAATAATGATGGTATTCAAATCAAAGGTGACTTTAGTGGAGAATCTTATAGTTATCCAGATCAAACCTTCTATTACGACCCTAACTCTGGTGCAAGGGTCCGAAAAGAAGGTCTAGTTCAGAATAAAAAAGGCCAAACTTTCTACATCAAGAACGATGGTTCTAAATTTACAGGAATACGTGAAATTGATGGTAACATCTACTATTTCAAAGCACGTGAAGCTGCCTCTCCTGTTGATACCGGCGTCCTACAAAAGGGAATCAGTATTTTACTAGAAGAAGGTCAAAATTCACCACGTTCTTACGGTTATGGTACTCCTATTAATATTACACGTCGCTATTATTTTGACTCAGTTACTGGTCAAGCCGTTAAAAACCGCTATGTCCAAGAAAATGATGGCTGGTACTACTATGGTGAAGATGGAAATGCTATTCGTCCTCAGAATGGTGAAGCCAATATAGATGGTCAAATCGTTTACCTCTATGCCAATGGTCGTCAGGCTAAAGGAGAGCTTGTTCTCGACAATGGTATTCTTCGCTACTATGATCCTAATTCTGGAGCACGCGTCACTAACACCACTCTAACAATTAATGGTATGACCTATCGATTTGATGAAAATGGTGTCGGTACGGATGCTCCTAACCCAAATGGTTATTATAGTGATGATAACGGAAACTGGTATTATAAAAACGCAAATGGAGACAACCTTACTGGAGCTCAAATTATCAATGGACAAAAAGTGTTCTTCCGTGACAACGGTCAACAGGTCAAAGGGGCTTATGGTAATTCTTACGGTGATTTATACGCATTCTACGATGTTAATTCAGGAAACCTTGTAACCAATCGTTATATTGACTTCATGGGTAATTGGTTTTATGTAGGTAAAGATGGTAAACCAGTCAAGGGACCTCGAAATATCGATGGACAAGATGTCTTCTTCAACTATCGAGGGGTACAAGCCAAAGGTGATTTTGGTCGAGATGGCGTATATATGCCTGAGTACTACTACGATAAAGATAATGGTCGCAAAGTAACCAAAGCTGGGTTTGTCAAAGATAACAGAGGCTTAACTTACTATCTTGACGAGAAAGGTGAAAAAGTCCTTGGACTTCATGAAATCAATGGTGACTTATATTACTTCCGTCAAGGAGGTGCCTATAAATACACCCAACTAGGTGACATGTGGCAAGACAGCATTAATTACATTGATGGTAAGATCTACTACTTCGATCAATTTGGTAAGGCTGCCAAAAACCGCTTTGTCTTTACGGAAGGAGCTTGGCACTATTTCTACGGCGATGGTACAGCAGCTACCGGTGCCGTTCAAATTAATGGGCAAAAACTTTACTTCGATACAAATCATGGTAGACAAGTTAAAGGCGCTTTTGCACCAGATGGTCACTACTACGATGAAAACTCTGGTGAACTCGTCACCAACCAAACACGTACTATCAAAGGTGTAACTTATCATTTTGATGAAAATGGTAATGCGACTAAAGTTTAAGGTATCCCTTACTTTAAGAAAACTTTAGGATCTCCTCTATATACTATAATCATCCTAAAACTTTTCTTTTTCATAATCTCCTAAAATCCAGGACTCAAGTCCTGGATTTTTTTAAACTCTTATGACTGCTAAAATTGTGACATTTCCATTCAGTCGCTTTTTCATGTAATCGTTTTCTTATTTTTGTCTAAATTTCTTATATTTTCTTGAAAGTCTCTAAAATAGCGCTATAATAGGACTTAGGAAATGGAGGAAAAAGTATGAAAGTACATTCTACTTTTACTGGATCTAAGCCCAAAAAACGTCTGATTGCATTCTCATGTGCAACTGCTCTTGCAGGTTTTACCCTCATCGCAAAGCCTGCCTTCGCTGAGGAAGCTAAAGCTGATAGCTCAACAAACCTTGATGTGACTGCTGCTACCACTGCCAATGTGGAAACTACCGCAGACCTTGTCGAAACAAAGGTTGTTGAAGCACCTGTTACTACTGAAAATGTGGCTAGCACAGAAAACACCACAAATGTCTCAGAACAAGCCACAACTTCTACAGCAAGCTCTGAAGTTGTCAGTGAAACCGCCTCAACAACTGCAAGTGAAAGTCAAGCTCCAACAGAATCAGCCACAGGCCAAACACGCGAAGCTGTATCTACAGACCGAGCTGCCAGTGAGACAGCTTCAGTTAACGAAACTTCGAACAGTGAAACTAATATCACAGGTGGTCAATACTATAGAGACGAATACGGCTATTGGCATTACAAAGATGCTAGCGGTAAAGACCTGACTGGACCACAAACTGTTGATGGCGTTAAGGTTTACTTCGATCAAGGTGGTGTTCAGGTTAAAGGGGAATTTACCTGGGACGGTCACTATTATGACAAAGATTCTGGTGCTCTTGTTACTAATAAATTCGTTGATAGTTACAGTAGCACCTATTACCTAGATGAAAATGGCAATAAAGTAATCGGACCCAAGGAAATTAATGGAGCGTGGTATTATTTTGATCAGTATGGAGAACAAGTTAAGGATAGATTTGCTTCTGATGGCCGTTATTACGACGAAAACGGTAAACAAGTTGATTTTGGGACAAACCGCTATTTCGAATTAAACGGGGAATGGTACTATGCTGGAAATGATGGTGCTATTTTAAAGGGACCACAAACCATCGATGGCGTTAAGGTTTACTTCGACCGAGGAGGTGTTCAAGTTAAAGGCTATTTTGTTAAAGATAGTACTGACAATAATGAACGCTATTATGATAAAGATTCTGGTGCTCTAGCTACTAACCAATATATCATTGCCTACAACCCCTACAGACATAGAAATGAACGTTATTATGTTAACGACCAAGGAATTCGGTTAACTGGGCCTCAAACAATTGACGGTAAACAAGTCTACTTCGATACCTACGAGGGAAGCCAGGTTTTCGACAATTTTGCTGACGATGGCTACTTTTACGATCAAGACGGTAATCGTGTCAACCTTGGTATCAATCGTTATGTTCAGGTCAAAGGCAACTGGTACTATGTCGGTGAGGATGGAAAAATCTTGAGAGGTGAGCAAACTATTGACGGCGCTCACGTTTATTTTGAATATGGAGGTAAACAGGTTAAAGGAGATTTTGACTATAATAATCAATTTCACGATAAAGACTCTGGAAATTTAGTTACTAATCGTTTCGTTACCGTTAATGACAAGACCTACTTCATTGGAGCAGATAGTAAGGCTATTAAAGGAGCGACCGTCATCGACAACATTGAATACTTCTTTGACGAAAAAACTGGCGCTCAGGTTAAGGGAAATTTCGCAAGTAACAAAAAATATTATAACAGTACTACTGGTGCTCTCGTAATCAATAGTTATGTCCAAGTCGACAAAGACTGGTACTACGTAGGCAATGACGGTAAACGGCTTAAAGGTTCTCAAACCATTAACAATGTTCCTGTATACTTTGACCCTTATGATGGTAAACAAGCCAAAGGTGTCTTTGGTAATGATGGCTACTTCTACGACAAAGATTCTGGTGCTAAAATAGACCTTGGTACCAATCGCTACGTTTACATCAACGATAACTGGTACTATCTTAATGGAGAAGGAAAAATCCTTAAAGGCGATCAAACCATCGACGGGGTACAGGTTCACTTTGATCCATATTATGGTAATCAAATTAAAGGAGAATTTACCGATAGTAATGGGCATGCGGTTAAAGCAAACTCCTATACTAGCCCAGTTAAGTACTATGATAAAAATTCTGGAGCTCTTGTAAAAGGTCAATACTTTAGCCATGATGGTAAATGGTACTATGCAGATGCAGAAGGTAATATCCTTAAAGGCTCACAAACCATCGATGGGGTACACGTTTACTTTGACTATAATGGTGTACAAGCTAAAGACGCAATCGCAGAAGGCTACTACTACGATAAAGACTCTGGTGCTCGTCACGAAGCCCCTCGTAAGCAATTTATAAAGGCTGGTGGTAAATTATACTATCTTGACGATGATAATAAGATAAGTTCTGGTTATAAAAAAATTGACGGTAAGGATTATTTTATTACAGGATATGGGGAAGTTTTAAGAGGAGAATTCGGACCTTACGGTTACGAACCATACTATGATAGTGAGACTGGGGCTGCTGTACGACAAAGAGGTTTTGTTAAATCTGGACGTAACTGGTACTACCTAGATGATGAAGGAAATAAAGTATTAGGACTTGCCAAAATAGATGGTAATCTCTACTATTTCAGTAATCCCGTCGCAACAAAATACCGAATGGGCGAACAAGTTAAAGGAGAGCTGGTGAAACCTTATAGTTTCTTCAACTATAACCGTTCACCCTATGACAATCCTGTCTACTACTTCGACGCTGAGACTGGGGCTGCTGTAACCAATCAATTCTTCAATTGGAAGGGCAATTGGTACTACTTCGGTAACGATGGAAAGGCTCTTATCTTTGATCAAGTCATCAATGGTCAACACCTCTACTTTGATTATCAAGGTAAGCAAATTAAAGGCAATTTCGTTACAGACTACAAGGGTACTCGTTATTACGATGAAAACTCTGGTGAGCTCGTAACCAACCAAACACGTACCATCAATGGTGTGACTTATCACTTTGATGAAAATGGACGTGCGAAACAATTGTAAAATAAGTCCGAAAATTGACTAAAATTATTCTTACTAGTCTTACAGATAAAAAAACAAACAAAAAGCCAAAATCAGCATTCTGATTTTGGCTTTTTGTTAGGTAAAGAATTTATTGGTCCTTTTTCAGTCTTTTTAGGTGTTTATAGAGACCGAAGGCACGATCCAGTTGCATGGATTCGATAGGACGTTTGCCCCTGATATAGAGATTTCCATTGGTCGCATTCATCAACCCTGTCTTAGCAATGGCATAACCAGTAATCATACCACTATAAAGGAATCTTTCTAGTTCCTTGACATCTAAAACTCGACTTGAAGGTTCAAGGGGACCATATTCTGCTTCATAGATATCCACAAGTCTTTTAAACTTATAGGCCGTTTTTATGGGCATATCTCCGATAGTTCCCTTTGAATAATAATGATAAAGATTCTGTGGGCTTAAGTCTGCAGAGGCTACCTCTTGACCGTTGGGCGAGTAGGGTTGGAGCTTAATGAAAGTATTGAGCTTACCAATATCGATGTGGTAGTCGCTAACATTTTCCTTAGGAATAGTGAAGTCATCCCTATCAATAATCTCCCTTCGTCTGATGGTAGCCAACAATTCATAAGGCTCAACTCTAAGTCTTTTTGAAAATTTTTCTAAAGTATCAAGCGAAACCGTTCCTCTTTGATTGATCAGGTTATAGTTGGTTTGAGCCATACCAGATGAGACTACAAAGACTGTCATGCGTTCTCTGACTTCCCCCTCATCCATATCTTCCGTGATTTCCAGCTTCTTGCGAATGTTGTGCCACAAGTTTTCGGTGACCTGTTCAGGATCTCTTGGAAACTCAAAAACCTCATGCTGATTGTCTCGAGCTAAGAGCTTCCCAAGTGTAATGTTTTTCCCAGTCACCTTGGCCAGACCGTTAGTAATGGTCACAATCTTTGGAATATTTCCCTTAGGCTTGTTCATAAAGAGCATCCGAAGGCTTCCTGACGGAATCCCCGTGGCTTCTGAGAGCTCTCTGTAACTCTTTTTGTCTTTCCAAAATTCCCCCATACGAGCTTTTTCTGCATTTTCCCAGAAAAGCTCCTTAAGGGGTTTGGGGGCATTCGGCTCATCCGAAAATAGTCGTTTTGACATCATTGTCTCCCTCTAAAATTGCTGTTTAAAAATTAGTCCAAACCTATTATCTCATATTTTTAATAAAAATCAAATCATTTCCTAATCAATAATCATTACAATCAGCTAGTCGTTTAGAGTTTTTCTTGGGTTAATTGAGCACAAAAATTCCCCTCGTACTTAAACGAAGGGAGTTGTTTGACTAATAATTCCAGTTTACCAAGAGATAAATTAAGCTCGAGCCAAACATATCTGCTAAGGCATGAACGAGGAAAAATGGAAGCAAGTTTTTAACCTTGTATTTATAAAGGAAATAATAGAGGAGACCAAAGGCCACACCGATAACCAGAGCCCATAGCATGCCCTGATAGGTATGGAAGGACACACGAACAATGGTTGAAAAGAGTAAGACCAACCACTTATACTTGTCCTTAACCGAGGTCAAGAGTCCTAGGAAGAAAAATTCCTCGTAGAAACCGTTGAGCAACCCATAAGCAATCGCCATAGGTGACAAAGCCATAAACTTATCAATCACAGCCATAGGGCTAATAAAGGCTAGAACTTGAGGACTAAAATAATTATATTGTCCTGACAAAGTACTTACAATATCAGCAAATAAGCCCATGATAGCGAAAATAAAGGGTACCCAAAAGAGAACAGACCACTTTAGACGTATAGGTAATTGTTTAAAGTCAAAATGGCGTATCCACAGATAAATAATCGCTAAAGCTAGGAGAATAATCTGCAAGGTGAAATTGCTAGAGTAAGCTGCTCCTTCACTGGCTGTATTCGTTGATGTCTCACTGATTGCTGTAGAAAGGCTTGGAGACAAACTGGCCAAATACATCTGTGTCGAACGAACAATAAACTGACCGAACATAATCAGCGTAACAATACTGATATCAAACCATCTCAGTTCCTTGAGCGGCTGCTCAGGATGAATTTTCTTAAGTAAAGACATGGTCCTTCCCTTCTTTCTAGTATCTTCATCGAAGACTGCTTCATTTTTTAAGGTTATTATAAGTCATAAACCTTAAAGTAACACTAAAATTTGCAGTAAGATTAGTATTTCATTTAAGGAAAGAAAAAGCAAGGGAAAGCATGTTTCCTTTGCTTTAAACATGTTATTAATCGTTCTTTTTGACAACGCTAACTAAGACAAGGAGTTGGAAAATGGATAGAGCAAATAAGACCATAAAGCCATTTCGACTACCTTGAGCCGTTGCTTGTGCAAAGTCAACCTTGTGATTAGCTTGACTCATAGCAACAATTAGAGATGCTAGGGTTGTTCCCACTGCTCCTGCAAATTGTTGGAGCGTGTTAAAGATGGCATTGGCATCAGCACGTTGATCTAGCGACAGTTGTTTCTGTCCATTGGTCATGACATTACCAAAGGAAACGCCAAGCCCCGTCATGAAAATCATGTAAAAGACGAGGATCAACGTATTGGAAAGAGAGAGACCAAACAAGCTAAATAACAACTGAGCGAGTACGATAAGGGTAGCCCCAATAAGAATCGGTTTACGTGCTCCCATCTTATCTAAAATGATACCTGAGAATGGAGCGAATCCTGCACCGATAATAGCACCTGGAAGCAACATTAAAGCTGCAGAAGTTGTATTCGAGTGGTTAACCAATTGCACATAGTTTGGCAAGAGAAAACTCATCGCAAGGGATCCCAATTGGAAAGAGAAGAAAGCGATGATATGACCTGTCAGTTTACGATTTTTCAAAATGGAGAGATTGATAATAGGCTTGTCCAATGTTGTTGAACGCCAAATCAAAAGGACAAGACCTAAGATACCAATCAAAAGCCAACCAAGAACTGAGAAACTAACGAAAGCATGGTCAGCAACCCCATGAAGACCTAAAATCAAACCCAAGAAAAGAAAGATAGTAGCTAGTAGACTGAGGAAATCTAAAGATTCACGTTGCACCTCACTCTTTTGCTCAATTGAGCGAATCCCTGCAATCAGTGAAGCCAAGAGAATAGGAAACTGGACGAGGAAGATAGAACGCCAACCAAAGTGCGCTGTCAAGAGACCACCAACAGTTGGCCCAATGGCTGGAGCAACGGCTGTAATTAGTGTCCCAACTCCCATCATGAGACCAATCTTACGACTTGGTACCTGCTCCAAAATGATGTTAAACATGAGAGGTAGGGCAAAACCAACACCCATCCCTTGAACCAATCGTCCCAAAACAACAAAGCCGAAACTAGGGGCTATAAAGTCGATGAGAACACCTAAAATAGACAATAGGTTGGCGACCAGAAAGATGGTTTTCATCTTAAACGAGCGCTTGAGATAGGCAGATAGGGGAACCACACAAGCGACCACTAGGAGATAAATGGTTGTAACCCACTGTACGGTTGACGTATTGACTGAGAATGCCTTCATCAATACAGGAAAGGTAATGTTCATAGCTGTTTCACCAGCTACTCCACAAAATGAAAGGATTCCTGTCGCAAAGATGGCACACAGGACCTTGGTGGAGATTTTTTCTTCTGACATAAGTATTTATTCCTCCTAGATAAACTTAAATATTGCGGTAGTGTTGTAAGATTTTGAGAAAGACTTCTCTCTCTTTAGCTGAAAACTGCTGGGCAAACTCTTCTTCCTCTTTTCGAAGATAAGATTGACAGGCAGAAGCGATATTAAGGGCTTTATCCGTTAAAACGACCGCCTTTTGCCTAGCATCTTTTGAAGATGTGTGGCGTTCAATTAAGCCTTTCTTCTCCATTCGCTGTAAGAGCACTGTCGTTGTCGAACGCTGAATCTCAAATTCGTGCTCAATGTCCCGTTGAAAGACTTCTTGATCCGCATGATTGGTTATAAAATCAATGACAGCCATCTGATTTCCAGTCAAATCATATTGCCTAGCAAACTGGTCAAAATGACGCATCATACTGTTATTGGCTTGTTTTAACAAGCGTCCAAAATGGTCCAAAAAAATGACTCCTTAACTATATTGTTAGCTAACTAGCAGTATAGAAGAATTATTAGCTCAAGTCAATAGATTCTTTCAAAAAATAGAAAACTCAAGGACCTCGAATCCTTGAGTTGCTATATTTAGTCTTTCTTTACAGGAATTTCCTTAATCACACGCGCCGGATTCCCACCTAGAACCACATTGTCACCGAAGGACTTGGTCACAACGGCTCCTGCTCCAGCAACTACATTATCCCCTAAGGTCACTCCTGGGAGGATAGTCACGCCTCCACCGGCCCAGAAATTATCACCGATCGTAATTGGAGCACCATATTCAATGCCTGAATTACGCTCGGTTGGATCAAGCGGATGCAAGGGCGTCAAAAACTGACAATTAGGGCCAATCATGGCATTGTCACCAATCGTGATAGGACAGATATCCAGCATGGTCAAATTCCAGTTAGAGTAAAAATTTTCACCGATATGGATATTAACACCGTAATCCGTAACGAACTGAGGATTCATGGCAACATTTTCACCAGTCGAACCAAACCAAGATTTGACAATCTCTGCCCTTTTGAGACGGTCAGGCTCAGCATTGAAGGCCCATTGTTTTTCTCTTGAGCTGGCTGCTAGGGCACGTAACTTAGGATCGCTAGGTTTATAAAAGTCACCTGCAATCATCTTTTCATATTCAGTTGACATGGCATACTCCTTTTATGATTGTTTTCCTATATTGTAGTATAGAAGTGATGTTACCACAAGTGAGACTCCCATACAAAAGTATGTAAAGTCTTTATTCTACTTAATTATATATCGATGGTCTCACCAACAGCTAAAACCCTATAACCTGCTGATTCAACTTCTTTTTTAGTTGTCTTGTAATGACTATAATCATCAATATGAATGGGATAAATCCTTTTAGGTTGAAGGAGATTATTCATTCGGTTTAACATTTTTAAGTCCATGGTAAATGGGCCACCAAATGAACCTGATTTTACAGCACCTAAATTAGCAAAAATAGCATCTATTTTTTTAGGGACATTTTGGGTTAAGTCTGGGTACAAAACAGTATCACCGGTAAAATAAATAACTTTAGTTTCTGACGAACTGGTGATTGTTAGTTGATAGCCATTTACCTTACCAACTATCTTTCGCATGATGTAATTACTGGCATGATAAGCCGGTAATGCTTTTATGGTGATACAATAGTCAGCGACTTGAAATGCTTGTCCTTCTCCCCATCTTAAAACACTATTATTTAAACATGGCACCCCATCTAAAATTTTCCTATTAGGAGAAATGACCATCTTCTCTTTCAGATAATCTTTCCCTACATCATCCAAATGATCTTGATGCCCATGAGTAATTAGCCATACATCAACTTTGCTAAGAAGAGACTCATCCTTATAAACATCAGTTTGTTTCTCGGAGACAAATCCTTTAAACTGAACTAAAGTTCCCTTAGGAGATAAGTCAGGATCAATTCCAATATGAAATTGATTATCAATGGAAATGACGCCACATGCAACGCCACAATAAGTAAACGAAATAGACATAGTACCTCTTTTTTAAAATAAGCGACAAGTTGAAAAACTAGTCATTAACAACAATGGAATGAGCATTTTAGTACATAGCTCCTGTAACTAGATTATAGTTTTTATCATCACTTTTATCAATAGCAGCGTATGTTCGACACCTTCTTTTACGTTTAAAATACTTAGTTTCCACAGACCTCGGTTAGGTAATCCACAAAAAAATCCCAAGTGCACAACGCAACTTGAGATTTTCTTTCTGTCTGGGCATGCCTGAGTCATTCAGGGCTTTATATTATTTGTCCTTTTGATCTTTGTGATCTTTTTTATTTTTCTTTTTACGTCCGTTGCGGCCAAGTCCTAGACCTGTTACCGATACGGTGAAGCCAGCGATATTGATGGTTTCTTCAATCTTACCTTTACTTGCTTCTTCCTCATTTGAGAGATTAATTGGCATCTTGTGTTTAGAGCCTTTACCCTCAGCTTGACTTGAAACAGGTGCTTCAAAGTCATCGCCTGGTCCATAAGTAACTGGTCCATCATGAGATTCCACTTGCTCTTCGACTTGGTCGAGAACTTCTAGGTCTTGGATTTCTTCAACAACGATATCGTCTGCCTTGTCTTTCTTAGGTTTACCATTGATATCGCCTGTTAATGGGATATAAACAACGGTTTCCTCAAGGTTACGTTGACCTACTGTCTTACCTTCAACCTTGTCCTTATCAGCACTGTAGCCTTCTACTTCAGGGGTGATAACTGTTTCAAACTGACCTTTATTTGAAGTCCAGTAGCTTGAACCAAGCTCTTCACCTGTAACCTTATCAATAGTCAAACTACGTGTCCATTGAGCAGTTTGGATGTTATTGGCAGGAAGTTCTGCTTGTCCATCGCTAGATGTGTAGAGAACTGTGAAGGTTACGTCTTTGATGTAGCTTTCGCGTTCTGGCCATTTGGCACCATCAGGATTTGCTAGGTTGATTGGTGTACCAGCTTCTTGGATGTTATCTGGACCTACTTGAACGGTACCATGACGAAGGGTAACCATGAAGTTTTGGTCAACATGTGAATCGCCATCAAAGATTACACCGTTTGTGAAGCCATCAGCAAGGAGGGTATAACCACGGTCGCTATAGTACTTGATACGTTCGATTGTTGAGTATTCAATCACTTCGCCTGATTTACCAAGCAAGTCGACCACTTCAAGTTTCTTACGAGTTGTACCATCAACATAAGTAACTGTAGCTTTCTGAGCATCCTTGAGGTAAGTAACCACTTCCATGATTTCAGGTGTTTCTACAGAAACCTCTGTCATTTCAGCGACTTCCATACGGTCTGGTGTGAATCCGACAACCTCTGGTGAAGGAACTGCTGAGAAGCCTGCTTGAGTACTTGACCATGCTTCATAATTGATAGCGCCTGTCACAAGGTTAACATTTGCCAAACGTTTGAAATCAAGAACTTCAACGTAGTCGTCGCTAGCCAAGCCGCCTTCTTCGAAGACATACTGGATAGTACGTGTCACATCGGCACGGTTTTCAAGCATCTCTACGCTATTTGGCCAAACTGGGCTATTCACATCATTTGGATCTACGACTTCACCTGCAACTGGTGCTGGCATATCTGGGTCGATAAGAACCAAACGTTCACGAAGAACCACTTCGAAGACTTGGTCAAAGTCAGAGTCACCATTGTAAGTGTGGTCAAAGGCTTCTGCATAACCATCGTTGACAAGTTCATAACCTTGTTTGAGCAAGTTTGCGATTTGTTCATCAGTAGAGTAGTCAATCTTCTCACCTGAGCTTCCGACAACAACATCACGAGTCAATTCTGACTTATCAAGCTCATTCATGTAAAGGATAATAGCTTTTTGCTCATCCTTGGCATAAACCACGTTGGTATCTTGACCTGGGTGTTCTGGAGTAATAAAGGCCTTTTCAGAAATGTAACCAAGAACATCTGGAACGACTGTTTCCATAGCCATGGTTGGATCTTCAGGATCGTTGTTGTAGCTTGGAGTAGGTGCATTTTCGATTGGTGTACCATACTCATCTACTGGAATAATCTTACCAAGCTCTGTGTAAGTTACAGTATCTTCCACTTCTGGAAGGTCTGGTCGAACTTCAAGTCCACCAGCTTGACGTTTATCTGCATAGAAGCCTTCAACTACTGGAACTTCTACAACATCATAAGTGAAGCTGTCTTGATCCCAAGTGCTTGTTTGTTCCACTTGGTTAAACTTACCGTGGAAGCTGAAGCTATCTTGAATGTTGATAACTGGATCTTTGTAGCCTGCACCTTGGAAGGTAACCGTTTGTTTCGTATCTTGCGTGATATCATCCAAGATTGGTTCGTAAACCAAGGTTTGGTCCATGCTGAGGTCAATTGGCAATACCAATTCACTTTCAGCTTGGTAGCCAGCAACTTGTGGTGCTGGTGTTTCAATAACTTGCGTAGCATCTTGAGGATCATTAGCATAATGAACTGGCTCTGCATCCGCTATTGGATTACCAAAGGTATCAACAGGGATAATCTTACCGAGTTCTTTATAGACAACACTGTCTGTGGCTTCTGGTTTATCAGGTGTAACAACCTGCATACCAGCCACAGCCTTGTCCGCATAGTAACCTTCGATAACTGGGACATTAACCTTAGCAAAGGTATGGCTGTCTTGATCCCAAGTGTAAGTGTCTTCTGCTTGGTTGTATTTACCAGTGAAGGTAAAGTCAGACTGAATATTAACAGACGGTGTTGCTTCGCCAGCTCCTTTGAAGAAGACCGTTTGCAAGGTTGGTTGCGTTACATCTTCAAGGATTGGAGCGTACTCAACAAGAATATCGTCTGTCAAGCTCTCAGGCATGACACTTTGTTGCATTGGACGGTAACCCGGAATGTGAGGAACAAGTGTCTCACTAACCTTAGTTGGGTTATTGGCATCGTTGTTGAAGTTTGGCGTTGGAACGTTTGGAATCAAGCGTCCATTAGCATCAATAGGAATGATCTTACCAAGTGGAACGTAGGTAATGGTTTCTTCGATGTTATCTTCAGTAACCTCTCTACCTTTAACTTCTACTCTATCTGCAAAATAGCCTAAAACAACTGGTGCATAGATGTCATAATACTTGGTCTTATTTGGTGACCATTCTGTCTCATCAACAAGTTCACCTGTAACCTTGTCAAAGGTAAGGGTACGCACCCAATAAGCCTTTTGCACATCGGCATCCGGCAAATCCGCATTGCCATCGGTACTCTTGTAAAAGACTGTGAAGCTTACTTCTTTCTCGTAAGCATACTTAGATGGCCACTTAGGTCCATCTGGATTATTAGGATTGATTGGAGTATCTGGGACTTGTTCATGGTCAGGCCCTATCTTGGCAACATCGTGTTGCAAGAGGACAAACCACTCTTGATCATCAATATCCTTGTCATCAAAAATGGCATCTTTAGGGAATTCGTCCTGAATCAAGTCATATCCCATGTCCTTGAAAGTCTTGATACGTGTTGCTGTTCCGTATTCAATCGCTTCACCCAATTCACCGGTCAACTGGTCACTAACCAAGTAAGCTCCGGTAGTTTCATCAATATAAGTGATGCTGGCTTTCTTGAAAATTTTACGATACACAACCGGAGTATCCCCTCCTGGTTTGTTCGGTACTACACTTTTAATATCTGTCATATAATCTTGAACAGCTGGTGCTGCTGTCTCACCCGCCTTTCGTGGATCTTTTTTATTATTGTTATACTGCTTAGTCAAAGCACCTGGAATATATTCCCCATCTTCTGTCACAGGGATAATGCGTCCCAATTTCCTATAGGTCACATGTTCCGTTACCGTTGGCACATAGGGTGTGACAACGTTAAAACCCGCTTCCTTTTGGTCAGCGAAATAGCCCTGGACAACTGGTACCGGTATCTTAGGATAGGTATAACTGTCCTTGTCCCATTCGATTAAACCAGTCTTCCTATCTCTAGTTCCCGTAAAGACATGTTTTTCCATGACTTCAGAATCTGGAGTTTGCGAATCCGCTCCTTGAAAAATAATCTCTTGCTTAGATGGGATCCTCACGGTTTCCGATTGAGCATGATTATCAAAGAGAGCTTCATCAGCTCTAGCAAAATCTAATGGAGAGGGGGCACGGTGGTCAGAGTGACGTTTTGGTCTAGTCAATAATTTAGAAAGATCTATAGTATCAACTAAATCAGTATTCCCTGATCCGTGTGCGACATGCTCTTCGGCAGTTCTTGCTGCTGCTTCAGTCGCATCTTCCCTATAGGCTCTCAAAAATACTCCCCCTTTCTTCTTTTTATGAGAAATAAAATCCTATACTTGCCAAGTTCTCATGGAAATCTTTTCTATTAAGATTTCATTTTCCCTCAGAGAAGCTAACAAGCTTTTATCAAAAAAATTAAATTTTTTGATATCTCTTATATATACTATAATACGAGAATCGAATTTTTACAAGTAAGGTGTAAGAACTTTAATCATTTTAACCCCCAAGTGAAAAAATAGCGTTTTAATGTGTAATATCTATCAAATGTTTTATGAAAGTGACATCAAAATGAGATTACACCGATATGATAAATGACGAATCTTTAATGGAGTTTTTTCTACCTAAAGACACTCTCTTAAGAAATACACTATAAACTATCACAACTACTTCCCATCTTTGAAAGGCTAGAACCTTACCTTAGTTTATAAGGAAGGAACCTAAGAGAATGGCACAGAAAAAGTCTGTGCCTGGCCCTCAACTATGAAATGCTAAGAGTTAACTAGCATTGCTTTTAGTATAGAATGACTTTGATGCTTCATCAATAGATTGGAACCATTTAATGAGACTCCCTAGTTTCTCAACTTTCTCGTATTAAGTTGTAAATAATTAATAACTTTTTTTGCATGGTGACTTATTCAAGGGATTGCAGATGTAACGACCACTGTCAGACTATTATAACTAACTCAAAATAGTTTTAAAATCACTAGTTTCAGTCATCACCAAATCCTTAACGAAATCCAAACATGCCATAAAAACCGAGACTACTGTCTCGGTTCATACAGTTTAGAAACGATTAAATTTGACCTCGGCCTTCACCGTCAAAGTAAACCCACCATCCTGGACTCACTTCAACCCAACGGTTGACAGCCATTTCACCTGAATTTGGATCAAAGTAACGAACAACACCGTTCACGCGAACCAAATGACCTTTGATTTGTTTACCATTGTTATCAAAGAGGAGGTTTTGACCATTGATATTAACCATGCCTTTGACAGCATTACCATTACCATCGAAGTAATACCAGCTACCATCAATTTCGTGGAATCGATTACGGTAAAGCTCACCTGAGTTTACATCATAGTAACGAAGGTTGCCATCTACGTTTGCCAAAGCACCTTTGACCTGACGGCCATTTTGATCAAAGTAGAGGTCTTGACCATTGATGTTTTGTGAACCTTTTACAGCCGTACCATCATTATTGAAGTAAGCCCAAACACCTGGTTCGATTTCTGCGAATCGGTTACGAGCCATCTCACCTGAGTTAGCATCATAGTAACGGATAGCACCATTCTCGTTAACAGTACGCCCTTTAACTTGGACACCATTGTTGTCGAAGAAGAGTTCTTGACCATTGATGTTTTGGTGACCTGTCACACGTTTACCATTACCATCATAGTATGCCCAAACGTTATTACCAATTTGTACGAATTGGTTACGGCCTGATGTATTGTTATTGTTATCTGGTTTTGGATCTTGTTTACCATTTGCACTCAAGACACCGTTTTGGTCGTAGTAGAATACTTGACCTCTACGGTTTTGACGATAACCATCACGCAATTGCACACCATTAGCGAGGAAGAAATATTGTTTACCATCGATAGTCTTTTCTCCGACTGCCATGCGACCTGAGTTATCAAAGTAGTAAACATTTCCGTCGTTATCTTTGATGAAGGCATTCTTAGCATATTGGCCATTGTTATAACGGTATCTTACAGAGAAGAGACGTTTTTCAAACTTACCACTGCCGTCACCATTTTGATTATCTCCATTTGTTGATTGGTTGCTTCCTACTACTTTTGGAAGGCTAACCTTACCGCCATTTGTACCGTAGTAACCGTTGAGGCCATTCTTAAGTACGTACTCTGAGCCACGGTCAAGAATGTTAGTACCATTCATGTATTTAGCAGACCACTGTGTAATCTTCTCGTCAGTAGTCATACGTTTACCAGTAGAGATTTGAACACGGTCAAAGATTTGTGGGTAGAGACGTTTCAATTCATCAAGGAAGGCACCACCATATTTACCTTGGTAGTCATTACCAAAGGTACGTGTTTTAGCAGCGTAGAGGCTATGATCGATGATTGCACCATCTTTAGTTTCACCATAGTTATTAACACGAGTTGCAGTAACCACTTCGTCACCTGGAAGGTTGTAGATTTGGTCTGGAACCCAGTCAGCAATCGCTGAGATACCTACAGCGTGGAGTGATTTAAGAGCTGCTTTCAAGTCAGCCAATGAACCGTACTTATTGTCCTTACTCATACCAATATCATAACGGTCTGTAAAGGCATAACCATTTTGGATTACTGAGTCAAGGAAGCTACCGTCATCACTTGAAACGTACTGTGGTGCAAATTCGAATGATGTGATACCCCATGATTTGAAGAGGTTTGCATTTTCAGCAATCTTCTTATTAGTGTATTGTGATGGATTTTGAACGAAGTCTTGGAAGTTAGAGAAACCTTCGTAGATAACTTGTGAATCAAGGGCAGCATTTGATTCGTAAACCAAACCACTGCTGTTCTTTTCTTTACTTGGTGCTACACGCACGTCTTGATTTTCAGAAGCACCTACTGGTACCCAAACGGCAAGGTAACCATCAACTTGAGGGTTACGGATACCACGAATTTCATTTGCACTAAATGTCAAATTACCGTTGCCATCAGTGTATTTAACAATACCGTTAGCATCGCTGTCATTCAAGTAAGTAGCCACACCATCGTTTGTTGTCAAAAGCAATGGACGATAAGCTTGGTTACGGTGAGCCGCACCCATGTTAATTGTCAAGTTGCTTGTCAAACGAAGGGCAGGTTGGTTTGAAACGATAACTGCCATACCTTGGTTACGTGTCTCTGCCGTACCAGTATCAGAAGCACTGTTAGCCCCTGTACCATAACGTACAGATGTCAAGACACCTGCAGCATCCCAACCATTAGTATTACCATAACCGATGTAGTTAACCTTCATATCTTGACCACCGGCTGCATAGCGGATACGGCCTTTCAAGAGGGTTTCGATAGCATCATAATATGGTGATTTTTGAGCCATATATTGACCATCATCTGTGTACATGTCTCCATAGTAAACACGTGGCACAGTGTCCTTATGCGTAAGCATCAAGGCATATGCTGATGGGATGTTATATTGTGTGTATTGCTTGTTAGCACTACGCATGTCTTTGTTGTAGATTTCAAAGGCTTTCTTCATTTCATCAAGCGTGAAGGTATTCCCTGTTGATTGAGGGTTGATTTCATTTTTGATGATTTGACCAATGATTGATTGTACCTCTGAATCGTGAGCACGAACAAAGGCGTAGTTAGCCATGCGTTTAGAGTTTTTACCACTTTCAGAACGGTCATTCAAACTATTTGAAATGAGTGGTTCAACCCCTGAGCGGTTACCAATTGGACGCAAGAGTGAATATACCAATGCTAAGTGCATAGGGTCATCCATTGGCAATTGGGCACCTTTAGTGTCTTCATTGTAATAGGCATCGTTGTGAGACCATGCTTCCAAGATAGACAAGTGTTTAATGGCTTGATCTTGACTTTGATCAGCACCATATTTAGCTTTGAAATAATCTGAAGCAATTTGGAGAAGGTCAGCATTGACATTATCCACGGCATCGACACGAACACCATCGAAGTTTTCATCTTCAGAACCACCAGTAATAGTACCGATGTTCATGATGTAGTGGAGCCAGTTCAACTGCTCAGCCTGAACCGCTGGATTTGAGTTGTCAATATCATTTGCCAACAAGAACTCGAAACCACCGTTACTTGTATCCTTAGTATACTTAGGATTGTGTTTACCTGTTTGACTAGTTGGTGTGCGGTTCAAAAGACGATAATCTGAGTTAGCATGGCTTGTACGACTATCGTTGTTATAGAGAAGGGCACCACCTTGCAAGTGGTCATTATTATCAAGGTTTTCAGAAGTTGAATTCCAACCTGGTTGGGTCTTCACGAAATTTTTGATAGTTGTACGCAACCAGTCAGTGTTACCTTCACGCGCAATACGTTCTTCAATACGCTTTTGAACTTCAAGTGCTGCTTGGTCCATTTGGGTTTGTGAGCTGAATGACGTATAGGTCTGATTGGTACCGAGACCTTGCTCCTTCATGTAGTTGAGGTAGCTCGCTTGGATAGCCTTGCTTGGCCACCAAACTGTAAGCAATGGACGTTTGTCATTTTCAGTTGAGGCAGTCCACTCTTTACCATCTTTCAAGATTTCTTTTGGACGGTACCATGTGTTGGCAGTGAAGTAACCATCAACAAGTTCGATATCTTTATCAGTTGTACCGTAAAAGGCATTTTTATCACCATTTACAGTAACGTTTGTGTTTGTGCTGTCAGCTGATGAACCTGTTCCACCGTTCTTATCGAAACGGTATTCTTTTTGGTTAGACAATTCACCAGTTTCAGCGTTAAAGTATTGGCTTCCACCGATACGTTCAAGAACATAGTTCTTACGAATAGTGCCATCATCTTCAACGTAGTATTGTTTTCCATTAATAGTTTTGATGTGGCTTGGACCATCAGTTACGACATTATTAGTTGCTGGAAGGTCGTTATTTACTACTGTGACAGTATTGTTGGCATTATTTGTATTGCCGTTAACTGGGGTAGCACGACGGCCTCCTGTAGGACCACGGCGAGCACCAGTCGCACGACGTTCAGTTGTCGCTGCGCGATCAGTAACTGTTGTTGTGTCAGTTGTAGTATTGTTATTTGTTGTATCAACAGCTGTATCATTGGTTGCTGTTGTATCGTTTGTAGTTGCCGCACGATCAGTACCGACTGGCGCTACCGTATCAACAGCATTCGCTGCAACTGTATTTGTTGTATCAGTTGTCAAATCGAAAGTTGCTGTTGGAGTTGCTTGGTCAGTTGCGACATCGTTTGTCGCTGCAACTGCTGTAGTTGGATCCTGAGCAGCCGTTGTATCGTTAGATACAGTACCCGTATCAACAGTAATATCGGGGATGGCTACAGTAGCATCCGTATGTTCGTCTGCCTGAACGACACCGTCGTTAGTTCCTAAAGAAACCGCTGAGACTGCACCGAGAGACAAACCTGTCACTGCGATGGTTACCCATTGTTTCTTAACTTTGTGCATTTTATAATGTACTTTTTTGTCCATAATAAAAAGACTCCTTTTTCCCATTTATAGCTTCATTCTAAATCATTGAAAGCTTTTTTTCAATAAGATTCGATAAATTTTCATATTTTTTAGAAAAGTCCTTTTGTTGTTTTAATAATATTAGTTTTTGATGAGTATTTAGAAATATAAAATATTCATTTTTTATCGTTGAGGGAAAGAGAATTGGGAAACTATAGCTATTTAGAATTATTCTTGATAAGCTTTTTTGCTTTTAACCTTAATCCAAGAGAATCTAATGGAAAAAGACCAGATTCTTAAGACTTCTCCTCTTGAAACACTTAAAAACACTAACTTAAGCAATATATCAGGCTGTAGAGATGATGTCTTTTTTAGGATAATTTCTCATACTGAAAATAAATTCTAACTATCTAAGCCATTCACTACTTACTGAGCTGTAAGAGGAAGTTATAGATTATCTCATGCGTCAGGAAGAGGTTGAAAATATTACCCTCAAGGCTATTGCCAATGAACTCTTTATTTCTTCTTCTACTGTTATCCGTGCTTGCAAGAAACTAGGTTACCAGACCTATAATGAACTACGGTATGACCTGCGTTTATCAAAAGAACTTAAGAAGAATCAAGCCAAATTAGAACATAACTCCTTTGAACAACTCAAAGAACAACTCCACGTCGAGTTCGAACATACCTTATCCATCCTCTCAGAGCAAGATTTCCAAAGCTTTGCAGATAAGATTCTTGAGGCTAGACGTATTTTCTGTATCGGCGTGGGATCTAGTTACATGCCTATGACCGACTTCAACCGCAAATTGAAACTGATCAACATTTGGACCAACGATTATTTTGAACAATTCAGTATTGAACGTATTAAAGTTATTGTGACACCTCAGGACGTCATTATCGTCTTCTCACTCGGTGGAAAAAGCAAGGATGTCAATAACAGTATCTTACAAGCCAAAAGACATGGGGCAACTGTCTTAACTATTACTACTTTAGGCAATCACCTACTTTCTAAAATCAGTGATCACATGATTTTTGTCTATGATGCCCCAAAAAACGTGAAAATCTGCGTTCGCATTAGATGTTCAATTTGGTTGGAAACTTGTTATTTGAAGTCATTCTAACAGAGCAACAACGTCGCTCATCCAGGTAAAATGTAATACTAAATTAGGAGGTCAGTTAAAGCTGACCTCCTTTTTATTGTTGCTGTTTGTTTTTGAAACTTTCACAACATCTCCAAATCAAAAAACACCTCCTAGCTAGACTGCATATCTAACATGAAGGTGTTTTTTACTGTGCTTATCTGAGCATTGTAAAGACTATTACAATCCTAAAATACTAATAATCTTCGTCCTCTTCTTCATCTTTCTTCCGTTTGGCAAGAAAGGCAAGACCAGTTGCCGTCGCTAAGGCACCGAAGAGTGTAGCTAACGACGATTCAGTTTCTCCAGTCTTCGGAAGTTGTTTGGCTTCAGTATGATCCTTAGGAGACATACTTTCAGAGCTTGAAGCACTAGCTACAGACGTAGGTGATGAATCACTAGCACTGATTGACACACTTTGAGATGCAGAGATACTTGCACTCGTTGAGGCACTCTGTGACGCTGATGTACTTGCGGATTCTGATGCACTTGTTGATGCACTTTGTGATGCACTTGTACTTGCCGATTCACTAGCGCTGGATGAGGCACTCTGTGACGCACTGATACTTGCTGAAGTTGAAGCACTTACTGATAGAGAAATCGAGGCCGATACTGACACACTAATCGAATCAGAAACAATAACACTATTAATATCAACACTGTCAAGGGAGTGGATCGCAGGTTCTCCCATACTTGTGATAACTGAGCTTGATGCCGACGTACTTGCAGACTCACTCGCACTTGTTGATGCACTCATTGACGCTGACGTACTTGCGGATTCAGACGCACTCGTTGAAGCGCTCATGGAAGCCGACGTACTTGCCGATTCGCTGGCGCTGGTTGAGGCGCTTTGCGATGCTGACGTACTTGCTGACTCTGAGGCGCTGGTTGAGGCACTTTGTGAAGCGCTCATGGACGCTGACGTACTTGCTGATTCTGACGCACTCGTTGAGGCACTCATCGACGCACTGGTACTTGCGGATTCGCTCGCACTTGTCGATGCACTCATTGAGGCCGACGTACTTGCGGACTCTGATGCACTCGTTGAAGCGCTCATGGAGGCACTGGTACTTGCTGACTCACTCGCACTTGTTGATGCACTCATGGAAGCACTGGTACTTGCGGATTCACTGGCGCTGGTTGAGGCACTCATCGATGCTGACGTACTTGCTGACTCACTTGCACTTGTTGAGGCACTCATCGAGGCACTGGTACTTGCGGATTCGCTCGCACTCGTTGAGGCACTCATCGAGGCACTTGTCGATGCGCTCATTGAGGCCGATGTACTTGCCGATTCGCTCGCACTTGTTGAGGCACTTTGTGAGGCGCTAGTACTTGCTGATTCACTGGCACTCGTTGAAGCACTTTGCGATGCTGAAGTGCTGGCTGATTCTGATGCACTGGTTGAAGCGCTCATGGAAGCACTTGTACTTGCAGATTCGCTAGCGCTGGTTGAGGCACTCATCGATGCAGACGTACTTGCTGACTCACTTGCACTTGTTGAGGCACTCATCGAGGCACTGGTACTTGCGGATTCACTCGCACTTGTTGAAGCACTCATCGACGCTGACGTACTTGCGGATTCACTCGCACTTGTTGAAGCGCTCATCGACGCTGACGTACTTGCGGATTCGCTCGCACTTGTTGAGGCACTCTGTGACGCTGATGTGCTGGCTGATTCGCTCGCACTGGTTGAGGCGCTCATCGACGCTGAAGTACTTGCAGATTCACTTGCACTTGTTGAAGCGCTCATCGACGCTGAAGTGCTGGCTGATTCGCTCGCACTCGTTGAGGCGCTCATCGACGCTGAAGTACTTGCAGATTCACTTGCACTTGTTGAAG
>OKCQ01000007.1_pt1 | contig 218542 bp, 207 predicted proteins | sample 1610061 | NCBI WGS metagenome assembly OKCQ01 (sample SAMN04436616, study PRJEB24849) | human gut metagenome | biome: human gut; feature: NICU; material: stool | host: Homo sapiens | place: USA: Saint Louis, MO | collected 2009-12-15 | reverse complement strand
AAAATCATTCATGCTGCGTCGAGGCGGCAAGGTTGTTCGTCCCCGGGAGCTGACATGAGTCAGTGACCGGGGCGGACAAACGAAGCCAACAAAGAGGCAGCTTGAAGGATGAAGTGTATTTAAGCTTTACGCTCTGGGGCGCCGTGCACCATGGTATAAGCGTAATCCACGCCCATCCCGTAGGCGCCGCTGTGCTCGCGCACCAGGTCCATCACCGCGTCATACGTCTCTTTACGCGACCAGTCGCGCTGGTACTCCAGCAGCACCTGCTGCCAGGTTACCGGCACCGCGCCGGCCTGCACCATACGGTCAATGGAGCGTTCGTGGGCATCAACCGAGGTGCCGCCAGAGGTATCGGTCACCACGTAAACTTCATAGCCCGCATCCAGCGCCATCAGCGCCGGGAAAGTCAGGCAGACTTCCGTCCACAGTGCGGAAATAATCAGTTTCTTGCGTCCGGTCGCCTTTACCGCTTCAACAAAAGCCGCGTCTTCCCAGGAATTCATTGAGGTACGTTCAATAGGTTTCACATCAGGATGTACGGCCAGCAGTTCCGGCCAGATATAGCCGCTGAAGCTTTTGGTTTCTACTGAGGTATAAATCACCGGAACATTAAAAATTTTGCCCGCTTTGGCTAAGGCCACCGTATTATTTTTCAGGGTCTGACGGTCAATATTGGCTACGCCAAAAGACATTTGCGGCTGGTGGTCAATAAAAATAAGCGCTGAGTTTGAGGGATCGATCAGTTCACGAATAGACATAACATATCCTGTTAATCAATGAGTTAAAAAGATACTACCGTTTCCGTTGTGCTGTCTGGATCCTGACTGATAAAGCATGGTGAGTATAGTCAGTAATTTCTAACGAGTTATTAAAGATTTTTTTCTGATTTATTTCCAAAGCGAAAAGTGATGGCTATTCGATTAACCATTACAAAATGGGCGAAATTATGTTTTTCAAATTTTTACGGTTAACCGTTCTAAATTATTCACTGGAATTGAACAGGGCGCTCCGGTAAAACGGAGGCACTCTTTTTTACCGGAAGCTGACGCATGCGCCTGAACCTTGATGTCCTGTTGATTCTCGACGCGCTGGACAAACATGGCTCTTTTGCCACCGCCGCAGAATCGCTATTTAAAACCCCTGCCGCGCTGAGCTACATGATTCAAAAGCTGGAAAACGATCTGAATATCACTCTGTTGGATCGCTCCGGGCACCGGGCGAAATTTACCGATACGGGCAGAATGATGCTGGAGAAAGGCCGATTGCTGCTGAATGCCGCCAAAGATCTGGAAAAGCAGGCGGTGCAGCTCAGCGCCGGTTGGGAACGGGATCTGGCAATCGCCCTGGATGACTCTTTCCCGTTTAGCGCGCTGCTGCCGCTGATCGACGCGTTCTACGCCCAGCATCCGCAAACCCGCCTTAACTTTACCCACCATACCCTTGCGGGCTCGTGGGAAGAGCTCACCCACAACGGCGCGGATATTATTCTCGGGGCGATCAATGAACCGCCGACCTCCGCCGAATGGTCGTGGAAAATGCTCGGCGCCATGGACAATATTTTCGTCATCGCGCCGGGGCATCCGCTGGCGGAAACAACCCAACCGCTGACCAACAAGCAGCTCAGCCTGCATCGCGCGGTGGTCATCAGCGACAGCGCCCGCTACTGCCATCCGCTCAACAGCAACCTGCTCGACGAGCAGCCGCAAATCCGCGTCGATGATTTCGCCAGTAAAGTCGAACTCTTGCGCGCCGGGCTGGGCTGCGGCTTTTTACCGCGCCACATTGCCCGGCCGTGGCTGGAAAAAGGCGAGCTGGTCGAAAAGGCCGTCATCTCCTGCCGCGAGAAAGATATCACCTATATGGCCTGGCGCAGCGGCAACGACGGGCTGGCCCAGCGCTGGTGGCGCGAGGCCATTTTGCAAAGTGAAAGCCTGAGCCAGCTTTACGACTAGCGGCTAAACCAGACGCTGGCGGAGATCGCCGGTAGCGTCAGCACGCCGTCGTGTAGCGCCCCGGCGCCCTCTTTCAGCTGCCAGCCGTTGACGTCGAGCAGCGGCGAATCCTCCACCACCACCTCGCAGGCTTCGCCGCGGTTGATCGCCACCAGCACGCGCTGCTGCTTATAGACGCGCACGAACACCACCACGTTATCTTCGGCATAAATCACCTGACAGCCGCCGTAGCGCAGCGCCTGATTGGCCTTACGCAGCTTGCTCATCCGCTTGTACAGTTCGAGCAGAGCGCCATCCTGCAAAGCCGGATCCCACGGGAACGGCTTACGGCAGAACGGATCGTTATTGCCGTCCACGCCCACTTCATCGCCGTAGTAAATGCACGGCACGCCCGGCCAGCTAAATAGCCACACCACCGCCAGCGGCAGGCGGGCAACATCTTTGCCGAGCAGAGACTTAAAGCGCGCGGTATCGTGGCTATCGAGCTGGTTAAACATCCGCAGCTGCTGCTGGTGCGACAGTCCGGCGCGATAGTTATCCATCCACGCCATACAGGTCTGCGCATCGATTTTCTGCGGATCGTAGGAGATATCGGTGTTCGCGAGAAAGCCCCACAGCGGAAAGGTAAAGCCGCGGTAGTTCATCGCCGAGTCTTCAACGTCGGCCTGTAGCCACTGGCGCGCGTCGCCGAAATGCTCACCGAACACGAAAGCGTCCGGCCGCTCCAGCTTCGCCGCCTGGGTAATGCCGGCGATATGGCGCAGGTTATTGCGCGCCCCGCCCTCTTCGCCCAGCATATGCACCACGTCCAGGCGCCAGCCGTCCATGCTCCATGGCGCTTTCAGCCAGTGGCGCACGATACTATCTTCCCCGCCATAGATTTCATCGATCAGCGTCGACGACCGGTAGTCCAGCTTAGGCAAGCTGGCGTATCCCAGCCAGTCGTGGGCAACGCCCTCGGGGGAAAAATTATACCAGTCGCGCCACGGCGAATCGGCGTTATGGCAGGCGCCGCCGCTACCGCGCTGGTGGCGGTCGAACCAGGCATGCGAATCGCCGCTATGGTTGAACACGCCATCGAGGATCAGACGCATTCCCTCTTTTTGCGTATGGTGGCGCAGGCGCAGCAGCGCCGCATCGCCGCCAAACTGCGGATCAACGCGACGATAATCCTCGGTATCATATTTATGCACGCTGGGGGCGACAAATACCGGGTTCAGGTACAGCGCCGTTACGCCAAGCTGCTTCAGGTACGGCAGCCGCTCGCTGATACCATCGAGATCGCCGCCGTAAAAGGTGGAGCCGCCCGCCTCGGCGGTTAGCGGTTCATCCCACGCTTTGCGTACGATGTCGTGACCGGCGGCGTGATGGTAATAAATCGCATCCTGTCCCGCTTCGCGAGACTCGCTGCGGGCAAAACGGTCAGGGAAGATTTGATAAAATACCTGATCGGCTACCCACTGCGGTCCGCTGTCCGGCAGATCGACCGCAAACTGCTCCAGCCTGGCCGGCGGAAAGCGGTTGAACCCCTGCGGCGTGAACCACAGCTGGCGGTCGGCCCACAGCAGCTTGAAGCTGTAACGCCGACGCGGCTGCCCGTTAACGAGGCTGATTTCCCCGCGCCACGCCACCACGCCCGGATGCGGCTCCTGCCGCAGGCGGTGCATCGGCAGCGACAGCTCTTCGTTATCCTCTTCCGCGCGCAGCGTGACCCGCGGCGGCAGATCGTCGCCGCTTAACCATAGCGTAATAATCAGTCGTTCCTGCTGTTCCTTAATAAACGGAGCAACCGGGAGGTGCCATGCCTTCAACATCATTATTCCTCTCTTTGCAGAATGGGCACACCTTGCCACAGCGTACTGGCGTATGACTCATCATCGGCAGAATTATTGGGGGAGGATGGCGGGGGTGGAGGGATAGCTTGCCGGATAGCCCGTGCGTATCCGGCAAGAAGAGAACGAAAATGACTAGGCTTTCGCCAGTTTTCGCTCGCGGCGGGTTTTAAACTGCCAGCCAATCAGCAGCAGGAGAATCCACGCAAAGCCAACGTACAGCGAGATGCGGGTATCAGGATGGTAGCCGATCAGACCGATAATAAAGACCAGGAACAGCAGGCCAATCACCGTGGTCGCGACCCCGCCAGGCACCCTGAACTTCAGCGCCTTCGCCTCTTCCGGCGGCAGGCGGCGACGGAAGGCGATCTGCGACAGCAGGATCATAATCCACACCCAGACGGTGGCGAAGGTCGCCAGCGAGGCGATCACCAGGAAGACGTTCTCCGGCATAATGTAGTTAAGATAGACCGCGAACAGCAGGGCAATCGTCATCACCGTCACCGTCACCCACGGCACCCCGCGACGGGAGGTTTTCGCGAACATCTTCGGCGCGCTGCCCTGTTCCGCCATGCCGTGCAGCATACGCCCCACGCCAAAGACGTCGGAGTTAATCGCCGACAGCGAAGCGGTCAGCACCACAAAGTTCAGGATGCTGGCGGCAAAAGTGATGCCGAGATGCTGGAAGGTCAGTACGAACGGGCTGCCGTTGGTCCCCACCTGGTTCCACGGATAGATAGACATAATCACAAACAGCGTCCCGACGTAAAACACCAGGATACGCATCGGCACCGAGTTAATGGCGCGCGGAATGGATTTCTCCGGATCTTTCGCTTCGCCGGCGGTGATACCGATGATTTCGATCCCGCCGTAGGCGAACATTACCATCTGCAGCGACATCACCATCCCCAGCCAACCGTTGCTGAAGAAGCCGCCGTTGCTCCAGAGGTTGTGGATACCCGTCGGCTGCCCGCCGTTGCCAATACCCCAGATAATGATGCCGAAACCGGCGAGGATCATGATGATAATCGTGGCGACTTTGAAGAAGGAGAACCAGAACTCCAGCTCGCCGAAGACCTTCACGCTCATCAGGTTGACGGCGCAGATAATCAGCACCACGCTGAGTACCCAGATCCAGTGCGGTACCGCCGGGAACCAGACGCCCATATAGATACCGAAGGCCGTGACGTCGGCGATGGCGACAATCAGAATTTCGAAACAGTAGGTCCAGCCGGTGATATAGCCCGCCAGCGGGCCAAGATAATCCTGCGCGTAGCGCGAGAATGAACTGGCGGCCGGGTTATGCACCGACATCTCGCCCAGCGCGCGCATGATAATGTAGGCCGCGGCGCCGCCGATAATATAAGCCAACAGAACGCTCGGACCCGCCATTTTAATCGCGTCAGCCGAACCATAGAAAAGGCCGGTACCGATTGCCGACCCCAGCGCCATAAAGCGAATATGCCGGGTACTTAGCCCGCGCTTAAGCTTGTTACTACTTTCCATCGTGTTCCATGCCGTTTTTCTCCTCTGGCCTTCGCGGGGGCAAAGAACAAAGGAGGGTGACCAAAAAAACAAAAAACCACGGGACCTGAAGTCCCGTGGTTAAACACCTGTGTAAAGCGTCGGTTAGTGCGCGCTGGATGTCACCTGACGTCCCGCTGCGCGATCCCAGATAACCGCCAGCACCACCATAACGGCGGTTGGCATCAGCCAGGCCAGGCCCTGCTCCGCCAGCGGCAGACGCGCGGTCCAGGACGGCATCATCTCTGCAAACGCCGACGCTTTAATGCCGTCAATGATACCAAACATCAGGCTGATAAACATTGCCGGGGCGATTACGCGGGACGAATTATGCCACCAACCGCGGGTAAAGCTTAATACAACCAGTGCGATACACGGCGGATAGATAGCCGTCAGCACCGGAATCGAAATCTGAATCAGGTGGCTCAGGCCGAGGTTGGAGACCGCCATCGAAAACAGGCCGAGGATAAACACCAGCGTACGGTAGGAGAACGGCAGGTACTGGGCAAAGAACTCCGCGCAGGCGCAGGTCAGGCCCACCGCCGTCACCAGACAGGCGATAAAGATCAGCGCCGCCAGCAGGAAGCTTCCCGCGCCGCCGAAGGTGTGCTGGACGTAAGCATGCAGAATCGCCGCGCCGTTAGCGGACTGCTCCACCAGCGTGCCGCTATCGGAACCTAAACGGAACAGCGCCAGGTACAGCAGCGTCAGGCCCACGCCGGCCATCAGGCCAGCCCAGACGGTGTAGCGGGTCAACAGGCGGGCTTCGCTCACCCCGCGAGAACGCGCGGCGTTGACAATCACGATACCAAAGACCATTGCCCCGAGGGTGTCCATGGTCAGATAGCCGTTGACGAAGCCGTTAGAGAACGGCGCGGTACGGTAGGCTTCCATCGCGTGGCTCAGGGGACCGGCAGGCCAGACGATTGCCGCCACGGCGAGAATAATCAGGGCGATAATTTTCAGCGGCGCGAGGAAATTCCCCACGGTGTCCAGCAGCTTGCCCGGGTAGAGCGAAACGAGGATCACCAGCGCAAAATAGATAACGCTGTAAATCAGCAGCGGCAGCGGGCCGTCGCCGGTCAGCGGGGCAATCCCCACCTCAAAAGAGACGGTCGCGGTACGCGGGGTCGCGAACAGCGGCCCTACGGCCAGGTAGCAGACGACCGCCAGCAGGATACCGGCGACTTTACCAATCGGCGTGCTCAGGCTCTCTACGCCGCCGCCGACTTTTGCCAGCGCCACGACCGTTAGCACCGGCAGACCCACGGCGGTAATCAGAAAGCCAATGGCCGCGCTCCAGACGTGTTCGCCGGCCTGTAAGCCAACCATTGGGGGGAAGATAATATTGCCTGCGCCGACAAACAGCGCGAAGGTCATAAAGCCCAACGCTATGATGTCGCGAGATTTTAACTGATGGGTCATAAATTCATTACAGCCTGTGGATGTGGTGTTGTAAAAACGGATAAATACCGCGCCTTTCCCCTGGGGATGATACAGCGGCCATTGTCAGTAAACTCAGCGGGATATGCTCCCAAAGCGGCGTGGAAAAGAATTGTTTTTTGAATTACCACGCAAAAACAGTCTGTCTGCGACCGTAGGGGGGCAATTTAAACGCTTATAACGTTTTAAAGCAAGGAGGGATCGCAAAAGCAGATGATTATGCTAACTCTATTTTGATGCGTAGAATTATTTACCTGATGGATAGAAAACATCTGGCTTATCATGCGAACAAAAAAGCAGCGAGCGTTCGTTAATTACGCAGCTGTGATTGCGCTGCAAAGGAAAATGACCAACCGAAGCTGGTCATTGGCAAGTTATTCTGACACCCGGCCGCTCGGGCTCAATTTTTGGCAATTAAACGTTCCGGCAACAGGAAGCTAAAGCGGGTGCCTTTCCCCAGCGTACTCTCAATTTCGAGGCGGCTATCGTGATGGCTGACGGCGTGTTTGACGATCGCCAGCCCCAGACCGCTGCCGCCGGTCTGCCTTGAACGCGCTTTATCCACCCGGTAGAAACGCTCGGTCAGACGCGGAATATGTTCCGGCGCGATGCCCGGCCCGTTATCTTCGACGCTGAACAACGCTCCGTGCGGCGCGCGCTGCCAGCTTACGGTAATGTCCGTGCCCGGCGGCGTATGGTTGACCGCGTTATAGACCAGGTTGGAAATGGCGCTGCGCAGCTGTTCTTCATTACCCAGTACTTTCAGCGATTCATCGACCGAAAAATGCAGCACCTGCCTCTGCTGGCTTAGCGTTTGCGCCTCGCGCTCGACCACCCGCAGCATCATCGGCACATCGATTTTATCGTTCATCGCCAGTACCGGCGCGGCTTCGATTCGCGACAGCGTCAGCAGTTGCTTAACCAGGCCTTCCATGCGCTGGGTTTGTTCACGCATGGTGTGCAACGCTTTTTCGCGCGTTCCCCCTTCCAGCACCTGCTCCTGCATCATCTCCAGATACCCCTGCAGCACCGTCAACGGCGTGCGCAGTTCGTGGCTGACGTTGGCGAAAAAGTTTCGCCGCGCCCCTTCCAGCTGGTGCATCTGCGTGACATCGCGCGCCACCATCAGCAGCTGTTTATCGCTATAGGGCATCACGCGAATTTCCAGATGACGGCCGTTATTCAGCACCAGATTGAGCGGTTTGGAAAAATCACGGTATTTCAGATAATTGGCAAATTCAGGGTAGCGCAAGAGGTTAAGGATGTTCTGCCCGTTATCGTCAGGCCAGCGCAGATTCAGGATCTGCTGGGCCAGACCGTTGCACCAGAACATCCCCCCTTCTTCGGTGGTCAGCACCACCGCATCCGGCAGAGACTCCGCCCCGCTGCGAAAGCGCTTAATCAGGCTTCCCAGCTCACGGCGGCGCTTTTTATTACGCATCTGCATCTGGTGCAGTCCGTAAAGCAGCGGCTCCCAGCTGCCGCTGCCCGGCGGCGGCGTCATGCTGCGATCAACCCACAGCCACCACGACAGGCGCATCAGATTCCAGAAATGCCAGACAAGAAGACCGGTCACTGCCGCCAATAAAAACCACGGCAGATAACCTAAAAACGCCCCGAGGATCAGGGCCGGGATACAACACAAGAAAAGCTCAAGCGCCAGCCTTTTCCATGACAGCCGTTCCAGCACGGTTCACACTCCTGTCAGCATTCAGAAACGGGCGGAGAAACGATATCCCGTACCGCGAACCGTTTGTACCATCCGGTCATGGCCGCTATGTTCCAGCGCTTTGCGCAGACGGCGAATATGCACGTCTACCGTTCTGTCTTCGACATAAACGTTGGTTCCCCAGACGTGATTCAGCAGCTGTTCGCGGCTATAGACTCGCTCCGGGTGCGTCATGAAGAAGTGGAGTAATTTAAACTCCGTAGGCCCCATATCCAGCGGATTTTCGCCGGTCATGACGCGATGCGAAGAGGGGTCGAGGCTCAGCCCCTGCATTTCAATCACCTCCTCCACCGCCATCGGCGAAATGCGCCGCATCACGGCTTTAATTCGCGCCACCAGCTCTTTCGGGGAAAACGGCTTAGTGATGTAGTCATCGGCGCCGGTCTCCAGGCCGCGGACGCGATCTTCCTCTTCGCCGCGGGCGGTCAGCATCACCACCGGAATATCACGGGTCATCGCTTCACGCTTGAGCTGTTTAATAAACTGCAGACCCGACCCGCCCGGCAGCATCCAGTCAAGGAGGATCAAATCAGGCCAGGGTTCATTGAGCTGATTGACCGCGCTGTCAAAATCTTCCGCCTCGACGGGCTGAAAGCCGTTTTGCTCCAGAACAAAGCAAACCATTTCGCGGATTGGAGCTTCATCTTCAACGACCAGAATTCTTCTCGCCATTATTTACCCTGTATTTTTTAGCCATCAGTATAGAAGTGCGCGGCCATTATGCGTCAGATTTATGACAGATTTATGAAAAAAATGACCGCCAGATGAACGCGGATTTCGAATTGTGACACGGACTTAACTCACCCAAAAGCAGCGTTATCCCCTCAATAATTCAGGTTTCACTCCCCACAAGCACAGGTAACCAGGTGGCTGGACGTAGCCAACGCATAAGCAACTTGAAGGATGACGGGTATATAATGCCGCTTACGCTTTTTCGCTATGGAACAACTATGCGCATCCTTCACACCTCTGACTGGCACCTTGGACAAAATTTTTACAGCAAAAGTCGCGCCGCCGAACATCAGGCGTTTCTCGACTGGCTGCTGGCCAGCGCGCAGGAACATGATGTCGATGCCATTATTGTTGCGGGCGATATTTTTGATACCGGCTCACCGCCGAGCTACGCGCGCGAGCTGTATAACCGCTTTGTCGTTCAGCTGCAGCAGACCCGCTGCCGGCTGGTGGTGCTGGCGGGAAACCACGATTCGGTCGCCACCCTCAACGAGTCGCGAGACATTCTCGCCTTCCTGAATACGACGGTGGTGGCCAATGCCGGCCACGCCCCTTTTATCCTGCCGCTGCGCGACGGTACGCCGGGGGCAATTTTTTGTCCGGTACCGTTCCTGCGCCCGCGTGAGCTGGTGACCAGCCAGGCCGGGCACTCTGGCGGCGAAAAGCAGCAGCTGCTGCTCAGCGCCATCAGCGATTACTACCAGCAGCAGTACCAGCTGGCCTGCGAACTGCGCGGCGACCGGGCGCTGCCGATTATCGCCAGCGGCCATTTAACCACCGTCGGCGCCAGCAAAAGCGACGCGGTTCGCGAAATCTATATCGGTACGCTGGACGCCTTCCCGGCGAGCCGTTTTCCGCCCGCCGACTATATCGCGCTCGGCCACATTCACCGGGCGCAGGTGGTCGGCGGCTGCGAACATATCCGCTACAGCGGTTCGCCCATCCCGCTGAGCTTTGACGAAACCGGGAAAAATAAGAGCGTCAATCTGGTCACTTTCGCTAACGGCTGCCTGACGGACGTCACGCCGCTTATCGTCCCCGTCACCCAGCCGCTGGCGGTCCTGAAGGGCGATTTCGCCAGCATTAGCGCACAGCTAAACCAATGGCAGAATAACGACCAGCAGCCCTCAGCGTGGCTGGATATCGAAGTCACCAGCGACGAATATATGCATGATATCCAACGTAAAATCCAGGCGCAGACCGAAACGCTGCCGGTAGAAGTGCTGCTGGTGCGCCGCAGCCGCGCCCAGCGCGATCGCATTCTGGCCGGCGCTCAGCGCGAGACCCTCAGCGAACTGCAGGTGGAGGACGTCTTCGCCCGCCGTCTGGCGCTGGAAACGCTGGAAGCGACGCAGCAGCAGCGCCTGGAACAGCTCTTTAATGAAACGCTGCATAGCCTGAACGGTGAGGATCGCCTGTGAAAATACTCAGCTTACGCCTGAAAAACCTCAATTCACTCAAAGGCGAATGGAAAATTGATTTCACCGCTGAGCCCTTCGCCAGCAACGGACTGTTCGCGATTACCGGGCCAACCGGCGCCGGAAAAACCACCCTGCTGGATGCTATCTGTCTGGCGCTGTATCACGAAACCCCGCGCCTGAGCAGCGTGTCGCAATCGCAGAACGATCTGATGACCCGCGACACTGCCGAATGCCTGGCGGAAGTGGAGTTTGAGGTAAAAGGCATCGCCTACCGCGCCTTCTGGAGCCAGAACCGGGCGCGAAACCAGCCGGACGGCAACCTGCAGGTTCCGCGCGTCGAGCTGGCGCGCTGCGAGGACGGCAAGATCCTCGCCGATAAGGTCAAAGATAAGCTGGAACTGACCGCCTCGCTCACCGGCCTGGACTATGGCCGCTTCACCCGCTCGATGCTGCTGTCGCAGGGGCAGTTCGCCGCCTTCCTGAACGCGAAACCGAAAGAGCGCGCCGAGCTGCTGGAGGAGCTGACCGGCACCGAGATTTACGGCCAGATTTCGGCACAGGTCTTTGAAAAGCATAAGCAGGCCCGCGTCGAGCTGGAGAAAATTCAGGCCCAGGCCTCCGGCGTGCTGCTGCTGAGCGACGAACAGCAGCAGGCGCTCCAACAAAGTTTGCAAGCGCTTACTGATGAAGAAAAACAGCAGGTTAGCGAACAAACCCGCCTGCAAAATGCCCGTCAGTGGCTGGTACGCGGCGCAGAGCTGACGGCAGAAGATCGGCAGGCTCAAACCGCGCTACGCGAAGCGCAGGCTGCGCTGGAGCAGGCGCAACCGCAGCTTACCGTATTGCTGAATGCCCAGCCCGCGGAGCAGCTACGCCCGCAGTGGACGCGTCAACAGGAGCAAATCGCCGCGCTGGCGCAAACCCACAATCTGAGAGAAGAAGTAAATACTCGCTTACATGAACGACTGCGGCTGCGGGCGGGGATTCGCCTCGCCGCCCGGCAGCAATCTGAACGCCTGCAGAACCACCAGCAAACGCTCGCCGCATGGCTAAAAGAGCACGACCGCTACCAGCGATGGGGCAATGCGCTGGCGGGCTGGCGGGCCGCTTTCCAGCAGCAGGCCCGCGATACGCAGCAGCAAGCCGCTCTGCAGCAGCGTCTGGCGGAAACCAGCCGCCGGCTGGGCGAACTGCCGCCCGACGGGCTGGCGCTGGATGCTGAGCAGGTCAGCGCCGGCCTCGCGCAGCACGCCGCGGCGCGCGCTCTGCGCCAGCAGCTCGCGGCCCTGCATGGCCAGCTGCAGCCGCTGAGCCAGCGTTTATCCCAGCTTCATGCCGCCGGGCAGGCCAGTAAGCAGGAGCAGGAGCGGCTGGAAACCACCCTGGCCCAGCGCCGTCAGGCCTATAAAGAGAAGAATCAGCAGTTTAGCGATGTCAAAGCCCTGTGCGAAATGGAAGCGCGCATTGCCGGCCTGGAGGCCGAGCGAGCCCGCCTGCAGCCCGGTTCCCCCTGTCCGCTCTGCGGTTCCGCGCAGCATCCGGCCGTCGCCGAGTATCAGGCGCTGGTTCCCGGCGTAAATCAGGCGCGGCGCGATGCGCTTGAGCGCGAAGTCAAACAGCTGGCGGAGGCCGGCGCCCTGGTGCGCGGCGAGCTGGACGCCCTGCTTAAGCAGCAGCAAAAAGAGGCCACCGAGAAAGCATCGCTTCTGCAGCAGGAGCAAGCGCTTACCTCACGCTGGCAGGCGACGATCGCCGGATTAAATATCGACCTGACGCCAAAGGATGACATTCCCGGCTGGCTAAACGCGCAGCAGGAGCATGAACAGCGGCTGTATCAGCATCAGCAGCGTCTGGCCTGGCAGGCCCAGCAGCAGGAGTGCCAGCAGCAGCTCCAGCAGCTCCAGCAGGAACAAGCGCAGCGCAGCGCCGCGCTGGCGGCTGAACTGGCCGCATTTGCGCTGAGTTTACCGGCAGCAGAGCAGGCCGCAGGCTGGCTGGCGCAGCGGGAAGACGAGACCCGCGGCTGGCAGACCAAACAGAACGAACTGATCGCCCTGCAGGAACAGCTTCAGCAGCTGACCCCGCTGCTGGAGTCCTTGCCGGAAACGGACTTAGCGGCGGAACCCGCGCCGCTGGACGGCTGGCGCCAGGTGCACGACGACTGCCTCGCGCTTCAGAGCCAGTGGCAAACCCTGGGGCAGCAGGAGAGCCGGCAGCAGGCTCAGTTGAAAGAGAGCGAAGCGCAGTTCAGCGCGGCGCTGGCCGCCAGCCCGTTCGCTGACCAGCAGGCGTTTCTCGCCGCGCTGCTCGATGAGGAGACGCGCCGGCGCCTTGAACGCCTGAAGCAGACGCTGGAAACTACGCTACAGCAGAATCAGGCGCTGGCGATGCGGGCCCGCGAGGCGCTGGATAGCCACCGCCAGCAGCCTCCGGCGGAAACGGATATCAGCCAGCCTCTTGAGCGGGTACAGGAACAGCTTCAGCAGCTGACGACGCTGCTGCGGGAAAACAGCGCCCGTCAGGGAGAGATTCGCCAGCAGCTGAAGCAGAATGCAGAAAACCAGCAGCGTCAGCAGTCGTTACGCCAGCAGATGGAACGCGCTGCGCAGGAAGTGGAAGACTGGGGATGGCTGAACGCGCTTATCGGCTCCAGAGAGGGCGATAAATTCCGTAAGTTTGCGCAAGGACTGACGCTGGATAACCTGGTGTGGCTGGCCAACCATCAGCTCAACCGCCTGCACGGCCGCTATCTGCTGCAACGCAAAGCCAGCGACGCCCTGGAGCTGGAAGTGGTCGATACCTGGCAGGCGGACGCGGTGCGCGACACCCGGACGCTGTCCGGCGGCGAGAGCTTCCTCGTGAGCCTCGCGCTGGCGCTGGCGCTCTCCGATCTGGTGAGCCATAAAACGCGGATAGACTCGCTGTTTCTCGATGAGGGCTTCGGCACTCTGGACAGCGAAACCCTGGATACCGCGCTGGATGCGCTGGACGCGCTCAACGCCAGCGGCAAGATTATCGGCGTCATCAGCCACGTTGAGGCGATGAAAGAGCGCATTCCTGTGCAAATTAAAGTTAAAAAAATCAACGGGCTGGGCTATAGCCGTCTCGATAAAGCTTTCGCCGTCGAATAAATTTCCCCCTCCGCACCTGTCTTCAAGCCTCTCCCCCACGGGAGAGGTCGCGCCGTTGCCCGGGCTCAGAATTCACGATAAATCTTGATATTGCACGAATTTGCATGATAAGTTTAATTTCATTGCTTTAACGATGATAAGCAGGCGAAATAATGCATAAAAATCGTGATTATTATTTTAACCACATCGATTCGTGCAAAACCGTGCATTGATAACTTTTTCTGAGGGCGTGCTGCAGCCTCCGGCAGCATCGTCCCATCCCCTCTGGCCCATTAAGAAGGTCTTAACCATGAAAAGCTTACTTATTTTGATTGCCGGCCCGGTACGCAGCGGCACCCACAATCGCGCGGAACTTATCGACGCTAACCTGAACAATATGGCCCAGGTTGCGCTACGCGTTTACCAGAAAGGCCATATCCCCGTGGTCGGCGAATGGCTGGCTCTGCCCATCGCCAAAGCTGCGGGTTCAACGGAAATTGGCGATGCGATTAGCGAAGAATATCTCTACCCGGTCGCTCACCGTGTCATTAGCCGCTGCGACGCTATATTGCGCATGCCGGGTGAATCCCGCGGAGCGGACCTGGATATTGAGGAAGGTAAAAAAAGGGGGCTGTCGATTTACTACAGCCTGGAGGAGATCCCGGACCGGTAATCCGCGGGGTATCCGCTGCGCCGTTCAGGCCGCGCAGCGGATTGATGATTACAGCGGCCACAGCCAGGCCGCGCCGCGCACGCCGCTGGAGTCCCCGTGCGCCGCCCGGCGAATCGGCGTCTCGCATTCACCGCCGAATACCCATGGTTTTAGCAGATTCGGCACCGTCTGGTAGAGACGGTCAACGTTGCTCATTCCGCCGCCAAGCACAATAACGTCCGGATCGAGGATGTTAACCACGTGAGCCAACGACTTCGCCAGCCGCATCTCATAGCGGCTCAGCGCCAGCTCCGCCACCGGATCCCGCTCGCCCACGCGCTGCATAATCTCGCTGCCTTTTAGCGAATGACCGCTTAACCGCCGGTAATCGGTCGCAAAGCCGGTACCGGAGATAAAGGTTTCAATACAGCCCTGCTTGCCGCAGTAGCACGGTACTTCAGCGCGATAGCGAAGTTCATCTTCATCCATCCACGGCAGCGGGTTGTGCCCCCACTCGCCCGCCGTACCGTTGCCGCCAATATGGGCGCGTCCGTTAAGCGCCACGCCTGAACCGCAGCCGGTGCCGATAATCACCGCAAATACCGTTTGCGCCCCGGCCGCCGCGCCGTCTACCGCTTCCGACACCGCGAGGCAGTTGGCATCGTTGGCCAGACGCACTTCCCGTTGCAGACGCTGGCTAAGGTCTTTATCAAACGGCTGACCGTTGAGCCAGGTTGAGTTAGCGTTTTTGACCACGCCGGTATAGGGCGAAATCGACCCGGGGATGCCGATGCCGACCGTGCCGCTCTGCCCGGTAGCCTGCTCGGCCATCTCGACCAGCGAGGCTATCGTCTCTATTGTCTGGCGATAATCGCCCCCTGGCGTAGGCAGGCGATGACGAAATAGCTGCGCTCCCTGGTCGCTCAGCGCGATGACTTCCGTTTTGGTTCCGCCTAAATCAATGCCAATGCGCACTGTGAATTCCTCTCCCGATTAACAATGCAAGCATAGCGACAATTCGCTATCATGCCCGCTGGATTTAACGACTAAGCCGTGGAAATTATCATGCTGTGGTTCAAAAATTTAATGGTTTATCGTCTCAGCCGCGACATTTCCCTGCGCGCCGAGGAGATGGAAAAACAGCTGGCCGAGCTGACCTTTACTCCTTGCGGCAGCCAGGATATGGCCAAAACCGGTTGGGTACCGCCGATGGGATCGCACAGCGATGCGCTGACGCATACGGCAAATGGCCAGATCGTTATCTGCGCGCGTAAAGAAGAGAAGATCCTGCCGTCTCCGGTGATCAAACAGGCGCTGGAAGCAAAGATCTTCAAGCTGGAAGCCGAGCAGGGCCGTAAGCTGAAAAAAACCGAAAAAGATTCTCTGAAGGATGAAGTGCTGCATTCCCTGCTGCCGCGCGCCTTCAGCCGCTTCAGCCAGACCATGATGTGGATCGATACCGTCAACGGGTTGATCATGGTGGACTGCGCCAGCGCCAAAAAAGCGGAAGATACGCTGGCGCTGCTGCGTAAAACTCTGGGCTCGCTGCCGGTTGTTCCGCTGGCGCTGGAAACCCCGATCGAACTGACGCTGACCGAGTGGGTGCGTTCCGGTACCGTGGCTCAGGGCTTCCAGCTGCTGGATGAAGCCGAGCTGAAAGCGATGCTGGAAGACGGCGGCGTGATCCGCGCGAAAAAACAGGATCTGGTGAGCGACGAGATCGCCGTGCACATTGAAGCCGGTAAGGTCGTCACCAAGCTGGCGCTCGACTGGCAGCAGCGCATTCAGTTCTTAATGTGCGATGATGGTTCGATTAAACGCCTGAAGTTCTGCGACGAACTGCGCGATCAGAATGAAGATATCGATCGGGAAGATTTCGCTCAGCGTTTTGACGCGGACTTTATTCTGATGACCGGCGAGCTGGCCGCGCTGATTCAGAATCTGGTGGAAGGGCTAGGCGGCGAAGCGCAGCGCTAATCTCGTGAATTCCTTCCTGCCAGCGCAGGAAGGAAACGAACATTACAGGTAGCGGCACAGATAAGAGGTCGGCTCAGCCACCTGCAGATTAAACTCGCTATTCCCCGGAACGTTGAATACTTCCCCGGCGGCATAGACTTTCCACTCGGTTTCTCCCGGCAGAAGTACGTTCAGCGCGCCGCTGACTACGGTCATCTCTTCCGGCTGCGCGGTACCAAAGGTATATTCCCCTTCCGCCATCACGCCCACGCTCGCACGACCGGTGCTGCTGCTGGTGAAGCCGATAGATTTTACTTTTCCGTCAAAGTATTCATTGCTTTGAAGCATAAACTCGCCCTTATGATCTTGTGTTGAAGGCACAATATAGGGGGCGCTCCTTGCCCCTGTCACGTAAAATTAACGCGTTATATCAGGTTAAACTAATAGTTCTGCCGCCAGCCGTGAAACCAGCACATTTGACAACAGAACCGGAATATCCAGCGCCTTTTGTAATATGTCGCGATGCTGCTGGTGGTAGCAAAGGCAATCCAGCATTAATACGTCTGCGCCCTGTTCAATCAACTCCCTGCCCGCGGCGATTAACTCCTCTTTACCGCCGCTCACCGGATTGGAAATGGCGTAAAACGGAGTATTTTCTAATACCTGCCATTTATTCCGCTGCAGCGGCAAAATCTCTTCAACCGGAACAATCACCCCCACCTGATGGCCGTCGACAATCGACGCGACCAGCGGCGGAATAATTCTTTGCGGCTCAAGCAGGATCGCATTATTCGCCGTAAATCCGCTAAAGGGATGAGTGCTCATGAGTAAAATAAGGTCGTAATTTTGTTTATCGAGCATCGCAATGACGCTACGTAAATCACGCTCAACCTTCTGCCGTGAGACCTGCGCAATTTGATTATCGTTAAGCAAGGTCAATAGCATCTCATCGCCGGGCTCTATGCTGTAGTCCCGCATAACGTCTTCGCGCGTCATTTTGCCGAGCAGGCTAATGTGGGCGATCTCGTCTTCCCTGATATGTTCAGTTAAAAGCGGCAGCATCTCCGCCACGGGTACGACCCCAATGGTCAAGATTGCCATCGATGCACTACTCATATCGTTTACCTTTTCACAACCGCTGTTTCAAAACAGGCTTTTATTTACAACTTCTGCCCCCTGGTGACCCAAAGCAACCGTCGAGAAGCGTAGCAGGTTACGGCTGATATGGAATGTAAAGATTCCAGAAGCGTCAAAAACGCTCCTGAAAATCCGTACCTTAGGTAATCATTAGTACCGTTAATAGATTAAAAATGTGATACATGTCCGGTAGCGATCTTTTCAGAACGAATCCCGGACATTTAAGAGGAATTAAGACTTATCAGGATCTTCGTAACGCCGTTTGGCGTCCAGCGCTTCCTGTTCTGTAGGATGTTCGCTGATGAGTGAGTTTGGCGTCGGGTGATCGGCGCGCAGTTCATACCAGGTGACCGTCTGGCCCTGCGGGCCCTTTTCAACGGCGACAACACGCGCTTCCCTTGGATATGGAGGTCTGGTCGGCATAGCGTTTCCTTTTTTTACCTTAAGAGCTTTAAAGTATAGGCGCTGCCGATCCGTTTACCCCAGGCAAAGTCTTAACTGGTATAGGTCTCGCCGCAGACGGTGGTCATAATCTGTTCCACGACCTCATCCGGCGTGGCGGTCGCATTAATAATATGATGCGCGGCCGCGCGATACAGCGCTTCCCTCTGCGCCAGCACCTCACCCACTTCATCGCGGATGGGCTTTCCGGTCAGCGTCGGGCGCTGTTCCGCCTTCGGATAGGCTTCAAGGCGGTCAATCAGCGCGGAAACCGAGGCCTCGAGATAGATAACGATGCCATTTTCCCGCATAAACTGTCGGTTGTATTCGCTGAGGATAATGCCGCCGCCGGTGGCGATGATCGTCGCGGGTTGAGCGACGCGTTCTAAAGCCTGCGTTTCCAGCGCACGAAAGCGTTCCCAGCCTTCCTGCTGGACGATAGCCGCTACCGTGCGCTGCTCATGCTCCTGCAGCTCATGGTCCGTGTCGGCGAACTTAAAGCTGCGAGCTTTCGCCAGCGCGTGTCCGATGGTCGTTTTACCGCAGCCGCGAGGCCCGACAAGAAATATTAGCTGTGTCATTACCGAAGACCCCTTGGTTCCGCATTTTGCGGATAAATGAAAGCGAAAAGAGAAACAATGGTACCGCAAACTTACCCGACGCAAATCGTAAAATAAACGTTACACACCATCTGCAAACCCTTTCACCTTAGTATTAGAAAGGACATTTAATGTAAACTTATCATTGCATTTGGTGTTATGCCAGCTTTACTTTTGTACAGAAGTTATTTTTTGTTCGCAGTCTGGCGTAAACAGTAACACATTTCTGCACAGCTTTACGCTGCCGCATATTTACAAGATGCGTGCTTCGGAGCGAATCTGAAGCTAATCAATCAGTATGACAGAGGTATGTAGTATGCAATCTGAAGAGCAACGCCTTATCGATGGACTGTTTTCCCGATTAAAAGAGGCCGAGAGCCACAGCGCATCACGGGATGCCAGCGCTGAGGAGCGGATTGCCGGGCACATTAAAGAGCAGCCGTTCGCCCCTTACTATATGGCGCAAACGATTCTGATTCAGGAAGCGGCGATCAAACAGCTCAACGACCGCATTCAGGCGCTGGAGAGCCAGGTGACCCAGCTTCAGGCCGCGAAGCCGAGCAGCGGCGGGTTTCTCTCAGGCCTGTTTGGCGGCGGTCAGTCGCGCGGTTCCGACCCGATTCCTGGCGCCGAGCAGTATGGCCGACCGCAGGCCGGCGCCCAGCCTCAGTATGCTCCGCAGGCGCAGCAGCAGAACTACGCCCCTCAGGCGTCGCGCAGCGGCGGCGGTTTTATGGCCGGCGCGCTGCAAACGGCGGCAGGCGTCGCGGGCGGCGTGGTGCTGGGAAACATGTTGACCAATATGTTTAGCGGCTCGCATCCGCAAGAGATCGTCAATATCATCGAAGAGAAACCGCAGCCGGATCTCAGCCAGGCGCAGGACAATAGCGTCGCTGACGATACCTTCCGCCAGGATGACGGGCAGTTCCTCGCCGACAACAACGATTATGACGCCGACTTTGACGCCGGTTTCGGCAATGATGATTTCGGCAGCGACGACGACAGCTGGGTTTAACCCTGCTGGCGCTTAACGTCTAACAGCCATTTCTCCAGCGCGGCGGCAAACTGCTGCCGATCGCGCTGGGATAAGCTATCCGGGCCGCCGGTCTGCACGCCGCTGGCCCGCATCGTTTCCATAAAGTCGCGCATCGTCAGGCGTTCGCGAATGGTCGCCTCGCTGTAGCGTTCACCGCGTGGATTCAGCGCCGCCCCGCCTTTCTCCAGCACTTCCGCCGCCAGCGGGATATCGGCGGTAATCACCAGATCTCCCGGCTCGCATAAACGTACGATTTCGTTATCCGCCACGTCAAACCCCTGCGCCACGCGCAGCGTGCGGATAAAGCGCGACGGCGGGACGCGCAGAGGCTGGTTAGCAACCAGCGTCAGCGAGATTTGCGCGCGCTCGGCGGCGCGGAACAAAATATCTTTAATGACGTTCGGACACGCGTCCGCATCAACCCAAATAGCCATTGCGGCTCCTGTCGATGAAAAAGAGATGCCGTATTGTCGCCTGCTTTTGCCTTCCGCGAAAGCAACAAGATGTTAAGCTATATCGCTAACGATAAAACAAACAAAGGGGATTGGTGATGGAGAAGAAAATCGGCTTTATCGGCTGCGGCAACATGGGCAAGGCCATCCTGGGCGGCCTGATCGCCAGCGGGCAGGTGCAGCCGGGTCAAATCTGGGTCTATACCCCGTCGCCGGATAAAGTGGCGGCCCTGCACGACCAATACGGCATTAATGCGGCGCAAAGCGCGCAGGAAGTGGCTCAGGTGGCGGATATCGTTTTTGGCGCCGTAAAGCCGGGCGTGATGGTAAAAGTGCTCAGCGACGTCGCCTCCAGCCTGAATAAAGACTCTCTGGTGGTTTCTATCGCCGCGGGCGTGACGCTCGACCAGCTGGCGCGCGCCTTAGGCCATGACCGCAAAATAGTCCGCGCGATGCCCAACACGCCTTCGCTGGTCAACGCGGGGATGACGTCGGTCACGCCGAATGCGCTGGTCAGCGCCGAAGAAACCGCGGAGATCCTGACCATATTCCGCTGCTTTGGTCAGGCGGAAATCATTGCTGAGCCGATGATTCATCCGGTGGTCGGCGTCAGCGGCTCCGCGCCGGCTTACGTCTTTATGTTTATCGAAGCGATGGCCGACGCCGCTGTGCTTGGCGGAATGCCCCGCCCGCAGGCTTATAAATTCGCGGCACAGGCGGTGATGGGCTCGGCCAAAATGGTACTCGAAAGCGGCGAGCATCCGGGAACGCTGAAGGATATGGTGTGTTCACCCGGCGGCACCACCATCGAAGCCGTGCGCGTGCTGGAAGAGAAAGGCTTCCGTTCCGCCGTCATCGAAGCGATGGTGAAATGCATGGAGAAATCAGAGAAGCTGAGCCGTTCCTGATTGCAATAGCGAATAGCGGGTGAGGTTTCCCTCACCCGCCCATTTCTTACACCTGTTTTTTCAGGCAGGCGCTCATAAATTTGCTGCGATCGTCCCCTTTCAGGGACTGCTGGGTCGCCTGAGCGTTACACTCGCGCATTTTCTGCTGCTGAGGCGTTAGCCCCTTACCGTCCTGCGCGGCGCCATCTTTCTTCAGGCAGCTACTCATAAACGTTTTACGCTCATCCCCTTTCAGCGACTTCGATGACGCTTCTTTATTGCAGACGCTCATCTTTTGCTGCTGAGGGGTCAACTCTTTTTCCGCGGCACTCACCGCTGTCATAAATACCAGGCCAAAAAGTAAGGTCACAAGTAATGTTATTTTCATCGCACCATCCTCTATGAGTGGATCTCTGTAAGTCTGGTCGCTGATGGAGAAAAAACCAGCCGGTAACGAAAATTCATCACCGGCGCCCGGTTATTTCAGATTAAGTGCGGCTTTCATGGTGTAGAACAGGTCCGTCTGGTCGGTTAAACCCACCACGTTGGCCGCGTGCGGGCCGTAGGCGGCAATACGCAGCTGGGTGCCGGTATGTTCCATCGACTCTTCTTCAGAGTTGCCGTAGCTCATCACCATCACCGAACCATCTTTGGTGTTCAGCGCCTGCGTCAGGCCCGGTGCTTTGGTATCTGCCGGGATAATCTGGCTGGCGTGAGCGTGGTCGGCGGTGACGATAACCAGGGTATTGCCCTCTTTTTTGGCAAATTCCAGCGCCTTCTGTACCGCTTCGTCCAGATCGACGGTCTCGCCAATCTGACCGCACGGATTCGCCGCGTGATCCTGTTTATCGATAGAAGCGCCTTCCACCTGCAGGAAGAACCCCTTCTCATTGCTGCTCAGCAGATCGATGGCTTTTTCGGTCATCTGCGCCAGCGTCGGCACCGATGCATCGCGTTTCGGGTTCGGCGTACAGGTCACCGCCGCCTTATCGATATTGCCGTGATAAGACGCCTTTGGGCCTTCCCAACGCACCGGCATATTGCCTTCCGCGAAGAGACCGAGCAGCGGTTTGTCCTGATTGGCCTGGCTAATGGCGGCCAGCGAGCTGGCGTCGGTGACGATCTGGTAGCCGCGGGCTACCGCCTGATCGTGCAGCGTTTTGCCCTGCCATTCACCGGCCGTCGCGCTTTCCGCGAAGGTTTTCGCGCCGCCGCCCAGTGTTACGTCGGGACGGGCGTTCAGCAGTTGTTCGGTAATCGAACCTTTACCGCCCTTTTCCAGCGCGTTGCTGGCGCATTTTTCGCTGGTCACGCTCGGGCCGTAGCATTTACGCGACGTCACATGCGCCACCAGCGCAGCGGGAGTGGCGTCCTGCAGTTCCGCCGTGGAGACGTTACCGGTGGCTAAGCCCGCCGCTTTCGCCAGCTCAAGGATGGTCTGATAATCTTTTTCATGGATATCCACGCCCAGCGCGCCGTTATAGCTTTTCACGCCGGTGGTCCAGGCCGTTGCGGAAGCGGCGGAGTCGGTGACATAATCCGGCTTGCCGGTTTTCTTATCCAGAGAATAATGGGTGTACTGGCCGGTCAGCGGCAGCGCGTCAATGCCTTTAAAGAAGCCGCCCGCCCCTTCTGCATAATTTCGCGCGGCGGTGATTTCAGAATCGCCCATTCCGTCGCCAATCAGCAAAATAATATTTTTAGCCGGTTTATTGATTAACGAAGCGCGCAGCGCCTCGGTCTGGTCACCGCTTAAACGACGCGCGCCGCCCGGCGTGGTGATATCGCCCTGCGCGGCACGATTTTCCAGAACCGGTGCGGTTGTTGTTTCTGCGTGAATAATCGGGGAGCCCAGCAGAGGCAGCAGGGCAATAAACAGGGCGCTTAATTTCACTTTTATCGTCTCCGTGTAAAAAATACTTTAAAAAACAAAACGAGGGAGACTGTATAAAAGCGATGTGACAGTAAAATGACAGCATCCATACCCTGTCACAAAACTAGCTACGAGGATGCCGTAACAGCTTCTTTATATATTGCTGCAGTAGCTGGGTATCGCGGTCATCCACCAGCGGGCCGGGGCTGGCCTCATCGATGGCCTGCTCAATATCGATGATGAGCGCCTGCTGGGCGTCCTGCTCCATATGACGTAGCAGAGCGGTCACCACCACTTCCAGCGCCTCAACCTGGGCCGTCAGCTCCTTCGATTCTTCTTCCTTTTGGGCGAGTTTTACCAGTAGCTCAGCAATGAGATTCTTCACAGCACTTTATCCTTATGCGAGGTCCGTAGTCTGCTATTTATGTCATACATTAGCCGTCGGTTGCCACTATTATTTTTTAAAAAAAGTTCGCCACGCCGGTGAATAACAAGCGAAACGTTTTGCTCTTTGCATGCCACCCGCTAGGAATTTACTCAATGCGGATTAATAAGCATCATAACCAACTTTAACAAATAAGAATAAAATGGAATATCGCTATTCTATCGATAACTATAACGTATCGCCATAATATATCTGGTAGGCCAGATTCACGCTGTCCGGCGCGTCTTTACCGGTCAGGCGCGCAATAAGTATTTCGCTCGCCGTTTTACCGATTTCATAACGTGGGGTAATGACGCTGGCTATTTTTTGCAGCCGCGCACGGCCAATTTCCAGCCCGTGAAAACCGGCGATGGCGATCTCCTGCGGAACGGCTTTCCCCTGCGCCTGGCACTCGAGCAGCACCCCCACCGCCAGATCGTCGTTGGTACAAAAAATGGCGTCAATATCCGGGCGCGTCTTCTGCATCTGCAGGAACATCTGCCGGCCAAGCGCAACCGAGGAGATGGTCCGCGGCGCCATGTGATACGCCTTCAGGCCGTGCTCCGCCAGCGCCAGCTCGGTGCCGCGGAAGCGGCTTAAATCGCGGGGATCGTCCATTGAACCAAAAAAGGCGATCGCCCGTTTGCCGCTCTCAAGAAAAGCATGGGTCATATCCCACGCCGCCTTTTCGTTATCGAACCCCACCTGGATATCCAGCTGCTGGCCGCCGTAGTCCATCAGTTCAGCGACGGGGATACCGCTGGCGCGCACGTACTGCACCATGCGATCGCTGTGCTGCTTCCCGGTCAAAATCAGCCCATCGATATTATAAGAGAGCAGATTGAGCACTTCGCGCTCTTCGCGCTGCGGGTCATATTCGTAGTTGGCAATCAGGGTCTGATACTGGTGCGCGGAGGTCACCGACTCAATGCCGGCCAGCACATCGGCAAAAATCTGGTTGCGGAAGGAGGGAATAAGCACGCCAATCGTTTTACTCCGGGCGTTAAGCAGGATTTCCGGGGCGCGGTTAGGGATATAGTTGTTCTCTTCCATGACCTTTGAAATCAGCTCACGGCTGCGCTCAGAAACCTGGCCGGGGTCACGTAAATAACGGCTGACCGTCATTTTATTCAGCCCCGCCAGGTTGGCGATATCCTGCAATGTCATCCGGTTGTTTTTCATCAGGTTCTCTACGACAAGCGACTTTTATGCTCGCAGAGAACCTTACCACAGCAGCGGCGGTTTATGTTAGCCGGCAACCTTTTTTGCCGTCACCGGGGAAACGGGTTGCGGGTTAGCGCGCACGTTGTACATCAGCACGACGGAGGACAGCAGCGCGACAGCCATAAAGGTATAGGAAACCCCCGGCCCGCCGGTAATCCCGTTGAGGTACCCCACCAGCCACGCGCCAAGGAAAGCGCCGAGCGCGCCAAAGCTGTTGATTAAGCCCATCGATACGCCGGAAACGTTGCGCGGCAGCAGTTCAGGAATAAGCGCGAAGAACGGCCCATACGGCGCATACATGCAGGCCGCGGCAATGACCAGTAGCGCATAGGAGAGCCAGAACGCCTGGTTGCCCACCAGCCAGGAGCCAAAGAAAGCGATAGCGGCAATCAGCAATAACGGCCAAATAAACAGTTTACGATTCTGGCACTTATCCGACAGCCAGGAGACCGTCAGCATCAGGATAATTGCCGCCAGGTACGGCACGGCCGCCAGCCAGCCCACCGCCACGATATCCATCTGCGCGGCGTTCTTCAGAATCGACGGCATCCACATCATAAAGCCGTACACGCCGATGCTCCACAGCGCATGCACGGCGCAGAGCATGATCACATTGCGCGAGCGCAGCGCTTCACCGTAGTTGCGCACCGGCTTGATATGACTCTGCTCGCTGTCCATCACCTTCTGCAGGGTCTCTTTTTCCTGCTCGTTCAGCCAGGAAACCTCGGACGGTTTATCGCGTACCAGTATCCACCAGCATACTGCCCACAGTACTGCCGGAATGCCTTCGATGATAAACATTTCGCGCCAGCCCCACGCCTGAATCAGGTAGCCGGAAACGATAGACATCCACAGCACCGTCACCGGGTTTCCGAGGATCAGGAACGTGTTGGCGCGCGAACGCTCGGTTTTCGTAAACCAGTTGCTGATATAAATCAGCATCGCCGGCATCACCGCCGCCTCAACCACGCCAAGGGTAAAGCGAATCGCCATCAGCATCGGAATATTGCTGACGAACCCGGTCGCCGCCGCGCAGAATCCCCATAAAATCAGGCTAAAGAAAATCATTTTTCGCACGCTGCGTTTTACCGCATATATCGCGCCGGGTACCTGGAAAAAGAAATAGCCGAGAAAAAATAGCGCGCCAATAAGCGATGCCGTTCCTTTGGTAATACCCAAATCGCTTTCAATTCCCGCCGCAGCGGCAAAACCATAATTCGCACGGTCAAGGTAGGCCAGACTATAGGTAATAAATATAATCGGCATTAAATACCACCAGCGACGCGCGGGTAATTTCGCGAGCATGTGCATAAGCACTCCTCAGATATCAATATCATCACACGGGTTTAATACTCTGTCCTTCAGGTAGTGCGGGCACGCTGCTGCCCGAAGGACGCGAAGTGATTCAGACAGCGGCGAGCATTCCGCCGTCCACAAACAGCAAATGACCGTTAACAAAGTTTGCCGCCGACGAGGCCAGGTATACCGCGGCGCCAATCAGTTCTTCCGGTTTTCCCCAGCGCGCCGCCGGGGTACGCTGGTACAGCCAGGCGGAAAACGCCTCATCGTTGACCAGGGCGGCCGTCATGTCGGTGGCAAAATATCCCGGCGCGATACCGTTAACCTGAATATTATATTCGGCCAGCTCAACGCACATGCCGCGGGTCAGCATTTTAACCGCCCCTTTCGAGGCCGCGTAAGGCGTAATGGTTTTACGCCCCAGCTCGCTCTGCATTGAGCAAATATTAATTATTTTCCCCGCGCGGCGGCCCATCATATATTTCGCCACCTGCTGAGAAACCAGGAAAACGCCCTTCTGATTAACCTCAATAACGTTATCCCACTCCTCCTCCGGAAATTCGGTAAAAGGGAAACGCCGCTGGATCCCGGCGTTATTAATTAAAATATCAATGGCGCCGATCTCCTCTTCGATGCGGGCTATCGCCTGCTCGACCTGCGCCGCCCGGGTGACATCAAAGGCGACCCCTACCGCATGAAAACCCTGCGCCACCAGCGCCTGCGCCGCCTGGTCCGCGCGCGCCTGGGTGCGGTCGTTGATGATGATCTCCGCGCCGTACTCCGCCAGGCCGCCGGCCAGCAGATGGCCAATCCCCTGAGCGGAGCCGGTGATCAGCGCGCGCTTCCCTGACAAATCAAATAAATTTCGCATAAAACCTCTTTTTCAATAACTGTTACGCGTAACTGTATACGCGTAACAGTCAGGAATAGAAGAGGATGCGAGGGGAAAATGATCGTTTTGTGATCGATGATACATTTAAAGCTTCGGGAACACCGAGGCCGCTACTGACGCTGTCGCATCCATCGCGGCCGAGGAGAAAGAGCGGAATTAAGCCGCAGGACGGCGGCTGCGGCGCAGCATGATGGCCAGCTGCCAGATATTGATCAGGACAATAACCGCCGTGGCGATAAACACCCAGCGGAAGCCGGCCATGGCCGAGACCGACGCGCCGATCAGCGGCCCGGCCACGTTGCCAAGATACATAAACGACTGGTTATAGCCGAAAATACGCCCGGTGACGCTGTCGCTACAGTATTTGAGCAGAAGGGTTTGCACCGCCGGCAGCATCGCCCCATCGGCAAAACCGAGCAGGAAACGCAGCACACCAAGCTGGAATGGGGTGGTAACGAACGACATGGCAAAGAACATCACCACCGCGCAGCACAGCGTCGCCAGCAGGATCCGCGAGGTGCCGATCCTGTCGCCCAGTTTCCCCAGACGGGGAGCCGAAATCAGCGCCGACACGCCCGGCACGGCGGCGATCATGCCGGCGAGAAAGGCGATGTTATTGCTATCCGGCGCCATCGACTTGATAAACAGCGCCAGAATCGGGCCGATTGAGCCGTTGCACAGTTGGATCACCAGAGTGGTGAAAAACAGGCTGATCACCAGTCCCGGATAGGGCAGCGAGGCAAATACCGCCTTGCCGCTCAGCCGCTCCGCCCTGGTGACCTGCGGCCGGGCGCCCTCTTTAATCAGAAACAGCGTCACCAGGAAGCTTACGGTCAGCAAAATCGCGGTGATGATAAATACGGCGCGCAAACCGACGTGGTCGGCCAGGAAACCGCCGAGCAGCGGCCCGCCAATCACGCCGCTGATCTGCGCCGTCGACAGCGTGCTCAGCGCCCAGCCGCTACGCTCGCGCGGAACCTGAGACGCCACCAGCGCCATGGCGTTGGGAATATAGCCGGAAGTCAGTCCCATCACCGCGCGCAGGATAAACAGCTGCCAGACGTTGGTGGCAAACGCCTGAAGTAAAATGGCGATGGCCATCCCCAGCGAGGCGCGCAGCAGCATCAGCTTGCGCCCTTTGCGGTCGGCGAGGCTCCCCCACATCGGCGAGACAATCGCCGACACCAGAAAAGTGACGCTAAACGTCAGGCCCGACCACATGGATAACGCTTCATGCGAGGTCACGCCCAGTTGGGAAACGTACAGCGGCAAAAAGGGAAGAATTTGGCTGATGGCCAGGCCGGTAAAAAAACAGCCAAACCAGACGGAGATAAGATTAACCTTCCAGGATTCCATAACTACGCGTATTCATTAATTTTTTGGCAATTATTAACTAGCTTAGCAATTTCCCCTGTCCGACGTACTACCAGAGATGCGCTGACGGCGAGTTTAGTGTTTTATGACACCAGATTGCCCTGTTGCGAATAATTTCGTGGTGAAAAGCGTGGTATACAGCGAGTTATGCTCAGAAACAGAACCCCTGGCCGCGCATACCGAGGTGAAAATGGTTCGCATGGGCCGCGTTATAGTCCGGCCCTAAAGCGTTGCCGTAATAGCTGCAACCGCCGGCCAGTAACGCCTGTAGCCAGGGGTGATACTGCGCATCGGGCCACCCTTTCAGCACGCTGATGCGTCGGCCATAGGCCAAATGAAAGCCGCTGATATCCAGCGCCTCCGCGGTAGCGTGCTCGCTGCGCCGCGCGTTCTGACGATGGTAAATATTACGGCAGGCATAGCTGCCAAAATGGTCGACCTGGCGGAGCTCTTGCCCCAGCATCCGCCGAGTCAGCGGTTTCGCCTGCTGTTGCAGATACAGAGCGCTGCTTAACGCCAGCGGGCAGCTGGCGAGGAAGCTGCTGCTGAGCTTTACCGCGCCAAAATCGCGTACCCGAACCACGTTTTGCAGGGGGCACTCTCCCCCGCTATCGGCCACCGCCCGGCTGGTGATGAGATTTCGCTGATTCGCTTCCTTCAGCAGGTTGGCGCACTGTCCGGGCGTCAATCGCCGCAGCTTATAGTGGGTGATGAACCCCGGCGGATCCTCCAGACGCAGCGGCGCCAGCGGGTTATAGTGCGCGGGAAGATAACGATAGCCGTAATATCCGGCCGCCAGCAGCGCCAACAGAACGATAAGCCCTTTTCCTTTCACGCGCTGCCTCCCAATGCTTTACCCGGTGAATATTATGGCAGCCAGGCGGCCGTTTCACATGCTATGTTATGCCCTTTGATGTAATCATGATGGAAGTTGAAATGGCTAAGATGAGGGTTGGGATCGTTTTCGGCGGTAAGTCGGCAGAACATGAAGTATCGCTACAGTCAGCGAAAAATATCGTGGAAGCCATCGACAAAACGCGCTTCGACGTCGTTTTGCTGGGGATTGATAAGCAGGGGCAGTGGCATATCAACGACGCCAGCAACTATCTGCTCAATCCGCAGGACCCCGCCCATATTGCCCTGCGCCCATCCGATATTACCCTGGCGCAAATTCCCGGACGCGAAGCGCAGCAGCTGATTAACGCCGATAGCGGCCAGCCGCTGGCGGCCATCGACGTCATTTTCCCGATTGTTCACGGCACCCTTGGGGAAGATGGTTCTCTGCAGGGTATGCTGCGGATGGCTAACCTGCCCTTCGTCGGCTCCGACGTCCTCGGCTCCGCCGCCTGCATGGACAAAGACGTGACCAAGCGTCTGCTGCGCGATGCCGGGCTGTCGATTGCGCCTTTTATTACCCTGACCCGCGCCAACCGTCATCAGGTGAGCTTTGCCGAAGTGCAGGCGAAGCTGGGCCTGCCGCTGTTCGTCAAACCGGCGAACCAGGGCTCCTCGGTGGGCGTCAGCAAGGTCAACAGCGAAGAGCAGTATCAGCAGGCCGTCGCCCTGGCCTTCGAATTTGACCATAAAGTGGTGGTTGAACAGGGGATTAAAGGGCGTGAGATCGAGTGCGCGGTATTGGGCAACGATAATCCCCAGGCCAGCACCTGCGGTGAAATCGTCCTCAACAGCGAATTCTACGCCTATGACACCAAGTACATTGACGATCAGGGCGCGAAGGTGGTGGTTCCGGCGGCCATCGACAGCGATGTAAACGATAAAATTCGCGATATCGCCGTTCGCGCCTATCAGACCCTCGGCTGCAGCGGGATGGCGCGCGTCGATGTGTTCCTGACCGCCGATAACGACGTGGTGATTAACGAAATCAATACGCTGCCGGGCTTCACCAACATCAGCATGTATCCGAAGCTATGGCAGGCCAGCGGTCTGGACTATACCAGCCTGATTAGCCGCCTGATTGAGCTGGCGCTTGAGCGTCACGCCGCCGATCGGGCGCTGAAAACATCGATGAATTAAGCCCGGGTAAGCGTTTACGCCGCGACCCGGGGAGTGCCGGGGTTGATGTATCAGCCCGGCATCTTCCCGGCTCGCGCTGCGCTTAGCCGGGCTACGGGTTCACCACCTCCGGTTCACGCTTCCTCTGCCGGGCGGCGGCGAATAATAAACCCGGCAATCCAGAAGCTAATGACCCACGTCACCAGCCCAACCGCGTAAGAACGCCAGCCTTCGGTTTCATACCCGAGCAGCCCGACCACGCCATTCATAATAAAAATTAACCCCAGCGCTACCGCGTAGTAGTGCCAATCGCGGCGGATTTTTTCCGTGAGTTTCATAACCACTCCGACAACAAAAAAAGCATCTTCGCATAGCCGCCACCGCGGGTCTGTAGCGGCGTTGAGAATTGTCGCACATTGCGATATCGGTCTAAATTTCACAAATTTGTAGCAAACTCACAACCCGATGAAATCAGGAATATTCCTGGGCGGAAATTACCAGCAATCTGATACTGAAATCCCCCCTTCGTTGCCAGAATTACCCTCTACGTCGCCGTGGAAAAAACGGCAAGAAAGTGAAGTACGGAGGTCAAGATGGCAGAGTTCACCTTTGCAAAGACCGTCAACGGCGGCAAAAAGAGGGGCTCTCTCACCGGCAGCAACATCGCTTACGCTCTGTTTGTGCTGTTTTGCTTCTGGGCCGGTGCGCAAATGCTGAGTATGCTGATCCACGCGCCCGGCGTTTTTGAGCATCTGATTCAAATGCAGGACAGCAGCCGCCCGCGGGTCGAGATTAGCCTGGTGGTCGGTACCCTGTTCGGCCTGATTCCCTTCCTGGCGGGCTGCGTGCTCATTGGTATTCCTGGGCTGATATTCCGCTGGCGCAGCCGCCGCTAACGGCGCGCCATACAGCTGGCCCGCCGGTCGTCAACGCGTTTGGCAAACCAGGCGGTCGTCAGGTTACGGGTGATTTTCGGGCTCTCAAGCTGAATGCCCGGCAGCACCTCCCGCGGGAGCGTTTTGCCGGCTTTCTTATCGGCAATGCGAAACACCTGCTTATAGAGATCGCTCTCTTCAAACGCCAGGGTATCGCCCTTCTTTAACTGACGATGGATATCATCATCGCTCATTGCCAGCTGTGAGGATAACCGGCGCACCGCCAGTTCGGTGGTTCCGGCCTCGTCGCTATCGTAGCGAATCAAATCGCCATCCAGCGCCAGCTTCACGCCCGTCGCTTTTGCGACGGCGTTCTGGAAGGCGGCGTTGCGGCTGGCGTACCATCCGGCGTTGAAATCGGCAAAACGGTACAGCGGTACGCTGTAGTTCGCCGGATAGTTCAACAGATGATATGTGCCGAACCACAGACCGCCGCGCAGGCTGAACACCTCCTGGCGTACGGTACCGTCGATTTTCCACGGGTAGCCGTCGGTATGCTGCTCGGCGAAGGCGATGCTGACCTGCATCGGGCCGCCGGTATGCACCGGGTTCAGCGAGCCGAACAGCTTCTGCCCCATCGGCACCATGCCGATAAAATCATCGAAAATCGCGCTCAGCTGCTTTTCGGTTTTCACGCTATCGAGGCGTTCGCTATAGCTTTTGCCGTTGGGCGATTTGATTTTCAGCGCGGTATGCACCAGAAAAACCGGGATATGCATTTTCTCCGCCCGGCGGTCAATCTCCTGCCAGGCGATTTTATTCAGCCCCGGCACCGCCGGGTCGGCCTGATAGTTGGACTCCTGCTGCGCCACCGCCAGCACCGAACAGACGTTCTCTTCCGTCGGCGCCAGCTTCTGGCTGGCAAAGGTTTTGGCGATGGCCTGCGCCCAGGCCTCGCGATCTTTCACGCTGGCGGGCATTTTCTGCCGCACCACCGCGGCAACATCAATCGCCTTTTCGCCCTTTTTCAGCTCCGGCTCCGGCTTGCTGGAGCAGGCGGTGAGGACAATCCCTGCCAGTAGCGTCAGGGTGAGAGAAGTGATTCGGGATTGCGCTACCGGCATGGTTCATCCTTGCGTTGATCAACTTAATGTTTGCGTCACGGTCTGCAGCTCTTTGCCATCCAGCTCACGCTCGAAGCTGCGCAGACGTTTGTAGATAGACATCAGCTCAACCAGTGTAGTCCATGAGCTAATCAGATACTGGAATGAACCGCGGACCTGGCCAAAGACGTTGGTGATCTGGGTCATCAGGCCCAGCGTAATCGTACCGGCAACAATCGACGGAAACAGCAGGAACAAACCGAAAACGTTATCCACCTGCAGATACAGAATACGGGCGATATTGAAATACATGTAGTGGAAATAGAGGCGGAAATAGTTGCGGCGCACGGCGCCAAACAGCTCACGCACCGTCGGCGGCGTCGCGCGGTTGGCGTCATCTTCGCCGTACACCAGCTCTTTACGATAGGCTGCCTCAACGCGCTGGTTTTTGAACTCCAGGCCGGGCAGCTTGATCCCCACCACCGCCAGCAGGCCGGTACCCATTAACGACCAGACAATGGCGGCAATCACCAGGCCGTAGGGCAGGTGGCCGACAATCGGTAAATCCGGGACGTGCGCGGAGAGCGTCACCAGCACCGGCAGGAAGGCGATAAGGGTCATCACCGCGTTAAGGAAGCTGACGCCCATGCTCTCCAGGGTGGAAGCAAAGCGCATGGTATCTTCCTGCACACGCTGCGCCGCGCCTTCGATATGGCGCAGATGCTGCCAGTGCGCCATATAGTGTTCGTTCATGGCGGTACGCCAGCGGAAAACGTAGTGGCTGACGAAGAAGTTGTTCATCACCCCGATGACCACCGCGATAAGCGCGATGCCGAGAAAGATGCCAATCTCCTGATAAAACTGGTTAATGCTGACCTTATGCGGCGTCGCCAGCGCGGCCTGAATAAGATCGTAGAACGGGGCGTACCAGGCGTTGATCGCCACCCCGACCTCGACCAGAAACCAGGTGACGAAAATAATCAGCGAGGTGCCGAGGATCGACCAGTACTGCCAGCGGTGGGGGCTGTAAATAAACCAAAAGAGGGCGAAAACGCCCACGCAGAATACGTAGAACGCGTAGAACACCAGGTAATTGAGCGACCAAAAGCGCGCCGCGCTAATCGCCACATCCTGAGATGCGCCGGTGACCCGCAGCAGCCAGTCGCCGCCGCCCGCCTGCCAAAAGATCACCGCCAGCAGCGACCACATAAAGGCAGAAATAAAAAACGGCCCCGGTTTGGGGAAAAAGGATTTAAACATCATGCTCTCCTGCTAACTTCTTTTTCGTTTTGCTGTGCTGTGTACCACAAAGACGCCCGCCGCAAAGCCGTCGCAGCGAAGCAAAGTGGGCGGATGATGAGACCGGATATCAGCAGCTTAGTTCGCCGACCATCCGTTCAGAATTGTTTCTGTCGATTTCACCTGTAAAGGATTGCCCGGAACGGTCAGCGTACGCCACACCTCGTTGTAGTGGGCGATCAGCGTGACGGCCTGCGCCGCCGGGCGGTTGGCTGTGGTATGGGCATCTTCAGCGACGGTAATCGCATAGCCCCGGCTGGCGCCGTTTTTGATGGTGGTATCTACGCAGTAGTCGGTGGCGCAGCCGCAAATCACAAACTGCGTGATGTGATGTTCGCGCAGCACCTCTTCCAGGCGGGTGCGGTAAAAGGCGTCGCAGGCGGTCTTGGTCACGAACAACGCGCCTGCCGGCTGGTGCAGTTCAGGCAGCAAAGCAAAACCTTCGCTCCCCTCTTCCAGACCGCCCTCTTCGCAGTGCTGAATGAAGATAACGGTATCCGCGGCGTTTATCAGGCGGTTAATTTGCGCCGCGCAGCGCTCGCGCTCAATACGCGGCGTCGCGAAAACGCCGTTTTGCATATCCACTACCATCACTACCCGTTTCGCCGCCATCGTCTCTTGCCACCCATGTTTAGCCAAAACGAATATCATACGCGCCCGCAGGCGAAAGCCGCTATCCGAAAGCAAAAAAAGGATTTTTTACGCCAGGTTACGTTTTTCCGCACAGAATGGCGTTATTAGCGCTTTGCTCGGCGGCGCTTCGTAGTATAAATACGCTCTATATTTTTCTTCACCATGATGGATGCCCCCGTTGAAACGTAGTCTGCTCATTTTTGCTGCGCTGTGCGCGGCGTCGTTGACATCGGCCCAGGCCGCGCAGCCGAGCGTCGACCCGGAATTCGCTGCGGATGTTGTCGACCGTTACGCTAACCATATCTACTACGGCAGCGGCGCGATCGGCATGGCGCTGGTGGTTATCGATGGTAACCAGCGCGTATTCCGCAGCTTCGGCGAGACGCGCCCGGGCAATAATGAGCACCCGCAGCTCGATTCGGTGATTCGCATCGCCTCCCTGAGCAAGCTGATGACCAGCGAAATGCTGGTCAAACTTCTCGACCAGGGCGTGGTGAAGCTCAACGATCCGCTGAGCAAATACGCCCCGCCGGGCGCGCGCGTGCCGACATATCAGGGAGCGCCCATTACGCTGGTGAATCTGGCGACCCATACCAGCGCCCTGCCGCGCGAGCAGCCCGGCGGCGCGGCGCATCGTCCGGTGTTCGTCTGGCCGACGCGCCAGCAGCGCTGGAACTGGCTCTCCACGGCAACGTTAAAAGCCGCGCCGGGTTCGCAGGCCGCCTATTCCAATCTGGCGTTCGATTTACTGGCCGATGCGCTCTCTACCGCCGCGGGCAAGCCCTGGCCGCAGCTGTTTGAAGAGCAGATTACCCGTCCGCTGGGGATGAAAGACACCACCTTTACGCCTTCGCCCGATCAGTGCCGGCGCCTGATGATCCCGGAGAAAGGGGCCAGCCCGTGCAACAATACGCTGGCGGCCATCGGCAGCGGCGGCGTTTACTCCACGCCTGGCGATATGATGCGCTGGATGCAGCAGTTCCTCTCTTCCGATTTCTTCACCCGCGGGCAGCAGGCGGACCGGATGCAGACGCTCATTTATCAACGCAGCCAGCTGACGAGGGTGATCGGGATGGACGTGCCGGGCAAAGCCGATGCGCTGGGTCTCGGCTGGGTCTACATGAAGCCGAAAAACGGCCAGCCGGGCATTATTCAGAAGACCGGCGGCGGCGGCGGTTTTATCACCTACATGGCGATGAACCCGCAGGCTAACGTCGGCGCCTTTGTGGTGGTCACCCGCTCTTCATTGACGCGTTTCAACAACATGAGCGATGGCGTCAACGAGCTGGTCAGCGAATTAAGCGGCGACCGCCCCGGGATTGAGACCGCCAGCCAGTAACCTGTTGGGATGTTTTGCCGACGATAGATAAGGATCGTTTTGGCGAAACATCCCGCCGCCAATTGAGGTAAACTCGCTTTTTTCATTTCACAAAATCAGGCAAACCATGACAGATTTAATCACTCGCCCGCGCCGACTGCGCAAGTCCGCTTCGCTACGTGCCATGTTTGAAGAGACAACACTGAGTTTGAACGACCTGGTGTTGCCGATCTTTGTTGAAGAAGAAATCGACGATTACAAAGCCATCGAAGCGATGCCCGGCGTGATGCGTATTCCGGAAAGACACCTGGCGCGCGAAATCGAGCGCATTGCCAACGCCGGTATCCGTTCGGTGATGACCTTCGGCATTTCCCATCATACCGATGCCGTTGGCAGCGATACCTGGAACGAAAACGGCCTGGTGGCGCGCATGTCCCGCATCTGTAAAGAGGCGGTGCCGGAGATGATCGTGATGTCCGACACCTGTTTCTGCGAATACACCTCCCACGGCCACTGCGGCGTGCTGTGCGACCACGGTGTCGATAACGATTTAACCCTTACCAACCTCGGTAAGCAGGCGGTGGTCGCCGCTGCCGCAGGCGCGGATTTTATCGCCCCGTCCGCCGCGATGGACGGCCAGGTGCAGGCCATTCGCCAGGCGCTGGACGCCGCCGGATTTACCGATACGGCGATTATGTCCTACTCCACCAAGTTCGCTTCATCGTTCTATGGTCCGTTCCGCGAAGCCGCGGGTACCGCGCTGAAAGGCGATCGTAAAACCTATCAGATGAGCCCGATGAACCGCCGCGAAGCGATTCGCGAATCGCTGCTGGACGAAGCCCAGGGCGCCGACTGCCTGATGGTCAAACCGGCCGGTCCCTATCTCGATATCCTGCGCGATCTGCGCGAGCGCACCAACCTGCCGCTCGGCGCGTACCAGGTGAGCGGTGAATACGCGATGATTAAGTTCGCCGCCCAAGCCGGCGCTATCGATGAAGAGAAAGTGGTGCTGGAAAGCCTCGGCGCGATTAAACGCGCCGGTGCGGATCTGATCTTCAGCTACTTCGCCCTCGATCTCGCCGAAAAGAAAATCCTGCGTTAATTCGGCTATTACCGTTCCCCGGTCGCGCTACGCTTACCGGGGCTACAAACCTACTCCGGTAGCCCGGGTAAGGCATCAGCCGCAACCCGGGGAATTCCTCTGTTGCAAAAAGTTGCGAGACTCTTTCCACCATTATCTTTGGATTCTTGCCAGACTGTTACCCCGACTCTACCCTGCCGCTTAAGACACTATCTTTTGCAAAGGAGCGCTGCATGGTGGCCTACCGTCGTTATTACCTGAAGGGTGGAACCTGGTTTTTTACAGTTAATTTGCGAAACCGAAAAAGCAGACTTCTGACCGAGCACATCGGAACTTTACGTCACGCCATCCTCACCATCAAACGGCGAAAACCCTTTTACATTGATGCATAGGTTATCCTTCCTGAACATCTTCATTGCATCTGGACATTACCCGGAGACGATAGCGATTTCTCCGCCAGATGGCGGGACATAAAAGGTTGCTTTAGCAAAGCATTAAAACAAGAAAATGTCTGGCAACCGCGTTTCTGGGAACATGTAATCCGCGATGAAGAAGACTACCGCCGGCATATCGATTACACCTACATTAATCCTGTAAAACACGGTTGGGTACGACAGGTTTGTGATTGGCCTTTTTCAACCTTTCACCGGGATGTACGGCGCGGGTTATATCCCGATAATTGGGGTGGCGAAATTCACGATTTTTTGTGCGGCGAACGCCAGTAAACCCCCGGTCGCGCTACGCTTACCGGGGCTACGATCTGCTCCGGTAGCCCGGGTAAGGCGCCAGCCGCAACCCGGGGAAATATCCCAAATCTTCACTCAACTGTAATCTGAGCGACATCTGCGCCTTCTACTGTCTGGGCAGGACGGAGGAGGTGCCGCTATGTTTAGTCTCGACAATGTCATCGATGACCTGTGGCCTCAGGCAAAGCCAGCGCTCTGGCAGAAAAAGGTGCTGAAAAAGCTCCTGCATGAGGAAGAGTTTCAGCAGTTTGCCGCGCGTCATCATCACCTGAAAGGACTGGATACGGTCGAACAGGTGCTCGAACATCTTAATATCCGCTGCGCTATCCCGGCGCACGATCTCGAACAAATCCCCGAACATGGCCCGCTGGTCATTATCGCCAACCACCCCACCGGTACGCTTGACGGCCTGGCCCTGCTCTACGCGGTGTCCCGCGTGCGCCGCGACGTCAAAGTGGTCACCAACCGCATGCTGACCCACCTTGAACCGCTGAGCTCGCTGTTTATTCCGGTCGATAATATCAACGGCCGAACCGCCAAAGCGGCGCTGCAGCAGATGGACCAGCAGCTGCAAAACGGCGGCGTGCTGATTTTCTTCCCGGCGGGTGAAGTTTCACGCCTCACCCGGCGCGGTATTCGCGATAAAAAATGGCACTCCGGATTTATTAAGCTGGCGGCGAAATACCGCGCCCCGCTGCTGCCGGCGTGGATCCGCGCGCGCAACAGCGCGCTGTTTTACGCCAGCACGCTGATTTCCGATAGCCTGCCGCTGCTGCTGCTGATGCAGCAAATGTTTCGCCGCCGCAACGGCAGCCTGCCGGTTAATTTCGGCCAACAGATTGCCTGGTCAAGCTGGTTCGACCCTCAGCGCTCTGTTCGCGAGCTGACCGAACGCTGCTATCGCCACCTGGAGCTGCTGGCAAAAGGGCAGCCCGGCGTATTTAAAAGCGAAAGCGCTATCGCCCGACCCGAAGACCGCGCCCTGCTCAAGCGCGAACTGGGCCGGGCGGAAACGCTGGGGCGCACGGCGGATGGCAAAGTGATTTATCTCTGGCAGCGCCGCGGCCAGGAAGATGCGCCGGTGCTGCGCGAACTGGGCCGCCTGCGGGAAATCGCCTTCCGCGCGGTGGGCGAAGGCAGCGGCAAACGTCGCGACGTTGACGGTTACGACGACGACTATCTGCATCTGATTCTGTGGGATGAAGAAGACCTGGAAATCGTCGGCGCTTACCGCTTTATGCCGACCGCGATGCAGCTGGAAAAGCGCGGCCTGAACGGCGTCTACAGCTACAGCCTGTTCCATTACGACGCGCGCATGGACGATATTCTGCAGCATGGAATTGAGCTGGGGCGCAGCTTTATCCAGCCGCGCTACTGGGGCCGCCGCGGACTGGACTACCTGTGGTCCGGCATCGGCGCGTATCTGGCGCGCTATCCGCACTATCGCTATCTGTTCGGCCCGGTGTCGATTTCCGGCGGGCTGCCGCCGTCGGCGCGCGATCTGCTGGTCGCGTTCTATCGACTGTGGTTCCCGGCGACGCATCCGCTGGCGGAGTCGCGCCGCCCTTATCCGGCCTCGCTGCCCGATGTGCTGGCGCAGTTTGGCGGAGAAGATTACAACGACGATCTGGCGCGGCTGAAGTCCCTGCTCGGCAACCTCGGCTGCGCGATTCCGCCGCTGTATAAGCAGTACTCGGAAGTTTGCGAGCCGGGCGGCGTGCAGTTTATCGATTTCGGCAGCGACCCGGATTTCAACAACTGCGTGGATGGTCTGGTGCTGGTGGACTTGACCTACCTGAAGGCGAACCGCTATCAGCGCTATATTGGGGTACATCTGGACGCGCAAAAATCGGCATAAAAGCCTTTTCCCGGCTTGCGGCGCATTGCGCCTTAGCCGGGCTACGGTTTTACCGCTTTCTGCGGACCGGTAGCCCGGACAAGGCGCGTTAAGCGCCGCCTCCGGGAAGCAGCGCGCAATACCGCTTCCGATGTTCTCCACGGCGCGCGGCTGGGCTACAAGCATTACCCCGCCCGATAATAGGGTTTATCCCCGAGAATCGTCGCCCGGTGCATAATGCGCCGCTGCGGCAGGTAATCGGCGTTGGCGTAGTGCTGGGTGACGCGGTTATCCCAAATCGCCACGTCGTTCGGCTGCCAGCGCCAGCGTACCTGGAAGTCCGGTTTAGTAACGTGAGCAAACAGGAAGCCGAGCAGCGCCTCGCTCTCTTTCTCCGTGACGTCAACGATGCGGGTGGTAAAGCCCTCATTGACAAACAGCGCCTGCTTCCCGGTCACCGGATGGGTGCGCACCACCGGATGCAGCAGCGGCGGATTTTTCGCGACCGCCTCCAGCCAGCGCTGATGCTCCTCTTCGCTTTTGCGGTATTTGTACTCCTGAAACGATTTGCGAAAATCATGCTCCGCGCGCAGGCCGCTTAACAGCTGGCGCAAAGGCGCGGAGAGCGCCTCATAGGCCGCAATGCCGCTGGTCCACAGGGTGTCGCCGCCGGTTGACGGCAGCTCTTTTGCCGCGAGGATCGCCCCGGCGGGCGGCGTCTCAATAAAGGTGACATCGGTGTGCCAGTTGTCGTTATCCGGCGGGTTATCGTCGTGGGTATCGAGCACGATAATCTCATCCACGCCGGGCGCGTGCGGATAGACCGGATGAATATGCAGGTCGCCAAAGCGCAGGGCGAGATCCCGCTGCTGCTCGGGAGTGATGTTTTGCTCGCGCAGGAACACCACCTGGTGACGCAGCACCGCGTGATACAGCTGCTCAAACTGGTTGTCGCTCAGCGGGCGGGTGATGTCGACCCCGGATACCTGCGCGCCAATATACGGCCCCAGAGGGGTAATGCTTAAACGTTCGCTCATTGTACTTCTCCATGCCAGGGCGTCAGGCGACGCTGCAGCGCGCGCAGCCCCAGTTCCAGTAAAAAGGCGATGATAGCAATCACCGCGATCCCGGCCAGCACCACGTCGGTGGCGAGGAACTCACCGGCGGACTGCACCATAAAACCTAACCCGCGGGTGGCGGCAATCAGCTCCGCGGCCACCAGCGTCGACCAGCCCACGCCGAGCCCAATGCGCAGGCCGGTGAGGATCTCCGGCAGCGCGCCGGGCAGGATCACCAGCCACAGCACCTGCGCCCGGCTGGCCCCTAAAGATTGCGCGGCGCGAATGCGCACCTGCTGAGCGCTCTTAACCCCCGCCAGCGCCGACATCGCCACCGGTGCGAATATCGCCAGGTAGATCAGCAGGATCTTCGAGGTCTCGCCGATGCCGAACCAGATCACCATCAGCGGTAAATAGGCCAGCGGGGGCACCGGGCGATAAAGCTCGATCAGCGGGTCGAGGATCCCGCGTACCGTGGGGCTCAGCCCCATGGCGATCCCCACCGGCACGCCGAGCAGTACCGCCGCCAGCAGCGCGATAACGATACGCGTCAGGCTCGCCGCCAGGTGCTGCCAGAGGGTGGCGTCCATAAAACCCTGCGGACCGGCAATAGCGATAAGTTTCTGCAATACCTGTCCCGGGGGCGGCAGAAACAGCGGACTAATCAGCTGCAGGGCGGCAACGGCCCACCAGATAGCTAGCAGTACCGCCAGGGTCGCCACGCTCAGGCTGAGCTGACGCGAGAGCGGCCAGCGCCACTTCAGCCCCCGCTGACGCGGTTTGTCATTGATAACCACGCTCATGAGAAAGCCTCCCGTTGTTCAAATACCCGGCTGAGGACGTATTCGCGCTGTTCGATAAACCGCGGGTCCGATTTAATGCTGCGACAGGATTCACCGGCGACGAAGCGGCGGCCAAAATCGAGCGGCAGCCGTTCAACCACGCGGCCCGGCCCCGGCGAGAGCAGTACCAGTTCGGTGGCCATAAACACCGCCTCTTCGATATCGTGGGTAATCAGCAGCACCTTCTTACCGGTCTCGTGCCACAGGCTGAGCAACAGGGTTTGCATCTGCTCGCGGGTAAAGGCATCCAGCGCGCCAAACGGTTCATCAAGCAGCAGCAGCTGCGGGTTGGCCGCCAGCGCGCGGGCAATGCCTACCCGCTGACGCTGGCCGCCGGAGAGCTGCCAGATAAAGCGCTTTTCCGCCCCTTCGAGGCCCACTTTTTTTAGCATCTGCGCGGCGGTTGCCCGGCGCTGCGTTTTGTCGACCCCGGCCAGCTGCAGCCCGAGCGCGACGTTATCCTGCACGTTGCGCCACGGCAGCAGCCCTTCGTGCTGAAACACCACGCCGCGATCGGCGCCCGGCCCTTCAACCCGCTGGCCTTCAAGGGTGATGCTGCCGTGCTGATAAGGCACGAATCCGGCAATCAGGTTCAGCAGCGTGGTTTTACCGCAGCCGGAGGGCCCCAGGACCACCAGCAGTTCGCCGCTGTCCAGCGTCAGGTTGATATCCGCCAGCGCCGGTTTACCGCCGTAATCGGCGGAAAGATGCGAGATTTGCAGCATCATGACCTCCTTTACTTCACAAAACGGTCGGTGACGTACTGGCTGTAGTCGCTACCGGCGGCGGGCACTTTGCCCTGCTCTTTAAGGAATTTAGCGGTGTCGATGATGGCTTTATTCACCGGCCCGTTCAGCTCCTGCGCCTGCTGGGCGGCGGTCAGGTAGGTATTGCCTTTCACCAGCCCCGGGACGTCGGCTTCCGGTACGCCGCTTAAGCGCGCCAGCTTGCTGATGTTCTCCGGCTGCTTCAGCCACTCATCCGGGTTGGCGATATAGGGCTGCTGCGCGTCAATGGCGCTTTTGGCGAAGGCTTTGACGATGTCAGGATGCTTTTCGGCAAAGTCTTTGCGTACCACCCACACGTCCAGCGTCGGCGCGCCCCACTCGCCCACCTGCGACGAGTCGGTGAGAACCGTGCCGTCTTTTTCCAGCGCGTTAACCGCCGGCGCCCAGACGTAGGCGCCGTCAATGTCGCCACGCTGCCAGGCGGCAATAATCGCCGGCGGCTGCAGGTTGAGGATCTGCACCTGCCCCGGTTTAATCCCCCAGTGCTTCAGCGCCGACAGCAGGCTGTAGTGGGTGGTGGAGATAAATGGCACGGCGATGCGTTTGCCGATCAGGTCCTGCGGTTTGGTGATGCTCTTCTTCACTACCAGCGCTTCGGAGTTACCGAGCTTTGAGGCCAGCAGAAAGACTTCAATCGGCACCTGCTGGGTGGCGGCGACCGCCAGCGGGCTGGAGCCGAGGTTGCCGATCTGCACGTCGCCGGAAGCCAGCGCCCGCACGATGCTCGCGCCGCTGTCAAACTTGCGCCAGTCGACGGTCGCCCCGCTCGCTTTGGCGAAGGTGTTGTCCGCCTGGGCGACTTTCGCCGGCTCGGCGGAGGTCTGATACGCCACGGTAACGTTGACCGCCTGGGCCTGGAACGCCGCCAGCGCCAGCGCGGCAATGAGTGTGATACGCGATGAAAAAACCATGTTGTCTGCTCCCCTGTCTTGTTATGGGGGCAGTATTTCGTTGCGCCTGAATTTGATAAAGGAATTAAAACATCTTGCTAAGAACAAAGCGTTTTTAGAAAAAAAGCGGCAATGCTTATACACAAAATCATTCATGCTGCATCGAGGCGGCAAGGTTGTTCGTCCCCGGGAGCTGACATAAGTCAGTGACCGGGGCGGGCAAACGAAGCCAACAAAGAGGCAGCTTGAAGGATGAAGTGTATTGCGATTTTGTTACATTCGTTGCATAACTGCGCCTGATTGATTGCCAGCGCAGCGGCGGCAGGCATCATAGAACCATGATGCGCTGAGAGAGAAGAAACATGATTCGAGTGGTGCTGGTCGATGACCATGTGGTGGTGCGTTCAGGCTTTGCGCAGTTACTCAGCCTCGAAGAAGATCTCGAGGTGGTTGGCCAGTTCAGCCGCGCGGCGGAAGCCTGGCCGGCGCTGCTGCGCGACGACGTCGACGTGGCGGTCATGGATATCGCCATGCCGGATGAGAACGGCCTGAGCCTGCTAAAGCGCCTGCGCGCGCAAAAGCCGCAGTTCCGCGCCATTATTCTCAGTATTTACGACACCCCCACCTTCGTGCAGAGCGCACTTGATGCCGGCGCCAGCGGCTATCTGACCAAACGCTGCGGCCCGGAAGAGTTGGTCCAGGCGGTGCGTTCCGTCGGTATGGGCGGACACTACCTGTGCGCCGATGCGCTGCGGGCGCTGCGCGGCGGAGAACAACCGGCGCAGGTGCTGGAAGTGCTCACCCCGCGTGAACGCGAAGTCTTTGATTTGCTGGTTAAAGGCGACAGCGTCAAGGAGATCGCCTTTAAGCTCGAACTCAGCCACAAAACGGTTCACGTCCATCGCGCCAACGTGCTGGGCAAACTACAGTGTCACAGCACCATTGATCTGGTCCATTTCGCCCTCGACCACCAACTGCTGGCGGGTCATTAATGTCGCGCAGCCTTCGCCACAGCGTCATCTCGCTGTTCATCGTGCTGGCCTGGGGAAGCGGCTGGCTGATGCTGTGGACGCTCGGGTTTTACCTGACCCATAACGGCCAGCAGGCGGCGCTGTTCCTGCCGCACGGCGTCTATCTGGCGCTGCTGATCCTGCTTTCGCGCCGCTACTGGCCCGCGCTGGTGCTGCCTCCGGTGCTGATGCTGCTCTGGCTGCACGGCGAACATCTGCTGAACGGCTATATTCTGCTGGCCGCGCCGTTGATCGGCCTGCTTCCCGCCGGCCTCGCCCAACAGTTCTGGCACCGCTTTCCCCTTTACTGGCAGCGGCTGACGCTGCTGCTGGCTACGGTCACCGCCAGCGCGCTGCTCAACACCGCGCTGCTCTCGCCGTTTGTGAAAAGCCCGGCGATGATGCTCGGCCTGGCCTCGTTTACCGGCGGGGTGCTGCTGACGCCGTTTGTCTATCTGATTTTTGAATTCCTGCGCCAGCAGCACCGCTACCATCTGCTGGGGCTGGATACCAATAATCCACCGCTGCGCACCTCGCTGATCATCTGGTGCAGCCTGTTCTTTATCATCGGCATCGGCACCCAGATGGTACTGTCGCCGGAAATCGAGCGCCTGCTGTTAATTGTGGTGTTTCTGCCCAACGTGGTGATGGCGTGGAAGTTCGGCTGGCAGGGCGGCGTCCTTTCCGGCCTGCTGGGCAGCATGATGATCACCATCGCCCGCCAGGTTGGCGTTGGATTCAGCAATCTGGTGGAGCTGGAGATTTTTCTGGCCACCCAGGCGCTGCTCGGCATCGGGCTGGGCATTGCCATCAGCCGCCAGCAGCACCTGGCGCAAAACCTGCACCACTACCGCCAGCGGCTGGAGGCGGAGCTGGCGGCGCGGCGGGCGCTGGCCGAAAAGCTGATCCATACCGAAGAGGATACGCGCAAAAGCCTGGCGCGCGAGCTGCACGACGAAATCGGCCAGAATATTACCGCCATTCAGATCCAGTCGCAGCTGGTGAAGCGGGCGCGCGATCCGGCGCAAACCCAGGCCGCCGCCAGCCAGATTAACGATCTCGCCCGGCGTATTCACCACTCCACCCGCCAGCTGCTGCGCCAGCTACGCCCGCCGGCCCTCGATGAGCTGTCGTTTAAAGAGGCGCTGCACCATTTGCTCAATGAGTTTGCCTTTGCCGAGCGCGGTATCCGCTGCCGCTTTGACTACCGGCTCACCGCCACGCCGGAGAGCGAAACGGTACGTTTTACCCTCTATCGGCTGCTGCAGGAGCTGCTTAACAACGTCTGTAAGCACGCCGACGCCAGCGAGGTTGCCATTGCCCTGTATCAGCAGGGGACGCTGCTGCGCCTGGAGGTGAAGGACAACGGTATCGGCATCAGCCCCGACAAAATGGCTGGCTTCGGCATTCAGGGCATGCGTGAGCGGGTCAGCGCCCTGGGCGGAGAGCTGACGCTGGAGTCGCAGCGCGGCACACGCGTAATTGTTAACTTGCCCACAAATTTGCAACAAACAGCCGGCTAACCAGGAAAAAGTCTTAGTCACTCCGGACTTTCTCTCATCCCCTTTCGATTTCACTTTCATATAGTCAGCAAAACGGAGACGGCTATGCGCTCAGCAACCGACTTTAATCAACGTTACAGGACGCTGCGTCCGCAGCTGCTGATGTACATGGTCATCGGGTATGCGGCGTTTTACCTGACGCGCAAAAGCGTCAACTACGTATTGCCGGCGCTGCAAACGGATCTGGGCCTGGATAAAGGCGATATTGGCCTGCTGGGGTCGCTATTTTACCTGACCTACGGCCTGTCGAAGTTTACCGCCGGGCTGTGGCACGACAGCCACGGGCAGCGCTGGTTTATGGGCGCGGGCCTGTTCGCCACCGGTCTGCTGAACGTGGTGTTCGCCTTCGGCGAGTCGCTGACGCTGCTGCTGGCGGTCTGGACGCTGAACGGATTTTTTCAGGGCTGGGGCTGGCCTCCCTGCGCCCGCCTGCTAACCCACTGGTACTCGCGCAACGAACGCGGCTTCTGGTGGGGCTGCTGGAATATGTCGATCAACATCGGCGGGGCGATTATCCCGCTGATTAGCGCCTTTGCCGCCCACTGGTGGGGCTGGCAGGCGGCGATGCTGGCACCGGGGATGATCAGCATGGCATCAGGCATCTGGTTAACGCTGCACCTGAAAGGAACGCCCCGCGAAGAGGGATTGCCGTCGGTGGGCGCCTGGCGTAACGACCCGCTGGAGCTGCGCCAGGAGCGGCAAAGCCCGCCGATGGGGCTGTGGCAGATGCTGCGTACCACGATGCTGAAGAACCCGATGATCTGGCTGCTGGGCGTCTCTTATGTGCTGGTCTACCTGATCCGCATCGCGCTCAACGACTGGGGCAACATCTGGCTGACGGAGAGCCACGGCGTCAATCTGCTCAGCGCCAACGCCACGGTGATGCTGTTTGAAGCGGGCGGCCTGCTCGGCGCGCTGTTCGCCGGATGGGGCTCGGATCTGCTGTTCAGCGGCCAGCGGGCGCCGATGATTTTACTGTTCACGCTGGGGCTGATGGTCTCCGTCGCCGCGCTCTGGCTGGCGCCGGTACACCACTACGCTCTGCTGGCGGTTTGTTTCTTTACGGTGGGCTTCTTCGTTTTTGGCCCGCAAATGCTGATTGGCCTCGCGGCGGTGGAGTGCGGACACAAAGCGGCGGCCGGTTCCATCAGCGGATTTCTCGGCCTGTTCGCCTATCTGGGGGCAGCGCTGGCGGGCTGGCCTCTGTCGCTGGTCATTGAACGCTACGGCTGGTCGGGGATGTTCAGTTTACTCTCGGTCGCCGCAGTTCTGATGGGTTTATTGCTGATGCCGCTGCTGATGGCGAGCATTACTACCTCTGCTGCTCAAAGGATAAAATAATGAAAAAAACGCTGGTCACTACCCTGATTGCTTCCGGCATTGCGCTGGCGACGTTAAGCGGCGCGGCGCACGCCAAAGGTCGTCTGGTGGTCTATTGCAGCGCCACCAACGAAATGTGTGAGGCGGAAACTAAAGCCTTCGGCGAAAAATATGACGTAAAAACCTCGTTTATTCGCAACGGCTCCGGCAGCACGCTGGCGAAGGTCGATGCCGAGAAGAAAAACCCGCAGGCGGATGTCTGGTACGGCGGCACCCTCGACCCGCAGTCCCAGGCCGGCGAAATGGGCCTGCTGCAGCCCTATAAATCGCCGAATCTTACGCAGGTGATGGAGCAGTTCCGCGATCCGGCGAAGCTGAAAGGCAACTACTCCTCGGCGGTGTACGTCGGCATTCTCGGCTTCGGCGTGAACACCCAGCGCCTGAAAGAGAAAAACCTGCCGGTGCCAAAATGCTGGAAGGATCTGACCAAACCGGAATACAAAGGCGAAATCCAGATTGCCGACCCGCAGAGCTCCGGCACCGCCTACACCGCGCTGGCGACCTTCGCCCAGCTGTGGGGAGACGATCAGGCTTTCGATTATCTTAAACAGCTCAACGCTAACGTCTCCCAGTACACTAAGTCCGGTATCGCCCCGGCGCGCAACGCCGCCCGCGGTGAAACGGCCATCGGCATCGGCTTCCTGCACGACTATTCGCTGGAAAAAGAACAGGGCGCGCCGCTGGAGCTGATCTCGCCGTGCGAAGGCACCGGCTACGAAATTGGCGGCGTGAGCATTCTGAAGGGCGCGCGCAACCTCGACAACGCCAAACTGTTTGTCGACTGGGTGCTGTCGAAAGAGGCCCAGGAGCTGGCGTGGAAGAAAGGCAAGTCTTATCAGATCCTGACCAACACTACCGCCGAAACTTCGCCGAACTCGCTGAAGCTCGACGACCTGAAGCTTATCAACTACGACATGGATAAATACGGCTCAACGGACGTGCGTAAAGCGCTCATCAATAAATGGGTTAGCGAAGTGAAGATGGGTAAATAAGCCCGCACTGCGTTCATTTGCCGGGTGGCGGCATCCACGCCCTACCCGGCCTACGACACCGGAAAACTTATGTCACACACACTTGCACTCCATCCCGTGAAAAAGCGGGATGCGATATTCCTTTGGGTTTTATTCGGCTGGCTGGCGTTCGCCCTGCTGCCGAGCTGGAGCCTGGATTACGGTCTGCTGGAGTCCACGCGCGATGAAATTCTCGCGGCCTACGGCTGGTCACAGTTCAATATCAGCTGGCTGTGGTATCTCCTGCCGAGCCTGCTGCTGATTCGTCCATGGCAGGAAGTCAGCCGGGAGCAGCGCAGCCGCCACTACCTCGACGCCGGCTGGGCGCTCCTCTGTATGGCGTTTATCGTCGTCAGCGCCACCGTGGAAGGCCGCGGGTTAGGCTACGCCACCCTCGTGCTGTTTGTCGCGCTGGGCGCCATCATGACCCTGGCGCTCACCCGCCTGGAATGGCTGGGCGGCGACCGCTTTGTGATTGGTTCGCTGGTCACCATCGTGGCGTTAATCGGCGTCTTTATCGTCTGGCCGAGCATCGCCATTTTCATCCCGATGTTCACCAACGACGCCGGCGAGTTTGCCCCGCTGGCGTTTATGGCCGTGCTGTCGCAGGCGCATATTGTCCAGGTGATCCTCAACTCCATCGCCCTGTCGATTGCGGTAGGCATCGGCTGCACCTTCTTTGGCCTGGTGCTGGCGATTTACACCACCCGCATCGCCCAGCGCAGCGCGATTATTGGCCGCATTTTCTCGATTCTGCCGATCGTCACCCCGCCGTTTGTCGTCGGCCTCGGCGTCACCCTGATGATGGGCCGTTCCGGCTACGTCACCGAGCTGATGGTCGACTGGTTCGGCTTAACCAACACCAACTGGCTGTACGGGTTTACCGGCATCTGGCTGGCGCAGGTGCTGGCGTTCACTCCGATGGCGTTTATGATCCTCGACGGCGCGATTAAAACCATTCATCCGTCGCTGGAGGAGGCGTCGTACACCCTGCGCGCCAGCCGCTGGCAGACCTTTAACGGCGTCTTCGTCCCGCTGCTGAAACCGGCGCTGGCGAACGCGTTTTTAATTGTCATCGTCCAGTCGCTGGCCGACTTCAGCAACCCGCTGGTGCTCGGCGGCAACTTCGACGTGCTGGCGACGCAAATCTACTTCTATATCACCGGTTCGCAGCTCGATTATCAGGCCGCCAGTACCCTGGGCGCGTTCCTGCTGCTGTTCTCGCTGCTGGTGTTCTGCATTCAGTATATGTGGATCGGCAAGCGCTCGTACGTCACGGTTTCCGGTAAGTCCTATCGCGGCGACGTGCAGCCGCTGCCGGTGACCCTGGTGTGGAGCGTGATCGCCATTCTGGCGGTGTGGATCGCCTTCAACGCCCTGCTCTACGGCAGCATTTTCTACGGCAGCTTTACCGTTAACTGGGGCGTGGACTACACCCTGACGCTGGATAACTTTATCAAGCTGTTCGGCCAGGGGATGAGCGACGGCGCCTGGCCTTCGCTGCTCGATACCCTGCTCTACGCCGGGATCGCCGCGCCGATCACCGCCGCCTTCGGCCTGCTGATCGCCTGGATCGTGGTGCGTCAGCAGTTTAAAGGCAAAAAGACCATCGAGTTCACCACCATGCTGTGCTTCGCGGTGCCGGGCACCGTGGCGGGCGTCTCCTATATTCTCGCCTTTAACAGCGCGCCGGTGTACCTCACCGGAACGGCAGCGATTGTGATTATCTCGATGGTGATGCGTAACGTGCCGGTGGGCATCCGGGCGGGCATTGCCGGTTTAGGCCAGATCGACAAATCGCTGGACGAAGCGTCGCTCAGCCTGCGCGCGGGTTCCCTGCGCACCATTACGCATATCCTGCTGCCGCTGCTGCGCCCGGCGATCCTCTCGGCGCTGATCTACAGCTTTGTGCGCGCCATTACCACCGTCAGCGCCATTGTGTTCCTCGTGACGCCGGACACCCGCGTCGCTACCGCCTATATCCTCAACCGGGTGGAAGACGGCGAATACGGCGTGGCGATCGCCTACGGATCGATTCTGATCGTAGTGATGCTGGCGATTATTTTTATCTTTGACTGGCTGATCGGGGAAGCGCGTATCTCCCGGTCAAAAGCCAAAAACCAGGCGTAATGGAGCGCACTATGAGTCAGAAAAATTTTGTTGAACTGCGCAACGTCACCAAGCGATTCGGCAGCAACACGGTTATCGACAATATCAATCTCACCATCCCGCAGGGGCAAATGGTGACCCTGCTCGGCCCTTCCGGCTGCGGTAAGACCACCATTCTGCGCCTGGTCGCCGGGCTGGAAAAACCGAGCGAAGGACAGATTTTCATCGATGGCGAAGACGTGACCCATCGCTCCATTCAGCAGCGCGACATCTGTATGGTGTTTCAGTCTTACGCCCTGTTTCCGCATATGTCGCTGGGGGACAACGTCGGCTACGGTCTGAAGATGCTCGGCGCGTCGCGCGGCGATGTGAAAGCGCGGGTGAAGGAGGCGCTGGCGATGGTGGATCTGGAGGGCTTCGAAGACCGCTATGTCGATCAGATCTCCGGCGGCCAGCAGCAGCGCGTAGCGCTGGCGCGCGCCCTGATCCTCAAGCCAAAGGTGCTGCTGTTTGATGAGCCCTTAAGCAACCTCGACGCCAACCTGCGGCGCAGCATGCGCGATAAGATCCGCGAACTGCAAAAGCAGTTTGATATCACCTCGCTGTACGTGACCCACGATCAGAGTGAAGCCTTTGCGGTTTCCGATACCGTGCTGGTGATGAATAAGGGGCATATCATGCAGATCGGCTCGCCGCAGGATCTTTACCGCCAGCCCGCGTCGCGCTTTATGGCGAGCTTTATGGGCGATGCCAACCTGTTCCCGGCCGCCTTCAGCGAGGGTTTCGTCGATATTTATGGCTATCGGCTGCCGAGGCCGCCGCATTTTGCCGCCCACGGCGAGGGCAGCGTCGGCGTGCGCCCGGAGGCGATCACCCTGAGCGATCGCGGCGAGGAGAGCCAGCGCTGCACGATCCGTCACGTGGCCTATATGGGGCCGCAGTACGAGGTGACGGTGGAGTGGCACGGGCAGGAAATTTTGCTGCAGGTGAACGCGACGCGGCTGCAGCCGGACGTCGGCGAGCATTACTATCTCGAAATCCACCCGTACGGGATGTTTGTGTTAGCGGATGCCGGATGATTGATGCCGGGTAGCGCTTACGCTTACCCGGCCTACGATTCGTGCACGTTGTCGGCCGGGTAAGGCATCAGCCGCCACCCGGCGCAAACTCAACGCCGGGCGTTCAGTTCGGCAATATCCTTCGGCGTCGTGCGGCAGCAGCCGCCAATCAGCTTCGCCCCCGCCGCCAGCCACTGGGGTAAATATTCCGCCAGCGTTGCACAGGCTTCGCCGTGGTGATGCCAGGTCTTGGATACCGCGTCATAGTGCTCACCGGAATTAGGATAAACCACCAGCGGCAGCGCCGTCAGGCTATGCAGATGCGCCAGCGCGGCGGTGGTGTTCTCCAGCGCGATACAGTTAATGCCCAGCGCCACCACCTGCGGATAGTTTGCCAGCACGGCAACCACTTCCCGCAGCGGCGTGCCGTCGCTGAGATGCTGCGCATCGCGCAGGGTAAACGAGAACCACGCCCGCGCGCGCGGATAGGCGGTCAGCAGCTCCGCCAGCGCCTTCATCTCGGCGAAATTCGGCATCGTTTCGCAGGCCAGCAGATCGGCCCCGGCGTCGAGCAGCGCTTCCACGCGCGGACGATGAAACGCCTGAAATTCCTCACGGCTGCGGACATAATCGCCGCGATACTCCGAACCGTCCGCCAGGAAGGCGCCGTACGGCCCGACCGAACCGGCAACCAGCAGCGCGCCCGCCTGCGGGTTTTCCGCCAGATACGCCTCCCGCGCCTTGCGGGCCAGCTCAACGCTTTTGCCGATCAGCGCTTTCGACTGCGCTTCATCGAGGCCGCGGGCGGCAAAGCCCGCCGGCGTCGCCTGATAGCTGGCGGTGATCGCCACCTGCGCGCCGGCGCGGAAATAGTCGAGGTGAACTTCGCGGATAAGCTCCGGGTTGTCGACCAGCACTTTCGCCGACCACAGGCTGTCGGCAAGATTGCAGCCGCGCGCTTCCAGCTCCGTCGCCATCGCGCCGTCCAGCAGGATAAAGGGCTTTGCGTCAAGGAGGGCGGTTAACGGATTATTCTGCGACATGTTGAGGCTCCTGGGTGAGTTTCCGTGAACGAGTCAGATAATACGCACCATAACACAGTGCCACGAACGGGATCCCGCACCACAGCGCAATCCTCTGACTCGGGTCAAACGCCAGACCCACGCAGGCCACCAGGCAAAGCACAAATCCCAGCGCCGGCACCAGCGGATACCACGGCGCGCGGTAGTGCAGTTCGCTTAGCGCCTTCCCCTGCTGCAGATGGCGGCGGCGGAACATAAAGTGCGAGGCGCAGATGCTCAGCCATACCGCCACCACCGCGAAGCCGGAAATCGCCGACAGCGCGACAAACACCGTATCCGGGGCCACGACGCTGGAGAAGAGCGCCAGCACGCCGCCGAGCATGCTGACTGAAATCGCCGTCAGCGGCACGCCGTTTTTGGTTAATTTAGTAAAACAGGCCGGCAGCGTTTTTTCATTGGAGAGCGACCACAGCATCCGCCCGGAGGCGTAGAGGCCAGAGTTGGCCGCCGACAGAATCGCCGTCAGGATCACAAAGTTAAAGATATCCGCCGCGTAGGGGATCCCCACCTTTTCGAACACCAGCACAAACGGGCTTTTTTCGACTCCCGCCTGCTGCATCGGAATCAGCGCCGCCAGCACGAAGACGGTGCCGATAAAAAAGATAATCAGCCGGGCGATGGTGGTGCGAATGGCCACCGGAATGACTTTGTGCGGATTCTCCGTTTCCCCCGCCGCGATGCCGATAAGCTCGGTACCGGAGAAAGCGAAGTTAACCGCCACCATGGTCATCAGGATCGGCAGACCGCCGTGCGGGAACCAGCCTTCGGCGGTGATATTGCGCAGCCCCGGCGCCGGGGAGCCATCCTGCATCGGAATGATGCCGAAGATCGCCGCCCCGCCGAGAATAATAAAGGCAATAATAGTGACCACCTTCACCAGCGAGAACCAGAATTCACCTTCGGCAAAGAAGCGGGTGGAGATAACGTTGAGCGCGAAAATCACCGCGCAGAACACCACGCACCAGACCCATACCGGCACCTGCGGGAACCAGTACTGCATGCAGAATCCGGCGGCGGTGAAGCTTGAGCCAAGCGCGACGGTCCAGGTTAGCCAGTAGAGCCAGGCGACGGTGTACCCGGTCGCCGGGCCGAGATAGCGCGCGGCGTAGACGTGGAACGCCCCGGTTTCCGGCATCGCCACCGAGAGTTCGCCCAGACACTGCATCACCAGCCAGACCACCAGCGCGCCAATCAGATAGGCCAGCAGCGTACCCGCCGCTCCGGTGGTGGAGATGATATAGCCGGTATTAAAAAATAGCCCTGTGCCAATAACGCCACCCAGCGACAGCATAATCAGGTGGCGGGTCTTCATGGTGCGCTTAAGCTGCCCACCTTGTTGTTGTGTTGTTTGCATTTGACCTCATGGGCGTATAGACATCTAAACATCCAGATAAGAGATTCCTTATACCCCGCCTGTCGCCAAATTGCAAAGCGGCCGGGCCTGTCATCTATGCATTCGCCCAAATCATCAGCGCCAGTTATGGGCAGAATAACGACAAAGGACAAACCGTGATCGCCGCACTCATAAAATCAAAACATTGGTGCTAGTTTTACAAAACAATAAACCAAAAAAGGATAATGTCATGATACCCCGCGCTTTACCTCTGTGGGCCGCCGCTGCCGCCGTCGGTCTTCTACCGCTGTACGCCGCTCAGGCCGCGAGTTCCGTGAAGTTTCCCGATAAAATCTGTGATATCACCCACTACGGCGCAGAAGGCCATCGGCTGCAAATCGCGCTCAACACCGATGCCATTCAAAAAGCGATTGATGACTGCGCCGCCGCCGGAGGGGGAACGGTGCTGGTGCCAAAAGGTAATTTCCTGACCAACCCGCTGTTTCTGAAGAATAATATTCAGCTTAAGCTGGAGAAAGACGCCACCCTGGTGGCCTCAACCGAAGTGGCCGCCTATCGCGGCGATGATAAAACGCGATACGCCGAAGCGGAAAACGGCTGGCTGCCGTTTATCAGCATCGCCGACGCGCAAAACGTGGCCATCGTCGGTGAAGGCACTATCGACGGCCAGGGCGCGGTGTGGTGGGAGCGCTGGCGGGAAAATATCCGCGCCACCGGCAAGAAAGGCGGTACCGACCGACCGCGGCTGATTTATATCACCCGCGCCAGCAACGTGCTTATCGACGGCGTGACCCTCACCCATTCACCCAGCTTCCACGTGGTCACCCGCTACGCGCACGATGTCGATATCAACGGCACGCGTATTCTTTCGCCGTGGCATGCGCCGAATACCGACGCCATCGATCCTATCGATAGCCAGAATATCCGTATTACCAACAACTATATCGACTGTAACGACGACCATATTGCCATCAAGGCGGAAAAAGCCGACCCGCGCTTCCCGGAGGGCGTGGTGGATAACATCTATATCGCCAACAACACCCTGAAGCAGGGGCGCGGGATCTCCATCGGCAGCGAGAGCGCAGGCGGCGTGAATAACGTGCTGGTGGAAAACAATACCTTCGAAGGTTCGATGTACGGTATTCGGATTAAAAGCCCGCGCGGCAAAGGCGGTGAGGTAAAAAATATCGTCTACCGCAATACCAGAATGCATAACGTTGAGGTGCCGCTGGTGTTCTCCGCCTATTACAAAGCCGCGCCGATTGTGCAGGCCGAGGTCGATAAGCTGTTGCAGGCAGGCGGCTTTACCCTCGGCGAACAGATCTATCCGCCGGACAGCGACCCGAAACAGCCGTTCGATAAATACAAGACTCCGCACTTCAGTAATATCACCGTTGAGAATTTAACCTCCACAGGCGACAGCAAAGCGGCGGCCTATATTATCGGTACCCCGGAAGCGCCGCTCAGCGGTTTCCATTTTAGCAACGTCAATATTGAAGCCGACCGCGGTCTGCGCATTCGCAACGCCGAGCTGGAGAGTAAAGGACTTAACCTGCAGGTGAAAGCAGGTCCGGTAATTCAAAAAGACGCTGGCGCCATCGTGCACCAGTAACGCCACATTTGCGGGCAGCTGCACCACGGCGACTCTCTCGCCGGGCGCAGTCTGCCCCTTTTTTGATCCTCGTTGGCGTAAACCGCCGCGTTTATCGGTGGTATGCCCTGGCATTCTCTTTGCAACCCTCCCGATATCTTTATCTGGCGAGGCAACGAACATGACAGAGCAAACCACAACGCTAAAAAGAACGCTCGGCAGTTTCCGCTTATGGGGGATCGCCGTTGGGCTGGTTATTTCCGGAGAGTATTTTGGCTGGAGCTACGGCTGGTCCCAGGCCGGGACGCTGGGCTTTATGATCGTCGCGCTGGCCATCGCCGCGATGTACTGCGCCTTTATTTTTAGCTTTACCGAGCTGACCACCGCCATTCCGCATGCGGGCGGGCCTTTTGCCTACGCCTACCGCGCCTTTGGCCCGACCGGCGGGTTTATCGCCGGCTTCGCGACCCTGATTGAATTCGTCTTCGCCCCGCCCGCCATCGCCATGGCCATCGGCGCCTACCTTAACGTGCAGTTTCCGGCGCTCGACCCCAAATGGGTGGCCTGCGGCGCCTACATCATCTTTATGACGCTGAATATTCTCGGCGTGGGTATCGCCGCGACCTTTGAGCTGGTGGTGACGTTATTAGCGATTTTCGAACTGCTGGTGTTTATGGGCGTTGTCGCGCCGGGCTTCTCCTGGAGCCACTTTACCGCTAACGGCTGGGCGGGCGCGGAGAGCTTCAGCGGCCTGGCGCTGCCGGGGATGTTTGCCGCCATCCCGTTCGCTATCTGGTTCTTTCTGGCGATTGAAGGCGCATCGATGGCCGCCGAAGAGGCGAAGGATCCGCAGCGCACCATTCCCCGGGCGCTGGGCGGCGGCATCCTGACCCTGACCGTGCTGGCGATTGGCGTGATGATTTTTGCCGGCGGCGTTGGCGACTGGCGAACCCTGGCCAATATTAACGACCCGCTGCCGCAGGCGATGAAAATGGTGGTCGGCAACAGCAGCGGCTGGCTGCATATGCTGGTGTGGCTGGGACTCTTCGGCCTGGTGGCCTCGTTCCACGGGATTATCATGGGCTACTCGCGGCAGATTTACTCGCTGGCGCGCGCGGGCTATCTCCCCGCCAGCCTGGCGGCGCTGAACCGCCGCACCCGCACGCCGCATCTGGCGATCCTCGCCGGGGGCGTGGTGGGCATCGCCGCCATTTTCTCCGATTCGCTGATCACCATTAGCGGGATGCCGCTGACCGCCTGTATCGTCACGATGTCGGTATTTGGCGCTATTGTTATGTATATCACCTCGATGGCGGCGCTGTTTAAACTGCGCCGCAGCGAGCCGAAGCTGATTCGACCGTTCCGCGCGCCGCTCTATCCGTGGGCGCCGGCCTTCGCGCTGGCCATGGCGGTACTCTGCCTGGTGGCGATGGTCTGGTACAACACCCTGCTGGCGCTGATTTTCGCCGCCATGATGCTCGGCGGCTACCTGTGGTTTCGCAAGACCGCAGCGGCCCGCCAGCGCGCGGCGGTGGATCCGCAGCTGCGTACGGTCTCCTGAGGAGGCGACACATGTATAAAACTACGCTATCGGGCCAGGTATGGCGCTTTGATAGTCTGAAAACCTTGATGGCGAAGGCCTCCCCTGCGCGTTCCGGCGACGCGCTGGCGGGCGTTATCGCCGGCTCCGCCGAAGAGCGGATGGCGGCAAAAATGGCGCTGGCGGAGGTTCCGCTCGCGGAGATTCTCGATAATCCGCTGATTCCCTACGAGCAGGATGAGGTGACCCGGCTGATCCTCGATACCCACGACGCCCGGGGCTTCGCGGCGATTCGCCATCTTACGGTCGGCGATTTTCGCGACTGGCTGCTCGACGACGCCACCGATGATGCGGCGCTGCGCCAGGTCGCCCGCGCGGTAACCCCGGAGATGGCCGCCGCGGTCAGCAAGCTGATGCGCAATCAGGATCTGATCCTCGCCGCCAGCAAATGCCGGGTCGTCACCCGTTTTCGCAATACCATCGGCCTGCCGGGGCGCTTGAGCGTGCGCCTGCAGCCCAATCATCCGACCGATGATATGAAAGGCATCGCCGCCAGCATGCTCGACGGCCTGCTGTACGGCGCCGGGGACGCGGTGATCGGCATCAATCCGGCCAGCGACAGCCTGCCGGTGCTGGCGCAGCTGAACCATATGCTTGACGATATTATTCAGCGCTTCGCCATTCCCACCCAGTCGTGCATTTTGACCCACGTCACCAACACCCTGCAGCTGATTGAGCGCGGCGCGCCGGTGGATCTGGTGTTCCAGTCGGTGGCCGGTACCGAAGCCGCCAACAGCGGTTTCGGCATTAATCTGGCGCTGCTGCAGGAAGCGCGGGAAGCGGCGCTTAGCCTGAACCGCGGCACGCTGGGCAACAACGTGATGTATTTTGAAACCGGCCAGGGCAGCTGTCTTTCCGCCAACGCCCACCACGGCGTTGATCAGCAGACCTGCGAAGCCCGGGCCTATGCCGTCGCCCGCCATTTTGAACCGCTGCTGGTCAATACGGTGGTGGGCTTTATCGGCCCGGAGTATCTGTACGATGGTAAGCAGATTATCCGCGCCGGGCTGGAAGATCACTTCTGCGGCAAGCTGATGGGGCTGCCCATCGGCTGCGACGTTTGCTACACCAATCACGCCGAAGCGGATCAGGACGATATGGATACCCTGCTGACGCTGCTCTGCGCGGCCGGGCTGACCTTTTTGATCGGCGTTCCGGGGGCTGACGATATTATGCTCAACTACCAAAGCACCTCGTTCCACGATGCCCTTTACGCCCGCCGACTGCTGGGTTTACAGCATGCGCCTGAGTTCGCCGACTGGCTGACGAAGATGCAAATTATTGACCGTCACGGCGCGCTGCGTCTGACCGATGCCCGCCATCCGCTGCTTTCCGTCCTGCCGCAAGGAGAACCGGTATGAATCCTCCCGACGCCTGGAACCCGCTGCGTGAGTTTACCGATGCGCGGATTGCGCTGGGGCGCAGCGGCGCCAGCCTGCCGACCCGCGAAGTGCTGAATTTCGGCCTCGCCCACGCCCGGGCGCGCGATGCCATTCACCAGCCTTTCGCCAGCGACCAGTTAGTCCAGCCGCTGGCGGAGCTGGGGCTGTCGACGCTGACCGTCCGCAGCGCCGCCAGCGATCGCCATGTCTATCTGAATCGCCCGGATCTGGGGCGACAGCTGAACGAAGAGAGCCGCGCCGACCTCGCCGCCAGCGGCGCGCGCCCCGCCGACCTGCTGCTGGTGATTGGCGACGGGCTGTCGTCGTACGCCGTGCAGCGCCAGGCGGTGCCGCTGATTCGCGCCCTGCTGCCCTATCTGAAAACCCTCGGCCTGAGCCTGGCCCCGGTGGTGCTGGCGCACCAGTCGCGGGTCGCGCTGGGCGATGATATAGGCGAAACGCTGAAGGCCAGAGCGGTGGCGATATTGATTGGCGAAAGGCCCGGGCTCTCCTCGCCGGATAGCCTCGGGGTGTATTTAACCTGGCAGCCGCATCGTCAGCGGCTGGAGTCGGAGCGCAACTGTATTTCTAATATCCGTCCGGAAGGGCTGAGCTTTGATGCCGCCGCTTTTAAGCTGGCCTGGCTACTGGAGCAGGCCTTTTTGCGGCGGCTTACCGGAGTGCGCCTGAAAGACGAAAGCGATAATCCGGCGCTGCATGGAAAAATAAAACCGTTGAGCCAGTTAAAATAATAAGTCACGCGGGCAGCAGAATAGATTTTTAATATTATCGGGCGCACCTGAATATTATATTCGGGTGCGCGCTGAAATTGCGGGTTTTCCAGGCCGGGTAAGGCGTCAGCCGCCACCTGGCAAAATGCGCTCACCGTACCAATAACAGTATTTTCATCAGCCTTATGCCCTCTCCTGGAGGTAATAAGAATATTGCATGAGTAAAAACGAAACGGAAGTTGTAAGGTAAATCTGCATACCAAATATATCTCGTTATCTATTCAACATAACAGCCAATAATTCGCCGGATACGCTGGCGAATTATGTCTCAATGTTATGCAGTCATTGATAGTTAAAGATATACCCAAAATAATTCGAGTTGCAGGACAAAACGGTTAACCGTTTTGAACAGCGCTTGCGCTGGCCCTGAAAGGGTGAGTCCCGTAGGGGCGAATCACGCGGCGACGCAGTGAATCCCCAGGAGCTTACTGAAGTAAGTGACTGGGGTGAGCGAGGAAAGCCAACGCACAAGCAACTTGAAGTATGAAGGGTATAAATAATCCACCGACGGTGAGGTAACAATGAACAAGTTTTCCGGGAAAGCGTCTTTAATGGCCACGCTGGTTGCCGCGTGGGTCGGTGCCAGCAGCGCGCAGGCGGCTGAAATTAAAATCGGCGTGGTCTTACCGCTGAGCGGCGCGCTGAGCGGCTACGGTCAGCCTTCGCAAAAAGGGCTGGATATTATCCAGAGCATTACGCCGACGTTAAAAAACGGCGACACCGTGAAGCTTATCGTGATTGACGATAAGAGCGATAAGGTTGAAGCCGCTAACGCCATGCAGCGCCTGGTTTCCAGCGATAAAGTCGACGCGGTGATCGGCGAAGTCACCTCCTCCAATACCCTGGCGATGACCAAAATCGCCGACGACAGCAAAACGCCGCTGGTCTCCTCAACCGCGACCAACGACCGCGTTACCCGCAACCACCCTTACGTCAGCCGGGTCTGCTTCTCCGACAGCTTCCAGGGCGTGGTCGGCGCTAACCTCGCCTCGCGCGATCTGAAAGCCAAAACCGCCGCCATCGTCTTCGACAGCAGCAACGACTACTCCGTCGGCCTGGCGAAGGCCTTTCGCACGCAGTTCCTGAAAAACGGCGGCACCATTCCTATCGAAGTTCAGGCTCCCGGCGGCAGCAAAGACTTTAAGGCCCAGCTGGCCAGCGTGAAGGCGAAGAACGTCGACATGATCTATATGCCGATCTACTACACCGAAGGGGCGCTGATTGCCGTACAGGCGAAGCAGCTGGGGCTGAGCAAGCCGGTGGTCGGCGGCGACGGGCTGGCGGCGGATCAGGTCTTTTTTGACGTCGGCAAAGACGCGGTCAACGGCTATATGACCACCGACTACTACTCGCCGAACGCCAAAGAGCAAACGCCGGCGGGCGAGGTGTTTATCAAAGCCTGGGAAGCCAAATACCAGCAGCCGACCCACACCTGGGGCGCGATGGCGGCGGACGCCTATAACGTCATTATCAACGCCATGAACCAGTGCAGCGACCCGCACGACCGGGTTTGCGTTAACGAAAAAATTCGCGCCACTAAGGACTTCCAGGGCGTAACCGGCACGCTGACGTTACAAAACGGCGACGCTATCCGCAGCGCGGTCATCAACGAAGTGAAGGATGGCAAGCTGGCGTTTCGTACCGTGGTTAATCCTTAAGGTTTTATAAGGGATATCAGATGGATGGTGCCATTTTTCTCCAGCAAGTGGTCAATGGAATGAGCCTTGGGGGCATGTACGCCCTGATTGCCATCGGTTATACGATGGTTTATGGGGTGCTGCGCCTGATCAACTTCGCCCATGCGGACGTAATGATGGTCGGGGCGTTTACCACCCTGTTTTTGTTTTCTTCCATTGGGCTACCCTTCGGGGTAGCCGTTTTCCTGACCCTCGCGCTGTGCGGCCTGTTCGGTATGCTGATCGACCGGGTGGCCTATCGCCCGCTGCGTCAGGCATCAAAAATCTCCATGCTGATCACCGCCATCGGCGTCAGCTTCTTCCTCGAAAACCTGTTCAACGTGCTGTTTGGCGGCAGCTCGCGCTTCTTTTCCGCACCGGAATTTTTCAACAACACCCGCGCCTTTGGTAACGTGATTATCACCAACGTGGCGTGGATCGTGCCGCTGATCACCGTCCTGCTGCTGCTGGCGATCCTCTGGCTGCTGTACCGCACCCGCTACGGGATGGCGATCCGCGCGGTGGCCTTCGACGTTAATACCGTGCGCCTGATGGGCATCGACGCCAACCGCATTATCTCGCTGGTGTTCGCCCTCGGCAGCAGCCTCGCGGCGCTGGGCGGGGTGTTCTACTCCATCAGCTACCCGACCATCGACCCGCTGATGGGCGTGCTGATCGGCCTGAAGGCCTTCGCCGCCGCGGTGCTCGGCGGAATCGGCAGCGTCACCGGCGCGGTGCTCGGCGGCTTTATTCTCGGCTTTACCGAGGTGGTGGCGGTCGCTCTGTTTCCCGAGCTGGGCGGTTACAAAGACGCCTTTGCCTTTATGTTCTTGATTCTGGTCCTCTTGTTCCGCCCGGTTGGCATTATGGGCGATGAACGTCTGGAAAGGAGCCGTTTCTGATGCTCAACGCTACGACTACCGCCGGGGCGCAGCTGCGCAACTTGGTCATTATTGCTCTCTGCGTCGCGCTGCTGGCCGGGATCAACGTCGTCTTCAACGACTACATTATTCGCGTCATCAGCACCATTTTCGTCTTTATGATCCTCGCGGTCAGCTACAACCTGATCAACGGCGTGACCGGCCAGCTGTCGCTGGAGCCCAACGGCTTTGTGGCGGTCGGCGCTTACGTCACCGCCCTGCTGATCCTCCCCAGCGACAGCAAGCTGGATATGTTTGAGATGGCCGCCCCCAGCCCGTGGATCCTCGTGCTGCACGCCGGGTTCCTGCCCGCGCTGCTCATTAGCGGCCTGTGCGCGGCGGCGCTGGCGGTTTGCCTTGCCCTGCCGGTCTTCCGCGTGCGCGGCGACTACCTGGCGATTGTGACCCTCGGCTTCGGCTTTATCATTAAAATCCTCGCTATCAACAATCCGCAGATCACCAACGGCGCGATTGGCCTCAACGATATTCCGCAGCAGCCGCATCTCCTGTTCTGGTGCGGGCTGTTCGCCCTGCTGGCGACCGGGATGATTTTGCAGCTGGTGTGGTCGAAGTACGGGCGAATGATGAAAGCGGTGCGCGACGACGAAGACGCCGCTATCGCCATGGGCGTGAACACGTTTCGCATTAAAACCTGCGCCTTCGCCACCAGCGCCTTCTTCGAAGGGATCGGCGGCGGCCTGCTGGCCTCGCTGCTGACCACCATCTCGCCGGGCCTGTTCGACTTTATGCTCACCTTCCAGCTGCTGATTATTATCGTGCTCGGCGGCCTGGGCAGCACCACCGGCGCGCTGCTCGGCACCGTACTGGTGGTCGGCAGCGGCGAGTGGCTACGCTTTCTCGACCAGCCGCTCCAGTTCTTCGGTCACGATCTCGGCGCGTATCCGGGCCTGCGGATGGTGGTGTTCTCGCTGCTGCTGCTGATCATCATGCTGTTCGCCCGCGAAGGTCTGCTGGGTAAAAAAGAGATTTGGCAAGTGGGCAAAAGGGGCCGCGGCTATGGCGCAAAATAAGGTCATTTTACAGGTGCAGGACGTGACCATGCAGTTCGGCGGCCTGCGGGCCATCGACAGCGTCAGTTTCCACGTCGACGAGGCGGAAATTTTTGGCCTGATAGGCCCCAACGGCGCGGGCAAAACCACGATGTTCAACGTCATCACCGCCAACTATAAGCCGACCAGCGGCAGCGTGACCCTGGCGGGAAAGTCGCTGAAGGGGCTGAAGCCTAACCGGGTGGTCAACGCCGGGATTGCCCGCACCTTTCAGAATATCCGCCTGTTCAACTCGATGACGGTATTAGAAAACGTGATGGTCGGCCTCGACAGCGCCAGCCGCTATTCGCTGCTGGAAGCGGCGCTGCATATTGGCCGCTACTTCCCCGCCGAGCGGGCGGCAAAGGCCAAAGCGATGGCGATTCTGGACGATATCGGTATCGCCCATTTCGCCGACGTGCAGGCCACCAACCTCAGCTACGGCAACCAGCGCAAGGTGGAGATCGCCCGCGCGCTGGCGACGTCGCCAAAATTGCTGCTGCTCGACGAGCCCGCCGCCGGGATGAACCCGAAAGAGACGGAGGATCTGGCGGATCTGATCTTCCGCATGCGTAACGACTATCAGCTCAGCGTACTGCTGATCGAGCACGATATGCCGTTCGTCAACAAGCTGTGCGAGCGGGTGATGGTGCTGGAGTACGGCAAACCGCTGTTTAGCGGCCTGATGTCCGAAGCCATTCAGGATCCGGACGTGATTTCCGCCTACCTGGGGGACGTTCGTTATGCTTAGCGCGCGCGAGTTAAAAGTGTTTTACGGCGTGATTCAGGGGCTGAAAGGGGTGGATATTGATATTCACGATCGGGAGATTGTGACCCTTATCGGCAGCAACGGTGCGGGGAAAACCTCCACCCTCAACGGGATCGTCAATCTGGTGCGTTCCACGGGGCGGGTCAATTTTCTCAACGAGGATATTTCCCGCAGCCAGACGCATCAGATTGTGCGTAAGGGGCTGGCGCTGGTGCCAGAAGGACGGCGCATCTTTACCAACCTGACCATCGAAGAAAATCTGCGCATGGGGGCCTACAACAATCTCGCCGGCTTTACCCGCCTGCGCGATCGCATGTACAGCCTGTTTCCCCGGCTGAAAGAGCGGCGCAGCCAGATGGCGGGAACCATGAGCGGCGGCGAGCAGCAGATGCTGGCGATCGCCAGAGCGTTGATGAGCGAGCCGGTACTGCTGATGCTCGATGAGCCAAGCCTCGGCCTGGCGCCGAAAATTGTCGGGGAGCTGTTTGCGACGATTAAGCAGCTGCGGGAAGAGAATATTACCGTGCTGCTGGTAGAGCAGAACGCCACGGCGGCGTTGACCATCGCCGATCGCGCCTATGTGCTGGAGAATGGGAAGATTATGCTCTCTGGTCCGGCGCCGGAGGTGCTGGCGAATCCGGAAATCAAACGGATGTATCTGGGGGGATAAAGCTGTTCAGGGCTGCGGCTTCGCTTCCTGCGTCGCCGCAACCGCAAACAGCCTCGCGCTACACAAAGCACACCTCGTTCCAGTAGGCTTCACGCGTCCTGCGCCGCTCAGTATGTTTTATCATGGCGAAACCACCTTGTTTCAACGTTGCCGAGCTCAATTCCGTAGAGACTGGCGACCGGTAATATTGCCTCCATGATGCGTTGGGTATCCTGCTGACCGGCTTCACCGCCGGATCCAGATAAAGAAGCCAGCCAGCCCGTTATGCGTTGCCACAGCGCCACTTTCATTTTTCTCCTCCGTCGGGAAGCATTTTTGCCTGTGTCTATTTCAACCACAGTTGACGGCGGGCGGGAAATATCAATTCCGGATTTGTAATTCTGTCGGGCGCATATTAGGGGCCTTTCCCGGATTGCGACGTAAACGTCTTATCCGGGCTACACGACCCCAGACGACTGAGGCCCCGTAGCCCAGCCAAGCGCAGCGCAGGCTGGGAAGGACCCGCAGCGTTTGCCGAAGCCTGATTTGTAATTCTATGCGTAAGGGTTCCGTTCACTCGCAATCTGCAGAAAATGCCTCACCGCTACCCGTGAACGGGTAAAGGGGGAGAAAACCGTCTCCCCCTTTACAATCCCCGCGGTCCCGCAAAGAAATCGGTGCTGCGCACTGCGCTCACCTCCCGGTCCTCAGCCTGCGGTCGGCTCAACTCGACATCGCTGTCTCGATTCGCCTCTGGCCGCCATCCCTGGCGGCCAGCCCTTGTCTTCCGACCTCCGGTTCGCCGATTTCAGCGGGCACCAGGGCATCGCTGCGAGTCTTGTGATTTCAGAAAGATACCAATAGCTGACGGAATGTCTCCCCAGTTTGGTAGCACAGTGCCGGTTAAACAATATCCACAACTTTGTTAAGTTCTTTTTCGTTATAGATAAGAACTTTTTCTTCTTTGCCGCCGACGGGCGATTTGTGGGAGCGTGATAAACACAAAACAAAACAGGGATTCAGGGGAATAACAATGCGCATTGCAAAAACAAAAATCGCGCTGGCGCTGGGCATGCTGGTGCTCGCCGCGCAGGCTCAGGCCGATCAACTAGCCGATATCAAAGCCGCCGGCGTGGTCAAAGTCGCCACCTTCGACGCCAACCCGCCGTTCGGCTCGGTAGACCCGAAAACGCATAAAATCGTCGGCTACGACGTGGACTTCGCCGAAGCGCTGGCAAAGTCGCTCGGCGTCAAGCTGGAGCTGGTCGCCACCAACCCGGCCAACCGCATTCCGCTGCTGCAGTCCGGTAAGGCCGACCTGATCGTCGCCGATATCACCATCACCCCGGAACGCGCCCAGGTGATTGATTTCTCAACGCCTTACTTCGTGACCGGCCAGCAGTTCCTCGTCCCGGCAAAATCGCCGGATAAGCTCGATGATTACAGCAAAGCGCGCATCGGCGCGGTAAAAGGCACCACCGGCGAACAGGCGCTGCATCAGCGTTTCCCGCAGTCGCGCGTGCTCTCTTATGACGATATTCCGCTGGCGCTGACCGCCCTGCGCAACGGCAACGTGCAGGCCATCACTCAGGACAGCACCATCCTCGCCGGACTGCTGGCGGAAGCGCCGGACAAGGCAAACTTCAAAATCATCCCCGACCTGCTGAGCAAAGAAGAGATTGGCGTCGGCGTGAAGAAAGGCGAACCGGCCCTGCTGAAAGCGGTCAATGACGAGCTGGTCAAGCTGGAAAAAACCGGTGAAGCGGCCAAAATTTACGACATCTGGTTTGGCCCGAGCACCAAAACCCCGCAGCCGCGCGCCTTTACTATCGAAGCGAAATAAGCAGAGAAAGATGATGTTATCGGCTCTATTTTCACGCTCCGCGGCATCGTCCGCGGATTTTTCGCATCTGCAGCGCGCCAGCATTGAGTTTCGCGATGTCGCCAAAAGCTACGGCGACCATCGGGTGCTGAACGGCGTAAATTTACAGGTTGAACCCGGCGAAGTAGTGGCGATCCTCGGCCCTTCGGGATCCGGCAAATCAACCCTGATCCGCCTGATCAATCAGCTGGAATCCCTTAGCGGCGGCGAGATTCTGATCGACGGCAAACCGACGCGCCAGCTTACCGGCAGCGCCCTGCGCCAGCTGCGCAGCCGGGTCGGCTTCGTTTTTCAGCAGTTTAATCTCTACGCCCACCTGACGGCGCAGGAGAATATTACCCTCGCGCTGGAACGCGTTCACGGCTGGAGCAAAAGCGCCGCCCGCGAGCGCTCGCTGGCGCTGCTCAGCCAGGTTGGCCTGGCGGATAAAGCCCGGCAGATGCCTGCCCAGCTCTCGGGCGGTCAGCAGCAGCGGGTGGCGATCGCCCGCGCCCTCGCCTCCTCGCCGCAGATCATTCTGTTCGATGAACCCACGTCGGCGCTGGACCCGGAGATGATCGGCGAAGTGCTGCAGGTCATGAAAACCCTCGCCCACAGCGGGATCACCATGGTGGTGGTGACCCACGAGATGCAGTTCGCCCGCGAGATTGCCGATCGGGTGGTGTTTATCGACGGCGGCGATATTCTCGAAGTCGCGCCGCCGGCCGAGTTTTTCGCCCGGCCGCAGCACGCCCGCACCCGCCGTTTCCTGCAGAAGGTGCTCGATCCGCTGCACCAGGAGAGTGAGGCGTGATCCCACATCTCGACTGGCATGGCGTGCTGAGCGGGCAGCCGCTGCAGTGGATCATCTCCGGTTTTCTCACCACCGTCTGGGTCAGCGTCGCGGGGATGATTCTGGCGACCGTGCTGGCCGTCCTGCTGCTGGCGCTGCGTCTCGGGGGCGGCAGGCCCGGCCGCTGGCTGGTGGCGGCCTGGGTTTCACTGTTCCGCAATACGCCGCTGCTGGTCCAGCTGCTGTTCTGGTATTTTGCCGCCTGGAATCTGCTGCCGCTGGGAGCGCGAGATTTTATCAACGACGACCACAGCTGGTCGATTCTGCCGGGCAACGTCTGGTGGCTGACGCCGGAATTTCTCTGCTCAATGTGGGGACTCGGGGTCTTTACTTCGGCGTTTCTGATCGAAGAGATCGCCTCCGGGCTGCGCGCCGTTAGCCACGGCCAGCGGGAAGCGGCGCTGTCGCAGGGGTTTACGCCGTGGCAGGAGCTGCGCCACATTCTGCTGCCGCAGGGGCTGGCTAACGCCTGGCAGCCGATTATCGGCCAGTATCTGAACCTGATGAAGCTCTCCTCGCTGGCGAGCGGTATCGGCTTCGCCGAACTGACCTATCAGGTACGGCAAATCGAGAGCTACAACGCGCATGCGCTGGAGGCGTTTGCCGTCGGCACCGCGCTGTATCTGGCGCTTGGGGTGCTCATGGGCGTGGCGCTGACGCGTCTCGGTCCGGGAAGGGATCAGCAAAGGAGAGCCGGCTATGAACGCTAACCTGGCGGTTATCGTTGATAACCTCGATTATCTGCTGTGGGGACGGCTGGCGGACGGTATTCCCGGCGGCGTGGTGCTGACGCTGCTGATGGCTATCGGCGCCGCCGCGCTGGCGCTGCCGGGGGGCGTGCTGCTGGCGGCCATCGCCTGGCGCTACGACGGGATCGTGCGGCGGCTGCTCTTCCTGTGGGCGGAGATTATTCGCGGCATCCCGCTGATCTTCGTCATTTTCTGGCTGTGGTATCTGCTCCCCATGCTCACCGGCAGCGACCTGCCGGGCGCGGTCACCGTCACGGTGGCGCTGGCGTGGTTTACCGCCGCGTCGGTGATGCACTCGGTGCTGGCGGGCCTGCAATCGCTGCCCCGCGGGCAGTACGAAGCGGCGCTGACCCAGGGTTTTGCCCCCGGACAGACGCTGCGCCTTATTCTGCTGCCGCAGGCTCTGCGCAACGTTCAGCCCTCGCTGGTAGGGATATTTATCGGGCTGCTCAAAGACACGTCGCTGGCGTTTATCGTCAACGTGCCAGAACTGACCACCGTCGCCGGGCAGGTCAATAATCGGGTGCAGATTTACCCGCTGGCGATATTTGTCTTTACCGGCGCGGTTTATTATCTGCTGTGCTGCGGCCTGAGCCTGCTGGCGAACCGCCGCTATGCCGGGCGTACGGTTTAGCGACGAAGCGCGAAAAAAGCTGCCCGGTTAGTTCACCGGGCAGTCTTTGGTCATTTTTATAAATTTATCGTTATAGATGATGTAGTGGTTCCCCGGTTGGCGCAGCGAGGCCTGGCGAACAACGTCCCCGGGCCGTAAATACCATGCATCCCCTTCCTCTTCCGTCGTATCGCACCCGGGCTTGATCAGCAGCTTAAACCAAGTATTCCCGGTATTGCTGACGGTGCCCGCCGCCCGATCGTAGGCCCACTTGAACCGTACCTCGCGCGGGCGCACAACCAGAATCGTGTCCATCACCACCACCGGATCCATACTCACCTCGGTACCGCTTTTATTGCGCATCACGTAATTGCGGGTGGGTATTTCACGAAAGGAGACCCGGTAATAGCGCTCACGGTCATCTTTCGGGCCGTGGTAGTAAAACTTAAAATACTCGCTCTCCCCCGCCTGCAGGGTAAGCTGACGCGGGGCAAACAGCAGCTCGCCGTCCGCCGGGCGAGAACGCACCTCTTTGCCGCCGGGGCGGTCGATAGCGACAATAGAAACCCGATACAACCGGGCGCTTTTATTGTTATTAATCACCCGTTTAGACGCGAAGTTATCTTCCGCCGCCAGCGAGAAAGTTAAATTACCCACCGAGATGGCCTGCGCCGCGGTCGCGAAGCCGAGCGACAGCAGGCAGATAAGCATCCGCAGCAAATTAGTTAATGTTACGCCACGTCGCCTGAACATGAATTTCTCCTGAAGCACTCACTTCACCAAACCAGCCGTTATCTTCCACCGTGCGCAGCGATATCGGGTTATCCATCGGAATGGAAAACGTTACCGTCGTTTTGTCCATCTGACCGACGTCGCCGGAGATATCCGTCCACGGCGTGGTTAACCACAGGGCGTCGGTCATATCGCGCCAGGTATCATCGCATCCGGCATCGTAGGTTTTGATGGTCCCGGTCTGCGTCGTAAACGCCAGCGTCGCCGGGAACGGTACTCTCGACGTGCCGTCGGGTGAACTAAAAATACAGTATGAACGTCCGCCGATCGCCTGCGTTGGCCCGGTCACTTTAATGAGCACTTCATCGGCGGCGGTTTTGCCGCTGGTGGTGACAATATAGCCAAAGTCCAGCGACGGCTCGCCGCTGCCCACGTAGCCTTCGCGCGTCGGCGCCGAAATGTACTCATCGGAAATAATGCTGATGCTGAAGTCGCGCGGTTTAATAATCAGGGTGTTGGAGGTCGAAAACTCGTACCAGCCTGACTCCGGCGAGGTGGTGTTATAGAAACGGAAATTAAACAGGTCTTTGGTGTTCACGTCGCTGATGCCCAGCGTGACCATCTGCTTAAAAAAGTTGCTCGAGAAAAATACGTAAACCGAGTCAGATGATTTCATCTCATTAAACGTATAGTACTGGGAGATGCCGCTCACCGGCTTCCATGAATTCCCATCCAGGCTGAACTGCATATCATAACTTCCGACCGCGGAAGCCAGCGCCGAGTTGCTGATTGCCGGAAAAATATGAATTGAGGTATTACTCAGGCCATTGTGCTGCAAATTGTAGTTCACCATTTTGCAGCTCAGACCGGAACGGGAGCCGATAGTCTGGGTGCGGCAGTCGGCGTTCCCCTCGCCCAGCGTCGGGACCCCGTCGCTGTTGATAAAGACTTCCGCCAGCGCATGGGTGTTAATCAGCTTCAGGTTTGCCGCTTTAGTATGGGTGACTTTACGCACGTACCAGCTTCCTGAAGCCTGATCTTTACAGCGCGCGCCGCTGGTTGCGTCATAGTTCACCGAAGTCTGACAGGAGTTGATGGTCATCGAGAAACTGCTGCCCACCGACATCTGCTGCAGATACTGGTAGAAAGCGTCGGACATCATGCCGTGCATCCACTTTTGTCCGCCGGAGGTCACCGTCGCGCCGTAGAAACCGCTGGCATCGCTGGTTTGCGGCAGAATCAGGCTGGTGGCCATGTCGCAACCCGCATACCAGTTGATACAGCGCAGCCCCTGTAACGGATGAGATGTGGGGGAGTTATCCAGCCACATATCAAACTTCCAGTTGGCAATCAGGCCGGTGTTATAGCCATTGTCGATATAGCCCAGGCTCTGCTGATAAATGGTGCCCGAGCCGTTATATTTCAGCCCGGTCCAGCGGTTAGCCCCGGTCATTCGCGGGTCCAGCGCGCCGCCCGGGGTAACAAAGAAGTTATCGTCCGAGTTGTTTTCCACGAAAACAAACTGCATGGCCGCCGCATCCGGCCAGGTGGTTTTGGTGACCGCGGCGTTGACCCGCGTCACGCACAGCGCCGCCGTGAACATCACTAAACATGCCAGCCATTTAGCTTTCATTACCTTCTCCTGTCTGCTGCGTGCGGGCATAGGTGGAGAGGCCGCTACAGACCACATCGCCCACCCACACCGCGCCGCGCGCCTGGCTCAGCTCCAGCGCCACTTCGCAGCTCTGGTTTTTACCGTAACTGAAATCGATGGTGGGATATTTTTTATCCACGTCCATCACAAACTCACCGTTCTCATCGGTGCGGGTACGACCGATATGGTTATTAATCCGCGCGTTAGCCAGCAGCGTGCCGTCTTCCGCGCGGATACGCCCGGAGACCGTCACCATCTGCTTCACTTCCGGCTCAATCACCGCCACGTTGCCCGGATAAAGGGTCAACTGGCTCTTACGCCCGGTCACGATATCGTAGCTATCGAGCGAGTTTTTACTGTTCTGCAGCTCCACTTCATAACGGCTGTACGGCGACAGCGGCAGGTAATTACGGTTGCCGGAGAGCTGCACAATACGGCCGTTAACCTTGGCGCTGAGCTTGCCGTCATCCTCAAGGCCGGTTTTGAAAATCACCCCGGCGTTGCCGTCGGTGCGGCCGCTGGCGGCGATATTTTTCCCCTGCCAGCCCACGCTGCCGTTGGCGGTCAGGTTGGTGTTCACATAGCCATCCACGCCGCTGTTCACATTCAGCGTGCCGGTGGAGTAGCGGGTATCAAACTGAGCATACGCGCCGCCGCTGAGGGTTTTGTCATCGCCGGTATCGCCGGAAATGGCGCGCGAAACGTTCGCGCCGATGGTGCGAATACTGCCTTCATCAAACTGTTTACGCGCCGACAGGTTGGCCATGGTGTAACCGTTCTGGTGCGTCATCCCGGCGCTGAACCAGTTGCCGAGCGGCAGCGAGAAATCGAGCGCAATATATTTCCCGGTGCTGGCGCTGCTGTCGCCGTTATTAAAGCGCTGTACGCCCGCGCGCAGGCCCAGCGATCCCCATGAGCCGGTGTAAAGCGTCTGGTAGTAATCCGCCGTGTAGTAATGGCTGTTATAGCGGCGGTCGTCGTTATAGCTGACGCTGAAGGTACCCAGCTTTGACCAGAGTGAATTGAGGTTCAGCGTGCCGCCGATGGCCCGGTTGTCGGCATTACTGCGCCGTATCCGGTCGCCAATCTGCGTTTTTTCCTGGTTGACCCACACCGAACTAAAGCCGCCGGGCAGCGTGGCGCTGATGCTGCCGATGCTACTCCAGGAGCTGTCGCTGGCCAGCATATTCTGCAGATTCACGTTAATGGACTCGGTGATCGGCAGGGTCAGGCGCGTCTCGGCGACGGCGTTGTTATCATAGCCGTAGCCGGTGGCCGCCCAGCTTAAGGTGCTGAACGACCCGGAGGCCGAGGCCCCCGCCAGCCAGCTATCTTTTGCCGGAAGCGTTTTTTTACCGCTTTCGGACCAGCGATCCATATGGAAGCTGCCGCCCCAGAATTGCCAGGCCAGCGGCGCGCCGGCGCCGCGTCCGCGGCTGAACAATTTATTGACCCGCTGGGTGCGTTTGCTGACCACCCGGCCGTTCACAATCACTTCAACATCGACATCATAAATCCCGTACGGCAGGCCGCGGGTGTCGACTTCATGGTTACCCATGGCAAAGTTCTGCACGCTCATCAGGCGTCCGTCGCGGGTCAGATGGACTTCCCCGGCGGCGGGTAAAAAGGCGACCACCGGGGTGGCCGACTGGGTGTTATCGAACACCGTCGAACTGGCCTGGTTGCCCCACGAAGCGCCGTAGATCTTCCCTGCCGAAACGGCGGTCATCGGGCCAAGGGACTGTAAATTCCAGGTATCCAGCATCCCGCCCGCAAAGCGGTGACCGGCAAAGTCGCGTTCATACATCGCTTTATAGACGTCGCTGTCCTGATTGCCGGAGCCAATACCGTAAAGCGAGCCGTCCAGCACCACGTGGTGCTCGCGCAGCGCGGTGACGTTGTTCAGCGACAGATAGCTGGAGGTGTTATTGCCGCCGTTGCGCATCTGGTTGTTATAGACCCCGAGGTTATAGTTCAGGGTGCTGCTAAGGGTGTTGACGCTGGACTGACCGATATCTTCGCTGCGCGAGCGCAGCACCGTACCCAGCGCCTCTTTTTTTACCACCAGCTGCAGGAGCAGCTGGCGCAGGCTGAGCTGTAGCCGGGCGTCATCCGTCAGGCTAATGTTAAGATCTTTGCTGAAAGCTTCATTGGCCAGCGCGGTCAGCTGTTTGCGGGTCTGCTCGCTGACGGTGGCGTTATTATCGTTTTCTTCCAGCTGAATTTGCCGAACGCGCAGAACGCCATTATCCAGCCAGATAAAGGCATTGCCGATCCGCTGATCGTCCTGGGTACCGGTGCTGCCTTCAAGATGAATAAACAGTGGGATGCTCATTCCGTCCTGCAGCGCCTGGCTGAAGGCCTGAGGGATAATCACGCCGCCGATTTGCTGTACTTTGTCGGTGGCGGCAGTGACGCTAAACGGAACCAGCAAAATGACCATGCCGGAGGCAAGGAGTGTTTTTAATCCTGGAGCGTTCCCTGGTAGAGCCATAATGTTGATCCGTCAGAAGAAATGTCTATTTCACGGGAACAAACTGCTCGCCCTGCCAGAGCGCGACCCGTCCTTTTTTATCCGCCACATTTACGCGCGTGAAGCGCCGTTCTTTTCCCGGCATCAGGAAATAATTTTCCTTGCACTCTTTACCGTCAGCCGGCTTCAGACACGGGCCGTAGGCAAGAATGCGCAACGTCGCGTTACCGGTATTGACCAGCGTGCCGTTGGCGTACTGATAGCGGAAATTGGCTTTTCTTGGCGCGACCACCAGGATGGTGCCGATCCGCGCCGAGGCCGTCGCTACCGCGCTGCGGGTCGAGCCATTGCGCTGGGCATCGCTGAGCGCCTGATCGAACCAGACAATGCGGTAATAGCGTTCTTTATCGTCCGCCGGGCCTTTGTAGAAAAAGCGGATCACGTCGCTGGCCTTCGCGGGCAGCAGCAGACTGGCGGGGGTCAGTAAAATCTCGTCCTGCTTATCCATCGGGATCACCTTGCCACCGTCCAGCGGCGAAGAGAGGCGTTCCATATGGATGTTAATTAAGCGACCGCTGTCGGTCGTGTTCTTGATCTCTTTGCTCAGCGTGCTGCTGCCGCTGTTCATAAATGAAGAGATATCGCCCACATCCAGCGCCAGGGCTGGCGTCATTGTGCTGAGCAACAGGCCGATGGCCAGAATGTGTTTTTTCATATGAATTCAATCCGTGAAATAAGGCAGGGGGAGCCCCCCTGCCTGGTGCTACGAGAGGATCAGCTGGTCCAGGTCGCGTCGAACTGTACGCTGACGTCGCCGCTCCAGATACCTTCCGGCAGAGCGCTGTAGTCAGTAACGGCAGTGGTGCCATCGGTGGTGCCGCTGATGATGGAGAACGTGAAGCCGTCCTGAGCGGTGGTGCGACCGGCGACGTTATAGCCGTTAGACAGCGCGCTGAGGTTGCCGCCCAGGATGCCCGCCGCGGTGTCGATCATGGTGGTGTCAGCCGTTTTTTCGACCGCAGCGCCGTTGTAGTCAACGCCCACGCTCAGGGTGGAACCAGAGGTATCCAGCTGAGTCAGGGTGTTGGTGATCAGACGAGAGGTCAGTTTGAATGCGGTCGCGGTGGCATCGCCTTCGATAGCCACATCAAACAGGCCTTTCTGTGAGTTAAAGCCTTTAATCCCTTCGGCATACTGGAAAGCCAGGCTGCCCAGCGGAGTCACCACCAGCTTGCTGGTAGTGTCTTTTTTGGCGGTTGCGGACCAGGTAGCGACTGCCTGAGCAGTAACGTCAGCTGCCTGAGCGACACCCATACCGGCAAACGCGGTTACCAGAGCAATTGCAAGAACCTTTTTTTTCATAGCTTTTTCATCCTGAGTTTATTAAGGGACCTGATGTCCCACGTCTGTGTGCATTCCCGCCATAGTTCAGGCCGCATCATTATTATCTGCGACGCAAATTATTTTGGGTGTTACGACCCGGTGCACAATTTTAAAAACAACGTTTATTACTAATTACAGCGCTAACTTATATATCTTTGAATACAGTTTGGCCTCGGCATTTCGTCGATGGGTATAAACCGTTTTCACACTACAATTTTCAATCTTGGCAATAGATTTCGGGTGCATTCCCTGTGCCGTCATCCGAATTATTTGCATTTCCCTGTTGGTAATTTTGTCTTTCTTTATATCTTTACGTAGAAAACGGCCGTTGATAACGTATGCCAGCTCCTGACGAATATCCTTGGCTAAGTCCACATAGACCACGCCACGAATAGCACCATTGTAATACCAGTAGTTGGCCAGCGCTTCCGAGCGCCTCGCGGCAATTAATACAATTTGCTTGCCTTTCATTTCAGCCAGCCACTCGCTATCGCGGCGGATAAAATAGTTCAGCGAACTGGCGCTAAGATTAATAAATACAAACTCCCGGCGTACCTTTTCAAGCGACAGGTAAATCAGGTCATCAATATCAATAATTAGCTCAGCGAGTCCTTTTAAAAAATAGCTGTCATGCGCTGGCCAGATGCACTGGTCCAAAGAATATTTATAATCCATATAAAGTTAAACCCCATAGTCCTGGAAATCTTGAACGTATCGCAACACTGCTGATAGCCCAGGCCTGCAAAGTCTAAGTCAGCAAATTCCCTCTTTAATATATTCAATCAAAATTCAAAATAGTATTGCTAGAGATAAAGAGCACTAAATGACTTGCTTGTTTCTTGTGTTACCAAATTTAGGATTTTTCTCCATGTGTGTCAATAAGTGCGCAAAGGGCTAATTACCGACCAGGTCAATTTAAGTCAGAAGAATAAAAATAAGGATATTGAGTTAAACACAAAAACCATTGGTTTTCATACGGTTATTGGTGGGATATGCGTAGATTCTTAAGTGAATATTATATGTTCCAGGATCTTAGCCATTAGTTGTTAAGACTATTCTTAATCGCACTTTTATTTAAAAAAGCGAAAAAACCGAACAAATTCAAAAAATAAGAATATAAAACCAATAAACAACACAAAATCAGTGGTTAATTTCATTAATTAGCGTAAATAATGGAATTACACGCCGCACAAAAGGGATAGTCACCGACTAAAAATTTTCCGCCGCGAATCGTAATCCAGTACCTGAAGATTATCTACTCGGTTAAACCGACTCAGATATAAGAATTGCACGAGCGTCCAGAGTCGTCCCGTTGTACCCGCGGCGATAGCATTACCCGGCTAATGTCGCATAAAACGCGTCATCTTTATCAGATGAAATACGTATCATTATTAATCTCATGCGCTATCGCGTATTAAAGGTAGGCAGAGTATTCTCAGATGCCCGATTGCTAATGCAAAAGTGTGATCCATGACGAATTTTTTTTCCAACAAATAGGCCAGCTTTCGCATCCGTTCACTATTTGTTCGCCTTACTGTCATCCGGCAGTCATATAAAACACCATTAATAGTGCCCAGTTTACTGACGAACCTGGACGCATTTATGAACAGTTCCCTGGCTGCGGTGGCAGAAACCGATTATCAACCGTTTACGCCGCCCTTTATCGACCGGCAGCGTAAGGTCCTGAGCGTACGCAACCTGAGCAAATCCTACAGCGCGCAGCAAACCGTACTGGACGGCATCAGTTTCGATCTTCATGCGGGCGAGCTGGTTGGCGTCATTGGCCGCTCCGGCGCCGGAAAGTCAACGCTTCTGCACGTACTGAACGGTACCCACAGCGCCAGCGGCGGCGAGATCCTCAGCTATCCGGAAGTGGGTACGCCGCAGGACGTATCAAAGCTGTCGGGCCGCGCGCTAAACGCCTGGCGCAGCCAGTGCGGCATGATCTTTCAGGATTTCTGCCTGGTCCCGCGTCTCGACGTTTTGACCAACGTGCTGCTGGGTCGCCTGAGCCAGACCTCCACCCTGAAATCATTATTCAAAGTTTTCCCCGACGCGGACCGCGCCCGCGCCATCTCCCTGCTGGAATGGATGAATATGCTGCCGCATGCGCTACAGCGGGCGGAAAACCTCTCCGGCGGCCAGATGCAGCGCGTGGCGATTTGCCGGGCGCTGATGCAAAACCCGGGTATTTTGCTGGCCGATGAACCGGTCGCTTCCCTCGACCCAAAAAATACGCAGCGGATTATGAATGTCCTGCGCGAAATTAGCGAACAGGGTATCAGCGTGATGGTAAACCTGCATTCGGTGGAGCTGGTGCGTGAATATTGCACGCGGGTCATCGGCGTAGCCAAGGGCAAGATTATTTTTGACGATCATCCCACGCAGCTGAATCAGGATATTCTGCATCGGCTGTACGGCGATGAAATTAGCCAATTGCATTAAATTTCACTCACACGGGCAAAATAATGAAAAAGTACATCACTGGCGCAGTTCGTTTATCCGCAGCGGTTGCAGGCATTATGATGGCGTGGCAGGCAAGCGCTGCTGAACAGCCGAAGGAATTAAATCTGGGCATCCTTGGCGGTCAGAACGCAACCCAACAAATTGGTGATAACCAGTGCGTTAAACAGTTTCTTGATAAGGAGCTGAAGGTCGATACAAAATTACGTAACTCTTCCGACTATTCCGGCGTGATTCAGGGATTGCTGGGCGGAAAAGTTGACGTGGTCTTAAGTATGTCGCCGTCATCATACGCTTCCGTTTATATTAACAACCCTAAAGCCGTCGATATTGTCGGGATTGCCGTAGATGATAAAGATCAGTCCCGCGGCTATCACTCGGTGGTGATTGTCAAAGCCGACAGTCCATATAAAAAGTTAGAAGATCTGAAAGGCAAAGCGTTTGGCTTCGCCGATCCGGACTCCACTTCCGGCTTTTTAATTCCCAACCACGCCTTTAAACAGCAGTTCGGCGGCACCTCGGATAATAAATATAATAACTTCTTCTCCAGCGTGACCTTCTCCGGCGGCCACGAGCAGGATATTCTGGGCGTGCTGAACGGTCAGTTTGCCGGCGCGGTGACCTGGACCTCGATGGTGGGTGATTATAATAGCGGCTACAGCGTCGGCGCCTTCAACCGACTGATTCGCATGGATCACCCGGATTTGATGAAGCAAATCCGCATTATTTGGCAATCGCCGCTGATCCCGAACGGCCCAATCCTGGTCAGCAATTCCCTGCCTGCTGACTTTAAGGCCAAAGTCGTCACCGCGATTAAAAAGCTGGATACCGACGATCACGCCTGCTTTATCAAAGCGATGGGCGGCACGCAGCATATCGGCCCGGGCAGCGTAGCCGATTTCCAGCAGATCATTGATATGAAACGCGAACTGGTTACCGCGCGTTAATCCCGCCCTGGCGCCGTCGCCCGGCCAGTCTCGCGGGCGGCGGCGACTCGTTGAAGACACAGCGACGCATGAATAATACCCATACCGAATTCGAACGCTATTACCAGCAGGTCCGCTCGCGACAAAAGCGCGACACCTTTAGCTGGTCCCTGCTGCTGCTGGCGCTCTATTTTGCCGCCGGCAGTATGGCCGAGTTTAATCTCTTTACTATCTGGCACTCGCTGCCCAATTTTCTCGATTACATGTTTGAGACGCTGCCGACGCTGCACGTCGCCGACCTGTTTGCCGATTCGCACACTAAAGGCTCCCTGGCTTACTGGGGCTATCGTCTGCCCATTCAGCTGCCCCTTATCTGGGAAACGCTGCAGCTGGCGCTGGCGTCCACGCTGGTGGCGGTGGCGATTGCCACCCTGCTGGCGTTCGTTGCGGCCAACAACGCCTGGTCCCCTGCCCCACTGCGTTTTGCCGTCCGCGTGCTGGTGGCTTTTCTGCGCACCATGCCGGAGCTGGCGTGGGCGGTGATCTTCGTGATGGCTTTTGGTATCGGGGCGATCCCCGGCTTTCTGGCATTAATGCTCCACACCATCGGCAGCCTGACCAAGCTGTACTATGAAGCGGTAGAGAGCGCCCAGGATAAACCGGTACGCGGCCTGGCCGCCTGCGGCGCGTCGCATCTGCAGCGTATCCGCTTTGCCCTGTGGCCGCAGGTGAAACCCATCTTTCTCTCCTACGGCTTTATGCGCCTCGAAATTAACTTCCGCTCCTCAACGATCCTCGGGCTGGTGGGCGCGGGCGGCATCGGCCAGGAGCTGATGACCAATATCAAACTGGACCGGTACGATCAGGTCAGCATCACGCTGCTGTTGATTATTATCGTGGTATCGCTGCTGGATATGCTATCCGGCCGCCTGCGGCAGTGGGTTCTGGAGGGGAAAAAATGAGTCAGTGGCAAAATCAACCGGATATCGCCGCCAGCCGTCGCCAGCATCGGCATTTATACCAGGCCCAGGGGCGCTATTTGCGCTACGTCGGCCTGCTGACGCTGGCCAGCGTGCTCTACTATGTCTGGTTCTTTATGCAGTTCGGCATCAGCGGCGAGCAGCTCGCCACGGGGCTGCAGCAAATCAGCCGCTATTTGCTACGGATGTTCGTCTGGCACGACTTTTTCAACTGGCCGTTTCGCTATTACTTCACGCAAATCGCCATTACCCTGGCGATTGTTTTCGCCGGGACGCTTACCGCGACGGTCATCGCCCTGCTGCTCTCGTTTCTGGCGGCGCGGAATATTATGCGCGGCGTGATTCCGGGAACGATCGCCCTGCTGATGCGCCGGTTGTTCGACGTGCTGCGCGGTATCGATATGGCTATCTGGGGGCTGATTTTTGTCCGCGCCGTGGGGCTCGGGCCGCTGGCCGGGGTGCTGGCGATAATTATGCAGGATACCGGGCTGCTGGGCCGACTGTACGCAGAGGGACACGAGGCGGTTGACCGCTCGCCGGGACGCGGCCTGACGGCGGTGGGGGCGAACGGTTTGCAGAAGCACCGTTTCAGCATTTTTACCCAGTCTTTCCCGACGTTCCTGGCGCTGAGCCTGTATCAGATTGAATCGAATACCCGTTCCGCCGCGGTGCTCGGCTTTGTCGGCGCGGGAGGCATTGGCCTGATTTATGCGGAAAATATGCGTCTGTGGAACTGGGACGTAGTGATGTTTATTACCCTGCTGCTGGTAGCGGTGGTGATGGCGATGGATACGCTGTCCGCCTGGCTGCGCCGCCGCTATATCGGCGGCAGCGTGGTGCCGCTGTTTAAAGCTGATTAGTTTTTCCCGGGAGGCGGTGCTGCGCACCTGTCCGGGCTACCCAAACGGCACGAAAAAGTAGCCCGGGTAAGGCGTTTACGCCGCGACCCGGGGGAAAAATCACAGCCGCCACGCCAGCACCGGCCACTGGTGCTGCGCGTTCGCCGCCGCCAGCTGCGGGCACGGATTGACCAGCCGTACGCGATCGGCATGCAGGCACAGCGGCAGGTCGTTGATCGAGTCGGTGTAGAAGGTCACCTCCCCCGAGTATTCAGGATGCGCCTGTTGCCACTGCGCCAGGCGCACCACCTTCCCCTGCTGATAGCTCGGCGTACCGGCAATCACGCCGCTATAGCCGCCGTCGGCCATCTCAACGTCAATCCCCAGCGCCTGTTCGATACCCAGCTGCGCCGCCACCGCCTGCACCAGCAGGGTGACCGAGGCCGAGATCACCAGCATCTGCTCGCCTTTAGCCTGTAAAGTCCGAATCAGATCCCACGCCTGGGGATACACGCGCGGCATAATTTCATCGCGCACGCAGCGCGCCAGCAGCGCGTCCACGTCCCGCTTTGCGACGCCAATCAGCGGCGCCTGAATCAGAGCCACATAATCGGCGATATTCATTTCGCCGCGGTCATAGTCGTCCATCAGCATCGCTTCCCGCGCCAGGTAATCGGGATCGTTTACCCAGCCTTCGCGCACCATAAAGCGGCTCCACAGCGTACTGCTGTCGCCCTTAATTAACGTATTATCCAGATCGAAAATGGTCAGCGTTTTACCCATCGTTTATTTTCCTTTATCGGCCACGGCGTCTCGCGAGAGCATGCGCAAGAAAAATGACAGCAGAATGACCCGGGCAAAACGCTCGGATGGATGCGCAGCGCCGCGTCCCTCATTATCCCCACACGCTCATCACCAGCAGTACGGCAATCAGCAATAGCGGATAAATTCGCACATGCCAGCGGTCCGGTAAACGCGCCAGCCAGCGGGAGGCGATTTTTAACCCCAGCCAGCTTCCCGCCACCAGCTGCGCCGCCGCCGACAGCCAGATATTGCCGACAAACCCATTCGGTAACGCCACCGGCGAGAGCCAGGCCATCAACAGCCAGGTTAGCGTCGCCGTTGCCGCCAGCGGCAGCGTCAATACGTTGGCCATCCCTGCAGCTTCAGCCATCAGCACGCCGCGACGGCGCATCAGAGGGACGGTCATCACGCTTCCACCCACGCCGAGAAAAGAGGCGATCAGGCCAATGCTCCCCCCTACCATTAGCTCATGCGGCACCGTCGGCACCACCCGGCGGGATGGCGGGGTCATAAATCCGGCGCGAAGGTAGCAATCGGCAACGGTTGCCAGCAGATAGATAACGAACAGCCAGCGGATCCACGCCCCGCTCGCCTCAAGCGCCAGCAGCGCGCCCGCCGTTCCGCCAACGGCAATGCCGGTGAGCATGGCCCATAAGCGGCGCCAGCGGAGGGTACCGGTACGCGCGTGTCGCCAGCTCGCCAGCAGCGCGGAGCAAAGCATGACCAGCGCCGAGGTGGCGACGGCGATGTGCATCGCCTGTTGCCCGACGACGCTTTGCGCGCCCCACGCGCCGGTCACCAGGAAATAGAGCAGCGGGACGGTAACGAAACCGCCGCCGAAGCCAAAGAGCCAGGTGGTCACGCCCGATAGTATGCCGCACAGAAAAAGCCAGTCGCTCATTCGCACTCCTCCACAAAGGGAGGTAACGATATAGAATAACGCCGTGGCCGGCTTACGCTTTAAAGCCAATCTATTACGAATTTCAGCCAGGGCTATCTTCATGCGCAACGTTGCGATTAATGACGTCGACCATCTTCCTCGCCGGGTGCTGGCGCTGGGCAGCGACTATCCGCCCAACACGCTTCTGGAGCGACATAGCCACCGCCGGGCGCAGTTTCTGTACGCCATGCACGGATTAATGAAGGTCGAAACGGACGACGGCCAGTGGCTGGTGCCGCCGTTCAGCGGGGTCTGGATCCCGGCGACGAAACCGCATCGCGTCTGGATGCCCGGCGTCAGCACCCACAGCCTGTATATTGACGCGCGGGACGCCCCGCGGGAAAGCGAACGCTGCGAAGTCTTACAGGTTTCTCCGCTGACCCATCAGCTGCTGCTGGCCGCCTGTCAGCTACCGCTGTTGTACGACGAGAGCGGGCGCGATGCCGCCCTGATTGCGCTGCTGCTCCATGAACTGCGCGCCGCCGCGCCGCTGCCGATGTTTACGCCGCTTCCGCAGAACAGCCACCTCGCGGCGCTATGCGGCGATTTTCAGCGCCAGCCGAGCATCCGCAGTACGCCGCAGCAGTGGGCGCAAAAATTGAGTAAAAGCGTACGCACGTTTAATCGTCTGTTTCGCCGGGAGACCGGGATGGCGTTTTGCGACTGGCGCCAGCAGGCATGCCTGATGTACGCCATGACGGCGCTGCGCGAGGGGCGTTCGGTTACCGAAGTCGCGCTCAGTCTGGGCTATGAGTATCCGGCCGCCTTTACCGCGATGTTCCGCAAAGCGATGGGCTATTCGCCGATGGCGTTTATCCGCCAGATAAACGGCGGACCGGCACACGCCAGCCCGCCGTAGTCGCGGATTACCCGGCTGCGCGATGCAGCCAGTCGAGCAGCGCGTCCACCGAGAGCTGCGCAGGCGCGCGCGATGCTGGCTGCCCCGGTTTAATCAGCAGCAGCGTCGGCAGGCCGCGCACGCCGAGGTCGCCCGTCAGATCCTGATGCCGGTCGGCATCCAGATAGCGCGTATCCAGCTGAGCAAGCCGCGGGCTGAGCTTTTCATGCGCCAGCAGCTGCCAGAGCTTGCGGCAGTGCACGCAGCGTTCCGCGCCGACGAACAGCAGAACCGGCCGTTCGCTCTCCAGCTCGCTCGCCGCGCTTATCGGCGTGAACGCGCTTTCCGCGACGCGGAACAGCTTCGGACTGCGGCGCAGGGTATCGTTATCGGTTGCCACGCACAGCGCATCGGCGCTTTTACTGTACGGCTGTACGCCCGCCACCCGCACCACGCTCTGCGCCGGACCGGCCGCCGCCGCGCCGGGCTGGCGCAGGGTTCGTACATCGACCGCCGCAATCGGCGTCTCCTGCGGCTGCGCCAGCTGCGGGATCCAGCCGTAGGGAATGCGGTAGGCGCGATAGACCATATTGTTGTTCAGGGTCTTGCCCCAGAACGGCGAAATATATTCCCAGACAATTTCGTGGTCGCGGGTCACTTCAAAAATGCGCCCGTTAGATCCTTCGTTAATCAGGGTATTGCCGTTTTCCAGGCGCTGCATATTGCTGATGTAGGGGCTGTAAAAGCGGTACGAATCGGTTGGCTGCGGCAGATCCGCTTCATAGGGCGAGTAGCGCCATTCGATATCGAGGGTCAGCGGGTTGATCTCCAGGATCCGTGAATAATCGCGCCAGGCGTTTTTCACCCCGTCCGCCGACGCCGGATTCGGCGCGCCGTATCCGGCCCAGCCGCCGTTATCGAAAATCAGGATATTACCCGCGCCCGGCAGCCCCTGCGGGATCATATGCGCATGGTGCTGGCCGATGATCCAGCCGATGTGCTTCAGCTCCGGTTTGCTGTAGTCCGGGCCCAGCTGCCAGACGATCTTGCCGCTCTGTTTGTCGATAATGGCAATAATGTTGGATTCGCGGGCGTCCCAGATAATGTTGTCGGGATGAAAACGCGTATCGCCGGCGTCGTACCACTTATTCGGCCCCAGCGCCGACATCGAGTTGATATGCATCCAGTCGCCCATTCCGCCGCCGCTGGCGCGCATATTCGGGTTGTTGTAGAGCGCGGTGCGCGCCGCATCGTCGAAGCCCAGTTCGTGAAAATGGTCGCTGCAGCGCCACTCCCATACCACGTTACCCTGCCAGTCGACTTCAATGATGGTGTCGTCCAGCAGCAGCTTGTCGGAGATCGCTTCATTCACCAGATTGGTGTGGGCGAGGATCAGGGTATTGCCGCCATCCACCTGCGGCTCCAGCCCCGGCGCGTAATAGCCCACCGGGTTGCCCGCCCGCTGATAGTCATGATGCGCGCGCGCCATCCAGCGCGTGGCGTTGCCGGGATCGCTCACCTGCTCGTAGCGGTCGAATTTCCAGGTGACGTTGCCCTCCCAGTCCACCTGGATCAGATCGAGCATATCCTGCATGCCGTAGCGCGGGTCGCGCTCGCCGCTGTGGCCAAGGATTGCGCCGCCGGGCAGGATTTTATTGGGAAACCCGTGCAGTTCAGGCCATTCGCGCACCGCGCGGCCGTTCATATCCACCAGCACCGCGCCGTGTTCGGTGGCCTGGAAAAGGGTATAGCCGCTCCAGGCGCGCTGCGGATCGTAGAGGGTGGCGCCGGTCGGGTAGACGGAAGGATGTCCCATATGTTGCTCCTTAAATAATAGAATCAGGCAGAAGTAATCAGGTTGCGAATCTGGCGGCAGGCGGCGATAAACGCGGCATCATCGCGCTGGCGCGGATGGGGCAGCGCCAGGCTTACCACTTCCCGTATCCGCCCCGGACGCGGCGAAAGCACGACGACGCGATCGGCCAGGGCGACGGCTTCTTCCACATCGTGCGTCACCAGCAGCGTGGTGGTTCCCGCGCGCTGGTGGATCTGTAAAAGTTCCTGCTGCAGGGTGTGGCGCGTCAGGGCATCCAGCGCGCTGAAAGGCTCGTCGAGCATCAGGATCTGCGGACGGGCCACCAGGCCGCGGGCAATAGCCACCCGCTGGGCCATGCCGCCGGAGAGCTGGGCGGGCAGCGCGTTGACGAATTCGCTGAGCTGCACGCGCTCCAGCATTTCCAGCGCCCGCTGGCGCTTCGCCGCCCGGCTGAGCTTTTCATCCGCCAGGCCGAGCATCACGTTGTCGAGCACGTTGAGCCAGGGAAACAGGCGCGGCTCCTGAAACACAATGCCGCGCTCTTTGCCCACGCCGGTGACCGGCTCGCCGTTAATGCAAATATCGCCCTGGGTCGCTGATTCAAGGCCTACCAGCATCCGCAGCAGCGTCGATTTACCGCAGCCGCTGCTGCCCACCAGCGCCACCAGTTCACCGGCGGCGATATCCAGGCTGAAATTCTGTAGCGCCGTCACCTGTTGCCAGGATTTACGCACGTGGCGAAAAGAGACCAGGGTTGAAGAGGTCATAGCTGCTCCTGTTGACGCCAGCGGGTGGCGCGCATTTCCAGTAAACGTCCGGCTTTATCCAGCGCCGCGCCGGTGATACCGACCAGCACCATGCCGCAGAGAATGGTGGGCATATCCAGCAGCTGCTGGGCATTGATCATCAGGCTGCCGATGCCGACGCCGGAGGACATGAAATATTCCGCGCCGATATTGCCAAGCCAGGCGTAAATCAGCGCCAGCCGCAGACCGGCGAAGATCCCCGGCGCCGCGCCGGGAAGAATAACCCTGCGCAGGCGCGCTAACTCGCCCAGGCGCAGTACCCTGGCGACTTCGTCGAGCTGCGGGTTACGCTGAAGCACGGCCTGCAGGGTGCTGAAGAACATCGGAAAGAACGACGCCAGCGCGATAAAAACGATTTTGCCGCCGTTATCGTTGCCCACCCATGCGGTCAGCAGCGGCAGCCAGGCAAACAGGGCGATATGGCGCAGCACGTTGAGCGTGGGCGTGAAGATTTGCCCGGCGCGCGGGCGCAGCGCCAGCAGCAGTCCGCAGAGCAGGCCCCCCGCAATCCCCAGCGCGCCGCCGACAAAGGCTCGCCCGAGGCTTGCCAGCATCGCCGCGGTCAGCTCCCCGCTCAGGGTGCCCTGAATAAAACGCGTCGCCACCGCCAGCGGCGAAGAGAACAGCGCGCCATCGATCCAGCCCCACGAGCTTGCCAGCTGCCACAGCGCCAGCAGGACCAGCGGCAGCTGCAGCGCCCGCCAGCTGGCCTGCGGTTTCCACGCCAGGCGTCCGGCGGCAGGCTGCGGCCAGAACACCAGACGGGCACAGGCGCGGTTCGCCGCCCACTCCATCAGCATGCCGCTCAGCCCCACGACCGCAATGGTGACGAAGACGATATCCAGCTGAAACAGCTGGCGGCCCCAGACCATCAGGTAGCCAATGCCTTCTGAAGAGGCCAGCAGTTCGACGACGATAAGCGACACCCAGGCCTGCGATAGCGCCAGACGCAGGCCGGTAAACCAGCCCGGCAGGCTTGCGGGGATCACCAGCCAGCGCAGCCGCTGCCAGCGGGAAAAGTTCATCACCTTTGCGGCTTCGCTCAGGGTCAGCGGCACGCCGGCCACCGCCTGCTGCGTGTTAATGGTCATCGGCACTACGGTGGTTTTGATGATAACCGCCAGCTTGAGGCCGTTATCAATCCCGAACAGCACCATAAACAGCGGGATCCAGCCGAGCGTCGGGATTTGCGCCAGCGCGTAGAACAGCGGTTCCACCCGCTGCGCGGCGGCCGGCACCAGGCCGAACAGCGCGCCGAGCAGCGTACCAGCGATAGCGCCCAGCAGCAGGCCAAGCGCCAGATGCTGAAGGCTGAATCCCCACTGCGCCAGCAGATCCCCGCTCAGCAGCGATAGCGCGGTATCGGCAACCACCGACGGCGCGGGCAAAATTTGCTCCGGCATCCACCGTTCGCGGGCGGCGATGTACCACAGCAGCAGCAGTAACGCAGGCAGCAGCCACGGCCAGCCGTTAAGCCTGAAGCCCGGCCTGCCTGGGGCATCGGTTCTTAAGATCATCTGCGACATATCGGTCCACTTTTCGGCAAATTATGCCGCTATCAAAACGTGACTTCTCCTTCGCCGCCATTGCGTAAGGCGAATAATCCCGATGCATCGAATGCATTTCAGCCTGCCGGGCGCGCGGCGTTTGATTTAGCTTTTTTTCACCCAAGCTTGGCGAATAAAAGCATTTAACACGCAGCCCGTTGGCTCTTTAGGGTGAGAAAAAACTCAGGAGAGCAACACGTTATGATGAAAGCATTTTTTAGCCGCACCGTGCTGGCGCTGGTGGCGGTTATCGGCCTGGCGGCCAGCGCGCAGGCCGAAGCGCTGCGTACCATTCGCATCGGCGTACCGGACCAAAGCGCGGGCAGCAAGCCGTTTATTGAGGGGCCGGTTGGCATGGCGTTTATCCGCCATCAGCTGGAAGAGGCGTTTAAACCGCAGGGTGTGGAAGTGCAGTGGCAGTTTTTCAAAGGCGCGGGCCCGGCGGTAAATGAAGCCTTAGCCAACCGCCAGCTGGATTTTGTCTACCTCGGCGATCTGGCGGCGATCATCGGTAAAGCCAACGGGCTGCCGACGCGCCTGCTGCTGGGCAGCCGCGGCTCGGAATCCTGGCTCGCGGTAACCAAAGCCTCGGGGATTAAAACGCTGGCCGATCTGAAAGGCAAACGGGTCGCGGTATATCGCGGCACGGCGGACCAGCTGGCCTTTGACCGGGCGCTGCAAACCGTCGGCCTCAATGAGCGCAGTTTGCAGGCGATCAACCTTGACTGGAACGCCGGCAAAGCGGCGCTGGCGGCCGGTCGCGTCGATGCGGTGTGGGGCGGCGTTTCGCTGCTGGCGCTGCGCGGCGATAAGATTGATGTGGTCGTCAAAAGCGGTGACTCCGGCCGCCAGAACACGACTCAGGCGGGGTTCCTCGGGACGCAGGCGTTTATTGACGCCTGGCCGCAGGCGACCCAGCAGATCGTTAACGTGCTGGTGAAGAACGCCGCGGAAATCAGCGACCCGGCCAATCGCGACGCCTGGTCCGCCGAGATGGCGCAGCAGAGCCAGATCCCGCAGGCGCTGTTTCTCGAAGAGCTGCAGCCGCAGGATCTGAACTTTACCACCTCGCCGCGTATCGATCCGTTCCTGACCGACAGCTTTAGCAATAGCGTCGAACAGGCTAAATCCGGGCGGCTAATCCGCAGCGCTTTTGACGTCAGCCAGTGGGTAGACGGCCAGTTTGTCGAGCAGGCGCTGAAAGCCCAGGGGCTGGAAAACCGCTGGCCGCAGTACAATGCCAAAGGCCAGGCGAAAAACGCCGGTTAACCCCTCTCCTCCTGCGCCAGCAGCTGAAGCTGATGCTGACGATCGGTATGAAGGATAATCTCAATCAGCTTCTCCACCAGCGGCGGCTGGGCCGCGTGAACCGGAGAGATAATGGCAAACCGGGTCTGCATCAGCCGCCACTCCTCAGGCAGATCGCTGAGCTCCAGCTTAACCAGACGATGGCTGCGCTGGCATAACGCGAAGCCGTCCTCGCTGGCGAAGCTAATCGCGTTGGTCTGCGCGAGGGTGGCAAGCAGCGCGTAGATATGATCGCACTGAATCGCCGGGGTAAAGTCCTGCTGCTGGCTGAGGGTCGCCAGCACCTTGCGCACGCCCGGCGGCAGATAGGGGGCGGCAAAGGGGTAGCGCAGCATCGCCTGGATAGAGACCGGCCCCTGTTTGGCCAGCGGATGATCGGCATGGCAGACGAAAAAGCAGCGCTGCGGGCTGAGCGGCTGCACGCGCAGCTGCGGGTCGAGCTCGGCCTGCCAGCTGTCGGCGACCACAAAAGGGTAGAGCTGAGAGGTCAGCGCCTGATGCAGCGCCAGCCAGTTATCAATCTGAAAGCGCACCCTCGCCTGCGGCAAAAGGCGATGAAACTCGCCGACGGCGGCCGGAATCAGCCTTGCGGCAGGGGCCGGCCCGCAGCCAAAAGCGACCTCGCCGTTTTGCGCATCGTCCGCTTCGCGCAGCTGGCTGCTGAGCTCCACGTTCAGCTCCTGAAAGCGGCGGGCGTAGGGCAGCAGCTTTTGCCCGTGCAGGGTGAGCGTCGGTAGCTTGCTCTGGCGATCGAATAACGGATGGCCGACGCTCTGCTCCAGCGCCTGAATGCTGCGGCTGAACGCCGACTGCGACAGGCACACCGCCTCCGCCGCGCGATTAAAACTGCCGTATTCAACTAACGCGACAAAGTTGCGCAGTTGGCGAAAATCCAGATGCATTAGCCCGCCCCACTCTCTCTTTTAGGGTACAAAAGTACTGGAGGGCAGCCTGGCGGCGCAATGGCGGGATGATGAGGATCTTTCACCTTGCGCTGAAGCGGAACAGACGCGCGACATATGGATATTTGTGAAATATTGTTTCGCGGAGAAAAAATTTATTAATGGAAGATGAGGCGCTCCCGGCGAAAATAAAGACCGCCGATGTTCACCGCGTATCCGACCTATATTATTTACGTAAGGTTTCGTAAATTTTGCTTTTGGTCATTCTGAGGCCGTAGCGAATCGGCTATAAAATATCACGGCCCGTTTTCAGTGACGAAAAACAATGATATGAAGCCCAGACTCTCTCACGCGCTATTATTTGTTCCTTTTTTGCTTTTGGCAGGATGTTCATCCTCATCGAAACCGCATAAAACCGCCGCCCAGAGTAGCCACGCGACCATCGACGGAGGTTCTGACGATCTGATCCCGGTGATCGCCGCGCTGCACGATCAGATGCATACCTGGGAGGGAACGCCCTACGAGTGGGGCGGGACGGAGCAAAGCGGGGTCGACTGCTCCGGGTTTGTCTGGCGTACGCTCAAAGATCGCTTCAACCTGCCGATGGAGCGCATCACCACCCGCGAACTGCTGCATATGGGAGAACGCGTGAGCCCGCGGCAGCTGCGGCCGGGAGATTTGGTTTTCTTCCGTATTAAAGGCGGCATGCACGTCGGCTTCTATGATACCGACCGTAATTTCCTCCATGCCTCCACCAGCCAGGGCGTGATGCGCTCTTCGCTGGATAATCCGTACTGGCAATCGGTATTTTATCAGGCGCGCCGCCTGCCGAAGGAATATAACGCGCAGATCACGATGAATAACGATAATCTGCATCTGGCGAAAAACCGTTAATCAGCAAGAATAAAGCCGCCCTGTCACCACGGCGGCTTTATTGTTTTTTACCGGCGACGGCTTAGAACTGGTAGGTCATACCGACAGCGACGATATCGTCATCGTTGATCCCGAGCTTATTATCGCTCTTCAGCTGGTTGATTTTGTAATCCACAAAGGCGTTCATGTTTTTGTTGAAGTAATAGGTCACGCCAACGTCAATGTAGTTGACCAGGTCTTCGCTCCCCACGCCCTCAATATCCTTGCCTTTTGACAGCACGTAGCCCAGGGACGGACGCAGGCCGAAATCGAACTGGTACTGCGCCACGGCTTCAAAGTTCTGCGCTTTATTGGCAAAACCGCCGCTGATTGGCGTCATTTTGCGGGTTTCGGAGTACATGGTCGCCAGGTAGATATTATTGGCGTCATATTTCAGGCCGGTCGCCCAGGCTTCCGCTTTTTTACCCGTGCCGCGGGCCAGCAGGTTCTGATCGTTCGTGCGATCGGAGCTGGTGTAGGCCGCGCTGACGGCGAAGTCGCTGCCGCCGAAGTCGTAGCTTAAGGCGGTACCGAAGCCGTCGCCGTTCTGTTTCTTGGCTTCACGGCCTTCGTTTTTCCCCTGATATTGCAGGGTCAGGTCCAGGCCATCCACCACGCCGAAGAAATCGGTATTGCGGTAGGTTGCCAGGCCGCTGGCGCGTTTGGTCATAAAGTTATCGGTCTGCGCGGAAGAGTCGCCGCCGAATTCCGGGAACATATCGGTCCAGGCTTCAACGTCGTACAGCGCGCCGAGGTTACGACCATAGTCAAATGAACCGTAGTTTTTGACTTTCACGCCGGCGAACGCCAGACGCGTTTTCTGCGAAGAGTCGCTTTCAGTTTTGTTGCCGGAGAACTCCGATTCCCAGCGGCCGTAGCCGGTCAGATCGTCGTTAATCTGCGTTTCGCCTTTGATGCCGAAACGAACGTAGGTCTGGTCGCCATCTTTGCTGTCATAGTCGCTCATATAGTGCATCGCTTTGACTTTGCCGTAGACGTCCAGTTTATTGCCGTTTTTATTATAAACTTCTGCCGCCTGCGTAGCCGAAGAAGCAATAAGACCCATCATCATTAATGCCAGTGAGCTCTTTTTCATTATTCAGTCCTGGTGATTTATTTATACGCGCTAATCAATTCCGGGCGGAAGCCCCGTCAAAAACTGCAGGTTTTTTAACGCTCTAATATTAAAAATTTATGACAATATGGAACTTTTTCTAAAAAAGGGTATTAAATTATTTCCGTCATGAATGTGTCACACTTCCCCGCCAGAATGCCCGATCCGCGCAATGAAGTGGTTCGTCCACCACGCCAGGTGTTGGCAAGCGGGCTGACTCCTGTTACAACATCAACTCGATATCGAAACTCCTTTTTGAACGGCAGAGAATCATGAGTGATAGCCAGACGCTGGTGGTAAAACTGGGCACCAGTGTTTTAACGGGCGGATCCCGCCGCCTGAACCGCGCCCATATCGTTGAATTAGTGCGCCAGTGCGCGCAGCTGCACGCGATGGGTCATCGAATTGTGATAGTCACCTCCGGGGCGATCGCCGCCGGACGTGAGCACCTCGGCTACCCGGAACTGCCCGCGACCATTGCGTCGAAACAGCTGCTGGCGGCGGTCGGCCAGAGCCGTCTTATCCAGCTGTGGGAACAGCTGTTTTCTATTTATGGTATTCACGTCGGCCAGATGCTGCTGACCCGCGCCGATATGGAAGACCGCGAGCGTTTTCTCAACGCCCGCGATACCCTGCGCGCGCTGCTGGATAACAATATCGTGCCGGTCATTAATGAAAATGACGCCGTGGCGACCGCCGAGATTAAAGTCGGCGATAACGATAATCTTTCGGCGCTGGCGGCGATTCTCGCCGGCGCCGATAAACTGCTGCTGCTGACCGATCAGCAGGGCCTGTTCACCGCCGACCCGCGCAATAACCCGCAGGCCGAGCTGATTAAAGACGTTTACGGCATCGATGACGCTCTGCGCGCCGTCGCGGGCGATAGCGTGTCCGGTTTAGGTACCGGCGGTATGGGCACCAAGCTGCAGGCCGCCGACGTCGCCTGCCGCGCGGGCATCGATACCATCATCGCCGCCGGTAGCCGTCCGGGGGTGATTGGCGACGTGATGGAGGGCATCTCCGTCGGGACCCGCTTCCACGCCCAGGAGTCGCCGCTGGAAAACCGTAAGCGCTGGATTTTCGGCGCGCCGCCGGCGGGCGAAATTACCGTGGACGCCGGCGCGACCCAGGCAATTCTCGAACGCGGCAGCTCCCTGCTGCCGAAAGGGATTAAAACCATCACCGGCAACTTCTCGCGCGGTGAAGTGATCCGCATTCGCAGCCTTGAAGGCCGCGATATCGCCCACGGCGTCAGCCGCTATAACAGCGATGCGCTGCGCCGCATCGCCGGGCAGCACTCGCAGCAGATCGATGCCATTCTGGGCTATGAATACGGCCCGGTCGCCGTCCACCGTGACGACATGATTATCCGTTAAGGAGCTGAAAATGCTGGAACAAATGGGCATTGCTGCCAAAGCGGCCTCGTACAAACTCGCGCAGCTTTCCAGCCGCGAAAAGAACCGGGTGCTGGAAAAGATTGCCGACTATCTTGAAGCGCAGACCGACGCGATCCTGCGGGCTAACGCTGAGGATCTGGCGGAAGCGCGCGCCAACGGTTTGAGCGAGGCGCTGCTTGACCGCCTGGCGCTCAACCCGGCGCGCCTGAGCGGAATTGCTAACGATGTTCGTCAGGTCTGCAGCCTGGCGGACCCGGTCGGTCAGGTAATCGACGGCGGTCTGCTGGACAGCGGCCTGCGCATTGAGCGTCGCCGCGTGCCGCTGGGCGTGGTGGGCGTAATTTATGAAGCCCGTCCGAACGTGACCGTCGATGTCGCCTCTTTGTGCCTGAAAACCGGCAACGCGGCGATTCTGCGCGGCGGTAAAGAGACCTGGCGCACCAACGCCGCCACGGTGAAAGTGATTCAGCAGGCGCTGCAGGAGTGCGGCTTACCGGCGGCCACCGTGCAGGCGATTGAGAGCCCGGATCGCGCGCTGGTCGGCGAGATGCTGAAGATGGATAAGTATATCGATATGCTGATCCCGCGCGGCGGCGCAGGTTTGCATAAGCTGTGCCGCGAGCAGTCGACGATCCCGGTGATCACCGGCGGTATCGGCGTCTGCCATATTTATATCGACCACTCCGCCGACGTTGCCGAAGCGCTGAAGGTTATCGTTAACGCCAAAGTGCAGCGCCCGAGCGCCTGTAACTCGGTCGAAACGCTGCTGGTGCATCAGGATATCGCCGAACGCTTCCTGCCCGCGCTGAGCAAGCAGATGGCGGAAAGCGGCGTCAGCCTGCACGCCGATGCGGCCTCCCTGCCCGCGCTGCAAAACGGCCCGGCCAGCGTAGAGCCGGTGAAAGCGGAGCAGTATGACAATGAGTATCTGTCGCTGGATCTGAACGTGAAGGTGGTGGCCGATCAGGATGAAGCGGTAGCGCATATTCGCGAGCACGGCACCCAGCATTCTGACGCCATCCTGACGCGCACCCTGGGCAACGCGAACCGCTTTATCAACGAGGTGGATTCCTCGGCGGTGTACGTCAACGCCTCTACCCGCTTTACCGACGGCGGCCAGTTTGGCCTCGGTGCGGAAGTGGCGGTCAGCACCCAGAAGCTGCACGCGCGCGGCCCGATGGGCCTGGAAGCCCTGACGACCTATAAGTGGATTGGTTTCGGCGACGATACCATTCGTGCTTAATGCTAATTGGGTGATGCAAAAGTAGCCGTTTGATTCGCAAGGGCATTGACGCATCACCCACTTAGTTTTAACCTTCTATCCCGTGCTTACGCTCGTCAGCACATCTTGCAGGGCCGATATAGCTCAGTTGGTAGAGCAGCGCATTCGTAATGCGAAGGTCGGAGGTTCGACTCCTCTTATCGGCATCATTAAATTCATATAGTTACGATGTGATTCTGTTTTTCTTACACCAACAAGTTTTTTTCATGTAAGTGCTGGTGTAAGTGATTTTTATCAATAACAGTCAACTTTACTTTGCCGCCAGCGCTCCCGGATAGTGCCGGGCAATGATGTCGTTAAGCTTATCAACCAGCTCAGGTCGCCTGAAAGTGATATGCGCCGTCCCCTTCTGAAAGTATTTGATCGCAAACATCTCATCCTCATAACGATTACTGTGCCTATTCTCATGGATATGGTCTCCCAGCCGACGGGTAACGTCAGCGCGGTTGTCGGGGACAGGCTTGCCATCCAGAAGCATTAGCATACGTTCAAGGTCTGCTAAGCGGTTACGCTGCCAGCCCCAGTTAAGCCCAAATCCCCACCTGTCGAATTTGACCAGTTCCGTGACGATGATTTTCGCACCAAATTTGCAGGGCGAGTTTGTCTTGAAATCCCAGCTTAGCTCCTTGAAGACGTTTAATGACGCCGCGTTCAAACACCTCGCCTTTATTCAGATGTAATTGCTCGAACGTTCTCAGAATATTCTCTTCACTGACGGCTGGTATGTCGTCCTTTTCCAGGCTGTTGTATCACTGGTCACGAGCCTGAGCGTCCATAATCGACAGCATTCCTGAGCGCTTCATTAAATCCCGCCATATACCGTGATCGAGATTGCGGGTAATGGCTTTCATCGCCGCTTCTCTTTTCTCCATCAACCAGCAGCCGCAACGAAAATCCTGCTTCATTGCCCAGTCCAGCGCGGTTTTGCCGCCAATACTGCGGGTCAGCGTCGAGACATCGTCAAGTTGCTATATCAGCGCTTCAATCTGCGCCAGAGCGACATTACGTCCCGTGACAATACGCTCAATGCTGGTGGAGCAAATCACATCGGTGTGGCTGATTAATACTTCGGGTTCGGTGAGAGTAAGGTCTGATATCATTTATTTCCTTTATATAAAGCAAAACGCCAGTCGGTGAGGACTGGCGCTTATGGGTAAGTGAGGAGTACGGTTTGGAGGTTAAACTGTACTGGCCTGATGCATAAGCTGAAGATATCGGAGAGCGCAAACGTCTCTAATCGCCATCACAATCCAGGGCAGCAGTACGGCTGAATCAGTGTCGTCATTGTCGTTGTCGAAGATAATCACGTTCCCACAATCGATGTTGTTCTGCAGCCAGTCAATCAGAACGTTGAGTGCCGCTTCGGTGGTTAATTCCGGCATGAGCTTTCCTTAATGGTGAGGTTAGGTTACCAGTCGAAGGTGACAAAGCCAGGCAGCACTTCGCCACAGGCATCCAGGTGAATAATTCCAGCGGCGTAGCGACGCATCAGCGTCACCACTAACCGGCGGCAGGCTTTCGACAGACCGAGGCGTTTGAGGTGTAAGACCGGAAATGACCACGCCCCCAGGTAGAGCAGATAACCCGAGCCAGTGTAAGAAATCCATTCCTGGTCGCCAAAGTCTTCATACTGGTGTGAAAGGGTAAACAGCAGAGCATTGTCTTGCTCCGTGATATGCGCGGTACTGCACTGGATACAGTTGACGCGGGCGACGGGCGGAAGCGGATCTTCAACAACCAGCTTTCCGGGGGAGTCAGCAACGCGAAGGGAATAACCGTTGTCACAGACCACGTTAATCAGGTCGGCCAGTTCAATACCATCGATATCGACAGCGATCCGGCCCGCATTCAGGGCCAGTACGTTGATGGCATCAGCTTCCACAGTGAGGGACAGCTTCATGGCTGCACCTCCCGGTATTTGCCGGTGGTGATGTCGGTCACCGTTCTGTAGTCGTTGCGGGTCATCAGTCCGGTGGCTTTGCGGGCGCGGAGAATATCGATACTGGTGAGAAGCTGCGACTGTGTTTCTGCGCTGAAACCGCGACGGTCGGTGCGTACCAGATCGTATTTCTCCACGATAAAGTTCACCGCGTCGCACAGTGAGATACCGACGTCGATATGCTCCTGAATTACGCCATCGTTGCCGAAAGGTGTGTCGTTGAGCGTCAGACCGTAGTGACGATCCAGCAGGTGGCTTAGAAGCTGCTGCCAGATCTCTACGGGAGACGGGCGTGGTGAAGCCTCCCGCGTTGGGGATAGTGTTTGGGTTTGCATTGGGTTTACTCCATTAATAAGCCGCGCCAGCCGTTACAACAACGGATACTGGCATGGCGGATCGCCTGTACCAGACGAAGGTGTGATGGCGGGCGTTAGCTTCTGGCTGACGACTGACCGCTGATAATGAGGGAGGCGCTGTTGCCTGCCAGACCCACGGCTTTCTGGGCGTTCCGGATATCTGCGGGTGTGAGCAGCGACGATCTGAACAGAAGTGATTTTCCCCGGTTATCAGTACGCTCCAGCTCGTCGTCTTCAACCACTTCGTTCAGGGCGTCAAGCAGGGGATCACCGACGTCAATGCATTCCTGAATGGTGCCGTCATCGCCAAACTGAGTATCGTTAAGCGTCAGACCGTAGTGACGGTCCAGCAGGTACGTCAGGAGGCGCTGCCAGACGGCAACCGGTGACACAGGCGATAACCGCTCAATCTCAGCGGCCCGTTTTGCGGATACAGGATAAATTCTCATCGTGGGATCTCTTTGTTGATGGGTAAGAACGAGGGTAAGTCGTAAGAAGGCTTATGCGGTTGTGGCTGGTGTCGGATAAATTGCGATATAGACGTACCCGTGCGAAGCGAGGCTGTCGGCCTCGCAGGTCAGCCCTTTTGCGTAAAGCGTAACGCTGTGTTGATGACGGGGATTGAGTTCACCGGAAACCAGCATCAGTTCCAGTTGTTTCAACAGCAGCGGAAACGACTGGTCGAGATGGCGTAAATCCGCATCGCTGAAGGTTCCGTTGATACTGGCGCGGTCAGCCAGGTAATGCAGCCGGTTGCCCTCCTGCACCAGGCGAGCGCCAAAACAGGGCGTGATATTGCGCTGAAGACCCCAGCGCGGCGCGTCCATATTGTCATTTGTGGCAGGGATATCTGGCATGGTTAAGCCTCGCTAAAAAATGGATTAAGGAAAGGTTAAAGGTGATGTCGTTCAGCCGAAGCGCTGGCCGGATGCAGTGAAGGTGTGTTCACCGTCGATGATGTCGTTGTCAACAATGGCGGGGGATGTCTGCCAGCCGTATTCGCTTTCCAGCCAGTCGTATAACCAGCGGGCCAGCGCCCGGATGGCTTCGGTTATCGCCTCCTCACTGTCTGTGGTCATGTCCTGCCCGGAGAGGCTGTGGCGTTCGACCGTGACGGTCATACAGGATTCATGGATATGCAGGCCGTGATGACGGATCGTGGCGCGAAGCTCGCCGCTGTTGTGCAACTGGATGGTCTGCAGTAAATCGGCGATATGGTGAAGGTCAGCGTCTTCAGGATAATGTTCCCTGATCCGGTATACGGCCTGCGGTTGGTAAGCATAATCACCCTCGAAAGCCGCGCCGCTGCCCTGATGGCAAAAACCGCTGGACCAGATGCAGTGGTGCTGACGGCTGCCGCCAGACAGCAGAGGGATCCTGTACAGCTTAATATCCACGCCCAGGATATTGCAGATGCCGGTGAACTCGTCAAACACGTTCTGATACCAGTCATCATTCAGCGCATGTTCGCGATACCAGTTGCGGGCGTTCTCGCGGGCCGCGTCGGAGAGTTCATCCAGCGTATAAACAGTGGTGGAGATAATTCTGCTCACGGGTATTTTCCTTACTCAGTTCAGCGTGACACTGCGCAGGATGACATACAGACCGTTGCGGTCCTGACGGCGTTCAGCGAATACCGCGAGCACGCCGCTGATATCCTGGACCTCACGACCAGCGTAGTGGCAGATGCTACCGGACCATGTGTATTTACCCGTGCAGAAGCTAAATAACCGGGACTGCGGATGCTGGCGGTATATCGCCATTGCCTGACGTTTGCTGATGATTTTCATCGCTATTTTTCTCCTTAAAGCCAGCCTCTCTCAGAAAACGAAACTATTTCCATGCCGCCGACCACCAGGTGATCCAGCAGACGGATATCCACCAGTTCCAGCGCCTGCTGAATACGCGTGGTGATCTGACGATCGGCCTTGCTGGGTTCGGCAAGCCCTGACGGGTGGCAATGGGCCACAATGACAGCGGCGCAGTTATGCTTCAGACCGGCTTTCACCACTTCCCGGGGATGGACCTGCGTATGGTTGATAGTGCCGGTAAAGAGCGTTTCGTGGGCTATCAGCCGATGCTGGTTATCGAGGAAAAGCGCGGTAAATTCTTCCCGCTCCACTGAGGCGAGCTGCAGGCACAGCCAGTCGCGGACGGCATGGCTGGAGGTAAATGACGCGCCGGGTTCGCGTAGCTGGCACGCCAGCAGGGTTAATGCCTCCCTGATGGTTTGCTGGTCGGCAGGGGATAATTCACGGGCAAACAACGGTAACTGGTGTTCCATCGTCGCCTCCCTCAGTCAATGATGTACATAATGGTGCTGCATTCGGGGTGATTGAGCGCGTAGTCTCTCAGACGGTAGTAGTGTTCCGTCATGGCGTCGCATTCGGTACGGCAGGCGTGGTGACTGTATGCCATCAGACAGACGGCAATTCCGGCTGCTTCGGCACTGAGTTCACCGCCGTTGCCGTTCATCGTGTTGAACAGCGACCACGGTTCATTGTTCTCCGATTCAGGAGCCATAAACGCGCCGCCGTTGCTGAGCGTATAAAAATTCCAGATACCTCCGCTGTAGTCGGCGCAGAAGCGGTCCATCCAGGCGAAGACAGTCGGCTCAAGGATTATCCACTGCGGTATGTTGCCGAAGTGCTGCGGCCAGAAGCTGACGCGGTTCTCATCGGTGACCTGTGTAGTGGTAATCTGCAGCTGAGCCGCAATGGGAACAGATTCTGATGGTGTGAACAGTGGCAATGTATTGTTGGTCATTTGAGTTTTTCCTTATGCATGAATACGTTGAATGGAGCTACCGGGTTGAGAATTTATTGCTGGTGGAGTGGTGCTGGTGACTACTGGCTTAATAAATCCATCATGTTCTCCGCCATCACCCATAACGCGCGGTTTAACTTTACGTCACCGTCGATGCCGTTAATGGCGCGGGTATGGGTACGTTTACCCTGTGCGGTACGTCCGGGCAGGCCGCCTTTCAGCAGGTTCTCCTGCAGCCTCTGGTAGGTCGTCCACAGGTCGTCCTGGCGATCTTCATTGCGTCGCGGCGTCAGGATCTGTGTGGCAGTCACCGGCTGGTGTTCTTCGCCAAAGCGATACGTCAGTGCGGCGTTTGCCAGCGCGTGTTGTGCTGGTGGAGGTAGCAGCAGCGACTGCATGGCATCTCGCTTCTCTTCCACCCGGTCAAAGACGCTGAGCACTTCGTAAGCACCTTCAATCACTTTCCCGACAATATCGCCGCGATGCGGAACACTGATTTCGCCAAACGACTGTCCGCAGACGAGGCTGTTTGTACATACGCTGCGGAATATTCCTGGAAGTAACTGAAAACTCGATGCCCCATCGTGGCTGTTTAAAATAATGATTTCAGGTACATGCTGACCATTTATCTGGCCCGCCCGACGTAAGCGAAGCAGATGTTTAGTGTGTTCCCGACGTTCAGGGTTACGAACGCGTGACTGGCAGGCAAAAAAGGGGTGAAACCCTTCGCGCTGCAGGTTATCCAGCAGGGTTATCGTCGGTATGTAGCAATAGCGCTCAGAGCGGGAGTCGTGTTTGTCTTCGCTGAAAACGCTGGGAACATGCTGCATCAGTTCTTCGCGGGTTAACGGTCGGTCGCGGCGGATCTGGTTTGTCCGCCCAAAACGGCTGGCGAGTCGCATTGTTAATTTCCTTCGTTGGTTGATTTTGCGGCATAAACAAAAAAGCCATGCTCCTGTGGGTACATGGCCTGTGAGGTTGTGGCTGATATGAGGGCGGTGCCCGTGGTGATTTATCTTTTGGGAATGCCGTGGCTGAGCAGATAGCGGTTAAACCAGAATCCGGTGTCGGGTTCAAAATTCCACGCCCGCCAGAGTAACTGTCCTTCGCGGTCACGAAGGACCAGCCGAAAATGGGTGGACTGGTCGTCTTCGATGGTGACGTTCTGGTACGCCGCCACGATAGCTTCAGCCTGCCTGCGGGTAAACGAACCATCGGGCAGCAGTGGATTGCCAGTATCTGGCATGGGAATACTCCTGATGAATGGTATAAAACAGAAAGGCCATGCTCCCGAAGGAACATGGCCTGATGACTGGTTTTATCGCTGGTGTTCTCAGTGCTGCTGATTTTTTTCCTTAACCTTTGACCACGACGGGCGTCGGCTACCGGAAAATTCCTTGCGCATTGACCAGTAACCAATCGGGAACTGCTTCACCAGCACCCCGTTGATACCGATATCGACGGACAGATACTGACCGTTGTTGATGCTGCCCTTGCGGATATACGCATCCGGGCTGCAGGTGCCGGTATCATACTGTTGCCATGATGCGGTATCCCGGGCAGCGACATAAAAATCACCGAAAGCACAACCCGTTGCGGATTTACGGTTCAGCACAGCAACGTAATACTTCGTGTTAGCGATAATGGTACAGCTGCTGTTCTGACCACCACAGACCTGCCATAACGATTTGCCGCCATCGCCCTTAAAGGTCCAGATAGTGTCTGCCGGTGCCCCGTCCGCAGGCGCTGCAGGTGCTGCGGGCAGGGCAGACGGTAACGGTGTTTTCTCCGCGATGGCGTCGGCATTGCCGCGCAGCAGTTTCGCTTCTTCTGCCGGTGGTTTCCCGACCCAGCGTGCCTGACCGTCAACGTAGAAACCCAGAACCTGATGCGTACCCGGCGAATATAAAAAACGCAGATAATGGTCGCCACAGTTCCCCTGCTCACACAGCGAGCCCTGAAGCCATTGCCTGCCACCGACGGTGACGGGCTCCAGCGTCTCTTCCGGCCCGTTCAGACTGCCATCCGGTCCCAGTACGTTACGGATACCCGCCTGCTGTAAGGCCGATTCCATATCTTTTTTCCAGACGGGGTCGGCGCGGTAAAGGTCGGCAGGATACGGACAGGTCCCGTTGTAGCCGTTTTCCTGAGTATCAGGCTGACACTGAATCGCCTGAGCCGCTGTTTTCACCCGGGAGGCAGCATAACTGCTGTTAACCACAACAAGCAGGCCGAGCGCCAGCCATTTCGCACAGGTGGAAAGTTTTACCCTTTTCATCATTTTTATTTCCTGAAATAAAAACAGGGCCTGTCCCGGCCCTGTGGTGTCATTAACGGTCGTCCCGGTTACGCAGAATGCTGCGAGCCAGGCGCTTTTCCGTGATGGTAGTGCTGCTGAAAAAACCATCGTCAGTGGTTATCTTTCTCAGTTCAGCGCTGCTTTTGTCTTCCAGGCGGTCATGTATCGCCTTTACTTCACGTGCGCTGCTGAGTGCGTCTTTTGCCACTTCAGCCGCGAGTTTTCCGGCAGCCTTCCAGAATCCCATTGCCCCACCTTCTACAGATAGCCGTTGTCTTTGCCCCATTCACACCCGCAGTCCCGGCACATCCAGCCATCAGCCCAGGGGATGGTGTCGTGAGAGCCACAGTCCGGGCAGCGTTTGCCGGAAGTCGGGTTGCCGGGTGTGATACGTCTTATTTTCATCATGTTATCCTTCTGTTGCGGGTTGATGTGGTTCAGGGACGAAGCCGGACAGCACTTCACCAATGAACCGGAAATGAGGTAACGCCTGTAAAAAATCAGGGCGTGACAGAATGCGGGTGAAATGCCCGTCTGGTGTGAAGGTTTCCGCGTGAAACGTCACGGAGTGAACGGTGTGCAGCGCAAAAACGGTCATCCGGCCGAGGTGTTCTCCCACCAGAAACCACTCGCCAGTGCTGAAAATCAGCCGGTAGGGAGCAAGGCTGTCGCAACGGCACCCGTCAGCCAGCAGGGTTACCCTCCGCTGTTCTGACACAGCCCTGACCAGTCGCGTGAAGATGCCCGGGCGGGAAGACGGTACGGATGCCCCCTGATGCCAGATAAGGCATGGTGAGGCGCGCTGACCACTCAGCAATGAACTGACCAGATGGTGGTCCATATCAGGAAACAACGCGCCAGTGCCTGACTGAAAGGCAAACTGCAATGCTGCATCCTCCCGGATCTCCTGACGGCCCCCGGTCAGCAGACGGCAGCAGCCATCCTGATATTCGAGATCGAGATAAATCAGACGCTCGCGGAAATCACGATGCAGGGTACGCTCCGAGACGCCAAACTCCGCCGCCAGTTTGCGCATATTCAGCGTTTCACCCGCGAGCAGACGGCTGATAATCAGCGACAGCCGGACAGACAGGCGGTCATAACGACGCTCAGCTTGAGACATGTATTATCTCCGTGTCGGGTAAGTGGTTAATTAAGAAGGTATTACTGTAAAGGATGAGACTGACAGGTTGTGTCCGTGATGCGTGGCAAAGCGCCTGGCGCGAAAAGGCCGTGTGGATGCACTGTCGGCAGTGGTGACGCGCTTGTGACTGGTGGTATCTTTTTCTGGTTAAGACAGGTTATGTCTGCCTGAAAATAATCATCTATCAGGCTGCGAATAAACAGAGTCATCCACTACCATCCTGACGACCTTTTACTCATTCAGAAGAAAATCCAATCCCAGACAGCCCGCGCCACCGACACCACTACATCACGCACGGTACGAATCACCGCCTTCAGCGGGGCGGGCAGGAACGACGATGACTCAGCCGTATCGAACACCCGGCCTACCGCCTCACCGAAGCCGTCACGGGCCTGCGACTTTACCGGCTCCGTGCAGAACCTCCCGTGCAGTTGTGTCGCCAGCGGGCTGGTGGCGCGGTCCGGAAGACAGCGCATCATGGTTGCCACCATCGCTTCCACGCCCCAGCCGGTCAACGCTGACACCACGCAGACCGGATGACGGGGAGTGAACATCGTGGTAATGGCGGCCTGTTTCGCCTTCAGGTTTTCCCGTTGCTGTGGTGAAGGTGTGCCGGTACGAGTATCCCATTCGTGGCTGGGTTCGATTTTGTCGGCCTGATTCAGCACGAACAGCACCTGCTGCTGGTAAGGTTGCATCACACCGTTCCAGAACTGCTCGTCCACCGACAGCGCACGGTCATCAGCTTTGATGACCCACAGCACCAGGTCAAGCTCTGGCAGCATACGCCGGTACAGGGCGCGGTATTCATGGTCCCGTTGTCCGTTCTCTCCCACGCCCGGTAAATCAACAATCACCAGACTGTGACGACCACTGCGCAGCCGGAAGCGCAGTATGTCGCGGGTGCAGGCGTTCACATCACTGACGGCGGAGACTTTCCCCCGAAAGAGTTCGTTACAGAGCGACGACTTACCGGCACCACTCTTGCCCATGATGCCAATCACCGGCTCGTAGTGGGTCAGATTCTGAATACGTTCAAGAATAAGCTGGCGAAGCGTATCGGGAAGCGACGCCAGCGGTTTTTCCAGGGCCTGAAGGCCATCAGTTTTATTCATACAGGGTTCTCAGCGTGAAAAACAAAAATTCCCGCGCTCCGGTCAGGGAGGCGGGGGATTCACGGAGATAATATCTATCTGAATTTATTTAGAATATAAGCAGGCTCATGTAACTGTGGAAGGTGCGAATAAGCGGGGAAATTCTTCTCGGCTGACTCAGTCATTTCATTTCTTCATGTTTGAGCCGATTTTTTCTCCCGTAAATGCCTTGAATCAGCCTATTTAGACCGTTTCTTCGCCATTTAAGGCGTTATCCCCAGTTTTTAGTGAGATCTCTCCCACTGACGTATCATTTGGTCCGCCCGAAACAGGTTGGCCAGCGTGAATAACATCGCCAGTTAATTATCGTTTTTCAGCAACCCCTTGTATCTGGCTTTCACGAAGCCGAACTGTCGCTTGATGATGCGAAATGGGTGCTCCACCTTGGCCCGGATGCTGGCTTTCATGTATTCGATGTTGATGGCCGTTTTGTTCTTGCGTGGATGCTGTTTCAAGGTTCTTACCTTGCCGGGGCGCTCGGCGATCAGCCAGTCCACATCCACCTCGGCCAGCTCCTCGCGCTGTGGCGCCCCTTGGTAGCCGGCATCGGCTGAGACAAATTGCTCCTCTCCATGCAGCAGATTACCCAGCTGATTGAGGTCATGCTCGTTGGCCGCGGTGGTGACTAGGCTGTGGGTCAGGCCACTCTTGGCATCGACACCAATGTGGGCCTTCATGCCAAAGTGCCACTGATTGCCTTTCTTGGTCTGATGCATCTCCGGATCGCGTTGCTGCTCTTTGTTCTTGGTCGAGCTGGGTGCCTCAATGATGGTGGCATCGACCAAGGTGCCTTGAGTCATCATGACGCCTGCTTCGGCCAGCCAGCGATTGATGGTCTTGAACAATTGGCGGGCCAGTTGATGCTGCTCCAGCAGGTGGCGGAAATTCATGATGGTGGTGCGGTCAGGCAAGGCGCTATCCAGGGATAACCGGGCAAACAGACGCATGGAGGCGATTTCGTACAGAGCATCTTCCATCGCGCCATCGCTCAGGTTGTACCAATGCTGCATGCAGTGAATGCGTAGCATGGTTTCCAGCGGATAAGGTCGCCGGCCATTACCAGCCTTGGGGTAAAACGGCTCGATGACTTCCACCATGTTTTGCCATGGCAGAATCTGCTCCATGCGGGACAAGAAAATCTCTTTTCTGGTCTGACGGCGCTTACTGCTGAATTCACTGTCGGCGAAGGTAAGTTGATGACTCATGATGAACCCTGTTCCATGGCTCCAGATGACAAACATGATCTCATATCAGGGACTTGTTCGCACCTTCCCTAAAGCACTCGTATTGACCGTGGCGGCTACCACATTCTGTCTGATGACCAGCCCGGCGTTCGCGGTTGAGGAAACCACGCCGCAGAATATGACCTGTCAGGAATTTATGGATATGAACCCAAAAAGCATGACCCCGGTGGCCTTCTGGGTAGTGAATCGCAACACCGACTTTAGCGGCGGCGACTATGTTGACTGGCATGAAGTCGAGACCGTTTCGGTACCGAAAATGCTGCAGGAGTGCCACAAGAACCCCGCCGCTAAACTTGGCGATCTCAGCGCGGTCATCAAAAAATAACCCCCCCGGCATCAGGCCGGGGAAACCCGCCGCGCTGCGGCGGGTCCCGCTTTACTTATCGATACCGCATTCGCACGGCAGAAGGCGGCCGATAAGCTTGCGATACAAAAACGCCCCGATAATCGCCCCCACCACCGGCGCCAGCAGCGGCACCAGAAAGTAAGGGATCGCCAGCCCACCGGTAAAGGCGATCGAGCCCCACCCGGCCAGACTGGTAAACAGTTTTGGGCCGAAGTCGCGCGCCGGATTCAGCGCAAAGCCGGTTAGCGGCCCCATCGACGCGCCGATCACGGCGATCAGCAAGCCAATCAGCAACGGCGCCAGCGGCCCGCGCGGAATTCCGTTGCCGTCGTCGGTCAGGGCCATGATCATCGCCATCAGGATTGCCGTGATGGTGGTCTCAACGGCAAACGCTTGTATAAAAGTGATATGTGGATGCGGGTACGTGGAAAAGACCCCGGCCAGGTTAAGGCTGGCGGCAGTGCCGCGCACGATATGCTGACTCTGTTCAAGATCGAGAAACAGCTGGCGATAGAGCCCATACACCAGCGCGGCGGCGCAGAAGGCCCCGGCCGTCTGGGCAACAATAAACGGCAGCACCTTGCGGCGTTCAAAACAGGCGAACAGCCACAGGGCAATGGTCACCGCCGGATTAAGGTGCGCGCCGGAGACACCGGCCGTCAGGTAGATGGCCATGGCGACGCCAAGGCCCCAGATAATACTGATCTCCCACTGACCAAAGCTGGCCCCGGCGACCCGCAGCGCAGCGACGCAGCCCGCGCCGAAGAAAATGAGCAATCCGGTGCCAAGAAACTCGGCCACGCACTGCCCGGTTAAGGTAGAAGTCTGGTTCATTATCGGCATCCTGAAATAGCACGTTAAAGAGAGAGGCTGGCGCGAGCGCCCGTTTAATTCGCCTGACCGGCCAGTAGCAGCCCGGTGGCGACCGCATTGCGCGGCCCTTCTGTTCCCCGAATATTGCCCTGCCCGGCGACTACGCCATAGTGCGACAAGGCTTCCGTGATAAGCTGCGGGATCTCAAAGTCCAGCGATGAGCCGCCCACCAGCACCACAAAGGCGATATCGCGAATGGAACCGCCGGGTGAGACCTGGCGCAGCGCGCGCAGGCAGTTGGTGACAAACACTTTCTCTTTCGCCTGCCGGCGCACGAGACGAATTTTTTCCAGCGGGCTGGCGTTATCGATCGGCACCAGTTCGCCCTCCTTGATGTACACCACTTTGGCGAACACCGCCGGGCTGAGGGCTTCCCGAAAGAACTCCACCGCGCCATTCTCGTGACGAATACTGAACAGGCTTTCCACTTTGGCCAGCGGGTATTTTTTTATCGCTTCCGCCAGCGAAAGATCCTCGAGGCCCAGCTCGGTTTTAATCAACAGGCTGACCATATTCCCCGCCCCGGCGAGATGGACCGCCGTTATCTGCCCCTCCGCGTTGACGATCGCCGCATCCGTCGAGCCGGCGCCGAGATCGAGGATCGCCAGCGGCGCCGCACAGCCGGGAGTGGTTAACGCCCCGGCGATGGCCATGTTGGCCTCCACGCCGCCCACCACCACCTCGGTCTGCAGTCGGGCGCTCAGTTCGCGGGCGATAACCTGCATTTGCAGACGGTCCGCTTTCACCATCGCCGCCATCCCGACGGCATTTTCCATGGCGCACTCGCCGGCCATCCCGCCCTGCACCTTGCGCGGAATAAACGTATCCACCGCCAGCAGATCCTGGATGTATATCGCGCTCATCTCATGGCCGGTCAGGGACGCCATTACCTTGCGCACCCGCTCAAGCATGCCGCCGGCGTGAGTGCCCGGTTCGCCGCGGATGTCGCGTACCGGAGCACAGGCGCTCATCGCCTGCATGATGGCTTCCGCGCCCTCGGCGACATCGGCCTCTCCGCGGCGCTTTTCGCCGCTAATGTAGAGGTTGCCCGCCGGGATCACCCGCGACTGCACGTCCCCCTGCGGGGTCTTGAGCACCACCGCTGAACGGTTGCCAATCAGGGCGCGGGCGATGGGGACGATGGCCTGGGTCTCTTCCGGGCTTAGCCCGAAGAAGGTGGCGATCCCGTAGGGATTCGACAGGATCCGCACCACCTGGCCCGGCGCGGCCACTTCCACCGCCGCCATCACCCCCTCGGGGACCTGCTCCAGGAGCGTCACTTCATCTACCACCGGCAGGGTTTTACGCAGGCGGTTGTTCACCAGCACGCCGTCGTCCTTTTTGAGGATCGCCGCCACCACGTTGATCCCCCGGTCGAGCGCCTCATTGAGCCACCACACGGCGTCAAGGAAATCGACGGCGTCGTCAATCAGTACGATCCACCCCTCGGCATACTGCGCCGCCGGCAGCGTCGCCAGCCGCCCGAGGGCGATAGTCGTCCCCACGCCAACGCCCACCCCGCCCGGCGTCTGCGGGTTATGACCGATCATGGTCGATTCGGTGATAATGGTCTCGGTGATGGTCTCCATCGCCACATCGCCAATCACCGGCGCGGCTTCGTTAAGATAGATGCGAGAGACATCGCTCATCGACCACGGTGTTTTCGCCAGGGCCTGCTCCAGCGCGGCGAGGGTCCCGGCGATATTGTCCCGCGTCCCTTTCATGCCCGTCGTCGCGACGATCCCGCTGGCAACAAACGCCCTCGCCTGCGGGTCGTCGGACGCCAGCGCCACCTCGGTGGTGGCGTTGCCGATATCAATCCCGGCTATTAACGGCATGCTGACCTCCGCTTAGCTTCCTTTACGCAGCTTATGCCGCTGCTGATACACTTCCGCCGACTCCCGGACAAAGGCGGCATTCACTGTCGCATGCCAGGTGTGCTCCAGCTCGTCGGCGATCGCCAGCAGCTCCGCCTGCGAGGAGCGGAACGGGCGCAGCGCGTTATAGATAGCCAGAATGCGCTCGTCAGGAATGGCGATAAGCTCCGCCGCGCGGCGGAAATTGCGCGCCACCGCATGGCGCTGCATCTGCTCAGCAATCTGCGCCTGGTACTCAAGGGTCTGGCGGGAGATCCGCACATCCTGCGGGCCCACCTCGCCAGAGAGCACCTTCTCGAGGGTAATATCGGTCAATGGTTTGCCGGTAGGCGTCAGGATATGCTCCGGGCAGCGGGTGGCTAACGGATAATCCTGCACGCGCATGGTTTTCTCGCTCATGGTCACTCCCTTACTAAGTCGACGTGCAGGGTGACGGGCTCGGCGTCCTGCACCACATGTTTGGTCTCTTTGATATGAAATAGCGCGGCTTTGGCCATAAATTTCGGCCGCACCATCTGATCGTTCACCACCGGCACCGGCGAAGGTGACTCTTTGCGCGCATAGCGCGCGGCGTTTTTGCCAATCTGCCGGTAGGTTTCCAGCGTCAGCAGCGGCGCCTGGGAGAACAGCTCCAGGTTGCTGAGCGGCAGCAGATCGCGCTGATGGATGACCGTGGTCCCCTTCGACTGGATACCGATGCCGATCCCCGAGCCGCTCAGGTTGGCAGCATCCCAGGCCATAAAGGAGACGTCGGACGTGCGCAGAATGCGCACCACCCGGGCGTGAAGCCCCTCTTCTTCCACCCCGGCAATCAGCTCTTTGAGGATCGCGCCATGGGGCATATCGATCAGAGTGTGATGCTGGTGTTTATCGAAGGCAGGGCCGACGCCGATCACCACTTCATCGGCGCGTTCATCGGCAGAAGCTACCCCGCCCTCGCGGGTTTTCAGGGTAAAAGAGGGCTGAATTTGGGTTGTCTGTTGCACAGGAATACCGCCTTATTCAATGGTGTCGGGCTGAACCACGCCCGGAATATTTTTGATCTCCGCCCAGCGTTCGGCAGAGATGCGATAGCCGGTGCCCGGCCCCTGATAGTCATTGATGTCGTTGACCGCACTCACCACCTCGAACTGCCGATCGAGAATGGCCGAGGTCTGCAGGTAATCGCCGGTGACCCGCTGGCGCAGCATATTGAGAATATTGCTGGCGATATCCTCAAAGCCGCTGCGGCTCAGCGCGCCGACAATATCGAGGCCGGTGATGTTGCGCTTCATCATCTCTTCCACCGCACTCAGATCCTCCACCACGTTACGCGGCGGCATCTCGTTGCTACCGTGCGCGTAGGTGGCGGCCTCTACCTCCTCGTCGGCGATTGGCGGCAGCCCCAGCTCGCGGAAAACCGCCTGGATCGCCCGCGCCGCTTTCTGGCGAATGGCAATGGTTTCCGCCTCGGTCACCGGACGCAGGCCGCCGTCAACCATCAGGTCACGCTGCAGGATGTTGTAATCATCAAAATCTTCCGCATCGAAGTTCGAGCCGGCGAACATGTTGTCGTAGTTCGGCACCGCGCTGTAGCCGGAGAAAATAAAGTCGGTGCCCGGCAGCATCTGCATCAGGGTGCGCGCGGTGCGGCGAATATCCGAGTGGGAGAAAGTCTGGTCGTTAGCGGACGCCACTTCGAGGTCGAGCATAGAGGCGATCAGGTTTTCCGCCAGCACCGCCCGAATGCCCGACGGCACAGCGCCGGTCATGCCGATACAGCTCACCGCGCCGTTTTGCAGCCCCTGAACCCCGGCGCCTTTGGTAATGAAGATGCAGCGCGATTCGAGGTAGAGCATCGACTTGCTCTCCGAATAGCCCATCAGCGCTTCGGATCCGGTGCCGGAGGTGTAGCGCATTTTCAACCCGCGGGAGGCGTAGGCCGAGGCGAGGAACGCCTTTGACCACGGAGTATCATCGCCGTCGGTAAATACCGCTTCAGTGCCGTAGACCGACACCGTCTCGGCGTAGCTGGTTAAGCCACGCATGCCCAGCTCCAGCTCGGTGGCCTCTTCCACCGAGCACTGCGTCAACACGCCGGGACGGCCGCACTGCGAACCGACCAACAGCGCCAGGGCGTTAAACGGCGCATAGCGCGCGATACCGACCGTGGTCTCCTGTTCTGAGAAGCCGCGGATCCCGGCCTCGGCGGCGTCAGCGGCAATCTGCACCGGATTATCTTTGAGATTGGTGACGTGGCACTGGTTGGAGGGGGTCCGGCGGGCACGCATCTTCTGCAGCGCCATCATCATCTCCACCACGTTCATCTGCGCCATCACCTCGACCGCTTTGGCCGGCGTGATGGCGGTAGTGATGGCAATGATCTCCTCCCGGCTGACGTGAATATCCACCAGCATGCGGGCTATTTCCACCGCCTCCAGGCGCATTGCCTGCTCTGTGCGCTCAACGTTGATCGCGTAATCGGCGATAAATCGGTCGATCATGTCAAACTGGTCCCGGCGTTTGCCGTCCAGTTCGACGATCAGACCGTTGTCCACTTTTACTGAAGAGACCGGGTCAAAGGGGCTGTCCATGGCGATCAGCCCCTCTTCAGGCCACTCGCCAATCAGCCCGTCCTGATTGACGGGGCGCTGGGCCAGTACTGCAAATCGTTTTGATCTTTTCATTGTTCATCGGCTCAAAAGGTGAAATCCGCAGACGGTAGCGAATACGCCGGGCCAGCGTCGTTGCCGCCCGGCCATTACCGGCAATAGCGGAACTTTAAATGAGCCAGTGGTGAAAAAAATAAATTTAATTTCGTTTCAATTTGGCACACGAAATCTACCGACAGTTTCACTATGAAACTTTACTCCGGCGGCAAAAATAAAAAATGTGATCGCCCGCAATGATATAAATCAATTAATAAAAAACGCCCTTAATTACGTTTTGCCGACGCTATTTTAACCCTATTGACTAAATCATGGCGGGCGACAAAATAACGCTGACAAAAATAAAGCAAGCCAACCGAATGGTAATAGTTTTTTACTATCGCCCCCTACTGACTATTCGCGCCAGCGTTATCCTGGTGCGGGAGAGAATGATGAACAAGAGCCAACAAGTTCAGACAATCACCCTGGCCGCCGCCCAGCAAATGGCGGCGGCGGTGGAAAAAAAAGCCACTGAGATCAACGTGGCGGTGGTGTTTTCCGTGGTTGACCGCGGAGGCAACACGCTGCTTATCCAGCGGATGGACGAGGCCTTCGTCTCCAGCTGCGATATTTCCCTGAATAAAGCCTGGAGCGCCTGCAGCCTGAAGCAAGGTACCCATGAAATTACGCCAGCGGTCCAGCCAGGACAATCTCTGTACGGTCTGCAGCTTACCAACCAACAGCGAATTATTATTTTTGGCGGCGGCCTGCCAGTTATTTTTAATGAGCAGGTAATTGGCGCCGTCGGCGTTAGCGGCGGTACGGTCGAGCAGGATCAATTATTAGCACAGTGCGCCCTGGATTGTTTTTCCGCATTATAACCTGAAGCGAGAAGGTATATTATGAGCTATCGTATGTTTGATTATCTGGTGCCAAACGTTAACTTTTTTGGCCCCAACGCCATTTCCGTAGTCGGCGAACGCTGCCAGCTGCTGGGGGGGAAAAAAGCCCTGCTGGTCACCGACAAAGGCCTGCGGGCAATTAAAGATGGCGCGGTGGACAAAACCCTGCATTATCTGCGGGAGGCCGGGATCGAGGTGGCGATCTTTGACGGCGTCGAGCCGAACCCGAAAGACACCAACGTGCGCGACGGCCTCGCCGTGTTTCGCCGCGAACAGTGCGACATCATCGTCACCGTGGGCGGCGGCAGCCCGCACGATTGCGGCAAAGGCATCGGCATCGCCGCCACCCATGAGGGCGATCTGTACCAGTATGCCGGAATCGAGACCCTGACCAACCCGCTGCCGCCTATCGTCGCGGTCAATACCACCGCCGGCACCGCCAGCGAGGTCACCCGCCACTGCGTCCTGACCAACACCGAAACCAAAGTGAAGTTTGTGATCGTCAGCTGGCGCAACCTGCCGTCGGTCTCTATCAACGATCCGCTGCTGATGATCGGTAAACCGGCCGCCCTGACCGCGGCGACCGGGATGGATGCCCTGACCCACGCCGTAGAGGCCTATATCTCCAAAGACGCTAACCCGGTGACGGACGCCGCCGCCATGCAGGCGATCCGCCTCATCGCCCGCAACCTGCGCCAGGCCGTGGCCCTCGGCAGCAATCTGCAGGCGCGGGAAAACATGGCCTATGCCTCTCTGCTGGCCGGGATGGCTTTCAATAACGCCAACCTCGGCTACGTGCACGCCATGGCGCACCAGCTGGGCGGCCTGTACGACATGCCGCACGGCGTGGCCAACGCTGTCCTGCTGCCGCATGTGGCCCGCTACAACCTGATCGCCAACCCGGAGAAATTCGCCGAGATTGCTGAACTGATGGGCGAAAATATCACCGGACTGTCCACTCTCGACGCGGCGGAAAAAGCCATCGCCGCTATCACGCGTCTGTCGATGGATATCGGTATTCCGCAGCATCTGCGCGATCTGGGAGTAAAAGAGGCCGACTTCCCCTACATGGCTGAGATGGCTCTGAAAGACGGCAATGCGTTCTCGAACCCGCGTAAAGGCAACGAGCAGGAGATTGCCGCGATTTTCCGCCAGGCATTCTGAGTGTTAACGAGGGGACCGTCATGTCGCTTTCACCGCCAGGCGTACGCCTGTTTTACGATCCGCGCGGGCACCATGCCGGCGCCATCAATGAGCTGTGCTGGGGGCTGGAGGAGCAGGGGGTCCCCTGCCAGACCATAACCTATGACGGAGGCGGTGACGCCGCTGCGCTGGGCGCCCTGGCGGCCAGAAGCTCGCCCCTGCGGGTGGGTATCGGGCTCAGCGCGTCCGGCGAGATAGCCCTCACTCATGCCCAGCTGCCGGCGGACGCGCCGCTGGCTACCGGACACGTCACCGATAGCGACGATCATCTGCGTACGCTCGGCGCCAACGCCGGGCAGCTGGTTAAAGTCCTGCCGTTAAGTGAGAGAAACTGAATGTATCGTATCTATACCCGCACCGGGGATAAAGGCACCACCGCCCTGTACGGCGGCAGCCGCATCGAGAAAGACCATATTCGCGTCGAGGCCTACGGCACCGTCGATGAACTGATATCCCAACTGGGCGTCTGCTACGCCACGACCCGCGACGCCGGGCTCCGGGAAAGCCTGCACCATATTCAGCAGACGCTGTTCGTGCTGGGGGCTGAACTGGCCAGCGATGCGCGGGGCCTGACCCGCCTGAGCCAGACGGTCGGCGAAGAGGAGATCACCGCCCTGGAGCGGCTTATCGACCGCAATATGGCCGAGAGCGGCCCGTTAAAACAGTTCGTGATCCCGGGGAGGAATCTCGCCTCTGCCCAGCTGCACGTGGCGCGCACCCAGTCCCGTCGGCTCGAACGCCTGCTGACGGCCATGGACCGCGCGCATCCGCTGCGCGACGCGCTCAAACGCTACAGCAATCGCCTGTCGGATGCCCTGTTCTCCATGGCGCGTATCGAGGAGACTAGGCCTGATGCTTGCGCTTGAATTGGCTGGCGTCAATATCGTACTGCTTCATTTTGCGCCACAGGGTGGTGCGGCCGATATTGAGCAGCTGCGACATCTCCTGCACCCGCCCGCTGGTCACCCGGGCGGCGTGAATAATAGCTTCCTTTTCGATGGCGCTAAAGGTCAGGCTGGCCGGCAGCAGCGATGACGCGCTATCCCCGCCCGGCCGCTCGGAAAAGAGATATTCCGGCAGATTACTCAGGCGAATGTGGCCGTTGTCGCTGCTGATGGCGATATTCTCAATGACGCTGTTGAGCTCAAAATCATTCCCCGGCCATGAGTAGGCCACCAGCTGCGCCAGCGCGTCATCGTCCACTTTCAGTCGCGAAGAGAAACGCTTCTCCAGGCTCTTCAACCGGTTATGCACCAGCGACGGAATACTGTTGCGTCGGGCGCGCAGCGGCGGGATGACGATCTCAAAGGAGTGCAGCGCATAGTACAGCTGGCGGCTAAAGCGGTTCTGTTCCACCAGATTGGCCAGATCGACGGTGGTGGTGGCAATCACCTTCACATCCACCGGGATCAGGCGCCGGGCGTCGAGGCGGGTGAGCACGCCCTGCTTAATCACCTGCAGCAGGGCCGACTGCAGCTCCGGCGCCAGATACTCGATCTTTTCCAGAAACAGCGTGCCGCCGTTCGCCAGCTCAAGGCGGCTCAGGCGACCATTTTCATCATCGGTAGGCGCACTGCCCATAAAATCCTGCCCCAGCACGCTGTTGGCATACAGCTGACAGTTCACGGCAATATACGGTCCGCTGGCGCGTTCGCTTTCATTGTGAATGGCCTGGCTCAGCAGCTCTTTCCCTACGCCCTCTTCCCCACACAGCAGGATCGGGAAACTCCCCCTTGCCGCCTGGCGACCAAAATGGATCAGGCGTCGGGTTTCTGGATCGTCCGTCGACATCTGCTCAAAGGTGTGGCTCACCTTACCAAGCTGGCTGGTCATCAGCTGACGCATTTGCTCCACCGGGTGCAGCAGCAGGATAAAGCTGTTGCCCTGCTCCTCAACAATCGGCTTCAGGGTGATAACAGCATCAACAAACTGGTGCTGGCTTTCAAAAGTGACTTCGACGTGATTCAGACCGCGGGCATGTTTAATTGCCCGACGCAGCAGCATGGGCAAATTGAGCAGGTCGTGAATGTTTTTGCCCTGGCTGGCCTGCGCGTCGAGATGCAAAAGCAGCGCCGCGCGCGCATTGAGGAACTGCAACACCCCCTGCTCATTCCAGGCCATCACGCCATCATCCATGCTCTCCAGCAGCCCGTACATCTGGTTCAGATGGCGGTTGGATTCTGCCAGCAGGCTGTCGGTCAGCAATGAATTGCCGACTTCTCTGGCAATCGCCAGCGTCAGGGATAAATCAGAAACGGACTCATGTTCTACCAGACAGCACAATGAGATGGAGCCAAACAGATGCCCATGGTTATCGAACACCGGCGTCTAGCAGAACGACCACGGATGCAACGCCTGTTTAAAGTGCTGAGCGCCAGAGGTTTTTGTCGGCTGCCCCGGCATCGTCGCCAGCGACAGCGCACAACTGCCGATAATGCTTTCCGCGCAATAGCTGCCGTCGCGAAATCCAAGCTCCGCCAGCTGTTCTATCGTCTGCGGATCGCCGCAACGGCTGAGAATACAGGCTGATTCATCCAGAATCAGCAGTGCGCACGGACGACCGTCCATAAACTCCCAGGCATCTTCCAGCGCGGCCTGCGCAATCGTCAGCAGCGCCGTCTTGCGACGACAAATCGACTCAAAGGTCAGCCCTTGCGCCTGATGCGGCGCCTGCCAGGTTTCCCGCTGCATAAACTTGCTGCAACGATGCCAGGACTGGGCGAGAACCGAAGAGACTTCCTGCCCGATGCTATGCGTGTGCGCCGTCATATCCATTTCCGCTGTTTTGCCATAGACAACCCCTCCGGCAGAGACTGTCAGAGGGGGAGAAGATGCTGGGTAAATTTACCTGTGCCCGATTAACGCGCCAGCCACTGCTGTCCCAGCAGGTCTGCCGTCAAAATAGCGGCATGTACGCTTTCAGGCGTCACCGGGAACGGCATATTGTGAATAGTTTCACCTTCTGCGCAGGTGGCTTTAGCCACGGCCATAATCTTGCCGTCAATGTCGTCTTTCACACCCATTTCCGCTAACGTTACCGGCAGGCCCACTTTCTGACAGAAATTCAGCACGGTTTCGATCTCTTCCATCGGGCTGTTCTGCAGCACCAGCTGCGCCAGCGTACCAAAGGCGACTTTTTCACCGTGGTACAGATGGTGGCACTCTTCCAGAATCGTAAAGCCGTTATGGATGGCATGTGCCCCCGCAAGGCCGCTGCTTTCAAAGCCGATACCGCTGAGGTAGGTGTTGGCTTCGACAATACGTTCCAGCGCATCGGTCACCACGCCAGCCTGGGCGGCTAAGCGTGCCTTTTCGCCTTCCGCCAGCAGGGTATCATAGCACAGGCGCGCCAGGCTCAGCGCCGCCACGGTGGACTGCCCGCCCGCCATGCTGGTCGCCCGAGCGTCATAACAGGCTTTCGCTTCAAACCAGGTCGAGAGCGCATCGCCCATCCCGGCCACCAGCAGACGTACCGGCGCTTTGGCAATAATTGCGGTATCCATCACCACCATATCCGGGTTTTTCGGGTAGATCAGATACTCTTCAAACTCACCCGCTTCGGTATAGATAACGGACAGCGCGCTGGTTGGCGCATCGGTTGAGGCGATGGTCGGGATCACCACTACCGGCAGCTTCTGGTAATAACCAATTGCTTTGGCGGTATCTAACGTTTTCCCACCGCCAATCCCAACCACGCCGCGGCAACCGTGTTTTTTCAGAATGGCAATCAGGCGATTAATTTCAACATGGCTGCATTCACCGTTGAAGCGTTCCGCGTGGCAGCTAATGTCATGGCTGTGCAGGCCATTGAGTACCTTTTCTCCCGCCAGCTTCATGACGAAGTCGTCCGCAATCACGAAAAAGCTGTCCGCCAGATTTTTAGCGTATTGACCAAATAAGGTAGAAGCGTCAGGACCCTGGAGATATTTGGCTGGAGATTGAATAACTTTTAGCATTCCTTTCATCCTCAAATAAGTACATGTTTTTACATGGTGAGCCCTGGCGTTAACCCGTTTAGCCTGATGTTGACGGCGAAAGCGGACGTACCGGAGCGATGTAATAACTGTATGGCGAGGCGTGTACAAAAAAATCTTTCGTCATTTTGTTCTGATATGGAACAGATAAAAATGACATGCGTTTCATATTGGAACGCTTAACCACAAAAATAATGAGATTTGCGATCTCGATCCGTTCCGTTACCGCGAAATTACCGACAAACACGATGATAAATTTCCCCAATTACGCGCCATCCTGGGTAAAGCCCCGCAAAAAAGACTGACTGCGCCGTGTGGCCTGCTCTGATCGCAGGAGGAAAAAGTCGAGCGAGTTCGCATTGTGATGATTTCTCGCCTAATTAAGTTTCATTTCGGAACAAAAAACAGCAATCACGTTTCGTAATGAAACTCATTTTCGTGTTGTTTTTTTCCATGCTGACTTCGCCAGAATCTCTCTATCGCCTCCGCACCATGAACATGCATTCGGGGGTTTGTCTTACACTCAACCTCGAGGAGCCGTTATGTCTCAATTCTTTTTTAATCAACGCCCCCATCTCGTTAGCGACGTGATCGACGGTACAATTATCACCAGCCCGTGGAATAACCTGGCGCGTCTGGAGAGCGATCCGGCCATTCGCATCGTGGTTCGCCGCGACCTTAACAAAAATAACGTGGCGGTGATCTCCGGCGGCGGTTCAGGACACGAACCCGCGCACGTTGGGTTTATCGGCAAAGGAATGCTTACCGCGGCGGTCTGCGGCGACGTGTTCGCCTCCCCGAGCGTGGATGCGGTACTGACCGCTATTCAGGCAGTGACCGGTGAGGCTGGCTGTCTGTTGATCGTGAAGAACTACACCGGTGACCGTCTTAATTTCGGTCTCGCCGCCGAGAAAGCGCGACGCCTGGGCTACAACGTTGAAATGCTGATAGTCGGTGACGATATCTCCCTGCCGGATAACAAACATCCGCGTGGCATTGCGGGAACCATCCTGGTGCATAAAATCGCCGGCTATTTCGCTGAACGCGGCTACAACCTCGCCACCGTCCTGCGTGAAGCGCAGTACGCAGCCAACAACACCTTCAGCCTGGGTGTTGCGCTTTCCAGCTGTCATCTGCCGCAAGAAACCGACGCCGCGCCGCGCCATCATCCGGGTCATGCAGAGCTGGGCATGGGTATTCATGGCGAACCGGGAGCCTCGGTTATCGATACCCAAAACAGCGCGCAGGTGGTCAACCTGATGGTGGATAAACTGCTGACGGTCCTGCCTGAAACCGGCAGAGTGGCGGTGATGATTAACAATCTTGGCGGTGTATCCGTTGCCGAAATGGCTATTATCACCCGCGAACTGGCAAGCAGTACGCTGTACCCGCGTATCGACTGGCTGATTGGTCCGGCCTCGCTGGTCACCGCGTTGGATATGAAAGGATTCTCACTGACGGCCATCGTGCTCGAAGAGAGCATCGAAAAAGCGCTGCTGACCGCAGTGGAAACCAGCAACTGGCCGACTCCCGTCGCACCGCGTGAAATCAGCTACGCGCCATCATCCCAGCGCAGCGCGCGCGTGGAATTCCAGCCCTCTGCCAACGCGCTGGTCGCCGGGATTGTGGAGCTTATCACCGGAACGCTTTCCGGTCTGGAAGCACATCTCAACGCGCTGGATGCCAAAGTCGGCGATGGCGATACGGGTTCAACCTTTGCCGCCGGCGCGCGTGAAATTGCCAGCCTGCTACAGCGTCAGCAGCTTCCGCTGGATGACCTTGCCACGCTGTTCGCGTTGATTGGCGAACGTCTGACCGTGGTGATGGGGGGTTCCAGCGGCGTGCTGATGTCTATTTTCTTTACCGCCGCCGGGCAGAAACTGGAACAGGGAGCTAGCGTTGCCGAAGCGCTGAATACAGGTCTGGCGCAGATGAAGTTCTACGGCGGCGCAGACGAAGGCGATCGCACCATGATAGATGCCCTGCAACCCGCACTGACCTCACTGCTGGCGCAGCCGCACAACCTGCATGCCGCTTTTGACGCCGCGCAAGCCGGAGCCGAACGAACCTGCCTGTCGAGCAAAGCCAATGCAGGTCGCGCATCCTATCTGAACAGCGAAAGCTTGTTGGGTAATATGGACCCCGGCGCGCATGCCGTCGCAATGGTATTTAAAGCGCTGGCGGAGAGTGAGTTGGGTTAAGTCATAAATGCCTGATGCGCTTCGCGCATCAGGCAGAACGTTAACGATAAACGCGGAGGCCACCCTCGACGCCGCGACTAAACAGTACCTGCCAAAGCTCAATATCTCTGGCGCGGAAAGCCCCAGCGCAGGCGCATAAATAGTAATTAAACATTCTTCTGAAGGTGGCGGAGTAACGTGAAGACAGCTCCGGCCATGCCTGATTAAAACGCTCATGCCAGGCCATCAGCGTTTTATCGTAATCGCTGCCAAAGTTATGCCAGTCTTCCATTACAAAGCGCGATTCGCTGGCCTCGGCAATATGCGAAATCGCCGGTATGCAACCGTTCGGGAAAATGTATTTATTGATCCACGGATCGACGCTCATCCCCTTTTTGTTGCTGCCAATGGTATGCAGCAGGAACAGCCCGTCCGGTTTTAAACAACGGTCGGCGATGCTGAAATAGGTGTCGTAGTTTTTCGGCCCGACGTGTTCGAACATCCCCACGGAGACAATGCGATCGTAGTGTTTATCGAGGTCACGATAATCCTGCAGCAGAATGTTAACGTCCAGCCCTTCACAGCGCTGTTGCGCCATTTTCTGCTGCTCTTTTGAGATAGTGACGCCTTCGACCGCCACGCCATAATGACGCGCTGCATATTCCGCCAGTCCGCCCCAGCCACAACCGATATCGAGTAAACGCATACCCGGTTTGAGTTGTAGCTTCTCACAAATCATTTTCAATTTGGCATTTTGCGCTTCGTCTAATGTGGTGGCGTCTTTCCAGTAACCACAGGAATATTGCATGTGCGGATCCAGTATCAGCGCAAAAAGATCGTTCCCAATATCATAATGTTCTTTGCCGACAATCCACGCGCGGCTCCGCGACTGCAAATTAAACAGGCGGGCGCTGACAATGCGTAAAATATCTTTCAGGTTGCCCGGCATTTGCTGGTCGAGTTTTGCTTTGAGAATTTTGCAGAACAGAATATCGAGCCGCTCGCAGTCCCACCAGCCTTCCATATAGCTTTCACCCAGCCCTAACGAACCTTGTTGCAGTACCCGCTTAAAGAAACCGACATGATGAAGCTGAATATCCCAGGCACGAGAGCCATTAATCTGGATATCCGCTTGCGAAAGCAGCTCTTTCCCCATTCGGGTCCAGTTATCATTTGTTTCATTGACGATGACAGCATCTGAACAAAGCGTGTTCATGGTATTTACCAAAGTGGGCTAAAAATCGTTACGCAAGATTATTATGGAAAACTGAATGCATGTATTATTATCTGCGGACAAGATCTATCGAATAGCGGACACATCACCGGGAGCATTGACGATTTATTTATGGAGACTCTCGCGCAAAAACAGTGGAATTCATTTCCCGATAACTCCATTACGGAGCTGCCGCAGGACGTGTATTTCCGTTCTTATGTCCTGGAAGCCAACCATCATGTTCCGCTGCATTCGCACTCTTTTATGCAGTTTCATTTCGCCCGTAAAGGCAGCATGCGAATTGATGTCGCCGGCAAATGCTGGATAATCCCGGCGCATTATGGCATCTGGATCCCCAATAATACCGAGCATGCGGTCTGGGCACTGGATGATGTGCATTTAGAGAATCTGGATATTAAGCCGGGTTTTCTTGAAGAGAGCATCAATGAATGTAAAGTGGTGGCGATCAGTGATTTCGCCAGAGAGTTTATTCATTACGCCACCAATTTAATTTCGGGCCATTATGATAGCCAGTCAAAAGAGGGTAAGCTGGTTAGTGTTCTGGTCGATATTATTCTGCAGCTCCCGGAAGTCGCTTTTGTATTACCCTGGCCACACGATCGCGAATTAACCAAAGTGTGCCGGACAATTCAGGAATCCCCGGCCCTGGAGCACTCAGTAGAATACTGGGCGCAGCATCTGGGTATGTCAGTCCGTACCTTTTCACGGCATTTTAAAAAAGAGACCGGATTACCCTTCAGCGTCTGGAAGCAAAAAATGCGTATTCTGGAATCGGTATTAATGCTGAAGAAAAATAAAAGCATAACCACCGTGGCGCTGGATGTGGGGTATTCCAGCACCGCGGCATTTAGCTATGCATTTCGCCAGGCGTTTGGCGTGCCGCCATCGAATTACTGATTAACGGCGTTGATGCCAGTAAGCCGTTGCGCGCACCAGTTGCTGATCGAACGCCTCGGTTTCAAAGCGGGCGCAGAGGCTTTTTACCACCTTGCCTTCGCCGGTAATCCAGATGAAATAATCGTCTGCGGGCACGTTCAGCCGCGATAAATGTTCGTTCACCACCTGTTCGTCATGGCCGATAAACCACTGAATAGTAAACTCGTCGAGATGGGCAAAATAGTCCTGATACGCCGCATCCTGCACATTTATCAGCGCCGTTACGTTCGGGCGTACCGCTAAACGGCTGAGCGACTCCAGCCGTCGGCGCAGCGCGGGCATTCCTGATTCATCACACACGTAAACCTGATACGCATAATCCTCTGGCACCACCAAAGAACCGCGCGGACCACCGATCGTCAGCTTGTCACCCTCACGAGCATTCATCGCCCATGTGCTCGCCACGCCACCGTCATGAATATAAAAATCCAGTGCCAGCTCATGGCGCGCTTCGTCATACAACGGCGTGTAGTCACGGGAGAGCGGACGTACGCCGTCAGCCCAGACAATGCCTTCATCGGTGACAACAGGCGGCACAAAATGGCTGCCCGGCTCCGGGAAAAAGACCTTGGTATGGTCATCAAAACCGTGCGAGCTAAAACCGTCCAGCGCGTCACCGCCCAGTACGATGCGCTGAAAACCCGCGCTAATACGTTCTACGCGCAGGACGGTAAGTTCACGGAAGCGCAGTTCATTGCGAACGCGCTGTGGGTAGCGTGAGGTGTTTTTTGTCATTTTTTCGCCTTCGTGAAGATAATACGATATATCTAAATTTATTTTTAAATGATAATGATTGCTAATCAAAAAGATTGTAAGCACTTTTTTGATATAGTCAGCTTGAGATTAAACAGCTATCAGCAATCCATAAAAACCATTAATAATCATCAAATTAAACAAAAATTATTTTATAGACTTGCAAGTCGATAAACTTTAGATATAAATTAGATATATCTAAATAACATCAGGAGACGATGATGCAAAACCATCATGAAGGTTGCTGTAAACATACAGAGCACCAACACGAAGGCTGCTGCAAGGGTGAATGACATCACCACGAAAGCCGCCACAGTGAGCACCATGCAGGCTGCTGCAAAAGTGAAGAGCATCGCCACGCAGGCTGTCACCAGGAACATCACCACGAACAGGGTGCGGACGCCGCCACGGTCGCGGCGGAGGTGGTGGTCGTCGCCAGTGCATCTCCGTCACTAACAACGAAGTCGCTGCCGACGAACAGAAAAAATTGCGCGAACAGGGCTTAAGGCCTGGAGATCCTGATTGGGAAAAGTGGGGGATCTGTGATTATATCACCAAACCACGTGTACAAGCTGCTATCACAGGCAAAACGCCGAATGAACAACCGATTAAGGGCAATTATAGGTTTACAGACGAGTTCCCAATGTCTGACGGTTTTGAGGAAAATGCCGAGTTTTTCACTCTGACCTACGAAGCTGAGAAGTCGGTTAGCCACAACTTGGCCTTTGTTCGCATTGCGCCGTTGCTATGGCTACGCGCGGGTGCGCGCGGCGAACGTATTGAAAAAATACCTACTAAAGGATGGGAAGTGACCGATGCGTACGGTCTACTGCTAGATGTAGACCAAGCAACCCCATTCATTGAAGCCATTGATACCTCCAGTGGCGTGTGCGTGGCTTTCATCGTTACTGATGATGACCGTCACTTCCAGTCTGTAACAAAACGTTTGCCAAAAGATGTTGAACCAGTGCGGTTATACGAGTCGTACCTGACCAATTTCAGCTTCACCAGTGGGGAATGGACAGAATGAAATTTACTCTCAAGGACTATCAGCGCGATGCGGTACATGATGCTCTGGCGAATCTCAGGAAGGCTCGACGTTACTGGCACAACGAGAGCGACAAAAGCGCCTTCTCTTTAACGGCTGTAACCGGTGCGGGTAAGACCGTCATGGCTGCTGCTGCATTTGAAGCATTGTTTCATGGTGACGACGAATTTAATTTCGATGCAGATCCCGGCGCGGTGGTGATCTGGTTCAGTGATGATCCAGCACTGAATGAGCAAACCCGTTTTCGCCTGATGGAGGCGAGTGACCGTATCAACTACAACGATATGGTGGTAGTTGAACATCCCTTCAGTCGGCGTAAGTTTCAGGCTGGAAAAATCTATTTCCTTAACACGCAGAAGTTTGGCAAAAAAAGCCTCCTGGTGCGCGGGTTCGATGATAAAGGCGGCCTTTTCGAAGCAGCCCCTGATGCACAGCTTATACGCTGTGGGATACCATCCAGAACACCATCGAAGACCCGGATCTGACCCTTTACTTAGTGCTGGATGAAGCGCACAGAGGGATGGGCTCGTCAACGGCTTCCAGTGAAGCTGCTAAGAGTACTATTGTACAACGGCTTATCAATGGTTCGGCTGGAGTGAAGGGTATTCCAGTAGTGTGGGGTATTTCCGCCACAGTTGAACGTTTCGACAAAGCCATTGCCAATGCTGGTCATCATGTCAAACTGCCGAATGTGGTGGTTGACCCCGCTAAAGTGCAGGAATCTGGACTTATCAAGGACGATATCATTCTGGGTGTGCCTGATGAAGCTGGTGACTTCGATACCGTGTGGGTACGCCGTGCTGCCGACAAACTCAGGGAAGCGACCGATGCCTGGGCAGAGTACGCAAGACAGCAGGAAACCGTGCGCGAAGTAGTGCCGCTAATGGTATTCCAGGTACCTAATACGCCTGACCCGAATGAGGTGGGGCGTTGGCTGGATACGTTATTCTCCCGTTATCCTGAATTGTCCATTGACAGTGTTGCTCATGTCTTCGGTGAACACACCACACAACGTTTCGGCCAACATCAGGTGCCTTATATTGAACCGCAGCGGGTGCAGGAATCAACCTGGATGCGAGTACTGATTGCTAAAGATGCCATCAGCACTGGCTGGGATTGCCCACGTGCCGAAGTGATGGTTTCCTTCCGCGCAGCCAGCCACAGGACGCATATTACGCAATTGTTGGGGCGTATGGTGCGTACTCCATTGGCGAGACGTATTCCGGGTAATGAGCGTTTAAACTCTGTAGAATGCCTGTTGCCCAAGTTTAATACCAATACCGTGAGAGATGTCGTCAATACCTTGTTTAAGGGCGATGATACCTCTCCTCCAAGCGGACGCATCCTGGTTAACCCTGTGGAGATGAAACCTAACCCGGCTGCTTCAGCTGAAGTATGGGAAGCATTTGAAGCGCTACCTTCGCAAACCCGACCACAGAAAGGAGCCAGACCCGCCAGACGTCTGACCGCGCTGGCACAGGAACTGGTTGATGACGGCATTCTTGATGGGGCAGTCAGGAAAGCCCATGCTGCTTTGCACGCTGTTCTGGACAAGTTCCAGATAGAAAATGCCGAGAAAATCAAAAACAAACGCAATGCAGTGCTCGTCGTAGATGGTAAGGCTGTGGTTGCCAGCCTCAAGAACAAAGCAATGACCTTCAACGAATTCTGGGAGGAGGCGGACGTAACGGTGATTGATGACGCCTACCGGCGTGCAGCCCGAATTTTCAGCCCGGATGTTTCACGTACCTATGTCGAATATCTGGCCGATAAGGTTGCGGATCGAGAAGAGGATGCAGAGGAATATCTGGAAGCAATCATGGAGGCTCGTGTTACCGTTGCTGGCATGGGGCTGGTGATGGAGGTGCAGGATTACTTCGATGGCGAGGCCGATAGACTGGCGAAGGCGTGGCTGGCCGAGTACACACCGCAAATCAAGTCGTTGAAAGATGAGCGTAAAGAGGCCTATCGTCAAATCGTCGAAATGAGTACCGAACCGCAGGATGTGGATCTGGTCAGGCCGGCGAACAAGTTTGAAATGACCAGGGTGCGTGAAGGTGAAAAGGAAGCTGACCTTCCAGTCTGGAAACACCATTTGTTGTGTGACGAAAACGGGATCTATCCGGCTCTGTTGAACCATTGGGAAACCAAGGTTTTTGAGATCGAAACCAAACGTGAAGGATTTGCTTTCTGGTATCGTAATCCACAGTACACAGGGCAGTCGTCACTGGGAATCGCTTATGTTGAAGCTGAACAGTACAAGATTGTTCGTCCCGATTTCCTGTTCTTTGCCGAACAGGATGGCAAAATGGTTGTGGACCTGGTAGATCCACATAGCCTACATCTGGCTGATGCTTTGCCCAAACTGAAAGGACTTGCGCTATATGCCGAACATCATTCTGATGCTTACAGGCGAATCGAATCTGTCGCCGAAGTAAAGGGTAAATTACGAGTGTTAGATTTGAAACGGCAGGATGTGCAGGATGCTGTTGCTACCGCTGAAAATGCAGAAACGTTATTTAGTAGCGGACTTGCTGATGACTATCAGTAATCTATAGAAAATTGCGTAACGAAACTGCATTTTAGTAATTTTTTGAAACAATACAAATAAGGCCTTCTCACTGAGAAGGCCATTACCGACTTACAGTTCGATTTGGCTACAGCCGAAGTTACGGTCTCCTTCACCAAACACTTTGCTTTCAACTTTGGTCAGGTAGTCCAGTCGGGTTAACAGCGCCTGGTAGTTCTGCTGGAAGTCAGTACTATTGGTGTCTAGCACATACTTACAGTTTTCAGGAAAATGGACCAGACCAGGGTGATCGTCTCTCTCCAGTCTCAGGGCGCTGTACCAGGCTCCTGTGATCATCCCTCTAAGGTTATCGTCCTGATCGTAATCCCCGAGGTGGTAGTAAGCGTCTTTGTTGAACAACAGGCAAATGTGGTAGTGGCATTTACCTGATTCAGAATACTCTTTCGCCCATATAATAAATAAAGGGCAACGGTAGATGCGTTTACCTTCACGCTCCTTACGGGTACGGTCAGCCTCCAGCTTAGCTCTGAGGGATTCACGCATCCGGGATATCACCCCAGGTTCCAGGTTAGGGAAGCAACAGATATTGTCACCGTTATCAACTATTTTGGGATAGTGGAGATCGACACGTACAGCAATTAACCTAGGATACCGGTTAGTCAAATAACATAATAATTTATTAATCTTACTCTGATATTCGAGGATATGTACTCCATGAGTACCTTGATATGTTTTCATAATATATACCTGTATTTGGTCCTACGGTCTATAGCAGACCGTACAGGGATGCCATACAGGCAGGGCTATTCCTGGTCACTGTTGTCGGTATATACTGGTATCAGATTTTAGTACGGACATACTGATCTGATTACTACTCTTACTGGTGAATACAGGTAGTAAGAGTACACAATGCCATTATATAATACCTATCCAACATCTAAATTTGAGACGAAGGTAGCCCCAGCCTGTGATGGCTGTTAAAAAGTTACTCTGCAATTAGCTTCTGGAATTAACCGATGATTCCGTTATTCCAGTGCCGCTTCACAGTCGATAAACTGATACTCAATTTCTTTGCAATCTCAGCCTGAGTAAATCCACCTTTCTTAAGTATTGTGATATCACGTCGGTATTTGCTTCCCTCCTTTCGTCCTAATTTCTTCTTAACATGTCGATATCGGCTTTTAGTTGATTTCAGATTGTGAATGTCAATCGTATCCTGACGAGCAATCAAAAAAGACAAGCAACTTTCAGCAGAAGGCTCTATCCTTGAAGCTGGATGGTAGCTGTAGATAAAAATTTCTTTTTGAAGGCAAAAAAATAAAATATTCTGTAAGTCCTCCACAGTTCTGCCAAGACAGCTTAGATCTGGAATGACAAGCGTGTCCTGCCGGTTCATTTCATGATGAATCAATTGTCTGAGTAAACGTTGCTCTGAAACAACCTCTTTAATATCTACCTGCTCGATCACAACATGTTCAGGTAGAATATTAAATTTTTGGCATATCTCAGCAAGTGAGTGATGATCTGTAATGCTTTCTTGCTGTTCGCTACTGCATATGGTGTAAAAAAATGAACGCATCTGATGCACTCCGGTGTCATAAATTATTTTTTGATACCTGAACAATGTCATTTTGTATAAAAAATAACCAAAAATAGAGCGTGATTGCCAGCGATACTTTGACTGGTAAAGTAGTATTTTACCTCTCATAATTGTTTGTCCTTCTTTGTTACCTCTTAGGTTCTGCTCTCTTGTGAGTATGGGTTTATAATGATGTCATCCGGTACATTAACACGGTTGGAAACATCTGTTTTGCGGAGCACTGGCAGCATAACCACCATTTCATTGACATGGTAAATATCAATCCAACAAACAACCGGATAAGGCATAACAATCCCCTTTCTTCTAAGAACTTCATTTATCCCGAATATAATCAATTGGGATGTTGACAAGAGTAGAGCCTGCCCGGCATCAAAGTAATAACCCTCAAAGGTTGTTCTATGAATAAGAATAATGTTTGAATATCCTGAGACACTTTGATGCTTTACATCAAAATGTCTTTGATTGTAAATGTAAATGGCTTTTTCCATATCGTAATTTTCCCTTAGCGAGGATAGCCTTTCACGTATAACTGTTTTTTCATCTTTCCCCATGAATTCATCATTAGCGTTCAGTTGAAAGTAATCTGCAATGGGGATTTTTAATGGACTCATGATGTTCGTTTTCCAGATTAACGAACAGTACTCTTCCAGAGTTACTTCTGTTTTACCTCGGCTTCGATTGATGCTTTCTTTTATAGAGAACTTTAACAGGTCATTTTTTATTTCATTTATTGACCAGTTATGACGATTGCATTTTTCTAATATAGGGATAGTCAAATCCACAACTTCCGCTATTACGGAAGAGTGAGATTTATTTGTTAGTCTGGCATAATGATCAATTACTCCTAATGAAGATTGATTTTTGAACGTGACTGAGTGTTTTTTTATGGGAGTAGTCTGTACTACCTGTGACTCATTGTTTTTGCCTTGACAAGGTTTTTTTCCTGGTAGAACGCTGCTCATCTCAAAATTAGTAACACTATTAGACATTTTTAAGGAAACCTCTTTGTTATCTCAATATAAAACTACTATCTGAAATTTCTCAGTGTTGCCCCATTTTTCTCGGGGCAACATCGCTATAAATCAATAAAATTAAATCTGTAATTTATTACAGACTTTCTCGTACAGAAAATGTATCTATAAAATCGAGGACATCTTTACGTAACCAGTAATGGCGGCCATTGATTTGTTTTGGGCGAGGTAGCCCCTCAGGCAATTTGTCCTGACAAAGCCATTTACGAATGGTTTGAGATTTGTAGCTAATGATTTTAGCTAACTCAGCTGTTGAAATGAGCTGTGATTGAGATGTATCCGGGAGTTTGAATGCGCTCATTTTGCCACCTCAGTGATTGAGATATTGGCAAAGAAAGCTTTAAGCATTATTGAATTAGTAGGGGTAGTAATGAAGGCAGAAGGAAACGTTTCGGGCTCGGGGTCGGGGTCACTACCATCACCTGAATCTGATGATAAGGCACTTTTAGCTGATTTAGCCGTACTGTGATGCGATCTGGATGCCTGATTTTTACATGACATCAGACGCGCGAGAAAGTTAGTAGCATTTTGCATTCTTTGTTTAAGATGTAAAATTTTCAGTTTGGCGCATGCGACAGACTTGCGAAGAGCTGAGTATGTTCCTTTGAGATACTCGACAACCTCTTCCATGGACGCAGGATCGTTAAAGGATTGAGTTGTTTTACTTGAATTAATACACCAGCGAGCTCTGATAGCTGCCAGAGTGGGTTCTATGGATACAGTTGCTGGGGTTGCCATTGGCTTATCTCCTGTGTAGTTGCTGTATCATTGACTAAACTGTGTATTACGATACATGAAAATCTATCTTGATCAATAGTTGATGATATTTTGTAATATGTTGATTTTTAATGGAATCAACGCATATCAACGTTGTTTTTTATGGTAATACCTGCTTCATTTAAGATCCATGTCTCAATTTTCTCGTGCCATTTTCGTAACAGATCTAACGGACGACGGCGATAGTGTTTTTCGGCAAGAGCGCTGGGTTTGTGTCCCATAATTTGAGCAACAATACCAGTGGGAACTTCAACCCACTCGGCCAAAGTACCAAAACTACGACGTAAACCGTGAAGGCTGATATGTGGTAACTCAGCCAGCACTAACGCTCTGTTGTGCGCTGAACGCGGCTCAATAATTTTGCCACTTTTACTGTTACTTCTGAAAACCCAACCCTCCTTATTTACGTCAGAATTTGGGGATTGCGCTAGTACATTTAACAATTCAGAAACATAAGGAGTGAGAGGGATGATACGTTCACCTTCGATCTTGTCTTTAATTCGCATGCTTGACCATTTGAAATCTACGTCTGACCAGCGAAGCGACGCAATTTCTTCACGCCGAGCACCAGTGAGCAAAAGTACTTGGAGATAGGCCGATGCAATAGGATTATTGAGGCTACGCACGGCACTAAACCAGCTTTTTAGTTGTTCCTTTTGCAGGCAATCATCAGCTTTACTCGCTGACACGGGAACCATTTTTCTTACGTTGTAATCTTGTGCCAGATCGCCAGGAATGATCCCTTGATATTTTTTCTGATAATTACTCCATTTGATGAAAGCACGTAGTAGGCGATAAGCGTGAGCAGTGACGGTAGGTCTATTTTGCCTTTCTGTACTCAGCCACGCTGCTATGTAATCTGGGGTTAGCTCCGATAACGGCAGGTTGAGCAAACTAGCCAATGGTCCAGCCGAAGTCGGGCCTTGGCCTCTTTTTTTACTTTCGCCTCCACGACTGGACAAGTTAATGTGATCGGCAATGTATCGAGTAGAATATGGGCGTTTAGTTTTTGCACTGATACCGGTTCTCAATTCTTGAAGATAGTCTTCCCAGGCGACGGAGAAAGTCACTTTTGTTTTACGTGATTCTGCCTGCAGGGATTCTGCTTCTGCGATTTTTACAGCCTTAGCAATTCGTGGATCTATCCCTGTATCGATCAATGTTTGTAACCGTCTTGCCTCGGCTCTCGCATCATCAATCTTCCAGTCGTTAATGTTGCCAATAGTCATGCGAAGGGTTTTCCCCGCATATACGCTTTGGAATACAAAGGCTTTTGCTCCGCTAGTTGCTCGGCATGCCAGGGTTGTTACATCTGCATCCCAAAGAAAAGTTTGTTTTTTCCCTTCCGGTAAGGTGAATCTGCGAAGTCTTTCGAAGGTAAATTTTTGTCTTGAAAGCGCCATTTTTCGGCTCCAGTTGAGAATTGCTGTCTTACAATAATGTAACTGCTGGTGTAAGTAAATGGAGGGAATAAACATCAACTTTTGTTAATTTCAATCAACGGGTTTATTGCTATAACTTGGTGTTTTATAATATAAAGTATGTTGTTTTGATTGATTGCTCAAGTAGTTAAAAATGCATTAACATCGCATTCGTAATGCGAAGGTCGTAGGTTCGACTCCTATTATCGGCACCATCTTTTCTAGTAAAATCATCTGGTTACTGTTTATTTTTTTGTTTTTTAACAGGAATGTGCATTTTTGCGCGTTGTGGGTATGACAAAATTGTGGCAGGTAAAGTGAGATTGTTTGTGACTCAATGCAAAGGTATGCTTACAGCATGTGTTACCTTGAAGCTCCCCTCTATCTTTTCTTTTGAGCAATATTACTAATTTAATGGCTTCTGGTTGCGGATGTTGTCCGTCCAGTTCACTGCCTGCACGGATGGGTCGAAAAGATGTTCATACAAAGAACATACATTAAAAATCATGAGAACCCTCATTATTCAATGCTATAGAAATAAAAAGGGTATCTAATATCTAGATTAGATGCCCTCTTTCATAACAGCCTTATCTTAGATTTACGATCATATAATTTTATGGCGCAACAATCTTATTTTTGAAAATATCAAAAACAGCTGAATTAAATGTTCGCGTTGATTTTGCTAGCGAATTGAATGTGCTTACTGCTTGTTCGATGTCACTTTGATTTTTTAATCCATTATTGATGGCTGGATTCAGATGTTCTACAAATGGAATCAATGCATCAATTACTGGCTTCCAATTTTCAATTGCTTTAGTTGGAGTGCATTTAACTCCAAAAGATATTCTAAATAAATTTGGAACTGAACGATCTAAAATAGTTTCAAGACAGTAAGATAATGCATAAGTTGTCAAGAATATTGCCCCTCTCTGACGTAAGAAAAAGAGATTTTTTTCTTCATCACGAGTTAAGTTAGCTTTTAACTGTAGCTGTTTTTTCTTGGCTTCTATCGCCCTCACTAATCCATAGCAACATACAATATGAGCAGCCTTGGTATTATCATTGAAAAGTTTATCATAAATCTTATTATTAATCCAAATACCTGCTTTCTTGTTGTAAGCAGTAATTGGATCACCATGAAATGCCGCCAATGCTTGCCCTACTGTATACGAACCAAGTAAATTGGGCCTCCTTCTAATCACATCACTTGTACTACCTCGTCTACCGCCCTCATATTCTGCTTCAGGAATTGAATTGAACTCATCCTTCAACCTTTTTTGTATTTTATCTGTACTTCTGAAATCTGCAGCTTCAACTTTGTTCTGGCTATTATTGTAACGAATGATATTTTCTATTAAATATTCAGAGGAACTATCAACTGCTATAAAACGAGCCTGGACCATTGCTTTTTCATCAGGTAATTTTTTTAGGGTTCCTATCGCCCCAGTAGTCTGAGCACCATTAACTATCGATAAACCTTGAATGACAATTGTTTTATCCCCTACCGAGTACGAATGAGTTAGAACGGTCAATCCATTATTGAAAGCCCAAAAATCTGGCGCATCATTTTCCACTGTTTGCTTAATGCCATGATTTATATTTGAATCTGATTTACGCGATCCTAAATAGTCACGAATATTAGCAGAAAAAATTTTAGTTTTATGTTTTTATATAATTTGGCCAGATCTCTAGCCTGTATAGCTGTTGAGTAAGATGACCATCCCTTCCCAGAAATTTCATAGCCACCTATTGTATTTAACGTTACACTTTTATTTATTAATATAGGAGTTCTACAATCTTCATACCATTCTTGTAAAGTATTTGAACCTACTTCTTTATTAGAAACATCAATACTTATTCCAGGATATACCGTTTTAAGAATTGAAGTCGTTGTATGTTGTACAGTAACTAATTCATTCTCAACATGGTGCGATTCTGGAAGGTTGTGAACAAACCATATATAAATATTTTTTACAGTTCCATCCTTTATGGCTTCTCGAAGGTTAATTGCAGCAGATTTTATTCTATCAGGAACCTCTGGTATTGCACGTTGCAGCAACCAGGCGACCCCGGTATTTAAATCACTTGCTTTATTTGAAGGAGCACTCTCTCTTTCTTTTTCAGAGTAGTAACATTGACCAATAACTGCGTATTCTTCTTCTTTGTTAATAAATACAATATCAAGTTTTTTGTCATCAGCACCATCAGTAACTGCATCAACTCCAATACTTGATAAGTCATCTAAACCAAAACGCAATCCGAGAGCAAATAAGCCTAATGCATTATCATTATAATCATATAAATCTTCTAGTGCATCATAAGCGGCTTTCCATGTATTCATGATTTTTCCTAGTTGAAGTTTATAAAACACTGGTACAGCAAGACTACTTTTGAAAAGGGTCTTTATCAACAAATTCATGGTTAAGCAATAAAATCAATGACATGAAATTTAGCCTCTCCTGCTCCGTTCCTGCCACTGCTCCTGACCTTGTGTAGTAGCAGAAGCATCAGACCAGTCATGATCCTTGGGAAGCTGGCTTGGATCACGATCATTACTTTACACATTTTGTTTTTCCCTGCATGAACCTTAACATTTCGATACATCGTCATCTTACACTTCTGCCCTCAGGCCGGTATTCATACGGCTTTCAGCGTGCTTTACACTTTCCTTCATTCATCATAAAAACCCTCGTATTTCTTAGCATCATCCGATAACTGGACACTTTTCCAGCTCGGGGCATTTTCTCATTTATATTTCAGAAGCATATTGAATAATCACCTATTCATATGAATTTTAATGAAATTTATTTTTATGGTAGCATTTGTAATCCTTGCAATGTGCAACAAATCAATGCTTGAGAGCTTGAAAAATGGTATCTAAATAACAGATTGTTGGAGCTGTTCCTGAGTGCACTTTTCATACAGGGATGACTATGCGATTTCCTTCGCGCCAACGGCAACTATAGTACTTATCAAAAGCTTCAAATGCCCTGGAGGCTGCCATGTTTGAAAAGTTATTCGAAGTATTTTCTAGACGAGAAAAAGCCAGCAGTATTGTTGAAGTTAAACCATTAACAAAAGAATTCAGAAATCGGGTGTTATTGCTTCTGCGTGATAAACTCCAATATGATTTCACTCCATTTCTTAGTGAACTTCATCAGCAAGCCGCTTATCTTTATGGCAAGTTCGGTCTATCAGGATCAACTGCTCATTCCTCACCAGCAGATGATTTGGTTAATTTCTTCCTTACTTGTCCAGATGAGAATTGTTTGGATTTGATAGAGCTCATTTTCCGTTCAAATCTCCGTGGAATCTCTTGGCCTGATAATCCACTAATACCCACTATTAATCAGTTTTTCAGTATTGATGCACTTCCTTATCACCTGACTAATTATTCTATAGAAGAATATGAAACCATGTTATATGGTTCACCGGCCACAGGTGTGCGCATTGTTGAGTATCCACAAATCATTCGTAAAGATAGTGAATTAGTGCATCAAAATGCGATGGAACCCGCGCTCCGTTTGCTTAAAGCACCAATATTCAAAAATGCTAATGAAGAATACCTAAAGGCTTTGGAAGATCATAGGAAGGGAGATTATAGAGACTGCCTAACAAAATGTGGCAGCGCCTTCGAAAGTGTAATGAAAGTTCTTTGTGAGAAGAATTCTTTACCGTTCAAGCCGACAGATACAGCGTCAACCTTGCTAAGAACCTTGCTAGCTAATGGGCAATTGGATCAGTTTTGGGAACAACCATTGATGTTGATTGCAACTTTAAGAAATCGTTTAAGTTCATCACATGGTGCTGGAACTCAAGAAAAGAGAATACCGGAACATGTAGCTACGTACGCAGTCAACTCCACCGCTTCCGCCATGCTACTCTTATGTTCCGCTTTTAAATGAAAGTAGAAACTAATAGTATGGTGAAAAGGTTAATTGATTCGCGCTCTGGTAATACTATATGACAGTCTCAGTAACTCGTTTTACTATGAAAGTTTCCATTTGGTTAAAATATAAGGAAATAATATGCGCCATCCAATTGCTGCACAGTTAGCTGCGCCTGAAACAAAGGAATTTTGCCAAAAGATTGTTCCTGGCATCCAACCCGTATTACTGCACAACGATCCTTTTCCGGGAGCGGAAGAGATGGACTGTTTTTTTAATGTCGAACGGGCTATTGAGCAGCATGGCGGCAAGGCCGTCTACGGTTGGGCTATCTGGCAGATAACAGGAGTTTATATTGAGGCCGAGTTCCACTGCATCTGGGAGAATGATGCAGGAGATATGCTATATATCACCCCATACCCTTATAGGATGGACAGCATTCTGTTTCTCCCTGATTACACACGAATTTACACAGGTAAGCAGGTAGATAATATCCGTCAAGCTCTGGTTGATGACCCCGACGTGATCAGGTGGTTGTACCTTGCCAGAAAACGATTTGAAATCTTAAATACTGGCGACCTAGCGAACCAGCTTGGACGTATTGAATTGCCATCAAAATTAGCCAAAGAGTACAGCAAAGTTATGGATGAGATAGACAGGCTAAACTCTCGACTAACACGCAGGTATTCATGACGAGAGTGTTGGCCACAATAGAGAGCTTACGAAGTTGATGAATTGAGGTAACTGTAACTTTGAGTGCGTACACTCAAGAATCTCTGATGTCGAGGGTAGCGGGTGCCAACTTTTGTCAACTCAATCCCATCACTAGCTAACTGACTGGCTTGCGCCGCGTTGATTGGTATATGTGATGTCAGCTTTGTCTGGTTCTGGCACATAGCAGTTAAGACCTATAGGTTGACCCTGACCCGAAATCCTGCACCATTCAGAAACAGAATGCCGGCATGATCTACACTCCCTGAACGGAGGTGGTGCCGATGAAAAAATCACGATTCACCGAAGAGCAGATTGTTTTTGCCCTGAAGCAGGCTGAACTGGGGACGTCCGTGCCGGAGGTCTGCCGTAAGCTGGGTATTTCCGATGCCACGTTCTATACATGGCGCAAGAAATACGGCGGGATTTCTCCTTCGGAGCTGAAACACATGCGGCAGCTTGAGGAAGAGAATCTCAGGTTGAAGAAGCTGGTTGCCGATCTGAGCCTCGACAAGGCCATGCTGCAGGATGTGCTGGCAAAAAAGAACTGACGCTGGCGCGTGGCCGGGACCTGCAGGCACGCTACGGAGCCAGTGAGAGGCAGGTCTGTTTTGCGCTACGGGTCAGCCGCAGCTCTTTCCGCTACCGTTCTGTAGCAGCAGACGACAGTGCGTTGCGCCTCCGTATCAGGGAGATCACCGAAACCCGGGTTCACTATGGTTACCGCAGGGTTCACGTCATGCTCAGGCGGGAGGGCTGGCGGGATAATCATAAACGCATTTACCGACTCTACAGCGAGCAGGGGCTGTCCCTGCATCTCAAACGCCCACGCCGGAATAAATCGGCACAGCGCCGACAGCCCCAGCCTCAGGGGCTGTATCCGAATCATGTCTGGGGCATGGGCTTTGTCTCTGATGCCTTATTTGACGGGCGTCGGTTACGTCTGCTGACAGTCATTGATCTCTACACACGCGAATGTCTGGGGATCTGCGTGGGCCAGAATCTGCGCTCAACGGAGGTCGCAGAGATGCTGAACACCATTGCGCTCAGACGTCCCTTACCACAGTTGCTGAAAACCGATAACGGCTCTGAATTTGCAGGGAAAATGCTGGACAAGTGGGTGTATGAACGGGGGATCCGTATAGACTTTTCCCGGCCGGGAACACCGACGGACAATGCCACAGTGGAGTCGTTCAATGGCAGGCTGCGACAGGAATGTCTGAACGAGAACTGGTTCATGTCTCTGGAGGATGCACAGTGCAAAATCGAGGCCTGGCGCATACACTATAATCAGAGGCGTCCCCATTCTGCACTGGGCTGGATGACGCCATCCGAATTCGCTGAGAAGTCTGCCGGTTGGCAGAATATGCAGCCAACATGAAGCCGGTTATTCCTGATTACGACTGGATCATATTCGGGGTCAGGGTCACATAAAAGTGCACCTTACTCAGTTGGTGTCCAACTTTTGGGGTGCAGTTCAAAAAGACGGGGATATAAGGGGATTCCGCTAACGGCCCGCATTCCCCCTCTCTTCAGAAGAAGCCAGGTAGGTGGTAAGCCGTTGCTTTATTTGACCTTTCTTATCGCCTTCGGCTGTTTTACAGACTTTTTGGGTGCCTGTGTTTTCAGCTTTTCAATATACGCGTTCAGACTCCGGGCTCGCCGTACTGCTCTTGTCCCCACTGCAACGCAGTATTAATCAACCTCTCCAGCAGTTGTTGCGCCTGCTGCCCTTTCTCCGGAAGATAAGCAAAACTCTCCTCATCCATATAGCAGCACTGGGCCATTTCTAGCTGAACAGCATGAATATGGTTGACGGGATCGCCATAGTGACGGGTGATATATCCGCCCTTAAAGCGGCCGTTGAGTATCCGGCTATACTGCGGGAACGCATCGCAGCTTGCCAGCAACGCCTGGCTGAGCTGCGTCGAACAGCTGGCGCCGTCCGCCGTACCAAAGTTCAGATCCGGCAGGCGCCCTTCAAACAAGCGCGGCACCACGGATTTGATCGAGTGCGCATCCCACAACAGCGCATAGCCAAATTTCTCACGCAGGCGTGTCAGTTCAGCGGCAAGCGCCTGGTGATAAGGCTGCCAGACCTGTTTTAGGATCGCGTCCTTCGCCGCCGCGTCAGGCGCACCGCCCGGCACGAACAGGGCTTCTCCGTCAAAAAAGATATCGGTAAACAGCCCGGTTGTCGCCGTGCTGTAAAGCGGTTTATCATCCGCCGGGCGATTGATATCCACCACATAGCGGGAATAGCGGGCGCATAACGTGCTGGCCCCCATGTCCGCGATAGTCTGATAGAGCAAGGGAATATGCCAGTCGGTATCTTCCAGACGCTTCGCCCTCGGCGTGAGCCCCTGGTCGACTTCGGGGGTTAATAACGTTCCCGGGTGGGGCATACTGACCAGAAGCGGCAGGTTCCCCTGCTGCAAATCAAACGCCTTAATCACAATAAACCTCCTTACCTTGATAAATCACCTGTTTCGAAAGGGAGCCTCCCAGCCAGTAGCTTAGCTCCGCCGGATGAGCGATATCCCACGCCACGAAGCTGGCCTCTTTTCCGGCTTCCAGAGAACCACAAACGGTATCCAGCCCCAGCGCCTTCGCGCCGTTAAGCGTCACGCCAGCCAACGCCTCTTCCGGCGTCATGCGGAATAGCGTACAGGCCATATTCATCATCAGACGCAGGGACAACACCGGCGAGGTGCCGGGATTTAAATCGCTGGCGAGGGCAATCGGCACCCGGTACTGACGCAGCAGATCCAGCGGCGGTAGCTGTTTCTCACGCAGGAAGTAATAGGCGCCCGGCAGCAGCACCGCCACCGTCCCATGGCGTGCCATTGCGGCGATATCTTCTTCGCACAAATATTCCAGATGATCCGCCGACAGCGCATGGTAGCGAGCGGCCAACGCCGCCCCATGCTGTAGCGTTAGCTGTTCAGCATGGAGCTTCACTGGCAGCCCCAGTTCCCGGGCCTTCTGAAAGACCCGCTCCACTTGCGAGGGCGAAAATGCCAGGTGTTCGCAGAACGCATCCACCGCATCCACCAGCCCTTCCTGATGCAGTTCCGGCAGCAGTCGTTCGCAAATATAGTCAATCCAGGCATCCGCCCGCTCCTGATACTCGACGGGCACCGCATGGGCCGCCAGGCAGGTACTGCGCACGGTCAGCGGCAATATGTCGCCTAAACGGCGGATCGCCCGCAGCATTTTACGTTCGTTAGCCAGATCCAGGCCGTAGCCGGATTTGATCTCTAGCGCCGTTACGCCGTCCCGGCACAGCTCCCGGATACGCTGCCGCGCGCTCTCCAGCAACTGGCTTTCGCTGGCCTGTCGCGTGGCGTTGACTGTACTGGCGATCCCGCCGCCGCCAGCCGCGATCTCCGCATAGCTCGCCCCGTTGAGACGCATTTCAAATTCCCGGGCCCGGTCGCCGCCAAACACCGCGTGGCTATGACAATCCACCAGTCCCGGCGTGACCACCCTGCCCTGCAAATCCACCCGCTGCGCAACGGGCAAGTCCGGCAATTCTGCCCGGTTCCCGACCCATAACAGCACTGCGCCGTCGGTCAGCATCGCGCCATCGTCAAGCAACTGATAATGCCCTGCGGCCATGGTGGCGATCCGGCAGTGGTGCCAAAGGGTATACATGGCGCTCTCCTTTAACGACTGATGGCGGCGCCAGCCGCCGCTGCGGACTGCGCTTTGCGCAGGACATAGTAGAGCCCCGCCGGTAGCGCCAGCCCAATAAGCCAGGAGATATCGATACCGCCCAGCATCTTCACGAATGGGCCGGAATAGAATCCACTATCAATAAACGGCGTCTGTACCGCCACTCCAACGAGATAAACCCCGAGCCCCGTCACATTCCACGCCCGATATTTCCCGTTCGGATCGTTCAGCGCCTCCATGTCTATCGCCTGATGGTTGAAGAAATAGTAATCCACCAGGTTAATCGCGCTCCACGGTGTAAAGAAAGTCAACAGGAACAACAGGAAGGATTTAAAAGCCGACAGGAAAGAGTGTTGCCCGATAATCGCGATAGCGGTCGCCAGGGTAATAATCATCGCCAGCACCAGCAGACGTACCGACTGGCTTACGCGCACTCGCTGCTTCCCGCAGCTGTACACCGTCGCCAGGCACATCAGGCTGCCGTAGGCATTCAGGGTATTGATCGTCAGTTTACCAAACGCGATGCTCAGATATAACAGCGTGGCAATCGCGCCGGTGCCGCCCAGGCCGACGATATAGTCCACCTCATGACCGACCAGTTTTCCCTGAGAGAGAGCGGCAGCCAGCACCCCGACGGTCATGGCGATTTGCGCGCCAATCACCGAACCGCTCCCGACGGCGAAAAAGACCTTCCCGGGAGAGGTGCTGCGCGGCAGATAGCGGGAATAATCGGCAACATAGGGGCCAAAGGTGATCTGCCAGGAAGCCGCAAGGCCGGTGGCGGTTAAAAACGTACTCCAGCTAAAGGGTCGGATACTCAGCAGGTCGCCAATAGCCGGAAAGGAACTGATTTTCCACAGCAGGTAGATAAACGCGATAATCCCCACCAGGCTCGCCAGCTTACCCAACAGGTGGATCAAACGATAGCCGACATAGGCGATAACCAGCGTGGCGGCAGCAAAAAGCAGAATGCCGCTGGTTTCCGTAGTATGGAAAACCGCTGAGATCGCCTGGCCGGACAGCACCGCCCCGGTGGCGATAAAGCCAAGGTACATCAGGCAGACCAGCAGAATCGGCAGGCAGGCGCCGTAGACGCCGAACTGTACCCGGCTGCTGATCATCTGTGGTATCCCCAGCTGCGGCCCTTGCGCGGCATGCAATGCCATCACAATCCCACCGGCAATCTGCCCCAGCATAAGACCGGCCAGCGACCAGAAAACATCCCCGCCGAATACAATAGTTAATGCGCCAGTGACCATGGCGGTGATTTGCAGGTTAGCCCCCAGCCACAGGGTGAACTGGCTAAAAATGCTACCGTGGCGTTCACCGTCAGGGATGGGTTCAATAGAACGTGTTTCGATGTATGTTGTGTTGTTATTATTCATGGCAGCACTCCGGTGAGGCGAAGGGGATACATTGCCCCCTTCGCCGGAGAAATTAGTCCGCAATCATTGGCAAGTTGAGTCCTTGCTCTCTGGCGCATTCAATCGCGATGTCATAACCCGCATCCGCATGGCGCATCACACCGGTGGCCGGGTCGTTGCTCAGCACCCGGGCGATGCGCTCCGCCGCTTCATCGCTGCCGTCGCATACAATGACGACGCCGGAGTGCTGGGAGAAGCCCATCCCTACGCCGCCGCCATGGTGCAGGGAAACCCAGGTCGCGCCACTGGCGGTATTCAGCAGCGCGTTCAGCAACGGCCAGTCGGAGACCGCGTCGGAGCCGTCCTGCATCGCTTCCGTTTCGCGGTTAGGGCTGGCAACGGAGCCGGAGTCAAGATGATCGCGGCCGATCACGATCGGTGCCGACAGCTCGCCGCTGCGGACCATTTCGTTAAACGCCAGGCCCAGCCGGGCGCGCTGTCCCAGGCCGACCCAGCAGATCCGGGCCGGCAGCCCCTGGAAGCTGATGCGCTCTCTGGCCATATCCAGCCAGTGGTGGAGGTGTTCGTCATCGGGTATCAGCGCTTTAACTTTCGCGTCGGTGCGGTAGATATCCTGCGGATCGCCGGAAAGCGCCGCCCAGCGGAATGGGCCAATCCCCCGGCAGAACAGCGGACGAATATAGGCGGGAACAAAGCCTGGGAAGTCAAAAGCGTTTTCCACCCCCATCTCTTTCGCCATCTGGCGGATGTTGTTGCCGTAATCGAAGGTGGGAATGCCCTGCTGCCTGAAGGCGAGCATGGCTTTAACGTGTTCGGCCATTGAGGATTTCGCCGCGTTGATCGTCTCCACCGGGTGGGACTGCGCGCGAGCGCGGTAGTCTTCCCAGCTCATGCCCAGCGGCAGATAACCGTTGAGGGGATCGTGTGCGCTGGTCTGGTCGGTCACCATATCCGGGCGCACGCCACGTCTTACCAGCTCCGGTAAAATTTCCGCCGCGTTGCCATGCAGCGCGATGGATACCGCTTCTCCTTTTGCGGTATAGCGGGCGATGCGGGCCAGGGCGTCATCCAGGTCGCTCGCCTGCTCATCGACATAGCCGGTACGCAGACGGAAGTCGATACGCGACTGCTGGCATTCAATATTCAGCGAACAGGCTCCCGCCAGGGTTGCGGCCAGCGGCTGAGCGCCGCCCATGCCCCCCAGACCCGCAGTCAGCACCCAGCGTCCGCGCAGGCTACCGTTATAGTGCTGGCGCCCGGCTTCCACAAACGTTTCGTAAGTGCCCTGAACAATGCCCTGGCTGCCGATGTAGATCCATGAGCCGGCCGTCATTTGCCCGTACATCGCCAGACCTTGTGCATCAAGCTCGTTGAAGTGCTCCCAGTTTGCCCAGTGCGGTACGAGGTTGGAGTTGGCGATCAGCACCCGCGGGGCGTTGTCGTGGGTTTTGAAAACCCCCACCGGTTTACCGGACTGGATCAACAGCGTTTCATCATCATTGAGCTGCTTCAGGGTCTCAACGATCTTGTCGTAGCATTCCCAGTTGCGGGCCGCCCGGCCAATACCGCCGTACACCACCAGCTCTTTTGGATTTTCGGCGACATCGGGATCCAGGTTGTTCATCAGCATGCGCAGCGGCGCCTCTGTGAACCAACTTTTTGTGTTCAGCTTAGTGCCTCGCGGGGCTCTGATTTCAACATCGCGAAAACGGGTTGCTTGTTTACTCATGCGCTTTACCTTCTTATCCGTTACCTGCCATATGTTAATTAATTGTTAGCTTTGTTATTTGCATTTTAATTGTATATACATGATAAGCATATTGGATGCCAGGTTAGAAATTAATTTATAAAACCAATAAAATTCAACAAATTAACATAAAAACAGAAGGACATACTGCGCTATACACTCGTGAACACACCGTGATGATGGGTCATTTTGGTGCAAAAATACAGCTCTCCGCCTTATTTTTGTGCACTAAAACATCACAAAAAGATAACACCAGTGCATTTTCTATCTCGTCATGACTTCTTATCTCGCCATAGACGGCAGTACCAGATAACGCAAAAACACTATAATCGATTGTTTTAAAATAACTAAATAACCATCTTATTGCGTATCCCTCTGGCAGTGGCACAAGTTTTGCTAGTTGTACATACAAGATTATACATAGCAGCATTTTGTCGCGTGACTCCCCTGTATTCGGGAACACCACACACAACAATCAGAGGCGTGAAGATGATTACCTTCCAGAATGTGACTAAGCACTACGACAACGGTTCGGTCGTAGTAGATGGCCTTAGCCTGGTAGCGCCGGGGGGCAAAATTACGGTATTTGTCGGCCCTTCGGGCTGTGGAAAAACCACCTCATTGCGGATGATTAACCGGTTAGTGGAACCGTCATCGGGCCGGATCCTGCTTAACGGCGAAGCCACCGAGCAAATGGATATCGTGCAACTGCGCCGCCGTATTGGCTATGTCATTCAAAATGCAGGTTTATTCCCCCACAAAAACATTATCGACAACATTGCCACCACCGCGATTCTCAACGGCGCCGCCAAAAGTAAAGCCAGAGCCAGAGCCGGGGAATTACTGGAAGTCGTCGGTCTGGATCCGCAAGTCGCCAAACGCTTCCCCTGGCAGCTTTCCGGAGGCCAGCAGCAGCGCGTGGGCGTTGCCCGCGCCCTGGCGGCAGACCCGGAGTTTATGTTGATGGACGAACCGTTCAGCGCGGTCGACCCGGTGGTCCGCGAACAGCTGCAGGAAGAGTTTTTGCGTATTCAGAAAGAGGTGAGCAAAACCATCATTATGGTCACTCACGATATTGATGAAGCCATGAAGCTCGGCGACCTGGTCGCGGTACTTAAACCTGGCGGCAAGCTGGCGCAGATGGCCTCCCCAGGAAAACTGCTCAATACGCCGCAAAACGCCTTTGTAGCGGACTTTATCGGCAAAGACAGAGGCTATCGCAAACTGAGTTTCCACGCCGCCAACACAGAAACCGGGTTACGCAACGAGCCCTATGCCGAGCTGGATTGTTCCTTTGAGCAGGCCAGAGAGATGGCCATCGACCGCTGGCTGCTGGTTACCCAAAACGGCAAAGCGTTTGGCTGGTTCGACACCCATCAGCCGGCAACAGCGATTACCCACGACAACATCAATCTGGGGGCGACGTTCCACCAGCAGGGGAGCCCGTTGCGCCATTTGCTGGACGCTGCGCTGAGCTCGCCCAACCATCGGGCCGTGATCGTCGATGAACGGCAAATCCCGCAGGGGACCATCCACCTCGATCAAGTACTCGACATGTGTAAATCCACGCGCCAGGAGGGAGCATGAGATTCGATTGGCTATGGGCGCAGAGCGATAAAATCTTCAACCTGTTTCTCTGGCACAGCTATCTCGCAATTGTGCCGGTAGTGATAGGGTTAATTCTGGCGATCCCCGTCGGCTGGGGCATTCACCACCTGCCATCGGTCAAGTCGGCGATCGTTAACCTGTTTGGCCTACTCTATACCATTCCGTCACTGGCGCTGTTTGTGCTGCTGCCCCCGCTGCTCCACACGCAGATTCTGGACCCCATTAATGTTGTGGTCGCACTGACCATCTACAGCTTTGCGCTACTGGTTCGCACCGTCTGCGACGGGCTGGACTCCGTATCGGCCGATACCCGTCAGTCCGCGGCAGCGCTCGGGTATAAACCCGCTCAGCAGTTTTTCCAGATCGACCTGCCGCTGGCCGTGCCGGTGATTGGTTCCGGCCTGCGCGTTGCCGTGGTGTCTAACGTCAGTATCGTTTCCGTCGCGGCATTAATCGGCGCACCGCAGCTCGGCTCGCTGTTTACCCTGGGCTTCCAGCTGCAATTTCTGACTCCCATCATCGCCGGGATCGCGCTCAGCATCATTCTGGCGCTGCTGCTGGATATGCTGGTGGTTTACGCCACTCGTCAACTCAGCCGCTGGCAACCTCAGAGAGGATAATTATGCTTACCTGGTTTATGGATCCCATCCACTGGTTTGGTGAGGGCGGCATTTTCCCCCTTCTGGCGCAGCACATCAGCTATAGCGCTGTCGCTCTGGCGATCGCCTTTATCATCGCGTTTCCCGTCGGCTGCTACACCGGCCATACCGGCAAAGGGGAAGGCCTGCTCATCGGTACCACCAACGCCCTGCGCTCCCTGCCCTCATTTGGGCTGATTATTCTGCTGGTGATTTTACTTTCCGGCGAGTTTGAGTCCGATATGGCCTTTATTCTGCCCTGTATTCTGGTGCTGGTGGCGCTGGCGCTCCCGCCGATTGCGCTGGGTGTGCATGCGGGTATTCGCGCGCTCGATCCCTATGTCCTTGATGCCGCTCGCGGCATGGGGATGACGCGGCTGCAGATCCTGCTACAGGTGGAGTTGCCCTGCGCGCTTCCGCTGATCCTCTCCGGCGTGCGCAGCGCCACGTTGCAGATTATTTCCACCGCCACCATCGCAGCCTATGTCTCGCTGGGGGGATTCGGACGTCTGATTATTGACGGACGCGCGGCGAACGATTTCAGCCAGATGATCGCCGGCGCCATGCTGGTGGCGCTACTGGCTTTACTGATCGACTGCTTGTTCTCTTTCTCGCAAAAAATAGTCGTTTCACCCGGTATTACCCGGCGCATTAAAAACCCATAACCTCATTCCACTGCTCAAAAGGATACCTCAATGAATATGAAAAAACGTATTTTGACGCTGTGTTCAGCGCTGCTGCTGTCGGCGACCTCATCGGCCTGGGCCGCGCCGAAAGTCATTGTCGGTTCTGCAGACTTCCCGGAAAGCCAACTGCTGGGCACCATTTATGCGGGTGCGTTAGAAGCGCAAAACATCCCGGTGGAGAAAAAGCTGAACATCGGCAGCCGCGAAGTGTATATCCCGGCGCTGCTGGACGGCTCCATCACGCTGATCCCGGAATACAGCGGCGCGCTGTTGAGCTATCTGGATGCGAAAAATGCGGCACACGGTAGTGAGGACGTCGCCAGAGATCTGGCCGCTAAGCTGCCGGAGAAAGTTAAAATGCTGCAGATCTCCCAGGCTCAGGATATCGACGTTCTGGCCGTGACGCAGAAAACCGCCGATAAATATAAACTGAAAACCATCGCCGATTTACAGCCTGTTGCCAGCCAGCTGGTGCTGGGCGGCCCGGCGGAATGGAAAACCCGCCATGAGGGGCTCTCCGGCCTGCGCGACGTGTACGGGCTGAACTTTAAGAGTTTTAAAGTGCTGGATGTCGGCGGGCCGCTGACGCTCAGCGCCATGAAAAATAACCAGGTCCAGGTCGCCGATCTGCTTTCAACCTCGCCAGCAATCAAAAAAGATCGCCTTGTCGTGCTGGAAGACACAAAACATCTGTTCGCGGCGCAAAATATTGTGCCAATCGTCGCCAGTGAAGCGCTGAATGACGCCGTGACCACCACGCTGAATAAAGTATCTGCTCAGCTAACGACTGAAGATCTGATCGACATGAACGAGAAAATTGCCGAATTTGTCAGCATCGACGATATCGCGCATCAGTGGCTGGTAAAACATGGATTTAGCCAATAAGGTCGCAGACATGACAACTCCTCTGAACGGCAGCATTACCCTCGGGCAGGCACCGGGTACTGTGGATGAGATAGTGCGGATTGCCGACGGCGCGCCGATCGCGCTGGAGAAGGCCGCGCTGGATAATATGGCGCGGGTCAGCAGCCGTATTCAGCGCGCCATTGAACAAGGCCAGGTGATCTACGGGCTGACGACCGGTGTCGGCGATTTGGTCACCACCCGGCTGTCCCCGGACAGGATGACGGATACTCAGCTGAATATGCTGCGCAGCCACGCCTGCGGAGTCGGTCCGGACCTGACGGTGCGTGAAGTGCGGGCCATGATGGCGGTGACGTTAAAATCCCTACTGCAGGGATACAGCGGCGTTACCCCGGCGCTGGCGCAGCGTATCGCCGATATGTTGAACCGTCAGGTCACGCCGTGGTCACCCGCCGGCGGCTCCGTCGGTTATCTGATTGCCACCGCCCATATCGGCCTTGCGGTCTTCGGCGAGGGCAAATGCTGGTATCAGGGAGAACTGCTGCCGGCGCAACAGGCGCTGACGCGGGCGGGTATCCCGCCCTATGTTCCCGGCCCCAGAGAGGGTCACGCGTTGGTCGGCGGCACCTATGAGATCACCGCGCTGGGCTGCCTGGCCGTGGCGGATTTCCAGCGTCTGCTCCCCGTCGCCGATATGGCGGGCGGGATGTGCCTCGAGGCCATGCGGGGCAATACGCGGGGCTACGATTCCCGCCTGCACGCCCTGCGCCCTCATCCCGGACAGCAGGAAACCGCGCAAAACCTGCGCCTCCTGCTAAAAGGCAGCGAGATCCTGGCGCGTTATCGCGACCACCGGGTTCAGGACGCGCTTAGTTTACGCTGTATCCCCCAGATCCACGGCGCGGTGCGCGACCAGCTGGCCCACTGTCGGCAGATTATGACCATCGAACTCAATTCGGTGACCGATAATCCGCTGTTTCTGGTAGAAGAAGACAGGCTTATCGTGATGCCTGGGGGCAACGGTCACGGTGCGCCAACGGCGCTGGCGCTGGATGCGCTGGCCGTTGCCATTGCCCAGTTGAGCACCGCTTCCCAGGCCCGTTGCGACCGAATAACCAATACGCATCTCAGCGGGCTGCCGGCCTTTCTTATCTCGCCGGATTCGGGGTACTCCGGGATGATGATCCCACCCTACGTCGCCGCTGCGCTGGCGGGCGATAACCGCAGTCTGGCCGGCCCGGCCAGTATCCACACGGTATCCACCTGCGCCGGTCAGGAAGATCATGTCAGCATGGGGGTTGCCGCCGCACGCAAAGCGCTTAAGGCGGTAGAAAACGCCGAGGACATCGTCGCCATCGAACTGCTGTGCGCCTGTCAGGCGCTGGAGTTCCATCGCCCGCTGCGTGCCGCCGTGGGCAGCGAGGCGACGCTGGAGAGAGTGCGTCAGGCGGTGCCGTTCCGGGATAAAGATACGCTGCTCTACCCCGATATACATGCGCTACGCGCCCTGATTCATCAGGGCGAACTCAGCGCGATGCTGCAGGCATTGTGCGAAGAGGAGTAACAACAGGCGCCGCAGAAGGAGCCTGCGGCGTGATTAAAGGGGAATCAGCGTGATGCGGGCCAGACGCGCGCCCGGAGAGTCCTGGATAACCAGCGCCACCGCTTCATCCACCAGCAGGCTGTCGTAATGTTCCAGTAAATAGCGTTGGTCGCCGACGCTCACCCGCAACGCGGGCCCGGCATTAAACAATATCCGCAGTCCGCCCTGATGCGACCACGTTCCCGCCCCGCACCAGCTCACCGTAGCCCGCAGAGCGGCTTCCCGGTAAATCACATTAAAATCCAGCAGCGGGCCGCCGACAATCTCACAGGATACGCCGCTCGCGCCGTTAAACCCCAGCGCCTGGAAAGGCGCAATCAATGCGCTGCGCTGCCCATCGATTGTCAGGTACATCCCGCCGCCTTCCAGCACGCTGATATTGCGCAGGTAGCCGGGAAATGCGGAGAACGGACCAGGCTGGCGAATGGTCGCCAGGGATATACGCCAGTCATATTCCCCCGCCTCCGGATAGCGGGCCACTTCGCGCGTCACGCCCTGGCCATTTTTCCAGGGCATTTCCGTATACAACCCGGCAGGGAGCAGACGGATCATTTACGCATACTCCCTTCCAGGCGGTAACGCGGACCGGGATAGACCAGGCGCACGCTGGTGACGATTTTCTTCTCCTGACGGCCGGTCCACGTCCGACGATTGACCAGCAGACAAGGCGTATGTTCATCGATTTCCAGGTAAACACACTCGGCCCGCGTAACGTTGACCGCTTCAATAACGTGTTCGCCTTCAACAATCGGCGCAATTGAGGTGAGATAGGCGTTCGGCGTGATACGTGTAAAATCCTGCTGCAGGTAGTCCGGCACAACCTGCATATTCACCAGTCGGTCTTCCAGCATAACCGGTACGCCATTTTCATAATGGCAAATCAGCGAATGGTACAGACCGCAACCCTGCTGCATGCCAAAGCTGAACGCCTGCTGGGCATCGGCTTCGATTTCCGTCAGTCTGAAGACTCTGGCGTGGTGGCGGTGGCCACGGCTGGCGATTTCGTCAGCGATATTGTTAATGTCCAGCAGCGCCGACTGGCCGCGAATTTCGGCGACAAAAGTACCGACCCCCTGCATCCGCACCAGCAAGCCCTCCGCGGTCAGTTCTCGCAACGCGCGGTTAATCGTCATTCTGCTATAGCCAAACAGCGTGACCAGCTCGCTTTCAGAAGGAACACGGTAATTCGCGGGCCATGCCCCGCTGTGGATCTTGGTTTTGATCATGGCCTTTACCCTTTCATAAAAGGGGGCGGGATGTTCAAGTAACTCATCCATGGAATCCGAATTTGACAGGTCGTTACGCGCCATTAACCATTCCTCATATGCTGACGTTGTCAGTTTACTCTATGACCTGTTAGATGTATATATATGTACATGTATATACATTAGCACTGATAATAAGGTGGTAAAATGGCAGTCTGGTTGGCAGAAAAAGCGCTGTTGCCTGATGGCTGGGCAAATAATGTCGGCATAACCGTGTCCGAAGAAGGCATCATAACCGCGCTGGAAAAGAACGCAGCGCCGAATCCGCAGGCGACGCGCATCAAAGGGGTCGTCGTGCCGGGTATGCCGAACCTGCACTCCCATGCCTTCCAGCGGGCGATGGCCGGGTTAACGGAGGTGGCGGGAAACCCGTCGGATAGCTTCTGGACCTGGCGGGATCTGATGTACAGGCTGGTAGATAAAATTACGCCAGAACAGCTGGAAACCATCGCCAGCTATCTGTACATCGAAATGCTCAAAGCCGGGTACACCTCGGTCGCCGAATTCCACTATCTGCATCACAGCAGCAGCGGCGCGCCTTATGAAGAGCGGACGGAATTAGCGCTGCGTATCGCCAGCGCGGCGAAACATACCGGCATCGGCCTGACGCTGCTGCCCGTCCTGTACAGTTACGCCGGGTTTGGCGCGCAGCCGCCCTCCGTTGGACAGCGCCGCTTTATCAACGATAGCGACAGCTACCTGACAATGTACGAGTCGCTCACATCGCGGCTGGCCGGCGAGCCAATGCAGCGTACCGGTCTGTGCTTCCACTCATTACGGGCCGTTACGCCGGAGCAGATTGGCGCCATTCTGGCCTGCCACCCTGGCCAGCAGCCGATTCATATTCATATTGCTGAACAGCAGAAAGAGGTGGATGACTGCCTGGCCTGGTCCGGCGAGCGCCCGGTGGAGTGGCTGTACAACCATCTCCCCGTGGATTCGCGCTGGTGCCTGATCCACGCCACTCATCTGACGCCTCAGGAAACGATGAAGATCGCCACATCCGGTGCGGTGGCCGGCCTGTGCCTGACCACCGAAGCCAATCTCGGCGATGGCATATTCCCTGGCCCACAATATCTGGAGCATAACGGCGTCTGGGGAATTGGTTCCGACAGCCACATTAGCGTCAGCGTCAGCGAGGATTTACGCTGGTTCGAATACGGGCAGCGCCTGATAGCCCAGCGCCGCAACCGGCTCATCGTCCCAGGCGAGCCTCACGTCGGCAACGTGCTGTATCAAGGGGCGCTACGAGGCGGCGCCAGAGCGCTGGGCCAAAACATTGGCCAGCTAAGCGTAGGATATCGGGCCGATCTGGTCGTATTGGATAGCCAGAATCCCTTTATCGCCAGCGCAGAAGACCAGATGCTGCTCAACCGCTGGATCTTCGCCTGCTCATCTAATCCCATTACCGCGGTGATGACTGGCGGACGCTGGGTGATTGAGGATGGGCATCACCATAAAGAAGAATCTGTCTCTCAGGCATTTATTCAGGTGATGAAAGATCTTGCAGCCTGATATCGAAAAAAGCGGTTCACCGACGGTGAACCGCTTTGTTTTCGGAGGTATTCAAAGTAAAAGCCTCAGGCGATTCACTGAATCCAATAAGCCAGCCCCGCGGCGAAGAGCATTGAAAGCAGGACCGATGCCAAGCCAGGCAGCAGAAAAGGGTGATCGATAATATGTCGGCCCAGTCTGGTGGAGCCGGTATCATCCAGCTCTACCGCCGCCAGCAGCGTCGGATAGTTTGGCAGAATAAAAAGAGAAGCCGTTGCCGGGAAGCAGGCAACCAAAATAGCCGGGGCAACGCCCATACTCAGCGCGGCGGGGAATAAAATTTTTGTGGAAACCGCCTGAGAATACAAGAAGCATGAGGCCGCCATAATAATAATGGCCAGCATCATGGGCGAATCCAGCAAGTGTGACGAGACCGCGCTTTGCAACCACTGTTGATTACTGTCCATAAAGGTTGAACCCAGCCAGGCGACGCCGAGAATACAGATGCAGGAGGTCATCCCGGTTTTAAACACCGAGCCGGACGGGACCTTGTGTACGTTAACCCGGCAGCACACCACAATCAGCAGCGCAACGCCCATCATCACTCCTACCCGCGCCTGTCCGCTGCTCATGACCGGATGGGCAATCAGCCCGAGTTTCGGACTGGTGACAATCGCATAAACCAGCACCACAACCAGCCCGACGATAAAAATCAGCACCGAACGACCGGCGCAGGGCGGGATCGCCCGCGCAGTCCTTGCCTGCACCTGAACCGGATTGTCATTGAGCCGATCCTGCTGGCGGATCCTGTCCCAGCACAGGTAAAAAACGGAGGTGACCAGCAGCGCCAGAAAGGTGGACGGGATTGATACCGCAATAAGCTCAATATAGCCCCAGCCAGAATGGCCCTTTTCCAGAATCCCCGAGAAGAAAATCACCGCCGCAGAAATGGGCGACGCCACAATGCCCAGCAAAGAGGCGCCGACCGAAAGAGCAAGCGCCCGGGTGGGTTTTATATTGTTCTCTTTCGCCACGCCGACAATAACCGGCATACAGGCAAAAGAGACCTGCCCGGTGCTGGCCATCATGGTTAATAGCCAGGTGGAAAGGGGCGCGGTGATGACTAACAATCGCGGATAGCGGCGCAGCAGGCGCTCGGTGAAGTCAACAAGGTATTCAATACCGCCGGCCTCCTGCATGGCGGCAATCGCCACGATCACCACCATGATAAATACGATAACCAGCATCGGCATATCACCCGGCGTGGCGCCGAGCGCGCTGAGGACAATCACGCCGGCGCCGCCGGCAAACCCCACGCCGATCCCCCCGACCCGCATGCCGATGTACAGAAACAGCAGCACCACCAGAAACTGAACCAATATCATACATTGCCTCCACGGCTCCCTGTCCGGCATTAACCCTTTACATGATTAAATGGCCTGCAAGTCCTGGCCGCCGGGCAAACGCGCTCTCACCCTGTTTTTGGATACAAACGATAACTTATCGCGCTACCGCGGCATCGCTGCGCACGGTATTAATCAGGCATCCGATCTGCTCAATCTCGACTTCCACCCTGTCCCCGGGCTGCATAAAGAGCGGCGGGGTACGTTTTTTTCCGATGCCTCCGGGCGTGCCGGTCAGAATGACATCTCCCGGAGAGAGCGCGCTGAAGGTGCTGATATACGCAATGAGTTCGGCAATTGAATACAACATGCTGCCCGTATTATCCTGCTGCACCGTCTGGCCATTCAGTCGGGTGGTAATATTCAGATTTTGCGGGTCGGGGATAGCGTCCGCGGTCACCAGCCAGGGGCCGAAGCCGCCCGTCGCTGGCCAGTTTTTGCCGCCGGTAAAGCAGGCATGCTGCCAGTCGCGCACGGAGCCATCCATATAGCAGCTGTAGCCGGCAACATAATGCAGCGCCTCCTGCTCTGGTATATTGCGTCCTCCACGGCCCATCACCAGCGCCATTTCGCCTTCATAGTCAAACTCATTGCTGCGTTCCGGCTTGAGGAGCGGTGCCAGATGCCCGGTCTGTGAATCCGCAAAGCGGATGAATAACACTGGATTAGAGGGCTTCTCGTTACCGGCAGCGTTTTTATCGCGATAATTCACGCCAGCGCAGATAATTTTTTTCGGTTCAGTAATGACCGGCAGGAAAGCGATCTCGTCGAAAGAATAGTTCGCCTGCTTCGCAGACGGCGGGAGAGTATCAACAAGATGAAGATGCGGTATAAATTCCAGCAGGCTGCCATATTGAGGAAACCGCGCCTGCAGATCGATGACGCCGTCAGCGGTCGCCAGGCCATATTTGTTTTTATCATTAACGCGAAAGCTTAATAGTTTCATAAATCACCCAGCAATATACAGAGGTGAAAGCCCCGACGTTATGATGAAGAGCAGCAAAAAATACCGGGGCGAAGTAACCGATGATCCGCAATACAGTAAGCGATATTTCTGCATTGCGGATTAACAACAGACGCAGAATAAATTAACCGACGCGGCCCAGCTCAGCGGCGCGCATGGCGTCGTGGATCTCTTTTTCAGCGCCATTTTCGAGCGGCAGCAGCGGAGAGCGAACGGTGGCATGTTCAAGGATCCCGCGCGCAACCAGAGCATGTTTAAGGGCCACGGTACCTTCCATGTGCGAACCGCGGTGGTAGACGCTTTTGGTCACCGGCAGCAGTCGGTCGTGCAGCTCACGCGCTTTAACGTAATCGCCCGCTTTACCCGCCTTAATCATTTCAATTAACGGCTCAGGCGCGATATTGCCGTAGCCGACCAGGAAGCCATCCACATCAAAGGCGGTATGCAGCAGATATTCATCGTGGCAGCTTAAGATTTGCAGATCCGGACGCTCGCGGCGAATAACCGGAATTTCGGTATCCCAGCGGCGCATATTACGTACGCCATTCTTCATGGCAAATACGCCCGGCTGCGCGGAGATATCCAGCAGCGTTTTCAGGTTGTAGGTGGCTTTAGTGACATCCGGATACTGGAAAAGAATCAGCGGCAGGCCGCTTTCTTCGTACACCACGCGGTAGCGATCCTGAGGCGCGCCATCCTGATAGCCAAAGCGCAGCCAGCCGTGGGAAGGATAGAGCAAACCGGCGGATGCGCCGGCGGCAACGGCGCGCTTCGCCTCCAGCGCAGCCACTTCCGTCCCTTCCCCGGTGATGCCGGCAATGATCGGAAGCTTATCATCCACGGACTTCACAAACGCGCGGATCACATTCGCCTGCTCTTCCTGGGTCAGAAAAGTCCCCTCCCCTGCGTGTCCCAGCACCACCAGACCTTTCACCCCGTCGATGCTGCCCAGCCAGCTGCCGAGGCGCTGAATGGCATCATAGTCTACGCGTCCATCGCGAGTGAAGGGTGTAACCGGAGCCGGAGTCAAACCTCTCAGATCGATGTTAATCATAAATATCCCCTTGATGAGTAAGCATTTGTTTACGGTTAAGCGATTCTTTGAAACGGAAGTGAAATCGTTTCTGCAATCGTTTTCACGACGTTGACATTGAACCTCAAAAATAAAACCGTCAACGCCATGTTGGTTAAAAATGCAACGCGGATCACAAACTAAACCGCGATCTGCATCCAGGATGAGATCCGTTATACAAAATTCAACCCTCCCCGCTTTCTCCTGGAAAATCGGGGAGGATCGCAGGGGGATTATTTACGTGGAGACGCGGTAGACTTACGGGGAATAAGGGAAGGCGTGGTAATCCGCATGTTATTATTTATCTCTGGATTCAATAACATATCAACCGCATTGCTGGCGATATGCTCCAGCGGCGTTCTGACCGAGGTCAGCGCCACGGGCAGTCTGCTCACCAGGGGAATATCATTGTAGCCGACCAGGGAGAGATCTTCGCCAATCACCAGCCCCTGCTGGTGCGCGGCCGCGAGGACGCCGATCGCCAGTTCGTCATTGACGGCAAATAGCGCGCTCGGGCGATGAGGCTGGCTGAGAATTTTCATTCCCTGCTGCTCCCCCGAGGCGATATTAAAATCTGAATGACAGCACCATTCCGCTTCGATCCTGAGCCCGGCTTCCTGCATTGCCCGCTCAAAGCCCTTACGCCGGTTGCGCGCGTTGGAGGCAAAATCAGGGCCGCCAATCAGGCCAATATCGCGGTGGCCTAAATCAATCAGGTGTCGGGTAGCCAGATAGCCGCCAAGCTCATCGTCCCCGACCGATGAGGGGCTAAAACCGTCGGTACGCAGCGCCAGAACGTGGGGCACATCCCGTTCACGCAGGGTTTGCGGCAAAGGATCGTCCAGCCGGCAGGTGGACATGATCAACCCATCCACGCGGCGATCCAGCAGCGATTCCACGGCGTTTTTCTCCTGATCCTTGCTATCACCGCAGGTCGCAACGATCGCGAAATAGCCTCGCCTGGCCGCCGCCCTGGCTATCTCTTCGAAAAGCATCGCCGTAACGGCATCGGTCAGCCTCGGCACCAGGACGCCAAGCGTTCCGGTATCGCCCCGGCGCAGACTGGAAGCAACATAGTCCCGACGGTAGCCCAGCTCACGGGCCACCTGGCGAATTTTCTCTGCCGAGGCGCTGCGCGAGGTGGGTAACCGTTCATCGAGTACGCGCGAAACGGTCGAGACGCTCACGCCCGCAGCGCGAGCAACATCCCGCATTGTCGCCAGCTTTTTTTCCGGCAAATCGTTCAGTTCACTTTCTTGATCCATCTGCTGCTCCAACTCATCAATGCGGGTAAAAATCCGTGTTGCCCGTTCAACGGATACCATCGTGCAAACCGTGGGGTTAAAGGATCTTACGTCAAACCTCGCCCGGACAAAAGGAATGGTGCTTCACTTTGCCGGGTTCATTCGGCAGGTCGTTAATTCACATTTCTTATCCATTTTGCTTTGCATTCACCGCTTCGCCTTTTTGCGCGTGAGTTTTTTCAGATTGTGAACTGCTCGACATTTATACAACAGGCGTAATTGACTTAGTGGCGAATCCAGCAAAGGATTAGCTGCAAGTGAAATCGATTGCAGTAACGTTATCATAAACACATCAGGACAGCATTATATGCAGCACGTCGATGAATAAGGGTTCGTTGCCCTGTGGTTATTCAGAACCTTACGTGTATGCCCCAGACAACGTTTAACAGGGTAATACTATGTCAACTCAGGCCATTGCTTCAGATTACGCCGTTGCCAGCGGAACGGCGTCCACGCCAGACGCGCTGCTGGCAAGGCTGGAACGCCTCCCCATCACCCGACGGCTGAAAGCGATCCGCGTTATCGTCGGCTTATCGACGTTTTTCGATGCCTATACCATTATTGCTATCGCTTTTGCGCTCCCCCAGCTTACCCAGGAGTGGGGTCTCACGCCGACGTTTGTCGGTCTTATTATTGCGGCCAGCTACGTGGGCCAGCTGTGCGGCGCCCTGTTTTTCGGCTCGCTGGCGGAAAAAATAGGCCGCATCGGCGTATTGCGTATCACCATCATCATGTTCGTACTCATGGATACGGCCTGCCTTTTTGCCTGGAACGGCTGGTCAATTCTTGTTATTCGCTTTTTACAGGGGGTGGGTATCGGTGCGGAAGTCCCCGTTGCCAGCGCCTATATCAATGAATTTGTCGGTGCCAAAAAGCGCGGGCGTTTCTTTTTGTTGTATGAAGTGATTTTCCCTATCGGCATGATGTTTGCCGGATTGGTGGGGTATTTTCTGGTGCCTATCTATGGCTGGAAGGTCATGTTTTTAATTGGCTTAGTCCCCTCCGCGCTGACCGTTCCCCTTCGCTGGCTCATGCCGGAATCACCGCGCTGGTTGACAGCAAAAGGGAGGCTGAAGGAAGCGGACAGCATCGTATCGACGCTGGAATCAGAGGTCATCAGGCGCGGGATGACGTTGCCCGAACCGGAAATAAAAGCCCCCGCGGTGCAAAAAGCGGCTCCGGAAGGGGTTAAAGCCCTCTTTGGCGGTATCTATAAATCCCGCACCTTTATGCTCTGGGGACTGTGGCTGACGGTTTATAGCGTCAACAACGGAATGATCACCTGGTTTCCAACCCTCTATAAAACCTGGTTTAACCTCTCCCTCGATACCAGTCTGGCCTACGGCTGGATCACCTCTTCCTGTGGCGTCGTGGCTTCAGTGATCTGCGCCTTGATGATCGACCGCGTCGGGCGCAAACGCTGGTACACATGGGCCTTTTTACTGGCTATCGTTCCGCTGATTACGCTCTCCGTTCTGGGCGCGAAATCCGCCGTTGAAATTCTGATTCTGGGCAGCCTGACCTACGCCATTCTGCAGACCATCGCTTTCTCGCTTTATCTGTACGCGGCAGAGCTTTATCCCACCCGACTGCGCGCTATCGGCACCGCGTATTCCAGCGCATGGCTCCGGGCGGGGTCATCCATCGGCCCACTGATGGTCGGTTTTATCGTCAGCGGCTTCGGGATCCGCTTTGTGTTTATCACTTTCGCGGTCATTGCGCTGATTGGCGGCTTAATTACCTGGCTTTTTGCCATTGAAACCAAAGGAAAATCGTTAGAAGAGCTGTCGCCATAGACGGCCTGTGGCTCCGGGAAGCGCGGGGCCACCTCTGACGGGAGGTCGGCGCAGTCGGCTGATTCAGCTGCGCCTTACCGGGAATTATTCATAGACCTGGATCATTAACAGGCGGTAAAAACATGAACAAACTCATCCACAGCGGCACGATGCTGCTGGCTTTACTACACCCTTTACAGACGCTGGCCAACGAGACGCTTTTTTCTCCCACCGCAAAAAACATGACCGGAGAATGGGGAGGCGTGCGTACGGATCTGCGCCGTCATGGTTATGATTTTACGCTGGAATATAGCGCAATGACGGCCACGAATATCTCCGGCGGTTACGATCGCGATAAAACCCTGCGCTACAGCGACCAGTATATTCTCGGCGTAAATATGGATCTGGAAAAGATTTTAGGTATTCACGACGGTGAATTTAAAGCGTCGGTGAATAATCGTAACGGGCGAGATCTGACTCAGGATCGCCTTCAGGATCCGCGCGCGCCGGTAATAGGCTCAGGTGTTCAGAGCAACTACGGTCGGGGGCAAACATGGCACGCGACGCAGTTTTGGTTCAAAAAAACCGGGTGGGATAAAAAGCTGGATCTCAAGGTGGGCCTGATGCCGCCGGGAGAGGATTTTGATAACAACGGCTGCTTTTTTCAAAACCTGTCGCTGTGCGGCTCTTTAGCCGGCCACGGTAGCGGCGTCTGGTATAACACCCCCATAGGCCAGTGGGGCGGCCGTATTAAATACAGCCCCGCCCCAGCCCTTTACGTCCAGGCCGGCGCGTTTCAGTACAATCCTGCCTACGCCACCCGCCACGGAAGCTTCCAGCTGGATGGTACCGGGCATCTGGGGTACATGTACCTTTTTGAACTGGGATATAGACCTACTCTCGGCGCGGCAAAACTCCCCGGCATCTGGAAACTCGGGGGATGGTATAACACGGCGGACGCCAATGATGTGCTGGATGATGACAATGGCGATCCCTATGTGCTCACGCACCAGGCCGCCCGGCGACACGACGGCCGCTACGGAGGTTATCTCTATGTCGTCCAGCAGCTGACCTACTCGAGCAGCCAGCGCCAACGTGGCCTTAGCCTTTTCGGGCATCTGGCAATGAATGATAAAGATACGGCGACAATGGACTATCAGATTCAGGCCGGCGCCATTTATCAAGGCCCTTTCGCCAGCCGTCCGCAGGACTTTATCAGCTTCGGCGTCAGTAAAATGCACGCCAACGACAGAGTCGCCCGTCGGGCGCAGCTCCTGAACCAGATGCGGGGGATCGATGATTATGATAACCCTCTGTATGTTCCGGTTCGCAGAGCCGAGTATGCCGCAGAGCTGCATTATAGCTTTCGCGCGACGCCATGGCTGACCGTGCGCCCTAACCTGCAGCTGCTCGTTCATCCGGGAGGAAGCGAAGAGATTAAAAACGCCTGGGTGCTCGGCAATCAGGTGACCGTCAAATTCTGATAAAACGGGCTGCCGCCGTCAGGTCTGCTGTATTCGAGCAGCAACGTGTCTTCAGCGGGGAGACGAATATCTCCCCATTTACTCCCCACGCCACAGGGGATTCAGAGAGAGTACGGACAGAACTGGAGTCAGCTTCTTTATTTAGCCCTCTTGTCTATCGCGGGAAATTCTTTGGTCGCGGTCGTGGTTATCCAGTCACGGAAACGCCGGCATATCTTCTGCAAGACCGCGGACTCGTCGTACACCAGATAGTACGCAATCGGCGTATCAACCGGTATTTTTAGCGGGTTAATCAGCAAACCACTCTTCAGTTCTTCACAAATAAGAGAACTGCGCACGAGCGCGATACCTTTGCCCGCGATTGCGGCCTCAATCACGCCGTTGGAATCGATGAAAACGGGCCCCGTGTCTGTCTTCAGATCGCTAATACCCAGAGCACGAAACCAGAGAGCCCAGTCCAGCCGGTGTTCATCGTGCAGCAGCGTGTATTCAGCCATATCGCCCGGTGATGAGAGCTCGTCTTCTGATGCGATTAACCGGGGGCTACAGACCGGGAGGAGTTTATCGTTTATCAGGCACTCAGACTCCAGCCCGGGATAGTCACCAGCCCCGTGTCGGATGGCGAAATCAATCCCTTCAGACAGTAAATCAACCTGCCTGTTGGTGGTACTGATTTGCACTTCCACGCCCGCGTTGGCTTTTTCAAATGCAGGCAGCCGCGGCAGGAGCCATTGGATGGCAAAACCACTTGTGCAACTGACCGTCACTTTGTTTGCCTTTCCTTCATTCATTAAGCGCTGTGTTGCTTCTGCTATCTGATTGAAAGCCGGCCTTATCGCCCGCAGATAGATGCGTCCTTCGGTTGTCAGTTCGAGACGGCGAGGACTACGGATGAACAACCGGCTGTTCGTCATGCTTTCCAGCTTCGCAATCTGTTGGCTGACCGCGCTGGATGTCACGCATAACTCATCGGCAGCCGCTTTCATACTCATCAGCCTTGCCGCAGACTCAAAACACATAAGCGCATGTAAAGGTGGCATTTTCATCGGCTACACGACTTCATGAATTAGAAAAGCTTAAGTATAAACAAAAATCTTGTTTGTCAGTACGCCCGCCCTGTTTCACAGTTGCGTTGTGACTTCTCATTCAAATAAAAGGAACCGCTATGCGCATTGCTGATTATCTTCGGTTATTGTTGCTCGCCGCTATCTGGGACGCGAGTTTTCTCTTTATGCGTATAGCCGTACCGCAGTTTGGCGCGATTAACACGGCTTTTTTGCGCGTCTTTTTTGGTTTCACAGGCCTCGCGGTTATTTTATTTATCTTTAAATCTTCTTTTGACTTTAAAGATAAATTTAAGTCCTCAGTGATGCTTGGCGTCATTAATTCTGGATTACCCTTCCTGATGTATTGCCTGGCTGCCAAATGGTTACCGGCTGGGTATTCAGCCATTCTGAATGCAACAACGCCGTTGATGGGGGCAGTGATTGGGTTTGCATTTTTGCAGAGAAATTAACCTTCAGAAAATGGGCTGGCATGCTCCTGGGCATTGTCGGGATCATCGCGATCGCCACAATTGGTGAACCCCTGTCAGTTGAGAAACAAATTGCCGGCGTTATTGCCTGCCTCATCGCGACCAGTTGCTATGCGATCGCCGGTTTTCTGACGCGTAGCTGGATTTCAAACAAAGGTGGACTCGATCCTAAAATGGTGGCCTTCGGTAGTCAGATAGGTGCGTCCTTTTTTTTGCTACCCTTTTTTATATGGAGCACCCATAGTGGACCGACCGTTAACTGGTTACAGCAAGAGGCATGGATAAGCGTCATTGCCGCAGGAGCGATCTGTACCGCATTTGCCTACATACTCTATTTCCGGCTTATCGCTGATATCGGCCCCTTACGTTCACTCACAGTTACTTTTTTAATTCCCCCCTTCGCTGTGTTGTGGGGATATCTGGCTCTGGGGGAAACCATTAACCAAGGATTTATTATCGGAGCGTTAATTGTATGCGTTTCGGTGTGGCTGGCTGTCAGTCCGGAAAAAGCATCGACAGTCTTAAAGAGTGAAGCAACAAAATAAACTCGAAGGCGTCGATATCACTACATTGAAGGTACCTGCCAGAGGCACAGCTCTGTAATCTGCTCCAGCCGCAGCAGTGAAGTCCGCTCACGATCTTCACTGATAACACGACCGGGCCATCTTTCAGGCATGGCCCGGTTTAAAAAGATACGCTGACAGTTCGGCAGCGGTGATATCAAACTCGAGTTGCTGTATGACTTCTGCCAGTTTTTTTCTGCCGTTTCACGGTCAATCTGATCCAGCAAAATCTGGATAGCGGCCAGTTTAAGCTCCTGAGGAAGGTGTTCCAGATCAATAACAACATCGCCGTCAGTTTCTTCAGCCGGTTCTCTGAAAAGCCAGCCGTAGTCCGTGTGTTCAGCATTCATTTCTCTCGTCTCCGTAACGAAATTTTTTTCGGGATTATTTCACCCAGTCTTCCAGCACCAGGCCCGGCACCCGCGCAAACTCCCGCGTATTATTCGTCATCAGTACGGCGGCGGCCAGTGCCGCCTTGATCGCCGTGGTGGCATCCACTACCCGCCTTGATTTAGCTTCCATCCTCTTCGCAGAACATTGTCAAGAAACTCATCCCGTTTTAATCCCGGCGATTGACCTGCTTCGGTAATAATGGCGTTCAGTGTTTTTCTGGCCAGGATACGTGCTTGCAGAATGTGTTCACCTGGAATTTTCTCAAGCATATTGCCGTGCACATAGTTACTACGGGCTTTATACAGGACGTGCAACTTCTCTTTGACAGATGCATCATTAAGTAACCCCGCCAACCTGTGTTTTAATCTACCAGTACCACCAAGATCTTTGAGCTCTTTTTCCAGTGTCTTATTCACTGATTTTTCGCCAACACAGGCGTCAATCACGACAATATGAGCCAGGAACTCGTCAACGCCATCGGACCGAAACGCTTTCACAAATTGATGACGAGCCGCCATATTGATGAGGCCATTGGTTATGGCCGTTTCAAGGCGCTCGAAGACGTGAGTGTCAACAAAAGGCATCAGTTGGTCACTGGTCAGGCTGTAATTGTATTTGTAGGGAGCCACATACTCCTGGCAGTCCGTATTTTCATCCTGATATGTATAAGGTACCCAGGTGAGTGAGGCGGCTGACGGGATGGGGGGTTGTTGCCAAAAAATATCGTCTGAGAGCGTATGCACCCAGGGGATATCGAAGGGGCGCCAGTGGTATTCTTCGTTAAGTTGCCATTCTTCCCAGATGGCCAACAGCAATAAAAAAATGGCACCTTCCACGGCTTCCGGATAATGGTATTTGTAGGGATAGACCGTTCCTGGAATTTCCTTACTGGCATTCCAAAACCAGTAGCGTTCAGCAAATTCTGCACACAGCGCCTCATCATGACTGACCACCAACCACAAAAACTGCGATAAACCCGCAGTATCTGCATGGGCGTACCCAAGCTGTCTTTGCTGCGGCAAAGAATTCAGCAGCTCATCCAGCTCACTTCTACTGAAGCGCCTGATACTTGCGTTGGCCGTCTTAATTTGCGGTATATCGCCAGCGCAATCGAGCGGGCAGAGATAGATATGATGCGTGTGGTGCTTCATTAATGCCTCGTAACAGCCTGCGGCCGTATCAGATCTATCCGTGGCGGCGAGCGGGGAGCCGGCAGGAAACAAGCAGGGAACCCCAAGTTTTTGGAGTCCACGAAGCAGAAAGGGATCAAAAAAGTTTCCTTTGATTTTGGCATAGCAAAGCTTATCTGCCGTGTTCCGAAGAAGCAGAAATTCGGGTAATTTAAGTATGGTGTTGATGTCCATGCCCGACGGCAGGTGCCATACGCGGTCAAATGCCTCGATAAATTCGTCCGGTATTGTCGCTGTCATTGCCGCCCTTCCCGTTGCTGATAATGCTCTGGAGTATACCGCGAAAAACTTCATCAATATCACGGGTTTTCCCGCCCTTCTCTGTCCGCCTGCGCTATCATGATGGCGCCGCCGGATTGACCGGTGTTCAGATACTGAAGGAAAAACTCAGCAACTGGCGGGACGGACCTGAACCGGCCAGGAATTCCACATGGGCTGATTGCCCGATACAACGAAATGAAACCCCTGTACGCGGAACTCGCTGAAAAAGGTATTAATAACCTGCAGCTTTGGGGGCTGCTTGAACAGTGTATTTTTGCCGGGGCGTATGCCACAGACGGGTATCACAAAGCCCTCTGTGCTGAACACGGTGAGCTACAGGAACTTTGCGAAGAAATCTCACGTACGGCTGTACATTTCCGATGTGGCATCCACCGCCGCTCGGTCCCAGATCAGCACGGTATCAACGCCTCGACCAGCAGCCGTGGCAGGGTGACACTTTCCTGCAGCTCGCCCGGAATGCATCCCGGTGCAGGTGATGGCCGGGACCACAACCTGTGGACATCGGTGCATTCAGTTTCGAATGTATTCTCTTGAGGAGATAAATCTTGTCATTGAGACGAATGCATATTATTTTTTAAAAATCGATACGAGTTATAATATTCATTTAATCAATACACATCATGAATTTATGATTAATGAATCGATCCATTATGATTATATTTGACAACATAATGTGAAACACATCACGGATTTATTAACTTTTCAATTCCATTATGAATTACACCAAATGAAAAATGAAACTTAAAAATTAATTCACTATGTTTTTAAGTTGATTTTTATTGTGTAAGCGCAATTCTCTTCTGTTGATTTATAAGGATATGACTATGCTGACCGAAATGAAAAAAAACAGTCCGGTTTTTAAATTCACCTCACCTGAAAAAACAACACTTTCAGAATATTTACGCATATTCAAAACTCAAGAAAATAAGGATAATGTCGGTGGTGAAACTCCTGTTAATTTCATTATGAATCAGACAGGAAATATATACTATGCCACAACCAGTGAAGTGATGCAGGAAAGAACGAAGGAACTGTTTGACTGTGTGACGGTTTTATTTGCGGCGATGACCCGGGCACTTGCTCTTAGCAACAAAACATTATTTGATTATGATGCGTGGGAAAAAATGATCAGCAGCACTGGTTTTTTTGTGCAGGTCCAGAAGTTCAGCAATACACTGACTATCAAGAGTGGATCTCTGAGTGTGGATACCCAGATTGTTCAGAATTTATTACCCGGCCTGACCGCAGGGCGGTCAATGCAAATAGCAAAAGATGTTCTGAACGCTCTCAGTGGTGAATTCACCCGTTCGCAGGAAGACGATAAAGCAAAAATCGCCCATCTTCTGTTTATCTGTGAAGAACTCTTTGGGGCACCAAGCGTGACGGTAAGGCTCTTTTATGCGACAAAGGAATCTCATAAAAAAGTCACCAGTTCACCGTGCCATAAATCTGTGCAGACTTCTTTTGAGCAACTTCAGGAAGCCAGTACATTCCTTTTTGTCGACCCTGCTGCAATTGCAAAATATGGCGTCATACTCAATCAGGAGCCCGAAGAATATACAAGACTCATTGAAAGATTGAAATCTTACGTTCAATAAATTTATTCCATATTAACCAGTATTGGCCTGGATGTGGGATAACGGGAAAATCGGGGGGCCGGCATAGACCCCCTGTCTGAAACTTTACAACCGGCAGCAACACCGGAGAGCAGTTCAACTGCCCAGTCAGAATAAGCAGACATGTATTATTATCATGTTTATTACTGATATCATCACGTCTGGAAAGGAACTATTATTTAAAATTCAACGCTCCCATCCTTGTATTTGTTGGCATGACCTGAATATACCAGAATTAATTATATGATTCTAAAAAAGTGTTGTTTGAGGGGATTTAATTCCGGAGATTAAAATGAATAAATTATTTTTGTATGATGACGGTTCAGTAACATCCGATACGTTAAGGATTATGCGCAGAAAGGGGTATAGTTGCCAGCCATTAACTGAAGATCCCGATTTTTTTTGGACGTCAATATCGGCATTAAAAAATGGTGATGTTTTCGTGTTACTGAGCCATGGTAACGAGAGGGGGCCTTTGGCGGTGAGAGGTGATGAGGGGGATGACATTGATCTTACAAAGTTCAGTAAAGATATTAGTGAGAAAAACATAAAACTATATCTTCTCTCTTGCCATACTGGACTCCCTCCTTGTGAAACTATCCTGACTGCGAATGGTGTCAATTTTGTCGCCCCTCTGGGACTGGCGGTATTCGAGACAGTTGGTGAGGACATGATAAACATCCATTCAAAAGAGGGTCAAACTAATCCTGGATGGGCTGGCCGGCTTAGCCCGGGTAGAGCAACTAAATCTCTTTTTCTGCCATAAAAAAAGAGTTCTTTCTTCAGATCTCTAAATGTTGGAACAGGCAGCAATAATCTTGGGCCCTGTTATATCACTGGCTGACAGGACAGGGCTGGCAGGGTAATAAAGCATTCCGGTCGTACTTAACGATCGTTAATACTGAGTGTTCACTGCACCAGTAGTATCGACTCAGCCAGCATTTACCGGAAATTAGGTTCCTCACACTGACGGGGATATTGCTCAGAATTTCGTGCCACTCACCACGATACCCTTATCGTGACCTTCACTCATTTTATTTTATCCAATCTTCCAGAACCAGGCCCGGCACCCGCGCAAACTCCCGTGTATTATTCGTCACCAGCACGGCGCCGACCGCGATGGCGTGCCCGGCTATCGCGATGTCGTTTGGCCGATTGGCGTCCCGGCGAGGCGCAGCACCACTTTGATGTCCGTGGTGGCGTCCACCGCGGCGCGGTCCCAGGGCAGGACAGCATCGAGGCGCGCGCAGAACGCGTCGACCAGTTGCACATGGCGCGGCGAGGCCTTCGGTCCGGTGGTGCCGAAACGCATCTCGGCATAAATCAGGGCCGAGACCACGATGCGGTGACCGCGCAGCACTGCCTGCTCCAGGCGCTTCAGCAACGTTGCCGGCTACTCAAGCATGATGAAAGAGCAGATGCAGGTGTCGAGCATCCAGCTCTTCTTCATAGCTCAAACCGTCTTTCATCGCTGACCACGTCTTCACGCTCCGCCATAAATTCCGGATCGGCCCTGTCCAGCTGCACGAACGAGCTCCAGGTCGGCCGGACGGGACGCAGAATGATGCTGTCCCCTTCCCGGACGATCTCCAGCTCGCTGATCCCGGCATAGCCTTCCTGCTATGCCGGGTCTTTCAACTACCGCTTGATTAACGCAAATACGCCCCAGCCAAAATATTCACGCGTATAAGTCGCATGGCGTTTTGGCGCCATCGTCAGCTCCGCCCGGACTTCTGGCACAAACTCATCATCGGGGTTTTCCTCTAACCAACGGCGCATGGTGAGCCATTTCGCCGCTTCGTAGCGGTCCCAACCTTCCTGGTCCGCCAGCACCATTTCGACGAGGTCATAGCCAAGCGCATCGTAAGAGGAGACCAGATCGGCAAGCGTCAGAAAGTCGGCGAGCGAAGAGGCGCCACAGGCCTGTGCTATCTCTTCCGTTGCCGGTACCTGGCGCCAGTACGGTTCGCCGATCAGCAGCATACCGCCGGGCTTGAGGCTTTTGCTCAGCAGCTCGATAGTCCCGGCGACGCCGCCGGCGATCCAGGTCGCGCCCACGCAGGCGGCGATGTCGCATTTTTCCTCGGCCACATAACCGGCGGCGTCCTGGTGAATAAACGTCACGCGGTCGGCAACGCCGAGCTCTTCTGCCCGCAGCTTAGCCTGCTCGCTGAACAGCGCGCTCATGTCGACGCCGATGCCGCGAATGCCGTGATCGCGCGCCCAGGTACAGAGCATCTCCCCCGACCCGCTGCCAAGATCGAGTATCCGGGTTCCGGCCTTCATTCGCAGCACCCGGCCAAGGGCGGCGTATTTTTCCGGCGTAAACGGGTTATGGATGCGGTGAGCGCTTTCACTAATGGTGAAAATACGTGGGATATCCAATGGTTGAATTCCTTTTATGGGTTTTGCGGAAAGAGAATCGGGAACGTTTTTTTCGGCCAGCAGCGCGTACAGCTTGCCGGTAAAGGTTTCGCTGACCGGCCATTCCGCCTCATCCGGGCGGGTAATGGTGGTCAAACCCGCCGTGCGCAGCAGGTCGAGATAAGCGTCATCGTGCCAGGCGGTCATCCGGCTGCCGAAGCGCGTCACCTTGCCGCTCTCTTCAATCGCCATAAACCGCGTGGAGCTGGTTTGCGCCGCCGGATCCCAGGCGTGCTCCGTCAGCAGCAGGTGCGGAACATCAAGAAACAGCCCCTGCGGACAGCGCTGCCAGCCGGGATCGGCCATTCCCTGACGTTTAACCTCTGCATAGGTATGAACCTCGATGAGCAGCTTTCCCCACGGAACCAGCCACTGCGCGCAGCGATGAACCAGCGAGCGGGCCTCAGCCGCGCTGAACACGTTCAGTTCACCGAAGGTCATCATAATGAAATCAAACTGGGTTTCCGGCGCGTACTCGCGAACGTCCTGCTGGTGATAGGCAATATCCAGCCCGGCCGCCTGCGCCTGCTGCCGGGCCCAGGCGATCGACGCCGGCGAAAAATCCACGCCCGTACAGTAAAAGCCGCGCTCCGCCAGCAGGCGGGTGTAAAAGCCCGGCCCGCAGCCGAGGTCCAGAATGCGCGCGCCGGCGGGTAGCTGTCCGGCAATCCACGCGACCTGTTGTTCGATAACCGCCCGCCTGCGGCTGGCCCAGTCGTGCTCCTGCGACAGGTGGTTTTCCAGCATACGCTGGCTAAAAGCCGGTTCATCCCAGGGGATTTTGCGCTCCCGGGATGACAACGCGATATGCCTGGAACCGGTAATAATCGTGCCAATAGTCATCATCATCTCCTTATTGATTACTCGCGCCAGTGCTCGGGTTTCATTAACGCCCGGGCGCACTGTATCTGGCCCGTTCGTCCCAGCGGCTGAGACGAAATCGGCTGCAGCATCCAGCAGGCTTTATGCGCCGCGGGAATCGGATAAGGCGCCGGATAGCCTTTATCTCCCGCGCCTGGCTCAAACCCGTGCCTGGGGTAGCAAGCGGCGTGGCCCAGAACAAATACCGCCTGGCTTCCCATTGCTTTCAACTGCTCAATGCCGTGCCGGATAAGCTCTCCGCCAACGCCCGCGCCCTGGTATTCCGGCACCACCGCCAGGGGAGCAAGGATGTGCATCATCGGCGAGTCCGGCTCCCCTTTGAACGTCGCCCGGGTGAATAAAATATGCCCAACCGCCTCTCCGTTATGCCTGGCCAGCAGCGATAGCGTCGGGCAGGCGCTCTCATCGTTGAGCAAATCGGCCACCAGCCTGGCCTCTTTGCTGTAGCCGAAAGCCCGGGTTTCGACGTCGAGAATGTCATCGGTATCGCCTTCAGAGGCGACATGAAAAGTGAAGCTGTGGTTTGTCATCAGAGGCTCCTTAGCGATTGTCCAGCTGTGCGCGGACGTTATTCAGCCCGGTGGTATTGATGCGGTAGGGCTGTCCGTTGACGGACTTAATCAGCTTTTTGGTTTTGAGTTTTTTGAAAACGGCGAGCGTGCAGTCGCTGAGCAGGAGCCCTTCGCGGCTGTAGCATTCAACAGAGGTGACGCGGCCTGATGCATCGCGGATGTGCGCGATCCGGCCACCTTTAGCGAGAACGTGTAAGGTACGTTGTTCCTGACGGGATAGATTCATACTGAAGAAACCTGTTAATCATCATGCGTAAAAACGAGCCAACACCCGCAGGTGTTCGCGTAAGGTTTAAGCGCAGCGATAACCAGTCCGGCCTGAAAAGGTCGGGAAGCTGATTATCTGATGATGACATTCTCCAGCATCAAAGCCTCGGTGAGAGTTGAAAAGGTATTTACCAGCGGAATGATAACACGTAGTTTTTATATGGAAATCGTAATAATCAAAAAGTGTGATCTGCTGCGAGTCCGTACGAGCTCCGGCCGGCATCAATGACCGCCTCCGTTCTTGTGGTCGATAGGTTTGGCATATTGGTTAACCATTTCGCAACACGACGCTACCCGCCGCGCACTGGCCCTATGCCCATGAAGAATTCCACTTCCCCGGTTCTGAGTAATCTCTTGAAGTACATGAAAATTGCTTAACGCTAACGCCAGCAGAATCAGCCCGCGCCCCGTGGCGGTTTATCAATGCCGCCCTGTTTAACGTTTCCTCCCCTTCGCGCATCTCCGTCACACTTTGGTTTACCAATTTACCATTCATGGTTGACATGTTCGACCAATTGGAGGAATTTATACGCCATATCGTCTGGTTTCCCCTCCGTTACGATGGTTGACCGGAACCGACGCTACCATCAAAGCAGCGGCCTGAAGCAGGTCAATAACGTGAAAGAGGTTAAGCATGGAACAGACATGGCGCTGGTATGGCCCTAACGATCCGGTCACTTTAGCTGACGTCCGTCAGGCGGGCGCGACCGGAGTGGTTACCGCCCTGCACCATATCCCGAACGGTGAAGTGTGGACGGTTGACGAAATCCTCAAGCGTAAAGCCATCGTGGAAGCCGCCGGGCTGGTATGGTCGGTGGTCGAAAGCGTACCGATTCACGAAGAGATCAAAACCCATACCGGCAACTACGCGAAGTGGATCGCTAACTACCAGCAGAGCCTGCGCAATCTGGCCCAATGCGGCATCCGTACCGTGTGCTACAACTTTATGCCGGTCCTCGACTGGACCCGTACCGACCTGGAATACGTCCTGCCGGATGGCTCCAAAGCCCTGCGTTTCGATCAAATTGAATTCGCCGCCTTTGAACTGCATATCCTCAAGCGTCCGGGCGCGGAAGCGGACTACACCGCCGAAGAGGTCGCTCAGGCGAATCAGCGTTTCGCCGCCATGAGCGATGAAGATAAAGCGCGCCTGACCCGCAACATTATCGCCGGTCTGCCGGGCGCGGAAGAGGGATATACCCTCGACCAGTTCCGCCAGCACCTTGCCACCTATAAAGATATTGATAAAGCCGCGCTGCGCGAGAATTTCGCCGTCTTCCTGAAAGCGATTATCCCCGTCGCCGAAGAGGTTGGCGTACGTATGGCGGTACACCCGGACGATCCGCCGCGCCCGATTCTCGGCCTGCCGCGCATCGTCTCGACCATTGAAGATATGCAGTGGATGGTCGACACGGTGAACAGCATGGCTAACGGCTTTACCATGTGCACCGGCTCCTACGGGGTCCGCGCCGACAACGATCTGGTGGATATGATTAAGCAGTTCGGCCCGCGCATTTACTTCACCCATCTGCGCTCTACGCTGCGCGAAGAGAACCCGAAAACGTTCCACGAAGCCGCTCACCTGCACGGCGACGTGGACATGTACGAAGTGGTGAAAGCGATTGTTGAAGAAGAGCACCGCCGTAAAGCGGAAGGCAAAGAGGATCTTATCCCTATGCGTCCTGACCACGGCCACCAGATGCTCGACGATCTGAAAAAGAAAACCAACCCCGGCTATTCCGCGATTGGTCGCCTGAAAGGGCTGGCTGAAGTTCGCGGCGTCGAGCTGGCGATTCAGCGCGCTTTTTTTAGCCGCTAATTCCTGACTGGCGGGGCCGACGTCCCGCCTTTACCTCTTCGGCCGCCTTTTGCGGCCCACTCTGGAGTTTGCTATGACTGCAACCATTGCCGACAGCAACCTGCCGGTGACGCGCCCCGCGTGGGATCGTTCTCGTCTGGAATCCCGCATCGTTCACCTGGGCTGCGGCGCATTTCACCGCGCGCATCAGGCGCTTTATACCCATCATCTGCTGGAAACCAGCGACAGCGACTGGGGCATCTGCGAAGTCAACCTGATGCCGGGCAACGATCGCGTTCTGATTGAACAGCTGAAAAATCAGCAGCTGCTCTACACGGTGGCGGAAAAAGGCGCTGACAGCACCGCGCTGAAAATTATCGGTTCGATGAAAGAGGCGCTGCATCCGGAAATCGACGGCTGTGACGGCATTCTGCGCGCCATGACGCGTCCGCACACGGCAATCGTCTCCCTGACGGTCACTGAAAAAGGCTACTGCACCGATGCGGCCAGCGGCCAGCTCGATCTCAACAACCCGCTGATTCAACACGACCTCGCCAACCCGACGACGCCGAAATCCGCCATAGGATATATTGTCGAAGCGCTGCGCCTGCGCCGTGAGCAGGGGCTTGAGGCCTTTACGGTGATGTCCTGCGATAACGTCCGCGAGAATGGCCACGTGGCGAAAGTGGCGGTGCTTGGTCTGGCCCAGGCGCGCGACCCGCTGCTGGCGGCGTGGATTGAAGCCCATGCCACCTTCCCGTGCACCATGGTTGACCGCATCGTACCCGCGGCGACGCCGGAAACGCTGCAGGAGATTGCCGACCAGCTTGGGGTCTACGATCCGTGCGCCATCGCCTGCGAACCGTTCCGCCAGTGGGTGATTGAAGATAGCTTCGTCAGCGGCCGCCCGGCGTGGGATAAAGTCGGCGCGCAGTTTGTTGAAGACGTCGTGCCGTTTGAAATGATGAAGCTGCGGATGCTCAACGGCAGCCACTCCTTCCTGGCGTATCTTGGCTATCTCGGCGGCTATGAAACCATCGCCGATACCATGACCAACCCGGCCTATCGTGAAGCGGCTTTCGCCCTGATGATGCAGGAGCAGGCGCCGACGCTCTCCATGCCGGAAGGCACCGATCTCCAGGCCTACGCCACGCTGCTGATTGCCCGTTTCAGCAACCCGTCGCTGCGCCATCGTACCTGGCAGATCGCCATGGACGGTAGCCAGAAGCTGCCGCAGCGCCTGCTGGATCCCATCCGTTTGCATCTGCAAAACGGCAGCAGCTGGCGCCATCTGGCGCTCGGCGTGGCGGGCTGGATGCGCTATACCCAGGGCATCGACGAGCGGGGGCAGCCTATTGATGTCGTCGACCCGCTGCTGGCGGAGATCCAACAGATCAACCAGCGTTTTCAGGGTGCAGAACGCGTCGCCGCGCTGCTGGCGTTAAGCGGAATTTTTGCCCACGATCTGCCGGACAATAGCGATTTTATTGCGGCGGTGACGCAGGCTTACCACGCGCTGTGCGAACGCGGCGCCCGCGAGTGCGTTGCGGCGCTCGGCGGCGGCCTGTAACGCTCTGTCCTGCCACGGGTCAACTGAACACCAATGTGGTTGACCCGTTTTCCCACTCTCCGCGCACGGGGAGGTGCCAACCCCCTGGCCAGATGCTATAGTCAGCCACCGGGCTATCGCATCTCACAACATAACATCATGAAATCACAAACTTCTCAGCACAGACCCTATCAGGAAGTCGGCGCGTTGATCCGCAATCTGATCGTCCAGACGCCCTATAACCCCGGCGATCGCTTACCGCCGGAACGCGAAATCGCCGAGATGCTGGACGTGACCCGCACCGTGGTCCGCGAGGCGCTGATCATGCTGGAGATTAAAGGGCTGGTCGAAGTGCGCCGCGGCGCCGGGATCTACGTGCTCGATAACGCCGTCGGAGAAGGCGCGGCGGAGAGCGCGGACATCAATCATTGCAATGATGCCGGTCCGTTTGAACTGCTGCAGGCCCGCCAGCTGCTGGAGAGCAATATCGCCGAATTTGCCGCACTGCAGGCAACCCGGGAAGATATCATCAAAATGCGCCAGGCTTTGCAGCTGGAAGAGCGCGAGCTGGCCAGCAGCGCGCCGGGCGGCTCCGAAAGCGGCGATATGCAGTTTCATCTGGCCATTGCCGAAGCGACCCACAACAGTATGCTGGTCGAGCTGTTCAGGCAGTCATGGCAGTGGCGGGAAAATAACCCCATGTGGATCCAGCTGCACCGCCATCTCGGCGATACCCACTACCGTCAGGAGTGGCTGGTGGATCACAAACGGATCCTCGCCGCCTTAATCAAAAAAGACGCCCGGGCGGCCAAGCTTGCCATGTGGCAGCATCTGGAAAACGTCAAACGCCGCCTGCTGGAGTTCTCCAACGTCGATGATATCTACTTCGACGGCTACCTGTTCGACTCCTGGCCGCTGGACAACGCTGACGCCTGATCCCTGCCGCTGGAGCACGGATAGCGGCCGTCCGCGCGCCTTCTGTGCCGCAGCGCAAAAGTTGATAATGATTCTCATCTTTATTGTCGCCCTGCCCGCGCAGTGATAAGGTGACGTCATCCGATGACGCCCTCTCCGGTGCCGAAAACCGCATGAACAAGACAACTACGCAGAACGAACCCGCCCGCCAGGCGCTGAGGAAAACCTTCTCCGTCAGCGAGTTTATGGCGTTTGGTGAACGATACGGTATCGACTACCGCTTCCCGCAGCTGCTGCAAAAGCCGGAGCCTCCGCACGCCAGCCCGGTGCTGCGGGGAGAAGTGGAAGAGATGACCCTGCCCTGCGGCATGTGCGTCACCCATTCTGATGTTCACGTATTGCAGCCTTATGAGACCACCTCCCGCCACAGTAGCCCGCTCTATATGCTGGTGGTGCTGGAAGGCTGCGTCGCGCTGACCCTCAACGGGGAGCAGCACCTGGTGCGTTCCGGGATGGCCTTCACCTCGCGCCTTAGCGAACATCAGGCCATGCGCGCCCGCCACGATGCCGACAGCCGGCTCCGTACGCTCTCCCTCGGACTCTACCCGGACGGCACCTGGCGCGATGGCCTGCTCGATTCATTGATGCGCGAGTGGGAAAGGTGCCAGACGCCAACGCTTATCTGGCAGATACCGGGTTTTCTGCTGAGCGGACTGCAGTACGCGCAGCAGAGCGCGCTGAGTCGCGTGTCCCGACAGCTGATGCTGGAAGGGCTTATCCTGCAGCTGTTCGGCCATGGACTGAGCGTCTGTCAGGATGAAAGCGCGAAGCACGTCGCCCCGGCGGGCGGCGAACAGCAGCGGCTGGAGAGAGTTCGCCGCCTGCTGGAGCAGGCGCCGGAAAACGACTACACCCTCAATGAGCTGGCCCAGCGGGCGGCGATGAGCTCCAGCAGCTTGCGCAGTAAGTTTCGCCAGGCCTACGGCTGTTCGGTTTTTGACTACCTGCGCGATTGCCGCCTGGCGCGGGCAAGAAGCTATCTGCTGGAGGGCTATAGCGTGCAGCAGGCGGCCTGGATGTCGGGCTACCAGCACGCCACCAACTTCTCTACCGCTTTTCGTCGGCGCTACGGCATCTCGCCCTGCGATGTGCAAAAGCCGGGCTAATCCATTTTTCCCCTTTTTGCGAAAAATAGTCAGCGGCTTTGGCAGCGCGCATACGTATCCTGGCATTGCGCATAGCTATAGACAGCATCAAAAAGGTAATAATTCTTATTAACAATTAGAAATGCCTTTGGAGATGTTCATGTTTGCGAAAACTCGCCTGGCGCTACTGGTAGGATGGGTGACCGGCGGCGTCGCCTTCCCGCTGCTGGCCCAGGAAACAACAAAAAACGAAACCATCGTGGTCACTTCGCAGATGCAGAGCGGCGCGACCAAAATTGCCACCCCGGATATAGAGACCCCGCAATCGGTGTCTATTATCACGCGCGAGCAGTTTGAAGAACAGGGCGCGATCAGCGTCCGCCAGGCCGTGAGCTATACCCCCGGGGTTTACAGCAACCAGATTGGCGCCTCCAACCGCTTTGACTATATCGTCCTGCGCGGCTTCTCCGACGGCAGCCTGGATAACGTCTATCTCGACGGCCTGAAAATGATGGGCGATACCAACTCGCACAGCTCGCTGGTGGTCGATCCGTGGTTCCTGGAAAATATCGAAGTGGTGCGCGGCCCGGCCTCGGTGCTGTACGGCCGCTCTTCGCCCGGCGGCATCGTCGCCCTCACCTCGCGTAAACCCTCATTCGATCCCGGCGGAGAAATTAAGCTGTTTGCCGGGAATAACAACCAGCGCGGGGCGGCGTTTGACGTTACCGGGGCGCTGGACGATAACGATCGCGTGGCGGCGCGCTTAAGCGGCATGACCCGCTATGCAGACTCGCAGTTTGATACCTTAAAAGAGCAGCGCTACGCGATTATGCCCAGCCTGACCTGGCGCATCACCGACCAGACGCGCCTTGATTTAATGGCCTATCTGCATCGCGACCCGGAGGGCGGCAGCCACTCGGGCCTCCCCTATGAAGGTACCGTGGTGCCGCACTACGGCAAGAAAATCGCTAACACCTTCTTCGAGGGAGAAGATGACTACGACAAGTACGATCGCCGCGAAAATATGGTCGGCTACAACTTCGAGCATCTGTTTGATAACGGCTGGTCGGTGCGGCAGAAGCTGCGCTACCTGCATACCAAAGTCGAGCTGAATCAGGTTTATGCCGCGGGCTGGCTGAACGAAACCGAGCTGAACCGCGGCTATTCCGGCTCGGACGAAAAGATGAACGCCATCACCCTCGATAACCAGCTCGACGGCAGCGTCGATACCTGGGCCGTTAACCATCGCCTGCTGATAGGGATCGACTATCAGGACCGCAGCAACGACACCACCGGCTACTATGGCGCATTCCCGGCCATTGACGCTTTTAATCCGGTCTACGGCGCGAAGCCGGATTACATCACCATGTACAGCCGCGAGAAGCACAAGCTGCGCCAGACCGGCTACTATTTACAGGATCAAATGTCCTGGGAGCGCTGGCGTTTGACCCTCGGCGGGCGCTACGACCAGGTCAGCGTCTCCAACATCGATAAGCTTAATCAAACGCGCAGCGATCTGGATAAGAACAACTTCAGCACCCGCGCCGCGCTGCTGTATCTGTTCGATAACGGGTTTGCCCCGTACATCAGCTACTCCACCGCCTTTACGCCCACCAGCTTCGCCGACGAAAACGGCAACGTGCTGGATCCGATGAAAGGCAAGCAGTGGGAAGCCGGGCTGAAGTATGAGCCGGAAGGAATGAACAGCCAGTTCAGCGCCTCGGTATTCCGCATCAATCAGACCAATATCGCCACCAAAGAAGAGCCGACCGATCCGTATCGTTCGATTGGTGAAATTGAGTCGAAAGGGGTGGAGCTGGAGGCGATAAGCCAGCTAACGGATAGCTTCCGCCTGCAGGCCGCCTATACCTACACCGACATTCGCTATAAGAAAAGCAGCCCGGAAGAGCAAGGCAAGCGTGCCGTTTACGCGCCGCGCAATCAGGCCAGCGCCTGGCTGAGCTATGATGTGAAAAGCGGCCCGCTGGATGGCCTGACGCTGGGTTCCGGCGTGCGCTACGTCAACGGCATTACCAGCGACCGCCTGAATACGCACACTCTGCCGTCCTATACGCTGGTGGATATGGCGATCGGCTATGACCTGTCGAAGGTGGGAATTAAAGGCCTCAGCGCCCAGCTGAACGTGAATAACCTGACCGACAAGAGCTACGTTGCCGCCTGTAACTCGCTCTCTTACTGCTACTTTGGCGCAGAGCGCAGTATCGTCGGCAGCGTCTCCTGGAAGTTCTGATCGCGCTAAAAAAGCCCGGAGTGTTGCGCTCCGGGCTGCGGGTTACTCTTCCGCTTTATGGGCCCACGCGGGCATGGCCGTTAAGTAGCGCATCGCCCGCTTGCGCGCTTCCGCGGGGCCGACCTTCTGCCAGGAATCGAGGAACTCGGCCAGGCCGGAGACGGCGTCCTCCCAGGATTTAAGCTTCCCCTCGCTATCGCAGCACCAGGCGCAGTACTCGTCGCTTGCGCTTTTCGCCTCCCCGGCGGACATCGGCATTCCACAGGCCTGACAAAACCGTTCTTGCTGTGACATAGAGCGCTCCTTTCTTGCGGATTGAGCATAAAAAATACAGCATTGTTTGCACAATAACGTTCTGCCAGTTCAAATATCCGTAAATTATTTGTGGTTATTGTTGTATCACCCAGCATTGCTCCCGGTTCTCTGAACGCGTTCGTCTACACTAAACAGAGACAGGTGTTTGATGCCGCTGCGTCTGCCGGGAGCTTCTATAAACGGCAGGCCCAGCCGAGCCGGACGCATTCACTGCTAAAACAGTTTACGACAGGACGCAACCATGCAACTTAACGACCCTACCCTTTTTCGCCAGCAGGCGTTGATTAACGGACGCTGGCGCGACGCCAGCAGCAAAGAGACCCTTGCGGTCACGAACCCCGCCAACGGCCAGCAGCTGGGCAGCGTGCCCAAAATGGGCGCCGCAGAAACCCGCGAGGCTATCGATGCCGCCGCCGGCGCGCTGCCCGCATGGCGCGCCCTTACCGCCAAAGAACGCTCCGCTATCCTGCGCCGCTGGTTTGAGCTGATGATGGAGCATCAGGACGATTTGGCGCGCCTGATGACGCTGGAACAGGGTAAACCGCTGGCGGAAGCAAAAGGTGAAATCAGCTACGCCGCCTCCTTTATCGAGTGGTTTGCCGAAGAGGGCAAGCGCATCTACGGCGACACCATTCCCGGCCATCAGGCCGACAAGCGGCTGCTGGTGATTAAACAACCGATTGGCGTAACCGCCGCTATCACCCCGTGGAATTTTCCCGCGGCGATGATCACCCGTAAAGCGGGTCCGGCGCTGGCCGCAGGCTGCACGATGGTGCTCAAGCCCGCCAGCCAGACCCCGTTCTCCGCGCTGGCGCTGGCGGAGCTTGCCAACCGCGCCGGGATCCCCGAGGGCGTGTTTAATGTGGTCACCGGTTCGGCCAGCGAAGTCGGCAATGAGCTCACCGGTAACCCGCTGGTGCGCAAACTCTCGTTTACCGGCTCGACGGAAATTGGCCGCCAGCTGATGGAACAGTGCGCGAAAGATATCAAGAAGGTCTCGCTGGAGCTCGGCGGCAACGCGCCGTTTATCGTTTTTGATGACGCCGATCTGGATAAAGCCGTCGAAGGCGCGCTGGCCTCCAAGTTTCGCAACGCCGGGCAGACCTGCGTCTGCGCCAACCGCCTGTATGTCCAGGATGGCGTCTACGATCGTTTCGCCGAAAAGCTTCAGCAGGCGGTGAGTAAGCTGCAAATCGGCGATGGCCTGCAGCCGAACGTCACCATCGGGCCGCTGATTGACGAGAAAGCAATCGCCAAAGTACAGGAGCATATCGCCGATGCGCTGGGCAAAGGCGCGCGGATAGTAACCGGCGGGAAAGTTCATGAGCTCGGCGGAAACTTCTTTCAGCCAACGATTCTGGTGGACGTCCCCGGTGATGCCAAAGTGGCGAAAGAAGAGACCTTTGGCCCCCTCGCCCCGCTATTCCGCTTTAAAGATGAAGCGGATGTTATTGCTCAGGCCAACGACACCGAATTCGGCCTGGCGGCCTATTTCTACGCTCGCGATCTGAGCCGCGTCTTTCGCGTCGGCGAAGCGCTGGAGTACGGCATTATCGGGATTAACACCGGCCTGATCTCCACCGAGGTCGCCCCGTTCGGCGGCGTGAAATCTTCCGGTCTCGGCCGCGAAGGGTCGAAGTATGGCATAGAGGATTACTTAGAAATCAAATACATGTGCATTGGGATTTAACCAATAAACGCGCCAGCCCCAGCTGGCGCGGATTTTTTAACGCTCAAGTGCGGATCGGCCAGGAAATGTAGTCACGACGGCCGTTCGTTTGCCGCCCGGGTCTCTCCGCCCCTATTTAATCGTAACCGCCATTTTTATGCTTCAGGCAATGATAAAAATATTATTGCCCGTCAGGAAAAGTTATCTCCTCTCAGTCCGGGGCAGGTTCGACATAAGATTAATCGTAGGCTACAATAATCAACGCCGAGCTAAAGCTTAATTTTTGAATAGATTCATAGACATAAATTCAGCTTTAAAGAAGGACAGGACATCATTTTATTGACTATAAAACGAGCAAAAAGATGACGGATAGCACCATTAAAATATACAACGCCCGCTATAGTAAGCTGATGAAGCTACTGGATTTTATTGCCGTCAACTTGTTCATTTTCGCTTATTTAAAATACTTTTTCGTCGAACCCTCAACGGCCTCTCTGTTCCTGGGCATAATATATTCACTGATTTTTATCAGAGCCAATGAACACTTTCAGCTATATTCTGGTCAGTTTAAAGGCCAGTATTTAAAAAAATTAACTAAATTGTTTTTCAGCGTCAGTATAAGCGGCTTGTTATCATTTTTATTGTTTGTAAGCGCCGAATTATTACTGAACAATCACGCCAGCACAAACGCGGTGCGATTAGCTGAAATTATTGTGCTGTGCTCGATTGCCATATTTATTAGTATGTTTCTGATTCGCGTTATCTCCAGCCGCTATTTTTTCAAATCCAGACTCAAGGTGGCTATTTTAGGCATAACGCCAGCCGGGCTGGCCATCGAGCAGGCGCTGTTTAAGGAGTATACCCACGACGGGATTGACATCACCTTCTTTGAGGACCGCGCCGTGCAGCGCGACAGTCGCCTGCTCAGCATTGAGAAAAAAGGCAACTCACGAGACCTGCTGGCGCTGGCGAAAGCCGGAGAAATCGATGAAGTCTATATTGCCCTGCCGATGGTCGCCCAGCAGCGTATTCGCCAGTTCTTGAATGAATTTTCCGACACCACCGTAGATGTGTTTCTGGTACCGGACCTGTTTTCCTACAGCTCACATATTTCTCAACTGCGGATGTTCGGCAATATTCAGACGATCAGCATTTTTACCTCGCCGTTTGAAGGCGAAGGCGCGGTACTCAAGCGTATAGAAGATATCGTGCTTGGCGCTTTTTTTACCCTGGTCAGCCTGCCGGTCATGCTGGCGGTGGCGATCGGCATTAAGCTGACTTCGCCGGGCCCGGTGCTGTTTAAACAAAACCGTTACGGCCTGAACGGTAAACAGATCCCCGTCTGGAAGTTCAGAACCATGCGCGTGATGGAAAACAGCGCGGTAGTGACCCAGGCAACGCGTAACGATCCGCGCATTACCCGCTTCGGCGCCTTTTTACGTAAAACCTCTCTTGACGAACTGCCGCAATTTTTTAACGTGCTGCAGGGAACCATGTCGATAGTGGGCCCACGCCCTCACGCGGTCGCGCATAATGAGCAGTATCGCGTGCTGGTGGAAAATTACATGATCCGCCATAAAGTGAAGCCCGGCATTACCGGGCTGGCGCAAATACACGGTTTTCGCGGCGAAACCGACACGATTGATAAAATGGAAAAACGCATTCAGTACGATCTGGAATATATTCAGTCGTGGTCGCTGCTGCTGGACATTAAAATTGTGTTTTTAACGTTTTTCCGCGGATTTGTGGGGAAGAATGCGTTCTGAACTCACTTTCCTCGCAGGTTTGCTGGCGATGCCTTACGCATGGGCTGACCTGCAGGCAAAACCACATACCGGTGTGGCTGGCATCGATTTCGAGAGCCAGGTGGGTTATGACGTCGGTTACAATGACAACGTGACCTGGCAACGCTACGGCGGGAATGAAATCGGCTCCGCTTATCAAGGCGTTAAGCCGATTTTCAAAGCCATCGGCGAACGCTACGAGGACCGTTATTTATTGATGTACTCCGGCGATTACCGCCGCTACGCCAGCGATAGCGCAGATAACCGCGACAATCATTTTTTTATGTTTAACGGCAAGTGGCGCTTCGGCAGCATGCACGGGCTGTTGTTGGATCTCGATGAAACGTTCGGCCATGAAGAGCGCGGCCGCGATACCACCGAGGGGTTTCTCCCCGAGCAGTTTAAAGAGTTTGGCATTAATAAGCCCATCGCCACGCGCTTCTTTAACAGTGAACTGCGCTATAGCTACGGGGCGCCGGAAGGGCGCGGTAAAGCAGAAGTTGCGCTAATGCATAAGCAGCTGCGCTTTCGCAATCTCGACAGCATTGAGGACGCCAGCGCCGACTTTCATTATTACATGCACGATCAGGAGTGGCATGAAAACAGCCTGGTCGCCGAGCTTTTTGATCAAAAAGCCAAGACGCTGCGCTATCGCTACAGTTTTATTACCAACCAGCGTCGCTATGAGCTCAACCCGTTAAAAGACAGTAATGAATATTATCTGCTGGTCGGCATGAAAAATCGTCTTTCCGGCAAGACCGAGATCAACGGCAACGTCGCCTGGCTGTATAAAGATTTTATCCATAATCCCGACTCGCAGGGATTCAACGGCCTGAACTGGGATATTAACGCCGACTGGAAACCGCTTGAACAGATAAAGCTCAACTTACATAGTTCACAACGAATAAAAGATCCCACCGACTCCGGCGGCTATATTCTGGTATCAAATTTCGGTCTGGGCTATGAGCACCACTGGCTGGTCGACAGGTTCTCCACTCTGGTTGATTACTCTTATATTACAGAGGATTACAAACACCAGACCAACGGACGCAAAGATCGATCAAACCTCGTGTCGCTCACCTTCAACTACGACTACCGTCCATCCGTTAATTTTCAGCTGAAGCTGCAATGGAACACGATGCATTCTAATAAAGAAAAAGATGCCTTTTATATTGGCCCGGACTATGACCATGAGGTCGAGCGCACGCTGGGCTACAACGACTCGGCCATTATTTTTATGACACAGGTACAAATATGATCCTTAGCTATGGAAAACGGGCGGTGATTTCTCTTCTGGCGCTATGGCTGGCGGGCTGTTCGGCGCCGCCGCAGACGATCCGAACGCCGCCGGATGCCGTTTATCATCTGGACCAGGGAGATGAGATCAATATCGCGGTTTCCGGCGAGCAGGATCTCACTATGCGCGTAAAAATCGATAATAGCGGCAGCGTTGATTATCCTTATATAGGCTCCCTGATGCTGAAAGGGAAAACGCCTGAACAGGTCGGCAACGAAATTGCCGATAAGCTGCGCGGTAACTATCTGCAGGCGCCAATGGTGACCGTGAGCATTGCCGAATACCGTAAAATTTATCTGTTAGGCGAAGTCAAAAAACCGGACGGTTACGCCTGGGAACCGGGCTTAACCGCTGAAAAAGCCATTGCGCTGGCCGGCGGCTTTACCGATCGCGCCGATCGCCATGACATCCGCATTCGTCAGTTTCGCAGCGGTAAACTGCTGGAAAACGTCGCCGCCGACTCCGCCGTACAGGCCGGAGATACCATCATCATTGGCATGAGTTTCTTCTGATATGGCTATTTCATTAGTTGAAAATGGAAAGAAGAAAGAAGGCTTTATCGACTTCACGCCTTATTTCAACAAAATTAAGCACAAGCTGATCTGGTGCCTGGTGGTGGTGGTGGTGGCTGCCGCGGCGTCGTGGATCCTGACGCGCTTTATGTCATCCAGCTATACCGCAACCGCGACGGTGCTGTTTAAAGCGCAGTCGCAGGATGTTACCCCCCTGCCGCGGCTGGAAAACTATGATTCCACCCGCAGCGATTACTATGAAACCAAATACGCGCTGATGGGCTCCCGCGTCGTGCTGGAAGCCGCGGTAAAAGCGTTAAAGCTGGATCGGGACCCGGAATTTAACGGCGGGGACAATCTTGATGAGGCCGCACGGGTCAATAATGCGCTGCGCGCCCTGCAAAAAAACCTGACCATCTCCGGCGTGCGCACCACGCAGCTGGTATCCGTTTCGATGGAGGCGAAATCGCCGCAAAAAGCCGCCGATATCGCCAACGGCGTGGCGCAGGCGTTTATCGATTACAGCCTGGCGCAGAAGCAGAAAATCTTACTTCAGGCCCAGGGCTGGAACGAGAAAATGATGGACGATCTGCGCGATAAGCTCGATCGCCAGAAAGCCGACATCGATGATTTCCTCAAACAAAATGGCCTGCTGACCTTCCGCAGCATGGATGGCTACGAGACCGAGCGCCTGGGGATCGTGATTAACCATCTGGCCGACGCTACCCAGCGCCGTCTGAAAGCGCAAACGGTGTGGGACAAAGTGCGCCGTCAGCAGGGAAAAGCGCCGGAAGCCATCATCTCGCTGCCGGAAATTTCCGGTCATCCGCAGATTCAGGATCTGCGTATCGCGCTGATCCAGACGCGGCGTAACCTATCGGAAGCGGCGAAACACTATGGCCCTAAGCATCCGAAATATCTTCAGGCTCAGGCCCAGCTGCAGGTCGTCAACGGGCAGATAGGCCAGGTATTGGGGGAACTGCTTAACGGCTTACGCCAGCAGTATCAGATTGCGCTGGACGATGAGCAGCACTATCAGAAGATGCTCGACGATCAGAAAGCCGACTTCCAGGCGCTGGGCGCCAGGCGCGACAAATACAACACCATGATGACCGCGCTGAACAAAACCGAAGAGCTGTATAAATCGCTGTATCAGCGGGCGAATGAGCAGAAGCTCTCCGAGAGCTTTTCGGTTCCCGATGAAGTGATCTACGATGCCGCCGTGCCGCCAAATCTTCCTTCTAAACCGCAGCGCGGTCTGCTTATCGTGATGGCGACCCTGATGGCGCTGGCGCTGTACATCATGTACCTGATAGTCAGCACCGCGCTCGACAAAACGGTGAACAGTATCAGCGAACTCAAAGCCAAAACGGGCCTTGATGCCAGCGGTGAGTTTCCGCTGTTGCCTCAGGCGAACAGCGCGAAGCTGACGTTCCAGAACCTGCTGTATGCCGATATGCTCCACAGCCTGCGCCTGGCGCTGCTCGGCCAGAATACTCATAGCGGGGCGATACTGGTGACCTCGGCGCAGGCAGATGCCGGCAGCAGCCTGATTGCCGAAATGCTGGCGTGGTCCGCCGCTAAGTCAGGCAAAACCTTGCTCATCGATATAGATTATCTGGCAAGCGCGGGGCTCTCCGCGCGCTATCCTCAGCATAAAACAGGGTTCAGCGAGCGTCTTGATGGCCGCAGCGCCGCGTCCCAGGCGGTGGCTCCCCTTTCCGAGACGCTGGATTTTATGCCGCGAGGCGAACTCAGCGACTCAGCCCTGCTGCTGCTCACTTCTGAACGGCTCCCGGCGCTGCTGACGACGCTGCGGCAGACCTACGATTATCTGATTATTGATGCGCCATCGCTCGGGCTAGCCCAGGACGCCCTGCTGCTGGCGCCGCACGTCGATATCAGCCTGCTGGTGGTCAACGCAGGCGAGCAGGCGTCGCGCATCCGCGACGCGCAACATCGTCTGCAAGCCGCCGCGCCAACGCCTGTCGCTACCATGCTTAACCGGGTGCAAGAAGAGAACCTGGAGACGCAGGAGGGCAAACGCCTGCCCGAGCGCGGCATGGGCGAACTGATTTCACCGAAGTAGCGATTATGAACTTAATTAAGAGTATTTCTTCAATCGCCAGCTCCTCGGTCCTCTCGCAGGCGATCGGCGCTTTTTCCGTATGGCTGATTTCCCATCGCTACGGCATGGCGGAAGTCGGGCACTATGCGATGATCTACAGCAACGTGCTGATTGGCGCGCAGGTTTGCACCTTTGCGTCGCAGCTGCTGATCCCGCGCCAGGAAGAGCATGAGCTGGGGCAGAACGTGGTGTTTTGCCTGCTGCAAAGCCTGCTTCTGGCGCTGCCGTGGGCGGTCATCACCGGACTGATATTCCATCTCAATATCGCGTTTCTCTACCTGCTCACCTTCGGCTATGCGCTGGTTTTGATCGCCGAGAACCTCTCGCTGCGCGGCGGTAACTATCAGTTCCTCACCTTCCAGCGTATCGCCGTGTCGCTGGTGGTGGCGATAGCTCTGCTGGCGATGCCGAATACCACGCTGTTCTATATTGCCTGGATGGCGGGCATTTTGCTGCTGCTCGGCCTCTGCCTGCTGCGTTTGTTTCGCTTCAGCACCCTGACGCCGGCGCACTTTTCACCGCGGGCGAACGGCCTTTTTGCGCGCCAGCACTGGCAGCACCTCAGCCGCGTCGGCAGCGCGGAAGTGCTGGCGATGGCCAGCAATAACCTGCCGACGATGTTGATAAATATCTGGTTTTCACCGCTGGTCGCGGGCTATTTCTCGGTGGTGAGCCGCTTCTGTTTATCACCGGTGATGATTGTCGGTAACGCGGTGCGCAACTCCATCTTTTCAAAATGGTCGATGGATTTTCGCAACGGCACCTTTAACTATCCGGAGTACAAAAAGATTCGCCTGCTGCTGATGGCCGCGGCGCTGATCTGTATCCTTGGGATCTGGATTTTCTATCCGCTGGTCATGCGCCTGGGCTTCAGTCAGGAGTGGCTCAATTCCATTCCGACCTCACGCTATATGCTGCCTTATCTGTTCGCCGCGCTGGCCGTCAGTCCGCTGACCGTTATTGAGCTTATCTTTGGTTCTAAACGCTATTTTTTACGCATTCAGATCGAGCAGCTGCTGATCATTATCGTCGCTTTTATCGCGCTGCCTGAATTGGGCCAGCGCTATGAGATAGCCCTCCTGACGTTCTCCGTACTGACCAGCATTCGCTATCTGTTCATCCTGCTGAAAATGAACAAACGGGCGCTACAGCTCTCCCGGCAGGAGCAGAAAATATGCAGCTAAACACCGGTCGCTATCTGGAGGTATTCGCGCTGACGACCATCGTCTTCTGCGGCACGATTCAGTATTTCACCGGCGTGGCAGCCGTGCTGTGGCTCCCCTTTTTCATGGTGCTGGTGATGGTGGTCCTGCTGATGATGCAAAGCCGGCCGCAGCCGCTGGCGCTTAGCGCGCGCGAGAAGGTGGTGCTGGCGCTGTATCTGACGTTTATCATCCTTAGCCTCTGCGCCACGGTTTTACAATCCGGCATCGTTACCGCCATCGTCGGCTTCAAAAACGAACTGGCCCTGTCGCTGGTGATGTTTTGCATGCTGCTCGGCATGTTTCGCGAGTCGCAGCTGCACCGCCTGACCCGGCTATTTTACTGGCTGTTCTACGTCCAGTTCCCGCTGGCTATCTATCAGGTGCTGGTGGTGGTGCCAAAACGCGTGGCTTTGCGCGGCGAGGATGAAAAGTGGGATTCGGTGGTCGGCACGTTTGGCGGCGACCCGATGGGCGGCGGCAATACCGCGGCTATGGGGATGTTCTGCCTGCTGATTATGCTGCTGAAGGTGTCCGAATTTAAGCACGGTATCTGCTCGTTCAAGTCGATGGCGGCGCATATCGTGCTGGCCTTTTTCCTCTGCGTGGTGGGCGAGGTAAAATTCGTGATTCTGCTGTCGCCGTTCTTACTGGCGCTGCTGTGGATCATGCCCGCTTACGTCAGCGGCATCAGCAAAGTCACCCTGCGCTCGTTGATGATTATCGCCGCCGGAATGGTGGTGCTAATTTTTGCCGCTATCACCATTCTGGCGTCCAATTACTCGTCGGCCTTCGGCGGGGACCCGACCAAAAGCGCGCTCTCGGTATTTATCGATTCCCTCGGCTATATCTTTGATACCAATTACATTATGGAAAGCGGCGAGCTCGGTCGGTTTACCACTATTTTCTTCTGGCTCCAGCATAACGAGCTTTTTGGCCCCGGCGGGATGCTGTTTGGCTACGGTCTGAACGCCACCAACAGCGGCAGTACCGTCTCCCCCGGCTATATTGGCGCCTGGTATCATCTGATACTCGACTCCACCGCGCTGAGCATGATGCTGTGGGAAGTCGGTATTATCGGCGTGATCTTATTTATCGCCATGATTGCCGCTATTCTCATCGGCATGCGGCCCAAAGAGACCTTTTCCCGCTACGATCTCAAACGGGAAGATTTACAGCTGCTCAGCTCCGCGCCTGCGTTTTACGTCTTTGCCATTGGCTGTTTGCTCAGCCTTCCCTACAGCCAGATCCTGATGATCATTCCCATGCTACAGTTTTTATTATGGCTGGCCCTCGGGGCGCTTATTGTCATTCATCGTTCCGTCCGTCTGAACTCCGGTACCCAATATGAATAAAACGCCATCAATTACCGTCAGCATTAAGACCCTCAACGAAGCGCAGGGTATTGAAAAAACGATCGACAGCGTCCGCAAACAATTGCAGCCTTACCCGCATCAGATTATCGTCGCCGATAGCCTGTCCACCGACAATACCCGGGAGCTGGCCGTCGCCAAAGACGCGATGGTGGTCTGCCTCGATAACGCGAAAGATCGCTGCTGCGGCGTGGGCCACCAGCTGGGCTGGTTATTCAGCGAAGGGGACTATCTGCTGCTGCTGGACGGCGATATGGAGCTGGAGCCGGGTTTTCTCGACACCGCCGTGGCGTTTCTTGAAACGCATCCCGAATATGCGGGCGTGGCGGGCAGCGTCGAGATGGATGACGCCGCTAACTATGAGTTTAAATCGCGCAAGCAGCGTCTGCATCTTATCTATCCGCAGGGCGATACCGATCATCTTGGCGGCGGAGGCCTTTACCGCCGTTCGGCAATCGAGAAAATTGGCTATCTGACCAATCTTAACCTTCACGGTTATGAAGAAGCCGAATTGGGGATCCGTTTACAGGCCGCGGGCTATAAACTCCACCGCCTCGCCGCACCCTATTTTAGCCATGCGTCCTATACTATGCCGACGTTCAAAATGCTGACCTATCGCTGGAAGAACGGTTTTTTATGGGCGCCGGGTGAGCTATTACGCAACTGCTGGGGGAAAAAGCATTTCCCCGCCGCGCTTAAGATTGTTCGCAACGAACTGATATTCACGCTGTATATCCTGGTATTGATTATTTGCCTCCTGTCGTTCAATCCCGGGGTGATTATTATCGCCCTGCTTCCGCTGCTGGCGTTTATCGCGCTGAAGGCGATTAAAAATAAGTCGCTGCGGGACGGCGTTCAGAGCGTGATCAACTTATCGTTATTTTCCGCAGGTATGGTGCGAGGCCTGATTAACGCCGTTCGCGATCCGCTGAAACAACCCGCCGTGACCGTCTCCAACCCAAAACATATCCAGACAGAACATGAAAATATTATTCGTTAATAAATTCTTTTTTATTAAGGGCGGAGCGGAAACCGTTTTTTTCCAGGAGCGAGACGCCATGCTGCAAGCGGGCTATCAGGTTGTCGACTTCAGCATGCAGCATGCGGAAAATAAGCCTTCGCCCTGGGAAAGCTTCTTCGTACATAACGTGGATTATCATCAAAGCCACGGGCTGACGGGCAAGCTCAAAGCGGGCATCGACTTTATCTACAACGCTGAGGCCTGCAATAAGCTCAACACCCTGCTGCTGGAGCAGCGTCCGGATATTGTGCACTTTCATAATATCTACCACCAGCTGACGCCCGCATTGATTGGCGTCGCTAAGCGCTTTGGCTGCAAAACCGTACTGACGGCGCACGATTATAAAATCGTCTGCCCATCGTACACCATGCTGCGCGATGGCCACGTCTGCGATGACTGTCTTACCGGTTCGGTGAGCAACGCCTTTCGCCATCGTTGCCAGCAGGGCGATACCTTTAAAAGCCTGCTGCTCTCGCTTGAGGCCTACTGGCAAAAGTTCGCGCAAAATTACGCCATGCTCGATTGCATTATCGCTCCCAGCGAATTTATGCGTCAGACGCTGCGGCGTAAATTACCCAGGTCGCGGATCGATGTGATCGTCAACGGTATTGATGCCAGCACCACGATCCCGGGCGATACGGCGGGAGATTATTTCCTCTATATCGGCCGCTTGAGCCGTGAGAAAGGCGTCGCCACCCTGGCACTGGCGCAGCAAAAAATGCAGCAGTCCATGCCGCTGAAAATCGTCGGCGATGGCCCTCTCGGCAGCGACCTGCGCGCTCGCTTTAGCGGTCCGGAATTTCTCGGCTATATGCGCCACGGAGACGCGCTCAACGCGTTGATTCGCGGCGCGCGGGCGGTGATCGTCCCTTCCGCATATTATGAAAACTGCTCGATGTCGGTGCTGGAGGCCATGGCGTTCGGTCGCCCCGTCGTCGGCGGCAATATCGGCGGCATTCCGGAGCAAATTCGCGATGGCATTGATGGCTATCTGGTGGAACCCGGGGATGCCGACGCGCTGGCGCGCATCATGGATAGCCTGGCCGTCAATCCGCAGCAGGCGCGTGAAATGGGCATCAACGCACGCCAGCGTTTAGAGGAGAAATACGATCTCGCCCGGCATATGCAGGTTCTGCAGGAACTCTATCAGCAGCTCGTGGGGGAAGCGAAATGAAGCTCAAAGTGACGGTGCTTGGCACCCGCGGTATTCCGAACGTCCAGGGCGGGGTTGAGACCCACTGCCAGAATCTCTATCCGGAAATCTATCACCAGAATCACGCCGATATCTGCGTCATTGCCCGCTCACCGTACGTGGACTATCGCCGTAGCGAATATAAAGGCGTGCGGTTGAAAAGCCTGTGGGCGCCCAAAAGCCGTAAATTCGAAGCCATTATTCACTCTACGCTGGCCGCATTCAGCACCCTGTTTGACGGCTCAAATGTGGTTCACGTTCACGCGGTCGGCCCAGGCCTGGTGGTCCCGCTGCTGCGCCTGCTCGGCAAACGCGTCGTTTTTACCCACCACGGCCCGGACTACGATCGCCAGAAGTGGGGCAAAATGGCGAAAGAGATGCTGCGCCTCGGTGAGAAATGGGCGGTGAAATATGCCAACGAGGTTATTGTTATCTCGGAAGTGATTAATACGCTGATTAAGACCAAACACGGCCGTACCAACGCTAACGTGATCTATAACGGCGTGCGCCAACCGCAGCTTCCCGCCGAAGAGACGCGACGGGCCACGCTGAATCAGTATTCGCTGGAAGCCGGGCAATACGTTGTCGCCGTCGCCCGTTTTGTGGAAGAAAAAGGGCTGCACGATCTGCTTGCCGCCTACAAAGCCTCGAACTGTTCGCTGCCGCTGGTGCTGATTGGCGATGCCGACCATCCCGATGAGTACAGCGAGCGGCTGAAGAAGCAGGCGGCCGAAACCCCGGGAGCGATCATGACCGGTTTTATTAGCGGCGATCCGCTGCACACTTTGTTCTCACAGGCCGGGCTTTTTGTTCTACCGTCTTATCACGAAGGGCTGCCCATTGCCCTGCTGGAGGCCATGTCCTGGTCACTGCCGGTTATCGTCAGCGATATCCCGGCCAACCTCGAGATTGGCCTGCCTGCCGAGGTCTATTTTCCGACGGGCAATGTCGCCGCGCTGGCGCAAAAGCTCCAGTCCTGGCGCGGCGAGGAGACCGCGGATTACAGCCAACTGATGCCCAAATACCGCTGGCCGGACATTGCGGCAAAAACCGCTCAGGTCTATCAGCGTTTAACGAATAAGAGTCAACCGTGACTAAATCAACATCCGACCTGGTCGTCGAGCGCTTTTATTCCGCGCTTGACCCGGAAACAGAAACCTCACTCACGCCGGAGCAAAAGCGCGGTATTGAACAGGCGCTGGTGAGATCGAGCCTGGCCTCGCGCCATCGCATCGATTTTCGCCACAGTTTTCCTTTTCTGCATCGCCGCTATTTCGTGGTCTTTTTATGCGGCCGCGATCTGCGCAAAATTCCGCGAGAGAGTACGCTGCTCGGGCGTATATTCTCCACCCTGGCGATTACCATCGCCGTGCTGTTCGCCATTCTTGCGGTGCTGCTGGCGCTCTATATGCTGAAATCCGCGCTGGGTATCGATGTGTTTAAAAACTTCCACGTCGGTATCTGGACGTGGTTTGTGAACCTCCACGATAAAGTGAATTAACGATGAGCTCTTTTTCGCTGCGCCGCGCCGCGCTGCTTGTGGCGCTACTGCTGGCCGGAGTCATACCCTCAGCGGCAGTGCTGGCTGAACGCACGGTTATCACCCCGCCGGCCTTTACCGGTCTGTTGACGAACCCAGGGATCGGCGTGGCCAGTTTCCACGATGGTTATGGTCAGAAACCCTCTCTGAAAGAGTATCCGGACACCGGGTTTGAATACGATCGCTTTTACTGGAGCGATCTGGAGCCTGAAGAAGGCGTCTATGATTTTGCGCCGATCGATCGTGCTTTCAGCGTCGCCGCCCGGCATCAGCCGGCGATGAACGTCGGATTGCGTTTCATGGCGCTCGATGAACCGCAATCGGGCTCGAAAATCCCCGCCTGGCTTATCAAAAAAGGCATTCAGGGACAATGGGTCGAAAATGGCAAAACCTTTGTGCCGGACCTCAGCGATCCGACCTTTATCGCCTATGCGCAAAAGCTGCTTAACGCCCTCGGCGCGCGTTATGACGGCAATCCGAACCTCGCGTTTGTCGATATCGGCATGGTGGGTTCGTGGGGGGAATGGCACAACTCCAATTTCACTGACGTTGCGCCGTTGCTGGAAAAGTACGCTCCGGAGCAGCTCAATCGCTACGTTGATATGCACTTCAGCAGCTTCCCGAAAACGCCCAAAATCATGTTAATCAGCGGCGGTAATTCGCTGGCCTGGGCCAGCCAAAAAGGCGCGGGGTGGCGCGCGGATTGCTGGGGAGACTGGCATAACTTTTCCGCAGCGTGGAGCCACATGCGCGATGACTATCCTCAACGCCTGGCCGCGGCGCAGACGGCGTGGTCCGGGTTTAATGATAGCTGGCAGCACGCCCCCGTTAGCCTGGAAATTTGCGGTTATATGGCGGAGTGGGAAAGCGTGCAGCACTACACCCGCGAAGAGGTCCAGGCAAGCTTCGACTGGGCATTAGCGCAGCACGCCAGTACCCTGAATCTGAAATCGCGTCCGGTGCCGGCAGCGTATCGCGATATCGTTGATAGCGCGTTATTGCGAATCGGCTACCGCTACCGGGTGGGTCAGCTGGAATGGGATACGCCCGTACGCAGCGGCATGCCGCTTACGCTAAACGTCACCTGGCGTAACGACGGCGTCGCGCCAGCCTATCTCCCGTACCTTGTGCAATGGCGGATAGTCAATGACGCCGGAACGACCGTTACGCAAATCAAAACGGCGGATGACGTTCGCCAGTGGCTGCCCGGCGATCATCACAGCAGCGCTACGCTGCCGCTGCCTGCCGGACTCCCGGGCGGCCAATATCGTCTGGAAGCGGCCCTGACCAATTATCAGGGCCAGCCGCGTATTCAACTCGCTAACGAAGGTAAAACCGGTGATGGATGGTATTCACTGGCTTCGTTTAACCTTAAGGAATAACCATGTTTGAGGCTATCAGGCTGGTCGCCCGGGAAATCAAATCCTGCGGCGGCATAAAAGCGAAAATCGCGGTTCTGCTTTATCGTCTGGCGACGCTCTATCGCAGCCGTAATCCTCTGTGGAAGATCTGCGGTATCCCCTTCGTTATTCTCAATATCGTGATTAACGAGTGTTTATTTTGCATTGAGCTGCCGTGGCGAGCGCGCATTGGCTATGGGCTGAAGCTGTATCATCCGCACTGCATCGTGATTAATCGGGGAACGGTCATCGGCCAGAACTGCACCCTGCGCCAGGGCGTCACGATTGGCAGCGTGACCGACAGTCAGGGCCGTGAGGGCGACAGCCCGCGCATCGGCGATAACGTCGAATTTGGCGCCCACGCCGTGGTGATTGGCGCGGTCACGCTGGGCGACAACGTCAAGGTTGGGGCAGGCACGGTGGTGACCAAAGATCTGGCCGCAGGAATGATTGCCGTCGGTCAACCCTGTCGGGTATTAAACGGTATTTAGCGCGGGTTTGCCTGGGAAGGAAACCCGCGCTGGTCGAAACGCGGGTTTTATTGCGAGCAGGATGACAGCCGCTGACCGGAACTCAGGCTCTCAGCTTAACCGGTTCGCTAAAATCATCGGCGGGCTCCAGCTTAAGACTGAACGTCGCCAGCAACGCTTCGGCTCGTTCGTGAAAACCACGTAGCGTCTTTTCAAGCTTTTCAGTGACTTCAGGATCGTCAATCGCGACCGGACGCCAGACGCCCTCTTTGTCGAACAATCCAAACTGATAGCTATAGGTGAAGCGCGATTCCTGCGCTTCCATCTCCATCCACCATCCCCAGAACTCGCGTTTTTCAGGCGCTGGTTTTACGTTGACGCAAACAGCCAGGCAATCGAAAAAGAAGCGGTTGTCTTCACATTGCTCCTCACGGATGTAAGGGCCAAGCGCCGTGAATTTCTTAATCAGCTTACTCTTCAGGTGTCCACTCGGTAACGTCATTGCGATCTCCTTTAGTGATGCCATGACGTTACCAAATCGATAGAATTTAGCAATATATTAACTAAATCTATGGCTAATCCAGCGGGCGATCTGCCGCAGCGCGTGATCGAAATTGCGATAGACCGGATTGAACGGGATCTCCAGCAGCTTGCCATCGGATGATGATGAAGTAATCAGCCGCGACTCCTCCTCCGGGCTGAACGGATCGTCTTTCCAGAAGCCTGAGAGCATCGGCGTGGGGCAGCGGCGCCCCAGCAGCCCCTGAACCTTCAGGGAATAGCGGTTAAGCTCAACGCGCAGCGCGTCGTCGGAAGCGTCATGCATCCCCAGCCGCGAAGCCAGAACGTCAAGATACATCTCCGGCACCCGCCCCTGATGCAGCGGGTCCACCAGCAGGCCGTGTACCACCGGCCCCAGGCAGGCCACCGCCTTCAGGCGCTGGGACTCAAGATAGCCCAGCCGCACGGCGATATTCGCGCCGAAACGGAAACCAAAGGCGGCCACGCGGGTATGATCGACCCAGGGCACATTAGCCAGATGCTGCAGCACATACTGGTGCAGCAGACTGGTATCCTGGGTCAGCTTGCATTTTGAGGAGAAACCGATGGAAGGCATATCCACGGTCAGCATAGCGATACCCAACGGCGCAAAATAGTTTTCATACAGGTTGTAATAGTCGGTCTGTAGCGCGTCAAGCCCGCCGCACATCAGTACCGTCGGGAACGGCCCATCGCCTGGCGGCATATGCAGGAAACCGGTGATCGGCGCGGCGCCGGGGATAGAGAACTCCAGCTCTCGCAGCTTGCCGGGCAAGCGCTGAGCGGCTTCTTCATAAGCCCGGTATGCCAGCACCTGCGCCTGTTCCGCCAGCTCGTCGCCCTTGATGTGCGGATAGGCGGCAATGCTGTAAAGGTTTGCCGCATGGAGCCAGTGACGACCACTCACGAGCAGATTCGCTTCCTGACCGGCCTTCTGCTGCCAGTCCATCGCCTGTTTGGCCCATTCAAAGATCCAGTTGCCGCCGCGATAGCCAACGACCGTATCGTAAAGCTCCGGGTCGGTTCGCTCGGCATCGCTCATGACGATGCGCGCCTGCACGTCGAGGATTTCCTGCGGCGTCACGCCACGCCAGATCCACATCAGGCGGTTAATCAATCGATACCAGTGATCAACGTGATTACCGCTGAGCGCAGACTGGATCGGTTGCTGCGCTCCGGTATTAAACCGACGCACCAGCGTGGAGGTTTCCGGATGTTTGAATCGGGGTTTAAACAGCGTTTCGCTAAGGTTAGCCTGGGACATGTGCAGCCTCCATCATGTTGCCACTGAAGCTATTGTAACCTGCGCAAGGGTAAAAAAAACCACGCCCGGCAAAACCGGGCGTGGTAATTAGCATTTATGCTGGAAATTAACGACCTGCGATAGGCGGTACGAACACCACGCCCATATCCCACGGCTGTTCAATCCAGGTATCCTGGGGAATATCAACAACATAATCATCAACCAGCGGGCGACCGGCCGGTTTTGCGAAGATAGTGACAAAATGTGCTTTCGGATACATTTCGCGGATGGCTACGGCGGTACCGCCGGTGTCGACGAGGTCATCGATCACGATAAAGCCTTCGCCATCGCCTTCAGCACGTTTCAGCACGGTCAGTTCACGCTGATTATCGTGGTCATAGCTTGAGATGCAAACGGTATCAACATGACGAATACCCAGTTCACGCGCCAGTAGTGCTCCCGGTACCAGACCGCCGCGGCTAACGGCAATAATGCCTTTCCACTGTTCAACCGGCAGCAGGCGTGTGGCCAGCTTGCGGGCGTGAATCTGCAACATGTCCCAGGTGACGACGTATTTTTCGCTCATGTGAAGTGTCCCAGCCTGTGTAATACGGCTTAAATAATGTTCGAGGGGGAAAATGGTTGCGCGAGATTATAGAGATCTGACGCGCTAAAAACCAGCGTTAAGCGGCCACGACGACTCTTTTTACGTGGTTTACACTACCAGAGTACACGGAAAGTGGTATTCTCAACCCCATCGCGCAAGCCCGGGCTTGTAGTGTATTTGATTGCTAACCCCTCGATCTGCAAACGACTTTTGCAGGTGATTGTAAGGAGACTTATCGTGTCTGAACTGTCTCAATTATCCCCGCAGCCGCTGTGGGATATTTTTGCCAAAATCTGCTCTATTCCTCACCCCTCCTATCACGAAGAACAGCTCGCTGAGCACATCATGGGCTGGGCAAAAGAAAAAGGCTTACACGCGGAACGCGACCAGGTTGGCAACATTCTGATTCGTAAAGGCGCGACTGCCGGTATGGAAAACCGCAAACCGGTTGTGCTGCAGGCGCACCTCGATATGGTGCCGCAGAAAAATAACGATACCGTTCATGACTTCGCTAAGGACCCGATTCAGCCGTACATCGACGGCGAGTGGGTCAAAGCGCGCGGCACCACCCTGGGCGCCGACAACGGTATCGGCATGGCTTCCGCGCTGGCGGTACTGGCTGACGACAACGTGGTTCACGGCCCGCTGGAAGTGCTGCTGACCATGACGGAAGAAGCCGGTATGGACGGCGCGTTTGGCCTGCAGGCCAACTGGCTGCAGGCGGATATCCTGATCAACACCGACTCCGAAGAAGAAGGTGAGATTTACATGGGCTGCGCGGGGGGTATCGACTTCACCTCTGACCTGGCGCTGACCCGTGAAGCCGTTCCGGCCGGTTTCCAGAGCTTTAAGCTGACCCTTAAAGGACTCAAAGGCGGCCACTCCGGCGGCGAGATCCACGTTGGTTTAGGTAATGCCAACAAGCTGCTGGCACGCTTCCTCGCAGGCCATGCTGAAGAGCTGGATCTGCGCCTGGTCGATTTCAACGGCGGCACCCTGCGCAACGCGATCCCGCGTGAAGCGTTCGCGACGGTCGCCGTGGCCGCGGATAAAGCGGACGCGCTGAAAGCGCTGGCTAATGAATACCAGGCGATCCTGAAAAACGAGCTGGCGGCCAAAGAGAAAAACCTGACTGTGCTGCTGGAGTCGGTTGCTAACGAGCAGCCTGCGCTGACGGCCCAATCTCGTGATACCTTTGTGCGTCTGCTGAACGCCACGCCAAACGGCGTCATCCGCAACTCTGATGTGGCAAAAGGCGTGGTGGAAACCTCGCTGAACGTCGGTGTGGTGACCATGACCGGCGACAACGTGCAGATTCACTGCCTGATTCGCTCGCTGATCGACAGCGGCAAAAATTATGTCGTGAGCATGCTGGATTCGCTGGGCAAGCTGGCCGGTGCAAAAACCGAAGCGAAAGGCGCCTACCCGGGCTGGCAGCCGGACGCCAACTCGCCGGTGATGCATCTGGTGCGTGAAACCTATCAGCGTCTTTTCAACAAGACGCCGAACATCCAGATTATCCACGCGGGCCTGGAGTGCGGTCTGTTCAAAAAACCGTATCCGGATATGGACATGGTTTCTATCGGGCCAACCATCACCGGTCCTCACTCCCCGGATGAGCAGGTTCATATCGAAAGCGTGGGCCAGTACTGGACGCTGTTGACTGAACTGCTGAAATCCATTCCGGCGAAGTAAGACAACACAGGCCCACTCCGCAGAGAGTGGGCCTTTTCTTTATAAAATGACCGAGCGAAAGCACGCCGTGCCGATTGTGGTAACCGCATCCGGGCATACCTGTCACGCGCTGTATGTGGGGTCGATTTGCCGCCGCATCAAATAATTAAGAAATCGTTCACCCCGCGCCGTCACTTCCTGTGGCTGAATAACCGTGAAGCCGTGACGCGCAAAAAAGGGCTTTGCCGTAATACTGGCCTCTACCCTATAAGCGCGCTCAGGAAGCTGCCTCAATAGCGTATTGAGCAGCGCGCTGGCGACGCCCTGGCGGCTATAGTCGGGAGAGACAAATAGTAAATCGATATAGTCATCCACGGCGGTAATAAACCCGACCGGCGAGGCATCATTTATTGCCACCAGTACGCGTGACGCCGCAAGTTTTTGCCGCCAGCGGGCTTCATCAACCTGCGCCCAGGCGGCAATTTGCCGGGGGGAATAGTCAGCGCTGGCGGTCTCTTTAACGGCGCGTAAAAATAGTGCGCATAGCGCCGGAAAATCCCGCTCTTCGTACATTCTTATCGTTAACATTGTTACAATCCCAAAACGAGTTGCCGCTCCAGCTGCGGATCAAGCAGCGTCACGTGCAGCCCCACCAGCCTGACTCCCCGACCTCCGCGCCGCTCGTGCCAGGCTTTATGCGCGGTAGAAATCAAATCATCTTTATTCAGCCGGGGCCAGACATGTTCCTGGGTGGTGAGCTGAAAATCATTAAACTTCAGCTTGACCCCCTGACGGGCAATCAGCAAATCCGGTTTAACCTTCGCCAGTCGCCGTTCCAGCTCCGGGTAGAGGTTCTCAATAATCGATTCACACTCCACCCATTCGTGGATATCTTCTATCAGGGTTCGTTCAACGCCCACCGATTTGCGCTGGCGCTCGCTGCTGATTTCTCGTTCATCAATCCCCTGGCTGCGTTCCCACAGTATCCGCCCAAATTTACCAAAGCGCTTGAGCAGCATCGCCAGATCGCTGTTCTGCACATCTTCACAGGTCCTCAGCCCCATGCTCTCGAGCTTTGCGGCGGAAACCTTGCCTACCCCCGGGATCTTCGATAGCGGCAACGTTTTGACAAACTCCGCGACCTGATGCGGCGCAATAACAAACTGACCGTTGGGTTTATTCAGATCCGAGGCGATTTTTGCGAGAAATTTTACCGGCGCAATTCCTGCCGAAGCGGTCAAATTTAGCTCACGATGGATGGTCTCGCGGATCTCCTGCGCCATCAGCGTCGCCGACCCCTGACAATGAACGCTGTCGCTAACGTCGAGATAGGCTTCATCCAGCGATAATGGTTCGATTAACGAGGTATAGCGGGAAAAAATTTCCCGGATATGGTTCGACGCCTCTTTATAGGCGTCAAAGCGGCCGGGAAGCAGCGTCAGGTGGGGGCAAAGTTTGAGCGCGGTGGCGGTTGGCATGGCGCTGCGCACGCCGAATTTACGCGCCGGATAGTTAGCCGTACTGATAACACCGCGCTGCACCCGACTGCCGCCAATGGCAATAGGGATGTCGCGCAGTGCCGGGTTGTCACGCATTTCCACCGCCGCGAAGAAGCAGTCCATATCAACGTGGATGATTTTACGCATAGCCAAACCTTAGACTGTACATGCATACAGTATAGCAAAATACGGCGAAATTTAATCTTTTTAAATCCACTATCCTGAAAAACGTGCTACAACATAAAATTGCAATAAATATAAGTTACTTTTCATATAGTTATATGAGCATATAAGGTGAATGCAATCATGAAATCAATACTTACTGCGCTTGGTTTGCTTATTGCCAGCAGCGCCTGCGCCGCGCCGCAGCTCATTGCGCATCGGGGAGGCACCGGCGATGCGCCGGAAAATACCCTTCCGGCGATAAAACTTGCGCTGGAGAATAAGGCCGAGGCGATTTGGATAACGGTACAATTAAGCCAGGATGGCGTTCCGGTCTTATATCGCCCGAGCGATCTGTCCGCGCTGACTGACCATACGGGGAAAATCTCAAGCTTCAGCGCTGCCGAGCTGACCCGTATGGACGCGGGATGGACATGGGGCGGTGAAACTCACCCCTGGCGCGGTAAAAACGCAACCATTCCAACGCTGCAATCGGTACTGGAACAGTGGCCGCAGACCTTCTTTTACATCGATATCAAATCGCCTGATGCAGATCCGGCCATCATGGCGGCGCGTCTTAGCGAAGTACTGCAAAAAACCAATAGCCTCTCGCGCGTACGGGTGTATTCAACGGAAGACCGCTATATCGCGGCGCTGCCAGCATCAATCCCCCATTTCGTCAGCCGGGGCGAAACGCGAACGAAGCTGGCTAATATTTCACTTAGCCACCAGTGCCAGCCAACCGCGGCGTCGGGCAATGAATACTGGTACGGTCTGGAGCTGAAACGCAAGGTAGAAGTAGTGGAGAAGTTCACGCTGGGCGAAGGCGTATCGCCAGCCACGCTCACCTGGGATAAAGAAGCTATGGATTGTTTCCGCTCACAGGGCAAAGCCCATATTGTCTTCTTCGGCATTAATAGTGCCGATGATTTTCGTACCGCAAGCGAGCTTGGCGCCGACGGCGTAATGGTAGACTCGCCGGCGAAAGCGAAAGCCTGGTAAATCAAAAAAGGCCGCACGGTGCGGCCTGCTGTTTATAGGATGCGATCCTGCTTGCGCTGCGCTTCGCGAGCCAGGCGTTTTTTGCGCGCATCGCAGGGCTCGGGACAGTCGCAGACCTTTTCCATACCCAGCGATGAGATCCCGCCGCAGCTGCCCTGAATACTTTTGCGCTTGATCAGATAACCAAGCGACATTCCCAGGATAACCAGCGCGAAAATCACAAAGGTCGCGACAAATACCGTCAGCATCATCAGCCTCCAAAATCGTCCAGCATGATGTTTTCATCCTCAACGCCGAGATCTTTAAGCATTTTAATGACCGCGGCGTTCATCACCGGCGGCCCGCACATGTAGAATTCACAATCTTCCGGCGCCGGGTGATCGCGCAGATAGTTTTCATACAGAACGTTATGAATAAAGCCGGTATGGCCGGTCCAGTTATCTTCCGGCTGCGGATCGGAGAGCGCCACGTGGAAGGTAAAATTCGGGTTTTCCCGCGCCAGCTGCTCGAATTCGTCATCATAGAACATTTCTCGCAGAGAGCGCGCACCGTACCAGAAGCTGATTTTACGTTTGCTGTGCAGCCGCTTAAGCTGGTCGAAAATATGCGAGCGCATCGGCGCCATCCCCGCTCCGCCGCCGATAAAGACCATCTCAGCGTCCGTTTCTTTGGCAAAAAATTCCCCAAACGGCCCGGAAATCGTCACTTTATCGCCCGGCTTCAGCGACCAGATATAGGAGGACATGATCCCCGGAGGCGCATCAGGTACCTGCGGCGGCGGCGTTGCAATACGCACGTTGAGCATGATGATACCCTTCTCTTCCGGATAGTTAGCCATGGAGTAGGCGCGTAGCGTTGGCTCTTTCACGTCAGAGACGTAGCGGAAAAGGTTAAATTTATCCCAGTCGCCGCGATACTCGTCCGGAACGTCAAAATCGGCATAGGCAACCTTGTGCGAGGGGCATTCGATCTGAATATACCCGCCGGCCCGGAACGGAACCGCGTCACCGTCCGGCACGCGCAGCTTCAGCTCCTTGATAAAAGTGGCTTTGTTATCGTTCGAGATAACTTCACACTCCCACTTCTTAACGCCAAAAATCTCCTCCGGCAGCTCAATTTTCATGTTCTGCTTCACCGCGACCTGGCAGGCCAGACGGCAGCCCTCTCTCGCCTCACGCTTGGTGATATGAGACAGTTCGGTAGGCAGAATATCACCGCCGCCCTCTTTCACCGTCACCCGGCACTGGCCGCAGGAGCCGCCGCCGCCGCAGGCGGATGAAACAAAGATACCGTTGCTGGAGAGCGTATTCAGCAGCTTGTCGCCGGCCGGAGTACGAATTTGTTTATCCGCTTCGTTATTGATTTCAATGACCACGTCGCCCGCATTCACTAATTTCGAACGCGCGGCCAGTATCAGCCCCGATAGTACCAGGACGATCAGCGTGAACATCACTACGCCAAGAATTATTTCCATACTTTCCGCCCTTATAGCTGCACACCGGAGAATGACATAAAGCCCAGCGCCATCAGACCCGTGGTAATAAAGGTGATCCCTAACCCGCGCAGACCCGCAGGCACGTTTGCGTATTTCATTTTTTCACGAATGCCCGCCATCGCCACAATTGCCAGCAGCCAGCCGATGCCGGAGCCAAAGCCGTAAACGATGGATTCGGTGAAGTTATAGTCACGCTGCACCATGAAGGAGACGCCGCCAAAGATCGCACAGTTGACGGCGATCAGCGGCAGGAAGATCCCCAGCGCGTTATAGAGCGTCGGGAAGTACTTATCGAGGATCATCTCCAGGATTTGCACCAGCGCGGCAATCACGCCAATAAAGGTGATAAAGTTCAGAAAGCTTAAGTCGACGCCTTCAACCAGCGCACCGTCGCGCAGCACCAGGTTATACACCAGATTATTGATCGGCACCGCCAGCCCAAGTACGACCGTTACCGCCACGCCGAGTCCGAAAGCGGTCGAGACCTTTTTCGATACCGCGAGGAAAGTACACATCCCAAGAAAGAAGGCCAGCGCCATATTTTCAACAAACACGGCGCGAACAAACAGGCTAATATAATGAGCCATAATCGGTTACTCCTTTTCCTGCTGTTCAGGCTTCCAGCTGCGCACCGCCCAAATCAACAAACCGATAATGAAGAACGCACTGGGCGCCAGAAGAAACAGACCATTTGGCTGGTACCAGCCGCCGTTCTGCACCGTTTCCAGCACGGTAATACCGAATAGCTTACCACTGCCGATCAGCTCTCTCAGGAAACCGACGATGATTAGGATCGCCCCGTATCCCAGACCGTTGCCAATACCGTCCATAAAGCTCGCCAACGGCGGTGACTTCATGGCATAGGCTTCGGCGCGCCCCATCACGATACAGTTAGTGATGATCAAACCGACGAAAACCGAAAGCTGTTTCGAGATCTCATAGGCAAACGCGCGTAGCACCTGATCGACGACGATAACCAACGAAGCGATAATCGCCATCTGTACAATGATGCGCACGCTATTCGGAATGTGGTGGCGAATCATGGAGATAAACATGCTGGAGAATGCCGTAACCAGCGTCACCGCAATGGTCATTACAAAAGCGGTCTCCAGCTTGGTGGTCACCGCCAGCGCGGAGCAGACGCCCAGAACCTGCAGAGTGATAGGGTTATTAGCGATAAGCGGCCCCACCAGCACGCGCTTCATTTCTTTCATGTCGCCCAAATCAGCCATTATTCAGCTCCCCTTCACGCACCTTTTGCAGGAATGGGCCAAAGCCCAGTTTGCCCATCCAGAAATCAAAGCTATGCTGCACGCCGTTTGACGTCAGCGTTGCGCCCGACAGGCCATCAACGGCGTGCAGGTCGCCAGGACGCGCGCCGCCTTTGACGATTCTCAGCGCAGGCATCCCTTTATCATCAAGCACTTGTTTACCGACGAACTGCTGGCGCCAGTTGGGATTTTCAATTTCCCCGCCCAGCCCCGGCGTTTCACCGTGATCGTAATAGGTGATCCCTTTGACCGTGCGGCCATCGGTTTCCAGCGCAACAAAAGCGTACATCACCGACCACAGGCCGTTACCGTAAATTGGCAGTACCACTTCCTGAATCTGCTGCTTTTCATCGCGCACCAGGTAAATTTCGGCAATATTACTGCGGCGTTTGATACCGGCAGGATCCTGACTCGCCTCCAGCTGTAGGCTCTGCTGAGGGTCTTTCAGGGCCTGAGCCTGATTAAACTTGCCCGGATCTTTATCCAGCAGCTCACCGCTGGCTAAATCGACTAAACGCGGAGAGATATGGGCCTTAAAAATGTCAGCCACTTCATCTGCGCTCATTCCCTGCTTCATCAGACCGGCAACCGCCAGGATATTGCGCTGTTTATCGAGAGCGCGCTGCTCCTGCTGGCGCGATTTTAGCCCCACGGCAGAACCGGCGACCACGATTGAGCAGACCAGACAAAGCACCAGCACCACCAGCAGCGTTTTGCCGATGCTATCGTTACTTTTATTCTCAGCCACGCGATTTCCTCCGCTTAATATTGGCCCGCACCACCAGGTAATCAAACAGCGGCGCGAAGAGGTTGGCGAAGAGGATCGCCAGCATCATCCCTTCCGGATAGGCCGGGTTGACCACGCGAATCAGGACGCACATCACGCCGATCAGCAGGCCATAGCTCCATTTACCTTTATCCGTAAACGACGCGGACACCGGGTCCGTCGCCATAAACATCATGCCGAAAGCAAAACCACCGAGCACCAGATGCCAGTACCACGGCATGGCAAACATCGGGTTGGTATCAGAGCCTATAAAGTTAAACAGCGTCGCGGTGGCCACCATGCCGATGAAAACCCCTGCGACAATGCGCCACGAGGCCACGCGACCAAAAATGATGATGGCGCCGCCGATGAGAATCATCAGCGTCGAGACTTCGCCAATCGACCCCGGGATATTGCCGAGGAAGGCGTCCATCCAGCTTACCGGCTGGCCGGTAGAGACGTTAACCAGCGATTCACCGCCGCCGCTTGCCCACTGGGATAACGGCGTCGCGCCGGAGAAACCATCCGCCGCAGTCCACACCAGGTCGCCGGAAATTTGCGCCGGCCAGGCAAAGAATAAAAACGCGCGCCCCGCCAGCGCCGGGTTGAGAAAGTTACGCCCGGTTCCGCCAAAAATCTCCTTGGCCATGACGACGCCGAAGGTAATCCCGAACGCGGCCTGCCATAGCGGCAGCGATGGCGGCACAATCAGCGCGAACAGAATTGACGTCACGAAGAAGCCTTCGTTTATTTCGTGCTTGCGCACGATAGCAAACAAGACTTCCCAGAACCCGCCGACAAGAAACACGGTGATGTAGATAGGCAGGAAAAATACGGCCCCCAGGGTCATCATACTGAGCCAACCGGCGTCAGCGGTGAAGTTCACCCCCAACCACTGCGCGATGCTGTAGTGCCAGTTCCCGGCGATAACCTGCTGCAGCTGCTCAGCGCCGTATAATTTATGCAGTGCCGGAATGGTCTGCAGGCCAACGTTATACATTCCCCAGAACATCGCCGGGAAAACGGCGAACCACACCAGAATCATCATCCGCTTGAGATCGATGGCGTCTCTGACGTGCGCCGCGCCGCGCGTGACCTGCCCGGGGGTGTAGAACAGCGTCGCCGTCGCTTCAAACAGCGGATAATATTTTTCCAGCTTGCCGCCGTGCGTAAAGTGCGGCTCAATTTTGTCAAACAGTTGCTTTAAGCCCATCACTTATCCTTCCTGCTCTATCTGGGTTAACACGCTGCGCAATGCCGGGCCATATTCGTACTTGCCGGGACATACGTAGGTGCAAAGCGCCAGGTCTTCTTCATCCAGTTCCAGACAGCCCAGCGCCTGCGCGCTGTCGGTATCCCCCGCCAGCAAATCACGCAGCAGCATGGTGGGCAGAATATCCAGCGGCATCACTCGCTCATAGTTGCCAATCGGCACCATAGCCCGCTCGCCACCGTTGGTATCCGTCGAGAAATTAAATAGCTTACGCTTCATAAAATGGCCGAGCGTGGTGCGGGTGATGGAAAATTTATCTTTCCCGGGCATTACCCAGCCGAACAGCTCTTTCTCACGCCCCTCTTTTACGACGCTTATCTGTAAATGAAAGCGGCCAAGAAAAGCATGGGGCCCTTGAGCATGCGTTCCGCTGAGGACTGAACCAGAAATAACGCGGTTTTCATCATCCAGAAGTTCATCTGCCAGCAGTTCATCAAGGCTGGCGCCAGAGCAGGTCTTTAATAAACGAGGCTCTTTCACCTGCGGGCCGCCGAGCGCAACAATGCGTTCGCTAGACAACTCCCCTTCAAGGAACAATTTGCCAACGGCGATAACGTCCTGATAGTTAAGATGCCAGACCTGCTTTTTCAGGCTAACCGGCTCGAGAAAATGGATGTGGGTCCCGACCAGCCCGGCCGGATGCGGCCCGGCAAACTGGTTGAAGGTCACCTGGCCCACGGGATGCCCGCCAAGCTTGCCACCGCTGGCCTGGCAGACGTGGACCTTACCGTCGGTCAACCGCGTCAACAGGGTTAAGCCCGCGTCAAAAGCCTCGCGCTGGGCCAGAATGATTGGCTGAGGGTCTGCCGCCAGTGGATTCGTATCTATGGCGGTGACAAATATGGCCGCTGGAACGCTGCCCGGCGCAGGTATTTTGCTGAAAGGGCGGGTGCGAAACGCCGTCCACATCCCCGACTCCACCAGCTGCTGCTGCACGGCCTCGCGCGTCAACGCGGCAAGATCGGCTAATTCATAGCGGGGAAAATGAACGGCATCATCGCCATCTACGTCAATAACGACCGATTGCAGAACCCGCCTTTCGCCGCGATGAATGGCGCTGATGGTTCCACTCGCAGGGGCAGTAAATCGCACGCCAGGATTTCTTTTATCTTCGAACAGAAGCTGACCTTTTTGTACCCGGTCTCCTTCACGCACCGCCATCGAGGGGCGCATACCGATGTACTCTTCCCCCAACAGCGCAACGCGCTTGACCGCAGTCTTCGAAGAAATCTGCTGTGATGGCATGCCAGCTATGGGCAAATTTAGCCCTTTCGTGATTTTAATCATATCGTTAGCAGGTATCCGTTACGTAAACCCCGGCATCAGGCCGAGGCCAGCATAATTAATGGAAAATAAGAGGAAGAAAGGAACATCGTAGTCCTGGTGATTCACAAGACGGGAGAGAAGCATCCTTTCTTACCCTGAGTATTTAGCGGAGCAAGTGTAACATTTCGTGAGCAGCGCCTGTAGACAAACTGCCATTAAGTCGTTCTAAAATGCGAGCTATTACGCAAAGTTCTGACTGCGCTTTACCTGAATATTCGCTATAACGGAAAACTAAAACGTAAACGTGGCACGTCGTGCTTGCGAAAAAATGCCGTGATGCTAATGTGAGCGCTCTAAAACCAGAAAACTCTGATTTCGGGTCTCTCTTGCCGTCCTGGCAATGTGGTTATTTGTTTTATCAAGGAACAAGTAGTATGCGCAAAATCGCATTATTTATTGCGATGCTTCTGTTGCCGTGCGTTTCATTCGCAGGGCTACTTAGCAGTAACAGCTCGACAACGCCGATGAGCAAAGAGTATAAGCAGCAGCTCATGGGTTCGCCGGTCTACATTGAGATCTTCAAAGAAGAGCGCATGCTCGATCTTTACGTCAAGATGGGCGAAACCTACCAGCTTCTCGACAGCTACCGAATCTGTAACTACTCCGGCGGGCTCGGTCCAAAGCAGCGCCAGGGCGATTTCAAGAGCCCCGAAGGTTTCTATAACGTTTCCCGCAATCAGCTAAAACCCGACAGCCGTTTCTACAAAGCGATCAATATCGGTTTCCCGAACGCCTACGATCGCGCGCATGGCTATGAAGGAAAGTATCTGATGATTCACGGTGCCTGCGTATCCGTTGGCTGTTACGCCATGACCGATACCGGCATTGATGAAATCTTCCAGTTCGTCACCGGCGCGTTAGTCTTCGGCCAGCCCAACGTTCAGGTGAGCATTTATCCTTTCCGCATGACCGACGCCAACATGGCCCGTCACAAATTTTCCTACTTCGCGGATTTCTGGCAGCAGCTGAAACCCGGGTACGACTACTTCCGGCAGACGCATAAGCCGCCGGTGGTTTCGGTAGCCAATGGCCGCTACGTGGTGAGCAAACCGCTCAGCCACGAAGTTGTGCAGCCGCAGCTCGCGTCAAACTACTCGGTCCCCGAGGCAAAATAACGCCCACTCGCCTGGCATAATTTTATTCCAGGTTTCGTTGCCGGTAAGCGGCTGAGTGGCGATAACGGAGACCACATCATTCGGTGTGGTCTCGCGTTGAAAGTCAATTTCTACATCCTGATCCAGCAGCGTCGCTACGCCAAACGGCGCCCTTCGCGTAATCCAGTATAAATTCGTCGAGCAAAACGCCATCACGTAGCGCCCGTCGGAGAGCAGCATGTTAAACACGCCTTTTTCACGCAGCGCTCCGGCAAGCGTGGCGATAAATCTGAATACCTCAACCATATCGCCCGGCATTTCCGGATAGCGCTCGGTGATGCTATGCAGCAGCCAGCAGAAGGCCTTTTCGCTGTCGGTCTCCCCGATAGGATGCAGACTTCCCGTCTCGAGGCTCTCATACCCCTCCAGTTGACCGTTATGGGCGTAGGTCCAGTTGCGCCCCCATAGCTCCCGGGTAAAGGGGTGAGTGTTTTCCAGCGCAACGATACCCCGGTTGGCCTGGCGAATATGGGCGATGACCGAGCAGGACTTGATAGGATATTCCTGCACCAGCTTTGCTATGGGCGACTGGAAGCTAGGCTGCGGATCTTTAAATGTGCGACAGCCCTTACCTTCATAAAACGTAATGCCCCAGCCGTCTTTATGTGGCCCGGTTCCGCCACCGCGCTGCACCAGCCCGGTGAAACTGAAGCAAATATCTGTGGGCACATTCGCGCTCATCCCGAGCAATTCGCACATAGTTCACCTCATACCACTTACTGAAACATAAAAGGCGTAATTGGTGCAGCCAGTTTGGACACGGCCAGCGCGCAGAAACCGGAGCGTACTTCATGTACGTGAGGATCTTGAGCACTGCCCGGGTTCAAAATGGCTAACAAAATAGCCTTTTAAGCTTTAACCATCTCTTTTTCGATCAGCATAATCAGGATATGAATCACTTTAATATGGATTTCCTGAATACGGTCGGCGTAGCCAAAATGCGGTACGCGAATTTCTACATCCGCTGACCCCGCCATTTTACCGCCATCTTTCCCGGTCAGAGTAATCACTTTCATCCCCTGGGCGCGGGCGGCTTCAATCGCTTTGATAACATTACCTGAGTTACCGGAAGTAGAGATCCCCAGTAATACGTCGCCTGCACGACCCACTGATTCTACATAGCGAGAGAAAACATATTCATAGCCGAAATCATTGCTGACGCAAGAGAGATGGCTCACGTCGGAAATCGCAATGGCCGGATAGCCGGGGCGATTTTCACGATAGCGCCCGGTCAGTTCTTCCGCAAAATGCATCGCATCGCAGTGCGAACCGCCGTTACCGCAGGAAAGGACTTTGCCGCCAGCTTTAAAGCTATCCGCCAGCAGCACCGCAGCACGCTGAATCGCGTGAATGTTGGCTTCGTCCTGCAGAAAGTTAGCCAGCGTTTCAGCGGCTTCATTCAGTTCGTTACGAATAAGATCCTGGTACATGAGGATAATCCTTCAGTATTTGTGGGATAACCCAGGCAGTTTACCGGATAGCCGACGCAGCGAGAAGCAGCACGCGATGCAATCCCCTGTGCTTTTGATTTTATGTGCCGCATTTCCGTACAACAATGTGAGCAAGGTTGTAATTATTTTGTAAACACATTGCTAAAACAAATTACATCCACTACAACCATATCATCACAAGTGGTCAGACCTCCTACAAGACAGGGAGCATTTCTCTATGATGATTTTGAGTATTGTTGCAACCGTTGTTTTACTCGGTGCGCTCTTCTATCACCGAATCAATCTGCTGCTGAGCAGCGCGATTTTGCTTATCTGGACCGCCGCGCTCGGCGCTGCGGGGCTGTGGAATATCTGGCTGCTGATTCCGCTGGCGATCGTTTTACTGCCGTTTAACCTTGCGCCGATGCGTAAATCCATGATTTCAGTCCCGGCGTTCCGCGCTTTCCGTAAGGTCATGCCGCCGATGTCGCGCACCGAGAAAGAAGCGATTGACGCTGGCACAACCTGGTGGGAAGGCGATCTGTTCCGCGGCAACCCGGACTGGCAGAAACTGCACAACTATCCGCAGCCGCGCCTCACCGCTGAAGAACAAGCCTTTATTGACGGCCCGGTCGAAGAAGCCTGCCGTATGGCGAACGACTTCGAAATTACCCACGAGATGGCCGATCTGCCGCCGGAGCTGTGGGCCTATCTGAAAGAGCATCGCTTCTTCGCGATGATCATTAAGAAAGAGTACGGCGGGCTGGAATTCTCCGCCTACGCGCAGGCTCGCGTCCTGCAAAAGCTGTCGGGCGTCTCCGGGATCCTGGCGATTACCGTCGGCGTGCCGAACTCATTAGGCCCGGGCGAGCTGCTGCAGCATTACGGTACCGAAGAACAGAAAAACCACTATTTGCCGCGCCTGGCTCGCGGCCAGGAGATCCCGTGCTTCGCGCTGACCAGCCCGGAAGCGGGTTCAGATGCCGGCGCCATTCCGGATACCGGCGTCGTCTGCATGGGCGAATGGCAGGGCCAGCAGGTGCTGGGTATGCGCCTGACCTGGAACAAACGCTATATCACCCTTGCGCCTATCGCCACCGTACTGGGGCTGGCGTTTAAACTCTCCGATCCAGACCGCCTGCTGGGTGGAGAAGAGGAGCTGGGCATCACCTGCGCGCTCATCCCCACCAGCACCCCCGGCGTTGAAATCGGGCGTCGCCATTTCCCGCTGAACGTTCCGTTCCAGAACGGCCCGACCCAGGGGAAAGATATTTTCGTTCCTATCGATTACATTATTGGCGGCCCGTCGATGGCCGGCCAGGGCTGGCGGATGCTGGTTGAGTGTTTATCCGTGGGACGCGGCATCACCCTGCCGTCAAACGCTACCGGCGGCCTGAAATCCGTCGCCATGGCTACCGGCGCCTACGCGCACATTCGCCGCCAGTTCAAAATCTCTATCGGTAAAATGGAAGGGATCGAAGAACCGCTGGCGCGTATCGCAGGCAACGCCTACGTAATGGATGCCGCCGCCTCGCTGATTACCTACGGCATTATGCTTGGCGAAAAACCAGCGGTACTGTCGGCAATTGTGAAGTATCACTGTACTCACCGTGGTCAGCGTTCCATTATTGACGCAATGGATATTACCGGCGGTAAGGGCATTATGCTCGGCACCGGAAACTTCCTGGCGCGGGCCTATCAGGGCGCGCCGATCGCCATCACCGTTGAAGGGGCGAATATCCTGACCCGCAGCATGATGATCTTCGGCCAGGGTGCGATTCGTTGCCATCCGTACGTGCTGGATGAAATGGCGGCCGCGCAGAATAACGACGTTAACGCTTTCGATAAGCTGCTGTTTAAACACATCGGGCACGTGGGCAGCAATAAGGTACGCAGTTTCTGGCTGGGCCTGACCCGCGGTCTCACCAGCAGCTCGCCGACCCGCGATGCCACTCGTCGCTACTATCAACATATGAACCGACTGAGCGCCAACCTGGCTCTGCTGTCCGATGTCTCAATGGCGGTGCTGGGCGGTAGTCTGAAGCGTCGTGAAAGAATTTCTGCGCGTCTGGGCGATGTGCTGAGCCAGCTCTACCTGGCGTCGGCGGTCCTGAAACGCTATGACGATGAGGGGCGTAACGAAGCGGACTTACCGCTGGTTCACTGGGGGGTGCAGGATGCGCTGTATCAGGCCGAGCAGTCGATTGACGATCTGTTGGTGAACTTCCCGAATCGTCTGGTCGCTGGGGCGCTTCGCGTGGCAATCTTCCCGACCGGACGTCATTACCTGGCGCCTTCAGACAAGCTGGATCATAAGGTAGCGAAAATCCTGCAGGTTCCGAGCGCGACGCGTTCGCGTATCGGCCGCGGTCAGTATCTGACGCCGAGCGAGCATAATCCGGTTGGCCTGCTGGAAGAAGCGCTGCTTGATGTTATGGCAGCAGACCCTATCCACCAGCGCCTGTGCAAAGAGCTGGGCAAGAATCTGTCGTTTACGCGTCTTGATGAACTGGCCCGCAACGCGCTGGCAAAAGGGTTAATCAATCAGGACGAGGCGGACATCCTGGTCCGTGCGGAAACCAGCCGACTGCGCAGCATTAACGTCGACGATTTCGCCCCGGATGAACTGGCGACCCGCCCGGTAAAGCTACCGGAGAAAGTGCGCAAGATCGAAGCGGCTTAAAAACGAAAAAATAAACCCATCACGATCGAGGCGGGGACTTCCCCGCCTCTCTTTTTTTCTGACAATTCAGCGGAAGGTATTTCCAGGGCTGTCATTCTTTTACAAAATATTCCCTGAGCCTTCCATCGGCTGATATGGTGTTAAAGTCATTATAATTCCTCTCATCATACTGGAGTTCACCACCGTGCCCGGACTGAAAATTACCCTTTTACAACAACCGCTGGTGTGGATGGACGGTCCCGCCAACCTGCGCCATTTCGATCGTCAACTGGAAGGGATTACCGGGCGTGACCTCATTGTTTTACCCGAAATGTTCACCACCGGTTTCGCGATGGAAGCAGCAAAACAGTCGCTGTCGCAAGAGGAAGTGGTAGCCTGGATGGAGGCTAAAGCCGACCAAACCAACGCGCTGATTGCCGGTAGCGCCGCGCTGCAAACGGACCGCGGTCCGGTTAACCGCTTCTTGCTGGTTGAGCCCGGCGGTAAAATCCATTTCTATGACAAACGCCACCTGTTTCGCATGGCGGATGAACATCATCATTACGCAGCGGGTAACGAGCGGGTCATTTTTGCCTGGCGCGGCTGGAGAATTCTGCCGCTGGTATGCTACGACCTGCGCTTCCCCGTATGGTCACGCAACCATAACGACTACGATTTAGCGCTGTATGTTGCCAACTGGCCCGCCCTGCGCTCAATGCACTGGCAGTCGCTGCTGGTCGCCAGAGCTATCGAAAATCAGGCTTATGTTGCCGGATGCAATCGCGTCGGCACCGATGGCAACGGGCACCATTACCGGGGCGATAGTCGGATAATCACGCCGCAGGGTGAGATTATCGCGACGGCCGAACCGCATCAGGCGACTCGCCTGGATGCTGAGCTTTCGCTGACGTCGCTAAAAGAGTATCGCGAGAAGTTTCCGGCCTGGCAGGACGCTGACCCCTTCACGCTCAGCTAAAGCCAGCCTGGCAGGGGAGCCCAGGCTCCCTTTTTATGCCTCAAACCAGCGCTATCCCGCCCGCTCGCCCAGAGCCCTGCAGGTAAACGCCCGCAGCGCGGAACAAGAATATGAATGCTGTTAACACCAGGCTCGCGGGCAAACGTTGTCAGCCCGGCGCGACGGATGGCTGGCGAAGACGGGGAAGAGAATGTGTTCTGCAGGCTAAAACGACGAAAGCCTGAATCATTGCTGATTCAGGCTTTCTGAATAGTGGCGGAACGGACGGGACTCGAACCCGCGACCCCCTGCGTGACAGGCAGGTATTCTAACCGACTGAACTACCGCTCCACTTACTGTTCCCTTGGGAACGAGGCGAATATTACGGATTCCCCTCTACTCCGTCAACGCTTTTTCTTCATTTTTGAATCGCTTGCTGCAAAAATCACCCAACAGACTATTTTTAGCGCGTTTATGGGTAAATCAGGCCCGCCACAGGCAGCTTCCGCCTTTCTTTTGCACCAGATCGAGCCGCGACTCGTGGTTCATCAGCTCTTCATCAGAGGCGTAAACCACCCGTAATTTGCTGGCGGCGCGCACAACGCGTTGAATGCCTATTTCTCCGGCCTGCTGCTGCCCTTCCCCTTCCATTGAGAAAGCCATCGTCGTCTGGCCACCGGTCATCATCAGATAAACGTCGGCCAGAATCTGGGCATCGAGCAACGCCCCGTGCAGCGTTCGCTTGCTGTTGTCTATTTCATAACGTGAACAGAGGGCATCAAGGCTGTTACGCTTGCCCGGGAACATTTTACGCGCCAGGGCCAGGCTATCGGTCACCTTACAAAAGGTATCCGTCTTCGGAATGCCGCGATTCAGCTTAGCAAATTCATAGTCCATAAAGCCGATATCGAACGATGCGTTATGGATGACCAGCTCCGCGCCGCGGATATAGTCGAGAAACTCATCGACCACATCACCAAACGCGGGCTTATCCATCAGGAATTCGTCCGCAATACCGTGGACGCCAAACGCTTCAGGATCCACCAGCCGGTCCGGCTTTAAATAGACGTGGAAGTTGTTTCCGGTCAGGCGGCGGTTGATCACCTCCACCGCACCGATTTCAATTATCTTGTGCCCTTCATAGTGCGCACCAATCTGATTCATACCGGTGGTTTCGGTATCGAGAACGATCTGTCGCGTAATTGCAGTGCTCATAGCGGTCATTTATGTCAGACTTACCGTTTTACGTATCGATTTCAAGTACAGGAAGTCTACCAGAGATGCTCAAACAGGTAGAAATTTTCACCGATGGTTCTTGCCTGGGAAATCCAGGTCCTGGCGGCTACGGTGCGATTTTACGCTATCGCGGGAAGGAAAAAACTTTTAGCGAAGGCTTTAACCTTACAACGAACAACCGCATGGAGATGATGGCCGCCATCGTCGCCCTGGAAGCGCTGAAAGAACATTGTGAAGTGATCCTCAGTACCGACAGCCAGTATGTGCGTCAGGGGATTACGCAGTGGATCCACAACTGGAAAAAACGCGGCTGGAAAACGGCCGACAAGAAACCGGTAAAAAATGTCGATCTCTGGCAGCGCCTGGACGCCGCGCTGGGTCAACACAAGATAAAATGGGAATGGGTTAAAGGCCACGCCGGACATCCGGAAAACGAACGTTGCGACGAACTGGCGCGCTCGGCGGCATCTAACCCAACCCGGGACGACATCGGTTATCAGGCAGAAAGTTAATTCTCCCCCTTGCGCCACTGACGCGTGGCGCCTACCGCCTGCGGTATCCGTTTTTTTGCTTTGCCCGATTTCATCGGGTTTAGCGTCAATGGGATAGTGCGTTTACGGGCAACAATGAGCTGCAGACATCCCAACGCCGGTAGATGCGTGCTGAGCATTTTCCCCCCGTGGCGCGACCAGGGAAGGACCTGATAGCCCCCGTAGTGCATAACTTCAAAATTCAGCAACCCCAGCCAGTCCATCTGACGCGTTAAGGTGAACATGCGGCTGTTATAGGGGGGCTTATTGCGTAACACCGGCACCAGTTTACGTAACCCCATCAGGCTTACAGGATTAAAACTGGTTAAAATTATCCAGCCATCGTCAATCAGCACCCGGTCCGCTTCCCGCAGCAGTCGATGCGGATCGCTGCACCACGGTAAGGTATGCGCCAGCAGGCAGGCATCTACCGACTTTTCGGCAAAAGGCAAATGCAGCGGATCGGCCTTTACCTGCACAGGATTCCCCTGCAAAGAGACATTCACCTGATGGGAAATCGCGCAGGCTTCGGTATTGATTTCCGCGCTCAGATTGCCAATCTTAAGTAAATGAAAGCCATATAATTTAGCGAGCCACGGTTTCATCTGCCGTTCCAGCGATTCGCGGTAGTATTCGCCCCACGGCATGCTGGACCAGTGCTCTGGCGCTGTAACTGTATGAGGTATCCTTGCCGGCTTCATCGCAACCTTCCGCTACGCATTAGAGGTAATTTATGAATCTTATCAGTATTCCCGCATTTCAGGACAACTACATCTGGGTTCTTAGTGAAGATAGCGGGCGCTGCCTGATAGTCGATCCCGGAGAAGCCGCGCCCGTGCTCACCGCCATCGAACAAAACCGCTGGCAGCCGGAAGCCATCTTGTTGACGCATCACCACCGCGACCACGTTGGCGGCGTTAAACAACTGCGGGAAAAATTTCCGAACCTGGTGGTTTACGGACCGGCAGAAACCCAGGATAAGGGCGCAACCCACGTCGTGAAGGACGGAGATAGCCTCACTGTTTTGGGCCGCGAATTTTCTATTTTTGCCACGCCAGGTCACACTTTAGGACACATCTGTTTCTACAGCGCACCTTATCTATTTTGTGGCGATACAATGTTTTCCGGCGGCTGCGGCAGACTCTTCGAAGGGACCGCAGAGCAGATGTATCAATCATTTAAGAAGATTGGCGCCCTTCCTGACGAAACATTAATATGTTGCGCACATGAGTACACTTTAGCAAACATGAAGTTTGCAATAAGCATCCTTCCCCATGATAGGGAGATAAACGATTACTACCGCAAAGTTAATGAGTTACGTACAAAAAACCAAAAAACACTCCCCGTAACTCTGAAAAATGAGCGTCTTATTAATTTATTTCTTCGAACGGATGATGATGATTTAATTAAAGAAATAGACAAAGAAACAAATTTGCAACACTCTATTCAGCGATTTGCCTGGTTAAGGTCAAAGAAAGACGACTTCTGATATTTAATTCTTGTCTTCAGACGACTTCACCGTTATCCTTGCTCGTCTTTTAAGCAACTATTGACACACACATGAAGGCACGAGCGATTTTACTCGCCTCTGTCCTGCTGGTGGGGTGCCAAGCGTCTAAGAACGATGGCACCGTACAACAGCACGCACAGAGCCTTTCTGCAGCGAGTCAAGGGGAAGCAAGCAAGTTCACAAGTCGAGCGCGCTGGTTAGATGATGGAACCTTCTACGCGCAAGACCAGGATCTGTGGACTTCAATAAGCGACGAGCTAAAGATGGGAATTCCGGAAAACGTCCGGATTCGCGAACAAAAACAGAAGTACTTAAGAAATAAGAGCTATCTCCACGATGTAACTTTACGGGCAGAGCCGTATATGTACTGGATAGCCGGGCAAGTTAAGAAACGTAACATGCCAATGGAACTGGTATTACTACCCATAGTGGAGAGCGCTTTTGACCCGCACGCAACGTCTGGCGCCAATGCCGCAGGCATTTGGCAGATCATTCCGAGCACCGGGCGCAATTATGGTTTGAAACAGACCCGCAGTTACGATGCGCGTCGTGACATCGTTGCCTCAACCACGGCAGCGTTAAACATGATGCAACGTCTGAACAAAATGTTCGACGGCGACTGGTTGTTAACCGTCGCTGCCTATAACAGCGGTGAAGGTCGGGTAATGAAGGCTATCAAAGCGAACAAATCACGGGGTAAACCCACCGATTTCTGGTCGCTGTCATTACCACAGGAAACCAAAATATACGTACCAAAAATGCTGGCCCTGAGCGATATTCTCAAGAACAGCAAGCGGTATGGCGTAAGGCTGCCGACAGCAGACGAAAGCCGTGCCCTGGCGCGTGTACGTCTCGACAGTCCGGTTGAGATTTCACAGCTAGCGGATATGGCAGGAATGCCCGTCAGCAAGCTGAAAACGTTCAATGCAGGCGTTAAGGGGTCGACTCTGGGCGCGAACGGGCCGAATTACGTACTGGTACCGCAGAAGCATGCGGCGCAGCTGCGTGAGTCTTTGGCCTCCGGTGATATTGCCGCCGTGCAGCCGACGCTGCTGGCTGACAACAAGCCGTTGACCAGCCGCAGCTACCAGGTGCGCTCCGGTGACACCATCTCCGGCATTGCATCGCGTCTCGGCGTATCAACGAAAGATCTGCAGCAGTGGAACGGTATTCGCGGTTCTAACCTGAAGGTCGGTCAGAATCTGGTGATTGGCGCAGGCAGCAGCGCTGAACGTCTGGCAAACAATAGCGATAGCATTACCTATCGCGTGCGTAAGGGCGACTCTTTGTCGAGCATTGCGAAACGCCATGGCGTGAACATTCGCGATGTGATGCGCTGGAACAGCGATACCGGCAACCTGAAACCCGGCGATCAGCTGACGCTGTTTGTGAAAAATAGCGACAGACCAGAATCCTGATGATTCAGCAGGCATTAAAAAAGGCACCCATGCGGTGCCTTTTGTTTTATCTCTGCGTCAGATGGCCTTATGGGCCTCAAACATAATCGTATCGCTGGTGAAAGAACCATCCTGCTGCAATGCAAAATAGGCTTTGACCTCCGCCGATGCGCTCTCCTGGTATAAACGAATCGCTTCCGTCAGCGCCTCTGGCGTCCGCATCCGCGCGACCCAGGAGCTGAACTCCAGAGGCAGGCGATCGGTCAGCAGATGATTTATCACCAAACCGGCCTCACTCGCCATTGTCAGCCATTCGCCGCTGGAGTAGTTGCGAACATGGGAGGTATCGCGCAGCGCCTCAACCGTCTGCAGCCAGACGTCGCGAACAGGATGGCCGGGCGACATCACATCCATAATAATCATCACTCCGCCCGGTTTCAGCACCCGCTTCACTTCGCGCAATGCCTGGCCGACATCATGCCAGTGATGCGCAGAATAACGGCTGATCGCGACATCAAAGCTGGCATCAGCGAAAGGCAAAGATTCGGCATAGCCCTGCTGCGTGGCAATGTTAGCAAAACCTTTATCCCTTGCGGCCTGAGCCACCACCTCCAGCATTTGGCTGGATAAATCATATGCCGTTACCTGGGCAACCTGCCCTGCCGCCGCAAAGCTGGCGTGTCCGGCACCGCATCCCATATCGAGCACGTGGGCCTGAGGGAAGTCCGCCAGCCGTTCGGCCAGGCGCTGCAGATCGCGCCCAGAAGCGTGTACGGCACTGCTCAGGTAGGCGCTGGCCTGTGAGCCAAACTGTTTTTCGACGTTGTCATGATGAGAGCGTGTTGTCATTGCATTGTCCTTCGGTTTTTTGAGTAATAAAGGCAGCACCATGCATACGCAGGCCTGCCCCCATGGCAGGCCTGACATACCTTAATTAATCAGGCTTGCCGGGACTGAATTCAACTAGTAGCGGGTTGTGGTCGGACGCGCGGGTCACCAGCACGGAAGCATCGTGCACGCTTAACCCCCGGTAGAACACAAAATCAAGCGGGCGGCCAAAAGTACGGCGGCGCTGATCGTCAGAGAAGCGGACTTCGCGCAGCGACATTTCACGCGCAAAGCGATACAAAGCGTTCATTCGCGGACGACTCCAGGCGTTAAAGTCACCCGCCATTATCACCGGCCCGCTGTGATGGGCAATCTGGTCGCCAATCGGCAGCAGCTGCTTGCTGTAGACATCCACGCCAAGACTAAAGTTGACCGCGTGGATATTTACCACCATCAGCAGCCGGGTATCCGGTAACGGGTAAACGGTGACCAACGCTGACTTTGCCAGCCGCAGGATAGGCTCGCGCTCGCGCAGTGGGCAGCAGTAAATGGGGTGGGCGGAAGCTAACGTCATCACGCCGGAAGGATGCTGCGGAAGCACCAGTGCCGGAACCTGGTCAGCGGCCAGATAATTGGAGGTGGCGAATTTCACTAACTCAGGCGTGGTTTGCGCTTCCTGTAATAACACCAGGTGCGCATCTTTACCAAAGTTGTTAAGAACTGATTTCCACTCGGCGCGCTGCTGCTTGAAGATGTTCCACACCAGTACGCGGATTTTTTCATCCGAACTTAACGGTACTCCCGCCGGAAAAGCCGGAGTCATGCCAGCAAACGACCCCGGAGGTAAGATTCTCTCCGCAGGCTGTCCGGCGACGTAGCGCATGGCATAGGTATTCTTTCGCAATTTAGGCATCAAACCTCGATAACAGGAAACCAGCCCGAGACTGCAGCTGGTCCTTCTGTTATAGGGATTTTTGTATACACTTTCAATGCAATTTGCCAGAAACCTTTATCCTTCTACGGAAAGAACCGTAGCACAGCGCTGAGGCTTATCGAGCCGGCCGCTAAGAACCACCAGCAACAGCGCGACCAGAACTATCAGCGCGCCAATCCAGGGCGTCTGATCCAGACCATAATGTTCTACCGTCTGCCCACCAATCACCGATCCTAAGGCAATCCCGATGTTAAAGGCGGCAATATTCAGGCCTGAGGCAACGTCAACCGCGCCTGGAGTATACTGCTCCGCTTTCTGCACAACGTATACCTGCAGACCCGGAACGTTACCGAATGCGAAGATGCCCATCACCAGTACCGTCGCCAGCGCCGCATACTGAATGCTGGCCGTAAACTGAAAGATCAGCAGTAAAGCAACCAGGGCGGCAAAAATCAGCTTCAGCGCGGGCACGGCGCCATGCTTATCCGCCAGCTTTCCGCCCCATACGTTGCCCACCGCTACAGAAACACCGTAGCCCAGGAGGATCCAGCTAACGGCCGCCGGGCTAAATCCGGCAAGATCCTGCATCATCGGCGCCAGGAAGGTAAAAGCGGTGAATACGCCGCCGTATCCCAAAGCCGTAATGGCATAGATTATCAGTAAACGAGGATGAGTCAGAACCTGGAGCTGAGCGCGCAAACCGGCGCTGACACGACCGGGAATGTTATTCGGCACCAGGATAAGGCTGCTCATTAACGCGATTACGCCAAGGATCGACACGGCAAGGAACGTCTCGCGCCAGCCAAAGTGTTGGCCGATAAAGGTGCCCAATGGTACGCCGGTCACCAGCGCAACGGTCAGACCGCCAAACATAATCGCAATCGCCGAAGCCGCTTTCTCTTTCGGGACCAGGCTGGTCGCAATTGTCGATCCGATCGAAAAGAATACCCCGTGCGCCAGTCCCGTCAGCAGGCGTGCCAGAACCAGAGTTTCATAACCCGGCGCCTGCCAGGCCAGCAGGTTACCGGCGGTAAACAGCGCCATTAACGCCAGCAGCAGTTGCTTACGCGGCATACGCCCGGTCAGCGCGGTGAGCACCGGGGCGCCAATCGCCACGCCGAGCGCGTAGATAGAAACCAACAGCCCCGCTGAGGGTAGCGAAATAGCGAGTTGTTCTGCAATGGTGGGCACCAGGCCCACAATGACAAATTCGGTCGTGCCAATAGCAAAGGCACCGATAGTTAAGGCAAGTAGCGCCAGCGGCATAATGTACTCCGTATCAACATGATTAAGATGACACGTAGTATGAAGAGATGCTTTAATAACAAAAATAGCCAAAGTATCAATAGAATTTTGCCACAGGTGCAATAATGAGAGCTACCTCAGAAGAAATCGCCATTTTTGTCGCCGTGGTCGAGAGCGGCAGCTTTAGCCGCGCAGCGGAACAGCTAGGTCAGGCCAATTCCGCCGTCAGCCGGGCGGTGAAAAAGCTGGAATCAAAGCTCGGCGTGAGCCTGCTTAACCGTACGACCCGTCAGCTAAGCCTGACCGAAGAAGGAGAACGTTATTTCCGTCGCATGCAGGTTGTGCTTCAGGAGATGGCCGCTGCCGAAAATGAACTTCTGGAGAGTCGTACGACGCCAAGAGGACTATTACGGGTTGATGCCGCGACGCCGGTGATACTGCATTTTCTGATGCCGTTGATAAAACCCTTCCGCGAGCGTTATCCAGAGATGAGCCTTACGCTGGTCTCGTCCGAAACCTTTATCAATCTGATTGAGCGGAAAGTTGACGTCGCGATCCGCGCCGGCACGCTGACCGATTCCAGCCTGCGCGCCAGGCCATTGTTTAATAGCTACCGCAAAATAATCGCTTCACCGGACTATCTTGCTCGCCATGGCACGCCGCAAAGCGTCGCTGAGCTAAAAAATCATCAATGCCTCGGTTTTAGCGAACCTGTTTCATTGAATACCTGGCCAGTCTCCTGCTGCGATGGCCAGCTGCTGGAAATCGAAAGCGAGATATCTTCCAATAGCGGAGAAACGCTCAAGCAGCTGTGCCTGGCCGGTAACGGAATCGCCTGTCTGTCGGACTATATGGTGGATAAGGAAATTGCTGAAGGGACGTTTGTCGAACTGCTGGCTGATAAACGGCTGCCGGTTGAAATGCCGTTTAGCGCGGTTTACTACAGCGACAGAGCCGTAAGCACGCGGATCAGAGCCTTTATCGACTTTCTTAGCGAACATGTAAAACAGCTCCCGAAGGAGCTGTAAGAGGGTTGTAGAGTACAGAGGGGGATTAGATTAGTCCCATTCAGGCGCCAGACCGTCCGGGCTAACCAGACGATCGTTGCAGTCCAGGGCGGCGATCGCCTGGCGATCGTCTTCATCAAGCTGCAGATCCTGAGCTTTAAGGTTGCTTGCCAGGTTTTCGCGCCGCGTCGAAGACGGAATTACCGCATAACCTTCGCCCATTGCCCAGGTCAGGATAACCTGTGCCGGCGTGGCATTATGTTTCGTCGCAATACGTGCAATCGCTTCATCTTTCAGCGCCTTACCGTAGGCCAGCGTCATGTAAGAGGTGATATGAATATCGTGTTCACGCGCCCAATCAACCACTTTACGGTTCTGCAGGTACGGAGAGAGTTCAACCTGGTTGGTCGCGATATTCTCTGCGCCAACGGCGGCAATTGCCCGCTCCATCAGCGGAATGGTGAAGTTAGAAATACCAATCTGACGGGTCAGCCCCTGCTTTTTCGCTTCCAGCAGCGCGGCCATAAACTCTTCGACGGCAACGGCATCGTTTGGCGACGGCCAGTGGATTAACGTCAGGTCGACATAGTCAGTTCGCAGCTTCAGCAGGCTCTCTTTCAGGCTGGCGATCAGCTTGTCTTTGCTGAGATTTTCAATCCAGATCTTGGTGGTGATGAACAGTTCATCGCGCGCAACGCCGCTTTCAGCAATAGCCTGACCCACAGCAGCTTCATTATCATAGATTTGCGCGGTATCAATGGTGCGATAGCCCAGCTCAAGCGCCGTTTTTACAGATGCAATAACCACGTCATCTTTCAGACGGAAGGTCCCAAGACCAAATGCAGGGATTGTCATGATTTTCCTCTTTATTCATTCATATCGGTTAACGAGGGTAATTATGACCAACGAGAGGATTGAGAAAAAGAGCGCTAAACGCAGAGGATTTTTGCTAAAAAAGCAATAATAAAGCGACAGGCAAAGAAAAAGCCCTGAGCAAATGCTCAGGGCTTTTAATAAGTGGCGGAACGGACGGGACTCGAACCCGCGACCCCCTGCGTGACAGGCAGGTAT